>Ga0315312_1000007_pt1 | contig 591168 bp, 617 predicted proteins | sample TDP7_MG_FD_203629 | JGI IMG/M metagenome (GOLD analysis project Ga0315312, IMG submission 203629) | Freshwater sediment microbial communities from Lake Towuti, South Sulawesi, Indonesia - TDP7 | ecosystem: Environmental > Aquatic > Freshwater > Lake > Sediment | place: Indonesia: South...
TGCCAGGACAGCCCCCCGACTCTGCATCAAAACATAAAGCTCTCCCCTTCCTTACAAGTGAAAGCGCTGCGAAGAGGCATCCGCGAATTGTACCGGGCTTCACGAGTTCCGCATGTCCTTCTTCATTTGTGTAGTAGAAGGCGATAGGAAGTTCCGCTTCACCGAAAAATTTCTTCCAGAGAACAATAAAATCCTCTTTAAACTTGATGTCCATAAACAACTCCTCTTGGTTACTTTAATAAAACTCAGGACTAAAATAGCTTTCTGGTCGGGGGCTTTTCCTGTTCTACCTTAAGAATGCCTTACGCTCTCCTAAAAATAGGATCATTAGTGTGAAGGCATGGAGAGAGATTGTGCGCGCGTTAGGAATCTTGTTTCCCTTTTTAGCGCGCGCCAACTGGGTTTGGTTGGTTGGATAGAATTTTTATCCAAGATGGACAAGTAGTTTTGATGATAGTGACCTGTTAAACTTTCGCCTTATTTTTTCTATGGGTTCTCCTAGTATGGTTATTTGTTCTAGGTTGCTTGTTCCGAGTCCTTTCTTCTCGGCTAAAAGTAAATGCTTAACATCATTGGGTTCGATGCCCATTACTGCTGCGCCTACTGTGTCTACTGCTACTGGGTCTGTTCCTGCAATGACTAAGTTCATTTCGACTGGGTTTTCGCTATTTTCATGTCCTTCGCCTGCAATAATTCCGTCAACGACTGATACACTAGGCTTAAGAATAGAAGCTAAGTCAACGATGTTCTCGCTTAGGCTCATTCCTCTGTGCATGGAACCTTTGCTGGCTAACGCCCCCATCATGTTCTTCAAACTCAACGTGACAGTGGCTATTCTGTGAGGCTTAAGCTTAGGAACACTAATAATAGTGCTTTCCAAAGCTGTTTTAGCAACCTTCACCTTCTTCAGAGACAACGGATTAGACGGGAAAACCTCAACAAACCTGTCCTTGTTCAAGTCAACTAACTTCACATTCCATCGTTCAGCAACCGCATCCACACCTGCAACTCGATAAGCTTCAAAGGTGTCAGCGAAACCGCTGCCCTCACCAATGATGATTTCTTCAATTCTGTGTTCTTTTAGAAACTTGACTATTCCTTCGATGACTCGGCTGTCTGTTGTAACTCCCGTGGAAGGATGCTTAGAATTCAAGTAATTGGGTTTGACTAAAACGGGCTTTTTCTCAGAAAGAGTTCTCTTTACATCAGACGCAATCATTTCAAGGGCTTTAACAGTGGCTTGAACAGGATCTTTATCCTTCACGATGGCAACTCTTGTCATTGAAAGGCACTTAAAAATGTCATTCTTCATACTAGGATTTGAACCAATCGGTAAAACACAATGCTTATTTTGGAAGTCACATTAACTTCAAAGGCTATCAAAAACGTTTAGAGGATGAAGTAAAAATGCCCTATGTTCAAGTGCACCTGATTGAAGGAAGAACAGACGAGCAGAGAGAGAAAATAGCCAAGGCTTTCACCGAAACACTCGTAGAGATTCTAGGAGTGTCCAAAGACGTTGTTTGGATTGAATTCGTCGACATGCCCAAAACACACTTTGCCACAGGCGGGGTTCTCAGAAGCCAAAAAGTAACCTAGTCTATCCTTCATCTTCCCTGTTTTTACCTTCAGAAATGCTATTTTCAAATAATGTTTTGGAATTCGTAATCCCTAAAGCAGTGGCTAACAAAGTTTTGAGTAGAGCAAACATGTCTTCTGATTCGGAAGAAAACGTGCGGCTCAACGCAGAGTGGGCAACATCCTTGGCAGAGGACTTCCTCAAACGATTAGGCTACAAAGGAAGCTTGCTTCCCAAAAAAGTGTCGCTAGCGGGAGAAAAATACCTGGTGGAAGTGGAGCTCAAAAAGAGAACGGCGAAAGTGCAAATCGACACAAAAACACGAGAAATCAAGGAATACGAAATTCAAGAGGTGGAAACCGAATCGGGTTTTTCTCTGTCAAAGAGAAACAGGTTCTTGCTGATTGGAGTTTCAGTTACCATAATTGTTGTTGTAGTTCTGAAATTAATGAACATCTTCTAATGTTTTGCAAACCTTTTCTTATTGCCTAACTGCGCTTGCATCTTTCGCAATATTCTCAACTATGTTTAATGTCTTCTCAATGTGTTCTCTCTCAATTCCTCGGTGAGGAACCATCCTAACCATAAACTTGCCCCGAGTCAACGCAAGCACCCCATACTCTTTCAGTCTAGAAATGAACTGGTCAGCGGTGGCTCCTAAGCCGCTTACATCATAATGCACAATATTCGTCTGCACAGTCTTCAAGTTTATCGAAATTCCGCTTATTTTTGCTAATCCCTCTGCTAGCAGCTTGGCGTTTCTGTGGTCGTCCGCCAACCTGTCAACCATCTTCTCTAGGGCAACTATTCCAGGAGCCGCTATAACGCCAGCTTGACGCATTCCCCCGCCGAGAACCTTCCTAAATTTTCTAGCCCTATCAATGAACTCTTGACTTCCAACCACGATTGAGCCAACAGGACAGCTCAAACCCTTGGACAAACAGAACATCAAGTTATCCACATGTTTCGTAAATTCTTTAACATCAACTTTCAACGCAACGGCAGCGTTGAAGACCCTTGCTCCATCCATGTACAGCCTCAAACCGTGGGTTTTTGCAACCTCACTTATCGCCCTTATCTGCTCTGGAGTGGTTATTGTTCCTCCAGCCCTGTTGTGTGTATTCTCGATGCATATCAAAGTCGTTTCTGGAAAGTGAATATTTTTCGGCCTAATCGCTGCCTCCACATCTTTTGGGTCAAGAACTCCAAGGTTGCCTTTTATTGGCCAAGGCAATAGTCCTGCGATGGCGGATAAGCCGCCTACTTCGTACCAGTAGATGTGAGATTCGGCTTCTAAAATCACCATGTCTCCACGTTTTGTGTTGCTCATTACAGAGACCAAGTTAGCTTGGGTTCCACTTGTAACAAGTAGAGCAGCTTCTTTACCCATTTTTTTGGCAACCATCTCTTCCAGTTTGATGACTGTTGGGTCTTCGCCGAAAACATCGTCGCCAAGCTTAGCATGCAAAATCTCTTGAAGCATTTCATCCGTGGGCAGCGTAACCGTGTCGCTTCTCAAGTCAATAAATTCTTTAATCTTTGTCATCGTACACCCTTCATCGTCTTTTTCGCTTATCTTCATTCACGCTTAACATGGTTTAAAGATTTCGTGAAAAATGAACAATCATATAAAGCGCATATCTTATTTCTTAACTCTATGCGACTGCTCTTGAGCTGCACCGAACTTGGTCTAGGCCATGTGTCACGGATTATACCGCTCGGAAAAAAACTGTCAGAAAGGGGGCACGAACTCTTCTTCTTCTCGGGTGGAACAGCATATCAACTGTTAAAGAAGGAGTTTGAGAACGTTTATCCTTGCAAACCCGTTGCTTGGTATGAAAGTGCTCACGGCGTGATGGCGTCTGCCTCAGTTTTGAACATTCTAATGCCATTGCCCAGATACAACTTTGAACATAACATAATGGAGATTAAGAGTCCAAGTGCAGCCGAGACAATTCAAAGATACTACGACCTGCGAAGACACGTTTTGAAAATCAAGCCACAGGTGATAATATCAGACGGTGACATGCATGCTTTAAGATTGGCGTACAGATGGAAGATAAAGTCGGTTTATGTCACCAACATCATAAGGCCCACTTATCGCTTCTCTCCACTGCTCATTCCAGGCGAGAGATTCACAGAGAGATACGTGAAAAGATGCGACAGGATAATCGTGCCCGACAACCCCAAACATGCCATTTGCGAGTACAACCTGGGAAATCTAGACGAAATGGGAATAACCGACAAAGTTGAGTTCGTGGGCAGCTTCACAGAAATGGCGCTTAAAGAAAGCTTGAAAGAAGAGCACGTTTTTGCTTCGATTAGCGGACCCTTAGGCACAAGGGCTAAAATGGCAAAAACCATAATCCCAACATTGTCTAAATCCAAAAACAAGTGCATCATCAGCTTAGGGGAACCAAATACAAAAATCGTGCAAAAAATCCGCAACTGTGAGATTCACAATTGGCTGACTACAAAAGAGCGAAACGAATTCATGAAAAACGCCAAAACCATTATCTTCAGTGGAGGTCACGGAACATGCTTCGAAGTCATTAAACACAAGAAGCCAAGTGTTTGTGTTCCAACTCAACCAGAACAAATGGGAAACGCACGAAAGCTCGAAGAATTGAAATGCTCTATTTCAGTTGAAAACGAGTCGCAGTTGAAGTCTGCCATTTTGCAGATTGATGATGAAAGAGAGTTGTTCAAAGCACACGTGAGAAAAATCAGTGAATACTCTAGTCAGTTCAGGGGTTTGGACAATGCGGTGAAAGTGATTGAAACCGTGGTTTAGCTTCAACTTATCTTTAATATAAATTGGGCATTCGTAAACTTATTACTGTTGAACAAGGCAAGCTTTTTCCGAGTCTGACAAAAATGAAAAGAAGAGTATTGTTAGCAACTATGCTATCGCTGATTTTCGCAGCCACATTGGCTAACAAACCGACATCAGCCGTTGACACGTTGTCGCCCAACGACTTCAAACTTCAAAGCTTCAGCAAAACCGTTGACTTCTTTGACTTTGCACGTTCATACGCTGCAAGTCACGGTAAACCAATACCGCCAGCGAATTGGCACGCTTACTTGTATCAAACCTACATTAACGTAAGCGGTTTTCAACTCTACTACAGCGGCTTGATTAACATTACAGCTGGAGAAGGAGCGTTGACAATTCCAGTGCAAAGTTTTTTGGAGCATTATAAAACTCCTGCAGGCAAGGATGTGCTCACAAGTTCATCTTTTATTATGTTGTTAGCCTTCAACGACACCAGCTCCCTCCATCGTGATTCACCTGACAAAAACGACAACCTTTATGCGTCTTTTTCATTGGGGCTTGACCTAACAAGCATATATCAGAACCACTCGAAACCAGCTTTGAGCAGCAAAACAACAACAATACCGTTGACGTCGTCGGATGACAACCGAACATGGGAGTGGGGTATGCGTTACACTAACCTCACAGCCGTCTGGTGGAGAATGTTCACGGATCCACTCAATCCAAGGTTTGAAGCCCTACCCATAGCTATTACGACTTATGAAGAGTTGACGTTTACATACAAGTTAGAGCTGAATCCGACAACCCATACAGCGACGATCACAGCCAACTACGTCATTGGAAGAATGACGAATCTATGGTTGTTCTACTGGATATTCTTCCTACCAATTGTAACACACTACAACAGTACTGGCAATTATCGAGTTAACGGAACTAAAATCTCCGACGAAACCATCCATCAATTCCTTGAAAGGCAACAAATAAAGATGAGCGTAGTCTTGTTCCAAAACTCGCTTATCCTCGACTATGCAACAAAGAGCACATTCAACAATCAAAACGTCACAGACGCTGAAATCGACGTGAGCGACGGAGAAATTTTAACCGAGGCTGGCACTGAAACAATCTTCAAAGCAGACTTTGGCACCAAGCAAAAATACAATTTGTACAATTACACAGCAAATCCCCTTAATCCAACAGTGGCTGAATACGATGCTGTTACACGAACCACTCCTAGAGCTGGATACGCAAAGAACCCATTGTTCCGCATGCACGTAGCCTTTTTGAAGTATGTGCCCTTAATAGTGGCTCATGTAGACCCGCCCTTGTATCAAAAAGCCAAGGACCACATGTTGAACATGACCTACGCCGACTACTTCTACATTACATCCTATCCAAAGTACAGCGGTTTCAAAATCGAACACGACCCAACCTACATAGCCTACATAACCGCAACCTTGCCTACAACAGAAACACCAAACCTATTCGGATTAATAGTAATAGGCGCTATGGTCATTGTAGCAGTCATCGGAGTGGTGTTTGTCTTTAAAAAACGTGGCCCTAAAACTCCATCTATGGAATCCACAACTCCAACAACCACACCAACCACAACTCCTTAACCCTTCCTCACTTTTTCTTCAAATTCCCTTTGCAGCGTCGCCCAAAACATGAAGTAGTCGACGCAAGTAGCAGCCAGCCAAAAAGTACTGCATAAAACGGAATTTGGCATAAGCAAAGTTTATTAGTGTGATGTGCCGTTTACGTTTGAGCACGCCCATAAAAATGGGAAATCAGTGCTTGGAGACCCGATTTTTCGGGTCGGATGACACCGGCCCGTTGGAGGAACATCCCAGTTTGGAAGATTTCAGTCTCGTTCTTACCCGTGTTTTTGTAAATGTCAGTTTGCTGTGGAGGACCTGTTAAAATGGAAATTTCACAAGACGACCTTCTGCTTCTTCAAAAAACCTTCTTTCGAGAGAAAGGTTTGGTCCGTCAACACCTAGATTCATACAACGAGTTCATCGACCGTGGCCTTCAAGAAGTAATCAACGAAGTCGCAGAAATAAGCATAGAGGTACCTGAATCACCCTACAAGATAAAGCTGGGTCAGGTCTGGATAATCGACCCGCAGTCAAAGATAGGCGGCCCCTACATTACAGAGGTCGACGGCACAAAACATGAAATATATCCCTTGGAAGCACGTTTCCGCAACCTGACTTATGCTGCACCCTTAGCTCTTGAGATGACCCCCATAGTTGATGGAAGAGAGCTTGAAACAGAACTCGTGTTAATAGGCGACCTACCAGTCATGCTCAAATCAAAGCTGTGCGTTCTCTCACAGCTGCTTCCAGAAGAGTTAATCGCACACGGAGAAGACCCAAACGACCCAGGCGGCTACTTCGTGATAAACGGTTCAGAACGTGTTATAGTAGCCTTGGAAGACTTGGCGCCCAACCGAGTTCTCGCAGACATCGACACAAGAGGCGCAAGCCCCGTTTACGAAGCCAAGATATTTTCTACCACAGTGGGCTTCAGAGCCCGCATAGAGTTGCGTCTCAAATCAGACGGCGTCATCTACGTTTCTATGCCTGGCGTTCCCACAGAAATTCCACTGGTTATTGTGATACGGGCTTTGGGATTAAAGTCTGACCGAGAAATAGCCGAAGCCATTTCTCCCGAGAAAGTGATACAGAGCGAAATTGAGCCATCGTTTGAGAAAGCATTAGGCATCGACTCAGTCCCTGAAGCAATACTATATATCGGAAGCAGAGTTGCCCATGGACAAGTTGAGGAATACAGACGCCAAAAAGCAGAGAACATCCTAGACCGCAACTTTTTACCCCACATCGGACGCACCCCAGACAAACGCCCAGACAAAGCATTCTTCTTGGGCGAGATGGCAAGTCGCGTCGTCGAGTTGAAACTTGGCAAACGCAAACCAGACGACAAAGACCACTTCAAAAACAAACGCCTGAAACTTGCAGGTCCATTACTAGCTGATCTCTTCAGAATAGCGTTTCGCAACCTCACACGAGACGTAAAGTACCAACTTGAACGCATGGGCGTAAAACGTCAGTTGCTCACAGTTTCTGCAGCGGTGCGTCCTGGCATCATTAAAGAAAGACTTCAACACGCCTTAGCAACAGGCAATTGGGGACGCGGACGAGTCGGCATCACACAACTTTTGGACAGAACAAACCACACTTCCACTCTGAGTCACCTCCGACGATTGCAGTCCCCACTCAGTCGCAGTCAACCAAACTTTGAGGCTCGAGACCTTCACCCAACCCACTGGGGCAGACTATGCCCAAACGAAACCCCAGAAGGTTCAAACTGCGGTCTAGTCAAAAATCTCGCCCTAGGCTCCAGCATCTCTGTTGGTGCAAATCCAGACAGAGTCAAGCAACTTCTCTACAAGATGGGTGTCATTCCAGTTTTAGACGCCAACCAATCGCTACGTGAAGAAAGCGCCAAAGTCTTTGTAGACGGAAGCCTCATAGGCTATTGTCTCTCCCCTGAAGATTTCACAGTCGACTTAAGAAGAAAGCGTAGAACGGGCGAGATGTCACGCGAAGTAAACATAGCCTATTTCTCAAAAATCTATGGAGGAGAGAAGGAAGAAATCTACGTGAATTGCGACGAAGGAAGAGTGCGAAGACCCCTCATAATCGTTGAAAAAGGCGTTTCCAAACTGTCAATTGAGCACATTGAAAAGATTCGTGCAGGCGAATGGATGTGGGAAGACCTTGTCAAAAACGGTATAGTTGAGTACATAGACGCCGAGGAAGAGGAAAACCTGTATATTGCATTGAGCTTTGAAGAGGTAAAGCCTGAGCACACACATGTAGAAATAACCACGTACACAATTCTAGGCATATGTGCTTCACTCATACCTTACCCTGAACACAATCAGTCGCCACGCAATTCCTACGAGGCTGCGATGGCTAAACAGGCTTTAGGCATACATTCAACCAACTTTTTGCTCCGAGCTGACTCCCGTTCTCATATTCTACACTATCCGCAAAAACCTCTTGTTGACACACGCCCAATGGACATAATCGGATACGACCTTCGTCCCTCTGGTCAAAACTGCATCATCGCCGTCGTGTCTTTTGAAGGCTACAACATGGAAGACGCACTCATCTTCAACAAGGCATCAATTGAACGTGGACTGGCACGGTCCAGCTTCTACAGAATCTATGAAGGCGAATGCCGACAATACCTTGGAGGACTCAAAGACAAGTTCACAACGCCAGAGACAGGAATACGTGGATACCGAGGTGAACAATATTACCGTCTTCTGGAACCCGACGGCATCATCAGCCTCGAATCAAACGTGGCTGGAGGAGATGTGCTAATCGGTAGGACGAGTCCACCTAGATTTCTCGAGGAATACAAGGAGTTTGAGGTCAAAGGACCCACGATGCGAGACACTTCTGTTGACATGAGAACCGCTGAGACAGGAGTTGTAGACGCAGTTTTCATAACAGAAACCCATGAGGGAAGTAAACTTGTGAAGGTTAGAGTTCGAGATGAACGAATCCCTGAGTTAGGCGACAAGTTTGCTTCTAGGCATGGACAGAAAGGCGTCATAGGGATGATTATTCCTCAGGAAGATGTCCCATTTACTCCAGACGGCGTCGTTCCAGACATAATCATTAACCCACACGCTATGCCGTCTCGCATGACAATTGGGCAATTTCTTGAATCCATGGCTGGAAAAGTGGCAGCGTCGCAAGGTCGACCTGTCGACGGCACACCTTTCGTAAGCGAAGACCCTGAAGGAATAAAACAGATGCTCATAAACTTGGGTTTCAGCCCTTCAGGAAGAGAAACCTTATACAACGGCATAACTGGGGAACGATTCTCAGCCGACATCTTCATGGGCGTTGTCTACTATCAAAAACTGCATCACATGGTTGCGGACAAAATTCACGCCCGCGCCCGCGGACAAGTTCAAATGTTGACAAGACAACCGACAGAAGGAAGAGCCAGAGGCGGAGGACTACGCTTCGGTGAAATGGAACGAGACTGCCTCATCGGACATGGAGCAGCCATGCTGCTGCGAGACCGGCTGTTGGAGGAGTCAGACAAATACATGCTCTACATATGCGAAAACTGCGGATACATCGCATACTACGACATTAAACAACGCAAATATGTCTGCCGCGTCTGCGAAGATAAGGCTCATATCTCACCCGTGGTTGTTTCCTACGCTTTCAAACTACTCCTACAAGAACTGATGAGTTTATGCGTGACGCCGAGGCTCAAGTTAAAGGAGAGAGCCTAGAATGGCGATGGAAGAAGCTGTTCACAAAGTTGTTGACCAACTTTACTTTGGAGTGCTCTCACCGCAAGACGTACGCCGACTTTCTGTAGCGGAAATTCAAACTGCAGACACATACGACGAAGATGGCGCTCCAATAACATCTGGTCTTATGGATGGACGCCTTGGAACATTGGAGCCTAGACAAAGATGCAAAACATGTGGCAACACAGCCATACGATGTCCAGGGCATTTCGGACACATTGAACTTGCAGTTCCAATCGTTCACGTCGAGTTCACAAAAATAATCGACGACTTATTAGACTCCACTTGCAGAAACTGCGGACGCATACTTTTGTCAGAAACCCGGATTACTAGAATGAGAGCAAGAATCGAAAGAACCCTCAAGTTATTGGGAACAGTTCCAGACGACATCTACAAACGCATCCTCAGAGAAGCGAAGGGCAAGGAATGCCCCCATTGTGGTGCCCCTCAACAGAAAATAGAGTTCACTAAACCCACAACTCTCCACGAGATTTCAGAGGAAGGCGCTCAACGCTTGACGCCCAGTATGATTCGAGAAAGATTAGAGCGCATACCCAACGAAGACCTTGAATTAATTGGATTCAACCCAAAAAGTGCACGCCCCGAATGGATGATTCTACAAGTGCTTCCAGTGCCACCTGTCTACGTAAGACCTTCAATAACGTTAGAGTCGGGCATACGGTCTGAAGATGATTTAACCCACAAACTGGTAGATGTTATCCGTATCAATCAACGCTTGAAGGAGAACATTGAGGCAGGAGCTCCAACACTCATTATCCAAGACCTGTCAGAGCTTCTACAATATCACGTGACAACTTACTTCAACAATGAAGCTTCAGGAATCCCTCCAGCTCGACATCGTTCAGGCAGAGCACTCAAGACTTTGTCACAGCGGCTTAAGGGCAAAGAGGGAAGATTCAGAAGCAACCTTTCAGGTAAGAGAGTTGACTTCTCTGCACGAACTGTAATTTCCCCTGATCCGAATCTTGACATCAGCGAGGTGGGAGTGCCATTAGACGTTGCCACGAGGCTTTCTATGCCTGAAACAGTGACTACTTGGAACATTGAAGAAATGCGCAAACTCGTTAATAACGGACCTGAAAACTATCCAGGCGCCCTCTACATTGTTCGACCCGACGGGAAACGTGTAAGGCTGGAGTTTGTTACAGATCGTGCAAAAATCGCTGAAGCTTTGGAACATGGATTTATTGTGGAGCGTCACCTCAAAGACGGAGACATTGCCATATTCAATCGTCAACCTTCTCTGCATCGAATGTCAATAATGGCGCATTATGTTAAAGTGCTTCCACACAAGACGTTCCGTTTGCATCTCACTGTTTGTCCTCCATACAACGCCGACTTCGACGGAGACGAAATGAACCTGCACATACCGCAAAGCGAAGAGGCACAGACCGAGGCTCGTCTCCTGATGCAAGTTCAGGACCAGATTCTTTCTCCAAGATTTGGGGGTCCCATAATCGGGGCTAAAACAGACTTTATAACCGCAGCCTTCTTATTCACAAGAAAAACAACCCTTCTCACCAAAGAAGAGGTCTGCCGTTTATTACTGACTGCTGGTTACCAAGGTCCGATTCCAGAAGCCGAAATCAAGAAACCTGAGCCCAAATGGACTGGAAAACAGATTTTCAGCCTCTTCATTCCAAAAGACCTAAACTATGCGTTCAAAGCAACAACGTGTGTTGCTTGCCCCAAGTGTATGCGCGAAGATTGTGAACACGACGCGTATGTGGTTATCAAGGATGGTGTGTTGAAGTCAGGTGTCATGGACAAGAATGCAATTGGTGCTGAGCAGTCTGAGACTCTTCTTCACAGAATAATTAAAGACTACGGTTCTGCTGAGGGACGAAGATTCCTAAACAACATCTGTCGAGTCCTTAATCTGTTTATGACCATGAGAGGTTTCACATATTCATTCGACGAGTTAGAACTGTCCAAACCTGTTCAACGGAAAATTTCTCAGATGCTAGAGCAGTCTGAGGAGCGCATAAACAAACTTATCAAGGAGTTTCAAGATGGAACTCTGCCCAGACTTCCTGGTCAAACTCTTGCGGATTCGTTTGAAATCTATGTCATGAACGAGTTAGCTGAAGCCAGAGACAAAGCTGGAAGAACTGCAGAAGGCGACTTCAAAACCGACAATTCAGGCATCATCATGACTAGAACAGGTGCAAGAGGGTCAAGCCTCAACATTGGTCAAATGACAGCTGTTGTTGGACAACAGTCGGTTAGAGGAAAGCGAATCATGCGTGGATACTTGGAACGCGCCTTGCCTCATTTCAGATGGGGCGATCCATCCTCACGAGCGCGAGGTTTCGTTGACTCCTCTTATCGCGAAGGACTAGATCCCGTGGAGTTTTTCTTCCACTCTATGGGTGGTCGAGAAGGGCTTGTTGACACGGCTGTGCGGACACAGCAGAGCGGATACATGCAGAGACGGTTGATAAACGCGCTTGAACATCTGCGCATTGAATACGATGGAACTGTTCGAAATTCAATCGGAGACATCATCCAGTTTCGCTATGGAGAAGATGGAGTTGACCCTGCTAAGAGTGATCATGGAAAGGCTGTAAACGTGGACAGAATAGTTGAACAAGTGAGAATAATGGTCGAAAAGGGGAAACCTGCGCCCAAGGAATACATCAAAGAGAAGGTTGAAGAAGTTAAAGAAAGACTTACAGGCATGCTCTTTGAAGAGCTGAAACGTTGTTTGGGCAAGGAAGAGTTGACTCGAAAGGGCGTGGACAAAGTTATAGAGTTGACTTTTGAAAACTACAGGCGGGCTCTCGTGGAACCAGGTGAAGCCGTCGGAATCGTGGCTGCACAGTCAATAGGTGAACCTGGCACCCAAATGACGCTGAGGACTTTCCACTACGCTGGAGTCAGAGAGCAAAACGTCACTTTAGGCTTGCCAAGACTCATTGAGATTGTAGACGCTCGAAGGATGCCTTCAACGCCTATCATGTCAATCTACTTAGACAAGGAGCATGGAGACAGCAAGAAAAAAGCCACTGAGGTTGCGAGAGAGGTTATTTCAACGCGAATGGAAGACATAGCTAAGGCAATGTACGTAGACCCTGAGCTGGGCGAAGTCGCAATCCAACTAGACTCAACTATGATGGAAGACCGAGGCGTAGCCGTTAAGGATTTAGAAGAGATTCTACGTCTTCCCAACTGCACGCTTAGAACAAAAGGCGACCGAGTTTATCTTAAACCAAAGAAGGTTGAGCCGCGCAAGCTGTTGGACAAGGTAACTGTTCATCACGTTAAGGGCATAGCTGGAATTCGAAGAGTTCTGGTCACTGAGGAGAAGGGTGAATGGGTTATCCGCACAGACGGTTCTAATATGCCTAAGGCTTTGGAGATAGCTGGCATTGATCCAACTCGGACTGTCACTAATCACATTCATGAGATTGCTAAAACCTTGGGAATTGAGGCGGCGAGAAGTGTAATCATTAAGGAAGCCATGGGTGTGCTTGAGGAGCAAGGCTTAGACGTTGACATTCGACATGTAATGTTAGTGGCTGATATAATGACGGCAACGGGTGATGTGCGTCAAATTGGAAGGCATGGTATAAGTGGAGAAAAATCCAGTGTATTGGCGAGGGCGGCGTTTGAAATTACTGTGCCCAACATTGTGGAAGCGTCTATCAAAGGGGAGAGTGACCCGTTGAAGGGAGTCACTGAAAACGTTATTGTTGGTCAATCCATTCCTATTGGTACGGGTCTCGTGGACCTTTACATGTCAGCGCCTGGTCGAGGTAAGTCGGAATGATTGATGTGGACAAAGCCATTGCGACGACTGTGAAGACTGGTAAGGTTTTGTTTGGAGCGAACAAGGCGGTTGAGAGCGTCAAGCTTGGGAGAGCCAAGCTTATTGTTTTGGCGTCCAATTGTCCACGTGAAGTTGTTGAAGACGTTATGAGTTATAGTCGGTTTTCTAATGTTCCAGTAGTTATTTATAAAGGAACCAGCATAGACTTAGGTGCGGTTTGCGGTAAACCTTTCATGGTTTCAGCGCTTACCGTTCGAGAACCAGGGGACTCTGACATACTGAAGCTTAGCGAAGAATCAGGGGAAGAGGAGATAGAAGCCGAAGAAGCGGCGGAGGAAACGGATGCATAGTGGTATACGGTTGACGAGCAAAGAGATGAGTTACATCGCTTTGTTTGAGAATATAACTAGCGCCACGGCTAGGGATTGCATTGTGGATGATGAGCTTAACAGGATTATTTTTGTTGTGAAGGAGGGCGACTTAGGTGTTGCCATAGGCAGGAATGGTAAGAACATTCGTTTGTTGGAGAGGATGACGGGGAAGAAGCATGAGATTATTGAGTACGCTGAGCAGCCTAATCAGTTTATTAAGAATGCTTTGAAGCCTGCTCGGGTTAATGAGGTGCGTATCACTGAGCGTCCTGATGGTAAGTCTATTGCGGTTGTTTCGGTTAATCCTCGTGATAAGGGTGTGGCTATTGGGAAGAATGGGCGTAATGCTGAGCGTATTAGGTTTTTGGCTAAGAGGTATTTTCAGATACAGAACGTGAGCATCACATAGTTTGTTATTTGTTGTGTGTGTGCGCACAGGGGTAGACCCCCCTCTAATATGAACCAAATAGGCTCCAAATATGAACCGTATCAATTGAAAGATGTCTCCCCAGATGCAAAGTGAGGCAGGTCTAATCGATTTTACCCTGTTAGCATTGGTTCTTTTGAGAGTAGTTTGTAGAGTGTGTCGAGCTTTATTTCAATGCCTAGGATTTTGCAGATTTCCTCGTCAATGACTCTTCGTGTTTGAGGGTTAGCAAATTCCTTAGGTAGTGCCTTCAGTTCTGAATCGCAGACTTTCTTGCTATCTACTCTTTTTTCATATAAATCTAGCAAAGCTCTCTTTGCCTTGTTGCTCAATCTGTCAACGTTAAGGATTGGCATCTCCCACAAGTGTTCCTTCTTGAATTTCACCCAAGGACCTTGCGTGACCTCCGCTATTGATAGTAGCAATAGAAGACCAAATGTGGAATTGAGCCAAACAGCTAAAATTTTCGCAACATCATCCTCCACGTTTATAGGCCACCACACGTTCGATAAGACTCCCTCATCCAAGTATGTTGCCAACACAGTGTAGGTATTCAGTCGAGATCTTTCAACTATTAGGAGTTTGCCACGTTTCTTCCACAGTTCACGAGCTTGCTCTGCATTCTTAGGCTCCAAATATGCGTTTGGTTTTTGAGAAATCTTTTTCGTTATGCTGGAATCGTATCCCCAAAAAGTCTTATAGATAGAACCTGCTTCTGTCTTACTAACCCTAAACGTTGAATGAACTTGTCGTACATCTGGTCCTATTTCTGCCTTCAATTTAGATAAAGTTGTAAGACGTACATTCCCAACAATCCCTTGATCTGGAAGATAAACAATCCCTTTTCTAAGAAAAAGCATAACTCTATTCAGCTCCATCTGCGAAAAAATGTTATAGACACCAAAGTTATTTTCCTCGAGTTTAGCAGAATAAACTTCTCCAATCTTTTTTCCATGTAACTTGAGATGAAATGGTGACGCATTGGAGTTTTCAACGTCATAAAGCTTAGCGCTTTCGTACAGCTCCTTCAATTGCGTGCCTAAGTATATCGATTCAAGCTCATTCGACGGCTTCTTCCAAAGATTAACAAAGAAAGTATAATGCGACTTTTTCTTACTCGGCGCCTTTCTAGCCACAAGCAGAACTTCGCTAAGATCTGTATTCTCACTAAAATTCCATTGATTATCCGTTTCATAACTGGTGATAATGTATTCCAAGTGATAATTGTCTAGAAGCCTCTCTCTAACCTTCTGCCAAGAGACACCAGAAAGGACAGCCCTCGGCAATACAAGCCCTGTTCTTCCATTTTCAACCAAATACTTGTCAGCAATGAAAACAAACACTGCTCCAAGCCCAGCTTGACCTATACCAGTAAGATTCTCCGCTTTCAACACTTGACTCAGAGATTTTTGAAGCTCAGCCCTCTCCTCCTTTGGAAGCGAGCCAAACAAGAGATTGCCGCCAACGCTTCTCGTGAAAGGAGGATTCATGATACAAATATGGAAGTTCGGAAGCGTGATTGCTTTAGACTCTCTTCGGGTAACATCAATGTTCTCTCCCACCAATCTAGCTCCGCCAGTAAGCATCATATCTGGAGCAAGGCTAGAAGAGGACAGAAAATTAACACTTCCCAGATATTTCCTCTCACCCAAACGCAACGCAAAAAGCTTCGAAGCCCTCACAGGCACAGGATTGTGCAAAGAAAGCACAGTTGCAGCAAGATGAACTGCATGATGCAGAACATCAAAACCCCAAATCCCTTCCTCGATGAGATACCTATGCATTTCATCCACCATGAGCTCTTCACACTCAATCCTATGCTTGGCGTCAAGCTCTTTGTAAACAGCAGAAAGAAGCGTGCCAGAGCCACAAGCAAAGTCAACTACTCGTAAAGGTTCATTCTGATACGTCGGGGGAATACTACCAACAACCAACTCAGAAGGCAAATTAACCAAAAGTCTCGCCAAAAGCCGAGCAGCAGGTATCGACGTATAATAGGTAGCATGATACTTCACCAGATTGCCCAGCAGTAGCCTATGGTAAATTCTCCCAAACAAGTCGTGTCTGAGCAGAACTTTCGAGGAGGCAATATCATAAGCCAGATTGGCAAGAATCCTAAGCTGCCTATCCACCACAGGGCTAGCGGGGATGTTCATGAGAATATTCAAAGTAATGTCAAGAACAGGCTCATAATCTATGTTGTCAATAACATATCTCCACGAGGTCTCCAGTTCCTTCTTCAAATTTTGAGACGCAATTAAAGTTGAAAGTGTAGGCACTTCCTTATGAGAAGCAGCAATAATCTCATGAAACACCATTGCATCAATAAGCAGAAGCCCTGCAGTTGAAACCAGCTTTTGAGCTTCTTCTTTACTCTCCATTCTCACCCTCCATCTCTTCCAACTCCAAAGCCTGCTTCAACCTTTCCAAGTTGATTGAAGTTGAAATATTACCAGCGAATTCTGTTAAAACTTCATTCATCCTTCTTATCACGGGGTCTATTATGTCCTCCTTAACAACACGGCTGTAAGCACTCATCAAATAGGTAAGGAGATCATCAAACCCTACATCCTGATATTGCTCAGGTTTAGGGGGAGTTGCCATCCACTTGTCCAAACCTGCCCTATCAATATACGACAAGAAACCAATGTTGAATCGACCCTTCAAAAGAGAATCCTTAATGTCAGACTGAGTTGGAACTAGCTCCTTCACTTTCACGTCAACGTACTCAACCATAACACACAAGTCACAAACGTTGTTATCCAGTCTCTCCAGACACTGCTCAACCAGAACATTCCACATCCCAAGCTTCTTTCCTTCTATGACGATTCGCACCCCATTTAGCTCAATAAGAACATCAGGTTCAGGTCTTCCTCCTTTTTTCCTTAAGATCACCTCGCCTAAAGCCTTAAGTCCCCTTTCTGAAAGAAGTTCAGCCAACATCACGTTCAGATTCTCTTCCCTTAGGCTCATTAAAGAACCTCAGCAACCGATACTTAGAAAGCATTGTATACACTTATAGCAGTTTTCTCGTTTTTGCTAGGCTCTTTTTTTGGCGCTTACTATTGAGATTACGTCTCTGTCTTTTAAAACGTAGTCTTCTCCAATTCTTTTCTTCTCTCTGGCGTCCACTGCATAGATGAAGCCTTCGCCTAATTCTGTGTGAACGATGTAGGCTAGTTGACGGGCTGTAGTGCCGTAGGGAACAACGTAAGCGTCTGGTAGCACGTTTCCTTTATGGTCACTAAGTTTCTCAACATCCTCAACTGGATAAACAACAATCATGTTCAAAAGCTTGAAATAAGCCGTGTTGATGGCGTCTTGCACACCTGTTGAACCCCATTTCTGCAATATTTTTTCCTTAATCGTCTGCAACGCCTTCTTTTGAACGTCAGTTAACCCCTCAGGCTTCAAAACATTAAAGTTGCAGTCTCCAGGCTTGTAGTCTGTCCAACCTTTCTCTGCTGCTCGTCTAAGGGCTAACTCAGCTTCGGCACAGCAAGGAACAACCATGTAGTTTAAGGTCTTAAGGCGCTCTATGTTCCTCTCTGCTGGTTCCAAATCAATCTTGTTCCCCGCAATCAACATGGGCTTGGCAACCCTCCGCAACATATCTAAAAACTTTATGAGGTCGTCTTCACTCCAACCCGTAGGCTTGTCAGCATTCAACCCAGCTTTTCTCACAGCCTCAAAAATGTGCGCCCGCTTTATGGCTAGACCGCTCAACCGCTCCTCCAGCAACCCATAAAGGTCCACAATGCCCGATTCAACCGTTCTCGCCAGCTTAGACCAATCTCGTTTCAGAATCTGCATCAACCACATAGTGATTTCTGTCTCCAAAAAACGTGCATCCTCAAGCGGGTCATGACTACCAACATCAACAATTTTGCCTTCAGAATCCGTTCCACCAGCCGCATCCACAACATGAACCAGGGCATCTGCCTTCCGAATCTCATCCAAGAACTGGTTTCCCAACCCTCGCCCCTGCCAAGCACCGGGCACAAGTCCAGCACAGTCAATCAACTCAACTGGAACAAGCCTTACACCATCCATACACAGCGAATTCTGCGGATTATCCTTCACGTTAAACTCTCTACACACGCAGGGAGTTCGAAGGTAGCCTACACCTCGATTAGGCTTAATAGTAGTGAAGGGGTAGCTTGCAATCTCGGCTGGAGCCAAAGTTGCAGCGCTAAAAAACGTGGATTTACCCGTGTTAGGCTTGCCAACTATACCAACCATCAAACTCTCCACTTCCTACATCAAGACAAATAATATGAACTCAATCCTAATTCAATTTGCTTCTTCTAAAAGCCCTAACTAGTTCTAGCACTGGCAAAAACCCACGTCACTCCGTCATAACCCGACTTTATTCGGTTAATGCGCTCCTCAGACCAATTTTCGTCCCAGCCCAACCCCAAGTCTTCGTCGACCAAAATCACAGTGAAATCGGTTCGCCAAGGCTTCTTCTCCAGAATGGTTATTACACTGCAAATCCGCTTAGCCGCATCACAATCAACACACTTGCCCGTTTTTGCACATGGCGTGGCAAACTCTTTAACCCTAGCGTGATAAGGAGCAATAACATTCTTGATTCGGTGAAGAGCTTCTTCAACATCCTTAACTATCTTGTTTCTGCCAACAACAACAAACACCCGTCTCGGACCAAAAATCATAGAGGCAACACGATTCCCAACAGCATCAACGTTAACTAGTTTCCCATCAACCGTAACAGCGTTTGAACCAACAACGTACACATCGCAAGAAAAAATCTTTCTCGAAATCTCATCACGAACCATGGTCAAGCTTGGATCAGTCGTCAATTCTTTTGAAAAAGGGTTCAAAACCTTGTTTCCCCTCTTCTCCAACTCTTCAACGATTCCAATCTGACGAATGGTCGCCGAGTCTCCAATGCCTACAACTGCATCTTTTGAAACCACTTTCAAAATTGTTTCTCTCGCAGCCTCACCGTTCTCAGCTAATTGAGCGTCAAAATTATTCGCTGACAAATTCTTCAAGGTTTCCATCATCCGATTATTCAAACTCAACACCAATTGTGCTGTGTGATTAGGCTAGATATAACTCGTTTTACTTAACGAATCTTAACAACATATCAAGAGCCTCAATAAATAAATAAACCACAACAAAACACTAAAAAGATACCAATGAAAATTTCATTCAACCACATAGCGGAAATCTACGACCAAACACGAGGACCATCACCAGAAATCATGAAGAAAATAGTTCAAGTCCTTCTCAAAGAATTCAAGGATTGCCAAAAAATTCTGGACATTGGAGTGGGCACAGGGAGATTTGCCAAACCGTTACAGAGAAAAGGGTTCGATGTGATAGGAATCGACATATCGCGAGGAATGATGCGAAACGCAAGGAGAAAAGGAGTAGACAACCTGCTGCTCAGCGACGCTTGTTTCTTACCATTCAAAGACTCATACTTTGACGCCTCCCTCTGCGTGCACGTACTTCATCTAATCAGCGACTGGCAAACAGCCCTCGAAGAAATCTGCAGAGTTACAAAGAACTGGTTGTTTTCAATCGCTCACAAAAGAGGCTCCAACCCTATCTCTAAAGCATATGAAGAGCTAGCTGAGAAGAAGGGTTACGACGCCCGACACGTAGGATTAAGCGAACAAGAAATCATGAAAATAGTCAAGCCTGCAAAATCTATGAAAGTGGCTTCTTGGATTTCCAAAGCCGACGAACGTTTAGCATACCTTAGACAAAGAGCTTCCTCGCGGCAGTGGAGGATTCCAGAAAACGTAGACAAACAGATCGTAAATGAGTTGAAAAGGCGTTTCGCTGGAAAGAGATACCCTGTTGAGATTCACATTTTAAGTTGGGACGTAGAAGACTTGAAATCATACTTAAATGACCAGACAAGACAGTAAATTGAACTATCTATGTTATGCTGGAAAGACTACTCCCAAAGACCATATTAAAACAAGCCCACAAATGAACAAAACAAACTGAACCACAGACTTCATGAAATCCTTTTCCCGCTGCATCTCGGGTATCAACTCAGAAGCAGCCAAGTATATGAAGCCGCCAGCGGCAAACGCTACTAAAGAGCCCACAAAATTCTCAATGTTAACCGAAAAAAAGCTTGACAGAACCGCTCCTGCAACCGCAGTTAACGCTGAGACAAAATTGAACAACAACGCTCTTCTTCTTGTGAAACCTCCGTAGACCAGCACGCCGAAGTCTCCGATTTCCTGTGGTAGCTCGTGAAAGATTACGGCTGTTGTGGCAACTAAGCCAACGGTTAAGTCTAGGAAGAAACTGGCGGCTATGACCATTCCGTCGAGAAAGTTGTGAACGCCGTCTCCGAGCACGTTTAGGTAGACGAATCTTTTGACGGTTACTCTTTTGTCAACTTGAGATGGAGCCTCATGTCCATGGATGTGCCCGTGGTACCAATAGATGAAACGTTCGAGAAAAAAGAAGCCCAAGAAACCAGCAGTTAGGAAGAGAACCACAAAAGAAGTGTCTCCACCCATTTCTACTGCCTCTGGAAGCAAATCAAAGTATGCTGCTCCAAGAATGGAACCCGCTGAAAAACTGAGGAGAACAAACAAAAATCTGTCAAGTGCACGTTCGCTCAAGGATAAAGCGAAGACTCCGACAAGTGACAGCAAGCTCACAACAATGGTGGCTGAGAGCGCATAAATTAGCTCAAGTATCTTCTGCACCTCTGTTGCTATTGTGGAAAGAGCCAGCTAATAAATGCTAATAGAAGTGGCTTATCTCCCAATGTTTCCCGAAAGCTTTATAGAGAATGGTTTCTTCTTGAAAAGTTTCTAAACGCTCTGAAAAGGACGCTCACAATTGCAAAAACAAGGTCCGCAGAGCCTCAGCGTTGCCATTCAGATAAACAACAACTACTGTAGCAGTTGCACCGTCTGCAGCTCGGTTTGCCCCTTCGAAGCCATCTTCAAGGATGAAAACACGGGCGAAGTCAAAGTAGACGTTGAAAAGTGCCAGGTCTGCGGACTCTGTTCAAGCGCCTGCCCATCTCAAGCCATAGATTTAATCTATTACAACGATGATTCATTAGTCTCTTACACGAGTAAACTCATGAAACAGAAAAGGTCAAAAACGTTAGTTTTAACGTGCAGAGGAAGCAGCTCCGCACCATGCGAAATCGTTGATATGCTTAAGGAGAAGGGCATCCGAAGATTTGTCTCCCTACGCCTACCTTGTGTGGGACGTGTTTCAACTGAATTTTTTTTGAAAAAGTTGGCTCAAGGAACAAAAAAGATAGTCATAATGCAATGTGAAGAAGATTTTTGCCGATTCAAGAAGGGCAGCAAGGTCAACGCTAATCGACTTGTGTTAACACAAGCGACGCTCAATCAACTCGGTTTCAAGGACGACACATTAAGTTTTATTAAAATTTCTAACAAGGCAGTTTACGACACTCAAAAATGTGTGGGATGCGACAAATGCACTTTTATATGTCCTTACGAAGCCATCGAAGCTAAACCATTAGCCACACCAGAGATAAATCTAGACCGCTGTGTTGGATGCGGTGCCTGCGCCCTAGTCTGCCCACACTTGGCAATTCAACTCAAAGGCTTCGAATACGAACCCGTTTCGAAACTTGTTTTCGACTACGGCATCAAAGCCCGAAAACTGAAATCTCATGATAAAAAACCAGTTGTTCTTGTTTTCTGTTGCCAATGGTCAGAGTTCTATGCCTTAGACCCAGTTAACGCCCGTTTTCTACCAAAGAACGTCATGCTACTTGAGATACCCTGTTTTAAAGGGTTAGACCCGTCTCAAGTGATAGAGGCACTTTACGCAGGCTTTGACGGCGTTCTCGCCGTGACCTGTTCTGAAAAAGACTGCAAACTCGAAGAAGGAAAAGAAACAGCAGAGTTGAACGCAGCGGTTTTGAAAAAAGCTTTAGACAAACTAGGCTTAACAGACAGATTCGAGATATGCACAGCCTCTCCGCGTTACGTGGGTGAATTCAACTCAAAACTTGAAAACTTTCTCAAGCAAATCTCTCCGCTACCGATGAAGGGAAAGGAGGCGGTGCCCTAATGTACAAAATTGTTGTCAAAAGAGAACTTGCACCCAAAATCAAACTGTTCGAAGTCGCTGCCCCCGACATAGCTGCAAAGACCAAACCTGGACAGTTTGTAATTCTGAGGGCAAGTGAAACAGGCGAAAGGATTCCCATCACCCTAGCTGACTCTAACGCTCAGAAGGGCACAATCACATTAGTTTTCAACGAAGTGGGCAAAACAACTAAGCAATTGGGGTCATTGAAAAAGGGCGATTGCATTCCCAACATAGCTGGACCATTGGGCAACCCATCTGAAATCCAAAAGTTCGGCACGATCCTCTGCGTGGGCGGAGGTGTCATGGTAGCGCCGCTTCTCTTTCAGGTCTCCGCTTTGCGGAAAGCTGGAAACAAAGTTATCACGGTCATTGGTGCAAGAATCAAGGATTTGCTAATTTTTGAAAAGGAAACGAAGGACTTAAGCGACGAGTTTTATGTTGCAACAGACGACGGTTCCAAAGGTTACAATGGACTAGCCTTTCTCAAAGACGTGATTAGCAAGAAAAAAATTGACCGTGTAGTTGCGATGGGTCCCGTGGTGATGTTGAAGACAGTTTCCGAAATGACCAAACCATTTGGCATTAAAACAACAGTCACGTTGACTCCCATCATGGTTGATGGCATGGGCATGTGCGGCGCCTGCCGAGTGACAGTAGCAGGAGAAACAAAGTTCGCTTGCGTAGATGGACCAGAATTCGACGGTCATCAAGTTGACTTTGAACAACTGATAAAGCGTCAACGGATGTACTTACCTGAAGAAAGGCTGTCGGCGCTGTTCCATGAAAGGCTTGGAGGAATCAAACTTGGCAGAGGCTAAGGCTGAAAAGCCTCCGCAAGACCGATGGCACGCTGTCCCAATGCCCAAGCAGAACCCGAAGGACCGCGCCCACAACTTCAATGAGGTTGCTTTGGGCTACACTGAAGAGCAAGCGTTAGCTGAAGCCTCAAGATGCATAACTTGCCCGAATCCTGGATGCATTAAAGGGTGCCCTGTGGAACTCGACATTCCAGCTTTCACCAAACTCATCAAAGAGAAGAAGTACGATGAAGCCATACTAAAGGTGAAAGAAAAAAACAGTTTACCAGCCATCTGCGGTCGAGTCTGCCCCCAAGAGGAACAATGCCAAAAACTTTGCGCTATGGGCAAGAAAGGCGAGCCTGTATCAATCGGAAGGCTGGAACGTTTCGTCGCTGACCTCGAACTTCAGAAAGGAGTCACGGTTCCATCTCATGCCGACCCAACAGGCAAAAAAGTGGCAATCATCGGAGCTGGCCCCGCTGGACTAACTGCAGCCGCCGACTTAGCCAAGCTGGGTCACAAAGTGGTGCTCTTCGAGGCACTTCACCTTGCAGGCGGCGTCCTGGTTTACGGTGTTCCAGAGTTTCGACTGCCCAAAAGGATAGTTCAAGCCGAGGTTGATTACATCAAGAAGTTGGGCGTGGAAATACGAGCCGACGCTCTAGTAGGTCGATTATTCACAATAGACGAGTTGTTCAAGAATGGATTTGACGCTGTCTTCATCGGAACTGGCGCTGGTCTCCCCCAGTTTATGCGTATACCTGGCGAAAACTTGGGCGGAATCTATTCAGCAAACGAATTCCTCATTCGAGTCAACCTCATGAAATCTTATCTGTTTCCAGAGTTTGACACGCCCATACGCGTTGGCAAGCACGTAGCTGTTATAGGCGGCGGCAATTCGGCTATGGACTCGGCTCGAAGCGCGTTACGACTTGGTGCAGAACAAGTCTGCATAGTTTATCGAAGGTCAAGGGAGGAGATGCCAGCGAGACTGGAAGAACTCTTGAACGCTGAAGAAGAAGGCATCGTCTGCAAGTTTCTTGCTACACCCATACGATTCATAGGAGACGAGAGCGGCTGGGTAAAAGGAATGGAATGCATCGCCATGGAGCTGGGCGAACCAGACGAGTCAGGAAGGCGGAGACCAGTTCCAATAAAAGGCTCCGAATTCACCATGGATGTTGACACCGTGATTATAGCAATTGGACGCACTCCCAACCCAATAATCCAACGAACAACAAAGGGATTAGAACCCACCAAATGGGGAACAATAATTGCCAAAGAAGAAACAGGTGAAACCAGCTTGGAAGGAGTTTACGCTGGCGGCGACATCGTCACAGGCGAGGCTACAGTTATAAGCGCTATGGGTGCAGGCAAAAAAGCCGCAAGAAGCATACATGAATATTTAATGAAAAAGGCACTGCAGTAATTTTGCAGAAATCTGCTCATAATTCTGGTTTTAACACCAAAATTGCTTATATTTTGAACTCTCCTTTGACTAGAGATGAGAATACATGAGTCGTTTGGAGAAGCAGTTTGAGTTTCTTGAGCACACCGCTGACTTATACATCGCTGCGTATGGTAAGAGCCTAAAAGAGGCTTTTGAAAACGCCGCTTACGCCATGTTTGAGGGCATGACCGACTTGAATAAGGTTCAGCCAAAATCGGAAGACACTGTGGAGGTTGAAGGCTACGATGAACAAGCCTTACTCTACAACTGGTTAGAAGAATTATTAGTGAAGTTTGACATCAAGGGTAACCTCTACTCCCGCTTTAAAATTGCCAGTATAGAAAAGACATCTGCGGGATTCAAGTTGAAGGCGAAGATTTGGGGTGAACCTCTCAATCTAGAGAAGCACTTGTCCAAGGTTGGAGTCAAAGCGGTTACTTATCATCAAATGGAGATAAAGAAGGATGCGAAAGGCGCCGTAACAGTCAAGTTTATTCTTGATATCTAGGAGAGAAAAAAGATGGTAAGAAAAGCCGTTGCTTTGTATGCCAAGTTCATAGCAGAAGTTAAGCCGAAGGCTCTCTTCAACTTTGACGCCACCGTGCACAAGCCCTCCCATTTTCCAGCGCCAGTCGAAGACTATCGGAAAGGAGTATACTGGCAGACTATGCGGTTCAAAAACAGGATTCTTGGCTTAAAGATGGAGAATAAAGGCACGATTAGCAACCCCGCATTAAAGCTTACCTTCTTTTCTAAAGTGCCGCTGACGGAGAAAGAAACGGACGCAATAGTTAAAGAGATTCGATGGCGGTTCAACCTAGACGGCGACCTCTCTGAGTTCTCGAAGAGGTTTAAGCATGACGATTTGCTGGGTCCAGTGCTCCAAAAATGGAGAGGCATGCACGTAAGCTGTGGTAATTCACTCTACGAATTACTTGTTATCAGCATTTTGTTGCAGAACGCCACAGTTAGGCGCACGGTGCAGATGATGGAAGCCTTGTTAAACAAGTACGGAACGAAGGTTAGATTTGACGGAAAAGAACTTTATGGCTTCTGGAAACCCGAACAGTTACACAACGCTACTGACCAAGAACTGCGAGAGTTGAAGGTGGGCTACCGAGCCAGATACCTTAAGAAGACTTCTGAAGACTTCGTGAAGGGAGTGGTTGATGAGTCTAAACTACGCCAAATGACCATGGAAAAGGCAAAGAAAGAACTAGACAAACTCTATGGTGTAGGTCCAGCATCAGCCAGCATCCTACTCTTTGAGGCGTTACACCACTATGACACAATTGAAAAAATCGGCCCATGGGAACAAAAAATCTATTCACGCCTACTTTTCAGCAAGGAACTAGTTCCAGCCGAAACAATCCTTCAAGAAATACAAAAAAGATATGGAAAATGGAAAACCCTAGCAATGCACTACATTTTTGAAGACTTATTTTGGAAAAGAAAAACCCAAAAAATCGAATGGTTGGAGAAACTGATTCGGCTTTAAAACTAAAAGGTCAACGAATTAGAAACGTGATTTCCTCCACCAAGGTTTCGGGCACAATGTTTCTCTTCCCCTTCTTCTTAAAAGTGACAAAGCCTAGGTTTTTGAGCGCTTTCAAGTCTTGATAAACGTTTTTCACGTTTCGCCTAGTTTTCTGCGCCAAGTCGTTTATCGACTCTACACGCAGACTAGCTAAACTGTAGAGCAGTTCGATTCGTTTGGGCGTTAACAGCTCTGCCTCTTTAAGTTTCAAGTCGCGTATTTCCTCAACTGCATAGTCAAGTTCGCCGCCTTCAACATAGCCTCGGTAAGCGTGTACCAATCCAGCCCATTCTGAATACACACCTATGAAGCGTCTATCTATCTTCTTTTGAAGGAACAATTCTTCAAACTCGTCAAAAGTCATGCCGTGTTGCCGCTCATAGCTGCGAATTCTAGCTTGCACCTCATCAAGTGTTAATTGCCGATTGATTCGAACCATCATAATCTTCTGCTCACATCTTAGATTCATTCTTATAAACGGTAATTAAACTTCTTTGGTTTAAACACCAAAACCCATGCCTTAGATTTTCTTGATTGAAAATGTTAATTAACGTTCAAAGCCTCTACTGATACCCACATGTGAAAAACATGTTAATCCAAAGACTCAACGACCACCTCTACCTAATCGACCTGCAACCAGTCGGAATCAAGCAGTTCATCGCCTCCTACGTGCTGAAAGGCGCACATTCAACAGCCATAATAGAAACTGGACCAACCTGCTCCATTCCAAACCTTCTCACGGGTCTACGAGAAATAGGCATCGCAAATGAAGATATTAATTACGCCGCGGTCTCGCACATTCATATCGACCATGCGGGAGGAGCGGGAACACTACTACAACATTTACCCAACGCAAAACTAATAGTTCATCCTAAAGGCGCACCTCACATGATTAGTCCCAAAAAACTTTGGGAAGCGTCAAAACAAGTTTTAGGCGAAGTTGCTGTCTTATACAAGGAGATTCAACCCGTTCCAGAAGATCGAGTGGTCACACCAGCCGATGGCACAACCATAGACTTGGGCGGAGAAGTGCAGCTCAAAGTTTTGGAAACCCTGGGACACGCCTCGCATCATCTCGGTTTTCTCGAAAACATGGGTATGGGTGTTTTTCAAGGCGACACTGCTGGAATATACATACCTCAACTAGATGTGACTATGCCTACTACTCCTAATCCTTTTCATCTAGAGATGACTCTTGCTTCAATACGAAAAATAATGGACATGAAGCCGAAAAGACTGTACTATACGCATTTCGGTTCAGTCGACAACGCTATTGAACGATTGAACACTTACATTACGCAGCTTGAACTCTGGAAGAAAACAGTTTCAGAAGCCTTGAAAAAGGGCGACAACCCACAAGCAATTCTAGAAAAGATCTTAGAAAACGATAGGCAGATGAGAGCGGCTGCCGACTTCATCCAGAATCATCTGGTTCTTCGACGAGGCGTAATCATGCAGAACATTCAAGGCTTCGTTGAATACTTGAAGAAAGAATCTTTGGCTTAAACACCAAAATTATTTATATTCCGCTCTTCCCTCATCCATAAATCTGAAGGTGACTCGTTCATGGGAGAAGAAAGAGAGTATCGTGGACCTCCGCCAAAAGTGCCACTTGAAAGACTTGACACTTACACGTGGCGTATTCCTCAGAAATACAAGTCAGGTATGAGAGTTCCAGGCATAGTTTTTGCAGATGAAGACCTGCTCGAAAAGATGAAAACTGACCGAACTCTAGATCAATGCGCCAACGTTGCACATCTGCCTGGCATTTACAAGTATGCTATCACGTTGCCTGATGGCCACGAAGGCTATGGGTTTCCAATAGGTGGGGTAGCAGCCACAGACTATGAGGAAGGAGTGGTCAGCCCAGGCGGGGTAGGCTACGACATCAACTGCGGTGTCAGACTTTTAACCACAAACCTTTCAGAGCAAGACGTACGACCAAAACTTGTGGATTTGACAGCGACAATTTTTGGCAATGTTCCGTGTGGGCTAGGTAGCCGCCGAAAAGACTTGCGCATCACCTCAAGCGAACTCGACCGCTTGGCTGCTGAAGGCGTCCCCTACATCGTGGAGCGTGGACTAGGCTGGAAAGAAGACATTGAGCACTGTGAGGAACGGGGTAGCATGCAGAACGCCAACCCAGACAAGGTTTCAACCAACGCCAAGAGTCGCGGCTTGCCGCAGATAGGCACGTTGGGTTCAGGCAACCACTTCTTGGAGATTCAGCGAGTTGACAAAATCTTCGACCTACAAATCGCCAAGATATTCGGCATCACTCACGATGGTCAAGTCACGGTTATGATTCACTGTGGTTCACGAGGCTACGGACATCAGATCTGCTCAGATTATCTGCGAGTCATGGAAAGGGCTACACAGAAATACAAAATAGCCTTACCAGACCGTGAACTCGCCTGTGCACCTGGAACCAGCCCAGAAGCGCAAGATTATTACCAAGCCATGGCTTGCGCTGTCAATTTCGCCTTTGCTAACCGCCAGGCTATTACTCACTGGGTGCGCCAGAGTTTTGAGCAGGTTTTTAAAAAGCCAGCGGAAACTTTCGGACTGAGTCTAGTTTACGATGTTGCTCACAACATAGCCAAGATTGAGGAGCACAGAGTCAACGAGCATACTAGAAAGGTTTGGATTCATCGAAAGGGTGCAACTAGGTCCTTTGGACCAGGCAGTCCAGAAGTTCCAGACGACTACAGACACCTAGGTCAACCAGTTCTCATTCCTGGCAGTATGGGCACGAGCAGTTGGGTGCTGGTTGGAACGTCAAAAGCCATGGAAATCTCGTTTGGTTCCACAGCACATGGAGCAGGACGCATGATGAGTCGTTCAGCAGCTAAACGGAGGTTCTGGGGTGGCGACATTAAGAAGACTTTGGAGCAACGAGGCATTGTCATTCGTTCGGCGAGCGCTGTTGTTTTGGCTGAAGAGGCTGACCCAGCCTACAAGAATGTGGATAAAGTGGCTGAAGTAAGTGACAAAGTTGGAATCGCAACTCGAGTAGCCAGACTAATACCAATAGCAGTTGTAAAAGGCTAAGAACCGATCTTTTTTTCCAGTGAATTTAATTAATAGAATGCATTTAGAGAGGTTTTTATGAAGGGGAAACCATGAAAGCCAGGATTGAAATATTCTATTTTGGCTGTTGCCCATATAGTTACTTCTTCGCTTACGGCGGCGGTTTTCTAGACGAAACGTGGACGCGAACTGGCGGAGACTTCAAAGCAGAATTGGAAAGGTTAGGGATTGAAGTTGTCGAGTACAACATGCTTGAACATCCAGAGCTAGTGGACAAACTCAACTTGCCAATAGATCCATACAATCCATTTTCGAACCTAGCCCGATTTCTCATTGATTCCAAAGAAGTTTCAAAGGAACAATTCTTTCAAAAAATACGAGAGGTAAGGCAGTGAAAAGAAAAATGATGAGAATCGAGATTAAAGACGCCATTTTCGAGAACATCGATGACTTGGTTGGACCAAGATGCGCTCCAAGATGGGACGACCCACGTCATGCGCAAACCTTGAAAGAAGGGGGCTTAAAGAAGAAGGAATGGATGAGGAAAGCTCTTGAAAAATTCGGTTGCTGCGCCAAAATAGCGTATTATGAAAGCAAACCAGTTGGTTTTATAGAGTTCTATCCGATGCAAGTTTTTCCTCTTCTTCCAAAACGACAAAAAAGAACAGTTCTGATAACGTGTGTTGTTGTACCTGAGAAGGCTTTCCAAAACCAAGGAGTTGGATCAAAGCTTGTTCAGTCGCTTGTTGAAGACCTTAAGCATCGACCGTTACCGTGCTTCAACGATAAACTGGCTGAGGAAGTAGCAGTGGGTTCTTGGGGTTGTCACACTGGTTTTCCAGAGTCTCGTCCTCGTTTCAGAAAATTTTGGCATGAAAACGGGTTTGAAGATGACCCGGAGTTTCCTGACCCTACGGGAAAGGGTGGCATCCTTGTGCGAAGATTATAAGTGCTGTTCTAGAAAATATGCGATATCGGGTGATTGGTAGTATGAAAATGGTTGAGAAGAAAGAGTCTTCGGCGCCTAGTGTTGTTAGAGTTAAGTGGATTGATGGTATGCGGTTTGTAGCCACAGACAGTGTAGGGCACTCAATTGTGATGGACGCCTCGAAGCAGGTTGGAGGCGAAGGTTCGGGTTTCAGTCCTTTACAACTGCTTCTAGCAGCATTAGGAGGCTGCACGGGCATAGACATCGTTGATATCATGCGTAAGCAGAGGCAGCAGGTTGACGATTTGGAAATCTTGGTTTCTGGAGAGCGTGTTAAGGAGCCGCCTCGAGTCTACAGCAGTGTTCATGTAGAGTACAGAGTTAAGGGCAGGAACATTGAGGAGAAGGCGGTTCAACGTGCCATACGGCTTTCTGAAGACAAGTACTGCTCTGTAGGAGCCATGCTTAGGGCTAAGGCTAGGGTGACAAATAGCTACACTATCAGTAGTATTAAATAACATCTGAAGACAAATAGCCAAGAAATGATTGCGAAGAGGAAATGGCATGTCTGCCTTTGAAAAAATTGGAACAGACCGTCAGCTTCAAGACCATTGGATAAGGAGACTAATAGCTGGAATAATTGACGGCCTAATAATTTTGGTAATAGGCTGGATAATTTCATCGATTGCCAGCTTCTCCAATCTGAAACTGGAGATCAACCCGTTCTCCATAGGACCATCTGCATTCCTCTACGGAGTTTTGTTTTTTCTATACGCCTCATTTTTTGAATATAGTCGTGGAGCAACCATAGGAAAGCAAATTATGAATCTAAAAGTGACGACAACCCAAGGAAACGTGGCAAGCCTTGACAAGTCTCTGATTCGGAACCTAAGCAAAATCTATTGGTTGTTGTGGCTTATAGACACTTTGTTGGGTATGGCTGCAGTAGGCGACACCCATCAGAAGTACAGCGACAGGTTTGCGAGGACAACATTTGCCTCAACTATAACAAGAGGATTGATCTTACCGACTTCGCCGTCTCCTCAAACGCCACCGACTCCGCCAAGCAGCGTTTAGGGGTGAAAAAATCTCTAGCAAGTCGTCTGTGGATGTGGGAAAAGCTATCGTTTGTTTTCAGTATGTTGAGCGCATAAAGTCTGAGTTGATTATTGCTGCGAGGCTTTTAGAGTCTATTATTGATTTGAAAGGTGATGAACAGAAAGGTGCCAACAAGCTTTTTTTGGAGTATTTGGATGCTTTGTTAGGCGAGATTAACATTGCCAATAACGTTGTTGAGCGTCAAGATTTTTCGCAGGCTGGTGAGAAGGTTAAGATAGCTTTGGAGAAGGTTCAAGCTGGGTTGTGTGAGGAGGCTATTCGTCAAGTTTCCGAAGCTATATCTGTGGTTGCGAGCAGCGGTCAATGGTCCATGCAGATTTTGAAGGACAACGGTTTATTGTAGCAACAGTGCAGCGCTTTTCTGTTAAAGCTGGTCTATCTGAACAAATTTGTGACAGAGAGACGGGTATGGGACGGTGAAGATAACAATTGGTGTAATTAGGTGTGGGCTCTCGCACTCAAGATCCAAATCATTGGGTCAGTGGGGCCAGAGTCGTCATCGCCCACAAGTCAGAGTTAATGTTAAGCTAAAATAAAAGCATTTATCTCAAGCGTTGTCCGCAAGAACTTGACTGCTGGTAAACAAATGCTCAAAAAAATAAGAGTTGTTCCTATAGCCGAGGAGAGTTTCGGCGTCAGATCGATGTGCACATACGTGGAAACGTCTGATGTTAGAGTTTTGTTAGACGCTGGCGTCTCACTTGGTCCAAACCGTTTTGGGTTTCCGCCGCATCCTAGGGAGTATGAGGCTTTGGCGAAGTGTCGAAGGAAAGTTGCAGAAGCTGCTGAAAAAGCTGAGGTTGTAACCATTAGTCATTATCATTTTGACCATCACACTCCGTCTTACGTTGACTGGTGTTTCAACTGGTCTTCTGAAGACACTGCTAGACAAATATACGAGGGAAAAATTGTCTTAGCCAAAGGTTACCGAGACAAGGTCAACTTCAGTCAGAGACGCAGAGGCTGGGTCTTCGCGAAAACAGGAGGCAAGTACGCCAAAAAGCTGGAGTATGCAGACGGAAAAACCTACAAGTTTGGACAAACCACGCTAAAATTTTCAGACCCCGTTTTTCATGGACCTGGAGACTCTCAACTGGGCTGGCTGCTCATGACAACCATTGAATATGAGGATGAACGCTTCTTGTTCGCCTCTGATGTTCAGGGTCCCATGTACTCTCCTACTTTGCCAGAAATTCTCATCCACAAGCCTCAACTAGTCATTGTGGGGGGTCCCCCAACCTATCTGCTGGGATTGGTGAAAAAAGAAGATGTACAACTTGGTCTGCAGAATCTTGAAGATTTAGTGAAAGACGTGCAAACAATAGTTTTGGAGCATCACCTTCTAAGAGAAGAGAAGTGGCGAGAGCCTTCTCAATCAATCTTTGACAGCGCAGCAAGGGAGGAACATTTAGTTGTCACAGCAGCCGAGTTTTTGAACAAAAGGAACAACTTTCTGGAATCTCGCAGAAAGCATTTGTTTGAAACTGAACCGCTAAGTCCAGAGTTTGAGAAATGGATGAAGATACCGCTGGAAAAGAGAAAAATGGTCAAACCGCCCGTATGAACTGCTCAATAAGTAAGGAAATGGAGAGGCCAGCCGCAAACTTCCATTTTTACTAACATTTTTGGTTCTAGAATTGTATAGAAGTGTGTTTCACAAGTGATAAATGTGGAAACCACCTTTTCTAAAATAGAACGAGAGGGAGAAAGGAGGTGATAGAACTGAGAAAGAGAGTAGTCTTAAAAATAGCCGTTGGTAGTGTTTTCATCTGTTCATTCACTCTAGCCTTGATGTATCCAGCTATTTCTTGCAGATATAGGGGTAAAATACATTTCCTTAAGTCTCCGAATGCGATTGCGACATTCATTCCTCCTGTGGGCAAAGAAGCTAACATGATGTTTGTCTGGGTTGCAGTTTTTACGGATAGCTCGTTTGGAAGTTTCAATATGGCTATGTATGGATACGAGTCCTATGACTACGCTGCTGGAAATTTGATAAAGATACATGATGAGTTTCACTGGTTTACGGATAATTGGAGAGCTGGCAGAATCTTGGCGGAACTTTCCGCTATAGTTTACCCATCATATGATGGAACACCAATTGAGTATGTGTCTAATGATGTCACCTTGGCGAAAATCAATATCGAAACATCAGAACATCAGCTAAACGCTACTGTAATTGTGAAAGGAAAAAAACTATTCACTGTAGGGTTATGGGCTAATACTAATGTCCCTGTGGCATCAAGAATCGAGACAGGAAGTCCGTTTATTCCAGAGGGCTTTCTCTCAGTTGAAGCATATTACCCAACACTTCAAGCCTCAGTGACTGGATTGGAAGTTGGAGATTTCACAGGGGGTCGCTTTAAGTACATTGATACTGAACTCTATGACTCATCACTTCTTCCATGAACGCAATCGTATTATCTGCCCTAACACATCTTTGACCTTATCAGACAAACGACACATCCACACGTTTTCTCTTTCCTTGAAGACATATGTGTTTCAACCAATTTTTATCGTCAGTTTGGGGATAATCTACTCTGTAGTGTGTTCCCCTGCTTTCTTTTCTCAAGAGCGCTGCTTTTGCAATAAGTTTGCTGACTAAAGCCATGTTGTTAAACTCAAGGAATTGAACATTTACCTCATTCTCATTCGGGTCATCAATTCTTTTTTCCAGTTGCCTCAACTTTCTAAGCATGAGTTTCAAGTTTTCCTCGTTTCTAATTATCCCCACGTAATCCCACATCGCCTTTCTCACTTCCGCCTTAAGGCTTTCCAACTTCTCCCAATCATTCTTCTTTTCAAAGAATTTTTCTTCTTTTATGGGTTTGAGTGCTTCAACTTCACTTTTAAGAAGTCTTTTTGCTTTGACTGCGCCTAGAGAACTGAAAACAACAGACTCCAACAGCGAATTGCTCGCCAACCTGTTGGCGCCGTGCACTTCGGTGCAAGCGCATTCGCCGAATGCCAAAAGATTTTGTATGTTTGTCTCTCCGTACTCGTTTGTTTTTATGCCTCCACAAATATAGTGCGCTGCTGGAGAAACTGGAATCAAGTCTTTAGTTATATCTATGCTATATTTCAAGCATTCTTGATAAATCATGGGAAACCTTTTCATAACAAATCTCTTGTTTTTGTGTCGCATATCCAAATATACTAAGCCCTTCTTGAGTTCATTGAAAATAGCTCGAGAAACTACATCTCTTGGGGCAAGCTCTCCCTTAACATCGTATTTTTCCAAAAATCGCTTACTCTTTTTATTCACTAGAATTGCTCCCTCGCCGCGAAAAGTCTCTGAAATCAAAAAATGTGGGGCACCAGGCTTGTTTAAAGTTGTTGGATGAAACTGCACAAACTCCATATCTTCAACTTTAGCACCAGCTCTAAACGCCATTGCAATTCCATCTCCTGTCGCAATTTCTGGGTTTGTAGTGTTCTCATAAACGTAGCCAATGGCACCTGTAGCCAAAACCGTGCCTCGAGAAAATACGTGCATAATTTTTTTACTCTTGGCATCAAGAACGCTTGCACCATGACATTTCGCATGCTTAACAATGATGTCTACGGCGAAACAGTTCTCAAGAACTTCGATATTTTTGTTTTCTTTGACACGTTTTGTCAAGGCTTGTTCGATTTCTCTTCCAGTCGTGTCTCCAGCATGCAATATTCTGTCTTTGCTGTGTCCTGCTTCTCGGGTTAAATGCGGTTCATCGTCTTCCCTATCAAAATTCACTCCCAGAGAAATGAGGCTTTGAATTTCCTTTGGGCCATTCTTAACAAGAATTTCCACAGCCTTCTTGTTTGACAAGCCGCATCCTACTTTCAAAGTGTCTTCAATGTGTGTTTGAAATGTGTCGTCTTTTCTGGTCACCGCTGCTATTCCACCTTGCGCTAAATTAGTGTTCGATTCCATGATTTCCTTCTTTGTTACGATAGTCACTCGTCCATACTGAGCAGTTTTAAGGGCGAAATTCAAGCCTGCGATACCGCTTCCGATAACCAAGAAATCCGTTTTCACTTAGTCACTTCCAAGCTCATGTCAAAGGCTTTAGCAGAGTGAGTTAGATATCCGAGAGAAACAACATCAACTCCAGTTTTTGCATATTCTTCAATGTTTTCAGGTGTAATGTTGCCTGAAGCCTCCAAAAGCACGTAGTCATAGAGGTTCTCTTTTTTCAGTTTCTCCATGACTTGCTCAATTTCCTTTGCACTCATATTGTCGAACATTATTATACATGGGTTTTTCAACTTTAACTGTTCGAATTTTTTAGCCGCCTCCACTGCATCGTCTTGATTGGTTGTTTCAATCTCTATGAAGCCAACTTTAGAAGCGAACTTTGAAGCCATAGTTATGGCTTTTTCAACAGGCTTTTTCACTCCATCGTTTTTTAGAGCTTGCAGGTGATTGTCTTTAATTATTATTGAGTCCCAGAGTCCAAGCCTATGGGTTAGACCGCCTCCTAAGAAAACTGCCTTCTTGTCAAGAAACATCAAGGGTGTTTTTCTTGTTGCCGCTACTTTGGTCTTGTAGCCCCTTAGCAAATCAACCAAATATCGGGTTTCTGTAGCTATTCCCGACATCCTTGCCAAGACGTTTAAACCGATTCTTTCTGTTGCCAAGATGGTTTTAAGTTTTCCAGAAATTTCTAGGATTGTTTTTCCCTTCTGGATTTCCTTTCCGTCTGGTGCATTAATCTTTACTTCAAGGCCATGCTTCTTGTAGAACCAGCTTACTTCTTTGACTCCACCCACTACGCCTGATTGTTTAGCTTTTAAAATTGCTTTTCCATGTCTATTTTCAGTTAGAATTGCCTCACTGGTGATGTCGCCTGAACCCACGTCTTCCTTGTATTCTAGGTCAAAGAATTTTTCTAGCCAACTTCGATAGTTTTTATTGTTTAGAGTGAGTTCTTTTCCTCTTTGAAATGCGATTTCGACAAATTTTTCCCTGTCCAATGTGTTAGTCCACGTCTAACATTTTGTCTAAGGCTTCTTTTGCCTTTATCCTAACATCTTCCGGCACAGTCACTTTGTACTGCTCTTTCTCTAAAGCTTCTAAAACAAGCTGAAGACTATTCTTCTTCATCTGAAGGCAGGTTCCACCAGGAGGCGCTTGAAGACATGTTTTCTCAGGTGCTTCAAGCTTCAGTCTTTCGATTAAGCCTATTTCAGTGGCTATGATAAACTTGTTATCTAGGCTTTTTTTCACGTATTCAACCATGCCCGTGGTGCTGCAAACTTGGTCAGCTAAGTCTATCACGCTTGGGACACATTCTGGATGCACAACTACTTTGGCGTTTGGATGCAACCTCTTAGCTTTTCTTAAGCCATCAGCAGTGAATTTTGTGTGGACGTAACACCAGCCATCCCAAGGAATAATTTTCTTGTCACTGTGTCTCGCCACGTATTTTGCTAGGTTGGCGTCGGGCACAAAAATGACTTCGTTTTGCTCTAGCGAGTTGACTACTTCCACAGCGTTGGCGCTAGTACAACATATGTCTGATTCAGCCTTGATTTCAGCGGTCGTGTTAACATAGCTGACGACAGCGGCGTTAGGGTGCTGTTCTTTTAGTTTTCTCAAATCGTAAACATTAACCATGGCAGCCATAGGACACTTTGCAAGCTGAGTTGGAATCAAAACCGTTTTTTCAGGGTTCAAAATGCAGGCGGATTCAGCCATGAAATCCACGCCGCAGAAAACTATGAAATCTGCCTTGGTTTGTGTGGCTTTTTTACTCAGCCCATAAGAATCACCTATGAAATCAGCTACCTTGTATATTTCTGGTCTTTGATAATTATGGACCAGAATAACCGCGTTCTTTTTGTCTTTCAATTTGTTTATTGCGCCGACCAAGTCCTTCTCTAGCATCTTGCCACACTACTAGGTTTGAGGTTTGAATGTAGGATTTTTCTCATCAATTTAACCTTTTTTCTCTCGCAGTTAAAAAACATACCCATGATTTCGGAGGTCTTCAACTTGACGCTGTGCCCTAATTGAGAAGGTTTTTAGATTGGTATGGTTTTTCAACTAAGAAAACTCGGAAGAAATCTTCCTAAACGAGTGCAAATAATTTTGACTCTGCATACGTGTTGACTGTAAGTTTATCTGAATCGTTGTTTTTCGAGTCTGGCGAGTTTTTTCTTCTTCCGTTTTTCCTCTCTTTCCTTCTTTTTTAGAGGCTTGGGTTTTCCTCCTCTTACTTCTCCTCTTATGTTGCTCAAATTAATCGCCTCATTACATAGTTTAAGGGCAAGGACTCAAATCTTTTTCTAATGTAAGCAAGGTTTTTTAATATTCCGCATCTTTTGGAATCTCTCTTCGAAAGAAAGAAGGTTGAGAAAAGGTTAAACTATTGACTGCTCGTTTGATTTTAGCCTTCTGTTTTTCAGTCATGTCCTAAATGCTGTAAAAGCTTAAGAATTTAATTTTTAATTATAAATTGCGAAGGTGTGTTTTAATGCCCAAGTGTCCAAAATGTGGCAAAGAAGTTGGGCAGCTTTTTTATTGTCCAGATTGTAGCATTTTAATTAGGGAACAATGCCCAAGTTGTGGAACCTTAGTAGACGTAAGCATGAAGTTTTGTCCTAAATGTGGGAAACTTAATCGACTTTACGTCTCTTAACATGCACGCTATTTGCAGCTCGTTATGGAAAAACGATTAACATAGAATGAACAAAAAAGTTAAAAGCTACAAAGTAATCGAAAATTAATATGGAGGTAGTAGGAAGAGCAGAATATTTTCCCGCTGAATCTCTCCATTCCTCTTTCTACTACTCTCCCTAAAATGAAATAACTCTGTATAGGAAGCTTATAGCATCTATAAATTATGGAAAATCTTCCATTCATTAGGCAGAATATGGTTAGGCTCAAAAACAGCTGAAGGGTAGTTTGTCATGGTGGGGCCGCCTAGATTCAAATCTTGGTTTTTGTGCCAACCAAAATCTAACAAAAGTTCGAACCCCTTCCCTCGCAGACTAGAAATTTTAATAGGTTTCTAGAGCGGGGCTAAACCTTAACCATATGGCATACAAAGATAGCCCTTCGGAGTGTGAACACTCATGAAACAGAAACCATATTGGGAAATTCCAAGCATCAGGGAAACTAGTCTCACCGAGTGTATCTCATCCTACCCCCTACAACCTTTAGAGAGAATCCTAGATGTTAAGCGAAGAGCAGCCAGCAAGGCGTGCTCAGAGATTCTAGGGAAGAATCCAGAAGCCGAAATAGTGGCTCTTATTGGCTCAGTTGCGCGAGGCGACATTCTGGGATGGTTCAGCGACATTGACATGCTCACCATAACGAGCAATCCTAGAGAAGAGGAGATGATGATAGTTGACCATCAGCCCTTGTTTGTTGAATATCATAACTGGGCAAGTTTCGAGGACTTAATGGTCAAGAAAATCGCACGAGACGAATACGAGGACAGAAGCAGCTATTTATCCTTCTACGGCAATCCACACTACCTTCACTCTTCTGAAGAGAGCCGAGCGAAATACGATGCGATAGTGAGGTTGGGGATCGAAGCCCTATGGAGAGACCACTCCGAAATCGATGAGTACCTGGATGACTTTGTTTGGTTCTATGGAGCGGCGAGAGAGGCACTAAGATATAACCTGCCCCTAACCTCGATGGGAAAGCTTCAACGAGGAACGGTCCTTCTGTTAAGATACTTTCTCATCAAGAACAAAGTTCTTCTGAGAAAGCCGTTGCCAGACGAGAGGACCATGATTCAACTCAGAAACTCTCAGGTGCCTAAAGAACTCGTCGATTTTGTAGAGCAGTTGTACCGAGGAAGATTAGACATAGACACCTTGTTGGACAAAGGTAGAAAAATGTACTTGCAGGTGACAAACGGACGCAAATGGATGAACCAAATGCCGTTGTGAAGAAAGATTGTGGTGCGGCCGCCGGGATTTGGACCCGGGTCGTCAGCGTTCTGCGCGCTGTTGGCAGGCTGATGTCCTAGGCCAGACTAGACTACGGCCGCGTTGGAACTGTGGTTCTTATCATTGTTTGGAAGTTAAAAAGGATTTTTGGTTAAGACCTATAGCTGAATCATCTGTATTTCAATTAATTATTGTTAAGACGCAAGTTTAATTGCTTTTCAATTCGCTGTAGAAGTGTAAAGGATTGTGCAAGGATGAGGTCTAACACCAGCGGCACAGTTTCGCTAGCCCTTGTTTTGGTAGCCGCAGCTTCGCTTGTCTCGATGATTTCCACTTTAAAAATAGACAGCATAGTTCATGGAGATCTCTACCGATTTGGTCTTGAATTCAGTTACAGGTGGGCTATTCCGTATTGGACTATGACAACAGTTGTTTTTGCAATGGGCTGGTTCAACATCATCACAGCTATAGCCTTCCAATTTTATGTGCTCATATACGGACGCAAAGAGGCTTTCAGAACAGAAGCACCAATCATAATAGAACCACAGCCACAACCAGTAAAGGAAGAAGTCACAGAAGTAGAAGCGAAACCAACTGAAAAAGCCGAGGAATACAAAGAAACAGAAACAAAGCCAATAGAGGAAGCGAAGGAAAAACCAGAAGAAACCCAGACAGTGGTTGAGGCTACATCATCCCTAGAACAATCAGAAACAACAGAAGCTGAAAAAACCCAAGCTGAAGAACCGAAAGAACAAGCGCCGCAAACTCCCGAAGAATCAAAGACAGAAACAACAAAGACTACGACAACTCCTCAAGAAGAAGAAATAGAGCAAGAGAAAGAGGAGAAACGTGAGGAAACACCAATCCTTGTTGGAATACCCGAAGAAGAGTCCGAGACAACAACCTCAGACACACCACAGCAGGTTTAAACTAATCTGAGCTGAAAATGCAGTTAGCTTTCCAGTAGTGCAGGATTTTTAGAACCGTTTTCTATTCGACGCATTTTTGCGTCATTTAAGCGACTTGTCTAAATCTGGACTTGACTCCAGAAAATTAACAAGAGATGTAGTTTCAGCTGTTGAAAGTCTGGGTTGATTGTGCCCGCTTCGAGCTCTAAGTTTTTCTTCTTCGAGTTTGTAGCTTTCCTTCAAGGCGTTGAAATACCAAGTCCTCTGGGATGCGTAATAAACACCGAAAACAATTCCGCCCAAAAACAATACAATTCCGAGAAGGGTGAAAGCTAACCCCAAGAAATCGTAGGGCGAAGAGCCGAGCTGGTAAGGAAAAATGAGAAACCATTGCGGTCTCTGCACTGTCACAAGTGTTTGGAGGATTCCACCGATCAGAAAAACAGCGCCTAAGATAGCTATCAAAAAACCAACGGACTCGTTATGCCTTGACTCCTCAGCTTTTTCGTGCAGGTAGTAGGAGAAACCCAACATGTTTAGTCACTTTCGTCAGAATCTGACTGACGAATTAAACAAGTAAGCTTTATGGTTTACTAATTAATAACGAAAATTTTGATTTCAAGTCATGAAAAGAAGGTGAAAGCTTAATAAACATCTCCTTTTTCTCTGAATCAGCCTTGGAATCATGCATCTGCCTGGAGAAAAGAAATCCTGATGAATGTTGTGCCACTTGACTCAACCCTCGAACCAATCTTCTGGGATTACGTAAACCAAGACATTCCCTTTTACTATTTTTTTGCTTTCGACTGGAAATACAACAGAGACAAGACAGAAATTCAATTGGCTTTAAAACAAAACCAAATCGTTGGAATGATGCTAGTTTACAGACAGAGCATAGTGCAGTTAAGGGGAAGCAATGATGCTGTTAAGGCTCTTTTGAAAAGACTGGACTTGAGCAAAGTGGAACTTCAAGCTTTGGAACGGCATAGACAGTACATTCTCAGAAAATACAAGCCAACAACAAGTCACAAAATGATTCTCATGACGCTTCAAAAAGGAGAAGAAAAACTTCAGACAAATCATTCAATAGCCAGGTTAAACACGTCGGATGCCCAACAAATAGCGACCATAATGAAAGACGCTGACCCTGAATTTTGGGGAACGGTGACAAAAGAAAACATTGTTGATGGTATTAGCGAAGGCGCGGTTTGGCTTGGAATAAAGGTTGGCGAAGAACTTGTTTCAATAGGCAACGTTCGCTTGACTGAATGGGGAGGTCTCATCGGCGTGGTTGCCACACACAAAGTTCACAGGAACAAAGGCTATGCAACATCCATAGTGTCTGAGCTAGTAAAGCGAATTTTGGAAAAGCAGTATTTGGCAATGATTTACGTACTAAGCCATAACCGTCCAGCGGTTCAAGTGTACACAAAAGCTGGGTTCAAACCCTACAAAACATACTTCTTCATGAGAGGAGAAAAATTTTAGCCCCATCGCTAAGGTTTAAGAGTCAGCGCAATCACTCTGTCTTTTCTACGGTATACATGGGAAAGGAAGCCTGTCAGCTTGGGATTTGTGCATCCATCAGCGGCGCTTGTTGTTTCGTTCTGTTTTTTGGGGGTAATGCTGTATAAACGGGTGAATATTGGAGTAACTTTAAACGCTACAGCCCTTCTTCTCGCTTTGCTTTCCCTTGACCTGCAAACCATTCCCAATGTAGTTAAAGAAACAACCCTTAATCCCCTAACTGTTTCAGTCGTGCTTGCAACATTTGGAATAATGTTATTGAGCCAACTGTACAAAGAAACAGGCGTCATCAACAATTTAAGTGAAAGCGCAAGCGCAATAATTAAAAACTCAAAAATAGTGTCCAGTGTGCTTCCAGCGGTTATAGGGTTTCTTCCAGTAGCTGGCGGAGCATTAATGTCAGCACCGCTCGTTGATTCTCAAACAGAAAAACTCGGATTAAAACCTGAAAAGAAAGCGTATGTAAACATTTGGTTTAGACACACAATTTTCCCGGTTTATCCGATAAGTCAGGTTCTTGTGATGACTGCTGCTCTCACGGGAATAGCCATTCCATTAATAATTTTGCGCCAGATTCCCGTGGTTGCTGTTATGATTGTTGTCGGGTATCTTATCAGTTTTTGGCGAGTCACTGGAATAGAGAAGGAAGATGGGCTAAATTCCAATAAAAAAAGAAATGCGAATTCGGATTTAAAACGTTTCTTGATTGCCTTTTCGCCCATTTTAACAACAATCGTAGTAGTCGTGGGTTTGGAATCAGCGGGTCTTGGTTCGGCCAGTTTAGGCTTCGACGTGTTCATAGCCACGCTCATTGGACTAATGGTTTTGATCCTGATTTCTAAGCCAAATGTCCAAGTCTGTGCCAAACCATTAAAAGCTTTGAACATTTATGGAATCACGCTTGCAGCTTATGGCGCATTTTTACTGAGAAACGTAATAACCGCCGCAGGCATTTCTGAAGTTTTTAAGACGCTAATGGTTAATGGAAACGTCGACATCATTTTAGTGTTGACGATTGTGCCTGCTGTTCTTGGGTTTATCACTGGTTCGCCTTCGGGAGGAGTTGCAATAAGTGTTTCAATTTTAGCTGGAATGTTGACTTTTTCGCCGAAAACTGCTGCGTTGATGTACATGAGTACTTATTTAGGCTATTTGATTGTGCCTAGCCATTTGTGCTTCGCATTCACGGTGGATTATTTCAAATGTTCGATGGGTAAGGTCTACAAGTACATGATTCCTTCGTTTCTAATATCATTTGCAACAGCGTTGCTCGTCTATTTCATAGTTTAAATCAGAAATGAATAATTGAACACGCGCCAAGAGCTGCTGTTCATAGTACTATTTGGAACCTGCATTGTTTGTCCCCTTTCACTATGGTCTCTTTCATGATGACTTCAACTGGTTTCCCTAAAGCTCCTTCAAACAGCGCCTTCGCCCATCCTCGAGAACAATTGCAGTAAGTTGCAGAGAGCTTGCCTTGTGGAATCTCTTTGACGTATGAGCAGTAGCATTTTGGATAGATGATATAGACTTTGTCTCCCTCTCTGTGCAGATGCTTGTAAACTTGCCCAAACTTATCCAAGAAATTAGTGACATTTTTCGATTTCTGGTAGATGCCTCTTGCCTTCTTGATGAAGCTCTGGGATTGGCATTGTCTCCCACATTGTTCTAGTACCTTAGCGCGTGTTTCCTCGTCAATGTGCTTATCCAGTCCAGCTATCAAGCAAGTAATCCACTTTTCCATACGCTTGCCCATTTCACCCACTCCAAATTAAAGATGAAGATTTAGTGTTAGTCGCCCCATATCTAGTTAGCGTGCGTCATCAGCCGGCGACAACTAGGTCTATTTTCGGGTTGGGTCTTTGGAGAAGAACTTGAAGACAAAGGCAGAAACTATTCCCATCGTGCCTAAAGCAATATTTAGCCCTTCATAGCCTGAATGTGCAAGCGCCAACCCAGAGACCGCAGTTCCAAACGCAGCACCGAGGTTTATAGCAGCAGTGTCCAGAGACATCGTTGTTCCTCGAAGGCTCGGAACCTGCTCAAGTGAGAGACTGTTAGCCGACGCTGTTCCCGCTCCAAAGAACCATGATGCAGAGAAAAGCAGCGTCACGTAAAGCAGTTGGCTTGGGGCAAAGACGTAGGCGATTGTAAGCGTGCCCGCTAAGAGTATGCTTAGAACTGTTGAGTTTTTTCTTCCTAATTTGCTTACTATGGCTCCGCAGGTTAAGCTGCCTATAGTGTAACAAAGGGCTCCAGTCAGCATCAAGATTGAAGTTAACTCTCGCGAATGCTGAAACCTTTCTCTGCTAAATGACGCTACAAAAAGCAAAATCGCCATAAATGAAGCTGAACGGAAAAAATCTCCTGTAAAACATGAAAAAGCTGAGCGGTTCGCTAAGACTACGCCGAAATCCTTCAAGTAACTACTCAAATTATTGAGGTTCTTGTTTTGGCTGTTCTTAATCGACGGAAGTCCTATCCCAGCCAGAACTAGACTTGCAAGTGAAATTGGTAAAATAAACGCTATAATGGCAAATTGCCAACCGCTAAGGTTTGTGATCAGAGCAATAACTGGGGCACCAATAAAATAAACTAAAGAGCCGCCTGCAATGACCAATCCAACTGCACCAGCTCTTTTTTCGAGAGAGAAGTGTTCACCGACCATAGTGATAGCCATAGGTGAAATCATTGCCCAGCCGAAACCGCTTAACGTGTAACTTACAAGCATCATTGGAAAATTGGCGGCTAAGTAGCAGCCGAAAGCTGAGACATTAATGAGGATTAGTCCAACAAGCAAGAGTGATTTGTGGTTGAAACGAACACTGCATGCACCCATAAACAACGCAAAAACAACTGCGGCAATAGAATATGTGGAGTTAACTTGTCCTGTGACTCCGACAGAAGTATTGAAGGTGTTGCCTATGTCGATGAGAAGAAGCGAAACCAGCAGGGGCAAGGCACCAGCCGCAAAATTAGACATAATGAGGGAAAACAAGAAAAATCTACGATTGAACGCAGCCTCCTTGCCAGAAATAGAGGCATTTCCTGTTGTTTCCAACGATTCCACCAATGACTATCGTGATTAATCATTGTGCTTTCTTTAAGAAATTTTAGGTGCCGAGGGCCAGATTTGAACCGGCGACAACCCGGTCTTCAGCTTCACCCTCTTATCCGATGATGAAGAGTCGGGTGCTCTCCCAGGCTGAGCTACCTCGGCACAAGGCATAAGGCGCTATTCAACATGACTGCATGTGCGTTTTTAAGTTTTCTGAATTCTATCAAGAGAAACTCAATAAAAAATGGAGTGGAGTAGCTTTTTGAAAAGACAAAAAAATAATGATTAAATAATGGAAATTGTTGTGTGGTTGTTTTGCAGAATGGAAACTTTTTTGACGAGATTTAGTATCGTGACCTTCGTTGCGGTCTTCTCTTCGCCCAACATTCTCGGCAGTAGACAGGTCTGCTAGGGTCGGGTTTGAACGGCACTTCGCATTCTTGACCGCAGTCAGCGCATACAGCCTTGTGCATCTCGCGTGGTCCTCTTTCTCTATAAGACATCGAATCTACACCTCCATACTATGATTGATTAGAACTAGTTATTCGCCTTTTACATCGAATCCTAATTCTTGAACACTCAACATAGCAAATGTTGCCTATTAAACTTATGGTAGAGCAAAACCTTTCTACTAAAACAAAGATAACGTTAGCCTAAACTGGAGATGAATGAAAATGCAAGAAGACCTTGCGTTATTGGCTACAGAACAAGCAAGAAAGCTTGGCGCAGATTACGCTGATGCACGGCTCGAAACCCACTACAACGAATCAATAACCATAGCAAACGGGAAGGTTCAGCGTGCAGTGATCAATCAGAAACGAGGAATAGGTGTTCGCACACTGGTCAAAGGTGCTTGGGGGTTCCAGTCAACCACAAATTTGTCACGTGCAGGCGTTAAGGGTGCAGTTTCAACTGCATTCAGGATTGCGAAGGCTTCGAGCAAGCATGTTTCTAAACCTGTCAAATTAGCTTCGACTAAGGGGCATCGAGATTCCTATGCGGTGGCGGTGAAAACTGACTTGGAAGATGTTGCTTTCGAGGAAAAACTCAAAACAATGATGAAATGGGAAAAGAATTTGCACACATCTAAGGCTGTGGTTCGTGGATTAATTGAATACACGGGAATAAAGATTGACAAACTTTTCGTCAACAGTGAAGGAGCAAACATCGGGTTCGCCAACTCGTTGGCTTGGGCTGAGCTTAAGGCAGACGCAAAAAAAGGCGAATTAACCCAGTCGTATGACCGAGATGTTGGGCACTCAGGCGGCTACGAGATTTTTAAGAAAGAAGACATGGAAAAAATTGCTCGAGAAGTTGGCAAGAAAGCTGACTCATTGTTGAAAGCGCAGCCAGCAAAAGAAGATAAGAACGTGCAAGTTATTCTGAATCCCAACTACGTAGCGTTGCTATGCCATGAAATCGTCGGGCATCCGAGCGAAGCTGACCGTGTGCTTGGGCGCGAAGCAGCTTGGGCTGGCACCACTTGGTGGGCGGGCAAAATCGGTCAGAAAATTGGCTCAGAATACTTTACGGTTTACGATGACCCCACAGTTCCTGGAACCTTAGGTTTCTATCGATACGACGATGAAGGTGTGAAGGCTGAGAGGAAGTTTCTGGCTGAGAAAGGAGTTTTGAAGATGCACATGCACAGCCGCGAGACAGCTGCTGAGTTTCGTGTCGAGCCTAATGCTGGTATGAGGGCAATAACGTATGAGTACATACCTTTGATTCGCATGTCCAACACCTTCTTCGCCGAAGGCGACTGGAAATATGAAGAAATGATTGAAGAGACAAAACGTGGAATCTTAGTTGTAGACATGAGGCATCCATCCATAGATGATAAACGCTACAATTGGACAATAAGCGCCAAGGAAGGCTACGAAATAAAAGACGGAGAATTGACCACACACCTCAGAGACGTTCAACTGACATCTACTGCACCAGCGTTTTTCAAAAGCTTAGACGCAGCCTCCAAAAAAGCCGAAATCCTACCATTACCAGGATGTGGCAAAGGCGACCCAATGCAGGCGCTGTATGTTGGAAACGGCGGACCACACCTACGCGGAGTTGCAAACATTCTAGGAGTGAAATAAAAATGGCAAAGGCTAAGGCTTTAGATTTGAAGGGAGTTGGCAAGCAAGTCTTAAAATTCGGAGAGCAACTGGATGCAGACGAAACCGAAGCCTACGTTGTTTCAAACCGAGTACTGACTATACGACTCGTCAACAACGCAGTTTTCGAGGCAAAAGGCGTGCATGACATCGGCGTTGGCCTAAGAGTACTAAAAAACGGCGGATTAGGCTTCAGCTCAACCGCTGATTTTTCGTCTAACTCTTTGAAGAAATCAGTTCAAGCAGCTCTAGACGCTTCTAAGGCTAGAAAACTTCCGTTCAAGTATTCATTTCCTTCACCTGCCAAACTGCCAAAGGTGTTAGGGAGCTACGACACAAGATTGGCAAAGCTTCCTGGTGACAAGGCGGTTGAACTAGCCTACGACATGATTGAAGAATCCTTGGCGCACAGTCGCAAGGTTGTTGACAACGCTGGCGTGCTCAATGTAGTTGAGTTTCACAATGTTGTTATGAATTCTCATGGACTCGCAACAAAAGACGATGGAACATTCTTTGAAGCCAGCTTGACTGCCACAGCTAAAGAGGGTTCTAAATCCTCTGAAGGTTCAGATGCCACTGCTGGACGTAGCCTCAAAGAGCTAAAACCTAAAGAGATTGGCAAGAAAGCAGCTGGTATGGCGGTCGACGGGTTGAAGGCTAAGCTGCTAAAAGAGGGCACATACGAGGTTATCCTTGACCCTGAGCCCGCAGTAAACGTTAGCCGATATATCAGCATGCTCTGCAGCTCAATGATAGCAAAGTTGTACTATCCCCTCTTCCTAGATAAACTTGGCAAGCAGGTAGCCAGCAAACAGCTAACGGTTGTAGACAACCCCCTTATGACAGGCGGCCTTGATTCAGCGCCAGCAGACGAAGAAGGAGCACCTTCAAAAAAGGTTACACTATTGGAGAAGGGTGTCCTAAGAAACTTTGTCTACGACTCTTTCTACGGCGCCATGGAAAAGAAACGCAGCACAAGCAGTGGAATAAGAGCCTCAATGGGTGTTGGTGTAAGCGCTTTTCCAGGAAAAAACTACAACGGTGAACCCGTGCCAGTGCCACGCAACTCCTACATAGTGCCAGGCAAATGGAAACAAGACGAAACCATCGAAGACACAAAAGATGGACTGTTAGCTCAACGCTTTCACTACACACGCTTGACTAATCCAACACGAGGCGACTTCACCAGCGTCTTAAGAATGGGCTTGTACCGAGTTGAAAAAGGCGAAGTCGTGGGAGCAATTCAAAAGTCAAGAATCATCGACAACCTACTAGACATCTTAAAAAACGTGAACGCTGTGTCCGACAAACTGGTAATCGCGGGAAGCTGGGGAAGCTACGCGCACACACCCGTGATAAGAACAAAAGCGCATGTGGCACCAGTCTAAAAGAAACGTCTCTCATTCTCCTCTATTTTTTTGGCACATCTTAATTTCCAAGCAGCCTGTTGAAGACTATTTAACGTAAAAATGAAAACATATGTGTTGCTAGGCAAGTTTCTAAGAATAACTCTACAACCTCTTCAGTATATTCCACCTTAATCTTTTCCAGCAATGGTTAGTTGAGTGAGCTTAACTGTCGGCGAGTAGTTTTGCATGCTGTTCCTTAAGTCACTGCCAACAATTTCTATCCCGCTTTTTAGAAGTTCGTAGAAATTCCCAGAAATCACCACACCCTTAATTGGTTCCATCAGTTCACCATTCTTAATAAAGTATCCATGGGTTACGGTGGCGTTGAGGTTTCCGCTAACAGGGTTTGAAAGCCATTCCCCAATTGTTTCTTCCACAAATATTCCATTTTTTGTTTCACGAACAATTTCCTCAAAGCTCGCCTTTCCAGGCTTCAAGATTAAGTTGTTGGGTAGGGGCTGTGGGCTCATCCAGTAGTCGAATCTTTGCGCGTTTCCTGTTGATTCCACGTTGCCCTTTAAGGCAGTGTATGTGTCGTAAAGATAGTTTTTGAGTATTCCGTTTTCAATGATAGGTGTCATTTGGGTTGAGTGTCCCTCGTCGTCGAAGGGTCTTGTTCGCAAGCCTCCGCGCATTAAGCCGTCGTCAAGGACGTTTACGTTTTCGGACGCTGTTTTTGTTCCAAGTTTGTTTGAAAGTGGAGATCTGCCTTTCTGAACCCAGTCTGCACTCACAGGGCCGCTTAGAAGAACCCCGAGTATGTTTGCGAAAATTTGGTTTCTAACAACTGCAGATGTTTTTTGGCTTGAAATAGGCTTAGCCTTCAGAGTCTTCACGGCTTTTTCAGCAGCTTTGACAGCTAATTCTTTGAAGTTGATTTCTTTCCAGAATCTTGCTTCTTGACTTTCGTCTCCTGTGCTCTTAAGGTTGCCTTCTTCAGCTTTTGCACTCATCCAAACGCCTATGGTGGTTTCTTTTCTTTCGCAGCTCTCGTTGTAGCTGTTACTTATTGAAATCGTTGATTCCAGGAGGGTTAAGGCTCCTCGAGTTGGGGTAACCCTCTTATCATAATCTCTTATAAGGTCAATAGCTGACGACAAGGTTTCAACAATTCTTGGATATTCTAGGGTTTTCAGCTTGTCGTCGTAGTATCCTTGGGCGTTTGATTTGCCAAATTTCTTGTTCATATGCCTCCAATCTGGGTCCTCGGGTGCAACTTTTGCCATTTTCACTGCTTTAGCTACAGCTTCGCTGATTTCGCTTTCATCCAAAATAGATGTAGAATATATGGCAACTTTCTTGTCTAGGGCAACTCTTAATCCTATTCCTAACGACTCGATTGTTTTCAAGTTTTCGATTTCTTGGGCGAATTCAACTCGAATTTCCTTTGTTCTTTTTAAGTAGGCTTCTGCCTCTGTTGCACCAGCTTTCAAAGCCTTCTTAACAGATACTTCGGCTAGTTCCATCTTGTCATCTTCCTCCAACAGTCATTTTTCGAACTCTAATAAGGGGTCCGCCGTCACCTACGCTGGCCCTTTGCCCATTTTTTCCACAGGCGCCGAAAACGCTTGTTCTGATTTCTAAGTCTTTACCCACAGCATCGATTGTTTTGAGTGTTTCAAGTATTAAGCCGCTGATGACTACTCCCCTCACTGTTTCAGCCAGTTTCCCGTTTCGAATAACCTTTGACGGTCCAACGCCGAAGGTGAATGTTCCCATACCTGTGGAAACTTGACCTCCAGTGGTTCCTTTCCCTCTGACGTATATTCCAAAATCAATGTCTTCTATTAACTCGTCAAGTTTGTGGTCTCTAGGCTGCATGTAATAGTTTGTTTGTCTGACTATGGGGATGTTCTCGAAGTCTTGTGCCCTTCCGTTTCCCGTTGGTTGAGCACCAAGTTGCATGGCGGAGTCTCTGTCGTGAATGTAGCTTTTTAGAACTCCATTTTCAACTATGACTGTTCTTCCTTTCTCGATGCCTTCATCGTCGAATGGATAAAAGTATCCACTCTTAACTTTCCCTTCATCAAAAATGGTTACAAGTTTGCTTGCGACTTCCGTGCCAATTTTCTTGAAAAGCACGGATTCGCCTGTTGAAACTATGTCGCCTTCAGACGCATGCCCAAAGGCTTCGTGAAGAAGCAGCCCAACCACTTCCGGGTCCGTGACTACCGGGTATGTTCCAGGCGGTGGAGTGTTGGACCTCGCAGCTTCAATTACAAGCTCAGATATATCTGCTGTAAACGAGTTCCAGTCTTTAGATTCTATGAACTCAAATCCTGCACACATGGATTCGCTGTAGGGAACCCTTTCCATAACTCCGTTAACCTTCGCAACACTGTTATGCGAGAGACCCACCATCGTTGTTTCAACCGTCACATTGGCTCCTTCAGACGACTCGAATAACCTAAAGTCTTTAGACGACCCAAGCATTGTTACGGCATTCTTTATTTTTTCGTTTATCCAAGCAGCTTTGTTCGCATCTAGGGCTACGGAAACCTTTTCTTCTGGAGAAACAGTCATTGGATCTGTTTTTGCCGATACCTTTACATCAGCTTTGTTGACTTTTGTTTCTGTGAAAGCTTTTTTCTTGCTCTTAACAGATTTAGCAGCTTTGACGGCGTTTTCTAAGACTTTGTCAAGGTTCTTTGGGTTTAAATCGCTTGTGGAAGCGTAGCCCACTGCACCTTTTAACGCGACTCTTATGCCTACGCCGCTGAGCCTTCGCGAAGAATAGCTTTTCAGCGTCTTATTCTCAACAGTTATTAACTCATAATCGAAGCGTTGATATCTAGCGTCAGCATACGACGCTCCGAGACGTACAGCATTATCAAGAATCTTTTTCAAATCCGTTTTCTTTTCATGCTTTTTCAATTCTTGCTCTCTCCACCCTCAATATGGAAGCCAATATTCCTCATTTGTTATATTTAATTGTAGCGAGTGCGATCATGAGCTAATTTGCACGTTTTTGGCTTGGAAACAGCTTCTTCGAAAGTTTTGCTACTACAGTAAACAAGGGGTCGACGATTTGGGCGATTCGCGCCTTTGCTGTTAAGCTGAGAAACATGTAGGCGTCGTAGCGTTCAAAGCCATAGTCTTCCTCTAACCATTTAATCAATTCAAGGAAGGCTAGTCTCGCCGCGTCTTCCAATGGCTTAGCGCTGCAAACAGTCATGATTTCGTCTCTTGACTCGACGCGTGGCCAATCTAATCGTTTATTCTTTATCAACTCAACCTTCAACCTGACTGTTGCAGGAATTTCGACGGCTGTTCCGCAGATTTCGCAGTCTCCTTGAACTGCGTGAACGTCACCCAAGCCAAGTAGTGCTCCCTTAACCGCTACTGGAAGATAAAGCGTGTTGCCAACGCAAACGTCGGGAACATCCATGTTTCCTCCGTGTCTTCCAGGAGTAATCGTGGAAATCGCCTCAGACGCTGGCGAAACACCGATCGTTCCAATAAACGGTTTGACTGGAATTTCGATTTCTCTTCCATCGTTTATCCTGTAGATGACGTTTTCCTTACTAATTTTTGAAAACTTTGTGAGAGGAAGAGACTGCTGAAGCCAGCCTTCTAACCCGCCAAACCCAGGCATAACAGAGGTTTCCCCAACGTCTGGAAGGGTTATGTCCAATATTTTGATGACCAGAGTGTCTCCGGGTTCAGCGCTTTCCACATAAATTGGACCAGTGACTGGGTTCTCGTAGATTCGGACACCTTTTTGCAGAGCATCTTTCAAAGTTTGACCAGGCTTCGCCACGTTGCCTAAGGCATCCCATGTTTCCACTTCAAATATTTCGCCAGGCTTTACAGTTGCAACAGGCTTGTTCAACGGTCCAAGCGTGCAATTGTCTATGAACGACAACTCTTTCCAAGGAGTTTTTCTTATCTTTCTAACCAACTTACTTTCCTCGCATCAATTCCTAACTCTTAGGTTTGCTTAACCTATTTGAGAATGACGGAGCTATACGTTTTGCTTGAAGCCTGAAGGAATAAACTATTGGTTAGGTCATGCCATACAGATTGTTTGGTGAGCTGTGTAGAATTTGAACCTGCAACCTATGTTTAGCACACTGGAGAGAAGATTTATTATCGACTTTGATGCATTGACCTTTTCTATCGAAGGAAACAGCGATGACAGAAAAGGCAGCTGAAACCCCCTCAAAAAATGTTGAACCCCCAAAGGTGGATCCATCTTTCAAGCATGAGGTTATGAGGGAGCACGACGGCGAAACCCTCAAAGCCTGTTTTCAATGTGGAACCTGCACTTCGAGCTGTCCAACCGCACGGTTCAGCAGTTCGTATCGCCCCAGAACGGTTCTGCGAATGGCACAGTTGGGATTAAGAGAAAAGACGCTTTCAAGCAATGCGCTATGGCTTTGCACCGCCTGTTTCACATGCACTGACCGCTGCCCTCAGAATGTTGAGGTTGCAAGTGTTCTACGTGTTTTGAGAAATCTAGCTGTTAAGAATGATATTGTTCCGCTTATCTATAGGGAATTAACCTCAAGCATTAATGACACGGGCTATGCCTATCGGATTCCAGAGCTGAGACACAAAAAACGGGAAGAATCTGGACTGCCTCCATTACCCAAAGCCAACTTGGCAGACGTTTCAAAACTAATCGAGCTTACAGGTGGCTCCAAACTGCTCAAGAAATGAGGACGGCTTGCTGATGGCTGATTCAAAGTATCTCTTGTTCTTGGGTTGCACAATCCCCTACAGAGTCTCCAGCTACGAGGTCTCAGCCCGAAAAGTCTTTCCAAAACTAGGCGTCGAACTAGTTGACATGCCTGATTTCAACTGCTGCGGACTCCCAGTCGACCCAGTTAACCACGAAATGACATTGGCATTGTCTGCACGCAACCTATGCCTAGCCGAGCAACAGAACCTGAACATTGTCACTCTGTGCACGGGTTGCGCCACAACCCTGCGCAAGACTAACAAGATTTTGAAAGAAGATAAAAAGCTCAGGGAAACGGTTAATGCTTATCTTAAGGGCATAGGCATGGAGTTCAAAGGCACAATCGAAGTCAAACACCTAGTTCAGATGCTCAAGGAAGACATTGGCTTAGAGAGAATTAAAGGTGCGGTTCAAAAACCTCTAACGGGGCTAAAAGTAGCTGAGCATTGCGGCTGCCACCTTCTGCGACCTGCTAAAATCTCGGGTTTCGATGACGCTGAAGACCCACAAGTTTTGAAGGAACTCATAGAGTTGACTGGCGCCAAATGTTTAGAGTATGCGGATGAAGCTGAATGTTGCGGCTACACAGTTGTTGCCATAGACGAAAAAGTCTCGCTACAGTTAGCCAGAGAAAAACTGCATCACATAAAAGATGTGGGAGCCCAAGCCATGATAACCGTTTGCCCCTCATGCCACCTCATGTTCGACATGCAGCAGTCACGCATAGAAAGAGCCTTCGGAGAAAACTTCAACCTACCCGTTCTGCACTACACTCAGCTGTTAGGCTTAGCAATGGGCTTCAACACAGAAGAACTAGCGCTAAAAGAGCTGAGAGTAGACCCATCAAGCATTCTCAACGTAACGCAGACAGCCTAGTCAACTGCTCGCTCATCAACACAAAACAGAAAAAGATTTCTTCTTTCCTGTTCAGCTCTTGACCAACAAACTATACAGAAATCGCAGATTAGCCTCGTAAAACGGCTGGGCTAGAATCCAATTAGCAAACGGTTGAGGTATAGGTTGCTTGACTAAATCCTCAACGCTGTTGCCTCGAGCCACTGCCTCCTGGGCTAGTCGCATGAGTTTGCGGATATACAGCCGCAACTTGTCTAAGTCTTCTCTCTTCCCTACAGGTCCGTGCCCTGGCACATAGACATTGGCTGCCAAGCCTTCGAGTTGGTTCAAGATCGAAAGTAAGTTTTGGGGATCGCCATCTCCAAGGTATGGGTGGCCACGCACAAAAAGTAGGTCGCTACAGAACACAACCCCGTCTTGTGGTAGAAACAGTAGGCAATCACTTTCAGTGTGCCCCTTATTGACCTCGATGAGCTGTGCAGTGCGTTTGGTCCCGTGAAAGGTCAACTGACGTTCGAAAGTCAGCTCAGGTAGGCGTAACTTGATCTTTGGAAGGGAAGCTAGGATGCCTTGCCAGTAAGGCAAAAAGAAAGCCGCAAACTTTCGCCTTTCCTTGTCTTGGCTCTGACCGAAAACCTTTAGCTCTGCAAGGCGCTTGGCAGCCTGTTTTCGGTCTGACTCGAGTTCAGCTTGCCCTTGGGTTGCGATGAGCTCGCGCGTGCGCCTCGTTGACACCAACACGCTTTCATTGAAGACTTGGTTACCTCGGATGTGGTCGTTGTGATAGTGACTGTTTACTACGTAATCGGGCATCCGTCGAGTGACAGTCTTGGCTGCTGCACATAGGTCATAGGCTGCTTGTGGAGTAAGGTAGGTGTCGAACACCAGTGTCTGCTTTCCTAGGTCTATGATGCTTGCGTTGCTGATAGCCCAGCCGCCGTCTTTGTGGACACAAGCATAGACCCCGTCCGTGAGCCGTTCGAGTTGGAAATGTCTTGACAAAGCAGTGCCAGCCTTTTTTGACATAGTTATCCCTAACTTGATTTGAAAAGTCTGTTTAGCATATTCATAACACTTTCAGCTTTTTACGGTCTGTGGTGCTTGAAAGTAACATTGGAGCAGGTGAGCCCCAAAAAGATTTGGAATAAGCAATCAGATGATGATTGATAAAAGATAAAATGGGGAAAAAGGCGAGGACTAGCTTAAACCGTGATGCCAGCGGCTGCCATGGCTTCCTTGAACAGCTTCTTTGTGACTGCTATCCGCGCCTTCTGCGATAATATGTCCTTTGTCACGAAGTCTAAAGCTTCTTCGGGGCACCACTTGACGCATCTTGGACCATCCTTCTCATCTTGGCACAAATCGCAGATACGCACCTTCTTCAACTCAGGATGTAACGTGATGGCGCCGTAGTCACAAGCCTCAATACACCAGCTGCAACCATCGCACTTGTCGTCGTCAATCATAATCACGCCGGTCTGCTCCGACTGCTTCAAAGCATCTCTTGGACAAGCAGTCACACAAGGCGCTGGGCTGCAAAGCCTACAAGCAATAGAAATGTTGACGAGCGGATGCAACCTCATAGTGCGAATCCTCGACTTCTGAGCACTGAAGGCATTGTCTTTAGTCAAAGAACAAATATACTCGCACACAGTGCAACCCGTGCATTTGTCTGGGTCGCAAGAAACCATTTTCCATTTTGCGCTTTCAGCCTTTGATGAACCAGTTGCCATTTTTTATTCCTCCTTTGCCTTTCTCCTTGGTTTTTCAGTTTTCTCTTTCACAAGGTAAACTAGGTCTTCCATTCCGATTTCGTTGAGTTTCTCCACTGTTGGAACGCCGTCTTTAGTCCAGCCTCTCACTTCGTAATAGTCGTCTAAGAGCAAGTCTAAGTCTTCTTGACTCACAAAGCTACCCTTCGCCACACCCTCATCTGGTATAGGCACATTCATGATTTTCCAAGGCATTGAATCGTCTTTGCGGGTCAAACCCTCACGAATGTTGAAGAGTCTGCCCAAATTGTTAATTCGTTCACCAGCTATCTGCAACTCCTCAGGCGTCATTTCAATGCCCGTAACAGCGCTGTACAAAGCGGCTAGGTCCTTGTAACCTTCAAAGTACGTGCCCCTAGAAAACTTGCAGACAATGAGCGAGTCAATGATTGCGTACAAGTCTTCAGTTTCCCTAACCAGTTTTCCTCTGCCCTTCTCAGCCTTGAAACGGTTAACTTTACCTCCCACGTCGGGTCCGTAGGCTCCATGCCTATTGTGGTCAGCTCCACGGAACGAAACCGCATAACCCAACGCTGCAGTTTTGAGACCTCGTATGTCGTAGCCAGTCATTTCCACGCCCTTGATGTGAACTGCATAATTCGGTGCGTCTTTACCGATTTTCTCAGCAGCCAGTTTTACTCCTTCTGCGAGGACGTCTCCGAATCCTTCTCGTAGGCTGATTCTCTTTATCATCTCCAACATGGCTTCGTGATTGCCGAAGTTGAGTTCTAAGCCACCCAGCTCTTCTTTACTTACGAGCCCGTGTTCGTAGAGGTCCATTGCGAAACCAACGATGCCACCGATGGATATGGCGTCTACACCGTAGACATTGCTTAGGTCCATGCCCTTAAGAATAGCATCTAAATTGCCCACACCGCAGTTGGGTCCCATAGCCCACAGAGGCTCATACTCTATTCGAGTTGTTGTTCCCTTGTAAGGTCCTTCAGGCACAACAGCAACGTGCTCACAACGCATAGCACAAGATGAACAACCAATTATCTTGGCGACAAAACGCTCATTCAAATATTCTCCACTAATTTTGTCGGCGGCGTCAAACGTTGCCCTCGTGAAATTGTTGGTTGGCATTGCACCAAGCTTTTGAAGCACAAGAACGTTTTCAGGCGTTCCCAATGTTCGATACTTACGGGCTGCGGGTCCTTTCATTCTTTCGTGCTGAATCTTTACAAGTTCGAGGAGACGCTCTTGATTGGCAGGTTTAACGTCTTTTGAACCGCGTATGGCTATGGCTTTCAGGTTTTTGCTGCCCATGACAGCGCCTAAGCCGCATCTGCCCGCTGCTCTACTTCGGTCGTTCATGATGCATGCGATTCTGACCAGTTTTTCTCCAGCAGGCCCTATCGACGCTACGCGAACGTAGAAGTCCTTGAGTTCGTTTCGAATAGCATCCTCGGTCTCAAAAGTGGATTTGCCCCACAGGTGTTTGGCATCCATTATTTGAATGGCGTCGTCATCAACCCATAGGTAAACTGGCTTCTCAGATTTGCCATAGAAAATTATTGCGTCATAGCCAGCGCGTTTCATTGCAGTGCCAAAGTGTCCGTGTGATTTTGCTTCACCCATGGCGAAGGTTTGGGGCGACTTTGAAACGAAGGCGTGTCCGTTTCCGCCTGTTGGAACCATTGAGCCTGACAATGGACCTGTAGCGAGAACCAACGGGTTTTCGGGGTCAAATGGGTCGACACCTGGCTTGGAATGGTCAAGTAGGAGGCGCATTCCCAAGCCGATGCCTCCTATGTACTTTTTGGCTAATTCCTCTTTCAAGGGTTCAGTCCATGTTTTTCCGCTTGTGAGGTCAACGTGTAATATTCGTCCAGCATAACCTAACATCTTTTTGTTCCTCCAATTTTTTGTCTTGCTTTGCATGAAAGAGATAAGAAATAATCATACTTGAATATTTAAGTTTTCTATAAAGCATTAAACTTTGCTTTAAGCATGTTGGATAACTTGTTTACGGCGTTTGTTTGAATTATTCAATAGTCCAGCAGAGGTGGATTTTTATTAGAGTTTTCTTCTATTTTTAGAACTTCGCGAGAGAGAATGGTTTGGCGTAATAGTTATGGAAAAGCCTCTGTGGATGATTTGTGTTACACATATGTTTATTGAGGTGTATCTTCTTGTACAAGTTGCTCTCATCCCAGTTTTCATTCGAGAATTTCAATTAAGCCTCATCCAAGCTTCGTTGGTGGCTACTGTTCCAAGTCTCCTCGGGCTTTTTCTTAACATTCCCTCTGGTTTTCTAGCAGATAGATTCAATACAAAACATCTCTTGTTTGTCAGTTTGGTAGTCGAGGGACTTTCTGCTTTTCTTGTAAGCCGAACAAACGATTTTTGGACTTTAGTGTTGGGAGTTTCTGTTATGAGGATTTCTTCTCCTATTTACCATGTTTCAGGATTGAGTCATTTTAGCCGATTTGCTAAGCATGAACAAATGAGTAAATCAATGGGTTTTCACATGGCTCTGGGAAGTGTGGGTCAAGCTATTGGCAGCGTTAGTCTTGCTGTTTTCTTGTTGACATTGGGTTGGAGATGGACTTACCTATTTTGGTCTGTTCCAATTCTTGCTTGGGGATTCATGGTTCTAAAGTCTTCAGAGTTTGAAAATAAAGGGTTTGAAAGGAAAGAGACTGAAAAAAGGGGTAGACGTCCAAAGTTGTCTCTTCTCTTTTCCACTGGTTTCTTGCATTTCCTTGCAGTTCTAGGCATTTGGCAGGTTGGAATCACAGCAATTTCAACGTTTATGACTACGTATCTTGTGAAGGGCATAGGGTTCTCTCAGACTACGGCTAGCATACTCTTTGGATTGGGACCTTTCATAGGAATACTGGGTTCGTTAAATGGTGGTTATTTAGGGGATAGGGTAGGTGCAAAAAAGACTCTTAGCTGGTCTATCTTGGGCTGTGCAATTTCGCTTTCTATACTAGCGCTCGTGTCACACTTTTATCTTCTCTCTTTCCTTTACCTTCTTTATGCTTTTTTCAACCACAGTGTATGGTCACCTACAAACATTATAGTTACGGACATAACCCCTGCAACAGATAGGGGATTGAGTTACAGCATTTACTTCTTCGTAGAAGGACTCATAGCTGCTTTTACTCCAACTTTAGCAGCTGGAGTTTTACAGCTGTCTGATTTATGGTACGTCTTCCCCTTCAGCATAATCTTTCTAATTACCAGTCTTATTACGCTCCAATTTCTCAAGCATACATGAAGTCAATGAAAACAAGAGAAGGCGAAGAGAAATATTTAACCTCGTTTAAAATACAGTATGATTGAGGCGTCGCATGATGAAAGTGAAGGTTCTGTACTTAGGCTTCATAAAGAACCTTATAAAGCGAAGTGAAGACGAATTCGAGCTTGATGAAGGCGCCTCACTTTCGGAATTATTGAATCAAATCGCTGGTGTGTATGGAAAGTCTTTCCAGAAAGAGGTTTATGAAGCTGGACTAAAAGATGTTAAAATGGGCTTCGTAGTAACAGTCAACGGAGTCCTGATGGGACAACTCCAAGGCGTGGACACTCAACTAAACAACGACGACAACATCATACTCATGTCACTCATGAGCGGAGGATAAACTTACACTCTTCTTTCTCTTTTTGCCAGTCTCAGTTATTGGCAAACCAAGAATCAGCATGAGTTCACCTAAGACAGCTAATATGATAATTGACCAAAGAAAAGACCCAGTCATGTCTCTTATCTGCCCTACTATGGTCGGCATAAGGAATGAGCCAACATTCCCAATTGACGATATCACACCGACCGCGCTGCCCACGTGCATTGAGGTTTGCGGAAGCTCCACGGGTATCGTAAGAACTAGAGTTAGAACACCTATGGCGCAGAGTCCTATGACAAAGGCGAAAAACCCCACAGCAGGTCCTGATAAGGTTCCCGCAGCATAAATTGCTGGACCACTAACAAGTCCTAAAACTAGTATGAACGGTTTTCTCAATCCAACCTTATCTGATAGAGAACCTACGGCGAAAGAAGCGAAAAGAAAACCCAACGGCAACATTGAAGTTATTAATCCTGCAGTGACCGATTCAAACCCTTCTGCCTGAAATATGGAAGGCAACCATATAAGAAGCGTATCATAACACGCAGCCGCACAAAGATACAGACCCGTGAGAAGCCAAACCTGCCTCACACGCAACAGCATTGCAAAACTCTTTGTTAGAGAAGAACTAGAATTTGCTCTGTTGATAATTTGTGTATTGGAGCTTTGTTTGGGTTCTTTTGCGAGAAGCCACCACAAGCCCGTTAAAAATAGTGCCCACAATCCATACAGAAGAAAAACGTTTCTCCACCCACCAAGCCACGTTAACAAGTAGGGAGTGGCACTCAACCCAATTATATCGCCGATGGCGTAGCCTGAAAGAGTGACTCCTATGGCAAAACCTGTCTTTTGGGATGGAAACCACGCGGACACCAATTTAGGAAAGCAAGGCATAGTAGCCCCGAATCCAGCGCCTAAGAAAAGTTGGAACAACAGAAGTGTTCCATAATTGACTGCAAAACCTCTCAGAAGACCGAAGACCGCAAGAAGCGTTAGTGCCAAACCTAATGAAACCCTGAAGCCTAAGCGGTCAATCACTAAACCCCATGGAATTCGTAACAGAACGAGCGCTAGAATACTTATTGAGAAGATGAAGCCAGCCTCTGCGTATGTTAACTGCATCTCAGAAATTATTGATTCTTTCAGTTGCGAGTAAGAGAAGAGGAGAAGATGCACGGTTAGGGATGTGAGAAAGGCTAAAATCAGCATAAGCGTTGGAAGACGAGTTGACTGCACCTAAAGCGCCTCTATTGGCAACATTAATTTCTCTTCACCTTAATAATCTGGCGTAGGCCATAAATATCAAAAAAGTTATAGTTTGACGCTCCCTAACACTCAAACCAAGAGGAATATTACATGAAAAGTCGAATCCAAACATTGAAAAATTCATTGTCCAAAAACAAACTAGACGGATACATAGTCGCAAACGAGACAAACATGCTATACCTCACAGAAGCAGTAGGAGCTGCAGGACTCTGGATTCCTTCCAAAGGAGAAAACCTACTCTACGTTTATGGAGTCAACTATGAATCTGTTAAGGCAACGGCGCAAGAATGCAAAGTCGAATTAATGAAACGCAGCGAAGACCCATTCAAAAAAATTGCAGAGCAAAATAAACAACTCAAACCAAAAACCATAGGATTTGACACCTTAAACACCTTAAGCTATTTGACATTGCGTAAAGCCTTGAAAGGAACACGACTAAAACCCCTAAACAAACTTATTCAAGAACTTCGAATGGTGAAAGACCCATCTGAACTGGCTTATATGAAAAAAGCAGCAGAGCTAACAGACATAGGTGTCAAGGCGGCAATTGACGCAATGAAAGTTGGCGTCCGAGAATACGAGGTTGCGGCAGAAATTGAATACACGATGAGGAAACTAGGCTCAGAAGGTGCAGCCTTCGACACAATAGTGGCTTCTGGAGTCCGCTCTGCTTTTCCACACGGAGGATGCACGGACCGAAAGATTCGAAAGGGAGAGTTCATTGTTTTAGATGTGGGCGCCAGATGGAATAATTATCGTGCTGATTTGACTCGAACCTTCATGATTGGAAAGCCCTCTCCAAAGCAAAAGAAAATTTACGAAGTTGTTAGGGAAGCGCAACAGAAAGCCTTCGAAACCATAAAGGTTGGAGTCAAAACACGCGATGTAGACGCTGCAGCCAGAAAAGTCATAGAGAAGGCAGGATTCGGAAAGTATTTTGTGCACGGTTTGGGACATGGCGTTGGACTAGAAGTTCATGAGGCACCCACGCTTAATGCGGAAAGCAAAGAACGCTTGAAAGTTGGAAACGTGGTCACAGACGAGCCTGGAATCTACATAGTCAACTATGGCGGAGCGCGCATAGAAGACACGGTGCTAGTGCATAAGGACAGGGCTGAGAGACTCACAAAATCAACATATGAATTAACGATTTAGAAACCATAAGAGTGTGACTATGACGCCAAAAATCTTAGTTGTCTACGATTCGAAAACTGGACACACAGAAAAAATGGCTTTCGCCGTTGCCGAAGGCGCTAAAAAAGTAAAAGGAATCAGTGTCAATGTAAAGAAGGTGGACCAAACCGACCTTGAAGACTTGCTTAACGCTGACGGAATAATAATGGGCTCACCCACCTACTACGGGGAGATGTCAGCAAAACTCAAAGCACTCATCGACAAATCAGTAGAAATCCATGGAAAACTCGAGGGAAAAGTAGGCGCAGCCTTCACAAGCTCAGGCGGAACAGCAAGCGGTGCAGAAACCACCTTGCTCTCTATACTTCAAGCCATGCTAGTTCATGGAATGATTATTCAAGGGAGCGCCCACAGCAAACACTATGGTGCAGCAGCTGTTGGGTCTCCGAAAGAAGAGGAACTAAAAGTCTGCAGAGAACTTGGAAAAAGAACAGCTAATCTAGTTAAGAAATTAAAAATGTGATAAAAATCAAAAAAGAGAATTTGCACTAACATGAATTAGTTGTTTTAGGTCGATTAGTCTAAAGTTGTGAACTTTGATGTCTTGTCTTTGCTCTCAATGAATCCACGAGCCAAGGCAGAGCCAACACAAATCCAAGCGGGATTATCCATATAGCCAGAGTCTTTACCTTACCTGTAGGAGCGATGAGAGTTTCAACTTCAGTTGAATAGTTGATGCTGACAGAGTCTAGATTCGGATTAGAAAGGACTAGCGTGGCGTTCGTTACCTTGGTTGGAGTGTAATCCTGCTCGATCTTCTCACTGTGAATCTCTCTCTGCCAAATGCTCGATGTTGGGTTGTCCTGCAAAAATTCTTCAAAATACGAAACGTTCGAGAGATAGTCTAACGCTTCTGGATGGTGCTCTCTAATCCAGTCGAGAATAATGAGACCACTTTTAAGCTTTGATTAGGTCCGGGCGATTTGAACTTTAGCGGCATGTAGGTTGTGACTTATTTAATTCGAGGAGCACGTCTTGAACTTGAGTTATACTTGAGATCAAAAAATCTGACGCCTCTCTCAGTTCGCTTTTCCTCGCTTCATACGTCACGAGACCTATTGTTGTGATGCCCAAATCCTTTGCTGGTTTGAGTTCCCTTCCCATGTCTCCTATCACAACAACGCTTTTAGGACTACACTTGGCTATCTCAAGCGCACATTCGTACAGCTTTTTCCTTTGTTCATTAAAAGGAAAAAAGGGAATAGAGATTAATCCAAAGTGTTTAGCTGCTACATCTCGCGTGACAACGTGATTGAACAATTCATTGATGCGCAAAAACTTCAATTCCTTAATTACTTCTTTCAAAGTTTCTCTCGAAGTAACGCATGCAAGCGCGTAATTCTTAGACAAAGCTTGGAGCGTTGACTGTACTCCCTTCCTGACCACTGAAAGGCGATATCTATTGACGAAAGCCAACGTCCAATAGCGCAGCGTTTCGTCGGTAAGTTTGAATCCCAACTTTTTGTACACATCCATGTAAGATGGTGTTTGAGACATCAGTTGCTTAACTCTACTTATTGAAAACTTTTGACCAAAACGATTCACCGTGTCACATATCGCCTCTATCTCCCTATGATTGATGTCAATCAACGTTCCATCGAAATCAAAGAACAGAGCCTTCACTACATCAGCCGCAGCCACATTGTGTTGTTGCCTATGAATCATTGACATGCTCTTACAACATCAGTCAATAAACTCTTAAATCTTGATGGGTCAGAGGCGACTGCTTGTCTTGCTCTCTTCACACCTGCGCCAGTTCATTAAGCTCTCTTCATGTTTGAGAACCAAAACGGTTGTTCCAAGGGCGATCTAAGAATAGCGAAAAGGGTGCAAGAAAGTTATATATCCAAGCGTATTCATTCATAAAACCTCATGAATTTGTGGCGTGACATCCCAACCGGCGATAGTCCACCTGACTTGGTTAATGTGATTGTGGAGGTTATAATGGGGTCTAGGGACAAGTACGAGTACAAAGCAGAGTGGGAAGTGTTCGTTTTAGACCGTGTGCTTCATTCTTCTGTTGTGTTTCCAGTTGATTATGGTTTTATTCCTCAGACCTGGTTTGACGACAATGACCCCTTGGACATCATGGTGCTAAGCTATGAACCACTAGAGGTTGGCTGCGTAATCAAAACTCGAACTATCGGAGCCCTAATCTTAGAAGACGAAGAGGGAGAAGACCCAAAAATACTATCAGTACCTACAGGTGATCCCAGATTTGATGGCTTCAAAGACGTAGCGGATGTTCACCCTCATCTTCTGAGAGAGATTCAAGAGTTCTTTGAAACCTACAAAAAACTAGAGCCCAAAAAGTGGGTTAAATTCAAGGCGTGGAAAAACGCCACAGAAGCCAAGAAAATTGTTAACTACGCCATTGAATTGTACAAAAAGAGGAAGCCTCAAAATGGTGGGCCCGGGGCGATTTGAACACCGACAAATTCCTAAATATAAGAGCGTCCTTTTCAGTTATCCGTTTTTCTGTAGGCGTTTAAGTTAAAAAGAGCGAACTGCATGGTACTAGGAAGAACTCTTGACAGGCGATGCAATTGAAAATGTCAGCTGGTCTTAGTAGAGATGAATTGTTGAATTTTGTCAGAGAAAACTCTCCTAAGATAATCGATGTTGATGTGGAAGAAAAAGACGAATTCTTTGTTCTAATAATCAAATATAAAGACATTCGAGAGACCCACGCAGCCATACATAAAATTGGGTACAGTGATAGTATCAAAAATGAGGAAGAAAAGAGGGTCTTAGAAAAAATAAGGTTCAAGACTCAAGAGGAAGCTATTAAAATCCTAAAGAAATTTGGAGAAGAACTTGCTGATGAACTAATTGATAAATTCAGACTGGATGAAGATTTCAAGCGAAAGTACGAAGATACAAACGTGATTTACAAAGTTAGGAAATGGTACAATATACGAGATAATTATAGAGTCAATTTTGAGCTATACTATCAAGAAAGATTGGAGCAAATGATTCCAGCTTTTCAACTTCTATGGGAAGTATGCGCCAAGGAAGAGGTTCAACATGATAACCTCAAAGAGATGACCGAATACTTGCATGGGGCGAGGGAACGATTTAAACAAATCCTATTTGCTTTGGACAGAATAAAAGATGTTCTAGCTGTAGGCTCGGATAACGATGTTTGGTTCTTGGTCAATTACCATCTTTTCTATTTCATCTCCTTAGTCAAAAGTCTGGGAGACAATCTTGCGTGGATCCTTAAGTATTATTGTAAAATCAATCTGAACCCACTTAAAATTGATTTGCTCAGAAAAAGCTTTCAAATGTGTTTAAAGTCAAATCACAGAAGGCTATATAGTCTCATTTATGAAAACGCCAGCTATGGCGATTTTGATAAGTTAAAAGAGTTTCGGGATATAGTTCTACATAGACACGCTCTCCATGTAGTTCCAGTCCAAATCGGTATACGAGGTGAGGAAAGGCTAATCATGGTTCCAGTGGACCCAGAATCAGGAGTAATTGCCGATAGCCTTAAACTTAGAATGAGACCTGAACCTCCTAAATTAGCCGAAGCTTACGACAAAGAAAGCATTGCAAAGTATGGGTTAAAACAAATGATTGTTTGGGTTGGCCCAAAGGAAGAGATGCCTTTTGAAGACCCTATAGCGTTTTGCGACAAATATATCAATTTTCTCTTTAAGGTTTATGGTGATGTTTGTCAACGAATCCTCTTGGAAATGAAAAGAAAGTTAGTTGGCAAGGTTACAAACTATTTCTCAAAGCTTGGCGTAGCAATAGTTGAGTTAACGGATGGTATTCACTTAAACGATGACATAGTTATCGAAGGAACGACAACTTTTTTGAGACAAAAAGCTTTCTCAATGCAAATAGACAAAAACCCAATAGAAAACGCAAAAGCTGGTCAGCTAATTGGATTAAAAGTTATTGAAAGAGTCAGAGAAAACGACTATGTTTACAGACTTGTTTAACGCTGTTTGGCGCTGTCTCTTATCATATCCAAGCTGCCTTTTTCATTCATGAAGTAGATTTCTAAGTCGCCAAGCCATGGGTCGTAGTTTCTTGCAAATCTCTCGAAGATTTCTCGCCACCCAACTCCAACAATTATTTTTCGCCATTTCCAACCTGTCGAGGCTTCAAGTTTTTCCATAAGCCAGACGTATTTGCACATGTCAGCCTCTTCAGCTGATGCTACACCCTTTGTTGTTAAGCGTTTTACGTCTCCAACGATTCTTTCCTTTATGTTAACTAAGTCAAACTCTTTCGGCTTACCGAATATTTGCAGATTCTCTTTATACAAGGGAATACCCAACAACTTAGAAAGAACCTTTCTCGCCTGATCTTCAGCTTCTTCGTGCAGTGGCTTTTTAGCAAGATGTTTGAATTCTTCAATTGATTTAGGCATCTTAATCCTCACACTGGTAAGAATGTTATCAGATTAGTTGTTTTATGCTAGAAAAGAATTTTTCAAGTTCTTTTCTTAGATCTTCACTGGACTCGTATTGCCGATATTCCATACCTTTTAAATCTACTGGAACATCGGATTCTTTGTCTTTTATTAGTATAACGTGTTTTCCTAAACCGTATGCTAATCCCACTTCGAACAGAACGTTCGCATTCCAATCGGTTATGTTCATGATAGCATATTGAGACTCTTGAAGGTGCTCACAAATCTTGCATAAGATATCAATGTTACTCGGTTCTTCATCAGCTTTCCATGGTTTGAGCGTGTATTTATCTAAAATTGGAGCTATTCCATGTTTATACACATCTTCGAATTTCTTTTTGAAGGGCATACCCACGAAAACTTGCCTCGGATTAACGGAGACCTCTTTCGAACATCGAGCCCCGATTTTGAAGCAATATGGCTTAGATTCTGAACTAAGTGTTTTTATGAATTCGTACACCTTATCTTTAATGCTTGGGATATCTCTTTTCTTTAGGTCCAATGCATTGCTTTTCATCCACTCAAAATCGTCCCTATCAAAATAATAACCAACAAATCTTAAGTGCTGCTCAAAAAGAGAAGAAATCTTATTGTAAAAATCTTGAGGAAGCATATCTTTCAAAGTGTCTATGGCAAGGTTCAACTTCTCATACTGGAGTTTTGTTTCATCCTTCAGTTTTCCATCTATAGCTAAATTAAGAGCGTCAACTATGTTTTCCATTTTATCTATCAATTTCAAAATTGCAGAAGGCGTGGAAGACATAGACATCCCAAATACGAAATATTGAAGAAACGATTAAAGATTTCCTTGCTTGTCCTAAATTATTTCGAAAAGATTTTGGTGGGCCCGGGGCGATTTGAACACCCGACCAACAGGTTATGAGCCTGGCGCTCTAACCGTGCTGAGCTACGGGCCCTCAGCAGCAACGCTCCAAACTAATCGATTCAACACATCTCATTTAAGGATTTTCCGTTTCTCCACATCAAACAACCAACACAAACACCCATCGTTTCAAATGAAACACTTCATATTTGGATAACAGACAATTTTTGACTGTTTACCATAAGGTTCTTATCCAAATAAAAACTAGAGGAGAGTGAGAGCAATTGTCTAGAGCAAAAACGAAAGAATGGAAGCGAATAACCAACTTAACGCTAGAATGGGTTAAGGCTAGTTATCCTAGTGCTACAGTTGGTGACAGTTGGAAATATAAAGACAGAATGAATAATTTCTTAGAGTTCATGAACTTGACAGATAAGGAATTTGTAGGAACCTATCGAAGAGCAAAAGATAGAATAGAATGGGCTAAAGAAATCGGTAAAAAAGTGATAGCCTTCTATAATGATAGAGTGCAAAAAGGCTACGCTACTAACTCAGTTCGTGCAGAGGTCAGCACGATTAGAGCATTCTGTCGTGACAACTGCACAACATTGATTCTAGCACGCAAAAAGATAGCGAAGGCTAAGGCTTCAGTTGGTGAACATGAATTTTCTAGGGAAGAGTTAGCGAAAATGTTCTATGTTGCAGACGTGAGAGATAAAGCGATTCTATCAACTGCTATTAGTCTAGGGTTCTCAGTTGAAGACTTTAGCGAATTGCCTAGAAACTTAATCGAATCGCTAGTTCAAAAGGCAACAGAGCAAAAAATCGATTTCATAGGCTTCAATTATGAACGCAAAAAGACGGGTGTTCACAGTAGAAGCCATTTGACGCCAGACGCTAGAAGTTCACTTTTGTCGTGGTTTGAATACTTAGATAAAGAGAGAACTTCGAAAGGCTTAGGCAAAAGTGAATGGGTTTTCCCTAACGGTAATGGCAACCACTTAGACGAAAAGACATTCAACAGAGTGGTTAAAGACTTAGTGCAAAAAGCCAACATTACCGTAACGGGAAAAATCCGTTTTCACTTGCTCAGAAAATTCTTAATGTCAAGCCTCTCAGACGCATTGAAAAGCGAATTTCTAGTTAAGCGTGCAGTTGGAAAAGAAATTCCCGTAAGCGATTCAACTTATCTTCAGAGCCTAGATAGACAATTAGACGAAAAGTTTCATGAAGTCTATGACTACATTAAACTCTCTGGATATGCCAACAAAAACGGTTTGAGAATCGAAGAGTTAGAACAGAGAGTTCAAAAATTAGAAATTGAAAGCGAATCTAAAAGCCTAGAAAACGCTACTCTGTTAAGAATTCTTGAGTATACCATACCAAAAGAAACACTTGAAAAGGCTATCAGAGAACTAATCGCTAAAGGCTTAGTTGACAAGAAAAACCTTCTAGGTGTTGACTTCGTAACCTTACCAATTCCAGACTTAATCAAACTGCTAACTCAAGTTAAAGCCTTAGAGAAAAAAGCCTCAGAGCAACCAACAACAGAGCAACAACCACAAGCCTAACCCATTCTCTTTTTTTTGTATCCTCTATCCTATCTTTTCATGAATCAACAACCGAACCCTAGAATCTACTCTATCATCTAGCAGTCACTAGAACCTAGTCAAAACCATGAACGAAAATCACTAGAAACACAACCTTAATGATAACTAGACTATTCCAGAGTTCGCTTAACTACATGCTTTTTTCCATAGATTCTTTTTATTTTTCATGTCTGGATACTAAGAGAACAGTCAAAAAGTGACGGTTTAGCCTAGCTTATCCTATTAAAATGATGTTCGAAGCCATGCCTAGCCACTCAGTAGCCATGTTCGAAACCCTAACCTAGCCTAATCTCCATGAATTTACCATGCTTCGAAGCAACAACCAATATAATAGCCATGATTCAAGCCTCATTTAATCGAAATCGCCTCGAAAACTAGATATTCCATGACAAAATAAGCTATACCCTACTACGATTTAGGAAAACAAGCCCGATTTAGCCTCGATTTAATCATGATTTTCGAACTCTAAGGCTAGGTCATGGGATTCTATGGGCTTTTGTGACTTTTTTGTGATAGTCACGGTCTGCTAGAGGCTTGTTTTCTTTTTCTCTGTTTCGCTAGTTCTAACTTTTGAAAGACAATAAGCCATACTGAATAATGCTAGGTATAACATTGAAGTTTGAAAGATAGAGATTATGAGAGTTCTTTTTGTTGAATAGTAAATCTGTTCTGTTGCTTTATGAAGTTCATCATATTGCGCACCCTTTGTCCAATCCCAATCTAAAGACCACATTGTTTGCTCATTCAGAACCCATGATACGGCTATGCTACCAACTGAAATCACACAAGAAAGCATTAGAGCAATAGTTATCAAAAAGATAAAATTATTCATGTCCTTTTCACCCTTCATTCATGGTTTTCATGTTTTCTTTTCCTCTATTTTTGTCTTGACTACGCATTTTCTCAGAATTTTGCTCTATCTAACCTTTATGAACGTGGTCTTCATGGTTTTTATGTTCTAGGGCGTTTTCTGAGGATTCTAGTCGTGGTTTGTGACCGTGTGGTGATAGAATGGTGATTATTTGGTGATAGATGCGGTCTGCTAAGTGTTTATGTGGCTTGATTATTAGAAAATTTGGCTAGACTATGTGCTACAAGTTTTGTCGTCTTCTTTCGATTTGCATTGGTTACAGAGGTCAAAACTAGGTCTAGTAGAGGTTCTTTCGTGGATAGTCTTAGGGTATTGTGTGCAATTCTTACACCAATGCCATGTGTCAGTTGCACTTCCTTTAACGTATTCTACCATTGTATCACCTCACTCTGTTTTTTTTACAACTCTAATTAGTTCTCTAGGCTCTGCTATAACGTTTCCGCACTTCTCAGATTTAGAGAGTTATTTTAAACCTTGTATAATTCATTCAAATTCATGACGTGTTCAATAAGTTCTCTATCTAATGTCAGACCCATTTCTGCTTTTAGGTCATCTGAAAAATTGGCAAGTCTGTCCATATAACCATTATACTCTTCACTAAATCTGTTGTAGAATTGTGTTCTAAACCGTGCATCTAAACCAAAATTCGCAATGCTTCTAGTTTCTTTAGCCATGTTGTAAAATTCCCGTTTGAAGTCTGCTAGGCTAGAGAGCAATTTGCGAAAATCTTCAAAGAGATTAGAAAACTCTTTTCCGTTACTCTTCTCAATTCTTTCATGTAACGTATTCGCCTTTTTTGATAAATCATTTGAGAGCCTTAATAGAAAACGATTATACACCTCATTTTTGTTCATTATTTCTTTGTCATTAGCAATTTGCAAGGCAATACTAGGTAGCGAATAACTGTAATTCGAGGCTGATATTTTATCTTGGAACTCTTCTGTAAAAACATGAAGTTTGTTTGTAAACTCAATTGATTTTTGGTGTGACTTCTCATGTCTGTATTGTCTGAATAATATGATAGAGCCTAACAGAAATAGAATAATGGGAAGAGAAATCGCAACTTCTTTAGGCAAAAGGAAAATGGCATTTACCTCTGCCAAAAGAAGCAAGAGTAAAGTAACCAACAACTTGTCTCTTATGAAGCGAGCAAAATCATCTAGTTTCATAGGGTTTACTTCCTAATTCTAATCAGTTCTTTCGGTTCTGCTATTATCTTACCGCACTTCTTACATTTTGAGGTTTCTAATGGTTCATACATAGGAATCATGACCTTGACTTTAGGCTCTATCGGGTTAGGTTGCTCTAGGAAAATCTTGTTTACTGAAACCCTATTCCAATGACCACAACTAGAACACTTCATTCTAAGAAATCGCTTCATGTTACTCTCTTCCTAAAAAGTAATTTCTACAGTTTTCCATGCAATAAAAAGTTGTAGTGTTCTAAGAATGTCGTCTCTATGACCCTTACTTCCAACACTAAGCAATAATTGGTCAACAAGTTTTGAGATTTGCCATATTTCAATGTTGTAAATAGATTTCGCCTTCTCAACAACTTCCTCACTCAGAATGAAGCCAGCAATTAAGACCTTCTTGTATTCAGAATTGCCGAAAATCTCTTTAATTTTTGCCACTACAGTTGGATGTTCGAATTTCGTTGCACTAAGTGTGTCTAGACCTATTTTGTGCTTTTTACCGTTTCTTGTCCGTGTGTCTTTTTCTCTTAGACTGAACCCTTTCGAAATAGAAACTCTACATTCAATGTGAAATTTTTCATTAGTTCTAGGGTTAATAGCAAGCAAGTCAATTTCTTTTCCACCTTTCAGCATTATATTTGTCATAGTTAAGCAATTTTTAACCAATTGCATGTATTTTTCGGCAATGCGAACTTCGGGTTCTATTTTGGTTCGCCTCGTTTCTTTTCTCTTCTCTCTCTGTATTTTTGGATTGTTTCCTTAGACCAATTGAAAAGAAGGTTTAGTTTATCAATTATGAACTCACGCCAATATTTCGCTTCCTTCGGATAAGTTTTCAACGCAACAATATACAGACCAGCACCAAATCCGATGATAGAAACCATGAAAGGTAACGGGTTAAACGGATTCGCATAGGCTATCATGAGCAAGAAACTTAGAATAGTCATAACGTAACCCAAATTAAGAATCGGGTCTTCGAACTGTTTACTTCTACGTTTTTTTGACATAACCCTTCGTTATTAAATACGTCATGGTGAACGTCTTAAATGTTATCTGTCATTTTCACCTAGCTGTGTAACTAGGCTAGTTAATCACGTGCTTAAATCCTAAGAAAAGTTTTTTGAACGAAACCTAATACTATGAAATAGGTGTTCTGTTGAGTCAGCAAGTCAGATATGGCAAAATCGGATTCAAGATAGAAAACGCCAAATATTATGGCAAATTTACCTTAGACCGTCAAGTGGACGCAATTTATACTCTGTTCTATATTTTCAGATTTCAATTGTTCAAGCAAATTAAGAGAGGAGATACATTAGTTAGAGCAAACGTTTACGGATACGCTTTCACGAATCCTCTAAGGGGAATCATCAATCAGATATTTCATAAAGATAACGGTTATCCACAACCTCAAGACTTCAAAGACGGTCTTCAGAGAGAAGCGATTAGAATCATTCAAGCCAATGCCTATGAAGACAAACCTTCGATACAAAAAGAAGGGCAAGTGCTTGAAACACCTTCGCTCATTGCTGTTGACAAGATTCAGAAAGACGTATTCAATTGGATAACTCAGAATCTTGTTGTCAAAAAAACATACACTATTCGCTCTGCTAGAGGCTATGATTTAGGAATCAGAGAGGCAACCTTTACGTTCAAAAAGAAGGATTTTGTAGAATTTGGTTTTGTCGGTTGTTTTGCTATTCCGACTTTTCAATTAGCCTATAAACATTCAGATTCGACTAAACTTTTCAAAAAAGTGGTGTTGGGCTACTCTGGAGAGGTAGTTAGCGATGAGATTAAATGTTCTAAGACTAGAATGTTCGGAAAAGAATGTGAGAATTTTCCAGAATATGTTTGTTCGGTATGTGACAACCTTTATTGTGATGAACACCAAAAGCAATGCGAAAAGTGTGGAATCAAACTTTGTAAAGACTGCATAGTGTCAAAAGGCTTAGTCTTTAAACATTACTTCTGTCCAAAATGTGCTTAAATTTTGCCTAAAATGAATTTCGCCTCTTATGTAGCCTTCATGTTCAAATCGAAACGGGTCAGAGCCTTCTAGGTCTGTTATTCTAGCCCGTGAAAAAAGGCTAATTTTTAATCACATGCTTAACTACTCTGTGATTTGGGCTTATGTGCGGATTTTAAGGTTAATTTGAGGTTCGAATCTTAATAAGCATGGAAGTTTAGAGAGTATCTTGTGAATTAAGATATGACGAAAGCGATAGTGCAGAGGCGAAGAACATGACTGACGAAGACGAACTGACGCCTTTAGAATTGGCAAAAAAGAAAGTTGACTACATAAAGCGTTTACTAGAGCCACAAAATTTCGATTTGCTTCCAGAAAACGTAAGAAACCAAATCATAGTTAATTTGACACAAACCGAATTACTTCTTAGGCGAATCGGTTCTTCAAAAGATAGAAAACCTATCAACTTAGACCTAGAAGGCTCTGAAAAATGAATAGACCTAAATGTATCGAGTGCGGTTCAAAAGAAGTTATTTCGAAAGGCGTTATGTGGCTCTGTAAATCTTGTGGGCGTTGGTTCACGAAAAAGGTTAGAGGTCAAACACTAAACAAGAACTTCGAAAAAGAGTTTAATGAAATCTGGAAAAAACTTCGGAGACAAACTACAGACGGTCAAGTGCCTATTCATTTTGTCTGTAAATATATTTGGCAAAAGAAACCCGAATTACTACAGAAATACGGTTTTAGAAATGATGTAAATCTGGATACTTTCGTTTCTAGAGTTTTAAAAATTCTATATAGTGACTGAGGCGAATAAACCGTGACTGACGAAACAAAACTTAAAATCGTTAAGGTCAAGTGGTTTGACCATTTTCAACAACCAAAAGGAAAACAAATAACTCAGAAATTGCCTTCGTGGTCAGTTGGCTTTCTTGTCGAAGAGACAGAGGAAAAAATCGTTTTAGCCACTAACTATTCGCCTTATGTCGAAGGTCATTATAGTGGCTTCATGACTATTATTAAGAAGACTATAGTTGAAAATGTTGACAAAATCCCTTTCGTTCTTCGAAGAAAAGACCCGAATCCAACTAATGAAAAGAGTGGAGACTAGGCGTCTCACTAGGTAACGAACACCACTCAATTCACTAGGGCGTGAGTTTCTTTCTCTCACGCCTTCGAGATTCACAACCAATATATAGACTGCTAACCACATGAATAATTGAGGGCGAAAGTCTAGGGCGTAATTTCTAGCCAAAACCTAGATTTAGCCACGCTCTAGGCTTCGCTCTCACTTCGCCTAACAACAAAACTTTTTCCAGACAATTCAGAACCTTATCTTTTAATTCAGAAAAGCCAAAACTCAAACCACAAATCCTAGAATTGTCTCATAAGCCTCTAAGTTATCATATGTTCTTTCTAGCAGTCTTTAAAAGTCTCCGAACCTCTCAAAACCGTGCAACTAATCAGAATGACTAAGATAAACAATTCATTTTCAATCAATCAATCAATCATATGATAATGAAAATAATGACTAATCAATTCATTTCGCCTAGAGCCTAGCAGAGCCTAAAACAAGCCATTATCATATGATAATAAGCCATATGAAAATCATTTTCATATGCGGTCTTTTCCATATGATAATGATTTTCACATGAAAATCGTTCTAACCAATAATAAGAGGTCTGGAAGCCCTAGAGTGATAGTCTGAAGAAACAGATAAGACGAGTTATGTCCTCGTTTCTCTGTCTGAAATCCGTAGATTTCAGTTTTCTCTGCCTCTCCTCGCATTCTACTGAATGCAAGACTGTAGTGAGGCTTATTCGCTAGGGCTTCCATGTTCTACTTTAGTAGCGTTTTTTATTAAGATTTTGATAGGATTAGACTTCCGATAAGAGACGTTTAAAACTAGAGCGTTACACCAAATCCAAAAGATTAGTGCTGACTGAGGCGTGGGCGTGTTACTGCTATAATTGGTTGATTTAGGAAGCGTTAAAGTCTCTGTTTCAAACACAAGTTTCAAAATGCCTTCTAGGGTTTTATGATTTGGTTGAACAGAGTGTTTCATTTCTTTCTTTTTCTCTTCTTACCATTTCGAAGATAATGTAAATAGTAGAGTTCTATGCCTTTAATCACTAGGAAAATCACATTGAAGGCGATTAAAAATTTCGATTTCTGTCACCTAATTTTCCCTTCCTTAATCCGTTCAATATATAGACGATAGGCTTCCTCAATTTCAAGTAAGACCGTTTCTTCGTCTGAACCTTCCATTTCGATATCAATAGTTTCAAACCTATATGATTCGCCTAAATCCTTCGATAAAGAAAACTTTCGTCTGATAACGATTCGATTAGCAGTCATTTTCAAATCGCCTCTTAGTTGCCTAACAGTTCACTAATCTGTTTCGTCACGCTTTCTTTTTTGCTTAACAGTTCTTGTTCACGTTCACTCTTAGACATGCCATAATGCTTTTGACAAAAATATTCGTCTGTGTTCTTTAGGTTTTCAATTGAGTTATTTATGCCTTCCAGAGCATCTTGTAATTCCTCAAGTTCTTTATTATTCGAGTGATTTTCTCTGAGGTCAAGTTCACGCTCTTTAAGTTGTTGGTCTTTCTTTTTGAGAGCCAAAAGTTCTTCTTGTTTTTTAAGAGCCTCTTTCTCTTTTTCTAATCTATCTCTCTGCATTTCAGAGGCGTTTCTACTGTATCGTTCAATGTGTTCTTTATAGACCTCTTCGCCAAATCTCGAAATGAACTCTTCTTTATGAGCCTCAAGAAAATCTCTAGTAATTAGGTTAAAGTGAGGAATCCCTTTAGGATTTGGAAGAGAACGCAAAAAGTCTAGCAGTTGTGCAGTAGCCCTAATCTGAATATTATTCGAAGGCGTTCTATTGCCACTTGTTTCTGACCCGACCATTTTAATCACTCTTCTTTCTTAGATGGGCGTCATAGAATTTTTTCGAAGCCTTTAATCGAGTAGCCTTATTGCCTAAACGTCTGCATGAATCAGAGCAATAATGAACTCTGTTGTCTTCGCTCTCGAAACTCTTCTTACACCAATTGCAAATTTTCAACATACTAATCAAATATATTATATAAAATCGCATTTATAAGCGTTCACTCTTTAGGCTTCTTTTCGGATTCTAGGCGTTTTTCTAGCCCGATTAGGCGAAAGGTTAAAGGATAAGAACGTTTCATATTTAAAGCAAGACATACGTCATTATACAAAAAAGTGTTTTTTTGTATCACAAAAGTATATTTGGCTCTGAAGCATAGTCTATATCAGAAAAGGTTGAAGAAAAATGTCTGAAAATGAAAAAGAAGGCGAAAATCAAACAGATAAGAGTGCTGAAGAACTAGCGGAAGAACTCAAGAAAAAAGACAGAGATGTAACTATTACCGTGAAACATGAAGGTTTAGGCAGAGATAAATCCGAAGGCGAAAGTGGTCGAACAAAAGAGGAATTAGAGGCTATCGTGTCAACAATGGCTTACAAAGAATTTGAGAAACAGAGAGACGAATTTTTAAGTGGCATTAAAGACGAAACTAAAAGGGAAGAAATGAAAGAAAAAATACAAGAACCCGAAGATTTAGAGAGAGCCAAATTAGTGAGAGACTTAATTGTTGCGGGTGTGACCCAACATGGCGGTCATGTCGAAGGCTATGAAAATGAAGAGTTCACGGAAAAATTGCCACCGTCAACGCCTGCTAAAGCCGTAGCCTCAAGTGGAAAAAGAGGTTCACCTGAAGACGTGGAACAATATATCAACGAACTCTATGATGTGGCTTCAGACCCAACAAAAACTCAGAAAGAACGTGAATATGCTGAACAGATGATAAACCAACTGTGGCGTGAAATCAAAAAGGGTTTAATTAAATCTGGAAAGAAAACTATTGAAATGTTACCAACTATGCAATGCCCGAAGTGTGGCACAGTAATTACTTCGCCTCACGGTGTAATTCCAGAGTGCGGTTCTTGTGGCTGGAAGGGTTCAAAACATGGTGAATGGTGATAGAAATGTCTGAATCAGACCCTAGCAGAGATATGAGTAAATACGGATTTAAAAAAGAATTAACCTATCGCTATCTAGTGGAGAAAGAAAGTGGCGTTCTTATGGTTGACGAATTTGACTTCTATGTTGACGATATGCCATGCAGAGGTTGTGGCTCAGAAAAGTTCGAGTGGCTTTATGCAGACCGAAGTGGCGTTCTTTTACTGTGTTGCTATTGTGAACAAGTAAATGGTGCGATGAATAAAGAAATTGGGCGTTTCAGAAAAAGTTATCAAGTCACTTTAGACGAAGCCATAACACTTTTGAAAAGTCAAGGTTGGCGAGAAAATGACAGACCAATTCGAAGTCTAAGACATAGATACGCTAAAAAACCTAAAGAACTAGTTGACAAACCTAGACCCGAAGCCTAAACAATTCGCCTAAAATTCTATCGTTTCTATCTCTTTCTTTATGTCACAACATGGAGATAAAGAAAATGGTTGAAGTTAAACTGAAGCCTAAGCCCGAACAAAAGCCTAGTTCGATTTTGCTTAGTGACTTAATTGATAAACCTAGAGAGCCTAGTTACTGTAAAATTTGTGGCATAGAAATCCGAACTAAATTCGTTCAGCATGGTTCATATTGCACAGACGAATGTGGAAAATTTGCACGAAGCCTAAAAGACGGTAAAGGTTTTAGAGAAAAAGGCGAATGGGCTTATGTGCTGATTAACGGTCAATGGATTTATCAACCAATTTCGCTAGCACTTGAGAATAAAGCGAAGGGCTACAAAATTTTCACGTATGACGATTATAAAAAATGGTTGCGTGGTCAAAATGTCTGACTTTAAACTTGACCGATTAACTGAACTTAACTATAAAATTCAGAAACTAGCAGAAAAAATCGCTCAGACAGTTGATAAAAAAGAGAAACGAAGACTGAAACACCAACTTGCACAATTACGATATTTAAAGCAAAAAACGTGGCTTGAGGCTCATAACCAACAACAACCAAAATCAAAACAACCACAAGTCGAAAGCGATTTTTCTGGTCTGGAAGGCGAAATTATTAAACTGAACCGAATAATGAGTGGCGAAGACGAAAAAATCGAAAAAGCAAAAGAGCAACTAAAGAGAGCCATAAACGAAAATTTTGAGCGGGAAGCAACCAAAAATATCTGTCCGATTTGTCACAGTTCGGTCTGTCATTGCGAAGAGGAAGGCGAATAGATATGTCAGAAATTTTTGAGACTAAAGAATGGTCTGATTTGATTCAAAAGGCTAGAGAACGTAAGCGTGAGGAAGAGGAAAAAGAGAGACGGGCTAAAGAACGCTTAGAACATAGTCTTTTGACACCCGAAGAGGAAAAGGCTATCGAAGAAAAGGTTGATAGAGAATTTGCTGAAGAACAAGCCATTGAGGAAGAACAAGAAAAGCCAATAAAAGTTATTCATGAAATCCGCATAAAAGTCGAAAAACCCAAATCAGAAAAAGAGGCTAAAGAAAATGAGTGAGGATTTAACTTTTGGTTTTGGAAAAACGCCTAGCGAAATGATTTCGTGGAGTTTTGGTTCAGTAGAAGTTACGCCTAGTAAAGGTGCGATAGCAAAAGGAATTAAACCACGTATATTTCAAGTTCCGATTCCTTTTATTCGAGAACTAAAAACTTCTGGATTAGCATTAGTTGAAAAGGAAAAAATAACGATTAAGGTTGAAGAACTTGACCTCTATAAAATAGACCAATTGAGGAAACTTTTGTTAGTTCATAAATTACAAGCGATTCTTGATTATCTTGACGAAATAGAAAAATTAGAGAGTGGTGATAAAAATGAGTAAATGTAAACATCTACGCAAATTAAGTTTTCCAGACGGTTCAGTTTATTGTCAAGACTGTCAACTAAAATTCGAAAAAGTTGAAGTTCAAGTTGAAGGTCTAAACCTAGTGAAACAAGAAAAACTCGAACTTCCAACAACCGAATTCAAAACTGCTAAGAAAGAGAAGGTTGAATAAATGAATGTTCTGTCACGCTTAATCTGGAAAAGACGATTTCGAAAGTTAGAAGAATGGTTCAAAAACAGAATGAGAGGTAATTCATAGTCACGCAACATGAACAGAGGTGATAAAAAATGACAGTAATTGTAACAGTTGATACGGCAACACCATATACTGACGAAGAGGTTACGTGTCCTTCATGCACAAAACATTTTAAGGTTCGTTATAACACTAGCACAAAAGCCATAGTAGAAGTTGGAGACGCACACCTTTACGAAATATTATCTAGCACATGCAAGAAATATACACATGGTTGCGGTTCAATTTTGCTCATAAGTAATTCATAGTCACGAAAGTGACAGAACCTAGTTAGAACGGTAAGTTCAGATAGCAATACTGAACGGTCTTGCACAAGACCTTCTTTAAATCCGTCACTAGGCGTTTTGCCTCATCACGCCTAGTAGTCTTCTAGGTTCTAATCGATTTTAGACCTACCTACCCTTTTAGAAAATTATTTGGTTTTTTCCAGAGCCTAGAAAAAATGGTTAGAGCGTAATGCTGTCTAATGGTGTATGGAAGGTTTACGAGATAGGTGAAGAAGACAAATTTTAATACCATTAAGCACAGCAACTTAGACGCTCTAGAGCATTCTAGCATTCATGCTGAAGCATAAACCATGATGGCTATTCCTATTATGAAAAAGAGAAACCACGTTACTCCCTTAAATCTCCCTATGCCTTCTAACTCCACTTCACCCTTAGAATCTCTACCCTTTTTATCTCCACGATATATGTAAAGCCCAATCAGAATTGAAATGACTGCTGGTATGTAGAGATAAGGATTCATGGCTTAATCTTATTCAATGCTCAGATTTAAGGATTTTAGACCAGAACCAGAGCCTAAGCGAAAACCTTAAACTATGGCTAGGCAACGTAAGAATAATGCTTTAGCCTATGTTTTGCCGACTACAAACCTATTTTCTTTTCAATCCATCTATTATACCTGCAAGTCCGATTATAGCACAAATTAGAAAAATCATTACGGCGAACTCGAAACTAACTGTTTCCGCAAGTAACACAAAAATTACTGCAAAAGTGATTATTGTCCAGATGATTCCTGCCAAGATTTCTCTCCAATCCATTAGTTCGACTTCCTTATGTCTAAAAGATACGTAAAATATCTTTCTTAAATCTTTAATGCGTAAAACTTATAGCACAACAAAAAGAACTGATTAATCTTTAAGGTTAACACTCATTCAAATTTAGGATTCACAAAGTTTAAACAACCAAGAGGCAGTTTCTATTACTCTAGAAGTGAAAAGTGTGACTTCCTATTACAAAATAAAAGGTAGTGATACGATACATACGAATAGAGACTGTTCGTATCTCGATGAAACTAAAAAAGATGAAATTGAAGTTCATAAACACCGTCCTCATGGTGAACTTTGTGACCGATGTGCGAAGGGAAGAGGATAAAAGAAAATTAACCTCTCTACCCTTTAGGAATTTTTGCCTTATGTGATGTGAAGCCTCAATTATTGGCATAAGTTGAGTAGTTTAAACTAGGCATTTTCTGTTAAAAAGATGGTTAGTGTAAGGCTTGCACAGAAGGTTTCAGAATGGAAAACCACTCTAAAACTTCAACCTTACACTAACCACTAAATAAGATATAGGCTCAGAGGTTCTTTAACATTATGGATTTTTGATTTGGAAAATTTTCTGCCTTATGTAGCGTTTTATGAGGTTTTTTAGTTGAAATAAGCCAAAATTAACCTTATTTTACTGAATTAGTGTAGAACAGAGCCTCAAATATGTTTATTAGGTATGCCAGACACTATACTACTTGCACAGAAGGTTTCACGAAATGGAAAATCGAGACGCAAAACATAGCGTTTCATACCTCTCAAAATACAAAGCACAGCAACAAGACTGTTTAGGTTCGCTTAGAGGCAATTGTTCGCAATGCTCACGTTATCTTGAGTGTCTAGAAGCGTCTAACGGTTCAGATTTGCGAAGAGGGTTCTAAATGTTAGCGATTGTTCGCTATCGCTATACGCTAATAGCCACACCTAACATGATTCGACATGCTGAACAAGTGGCTAGACAGAGAGAACAGCAATGGCTTAGAGAGGAAGCGATTCTTTTAGGGAAGAAGCATTTTCCTCTCTGTCGAAGATGCGGAATAGATTCACAAGTCATCTACTGTCAAAAACTCGAATCAACTGAAGAGGCTTTTCATTGCGTCAACTGTCACGGAGAGGTTAAACCTTAGAAGGGTTAAGCCATGTCGCTTGATTACAAAAACTTGATAAAAAAAATTTCTGGTGACCTAGTGATTCTAGGCTTAAAGGATACTTGTAAGACAACACTTCTAATGAATTTAGCGAGAGAACTCAGAGCCGATTCTCAAAACCACGTCTGGATTTGCGAAACTTTTCCAAAATGGATTCACGAATTTGACCAAATTCCGTATATGGTCATTAAAGATGAACAAGTGCAACCTAAAGAAAACATGCCTTATCTAGAGCAAGACAAAGCGTATATTCAATGGTCAAAAGACTACACAATATTAAACGCTAGCGAAGTAACAGAGTTTCTAAAGCAACCTTCGGGAATTTTCCTAATTGAATGCGAAGACATGGAAAAGATAAGTGCATTCATGACCTTCGTTATCTACACAATATATAGGCGACAGTATCAGAGAGCAAAAGCCAATTGTCTTGAAAAGGTTAATGCTCATTATTGGTTTCTGATAGAGGAAGCACATAATTTACTTGATTCGACAGTTATCGCTAAGAAAACCTTTAACAAACTTCGCAAGATTCAGAATGAGTTCAGAAACCTAAAAATGCACATGGTTTGTGTTGCTCTTCGCTTACAAGATTTGTCTCCAAAAATTAGGTCAAAAATGGCTATCATTCTATCGAAAGTGTCACTTGACGATTATCAACTGAAGGTCAGAAACTTACTTCGAAACAGCACATTCAGAAACGAAATAACTAGGCTAGAGAAAGGCAAGTTTGTTTTTCCAGAAACAGACGAAACACTTCTAACACAACCGTTTCAACAAATCGGTAAGCCTTACGAGTGGAAGCCAACAGAACAACCAAAACCAACAGAACCCGTTTTCGATAGAGCAAGTTATCCGAAGCCTCAGAGAAAAGTATCTTTAGTTCAAGACATAAAGAACGTTATCAAGTTTTTCTTAGGCATACCACAACAACCAACACCAACAAAAAAACCTAGCAAATCCTCAGAGAAAGAAACAGAGGATTCAGAGGAAGACATAGGCGAAGAGCATGCTAGCCTAGTAGCCTCAGACGAAGACGAAGAGGAAGAGGCTCTCTTTTGGTGATTAAAATGTTAGGCAAGTCTCTAGCCTTTTTGAAACGGAGACAGAACCGAATCGAAATAAAAGCCTCAATTGAGGCTAAAAGGAAGTGAGAACATGGCTAAACTCTTCGCAAAAGTGACTAGCGAAAGAAACGAAGTTCACAAGATAGCCAACAGAGAACTAGAGATTCACGTCTTCTATGGTTCGAAAGATGATTCTAGGCTACTGCTAAAGATTTCAGTCTTCGCTAAGAAAAACGCTTTCGAAACACCAGACGTTTTCATAAAGACTAACGCCCAACTAAAGCCTTTCACTCTAGAGCCACAGACGATAAAACTAGCAGAGGCGTGAGAGCATGACCACAACCACTTTAAAATTTGAATCCGAGAGGTTAGGATTTTTTAAGAGCCTCAGACTTCGAATTAGGATAGGAATCATAAGGCAAACCGTCAATTTTTGTCTGTCCTATTTGGATCCTAATTGAATCATATTAGAGGGGGGTCTCCCTCCCTGCGCACACACACAAACAACAAGAGTGAAAAAGCCTTTATAAGACGCCAAAAGAAATACTGACGAAAACATCCAATGGAAGCTAAACAACTTGCCCACACCACACGACGTTCCCGCATCACAACTCATTCCACGCCTAGCCAAATACATAAAAGACAACGTAGACCAAGTGCAACCGCCACATTGGAGCCTCGTAGCTAAAACCAGCTTGCACACTCAAAGACAACCCGAAGACCCAGACTGGTGGTTCACAAGAGCAGCTTCCATAATGAGAAAAGTGTACTCAGAAGGACCCATAGGCACAGAACACCTAAGAGCCAAATACGGAGGAAGAAAAAGCTTCGGAGTTAGGAGACAACACGCAAGAAAAGGCGGCGGCTCCAACGTTAGAAAAATCCTCCAACAATTAGAAACAGCAGAACTAGTGGAAACCGTAAAAGGCAAGGGAAGAGTGCTGACCAAAAAGGGAAGAAGTGTTCTCGATAAAATAGCCGCAGAAATAAAAGAGGAAATCGAGAAAAACTTGCCACAACTCAAGAAATACTCATAAGGTGTATCTGAGGAAATGAGCAACGAGGAAGAAGACGAAATCGAGGAGCTTCGCAGACGTAGAATGCTTGAGTTGCAGCAAAGACTATCCCAAGAACAACAACGCATACAAGTGCAACAACAAATCGAAATGCAGAAGCAAGCCATACTGCGCCGAATACTGACACCCGAAGCAAGAAGACGCCTAAACAACTTGAAGATGGTTAAACCTGAATTTACCAATCAAATAGAAATCCAACTAATTCAACTCGTACAAGCTGGGAAAGTTCAAACACCCATAACTGATGAACAATTGAAAGAAATCCTCATGAGACTCCAAGCACAACGCAGAGACATCAAAATCACAAGGCGCTAAAAATGACAAAAAACAAACCAACCGCCAAAAAACGCCGACTAGCAAAGAAAGGGAAACAGAGAAAAGCAGTTCCCACATGGGTTATAGCGAGAACAAAGGGAACAGTTAGAACCAACCCGAAAAGGAGGCATTGGACACGAACAAAGATAAAAGCCTAGAAGAAAAAACAAGCGTTGAAGAAGAGGAGAAAGAGGAAGAGACTGCAGAAGCAAAGGTAGACATAGAAGAGGAAGAAACTACTGAGAAAGTCAAAGAAGAAGAGAAAACAGAAGGCGTTGAAGAAGAGAAAGAGGAAGCAGGCGAAGAGGTTTTAGAAGAAGAACCCGAAGAAATGGCTCCAGAGGAAGCTGAAGAAGAGGAGAAAGAAGAGGAAAAGAAACGAGAAGAAGCCCCAGAAGAAGAAATTGTTGAAGAAAGAACCTATACCATACCGTTGAGCAAAGCATGGATATCTCCACGGAAGAAGAGAACTCCTAAAGCGGTGCGTATTGTAAGGAGTTTTGTGCAGAAGCACATGAAAATTGAAGTGGGAGCAAAAGCTGAGGAGGAAGAGGAGGAAGCGGGCAGACTGGTCATAAGTGACGAAGTTAACAGAAAACTTTGGAGCCGCGGAATCGAAAAGCCTCCTAGAAATATTCGGGTCAGAGCCGTGAAGGACAAAGAAGGAACGGTTACGCTTTATTTAGCTGAAGGAGACTGAACTTGTCGATTACGCTGATGGGCTTTTTTGGCAGCGCCAGTATAGGAGTTTATGTCTCAATCACCGAGAGAGTGGCACTTGTCCCACCACAAGTCTCTGAGAGCAAAGTAAGAAGACTCGAAGAATGCCTGAAGGTAAAGACTATAAAGACTACGGTTGGTGAATCCGTGCTCGTAGGAGCCTTAACAAGCGCAAACTCGAATGGCATAATTTTGCCTCACTTCACTAGAGAGGAAGAAATCCAAAACATAAAGTCCGATTCTTCAAGTGTCAACATGACTGTTATGGAAACTACGAGAACAGCCTACGGAAACATGGTTCTTGCCAACGATTACGGAGCAATCGTTGACCCAAGACTGAAGGATAAAGAGGTTCAAAACATTTCAGATACGTTAGGTGTTGAAGCCGTTCTAGGCGAGATTGCGGGTCTTCCATACGTTGGTTCTCTAGCAAAGGCAACAAACAAGGGAGTGATAACCCATCCAATGGTAGAGGAGGACGAACAGAAACTCTTGAAAGAGGTTCTGAAAGTGCCAATTGAGGCTGGAACCGTGAATTGTGGAGTTCCCTACGTGGGCACAGGGCTTGTGGGAAACAGCCATGGAGCCATAGCCGGATTTATAACCACCAGACCCGAATTGTTCATAATAGAACATGCATTGGGCTTGGTGAAAGAAGAATGAGCGAAATCAAAGTCTTTCGAGTGAGAGGAAAAATCACAAAACCAAACTGGCAGACCAACTTTCAAAAAGAGATTAGGGCACTAAAACAAGAAGAAGCTGTAGACCGCTTGTACAAGGAGATTGGAAGCAAACATAAGGCAAAACGTTTTCAAATCAAAATTCTGAAAGTTGAGGAGATAAAGCCTGAGGAAGTTACAGACCCTGCTTTGAAGAAACTGATGTTCGGGGAAAAAGAAAGTGTCAAGTAAGGATCAAGAAACCTTCCGAAGGTTGGTTGTTGAACTTCGAATATTGGAGGGAACAGCAGAAGCTATTCAATCGAGGCTGAACTTCGTCGGTGCTGCATTCACCGAACTTAACCTTGCTCGAATGACGCTTGAGGGCGTGGAGAAAGAGACGCCCGATGCTCCCCTGTTCGTTCCTATAGGCGGGGGCTCATACGTGAGGGGTAAGCTTGAGAGCACAGACCGTGTCATTGTGGGAATGGGCGCAGGCGTGTCGATTGAGAAGACAATAACTGAGGCAAAGGCAACGGTTCAAAACCGCATAAGTGAGCTTGAAAAGACACGGGTTTCGCTTCAGCAACAGCTTGTTCAGGTTGTTGATCGAATACAAGAGAACAGAAACAAGCTTGACGACTTGACAGCGAGAATGAGCCGTGCGGAGAAAACAACTGATGTTCAGGAAGCTTAGAGAAGGCTTCGGTGGACTCGTTGACAGAATAGTTACAACAGAACTAACAACTGAACAATTGCATTCTGTTTTGCAGGATTTTAGATTAGACCTAATCGAAAACGATGTGGCTGTTTCGGTTGCTGACCACATATGTGGTGAGCTAGGAAAAAAGTTGGACGGTCTCCAGATAAAACGTTTAGAAGATAAGAAGCAGATTGTAAAGACTAACCTGCGTCAAGTTCTGCTTGAAACAATGGCTACAGGCGAGAAAGTGGACTTCTTAACAATGGTTGAGAAAAAGCGCAAACTCAACGAGCCCTTTGTCATCGTTTTTGTTGGAATTAACGGAACAGGCAAGACAACAAGCATTGCTAAAGTTGCGAGGTTACTGATGAAGCGTGGTTACTCTGTAGTTTTGGCTTGCAGCGACACTTACAGAGCTGGTTCTATTGAGCAGTTGGAGGAACACGCTAAACGCTTGAATGTGCGTATGATAAGACATGCGTATGGAGCTGACCCAGCCGCTGTTGCCTACGACGCAATTAGTCATGCGAAGGCGCATGGGATAAGCGCTGTTTTGATTGATACGGCTGGACGCATACAGACTGATAAGAATCTTATGAACGAGTTGGCGAAGATTAAACGGGTTATTAATCCTGATTTAACCATTTTAACCGTTGATTCTTTAACTGGCAACGATGCTGTTATGCAGGCTGAGGAGTTTCATAAAAGTGTGGGCATTGATGGAACCATACTGACAAAAGTTGACGCCGACATCAAAGGCGGCTCAGCTTTGAGCGTAACCTACGTGACGAAAAAACCCATAGTTTTTATTGGAACAGGACAAAAATACGAAGACCTGCAAGAGTTTGACCCTGAACAGTTTGCTCAGATGATTATGAAATAGTCTTTATGCCATTTCTTGATGAATTCGTGAACCACTAGAGAAGCGTGTAAGAAAAAAATAGTTGATTTTTTCATGATACAGTTTTCTATCGAAGCAACAGATGATGTTGGTTTGGAGTGTTCTAAAGTATAGATTTATTAAATGTTTGAACCAAAAAGATGAAATTGGCGCGAGATTATTAATGTTGGTTGATGGGTTTGTCGCTTACATACAGTTTTAAGCGGTTGATTCGTTCTTGGCGGTTGTTTATCGCCTTACTGTTAGGCATTGTGTTAGCTTCAACTTTCTTTTCAGGCATAAACGTGGGTGCTGACACAGCTGCAAAGCAGGCTTTAGACCAAGAGTTGAGTAGGGCTCTTGTGGATTTGGTTGTGACTCCAGCTTACGGTTTTGGCAGACCCGAGACTAAGATTGGTTTGCTGTCGTCAGAAAACGTCACTGAAGCAATGAACGTTATACAACAATTTTCAGACGTAACTCCAAATGGAGTGGAAGTGATTTCTAGCGGATGGTATCCGAGTCAGATGTCTGGCAAAAACTTAACGTCGCCTTATTTTAGGCTAGTGGGGATTTCGCAGCATTCTCATGTATATGATGGTTGGATAGGCGAAACACCTACTATAGATGAAAATAAAACCTATGTCTGGTCTGGTTCAAAAGACGCTGAGTTGCTGGATGTTGGAGACGTTATTCCGTTAAACTTCACCATGACAAAGGTGAATACTTATGGAAGTGTGACTGTGTTATCCTTTCTCTTGAACCTAAACGTTACTGGTTTCGCACAGTTAAGCGATGAGGCAATAGCATTGGCAATGGGACAATACCAGTATTACAGCACTGTGCCAGAGCCACTAAAACTAGAGTACACACAGAACCTTCTAATCGTGAGTTGGGACGAAACTATAGCTAAAATACTTGACCTCATCTATGATTTTTCACCCAGTTACAGTCCAATCAACACCGAAATCCTCGTTTATGTAGACCGTGAAAGCTTAATCAGCCCTTGGGACGTAGCTGGGTCTACATCTAGGCTCAACACTCTCACGTTGCAGATCAACAATGCAATCTCCAAGTATGGCTTGTCTGCTCAAAATCGTTTGGCGGACATTTTGAACAGTTATCAAGGTGTGTCGTTTGGCATGCGGTTTACATTCATCATTGCTGCTCTGCCCGTGTTCTTTGTGGCTTGGTACATGGGCTCAACTGTTTCCGACGTTTCCTTCAACTTGAGGCGCCGAGAAATAGGTCTCTTACTGACAAAAGGTTTCTCTAGGCGGCAGCTTTTCTGGATGTTTCTGCTTGAATCTGCTCTAATAGGGTTGGGTGGTGGTGTACTAGGAATTGCGTTAAGTCTCACCCTTAGTCCATGGTTTGTCGCCGCAGCAGGCGGACAGTTTATCGGCACACATGTAATAGGCCCAGACAGTGTTGTTTTGACTGTGGCTTTTGCTCTCATCATAACTTTTCTCTCAGCTTACAGACCTGCAAGGAGAGCTTCTAACATGGCTACGGTGGACGCTTTAAGAGAGTACATGTACGTGGAGGAGGTTAAGCCCTACAAACGATTTGGACCTTGGGCTGCCTTCATTTTAGGCTCCTTTAAGATCACGGTTTTTCTTTTAGGCATTAATTTTCAAGCAGAAATGATGAGGCTTGGGTTTCCTCCAGCAAATATCCTTCTCTTCTTTCTCCTTGCCATAGTTGTCCTCATCGATGGAATATTGACTTACATTGGACCATTCCTTTTCTTCTGGGGCTTCACAAAAATCTTCATACGGGGATCTCTGAAGTTTCAAGAAGCCACGGCTAGGACTGCCAAGTTTTTGGGCGACTTGGGCGAACTTGCCACCAAGAGTGTTCAAAGAAATCCTGCTCGTGCAGCTGCTGTCGCATTTCTCATAGCTTTCATCATAGGTTACAGTGTGCAGATAGTTGGAACGTTGGCTAGTGAGCAAGACTTCGGAATTCGTGAAACCCACTTTAGTGTTGGCTCAGACGTTGCCGTCACGTTGAGTTCGCCGGCGAATGCTTCACAGATAATGAGCATCATTAGCAACAACGTGTCAAACATCGAATCCATAACGGTTGAATACACTTTCTGGGGCTCAGCTGGCTTAGGACCCTATGGAGAAAGAATGGAGTTCAGGGCTGTGAACCCTAACACGTGGCTTTCAACAACTTACTACGAGCATGACTTATTCAGCGGTAACTCTGTTGAAAAAGCCTTTGAAATCATGCGTTCAAACAATCACACTATAGTTTTGGAGTGCAACTACGCCAAAGCTCTTAACAAGGACGTAGGCGATTTAGTCGCTTTGACTTTCGGTGAAAAAGAAACTGAACAGCTGACAGTTGCAGGATTTTTTGGGATAGAATCACCTCAGACTCAAGATCAGGTGCAACCGCTTTACCTTTCTAGGCAATACTGGTCTTATGTTCCAGAAGAACTATACAACGAGTTGAAAAACAACGTGGGCTATTCCTCAGCCAAATTTTTGGTCAAACTAACAAGTGGCGCGGATGGCAGAGCAGTTGCAGACATGATTCGCGACTTAGACATCGATGTTGATTCGGTGTCTTCTGTGGCGGAGCAACTCAAACAGCGTCAAAGCAACTACATTGTAACTGGTTCGTTGAATATACTACGGTTAGGTGTGATTTTTATTGTGGTAGCAGCGTCGGTAGGAACAGCCCTTGTTACGTTGGTTAGCTTAAGGGAGAGACGCCGCGAGGCTTCGATTATGGGAATTCGAGGTTTATCGTTTAAGCAATTGTTTGTTATGCTTCTCACGGAAAACTTGGCTGTTGTCTTGTTCGCTGTGCTCTTAGGCGCTGTCATTGGGTTGATTGTTGTGCGTGGAACAATAGCCTCTGCCAACTCCTTCAACATTTTCACCTACACTCCCCTTAGCAGACGCATGGTTTTTCCGCCAGAAGCACTTCTAACGTTGCTTGTTTCCGTCACTCTTGTTTTTGCCTCCACAATCCTACCTGTCATGGTTATGGCAAAAATTTACAGTTCAAGGTTAGAAAGGACGGTGCGAGAAGTTTGAAGGGTGCAGAAATAATCGTTAAAGATTTGATCAAGGTATATCGCCTCGGCAAAGTTGAGGTTCAGGCTCTGCGTGGACTAAGCATGTCGGTGAAAGAAGGTGAAGTGGTCTCAATTATTGGGCCGAGTGGAAGTGGAAAAACCACCCTGCTAAACATAGTAGGTGGACTAGACATAGCAACCGCAGGCTCAGTCTTGGTTGGCAACATTGAAGTCACAGCGCTTACAACTTCGCAACTTATTGACTATCGAAGAAAAACTGTAGGACACATTTTTCAAACACTCAATCTAATTCCAACGTTGACTGCAGCTGAAAACGTCGAGCTACCAATGATTGCCATGGGCGCTGCAAGAGGAAAACGAAAAGAGCGAGTTAAAGAACTGCTTGAAGTCGTTGGCTTAGCTCCCAGAGCCAGCCACAAACCCGACGAACTAAGCGGTGGAGAACAACAACGTGTAGCCATGGCAGCAGCGTTAGCCAACAACGCCCCAATAATCTTAGCCGATGAGCCAACAGGCGAGTTAGACACAACCAACGCTAAGATAGTGGTCGACTACCTAGTGAAAATAAGTCGAGAATTAGGCAAAACCATTCTCATGGTGACGCACGACCCAAACATAGCCAGACACACAAACAGAATCTTGCGAATCGAAGACGGCACAATAAAGGCTGCATTAACTCCAGCCCAAATCCTTGAACCAACTGCAGCAGTTTCTTACATTGACCAGCTCAAATCAAGGCTTGCAGACATAGATGCCCAACTAGAAAAACTTGACAGAGACTTCAAAGAAGGAAAATTAGGCGGCGACGAGTATGCTGAACAGAGGCAGAGGCTGAAACAGACAAAGGAAGGCTTACAAGACGAACTTCACCGTATGGGAGTGGTCATATGATTTGTGTTTGTGTGTGCGCATGGGGTTAGACCCCCCTCTAATATGATCCAAATATGAGTGAATATGTTTCTTTCAAATGATTAACTTGGGCTTGTGCTGGTTGCAAAATGCTTTATAGTGTTATGTTTATTTCATGAGTGTTTTGAAGTGTGGATGCCACAGAAGGGCCGGTAGTCTAGTTGGTTAGGACGGCGCCCTCACGCGGCGCAGGTCGCAGGTTCAAATCCTGCCCGGCCCATTAACCGAAAGCAGATTCTCGCTTGTCAATATTCGGTTTTGTATGGCTTGAGTTTGAATAGTTTGACGAATTCTTTGGGTGTCATGTATTCTTTTACTTTGGCTTCTTCATAATCCTTATCGTAGGCAACTAGATATGCGAGATTTTCATACTTTATAGCTGCCAAATTCTCCAAATCTTTTGCCTTAATCTTTTCTTTCAGAGCATTCGTTTCTGTTTTAATTTCGTTTCTTCTCACAATTCGAGCAAACAACTCTTCAACAAATTAGTCTCTTATTTAAAAATATTAGAAATTCATTTAATAAAGATCGAGGCGAGGATTTTAGTCTATCTTTTTATTGTTTTTTGTAGTTTTTTGTTGTGGTCGTAGATGTTGATTTCCATGGGCATCTGCCCAACCGCATAGTGGGTGGCGCATCCGAAGCATGGGTCATAGGCTCTGAAAGCCATCTCCACCATGTTCAGCAAGCCGTCGTTGACCACTCCGCCCTTAATCAAGCCTTTCGCCGCGTCACGTATCGACATGCATATGGCTGGAGCATTGTTCACAGTCGCAACAATCAAGTTCACCTTTTTAGCCAAGCCTTCCTCATCAAGCACGTAGTGATGAATCAAAGTGCCCCTTGGAGCCTCAACAATGCCCACGCCTTCCCCTGGTTGTCTAGGGTTGTTGCGAAGCTCAGTGCTTGTCACGTCTTTGTCTCGGCTAAGCTCCAAGCATCTTTCAGCTGCGTACAAGAGTTCGATTAATCGTGCCCAATGGGTTGCTAGGGTTGCATGCACGGGTTTGCCGCCTAAGGTCTCATACATGCGTTTGTATTCTTCTTGAGCCAATGGTGTAGCCATTCCGTCTGCAGCGTTCAATCGTGCTAACGGTGCAACTCTGTAAACGCCGCTATCTGCTCCGTCAACCAAGCCTTTCCAACCAATCTTTTTGAGGTAGGGCAATTTAACGTAGGTCCATTCTTCCACATGCTCCGCAACATTGTTCAAGTAGTCAGCAGGCGACCACTTTGCAAATTCCTTACCCTCTGGATCAACCACACGAACCTTTCCATCATAGAAGTTGACTTTGTTGTTCTCGTCAACCGTACCCATATAGTAGGTTCGAAGCTTGTAAGCATCGCTAAGGATTAAGTCCACATACTTCTTGTTTTTCAAAACAACATCATTAAACACTTGCAAACTAAACTGAGCAAACTTAACGCTTGACTCAGCCATCTTCTCAATCTCTGCTCGCTCCTCCTCTGTAATCGGCTTAGACATGCCGCCAGGCAAGCCGCAGACTGGATGAGTCGCCTTACCACCAATCATAGCAGTAATCTTCTGCCCATACGCCCTATGCTTAATCACCTCTTTGGCTATGTCCAAACCAACTTTGTTAATCACGCCCAGAATGTTGCGTTCAGCCGTAGGCGCGTCTGGACCAACAACAAAGTCTGGAGCGCCCAAGAAGTAGAAGTGCAAAGTGTGGTCGTAAACATAATAGCCACTATACATCAATTCACGTAGTTTCTTAGCAGCCAAAGGCGGATCAACATGAAAAGCTGCGTCCAAGGCTTTGGTTGAAGCCATGTGATGCGCTACGGGGCAGACACCGCAAATTCGAGGCGTGATCAACGGCAAGTCTTCAGCTTTCCTTCCAACACAGAATCGTTCAAAACCCCTCAACTCTGGAATCTGCAGGTAAGCGTTTGCCACATCGCCCTCTTCATTTAAGAATATGTGAATCTTCCCATGACCCTCAAGCCTCGTGATCGGGTCAATTTTTATCTCCTTCATTTTTTCACCCTTCTGCGCAAAATAGAACTTGGTAGTGAATACCTGTAAAACGTGCCCAACGGATCCTTAACCTGCTCAATAAGTTTTTGCGGATTGAAGTCCTTTTCCTTCTCCTCTTCCAACCCCATAATTGAGGCTAAAGCACTTATCATAGCTGCTCCCTGTTCAGTCACTTTTGGACATGGTCCGCCGCATCCAGTGCAGGGCATGTTAGCGCTGATGCATTGGGCTTCGCAGCCTCCTCGGGTGGCTGGTCCCATGCAGATTATTCCTTGTTCTAACAAGCATTTTTCGGGTTGGGGCACAATCTCATAGACCCGATATATTTTGCTGATTTTCTTCTCTTCTTTCTTTCTTGGGCATTCGTCGCAGACTGATTTTTCTGGACCCAGAACTGAACCTTTCGGAGGCAATGCGCCCTTCGCTATAGCTTCAACTGCTGCAGCAATTCCTTTTGGATGCGGAGGACAACCTGGCAAATAATAGTCAACTTCTACAACTTGGTCAAGCGCATGAACGGTGTCGTAGAACTCTGGTATTGTCACCTCTCCTTCTGGAACCTTAAACCTAGGTTGTGGAACCACACCTTCAGGGTTGACTGTTGAAGGATTGTTCAAGTACACAGTGTCAAAAATCTCTTTTCGGTCAGCAACATTGGCTAAGCCTGGAACGCCTCCCTGATGGGCACATGAGCCAAACGCAACTAGAACCTTAGCCTTCTTGCGCAACAGCTTAGCCAAGTGTTCTTGTTCTTCGTTTCTAACGGCGCCGTTGAAGAAGCAGACGTCTATGCTCTTGTCTGGCATGGCTTCAACATCTTTGTACTTAACATCCATGGCTACGGGCCAAAACACAATGTCTGCGACTGCCACAACGTCGAGTATCTTCTCATCCACGTCAAGGACAGCGATTTCACAGCCACCGCAGCTAGCCGCCCAATAGAAAGCAAATTTAAGTTTCTGCTTGCTCATATTAAGCTCACCACTTTAGAAGCGTCAACCCTCAGCTCTCTTAACGCAAGTTCCTCTGGGCTGAAACCCATGGCTAAACCCAGCAATTGAGGATAATGCAAAACAGGCATAGCATACGTTTCGTTGAACATTCTCTCAATCCTCGACTGATTAGTGTCAAACATCATGTGACAGAATGGACAAACTGTTATAACTGCCTGAGCGTTAACCATCTTCATGTGAGAAAGCTTGTCCCGTGCAAGAGAAAGGGGAATCTTGTCATTCACGCCTATAACAGGTGCGCCGCAACATTCGGTTTCATCTAGATAGTCTAGGCATTTGGCGCCTGTCACTTCTATGAGGCTCTTGAGAATTTTAGGGTTTTCTGGGTCGTCGAAGCCTATGTGCTTCTGTGGGCGCACAACGTGGCATCCGTTATGCTCTGCGACGCTGAGATTTGTGAGCGGTCTCTGAACAGTCTCCTTTATTCTTTCAAGTCCAACGTCTTCTGCTAGAACTTGCATTAGATGTTTGACTTCTATTGTTCCCTTGAACTCCAATCCAGCTTCTTTCAGGTAGCCGTTGACTTTCTCCCTCTCATGTTTATCTTCTTTAAGCAGTTTGTTCACCTTCCGCAGTGTGCCTGCGCATCCTGGACAAAGAGTCATGATGTTAAGTCCTTGCTGTTCTGCGATGCATAGGTTTCGAGCAGCAAGTGAGAGCATTATCTCGTGATTTGCTGGGTCTAACGGAAGTCCACAGCAATTGTAATCGGGCATCTCAACCAATTCTAAGCCTAGTTTTGCAGCAACCTTTCTTGCTGAAATTTCGTAACTCGACACTCTGTAGGGTATGGCACAGCCGAGAAACAGCAGATACTTACGTTCCGGCATTTGAGTTTCCTCCTTTTTTCAATGATTGTTCAAAGCCAGTTTGGTTGAACAGTTTGGCAACGCTTTCCACGTTGGCTTTCGGTAATGGAGGCAATCCGACTTCTCGCCTTCTTTTCAGCCTAAGTTCTGGTATCTTGTAGGCTAAGCCTGTTTCTAATATGGCTCCTGCTAGTTCTTTGAAGACTGGTGGCATGTACCCCTCTTGCACAGCAATGTTCCTAAGTGCCCGTATAACACTGGATATTTCTACATCTTGAGGACAATGATCGACACATGTGTAGCATGCAGCGCAAAGCCAGAGTTGATCGCTTGACAAAACCCTGTCTTTCAATCCCAATTGTGCCATTCGCAAGATTTGTCTAGGTCTATACGAATCGCTGAATCTGGCTATTGGGCAGTCAGCGGTGCATGTGCCGCATTGGAAGCACATCATTAGGCGTTCGCCTCCTGGAATCTTTTTGACTTCGTTCTTGAACCGCATGTCTATGTCTGAAATTTTCAAGGTTGCCTTGGGTTCAGGCTTTATTGTTTGTGTTGTTTTTTCTTCAGTCATGACTCTTTCCTCCATTCTTTAATGGGCTTGGACCAAGTTTTCTTATTTCATCAACCATTTCTCTAATAACCATAGCGAACCTGTCGCCTTCAGAGGCTGAAACCCATTCGAGGCGGAGTCTTTCAGGCTCGATGCCGAATTGCTCCAAAACCCTCTTTAAAAGGAAGACTCTTCTCTGAGCCTTGAAGTTGCCAGAAAGGTAATGGCAGTCTGATGGAAGATGGCAACCTGCGACTAACACGCCGTCGGCTCCGTCTTTGAATGCTTCAAGCACAAACGTTGGGTCTATGCGTCCGCTGCACATCACCCGTATGATTCTCACGTTGGGTGGATACTGCAACCTGCTGACTCCAGCCAAGTCTGCGCCTGCATATGCACACCAGTTACATAGAAACCCAACGATTTTTGGCTCAAACTTGAGTTCAGTCTCAGTCATGTTTCGTTTCCTCCACTAGTGTAGCTTTAATCTGAGCCAGAATCTGCTCGTTTGTGAAATGTCCTAGTGTAATTGCTTTGGTTGGGCAAGATGAACCGCATGTGCCACAACCTTTGCACAAGGCTTCAAGAACCTTTGCAACTGGTTTTTCACTGTTCTCTTCCATTTCGATGGCGTTGTAGGCGCACACAGAAGCGCAGATTTTGCATCCGCTGCATAGGTCTTTGTCAACGCTGGCTATGCTTCCTTCCATTTCCAAAGCTGTTTTTGATAACACTGTTGCTGCTCTAGCAGCGGCTGCACACGCTTGTGAGATGCTCTCGTCGATGAATTTGGGCGAATGTGCCATGCCGCAGAGGAACACGCCGTCTGTTGCGAAGTCGACTGGTCGGAGTTTCATGTGTGCTTCTAGGAAGAATTTGTCTTTTGTCAAGGGCACTTTTAACATTCCAGCTAAGCGTTCATTGTCTGGGTTTGGAACAGTAGCCACGCTCAACACTAGAAGGTCGGGTTCAATTGGAATCCACGTTTTGAGAACGGGTTCCCAAGCTGTCACTCTTATTTTTCCGTCTTCTTGAGTGACTTCGGGTTTGGTTTCGTCGTCGTAACGTATGAATATAACACCTTTATCGGCTGCTTCACGGTAATAGTCTTCTCTGAACCCGAAGGTTCGCATGTCCTTGTACAAGACGTAGACGTCAGTTTCTGGGCTTAACTCCTTAATTTTCAGAGCGTTCTTAACTGCTTGCCCGCAGCATATTCTTGAACAGTTGGGACGTTCGTGGTTTCTTGAACCAACGCATTGTATCATTGCAACCATTTTTGCGTTAAACTCACCCTTTGCAAGTTTCTCCTCTAACTCGTGTTGTGTGAGCACTCTTTCGTCGGTTCCATACAGATACTCTTTTGGCTTGTATTCCATGGCGCCGTTTGCAACAATGACGACGCCGTGTTCAATCTCCTTCTTTTCACCATTGTTTTTCAATGTTGTTTTGAAATTGCCAATGTAGCCCTTTATGTCGCTTATTTCCGAGTTCAAGTAAACATGAATCTTGTCATTTTCCACAACTTCTTTAACAAGTGATTTCAACTGTGCCTGTGGATCTTCCGACCCAAGCAGATAATAGATTTTGCGAGCGTATCCGCCTAGTTCCTTATCTTTCTCCACTAAGTGGACTTCAAAGCCTTGTTTGGCTAGTTCCAGTGAGGCGACCATGCCGGACAAGCCTCCGCCTATGACTAGCCCTGCTGGAACAACTTTTATCAGGGGCTTGGGCAATGGCTTTAGCAAGCGGGCTTTGGCAACAACGGACCTCACCAAGTCTTTTGCCTTCTCCGTAGCCTCTTTTGGTTCGTGCATGTGCACCCATGAACATTGGTCTCTGATGTTTGCCATTTCAAAGAGGTAGATGTTTAATCCAGCCTCTCGAACGGTTTCTCTAAACAGTGGCTCATGTGTTCTTGGAGTGCACGATGCCACAACCACACAGTTTAAGTTGTTTTCACGAATTCTCTCCCGAATGCCCTTTTGCGTATCTTGAGAACACGTGTAAAGGTTGTGTTCAGCATATACAACATTGGGCAACTTCTTCGCATATTCAACAACTTCTGGAACATTAACCACGCTGCCTATGTTGATGCCGCAGTGACACACGAAAACGCCGATACGAGGCTCTTCTCCAGAAACGTCTCTTTCTGGGGGATATTCTTTTGTAATGGTAAGTTTGCCTCTTTCAGTTGCTATGACGCTCCCAGCTTTAGCAGCTGCACCACTTGCTTGAGCCACGCTTTCTGGAATGTCTTTTGGAGAGGCAAAGGCGCCGCAAACATAGATTCCTGGGCGTGACGTTTCTACGGGTGAGAACACGTTTGTAGCGCAGAAGTTGTACTTGTTTAACTGTATGTCAAGAATTTTTGCTAGTTCTTGGGCGCGTTTAGGTGGTTTCATTCCAACTGATAATACTACAAGATCGAATTCTTCGTCTTTTGGCGTTTCTTCTTCCACGTGCCGCACTATTAGATTCTGGGTTTCAGGAATTTCATGAATACTTGAGACTCTTGACCTTACAAATCGGACTTTATACTCTTTCTCTGCCCGATTGTAGTATGCGTCGAATTCTTTTCCGAAGGCTCGCATATCCATGAAAAATATAGTACATTGAACACCAGGAGTATGCTCCATGGCTATTACTGACTCTTTTATGGCATACATGCAGCAGGCGGAGGAGCAATAGTTGTTCCCAACCAAAGCGTCTCTGGAGCCAACACACTGTGCAAACGCAATCCTCCAAGGAATTGTTCCGTCTGAAGGACGCAGGATTTTTCCGCCGTAAGGTCCAGAGGCGCTCAGGGTTCGTTCAAACTCGATGCTTGAAATAACATTGGCGTATCGGCCATAACCATACATGCTCTTTAAACGAGGGTCGAACTCTTCAAAACCAGGCGCAAGAATAATTGCTCCAACATCTATGTTCAGAACTTCAGGTTTTTGGCTGAAGTCCACTGCCCCAGCCTTACAAACGTTCACGCACAACTCACATTTGAGGCAGTTTTCTTCATCAATTGCATACTTGAGGGGTACAGCTTGCGGAAAAAGAACGTGAATTGCTCTTCGAACACCCAATCTCTCATCATATTCGTTGGGCACTTCAACGGGGCAATATTGAGCGCAAACTCCACAGCCATTGCATTTCTCCTCATCCACGAATCTGGGCCTCTTCACTATCTTAACATTGAAATTCCCCGCTTCACCGTTGACCTCCTCCAGTCGAGCGTTAGTAATCAATTGGATGTTTGGGTGTCTCCCAGCGCCTACAAGCTTAGGTGCCAAGATGCACATGGAGCAGTCGTTTGTTGGAAACGTCTTGTCCAGCTGAGCCATGGTTCCTCCAATGCTGGCGGATTCATCAAGCATGTACACTTTGAACCCAGCGTCTGCCAAGTCAAGTGCTGCCTGTATCCCAGCTATTCCGCCGCCCACGACGAGTGTTGCTCCAACTTTGCCGCTCAACTATTTTAACCTCCTTTCGAAGGCGTGCCGAGTCTACTTTGATTGAAGTTGAAAAAGCATTTCAACGGCTTTTTTAACCGTTTTCTTATCACCACGCACGACAAAGTGTAGACTGTTTTCGGGTTTGACCACTACGCCGAGCATTCTGGATATTTCTTCTACCCTCTCTTTTGGAACGGGCTTCGACAATGTTATTCTGGTCCATCCAATGTTGTTGTTTCTGGGCAATCCTGGGACAAATTTTGGTCCAAGTGTTGGGATTTCTCGAAGCTCGCCTCTTTCAGCCTTATCAAGATCGGTTATCCAGTCTTTGGCGTAATCGTCGCATACGCAGATGGCGGTTGCGATAAGGTCTCGCTTAACATTCTCAAGATTATGTTGTAGGTCTGGTAGTCTTTCGTTGGCTAACTCTATGTCGCATTCTGGGCATATGTGAGAACGAACAAAATTCATGAGGCTTCTGCAGTTTCGCAGTTGACGGGCATACTCGGCGTCTACTTTGACGTCTTTTCGAACAAGGTCTCCGAAAAGTCTGACTAAGACCCACCATATCTGTTCTGATCGTTGAAGCTGGACGTTTATGTAGCCTCTGGTGCCCTCTGTAACCTCTGGGATCACCATTGAAGCTGGAGTTACTGGCACAGTTGGTGTTGAAGGAGCTTCTGATGATAATTCTGGAAACATTTCGCCTCTGCGGGACATCTCTTCAAGGCGAAGCCTTATTGCTTCAGCTACAAACTCGGAAATGCTTCTGTAACGTCCTGTCCTCTTTAGAATTTTTCTTATTTCTTCTATCAGCTCTTCTCTTATGCTTACGGTTGCCCATTCTGGCATTGAGATTCCCTCTTAAGTGACGCTTTCTTATGTTAGGTCTAATTCAAACATAACATATATATACTTCGTTTATAAAGATTATAATCTATTTACAAGTAAATAGGAGCACTTTTTCGATGGAAAGCCGCAAAATCCAACGCGTCGGTTACTCTACGTTTAGCATATCCCTACCAAAAGAATGGGTTGAAAACAAAGGCCTAAAGCAAGGCGACATCGTTATGGCAATTTCCGAAAAAGACGGCTCACTGAAGCTGGTTCCAAGCGCCATGGTCGAACGCAAAGCACAGGTAGAAGAATACTTAATCAACTCGGACTTATGCAACGAACCGAGAATGCTGGAAAGACTAATCGTAGGAAACTACACACTGGGACGGGACGCTTTAAAAATTACTTCATCAACACGCATAACCAGCAATCACGTCGAAGAAGTGCGTCAGATCACGCATCGACTTATGGGAATAGGGATAGTTCAAGAGACGCCTCATGAAATCGACCTTCAATGCTCCATAGACCCAACAAAATTCAAAATAGACATGCTCATGCGCAGACTGTCCGTGATTGCTTCAACAATGTGCAGCGAAGCCATGCAAGCACTTACCGAATCTAATGTAGAATTGGCTGAGGCTACTATCCAACGGGAGGATGAAGCTGACATGATGTACTGGCTTGCCATACGACTACTGCTCTCCGCTCAACGTGATCGAGTTATTGCAGATAAAATAGGTTTGGAAGAGCCGTCGCAAATCTTGTATTTCACCCTTATCTCAAGGTATCTTGAGATGATTGCTGACCATGCTGAAAACATTGCTAGAAGAGCTATAGAGATTAAGACTCACGGCAAAGAAAGGACGAGTAGGCACGTAGTGAACAAGATAGTTAATCTAAGCGAGTTGGCTCAGAATGTTTTCTTAAAGGCTATGGACTGTGTTTTCAATGGAGACATCGCAATCGCCAACAATGTTCTAGAAATATCCAAGGTAATTAGAAGTGAGCATGAGAAATTGATGAAAGAGCTTCCTGAATCTCCCATTCTCAGAACTATTGTGTTGGATTTGACAAGAATAGCCGACAACGGTGCAGGCATAGCAGTCATAGCTATAAACAGAGCACTCGAGAAACCAAGCAAAATATGCTCTGTCAGTGGTTCAGAAGCCTAATTCGTGAATTTTACTCGAATTTATACGTCAGAAATCAGTTTTGGAAATAAAGCAAACACTGTTCGGCGCAGTTTTCGTTTTGCGTTATGTTTGAAATATGAAGGGCTAAAAATATATTAGGCTGTTTGCACATGTGCTTCTTTTCTGGTATCCTATTATTGGGTGAGTGATGATACCGTGAGCGAACTTGACCTAGGTTTTATGGGAGAAATAGCCAACACCCCGAGAGGCAAAGGCGTCCTTCTCTGCATTCAGTGTGGACGATGTTCAAGCGGCTGTCCAGTTGCCCGACTAACAGGGGAACACAACCCAAGACGCCTAATGGAAATGGTCATCTTAGGCTTCAAAAAAGAGGTTTTACCCACTCAACTGCCATGGTACTGCCTATCCTGTTTCACATGCCTTGATAGATGTCCACAAGGAGGCGACGTAGGCGAAGTGATGTTTGCCATTAGAAATATGGCTGTGAGACAAGGCAACATGCCTGCTGGAGTTGCTGCACAAGCCAAGAGCCTCTACGAAACAACACGCGTGATAAATCCTATTCGTTCTGCATTGGACAAGAGAGAAAGCCTCGGCTTGAGCAAAATCACCACAGAGGGATTAGAAGAAGTGCAGAAGATTCTGAAGAAGACAGGAATGGAGAAGATGGTAAAATCTAAGTGAGAAATGGTGAAAGATATGAAGTACGCATTTTTCCTCGGTTGCCTCATACCTGCAAGAGAACTCAGCTACGAAGTCTCAGTTAGGAAGGTTATGCCCGAATTAGGAATAGAACTGGTTGACATGAAGGGAGCAAACTGTTGTGCACCATTCAGTATCCAATCAGTTGACCACGCAAGCTGGATGGCACTTGCAGCTCGTAACCTCTGCCTAGCTGAAGAAATGGGACTGGACATCATGACTCTTTGCAACGACTGTTACGAATCCTTGTTAATGGTGAACAACATTTTGAAAAGAAATTCCGAGCTTAAAGACCAAGTCAACGAGATACTTTCCGACGTGGACAAGGAATTCCAAGGAAAAGTTGATGTCAAAAACCTTGTTGACGCACTCTACGGCGATGTAGGAATCAGCAAAGTAAAAAGCGCAATTAAAGAACCTTTCAGCGGATTGAGGGTTGGAACGCAACCTGGATGTCACTTGACAAAGCCCAAACGCATACATTGGGAAGTCTTGAGAGGTTTCAACGAGTTAGATGCTCTTGTTCAAGCCACAGGCGCCGAGTCTGTTCTTTATGAACGCAAGGAAATGTGCTGTGGAGGTCCGCTGCGAGACATCATTGATGACATGGCTCGACAGATCTCGAGACAGAAGCTTATAGCTTTAAAAGAAGCTGAAGTGCAAGGCGTCGTCACTGTTTGTCCCTTCTGCTTCCTTCAGCTTGATCTAGGGCAGTTGGAGATTAAGAGACATTTCAACGAAGAATATAATCTGCCCGTCATACATTTCATCGAGTTACTTCGGATGGGAATGGGCATGAAACTTGAAGATTGGGAGATAAAAGCGCACAGAATTCCAATAACTGAACTGTTTAAGGATAGACTATAAAGGAGAGAAAGAAAATGTCTGAAAAAGCTGTTTTGGTTGTTGGTGGCGGAATATCAGGGATACAAGCTTCGTTGGACTTAGCAAGCCGCGGATACAAAGTATACTTGGTGGAGAAGTCATCAAGCATTGGAGGCAGAATGGCTCAGCTGGACAAGACATTTCCAACAATGGACTGTTCAATGTGTATCTTAGCGCCTAAAATGATAGATTGCTCCCACCATCACAACGTTCAACTATTAACATACTCCGAACTAAAAGGAGTCAAAGGCTCACCAGGAAACTTTGTTGTCACAGTTCTCAGAAAACCAAGATACGTTGACGAAACAAAATGCACAGGCTGCGGCATATGCGCCGACCACTGCCCTGTTGAGGTGCCAAACGAATTCGACGAAAACCTCGGAATGCGCAAAGCCGTCTACATGCCGTTTCCACAAGCAGTGCCAAGAGCCATGACAATTGACAAAAACAACTGCATCGAATGTGGACTATGTCAAAAAATGTGTCAAGCAGGCGCAGTTGACCTAAAACAACAGCCCAAAGAGGTTGAGTTGAATGTTGGCGCAATCATTGTGTCCATCGGTTTTGACCTCTTTGATGCGTCAAAGATTCCAACGTATGGTTATGGACGCTACAAGAACGTAGTTACAGCTTTAGAATTGGAGCGATTGTTGTGTGCATCTGGTCCAACAGGCGGACATTTGATACGACCTTCTGATGGGAAGATACCTAGAAAAATCGCTTTTATTCAATGTGTGGGGTCTAGGGATAGGCGATTAGGAACCACCTACTGCTCTAGCATCTGTTGTAAATACTCGGTTAAAGACGCTGTTCTCATCAAAGAACACGAACCCAACACAACGGTTAGCATATTCTACATAGACCTTAGGGCTTTTGGAAAAGGCTTCCAAGAATTCGTCAACCGAGCCAAGAGCGAATACGGCGTACGATTCATCCGAAGCAGCCCTGGCGAAATTATGGAAGACCCTGCCACAAAAGACCTCAAGGTATGGTATGAAGACACTGTGGCTGGAAGAATCGAGAACGCGACATTTGATTTGGTCGTGCTCTGTCCAGCTCTTTTGCCACGAACCGATGCCAGAGATTTAGCTAAAGTCTTGGGCGTGGAGGTTGACGACTACGGGTTCTATAAGGCGTCTAACGTTCTGACGAATCCAGTTGACACAACGGTTCCTGGAATCTTTGCTTGCGGCTATTGCCTCGGACCAAAGACAGGCGACATTCCCGACTCTATAATGCAAGGAAGCGCGACGGCTGCTAGAGTTGCTGAGGTTTTAGAGAGAGTGTAGTCTTATGGGAGAAGAAGAGCCTCGCATCGGAGTGTTCATCTGTCACTGCGGTGTCAACATCGGCAAAGTAGTTAAAGTGCCAGATGTCGTTAAATACGCCAAAACTCTCCCAAACGTCGCTTACGCTGAAGACAACATTTACACATGTTCAGAGGCAGGATTGGCTTCCATTAAAGAAGCCATAAAGAAGCACAACCTCAACAGGGTCATTGTTGCTTCATGCACGCCCAGAACCCACGAACCATTATTCAGGTCTGCTTGTAGAGAAGCTGGACTGAACCATTACTTGTTTGAGATGGCTAACATTCGTGAACAGTGCAGTTGGGTTCATGCTCATCAGCCAGAAAGAGCAACAAAGAAAGCGAAGGACATTGTCAGAATGGCTGTAGCCAGAGCTGCATGGCTAAACCCTCAAGAAGAGCCAGAACTTGAGGTCAAAGACATCGGGTTAGTCATTGGCGGCGGTGTCGCTGGCATGACAGCCGCATTAAGTCTCGCTGGTCAAGGTTTCAAAGTTTACTTAGTTGAAAAAGAGCCAGAACTTGGTGGAAACCTTCGAAGACTGCATAAGTTGTATCCAACCATGCAAGACACATCAGAGCTTTTGGAGCCTACAATTAAAGCGGTGAGCACAAGCAAGAACATTGAGACTTTGGTTTCAACCATGGTGTCTGATGTTAAAGGCTATGTTGGAAACTTCAAAGTCACGCTTGCGAAAAACGGTGCTGAAAAAAGAGAAGTCGATGTTGGAACAATAATTGTTGCATGCGGCGCAATGAATTACACGCCGCCAAAAGGGCTTTATCAATACGGAGTTTATCCAAACATCATTACGCAATTAGAAATGGATGAGCTACTAAAGAATGGAAAAATCAAGAAGCCACCTGAAAGAATCGTCATGATTCAATGTGTTGGAGCGAGAAAAGGCGAAATACGAGCATTGGACCTTGCAGGTTTTCCAAAATCCGATACTGCACGTTTGTTGGCTAAAATCCTCAGAGCCAAGAAAGAAGAAGGCTGGCCATACTGCTCTAAAATATGTTGCATGAACGCCATCAAGAATTCTATACTCTTGAAGGAAAGATTTCCAGAAACAGACGTCATAATCCTTTACGGAGACGTCAGAGTCTACAAGGAATACGAAGACTTCTATTCTCAAGCTCGTGAAAACCAAGTAAAATTCGTGAAACACATTGAAGAAGTGCCGCCTGAGATAACGCAGGGACCAGACGACAAACTTATCGTAACAGCTTACGATGCCTTGTCAGGTCGAGAAATGAGCCTTCCATGCGATTGGGTCGTGTTGTCAACACCTCTTATTCCACATAAGGAAGAGGTTATTCTGGCAAGAATGCTCAAAATCCCCATAAGCTCCGACGGCTTCCTAATGGAAGCCCACGTGAAGCTCAGACCAGTAGACACACAAATGGACGGAATATTCCTTGCAGGCGTCGCTTCTGGACCAAAAGACGTTCCAGAATCCATAATCTCAGCCAAAGCTGCGGCTGCAAGGGCTGGCACACTCATGGCTAACAAGAAAATGAGCACAGAGGCACTCACATCAGTTGTTGACGAGGAACAATGCATCGGCTGTGGACTATGCGAAGAAATCTGCTCATACGGCGCCCACTACCTTGAAGACGCAAAATCTCACACCATAGCCGCTCTTTGCCGAGGATGCGGAGCATGCGCCGCTGAATGCCCACGAAGAGCCATAACAATGCAACACTTCACCGATGAACAAGTTTTGGCACAAGTTAAAGCTGCATTAACGGAGGAAGCCTAAAATGGAAGAAGCCAAAACAGAAGCAGAATTCGAACCAGTCATCTTGGCTTTTTGCTGCAACTGGTGCAGCTACGCTGGAGCAGATTTAGCTGGAACAAGCCGTTTTGAATACCCAACGAACGTGAGAATCATAAGGGTGATGTGCAGCGGACGCTTAGACCCAACGTTCATTCTCTCTGCTTTCAGGTGGGGCGCTGACGGCGTGCTCGTTACTGGATGTCACCCAGGCGACTGTCATTATGTTCAAGGAAACTACATGATGGAAAGACGATTAGCCTTTCTGAAAGAAGCACTTGGACATTTGGGCATTGAACCTGAAAGGCTCAGACTTGAATGGATTTCGGCTGGTGAAGGAGAAAAATTCGCAGCTTTGATTCGAGATACAACGCAGAAAATCAGGCAGTTGGGTCCAAACCCGTTAAAGGCGACTTAATGAGAGGTGGTGGTTGCAGTGGGAGAAGCTGAGTTAGCTGAGTTTGAACCTCTCATTCTGGCTTTCTGCTGCAACTGGTGTAGCTACGCCGGTGCCGACTTAGCTGGGACCGCTCGAATTTCTTACCCGCCTAACATAAGGATAATACGAGTCATGTGCTCTGGCATGGTGCATCCAGCTCTTGTGATGGATGCTCTCTCTAAGGGCGTAGACGGAGTACTCCTAGCTGGATGTCATCCTGGTGACTGCCACTACACCGATGGAAACCTCAAAACTGAACGTCGCTTTGAAGCAATGCAAGTGATGATGGAAGACATGGGCATCGAAACCGAACGCCTACGCCTAGAATGGGTCTCCAGCGGCGAAGGAGAAAAATTCGCAAGAGTCGTTCGAGAGATGACTGAGCAACTCAAGAAGATAGGCCCAAACCCGTTCAAGCCGAGGTAAAAACTTCATGCCAAAAACTGGCACCAGTCAACGCAGACGAAAAAAAGCTGCCAAGCCTTCGAAGCCTAGAAAACGCGCTGAAAAAAAGCCTGCTGAAATTGTGGCGCCGATGCCTAAACCGAAACCTAAACCTAAACCCGTGGTATGGAAGGAGGGCGAAGCCCCTAGAATTGGGGTCTTCATCTGTCATTGCGGCGTCAATATCGGCGGCGTGGTCAATGTTCCGGTGGTTGTGGAGTATGCTAGGACATTGCCAAACGTGGTTTATAGTGAAGAAAACATTTACACCTGTTCTGAAGCAGGATTGGCTTCCATTAAAGAAGCTGTGAAGAAGCACAACCTCAACAGAGTCATTGTTGCTTCATGCACACCCCGAACGCATGAACCATTGTTTAGATCAGCCTGTGTAGAAGCAGGATTAAACAAATACCTCTTCGAGATGGCAAATATCCGCGAGCAATGCAGTTGGGTGCACTCTCACGAACCAGAGAGGGCCACTGAGAAGGCTAAAGACGTTGTGAGGATGGCTGTTGCAAGGGCAACTTGGCTGCAGCCACAGGAAGAACCCGAAATAGACATTAAAGACTCAAGCCTTGTCATCGGCGCAGGCATAGCAGGAATAACAGCGGCGATGAGCCTTGCAGTCCAAGGCTTCAAGGTTTACTTGGTTGAAAAAGAGCCCGAATTAGGCGGAAACCTTCGAAGGCTTCACAAGCTCTATCCTACTATGCAAGATGCATCAGAGATTTTGAACCCAACACTTGAAGCTGTTAAAGCTCACAAGAACATCCAGATTTTGACCTCAACATCGATAACCGATGTAAAAGGTTACGTTGGAAATTTCCAAGTCACGGCTTCGAAGAACGGAGAAAAACTCGACTTCGAAGTGGGCACAATCATTGTCGCATGTGGAGCTTTGAACTATCGTCCCCCTGAAGGGCTCTACCAGTATGGGGTTTATGATCGTGTTGTTACCCAGTTGGAAATGGACCAGCTTCTAAGCAAAGGAGCAGTTGAAAATCCTGAACGAGTAGTCATGATACAATGTGTAGGGTCGAGAAAGGGAGAAATTCGAGCCTACGAACTGGAAGCCTTCACAATGTCAGACACATCCCGCTTACTCAGAAAAATTCTCAAGGCAAGAAAGGAGGAAGGCTGGCCCTACTGCTCCCGAATCTGCTGCATGAATGCCATCAAAAACGCCATACTAATCAAAGAGTTGTCACCTAAAACCGACGTCATCATACTCTACAGCGATCTTAGAGTTTACAAAGAATATGAAGACCTGTACTCGAAGGCTCGTGACCTCGAAGTTAAATTCATAAAATTCATTGAGGAAGCCGGACCAGAAATCACTCAAGCACCAGATAATAAACTGCTTGTTTCGGTTTATGACATGCTTGCGGCTCACGAGGTCAAGCTTACCAGCGATTGGGTTGTGTTGTCGACGCCGCTTATTCCTCACAAAGATTCGATAATTCTGGCAAGAACCCTCAAAATCCCCCTAAGCCCAGACGGCTTCTTGATGGAGGCACATTTGAAGCTCAGACCAGTCGACACTCAGATGGACGGCATATTCTTGGCTGGAGCCGCTACTGGACCCAAAGACGTTCCAGAATCGATAGTTTCGGCGAAGGCGGCGGCTGCTCGAGCTGCCATTTTGATGGCTAACAAGAAGATGAGAACTGAAGCTATCACCGCTTCTGTTAATCCTGACTTGTGTCGTGGATGCGGCAGATGCGAAGAAGTCTGCGAATTTAAAGCAATCGAGCTAGTGGAAGTCGCTCCCAAAGTCGTGAACGCCCGAGTTAACGAAATCTCTTGTAAAGGCTGCGGCACATGCTCCGTTACCTGCCCCACTGGAGCCATAACAATGAAGCACTTCAGCGAGAGACAAGTCAACGCTATGGTGGAGGCTGCTCTCACAAGCTCATAGGAGGAGTCTAAGCAATGTCAGAGTACGAGCCAAGAATCGTCGGATTCTTGTGCAACTGGTGCGGTTATGCAGGCGCAGACTTAGCAGGGACCAGCCGACTCTCGTATCCCACGAATATCAGAATTATTCGGGTGATGTGCAGCGGCAGAGTAGAGCCAGCCTTTATACTAAACGCATTTGAAAACGGTGCTGACGGAGTACTAGTCGCAGGTTGCCACCCAGGCGACTGCCACTACAGGTCTGGCAATCAACACGCAGAAAAAAGAATTGAAAAAACCAAGAAACTTCTTAACCTATTGGGCATAGGTTCTGACCGATTGCGTTTAGAATGGATTTCTGCGGCTGAAGGAGAAAAATTCGCTTCTGTAATCAAGGACTTCACTGAGAATTTGCGCATTAAAGGACCGAGTCCGCTTGGAAAAGGACTTGAGGCTTCTCCTGTTCAGCATAACTCAGTAGAGTCTATTCATAGTATTTTGAAGCGAACGAAAGCTCTGTACTGCCAAGAATGCGGAAAATGCTCAAGCAGTTGTCCAATAACAAGGCTTGACCCATCGTATTCACCTCGTTTGGCTGTGGAAAAAGCGTTGATGGGGTTGGAAGATGCTGTTTTAACTGACAAGGGCTTGTGGTCATGTCTAACATGTTACCTGTGCCGCCAAAGGTGTCCCCTAGACATCGAATACGACGAACTGATTCGAACCTGCAGATCCAAAGCAGCAACAAACGGCATTTTCGGCAACTGTTCCCATGAAGGCGTGCTTTATTCTCTGTCAAGACTGATGGCGGATCCCAAAACCACTCAGGAACGCTTGAATTGGGTTCCTGAAGGAGCAGATTTCGCTAAGACGGGAGACGTTTTGTATTATGTTGGTTGCTTACCTTACTTTAATGTGGTTTTTGACGACATCGGTGTAAACCATATAGAAATCGCTCAAAGCATGATGAAAATTCTGAATGCAGCTGGTATAAAACCCGTTTTGTTGAAAGATGAAAGATGCTGCGGACACGACCTCTCCTTTGCAGGCGACCAAGAGAACTTCGAAAGGTTAGCCAAAATGAACATGACCGCCATCAAGAAGAGCCGTGTGTCCACAGTTGTGGCAACATGCCCCGAATGCTATCGAACTCTTAAGATAGATTACTCTGAATTGTTGGGCAAGCCTAAGTTTGAGGTTTTACATGCTTCTGAGTTTCTAGCAAACCTTATTGAAAATGGCAAACTCAAGTTCAATGGAAAACTCGACAAGAAAGTTTCTTATCAAGACCCATGTAGGCTTGGGAGACACATGGGCGTTTACGATTCTCCTCGCAAGGTCATAACCAGCATTCCAGGCGTCGAACTCATTGAAATGGAACGCAATCGACAAAACGCTCTCTGCTGCGGCGTAAGCGCTTGGCTGGGCTGCGGTAAACACTCAAAGCAAATGCAGATGGAACGCTTGGCTGAGGCTAAGAGTACAAAAGCCGACCTCCTTGTGACAGCGTGTCCAAAATGTCAAATACACTTAAACTGTGCCTTAAGCGAGAAACTACCTGTGAAAAAGGAAGATGTAGCAATAGAAACTTGTGACTTATCTGTGTTGGTGGCAAGGGCATTGAGCTTGCCGCAAACCAACATGGTGGAGATGGTAAAGAATGAGTGAGAAACCTTCTGTTTTGATAATTGGAGGCGGAATAGCTGGGATACAAGCGTCGTTGGACTTAGCTGGCAGAGGATTCCAAGTCTACGTTTTAGAAGAGACGCCCACTATCGGAGGAAGGATGGCTCAGCTGGACAAGACGTTTCCAACCATGGACTGTTCAATCTGCATTTTAGCGCCTAAAATGATGGAATGCTTCCGCCACCCAAACATAAAACTGATCACATACAGCGAACTCAAGGAAATCAAAGGCTCAGTCGGCAATTTCCACGTAAAGATTCTCAAGAAGCCTAGGTACGTTGACGAAACAAAATGCACAGGCTGTGCTTCCTGCAGCGAGCATTGTCCTATTGAGGTTCCTAACGAGTTTGACATGAAGTTGGGTATGCGTAAGGCGATTTACATGCCGATGCCTCAAGCCGTACCCAGATGCATGACTATAGATAGAGAAAACTGTATTGAATGCAATCTTTGCACGAAAATGTGCAGGGCAGGAGCGGTTGATTTCTCTCAGCAAGCACAAGACATCGACTTAAACGTAGGCGCTATTATCATTGCCACGGGCTTCGACCAATACGATCCATCAGAGATAGTTGAATACGGTTATCAGAGGCTTAAAAATGTCTTAACTGCTCTGGAGTTTGAGCGTTGGGTGTGCGCTTCTGGTCCTGTTGGAGGGCATCTTTTGAGACCAGCTGATGGTGGCATACCTAAAAGGATAGCGTTTATTCAATGTGTCGGTTCCAGAGGTTTCAAATTTGGCACTCCGTTCTGTTCGAGTGTTTGCTGTATGTACGCCACGAAAGAGGCACTCATAATTAGGGAACATGCTCCAGATGTTGAAGTCTACATTTTCTACAATGAGCTTAGAGCTTTTGGGAAGGGCTTTCAAGAGTTCGTTAACCGTGCCAGAGAAGAGTATGGAGTAAAATACATAAGAAGTCGTCCAGGGGAGATAAGAGAGGACCCAGAGACCGAGACTCTTACCATTTGGTATGATGACACACTCACAAGAGAAATCAAAACTCTCACCCATGTCGATTTAGCCGTCTTATGCCCAGCTCTTCTTCCACGAGCAAGCAACAAAAAACTGGCAGAGATTACTGGAATTCAGCTTGATGACTGCGGCTTCTTCAAAGTTACACATCCATTGTTGGCTCCAGTCGATTCATCAATTCCTGGAATATATGTGTGCGGATACTGCCAGTCTCCGAAGGACATACCAGATTCGGTGGCGCAGGCTAGTGCTGCAGCGGCTAGAGCAGCTGAAGCGTTGGCGTTAGCCCAAGTCCAACATGTTGAAGGAGGAACATAGAATGGCAGAGCAACAGGAAGGAGCACCTAGAGTCGGAGTTTTCATTTGTCACTGCGGCATCAACATAGGCGGCGTGGTTAACGTCCCTCAAGTCACCAAGTATGCTAAAACGTTGCCTAATGTTGCATATGCAGAGGACAATATCTACACCTGCTCTGCAGAAGGAATCGACAAAATTAAAGCAGCGATAAAGGCGCACGACTTGAACCGTGTTGTTGTGGCATCATGCACTCCAAGAACACATGAGCCACTATTTCGTGGAGCATGTATGGACGCGGGCGTAAATCCCTACCTGTTCGAGTTAGCCAACATTCGTGAACACTGCTCCTGGGTGCACATGCGTGAGCCTGAGAAGGCTACTGAAAAAGCCAAGGATATAGTCAGGAAGGCTGTGGCAAGAGCCTCATTTCTCAAGCCTCAAGAGGAATCAGAACTACCTGTTGACCCTACAGCATTGGTGATAGGTGGCGGCATTTCAGGCATAACATCAGCTTTGTGCTTAGGAAATCAAGGCTTTAAAGTGTATTTAGTTGAAAAAGAACCCGAACTCGGTGGCATGTTGAGGAATATTTACAGGTTGTATCCAACAGACGAAGATGCGGCTAAAATTTTAGAGGCTTCAATCAATGCTGTGAAGAGTCACAAAAACATTACCACGTTGACATCCACGAGCATTAAAAGTGTGGACGGCTACATCGGCAACTTCGAAGTAACCGCTTTCAGGAACGGCGAAGAAAACAAATTCAAAGTTGGCACAGTCATCATTGCAACAGGCGCAGTTGAATTCAAGCCATCGGGCATGTACGGTTACGGCACCAACGACCGAGTTCTCACCCAAGTGGACTTGGAGAAGTTTCTGCAAAGCGGAAAGGAAGCTATGGACAAGCTTTTTAATCCGCAGCGGGTTGCCATGATTCAATGTGTCGGCGCCCGAGATGATAAGCCGCCTAGAGCCTATTGTTCAAGAATCTGTTGCATGGTCGCTGTCAAGAATGCCATGCTCATAAAAGAATGGTATCCAAACTCTGAAGTTCACATTATTTATCAGGACATGCAGACTTACGGTAAAGACTACGAAGAACACCACAGAAAAGCTCGTGAAGCAGGCATTAAATTCATAAACTACACCAAAGAGAACCCGCCTCAAGTCACGCCTCTAGACAATAGGTTAAAGGTAGTTGTTTACCACGCTCTTCTAGGCGAAAAACGTGAACTCGACTGCGACTTTGTTGTACTTTCCACACCTCTTGTCCAGCATGAAAGCGCAAAAGAACTTTCAAAAACGCTGAAGGTTCCGTTAGGACAAGACGAATTCTTCCTAGAAGCACATGTCAAACTGCGACCAGTCGACTTCGCAACAGACGGCATATACGTTTGTGGCACCGCTCACGGTCCCAAAGACATTGGAGAAAGCCTATCGCAAGCGTATGCAGTTTCGTCTAGAGCCGCCAGTCCAATGGCTAACAGAAAAGTGAGAACCGAAGCCATAACCGCAGTCGTGGACAAAGACCGTTGCGTCGGCTGCCGCATGTGCGAGAAGCTTTGTCCCTTTGGAGCGCACCGAATTGAAGAAGGAAAATCAACTGTAATAGAGGCGCTTTGCAAGGGCTGCGGTGTTTGCGCTGCCGCTTGCTTGCGCCGAGCCATAACAATGAGGCACTTCACTGATGATCAGATAATGGCGGAGGTTAGAACAGCCTTCTTGATGGAGGCGCCCAAGCCACCTTCGACTCCAACCGTAGAAGGAGGATTGTAAAAATGGCAGAGCAAGAACAGTTTGAACCCCGCATTTTAGGGTTCTTGTGCAACTGGTGCAGCTACGCTGGTGCTGACTTAGCTGGAGTGAGCCGAATTTCCTATCCGACCAACATAAGGATTATCCGCACCATGTGCAGCGGACGGGTTGACCCACTTCACGTGTTAGAGGCGTTTAAGCAGGGCATAGACGGAGTCCTTGTAACAGGATGTCATCCAGGCGACTGCCACTACATTACAGGAAATTATGCGTGTGAAAAGAGAGTTAAGTTTCTTAAAGAAGTCTTGGCCCAAGTTGGAATAGATTCTCGCCGACTCCGCCTCGAATGGGTTTCAGCTTCAGAGGGTGGAAAATTCGCCCGAGTTGTGAAGGAAATGATTGAGGAAGTAAGAAAGCTTGGACCTAGCCCTTTGAGAAAAGAGCTTCAGGAGAGCGCGTCACAATGACAAAAGCAGGACTAGTCATCGGAGCCGGCATAGCTGGAATCCAAGCTGCCATCGACTTGGCAGATCAAGGTTTCACTGTTTACATGGTTGAGAAAAACCCCAGTATCGGAGGCAGAATGGCACAACTAGACAAGACTTTTCCCACTCTTGATTGTTCTGCCTGTATCATGACGCCCAAAATGGTGGACGCTGGAAGACATTCAAACATAAAATTGCTCACATATTCGGAAGTCAAAGAGGTTCGCAGAGAAGGAAACAATTTCAAAGTAAAAATTCTCAAGAAACCTAGGTTCGTTGACGAGAAGAAATGCACGGGCTGTGGCGCTTGTGCTACCCTCTGCCCAGTTGAAATTCCCAACGAATTTGACGAAAGGATGGGTGTTAGAAACGCCATTTATGTTCCTTTTCCGCAAGCTGTTCCTCTCATATACACTATAGATAAGGATAATTGCCTAGAATGTGAGCTTTGCCAAAACGTGTGTTTAGCGGGAGCTATCAACTTTAACCAAAAGCCAGAAGAGATGGAAATCGAGGTTGGAGCTATCATAGTCACAACGGGCTTCAACTTGTTCGACGCTTGGAAAAAGGAAGAGTACGGCTTCGGTCGCTACGACAACGTGATAACTGGCTTAGCCTTAGAAAGGCTGTTGAGCGCTTCTGGACCAACTGGAGGGCATGTGGTTAGGCCCTCTGATGGGAAAATCCCAAAAAAAGTTGCTTTTATTCAGTGTGTGGGTTCACGAGATGAGAAGTCTGGCAACCTCTACTGCTCGCGTGTATGTTGCATGTACGCTACTAAAGAGGCAGAGTTAGTGAAGGAGCATGTTCTAGGAGTCGATGTGACTATCTATTACATGGACATTCGAGCCTTCGGCAAAGGATTCGAAGAGTTTTATCAACGAGCAAAGGGCGAATTCGGCATAAAATACGTTAAGGGAAGAGTTGCCGAAGTTTTAGAAAACCCATTCAGCAACAACTTGTTCCTTCGAGCCGAAAACATTGAGTCAGGTGAACTAATAGAAGACGAAGTTGACATGGTTGTCTTGTCAACGGGTATTGTTCCAGCAGCAACAAACGATTTCGAAAAAATTCTGCCGCTCAAAACGGGCGACGACAATTTCTTCGTGACTGTTAATCCAAAAATCGACCCAGTGACAACTAATATTGACGGCGTGTTCGTGGCTGGCATGGCAGAGGGTCCAAAAGATATTCCTGACTCGGTGGCTCAGGCTAGCGCCGCAGCTATGAAAGCGTCGATTCTTCTCAAAGAGTAAAGGATGACAAATAGATATGACAGAGAAAGAGGAACCTCGAATCGGCGTGTACATATGCCACTGCGGCATCAACATAGCAGCTACAGTTGACGTTGAAGATGTCGCAAAATACGCTGAAAAACTGCCTAATGTCGTTCTTGCGAAACATTACATGTACATGTGCTCGGCTCCAGCTCAGCAAATGATTAAAAACGACATCAAGGAGCACGGGCTCAACAGAGTTATAGTAGCGTCTTGTTCACCACGCATGCACGAACTTACCTTTAGAAGGGTTGTGGAAGAAGGCGGGTTAAACCCCTACTTATTTGACATGACAAACATTCGAGAACACTGCTCTTGGGTTCACGTAGAAGAGCCGCTGAAGGCGACAAAGAAGGCTAAAGACCTTGTTCGTATGTCTGTTGCCAGAGCAGCACTCTTGGAACCCTTACAGAAGAGAATTGTTGAAGTTACAGTGAGAGCCCTTGTCATCGGCGCTGGCATCGCGGGCATGAGAACAGCATTGGACTTGGCTGAGAGAGGATTCGAAGTTTATCTAGTAGAGAAGGAACCAACTATAGGCGGCAGAATGGCACAACTAAACAAAGTTTATCCAACAGGTGAATACGCAGTAGACTTGTTGAAGCCGTTAATGAACGCTGTTGCTTCTACCTCAAAAATCAAGTTGTTAACAAGTTCCAAAATAGTAGCCGTGGACGGTTACATTGGAAACTTCAAAACTAAGATTCTCAGAAACCCAAGGTATGTCAGCGATAAATGTGATGTCTGCGGCAAATGCGAAGCCGTGTGCCCCATTGAAGCCTCCAACGAATTTGACTTTGGAGTCAGCAAGAGGAAAGCCATACACCTTCCATTCTCAGGCGCAGTCCCTCAGCTGTATGTTGTGGACTCTGCCAACTGCAACAAATGCGGCAAATGTGTTCAAGCATGCCCGAAAGACGCAATAAATCTAAACGAACAGCCAGAAGAATCAGAAGTGGATGTGGGAACAATCACTGTGGCTATTGGCCACGACTTGTATGAGCCTCCGAAGGGTGAGTTTGGTTATAAGGTTTATGAAAATGTCATAACAACTGGGCAATTAGAAAGGCTGCTGAATGAAAATGGACCTACAAAAGGACAGCTGCTTCATAACAATGCCCCACCAGAGCGAATAGTGTTCATTTCATGTGTTGGTGGACGACAAGAGCCAGGTATCTATCAGCCCATTGACAAGGACCGTCCGCTCAATCGTTACTGCTCCCGTGCTTGCTGCATGACAGGATTGAACAACGCACTTGAATTAAAAGAGAAGTATCCAAAAACTAGAGTTTACTACGTTTATCGGGACATTAGAACGTTTGGAAAGGGACACGAAGACTATTACCGAAAGGCTGGTGAAGCGGGCGTCATTTTCATTAATTATAAGCCTGAGGCACCTCCTAAAGTCTCGGGTGAACTCGGCTCCACCATAGTTACAGTGCAAGATGTGCTCACTAACAACGAAACCTTTGTCATTCCAGCTGATTATGTGGTGCTCAACGTGGGCATGGTTCCACGCGCTGAAGCTCTAGAAGTACAGGGTATGTTGAAAATCGCCAAAGGTGTTGAAGGCTTCTTCACAGAGGCTCACACCAAACTTAGACCATTAGACACACCAACAGATGGCATATTCTTAGCTGGAACGGCGCAGGGTCCAAAAGACATAACCGACAGTGCAGCTATGGGATGTGCAGCTGCAGCAAAGGCTTCGATTCCTTTAGCCAAGGGTAAGGTTGAGCTTGAGCCTGTGGTTGCTCATGTGGAGTTAGACAAGTGTGACGGCTGTGCCATGTGCGTTGAGCCCTGCACGTTTAAGGCTATCAGCATTGAGGAGCATAAGGAGGAAAGCGGTGAAATCAAGAAGCGAGCGATTGTGAACGAAGCCTTATGTAAAGGTTGCGGAGCCTGCGCTGCTACGTGTCCACCTAAAGCAATATATGTTAAACATTTCACATTAGAACAAATAACAGCCATGATTAATGCATTATTAGCAGAATAGCATATGGGAGGTTAAGTCTGCTTGAGTGAAAAGAAGAAACTTGCCAAAAAAACCGATGCGGCAATAGAAGCCTTCAAAACAGAACGCTTACGATGGGTGCTTGGAATTTCTCAGGTGGGACCTAAAGTTGATGAACAAAAATACAAGGCTACGTCTTCAAAAATTATGAAGGACGAAATAGAACGTCAAATGATTATTGGCGAGATAAAAGAGAAGGGTCCACGAACCATTAAAGAAATCAGTGAAGCCACAAAAATCAATCCAAAAGAAGTGCTTAGACACATCATTGCCTTAAGAAAAACAGGCGCTGTCTCTGAAGCTGGAGAAAAAGAAGACGGATACCTCTACAAAGTAGGATAAAACAGTGAACACTTTTCTCTTCTAAGAACCTCATGCTCTTTTGTGCCAGCACTTGTTTCAAAGCTCTCTTAACCCTAAACTCAGGTCATTTAGCTAAAATTCTTCTTGTGAGATTGTTTTGAAAAAAGAGGGTGTTGAGCAAGTCGTGCAACCCTTTTTTTGAGGGTTTCTGTTCTCTTCGACGAACAGTAACTACCACAACAACTACAACGGCTATAACAGCAATTGAAACAACTACACCGGCTAAAATGACGATGTTGGGGAACACAAAGGGAGGTGGAGGAGAAAGGTGTAATGAAATAAATGCTTCAAAGTAGTCTCTTTTGCTATTATCCCATATGCCAACAAGTAGGTCACCTGTTTCTACCACTTGACCCGGCGTAAAAGAAAAGTCATAAACCTCACTTGAATTAAGTTCTTTTCTAAATTCAAACCAGTAGTATGTTCCATCATGAGTCGCTGCACCTTCAACGTTATCTTCTCCCGGCGGCGAAGCATAAAGGTCATTATACCAATTGACTTCGTCCCAACCATAACAATCCAGTGTCGTATTGCCCAATACGACAACGCCCAGGTCACTATGAGCCCAGAGGGGAGAAGGCTCATCAATCCAATCCCAGAAGTGTTCTATGTATCCTCCGTCAAATGGGTCGGTGTCCCAAGCAGGCCATTCCACTCTATGCATCATGTAAAGCCAGGTGTGGTCGTTCTTAATCCAGACTCTAGCTGAAACATTTCTAGGGCCAACATGCCGCTCCAATAAGGTTAAATCAACTGGAGTTGCATCCGACCATTCTTCCGCTTTTGTCATTCTACCATCAAAGGCCACAGGAAAACTCAACCAACCGCTTGTGACACTCACCTTGGCTTCCACTAGCTGGATATTGAATGCAAATTTCAACAAGCCTAACATCAGTACTAATAATACAATCCCTGATGTTTCCTTCTTTTCCACTTTTATCTATTCCTCCTCTTTTTCATCATGCTTCACCGTCTAGAAAGAAAAGACTAGATACACTCAATCAGTGAACGTTATCAATATTTATACCTTATTGGATAATCATCGATTGAAAGCTCTCTTAATAATATGTCGTAAACTATATTTTATGCACTTCTAATGGTGACTTGAGCAGCAGTTTACATTCTCCTTTTCCGCATTTAATGTGAAAAATCGAAGTATTCGAAAATAAGTCAACACAGAGCTCACTCATAAACTTTAAGCCTCTACCTCTCTCTCAACTAAAGCCTATTTGGATCCTAATAGAGGGGGTCTAGGCTCATGCGCACACACACGCACAAAATTAGTTTTCTACAACTTTTCTATACATTCCTTGTGTATGTCACCTGGATAGTCATGATGATAAACATAAATTTTATTCTCTTCCAAGTCTACTTCCACACGATCATGGGCTCTCTGCCTAGTCAACAAATTCGAGTAACTATTATAATCCGTAATCTGAACAGTTTTGAGCATTTTCTCTTCAGTTCTTAAGGGTTTGTCGCAAACCTCGCAGAGCTTCTCATAAACACGTATCTCACTGAACGTTTTGCCCTTCATCTCATCGTAAGACACTGTAGACAACGCCTTTCTCAACCTGCATCACTTCTAACTTAAAAGAAACAATAAAGCTAATCAGTTTTTCTCTTAAAAGCTGTCTGTTTTTGAGCCAGCTTAAGTGCCTTCTCTGCTGCTTTAGGCACCGCTCGTTCAACCGAATCAGACAGCCCAAGGCTAACCGCGTCTGGTATTCGCTCTGCTTGACAAGCCAGAATTACAACATCAACTCCCATCTGGTCTCTTAACTCCTTCAAAAGGTTAGAAGATGGAAACAGGTGCATTGAAAAATCAGTTATTTTGTTTGCTGGCAGTTGGTCTATTGACAACAAGAAGACTTCGCCAGGTTTTCTCTTCAGGTCAACTGCATCAAGAACAATTATTCTTTTCGGCTTCTTTTGACTCAAAGCCACCGTGAAAAGAACATCTCCTGCTCCAATTCCCACGTCCATAACATAAACATCGTCTGGAATCTTGTAATTTTTTAATAGGTAGTCAGCCGCGGCGGATCCAAAACCGTCATCACCAAACAGTACATTGCCAACACCTAGAATGAGCACACGCTTCTTGACGAATTCTGGCACAATTTCCTCAGGCGTTTTGACTTCCACCCATGAAGCTTTCTGATCTTTTTAATCGATAATTATATGAGTAAAAACTAGTAAATCATATATTTGGTTTCGCATTCCTCTAATTCGTTGGTGAAGCCTGTGAGTTTTGCGGTTAAAGGAACCCAGTATCGAGTAAGTACGCCAAACCTTGAAAGCGTCAAAGATTTTCCATACGTTTTCAAATGGACCGCATTGCCTGACAAAACGATAGCTATATCCCGCGTTGTGGTTACACTCGTAAACCCCCTTGAAAAAGGCGAAACCGACGTCGTTTTCAGCGTTTTCACCACTGCAGAGAGTTTCAGCAGAACTTTTCACTCAATCAGCGACCTCCTGCGAGTGTGCGACCATGTTGAGTCCCAGACCATAGCAAAAGCGTCGGTTTCAAAATTCTACTTCGACATCAAACCACCATTGATTTTGACACACAAAAACGACCGCATCGAACTTCACGTTAAAAAGAAACGGAACCTCGCCCAAGAAACTTTTACCATGTGCGAGGGACTGATGAGCGCCACCGAAGGGGTTACCGTGAAAGAAATCATGCGCCCTACCATCGAAATCAACGAAGACGCAGGCGCGAGTGAAGCCTTAAACCTGATGATTAAACGTAAGGTTGGCTATCTGCTCGTGAGGAGAAAAGAAGACCTCTCTTCTTGTCCTCCCTCTGGCATAGTCACCGAGACTGACTTGCTTGAGAGGGTTTTGAACAAAAGAATCGACCCTAAAAAAGTCACGGTCAAAGACATTATGACATCCCCGTTAATTACTATTGACAGCAGAACGGGCTTAGACGAAGCGATAAAAATAATGCTTAAAAAGAATGTCAAGAGACTTCCTGTTTTGGAAAAGGGGAAAATCATAGGTATTGTCATCGACAGAGACATCGTTAGAAGCGTTCCAATTTATTTCAGAGGAGCATCCAAGAAACGCATCTATTTTCCAGAATAGAAAACCTCAAACAAGAATTCACATTTGTCCCTCATAAAAAATTTGAAAGCTCTTTTAGGCGCATGAAGCTGGCTGAAATAATTAGTCCGTTTAAGTCATTTTAAAGGCTATGCCTTTAAAAATCGAATGACCATGACTATGGTTAAGCTGAATGAACTGTTGTTCTTTTATCATATGCGTGTCGTATAAGCATAATCCACATAAGCTAGGAGGAAGTTGTCTGCCGAGTGCAGCTTCGTATCTCAATAGCTCTTTACTCTTACCATAGTTGAAGAAGACTTCCATTTCGGTGGCACCTCGCAGTCTTATGAACCCAGCTTTTTGCTTCTCTTTTACAAGGCTCAGCCAATTGTCTATAATTGTTTTGGCTTTGGCTTTACCTTTTTTCAGGTACCATTCTTCAGCTGACTTAATTGTAAATGCTCCTTTGCGGAAGTTATCAACGTTTAATCCATGTCTTTGAATTTCTCTTTTTTCTGAATCTATTTTGCTTTCTGCTACAAGATAGACAACCGCTTCATCTTTTAGCAACCCTACATCTAAAAATGGAAAAGATATTTCGTGCTTGATATCATCTGTGTCATAAAATAGAACAGCGTGGTCTCCCTCTGTCAGATGACGAACATATCTGACTGGTTCGTAGGGTAGGTTTGGTTCACCTTTCGCTAAAGTGAAGCGAATGTCCCAAATCAATTCGCCTGCCAACTGCCCTCTCCTTGTCAAATGATATTTCTTAGTTGAAAGGTCACGTTCAACTAACCCTTTCAATGCTCTTAGATGAAAACCAAATTTTCCATGATTATGCAAGGCAGTATGTTTAAGAAGTTCATAAAACGAGAGAGTGTGCTTCTCTTGTAGGCACTCTATAATGCGTCTTCGAATCGGATGCGCCAACGCTTTATGAATTTCATCATCCCAATTCTTCAAAGTATGCCCTGCTTGTTCATTAAAGCTCTTCGCTTGACTTATTTATTGATTAAGTGAAGCGAAGTTCACCTACAAATGAAAGGTTTTTGCTTAACCACCAGTTTGATTCTGATGGAACATAAATACTTTCTTAATTGGAATCAAGAAAGTGATTTAGAATATTGTGTCAATTCACAAAACGTAGTAAGCTTCATTATTTTGTGCACGTTGGAATTATTATGTTGCATTGATTAATGTGATATTTTTGAGGAAATTTTGGATTTCTTCGTTTGCTTTTGTGATAACCTTTATGTTTTGTTCCCCCTTCTCAGAGAGTTCATAGACTCTTTTTCGTTGGTTCCAAATTCCCCTTATCATTCCATCTCTTTCTAGAGAATACAACAGGGAATAAACGGTGCCTGAACTCACTAAGATACCGAATTTTCGGTGAAGAAGGGCGATAACATCGTAGCCACTAATGGAACTCTTTTTCATTTCTGTTAGAATTAGGATGTCCATGAAATTTTGTATCACTCTTTTACGCAATTTTTCCACAAGTTTTGAGGGGGTCAAGTAAGTCAGACTCCAATTTAGAATTGAGTGGCATATTGTTCTAGTATATTTCTCTTTAATATTTTTCTCCTTTGTTTGAATTCGGAATCTGACTAACACACAAAGGATATTTTTCTCGTTCTGATTCTGGGTCTGAATATATCAAGAGTATATGGGTGCTGAGGAGTCATCTAGAAATGAGGAAGTTTTGTGTTTTGTTGTCAGAGACGATGGATAACACAATGAAAGAAGTCTTTGGAGAACCTGTCTCTGAATTGATTTACCGTCTCATGGAAAAACAAGCGTCATTGAAGCGTGAAGAGGTTGGTGAAAAAATCGAAGCTTTTCAGGCTTATTTGAAGAAGCTGGTTGGTTCAGAAGTGGCGCAGATTATTCTGGGTATTGGTCTTAAAGAGTTATGTTCTGAGCTGCGGCTGGAATACGAGGAGGTAGAAAAGTATTTTTCGCTTCTCGATGAACTTTATGAGGTCAAGTTTAAGCTTTTGACGCCTTTTTTGAAAGAGGAGCGTTCTGTGTGCAACTGAGGGCTTTGAGAGTTATGTCCAATCTATGTTGCTTCCATTGTTTTATTCGGATTCTGAATACATATGATTACTCCTAATACGGACTTTAATTTCACACAAGTTAAATCTGATAATCCAACAACCTTTACTTGGAAAAATGAAATGGTTGCAGAAGCTATAGAAATGACCACTCAACCCCCCGTAGAAAAGTCCCTTACATCAGCCACTACGAAGCACGAGGGTGAAATCTATGAGACAACGGGGAGGCTAGATGATTTGTTGCTGAAAGCGGTAGATGAAACGGTGAAGCAAGTTTTCAAGGAAGCTGGCGCCAAGGTTATTTACGATTGTTTAAAGAACAAATACCATTTGAAGCTAGAGGAGATTGCTGGGAAAACCGAAGATTTTTCTGCTGGTTTGGAGATGTTGCTGAGTTCAGCTGCGTCAGTGATAGAGAGACTGGTTCTCAAAAGTTTGTACTCTAAACTTGGGTTGAGATTTGAGGAGAAGGTGGGTTACAGGTTTTCAGACTACATAAAGGAATTGAGGGAGAGGAATGTAGATGTTGAAGAGTAAGGTGGTGCAGGGTTCAGTTGAAAGAGTTTTCGTAGAAGAGAAAAAAACAGAAAAGGAATTGCAGGCAGAGGAGGCGCTGCAGAAGAGTGAAGAGAAATTTAGGAATATTTTTGAGAAAGCCAGTGACTGCATGATTTTTCTTGATGTGTCTGGAAGAGTTCTTGATGTTAATGAAAGAGCTGTGGAAGTGTTCGGTGGGTCTAAAGAAGAAGTGTTGGGAAAGCATTTCACCAAAGTTGGTGTACTTTCTCCTAGAGATATGCCAAAACTTCTGAGCGCCTTTGCAAACGGTCTTGCCGATAAACATCCCATCCTCAACTTGAGTATTAAGAACAAAAAAGGTCAAGAAATATTACTGGAATGTAAGGGTTCTCTCACTCGGACACGTGATAAACTCGCTTTGTTGGTGATTGCGAGGGATGTTACAGAGCGCAAACGGATGGAAGAGGCTCTTAGAGAATCTGAAGAAAAGTATAGAAGTATGGTTGAGCTGGCTCCTGACGGTATAGTAGCCGCTGACATGAAAGGTGTGATTACATCAGTCAACCCTGCCTTTTTAAGATGGACAGGCTATGCTAAGGACGAAATCGTTGGCAAACACTTCACGAAGTTAGGAACTATACGAACTGGAGACATTCCCAAATACATACGGTTGCTCGCTTCTGCTGTAAGGGGAAAGATGCCTCAACCGTTTGAATTTACTTATGTCCGAAAGGACGGAACAATCAGTTGGGGCGAAGCTCACGGAAGTTTGATAAAAGCAGATGACAAGACCATGGGTTTTCAGGCAATTCTCAGAGACATCACAGAACGCAAGAAAGCAGAGGAAGCGTTGCGGGAAAGCGAGGAGAAATACAAGGAGCTTACTGAAAGCATCAGCGACACCTTCTTTGCAATGGATAAGAACTTAAGATATACTTATTGGAACAAGGCGTCTGAAAAGCTAACGGGAATTTCAGCCAAAGATGCTATTGGAAAATCCCTTACCGAGGTTTTCCCAGATGTTAGAGGGACAAGAATCGAGCAATTGTACCTAGAGACGCTAGGAACAAAGCAGCCCCAGAGCTTCGTGAACGAGTTTCAGCTTGAAGGTAAGGACTTCGTCTTTGAAATCAACGCATACCCTACTAAGGATGGTCTCTCAGTTTTCGTCAAAGACATCACCGAACGCAAGAGGGCGGAGGAGGCGCTGCAGAAGAGCCAGAATAAGTCCAGAACACTACTTGAAAATCTCCCGCAAAAAATATTTTTTAAGGATAAGAATTCGGTTTACATATCCTGCAACGAGAACTACGCTCGGGATTTAAAAATCAATTCCAATGAGATTACAGGCAGGACAGATTATGATTTTTATCCTAAGGAATTGGCTGAAAAATACAGAGCAGACGATAAAAGGATTATGGAGTCTGGGAAGACAGAGGATATAGAAGAGGACTATATCCAAGATGGACAAAAAGTGTTTGTGCATACGGTCAAAACGCCTGTCAAAGATGAAAAAGGTAATGTTGTTGGCATATTAGGTATCTTCTGGGACATCACCGAACGCAAACGTGCAGAAGAAGAATTGAACCGTCTATCTAGCGCTGTGAAGATGTCTACAGACAGCATGGTAATCAGTGACTTGGATGGAAAGATTATAGATGTAAATGAAGCTACGCTGAAAATGTATAGTACTGACGACAAAAGAGACTTGATTGGAAAAAATTCCTTCGACCTTATAGCTCCCGAAGAACTAGAAAAAGCCTTAGTAGGTATGAAAGAGGTGCTGGCAAATGGATACGTCAAAAGTCGAGAGTATCACATTGTCACCAAGAACGGCAGTAGAATTCCTGTGGAGATGAGCGTAGCCATAATGAAAGGCGTGGATGGCAAACCAATAGGATTTGTGGGCATAACTAGGGACATCACCGAACGCAAGAAAGCAGAAGAAGAATTGTACTTTGAGCGAAAGCGGCTCTTTGATGTCTTGGAAACACTCCCCCAGATGATTTGCCTGCTAACCCCAGATTATCACGTAGCCTTTGCTAACCGCAGTTTTCGGGAGAAATTCGGCGAATCCAAAGGTCGCCACTGTTATGACTATTGCTTTGGGAAATCCAAACCTTGCGACTTCTGCGAAGCTTATGAAGTGCTAAAAACTGGTAAGCCTCATCACTGGGAAGTAGCTGGCCCAGATGGCACTGTAATCGATGCCTACGACTTCCCGTTCACCGACACGGACGGCACGCCTATGATTCTTGAGCTTGACTTTGACATCACAGAGCGCAAGAAGATGGAAGAGAAGGTGAAGCTGTATTCTGAGCATTTGGAGGAGCTTGTTCAAAAAAGAAGTGAAGAATTGTTGGAATCGGAGAAAAGGTACTCTGTTTTGGTGGAGGAAGCAGGCGACGGTGTCATAATACTCCAAGATGGAAAAATTGTGTTCACAAACAAGAAAGCAGCAGAAACAATCGGTTATTCAAAAGGCGAAATGATAGGGCTTTCTCTTGAAAAGCTGGTTGATGAAGGATCTCTACCACTTGCAAAAGAGATGTACGAACGGAATCTGCACGGAGAAACTCCAACGACATTTGAAGTTAAGTGGATAGCAAAAACTGGTGAACGCATTCCATTTGAAGCTAGTGGTGCACGAGTAAATTATGAGGGTCGTCCTGCAGTTCTCCGTGTTGTGCGAGATATAAGAGAGAGAAAACGAATGGAAGAGCAACGCTTGAAGTTAGAAAGACTTGCAGCCTTGGGCGAATTAGCTACAATGGTGGGTCACGACCTGCGGAATCCATTGCAATCCATAGAAAACGCAGCATACTACATCAAAACTGAGTGTGCAAGCAAAAGCACTTGTCCGATTCCACAAAAAACCAAGGAAATGCTCCAAGTCATCGACAATTCAATAAACTACGCAGACAAAATAATAAGAGACCTCCAAGACTTTTCAACAACAAGACCACCAAAACTCGAAAAAACAGACATCAACATATTAATTAAAGAAACTCTATCACAAGTCAACGCCCCAGAAAAAGTGCAACTCACCACAGAACTTGCCCGCCTTTCGGAAATAAATGTAGACCAAGACCAGATGAAGCGAGTCTTTCTAAACTTAACCATAAACGCAATCCAAGCAATGGAGAACGGAGGAACACTGACAATCTCAACAAAACAAAGGGAAGGCGCTGTTGAAATCAGTTTCAAAGACACAGGCACAGGCATCTCAAAAGAAAACATGGAAAAAATCTTCACTCCATTCTTCACCACCAGAGCCAAAGGCATGGGCATGGGTCTACCAATCTGCAAGAAGTTCGTCGAAAGCCACAGCGGCAGCATCCGAGTAGAAAGCGAAGCAGGCAAGGGAACAACTTTCACAGTTAAACTGCCTATCCAGCAAGAGCGGAGGTGAAAACAATTGACAAAGAACCAGCCAGCCAGCATCCTCATAGTGGAAGACGACACAAACATACGCGAAACCCTAAACACCATACTACAACAAAAAGGCTACAACACAGACACAGCCAAAAACGGACAAGAAGCCATACAAAAATCACAAACCAAATTCTTCAACATAGCGCTGTTAGACATCAAGCTGCCCGACATGGAAGGCACAAAACTCCTCACAACCCTGCACGAAACTCTTCCAAAAATGGTAAAAATCATGATCACTGGGTATCCCTCACTAGAAAACGCCGTTGAAGCCCTAAACCAAGGCGCAGACGCATACATCATAAAACCCGTCAAACCAGAAAAACTGCTAGCACTCATAGAAGAAAAACTAGAAAAACAGAGTCAAGCCGAAAAAATGACAGAAGAAAAAGTGATAGACTGGGTCAAAACCCGAGCACGCAAGCTAGAAGCAAACAGACAAAAATAGCCTGCGCAAGTCTATCATAACCTCTCACACTAAACTCCAAAGTCAAACCTTTCAAATGATACACTTCATATTTGGATCCAAATTGAATCATATTAGAGGGGCTAGGTCAGCTCTGCGCACACACATACACAAACCAAAACCAAAACTCATGACTTGGTTTCTTCTCCTTCAGGTAAACCGTACACGAGTTGGTTGTCCCGTTCGCCAGCGATTGCTATTTTCCCGAATTGTCTCATGGCTATAATGTGCTTAAACAGCTTTTCTTTGTCTATGCCAGTAGTTTTCGACAGCTCATCCAGAGTCAATGGACCCTGATTTTTGATTTCCTTGAGTATGTGACTTCTTTCTTTTGCGCGTTCTTGCATTTCTTTAGCTTTTTCCGGATCTATCTTTGGCTTCTCAGACATATTGTCTACCCTCAGTCTGAAACTAACTCCATAATCAAAGCCGTATATAAAAATAATTGCCAGACTGCAAAAATCTTATTAACATTACAAACAAGCATAACTAACCATGTGGTGAATAACTTGGTCACAGCGTACATGATGATGAAAATGGAGGCTGGAATGGATGATCAAGTGTTTGCAGAATTAAAGAAGCTGCAGGAAGTGGAAGAAGCTAGTTTTACCTATGGATCATACGACGTTGTAATCAAAGTGAAGTTCAGAACCATTGAAGACCTTGACAGTTTTTTGTTTGAGAAGATAAGGAGAATTAAGGGCATAAAAGAGACTTCGAGCATGTTAGTGGCTAAACAAGTAGTCTAAACCATCTCTCTATCCAATGTCTAGCGGCTCAAAAGAGTGGTGTTCAATTCCCTCTTTTTCACAAATCTCCAAGATTTTTGAAACAGCCTTCAGGTCTAGGCTTCTTATCTTTTCTTCCTCGGGTCCAGTGATTTCAACTATGATGCCAGAGCCAGAGACTCCACAGCAGGCGTAAACGTTCTTGTAAACGTTTATGTGATATTTTGGTGGAACGCCTACCTCTTCTATAGCCGATTTAACCCTACTTATCACGTAGTCAATGTTCGCTCCAGTTGCCTTGATGAAGTAGCATTCTCTACAACTGACTTTAGTCATCAAATTTCACGCTCAGTAACGGTTGACGCTTACGTTGTTACATATATAATATGGATCATATCCCTAATAAAATTGACCCACAATCAATCAAAAATGTCTCCTAAACCTGCAATCCTATCTCAAACAAAAGAGGACATTGAAAATATGGAGTTGAGACTTCGTTTTCCTATAACAATTCTAATGAATGGAAGATAATTATCAAAAAGATTAAAAGATTAACATGTGCATTTAGTACTCTATTCGCAAATTTGAGAGAGTGAAAAAATGCCAGTGAAAGTTTTAGAAGAATGGCTGAACATGTGCGGCGGCTGCGAATGCAGCATACTCGATGTCGGCGAAGCCCTATTGGATGTGTTGCCACAACTCGAATTCGTTCACATACCAGTCTTGATGGACCACAAATACTATGGGCAGACAGGCGAGGGCACGAAGCTGGAACTCCCACAAGCGGACATTGGAATAATCACAGGTGGCATTAGAACTGAAGAGCATAAGGAGGTTGCTAAAGAGGTTAGGAACAAGTGTAAAACTGTCATAGCGTATGGTTCGTGTGCTTGTTTCGGAGGTGTTCCCGCGTTAGCTAACATGTATACTAAGGATGAGGTTTTCAACAAGGTTTACAAGACTACAAGGAGCACTGTGCCTGGCGAGTTTCCAACGGTGAAAATAACTCCTTGGACTGACCGCGTCTATGCCGTAGACGAAGTGATAAAAGTAGATGCCATGATACCTGGATGCGCACCTTCTCCAGACTTGTTCGTTGACGCTGTAACTGCCCTTTTGACGGGCAAGCCGTTTAAGTTGGAGGAGAAGGCGGTTTGTGAAGACTGCCCCCTGAAGCGGGAGAAGAAAGCCATTGCGACTATTAAGCGGCCTTTGGATGTTCCTTCAAGTAGGGAACGATGTCTACTAGAGCAGGGTTATCTTTGCCTAGGACCTGCGACAAGGACTGGCTGTGGTGGTCATGAGAAGGTGCCTCGCTGTATTGCGGGTATGTTTCCGTGTAGAGGTTGTATGGGTCCTTTAAAGTTCGGTGGAAATCAGATGGTGGACATGGTGGGCGCGTTGGCAACGATAGGCTTAGATGTCAAAGTAATACCTGACCGTTTGGCAACATTCAACCGCTTTGTTGGAGGGCACAATGTATTAAGAGTGCGCAAAGTGTGAGAGAGGTGGAATGAAAATGGCAAAAGAGTTAGTTATTCAACCCGTAACTCGAATCGAAGGCGACGCTAAGGTTGTTATTCAACTCGACGACAATGGAAACGTTGCTGACGCTAGGTTGCACACTATGGAGTTGCGAGGGTTCGAAATGTTCTGCATTGGCAGACCAGTTGAAGAACTGCCCTTGATAACGACTAGAATATGTGGAGTATGCCCTTGGGCTCATCACATTGCTTCAGCGAAGGCTACTGACGGCTGTTTTGGTGTGACTCCGCCACCAGCTGGGCGCAAACTGCGTGAATTAGCCTATTTAGGCGACAAGGTCATGGACTTTATATTGCATTTCTACATTTTGTCGGGTCCAGACTTTGTTATGGGTCCAGACGCAGATTACACGGTCAGGAATGTCCTCGGTATACTTAAGGCGAATCCAGAATTGGCTAAAAAAGTGATTCATCACCACCACTTGGCGCATCAAATGGTTGAGATGATTAGCGGAAGACGGATACACCCTGTGGCCGCGGTGCCTGGCGGCTGGACCAAACCTCTCAAACCAGAGGAGAGGGACAAAGCTTTGCCTATGGCTAAAGAACTCTTAGATTTTGCCCAATTCTCTCTAAAGTTGGCTAAGGAGAACATATTTCCAAAATACTTGGACATGGTCAAAAGCTTGGCGGTGATTAAGACTGGGTTCTTAGGTTTGGTAGAGCCTGACGGAACGCACACGTTTTACGATGGCAAACTGAGAATGATGCAGCCAGATGGCTCGTTTGAGGATTATGCCCCAGAAAATTACTTGGACGTTATAGCTGAGCATGTTGAACCTTGGACTTACATGAAGTTCCCCTACTATAAGAAGGCGGGTAAACTAGTTATGGACCCAGATAATCCAGTTGGCGTGTACAGGGTGAACACACTGGCAAGGATAAACGTTAGTGACAGAATGGCTACGCCGTTGGCACAGAAGGAGCTAGATGAGTTTAGAAAGCAGTTTGGCAGACCAGCGCAGCAGACGTTGCTGTATCATTGGGCTCGACTGATTGAACTGCTTGAGTGCGCTGAACGGACTGCAGCGCTTCTTGAAGACCCAGAGATTACGAGTGAGAACACGAGGACGCCAGTTACACCAAGGGCTGGTCGTGGCATAGGCGTTGTTGAAGCTTCTAGGGGCACTCTGATACATGACTATGAAACGGATGACAACGGCATTGTGAAAGACTGCAACCTTATTGTGGCAACTTGTCAAAACAACGCAGCCATTAACATGTCGATTCAGAAGGCGGCTAAAGACCTGATTAAAGGCGGAAAGTACGATCAGGGCATACTTGACAGAATCGAGATGGTGATAAGACCCTACGACCCATGCCTAAGCTGCGCCACACACAGCTTCCCAAGCAAAATAGCAATGCGATTAGAAATTGTAGACGCTAAGGGCAAAATCCTAGACACAATGATCAACCACTGAGACCAGAAAGAACCCCTCTTCCTTCTTTTCTAACGTGCAACAAAATAAATCTTGATTCAAGAAAGAATCATGCTCAATATTTCAGGGCTCTGAGGCTTTTATGCTCCACCAAGTGCTCAATATTTTGCATATGTTTTTCATGATCGTAAATCCATTGTCCATCCTTAAAGTATTCATAAGAAATTGTTTGGCGTTCAACCTTTCTGAAATCAAGTATTACATAATTGTAACTTTGGAGTAGCCCGTGTCTAATCAACTTAGATAAGGTATCTATGAAATTTCTGAACTCAAGTTTTGGTAAGTACACAACAGAGGCGAGAGCGTTCTTGTTAAGGATTTTTCCCAACACATTTACAAACGGCTTGTTCAAGAGCGATTTCGCAAACCTCGCAAGCTTCTCCCAGCTATCGAATTTGAAAATGAAAACGAAAATGTCTGCAATAGCTGTATCAAAGTGTAAAGTGAATACATCGAAACCTTCGATCAGTCCTCGCTTTAAAACATGCTTTCTGAAATGGTATTCAACGAATTGTTGGGACACACCAAGCATTTCTGCAAGATTACTCAGACTTATTCTTGGGTTCTTTTCTATTTCCTTTAAAATGAACACGTCGATTTCGTCTCCTCTTATGGGCCAGTCTGTCGGATCAATGAGCGTGTAAGGTAGTTGCGTCTCTTGAGTTGGAATCTCCTTAACCCATTTGTCCCACTGAAAAACCCATTTTTTCGACTGATCGTCAAACCAGTTACTTCTTGAGTTTACACTTTGAAAACAGGTTGACCAGAAAATTTGAACATTCTTGGCTACACCTGTTTTTTCTAGCTTGTTACTGAAATGCTCAAAATCCGAACAGTATTCTTTTGGAATTGTGTAGAGCCCATAGCAACCTTCATTCATACCGTAATAACGGCTTACATATATCCAAAAATCATTGACTTTCAAGCATTGGAAAAGTAAATCTTCATATCCTGGAATTGCTTCCGCAAAGAGGAGGGCTTTCTTTAACCCTAAATTAGTGTGGTAAATATTTGCACCGAATCTCAAAAAAATATTAGAAGGCATACGTTTCAATCTTTTCCGCAGGGTTTCTGCGGGTATGCCCATTTTCCTTGCAACATAGGTAACGTTTCTCGGACCGTGAACTGCAATGTTATCCAAGATCTTCAAATCAAGCAAATCGGGCTTGTCCACCATTTGCCCCCATCACCAATGTGTTTGCTATAGCATCTTTATGCGCTTTTGTTCTTTTAAAATCTAAAGGTCATCGCCCTGGGTGTCCAGGATTGTCAATTGGGTCGCCATTAAGATAGAAGTCAAGGTCCAAGCTTGTTATTTTTGGCAGGCCAAAACGGCAGAGCTTAGGTATGTTGAGACCAGCCGCAATTGTGGTGATTGCTGAAACAAAAAGTATAACGAACAATAGAAGTGCAGCTTTCCAATTCAAGGCTATCACCTCCTTTGTAAATTCATCCAAAACTAGGAATATAGAGATGAAGATACAAAAATTTATATGGAAAATTCGTCTAGAATCTTGTTCGGTGATTTAGTTGGAGTCGGAACTTTTGGATGGGATTCATCAGCGATTAATTCGAGAGTTCTTGGATTTTGTGATTTTGATGGAATTGAGCAAGCGTCCGTTAGCAAGCCACGATGTTATCGCGATTATCAGCGACAGACACCACATATTGCTAAGCTCAGGCACAGTTTACACTTGCCTTTATACTTTAGAGAGAGACGGGCTAGTGAAAGGTTCCTTAAACTCCGGAAAAAGAGTTTTTACTCTAACCGAGCGTGGAAAAGAGACTGCAAGAGAATTCTCGAATGCAAAAACCAAAATCTTAGGATTGCTCTTGGGTCTGTTTGTAGCCGAATGAAAACCATCTAGTTTATATTCACTAAGCTTGAGAATCTTGATTACTCTGTTGCCAATTTTTCTCTAATTTTGCCTTTGATTTCTTCTTTTATAGGTCCTATTTTTGTGATTCTTGTGTTTGTGGTTTCGAATATGTTAAGGATTTTGTCGTATTGCGGCAGCGTTGTGGTTATTGATATTAGTCGTAGGGGTTCTACTCCGTAGGCGCCTACTTCCTTCTTAAGCTGCGTCAAGTAGTCTCTCACTTTGTCTTCTTTGAGTAGGCTGTCGTCGCCTTCCACAAATATTACGCCGTCAGCGCCCGAAGCAAACGCCTGCAATACATGCTTCAACCCAACACGCCCCACGCTTGGCACACTGATTATGCGCACATTAGGCGTATAGCTTGACCGTGTTTGTCCAGCCAAGTCAGCGCTTCCATACGCTGTGTTCTTCTCTATAAATGCTACTAGTTTAGGGTGCACTTCGCCTTCGCTCACTCCTTGAACCTGCACCGTCAACTGCTCATCCGTACTGTGCAACAAATCCATCGCTTGTCTAGGACAGCGGGGCACACAAACGCCACAACCAACACAAGAAATCGGATTAATAGTTACTCCACCGTCTCTAGAGGTTATCGCTCCAACAGGACAGACTCTGATGCATACGCCGCAGCCATCACATTTCTCAGCAATAACGTAGGCAACTTCAGGCGAAACTATGATTTCACCCTTACCCACAAACGTTGCCACACGAGAAGCAGTTGCCATAGCCTCCAGCGTGGTCTCGCGCACATCTTTCGGACTCAAGGCGCAACCAGCAACAAAAACGCCTTCACGGTGGCTGTCAACAGGCCGAAGCTTATAATGCCTCTCAGAGAAGAAGTCGTCCGCGCTCAACTGAATGCCTAATTTCTTAGACAGCTCAGCGGCGGTAGGATGAGGATTGATAGCCACACTTAACACAACAAGGTCAAAGACTCCCTCAAAATCCTCGCTCAACAGTGTGTCTTCAGCCTTGACCAACACTTTATCCTCGTCCAAAGGCGTGACCTCTGCCACTCTGCCACGCACAAACTTGACGTTGTGGTCCTGCGCATTGGCGTAAAACTCCTCGTAACCTTTTCCGTCCGCCCTAATGTCCATGTAGAATATCCATGGTTCAGCCTCGGGAATCGCCTTCTGAAGCAAAAGCGCCTGTTTAATCGCCGCCATGCATCCTATTTTGCAGCAGTGTTCCTCACCCCTTTTATTCATCATTCGACTGCCTACGCATAAAACAAAAGCCACTTTCTTAGGCGGCTTCCCATTAGACGGCTTGTGAATGCCCTGCAGCATAAGCCTTTCAAACTGCAGATTAGTGACAATGTCTGGATGCCGTCCAAAACTGAACTCGTCCAGAGGCTTGGGGTCAATTTGTTCGAAACCCGTGGCAACTACGATAGCGCCAACATCAAGCTCAATAGTCTCTTCCTTCTGGTCAAAGTTGACAACATGCGCCTTGCAGAATTTTTCACAAACCTTACAAACTCCCTTAGTGAAGTAGAGACAGTGATCAGTGTCGATCACGTATGTGCGTGGAACCGCTTGTTTGAAAGGTGTGTAGATAGCCTTACGCTCCAGCAAACCAGCCTCAAACTCACTGGGAACCTTAACTGGACATTTTTTGGCGCATTCACCGCACGCTGTGCATCCCACATCTACGTAACGAGGCTTTTTAGTTATCAAAACACGATAGTTGCCAGGCGTGCCCTCAACCGCCGAAGGTTCAGCCATGGTTATGATTTTTATGTTAGGATGCTGCGAAGCATAGACCATCTTAGGCGTGAGAATACACTGCGAACAGTCTAACGTTGGAAAGGTCTTACCCAACTGAGCCATGTGCCCACCTATGCTAGGGCTTCGCTCGACAAGATAGACTTGGAAGTCCTTGTCAGCCAGTTCGATGGATGTCATGATGCCTGCGACTCCGCCTCCGATGATAAGCACACCTTTTTTCACAGGCATGGTTTTTTGTTCTAATGCTTGGAGATGAAGGGCTCGTTCAACAGCCCCACGGATCAAGTCTATAGCCTTAGAGGTCGCCGCCTCTTTATCGGCGTGAACCCAGCTGCATTGTTCACGTATGTTAGCCATCTCGAGAAAGTAAGGGTTCAAACCAGCTGATTCTATGTTACGTCTGAAAGTGTCAAGGTGCATCTTGGGTGTGCAAGCTGCGACCACAACGCGTTCGATTCCCTGTTCCTTAATTCCCTTAGCGATTAATTCTTGACCTGGGTCGCTGCAAACATACTCGTAGGTTTCAGCGATTTTGACGCCTTTAAACTGAGCGACGGCTTCCTTCACCTTGGCTACGTCTACCGTGTCGCTTATGTTTCCGCCGCAGTGACATATGTAAACTCCAATTTTTTTACCTTCGTTTTGCGTCATGTTCATGTGACCTCTTTGAATGCTGGATGTCTTAAGGGGTTTTAAGAATAACCATAAATGCAATCTCCACCTCTTAAAAGTCTCGCTAAATTTCCGTTAAACCTAACATACAGAAAAGAAGATTTATTAGGTTCCATCATCACAACACACTAATCTCCATTAAACACTCTCAAATAATAAAATTGACGGAGGCTAACATTGTGACAGAGCCCCTAAAGAAGGCAATTCGGCTAGATGAACTTGACATGGGATTTTCTGAAAGGGTTGCCAAGGCAGGCGGCGAGAAGATTAATTTGTGCATTCAGTGCGGAACCTGTTCAGCGAGCTGTCCATTCGGACGAATAACTCCTTTTCGAATACGAAACCTCATCAGAAGGGCGCAGCTAGGTTTTCGTGACACAGTTCTTTCAAACAAAGACCTCTGGTTGTGCACTACATGTTACACGTGTGCTTATCGTTGTCCCAGAGACGCAAATCCCATGGAGATACTCATTGGTTTGCGCAGCCTCTTAGTTGAGGAAGGGATGGTTCCACGCACATTAGTCGATGCCCTTGAAGGAGTTTTTAAGTACGGAAATCCGTGGGGGATGAGTCGAGGCAAGAGGTCTGATTGGGCAAAAGACTTGAAAGTAAAGTATGTCTCTGAAGGCGAAAAGACAAACTTGCTCTACTTTGTTTGTTGTGCTCCATCCTATGATTCCCGTGCGCAGGAAGTAGCTCGAGCGATGGTTAAGAACTTGAACACACTAACGATTGACTTTTCGATACTCGGAAACAACGAAAACTGCTGTGGAAGTGAGATATACTCTCTAGGAGAGAAGGGACTTTTCGAAGAACTAGTGGGTAAAAACCTAGGTCTTTTCGACCAGTATGGCATAAACAACATTCTTACTACATCCCCACACTGCTACCACGCGTTCAAGAACAGATACGGAAGAAAGGAACTTGGCGTCCAACATTACACGCAATTTTTTGCAAGTCTAATCGATGAGGGAAAACTCAAGTTTTCTGGAAAAGTCGAAAAAGTGGTTACCTTTCACGATCCTTGCTTTTTAGGGAGACACAACAACGTCTACGAAGAACCTAGAAAGATAATCGAGAATATTCCGGGCATAAAATTTGTAGAACTGAACATGTCAAGGGGACGTAGCGTTTGTTGTGAGGGTGGGGGAGGGAGAATGTGGTATGACGTCAAAAGAGAATGGGAACGCCTAGCAGAAACTCGGGTTAAAGAAGCCCTCACCGTTGGAGCTGAAGTTATAGCCGTGGCGTGTCCCTTCTGTCTTCTGACGTTTGACGACGCTATCAAGACATCAGGTATGGAAGGTAAAATCCAAGTCAAGGACATCACGGAGTTAGTTGGCGAAGCTCTTTAGCCATTTCAAGTAAGGATATCAAGCAGAAAAGCAGAAGGCAGACTTGTACGAACCTATGTCGTCCGCTTAAATATGTTATATTGCTTCTCTTAGGAGTTCTAGAACATCCTTCACCACAATTTTACCCTCTGAGTCCAACACCTTCACAGCATCTTCTAGAGTTGACACACAGAACGGGCAAGCCGTAGTTATCACCTCGACACCGAGGTCTAATGCTTCTTTCACTCGGTTCAAGCAAGGTCTCTTCTCTGGAGTCGCGTCTTCGGTCCAGGTTCTTCCGGCTCCTCCACCGCAACAAAAGCTGTTTTCCCTTGTCCTCTTCATCTCAAAAAGTTCTAAACCCTTTAATGATTCAAGAATCTGCCTAGGCGCATCGTAGATTTCGTTTCGTTTGCCTAGGAAGCAGGGATCGTGGTAAGTAACTCTTTTTTTGATGGCTTTGGAAAGTTTGAGTTCACCCTGTTCAATTTTTTCAGCAACAAACTGTGTATAATGCTGAACAGGGAGCTTAGCATCAATGTAAGGCTTGTCATTTTTGAAAGTGTTGTAGCAATGGGGTGACAACGTTACAATTCTGTCAGCCGCAAACTTTTCAAACATTGATATGTTGTGTTCTGCGAGTGTTTCAAACAGTCCTTTTTCGCCAAGTCTAAGTATGTGATCTCCACAGCACCATTCTTCAGTGCCCAATGTTGCGAAGTCTACGCCTAAATTATTAAAAACTGAAGCCATAGACTTAGCAATTTCTTGATTTCTCGCATCATAGGCTGTTAAGCAGCATACAAAATATAGAATGTCTGTCTTTACAGTTGTTGGAAATGTTTTGATTTTGAGGTCTTTGCTCCATTCCATTCTTTTGCTTGGGTGCATTCCCATTGGATTGTGATATTTGAATGCACTTTCAAGGACATCCTTCACTGTTCTAGGGATAACCCCTGTCTCTACCATAAGGCTACGATCGTCAACTATAGCGTTTGAGCAATTAACCTGCTTTGGACAGAACATTGTGCAGGAGTTGCATGAGGTGCATAGCCATATGTTGTCGCCCATCGGCTTCAGTCGATTGTCAAAGCCACTGTCCCTTGAATCTAATATGAAACGGTAGTTAGCAGTTAGGCTTGAGGGACCAAGGAATTTTTCGTCTATTGCAGCTGGGCACGCTGAATAGCAGATTGAGCATTTTGTGCAAAGCGTTAGGTCCCAGTATTTTTTAAGATCGAGTGGCATCTGAACGAATTCGGCAGGCTTCTTCAACTCTTCTTCTTGTTTTATTAGAAATGTTTTGATGCTCTTCAGGGTGTGAAAGAACGGTTGAATGTCAACAACAAGGTCTTTAATGATAGGCAAATTCGAGAGGGGTTCAAGCACTAATGAGTCAATTCCAAGGTCAAGCACCTGTGTGTAACAAGCTAGCATGGGTTTTCCGTTAATATTCACTCCGCAACTCCCGCAAATACCCATTCTGCACGAGTGCCTGAAAGTAAGCGTCTCATCCAAATTGTCCTTAATGTACTGAAGTGCTTCAAGGATGGTTGTTCCTTTGCGAATGGGCACTTTATACTTGGATACATAATGTCTCTTGCCTTGAGGGTCAAAGCGGTGTATATTAAATTCAACCATTTTCTCTACTTTTGTACTCATGGAAATATGCCTCCTAATAAGTTCGCGCAGCTGGCGACCACTTTGTTATCGTGACAGGAGCATACTCAAGTCTGGGTCCTTCCTTTGTGTAATATGCGAGACTGTGTTTCAGCCAGTTCTCATCGTCGCGCTTCGGATAATCAAGCCTTGAATGAGCACCCCTCGATTCGGTTCTTGCAAGCGCGCTGGCTATGGTAACTTCAGCTAGTTCTAACATGAAGTCAAGTTGCAGGGCAGAAGTAAATCCAGTGTTGAACGGTCTGCCTTTGTCTTCAACCTTTACGTTCTTAAATCTCTCTTTGAGTTCCCTTATTTCTTTGAGGGCGCTCTGGAGTTGCTCTCCACTTCTAAATATCCATACTTTCGTGTTCATGATGCGCCTCATTTCATCTCTAATAATTGGCACTCTTTCGGTGCCCTCGCTTCCCAACATTTCGTCGAAGACTCGCTTTTCTTCTGCCAAAACCTTTCCATGAGGAATTTCCCGAAAGCTGCCAGATAAGGCGTGTTTTGCGGCTTCTTCGCCAGCGACTGCTCCAAAGACTAGACAGTCAGCGGTCGAATTTGTGCCAAGCCTGTTTGCGCCGTGCACGCTGATACACGAGCATTCTCCAGCTGCGTAGAGTCCTGAAATCTGTGTTTCAGTTTTTACGTTGGTGCGGATGCCTCCCATCGAGTAGTGGGCTGCAGGTCTGATTGGTATATGGTCCTTAACCGGGTCTACTCCACCGAGTTTTATTGCAACTTCGCGTATAAGGGGTAGTCTCTCCTCTATTTTCTCCTCACCTAAATGTGTTAGGTCTAAAGCTATGTAGGGTCCATATGGTCCTTCTAGTCCTCTTCCTTCAAGAATTTCTGTTTGTTCTGCTCTAGATATCACATCACGTGGAGCTAACTCCATTTTTTCGGGGGCATAATATTTCAGGAAGCGTTCACCCTTGGCGTTGATTAAGTATCCTCCTTCACCGCGGGCACCTTCGGTTATCAGCACTCCCGTGGGAACAAGTCCAGTAGGATGAAATTGGACAAACTCCATGTCCATTAGGGGTGCCCCTGCTCGATAGGCAAAGGACATTCCGTCACCCGTGGTTGTGTGTGAGAAAGTTGTGAATTCGTAAATGCGCTCGTGACCTCCAGTTGCAATTATAATAGATTTGGCTTGGAAAGCATGCATCTCGCCGTTGTTTAACTCTATAGCGGTTAAGCCTATTGCAGTGTTGTCTTCAACTACTAACGAGGTAACGAACCATTCGTCATAGAATTTTACGTTATCATATGATGTAGCTTTTCCATGTAGGGTGTGCATTTCATGAAACCCTGTCATGTCAGCTGCAAAGCAGGCTCTTGGGAAACTATGACCTCCAAAAGGACGTTGATCTATTTTTCCGTCAGCTGTCCTGCTCCATGGCAGACCCCAATGATCTGTCAAGACTATTTCCTTAGGGGCTAGCCTTACAAAAAAGTCCACAGCGTCTTGATCTGCAAGGAAATCTGCTCCTTTAACAGTGTCCCAAGCGTGCAGTTCAAAAGAGTCTTTTTCTCGCATCACGGCGGCTGTTCCACCTTGAGCGCAGACTGAATGCGACCTTATCGGGTGGAGTTTGGAGATTACCGCTATGTCAAGTTTGTTGCTAACCTCAGCCGCAGCAATAGCAGCTCTGAGACCAGCTATGCCAGCTCCGACAATAACTAAGTCATGGCTTAATTTTTCCATTATAATCTCCTGTCATTGGCTCGAAGAGAATTACCTAGATTTATGAACCAAGGTTTATAGTTTTCCAAACTTGTGATTTATTTTCAAATCTAAGGCTTAAGCGAGCGATTCTATGGTTTGCGGAAGCATGAGGGGTTCGCTGCAGTAACGTGCCGCTTCCAGTTTACAAGAAAAGAACAGAACTCTTCAACATGTTCATAGAAAGAATTAAAAAATATGGGTCATTAACTATAGAAAAAAGCAGTAGGTCAAAGAAAAATTAGGCATATAAGGAGGAAAGCATCTTGGACATAATCGTTTGTGTAAAACATGTTCCCGAAACCGCAGAAGCGGACATAAAAATTGATGGTACTAGGAAAGCAGTAGAGAAAAGTGGTTTAGTCTTCGACATCAACGAATGGGACGACTACGCCCTAGAGGAAGCCGTACGCTTAAAAGAAAAATTCGGAGGCACAGTCACTGCCGTAACAGTTGGTTCTGAAGAAGCAGACAGCACATTAAGAAAATGTTTAGCCCGAGGAGCAGACAAAGCCATAAGGCTCAGTGACCCAAAGTTTGAAGGTTCAGACGGCTACGCAATCGCCAAAATCCTCTCCAAAGCTATCAAAGACTTGCCTTACAACTTAATCTTGACAGGAGCGCAAGCAGACGACGATGGATACGCAGTGGTAGGACCCATACTCGCAGGCCTTCTTGGAATTGCTCACGCCACAATGGTTAAAAAAGTCGAGTTGGAGGGCGAAGTCGCAAAGCTGCACCGTGAATTAGAAGGAGGCTTGGAAGAAATCGTTGAAGCAATGTTGCCTATTGTTCTTGCGGTTCAGACTGGAATCAACGAACCTCGATACGTTTCCATCATGGGAACAAGAAAAGCCATGCAGAAGGAGATAAAAGTCCTTGACTTATCTGAAATCGGTCTAAGCGAAAACGAAGTAGGAGAAGCAGGGTCATGGGTAAAAATAGAGAAAATGTACGTGCCACCAGTTGAGAAACAGGCGGAGTTCTTGAAAGGAAGTGCAGAAGAAATAGCCACAAAAATCGCTGAAATTCTCAAAGCGAGGGGGGTGGTGTAGATGAAGGAAGTCTTCGTTTTGGCAGAGCATAGACAAGGACAAATCAGAGACGTAACATTAGAAATGTTAAGCAAAGCCAAGGAACTGGCTCAGAAAACAAACTCCGAGCCAACAGCCGTGCTTTTTGGAAAAGACGTTAAACACCACGCCAAAACTCTTTCAGACTACGCAAACAAGGTTCTGCTGGTTGAGGACGCCAAGCTGGAGAACTTCAACTCCGAGGCCTATCAAAAGGTTCTTTCTACCCTGATTAACGAACACAAGCCATTACTAACTTTGATTGGACACACCTCTTACGGCGGGGAATTAGCCCCAAGCATTGCAGTTCAGTTGGGTCTACCCCTCGCAACCGACTGCATAGACTTAGCGTTTGAAAACGAAACATTAACTGTGACCCGTCAAATGTATGGTGGCAAAGTTAACGTCAAAGCCACATTACACAAGGCAGAGAGCTACGTTGCAACCGTTCGCCAAGCAACCTTCCCCGTCAAAAAAGAGGCGCCAGTGACTGGCCAAATAATTGAAGTGACCTCTCCTCTCTCAGAAGAGATAACCAGAAAACGTTTCATAGAATATGTTTTGCCTCCACCAGGAGGTGTTGACATAACAGCTGCAGAAGTCCTTGTTGGAATAGGACGAGGGATAAAGGATGTAAGCAACATTCCCACGGTTGAAGAATTAGCAAAAACGCTTGGGGCATCCTTGGCTTGTTCACGCCCTATCGTGGACAAGGGATGGCTTCCAAACGACCGTCAAGTGGGCTCTTCTGGAAAAACCGTTAAACCTAAGCTCTACTTAGCCCTCGGTATAAGCGGTGCATTCCAGCATGTCTTGGGAATGAAAAGCTCAGACCTGATTATTGCAATTAATAAGGATTCTAAAGCACCTATCTTTGGTGTCGCCGACTACGGAGTTGTTGATGACCTCTTCAAAATAGTTTCACCCTTGACAAACAAAATACAAGAACTGAAAGCGCAAAAGACATGAGTCTACTCCAAAATGGAGCCAGCTGATATTTTTTGAAAAGGAAACTTTAACAGTTGGGTCTATAAGCCAAGCATCAAGATTGAGGTGAGCAAAAATGGATTTCGAATTAACCGAAGAGCAGAAGCACATCAAAAACGCTGCACGAGAATTTGCAGAAGGAGAATTCAAACCTGAAATAGCAAGGGAGTTTGACCAGAAACACGCCTTTCCAAGCGACATCTACAAGAAGGCAGCTAAGCTTGGCTTTGTTGGCTGCTACTTCGATGAAAAGTACGGAGGCCAAGGGTTAGGTCTCCTTGAAAATGTTTTGATCGAGGAGGAGTTCTGCAGAGTTGATTCAACGCTTGGATCTGCCATGTTCACAGGTCTTTTCGGTAGCGACATGATCCTTGAATATGGGACTGAAGAGCAAAAGATGGAGTATCTTCCGAAAACAGCGCAAGGAGAATGGTTGTCGTCTGGCGCCTTCACAGAACCAGCCCATGGAAGCGACATCACAAGTTTGGATACTGTCGCAGTGCTGCAAGGAGATGAATATGTGATCAATGGAGCCAAGACTATGATAACAAACGCTCCTATTGCTGACTATGTCGTCGTCCTTTGCCAGACAAATCCCCAAGCGAGACACAAAGGTCAAAGTCTGTTCATAGTCAAAAACGGAACACCTGGACTTGACAGCAACGAACTGGTGGGAAAGATGGGAATCCGAGCGTCCCTGTTAGGTGAGTACTCGTTCAGCGATGTGCGTGTGCCCAAGAAGGCGCTTTTAGGCCAGGAAAACAGAGGCTTCTATCACTTCATGGAGTTCATAGACGTAGGTCGAATAAACATTGCAGCACAGTCCGTCGGTATGGCTTATGGAGCTCTTGAGCGTGCTTTGAAATATGCGAAACAGAGGCAGCAGTTTGGGCAACGCCTAGCTGATTTCCAAGTGATTCAGCACAAGTTGGCTGACATGGCTTTGGACATCGAATCTTCAAGGCTTTTAACATACAAGGCGGCGTGGTATGTGGACAAGGGGCAAATTATTCCTAAATTGGCTTGTATGGCTAAGACTCTGGCAACAACAAACGCTGTCAGAGTCATAAGCGAAGCTATGCAAATCTTTGGCGGATACGGTTACCTAGCAGACTATGACATTGAGCGTTATTATCGTGACATTCGAGTCTCAATGATTTATGAAGGAACTACGGAGATTCAGAAAAACGTGGTCGCCAGAATCCTTCTAAGCGAGTGACTAAGCAATCGTTTAATTTCGAGTGCATGAATCGCCACCCCTATAATTTTTATTCGGTCAGCTCAGTTTTCCGAACCAAAACGTATATGGTAAGCCAGCTACGCTATTTCTTTTCTACAAAAAGAATGATGAACCTCAACTTAGGAGCCACCGCTGTTGCGTGCCGAAATCAGGGTTAGCGGCATTGTTCAAGGCGTAGGGTTTAGACCCTTTATCTACAGAATCGCAGTTGAGAATAGATTAGTAGGCTATGTGCGAAACCGTAGCGACGCATACGTAGAAATCGTGGTTGAAGGAAAAAAGAGAAACATTGAGTACTTTCTCAAAGATTTGAGGAAGAAGAAACCTCCCCTAGCCCGCATTCACAGCACAGCCACGAAGTATCTGCAAGAAAAGAACGAGTTCACTAGGTTTACAATTTTGAAAAGTTCCGATGAAGCGAAACTTTCAGGCTCGATTATTCCGCCTGACGTTTCTATCTGCAATAAGTGTTTAGAGGAGATGCGAGATCCTAAAAACGAGCGTCACGACTACTTCTTCATAACCTGCACCGACTGTGGCCCCCGCTACACAATCATCCAAAACTTGCCCTACGACCGACCGAACACGACCATGAAAGAGTTCAAGATGTGCACATTCTGCCAAAAGGATTTCACCGACCCGGCTAGGCGTCGATTTCACGCTCAAACAGTAGCCTGCAGCAAGTGCGGACCCAAAGCTTACTTAACAACGAACAGTGGACAATCCGTCGACAGTGAAGATCCTATTCGAGAAGCGGGCAAACTTCTCGAAGAAGGCAACATTCTTGCAGTTAAGGGTTATGGAGGGTTCCATGTGGCAACCGCTACTACGAAGGATGAACCCATCATACGACTTAGGGCTGTGAAACACCGCGCTCAGAAACCCTTTGCAATGATGTCCCGTGGCCTTGAAACGGTGAGGTCTTTCGCCCAAGTGAATCCAAAAGAGGCGGAACTGCTTACTTCTTACATTAAGCCAATTGTTTTGCTGCGGAAGAGCGACAACTATTATCTTTCAAACTTGATTGCTCCAGGCTTGCACAACATTGGCGTGATGCTACCCTACACTGGCTTGCACTTCATGCTGTTTGATAAAGTAAGCGAACCAGCTTTTGTAATGACCAGCGCTAACCCTCCAAACGAGCCAATTGTTACAGAGAATATGGACGCTGTCAGAAAACTTGGAAGCATCGTAGATTATTTCCTTTTCCATGACCGATTTATTGCCCAAAGATGCGACGATTCGGTTGTTCGTGTCCACGGAGAAAACACAAGCCTCATTCGAAGGTCACGTGGATACGCGCCTGAGCCAATTCAGCTTAAATGGTCAACAAAGAACTGCGTCTTAGGAGTTGGCGCCGAACTCAACGCAACCTCATGTGTCCTATTAAAAGACAAAGCCTTCATATCTCAACACATCGGCGATGTCGAAAACCTAGAGACGCTTCAGTTTCTAAAAAGCGCGACCAAACATGTCTTGCGACTGATAAACAGCAAACCTGATGCCATAGCATGCGACCTACACCCAAAGTTTACAACGACCATACTCGCTCAAGACTTGGGAAGCGAACTCCGTCTTCCTGTAGTCGGCGTTCAGCATCATCATGCTCACTCAGCCGCCCTAATGGCTGAACACGGCATAAACGAAATCATAGCCATAGTCTGCGACGGATACGGCTACGGCTCAGATGGGAGCGCATGGGGCGGAGAAATTCTCCACTGCAAGCGAGACGGCAGTTTTCAACGTTTAGGACACCTTGAGGAGCAGCCTTTAGTCGGTGGCGACTTGGCAACACGCTATCCGTTGAGAATGGCAGCGGGGATACTAAATAACAAAGTCGACGTAAAAGACTGGCTGTTCTCTAATAGCATACATTTGGCGCATGGAAAAGAAGAGGGCGCAGTCATCCTTCAACAGTTGAAAAAGCGTCCATTGCCTATGACCACGAGCTGCGGTCGAGTCTTGGACGCGGTTTCAGCCATCTTAGGCGTATGTTTTGAACGCACTTACGAGGGTGAGCCTGCCATGAAGTTGGAGGCTGCTGCCATAAAGGGAAGAGACGTGTTGAAACTTGAGCCCAAAATCAAGGACAACGTTCTTGACACTTCTTCTTTGGTTCATCAAATATTCACTCAAAGAAGCGTGTGTTCAGTTGGTGACTTGGCTTTTTCGGCTCAGTCCTATTTGGCTCATGGTTTGGCTCAACTTGCTCTGAACCAAGCGAAACATCTTGATGTTGATGTCGTGGGTTTCTCAGGCGGCGTAGCCTACAACGAACACATCACGCAAACGGTTAGGAAGGTTGTGGAAGAAAACGGGCTCAGGTTTGTTGTTCACGATTTGGTGCCTCCTGGAGACGGGGGCGTTTCTTTTGGGCAGGCGGTGGCTGCGGCTTGGCAAATGGAACATTAGGCGCGGGCTATGCCAATGTGCCTTTATTTTTGGTTTTTTATGCATAGGTGATGGAACGAAATCCTCAATAAGTGATATCACCGACCTCTACATCCAAATAGCCAAAACTATTCCAAGGCACAGACAACGACTTCACCATCAAAGTAGCTCACAACGTCGAAGAAGCAATCAAACTCGGAGAAAGAGGTTTCCAACTCTTCGACGTCAAAACGTCGTGCACATATACCGCATACGCAAATAAGCGCAAAGCGAACGAAGTTAATAAGAAACCCATCAAAGCGAATGGGGTGAAGCAAACTATGGAAAAAGTGGCCGGGGTGAGGTAGCCTCAGCGAAAGTGAAACCGTCGGGATGAATTGGAACGATATTTCCTGTGCTAAGATGGATGATCTCAAATTTTCTAGAGCTACTTCGTCGTGAACTCAGATTTTTTCGGCGCGTTTGCACATTAAAACGTAATAGCAAAGTTTTTCATACTCGAAGCTACATTGAAAATAGGATATACGTTGTCTTCAGAGCTGGGTAAAAGGTCACCAATGGAAAGAGCCAGAGAACGAGAAAGAGAGTATAGTTGGCTGAAAGCAGCAGAGTTATATGAGCAAGCGTTACGTTCCGAATCGATGACCCGTTCCTTTGCCTCGGAGATTTGGGAAAGAATAGGTTTTTGCTACAGCCGAGCTTCTACTCAGACTGAAGACTTGGAAGAATTCAGGAAGATTAGGCAATTAGCTGCAAAAGCTTACAGAAGTGCTGCCGAGCTTTTTGAAAAAGAAGAAGGCTTAAAAAATCAGGGGAAAAGTGCACATTGTTACGCCATGGCAGAATACGTAGGTTCTTGGCTGCAGCCTACTCCTTCAGAAAAAAGAAAAATGCTTGATGAATGCCGTTTGTTCGCAAAAAAGAGCCTTGAAGCATACAGAAAAGCTGGAGACCAGCTGAGTTATGGAAAGATGGGCAACGACTTGCTGTTGTGTCTCCTTGAGAGATTCCACGTTGCGTCAGAGTGGAGCGAAATTAAGAGCATTGCTCAAGAAGGAATAGACTGCGCCGACGAGGCTATTACAGCTCTCTCAAAGCTTGAGAACAAAAGTGAACTACTTCGAGCCTATTCCACAGCTAGCCTTCAAAGCTGGTATGCATACATTACTGAGCAAGAAGAAAAAAGAACGGAACTTATGCGAAGAAGCTTAAACTATATGGAAAAGGCGTTGAAGCTATCCAAAGAAGTTGATGACCCATATTATGCTGCAGTGTCAAACTGGGCAGCAGCCTTCTGCAGCCTTCTGTTCACGGAAAACGTTGAGTCAACAGTGCAATACGCCAAAGAAATGCTAAGACAAGGAACAATTCTGAAGGACAATTATCTGAAGGGCGTTTCATCTTATGTGCTTGCATTTGCCACTGATTGGATGAATGTGGGAGAAGGAGATCCCGACAAGAGGAGGGAAGGATACGCAACGACCTTTCTATACGCTGAAGATGCCATCCGCTCTCTTCAACTGATCTCCCAAGATTTCTTTATCGCAGAAACCTGCTTGTTCTACGCTGAAAGCCTCATTTCTCTGGGACGTGAAGCTGTAACTAGTTTAGACAAAAAACGCACTGCATTTGAAAGAGCAGTTGAAATCGGGCGCAAAGGAGTAGAACACGCATCTAGTTCAGGTTCTCCAGACGCTATGATTTCCTCTCTCCACGCTTTGAGCAAGGCATTGTACTTCTGTTCCAAACTTGCCACTGAAAGAAACGAAAAGACAAAGCTTTTGGAAGAAGCCTTGACTCACCGAAGAGAATACAATAATGTTGCGGAAAAATCCATTCCGTTCAATGATTGGGTTCGCGGAGTTGGGAAAAACTATGAGGGATTGATAAAAGCAGAGCTCGCCAAATTGGAAACGGACAAGGCGAAAAAAATAGCTATTCTCGAAGGTGCCGTCTCGGATCTGGAAGATGGCATGTCACACTGCGGGAAATGGATCCTGTCTCGTCCTCCTGTACTATCGCAAATAGCTTCGGTTGCAGAATATGAGAACACATTTGGAGAAACACTAAACGAGCTTTACCTACTAATCGAAGACAAAGAAATTCTTAAAAAAGCAAATCAGGTTTACGTCGATGCTGCTCAAAAGTTCAAGAAAGTTAATCTACCAAGCCGAGCTGCAGAGTGCTACTGGAGAATTGCAGAAAACCAAGATCGAATGGGTGAAACCCAAATAGCAGCAGAAGATTTCGAAAGCGCTTTCGCAGAGTATAATGCTGCCGCCCAACGAATTCCACACTTCGTGGAATTTTTTCAAGACTACGCTTATTACATGAAATCATGGAGTGAAATCGAGAAAGCAAAGTCTGCTCATAAACATGAAGAATATGTTACTGCAATGAAGCACTATGAAGACGCCGCCAACTTTCTCAAGCAATCGAAGTTGTGGAGCTATCTGTCTTCAAACTTCCTTGCATGGGCATTTTTGGAGCAGGCAGAGGATTTGAGCAGAAGAGAGAGCGCCATGGAGTCAATAGAAGCCTTCCGAAGAGCAAATGCCATCTTCAAAGAGGCGGAAGGAACCCTTAGAGATCAATTGAGCAGAATCGAAAATGAAAATGAAAGAGACGCAATTAAGAGAATCATCAAGGCTTCAGACACAAGGCAGACATATTGTCTTGGGAGAATCGCCGTTGAAGAAGCCAAAATCCTTGATAGTCAAGGCGAGCATGTCGCAAGCTCAGAAAAATACGGTTCAGCAGTTGAAACGTTCAATGAGATATTAGAAGCTGGACTTGAGCAAAGCCGTAGAGAGCTTAAACCACTGATTTATCTATGTCAGGCATGGCAGAAAATGTTGATGGCGGAAGCAAAAGTGTCATCTGGTATGTACGGAGAAGCAGCAGAACTCTTCAAAGAGGCTAAAGAACACTCTCTTGATCAACGGACAAGTTTGCTCGCCTTAGCCAACAGCAGTTTCTGTAGGGCTTTAGAAGCCGGAACAGAATTCGAAATCACTAGAGAACAGACAAGTTATTCAACGGCTAAGAAGCACATGGAAGCCGCCGCCAACCACTACCTCAAGGCAGGCTTTGAGACAGCATCTGAATATGCTAAAGCTACGGAGCTTCTCTTCGACGCATATGTCTACATGGACAATGCAAAAATGGAAGCAGATCCAGAAAAGAAGACAGTACACTACATGATGGCTGAAAAAGTCTTACAAGCATCAGCAGAACATTACATGAAAGCGAAGCACCGCGAAAAAACAGAGCAGGTTCAGCAACTTCTTGAAAAGGTTGAAGAAGAACGAGATCTAGCTGTGTCATTGAGCGAAGTTTTGCACTTACCAGCTGCTACGTCATCAACAGCAGGTTTCGTGACGTTGACTCCTAGTGAAGAAAGGGCTATAGGCCTAGAACGATTTGAACGCGCAGACTTTCAAGCCAAACTAGTTCAAGACGTGAAGGAAATCAGAGTAGGAGAAGACTTCAACTTGGAAATGCAGATTGTAAACGTGGGAAAAGAAGCCGTTCTGCTTGCTAGGCTAGAGGAAATCATTCCCGAGGGCTTTCATTTGGTTGCCAAGCCTGACTACTGCAAGGTTGAAGATGCGTATCTCGACATGAAGGGTAAACGGCTTGACCCATTGAAGACCGAAGAGATCGGATTTGTCCTAAGGTCATTTGAAAAAGGCACTTTTAAGATAACGCCGAGGATCGTTTGCGTCGACGAGACTGGGCATCAAATATTCCGTGGACCTGAGCCTGTAACAATTAATGTATCAGAGGTTGTTCTTCCGGGTCGTATTCCAACGGGATACAAAGATCTCGATAATCTGCTGTATGGAGGGATACCTGAAAACTACGCGGTTGTGTTGACCTCACCTTCATGCGATGAACGTGACCTTTTGATTAAGAAATTTCTCGAGACGGCAGTGAAAGATGGCCAAACAACATTTTACGTTACAATAGAGGCAAGTGGAGTTAGGACTCTAGTTGAAGAATTCCAGTCAAATTTCTACCTTTTCATCTGCAATCCTCGAGCAGACACAATAATCAAGAGTTTGCCTAACGTATCCAAACTAAAGGGTGTTGAAAACCTAACTGACATCGACATTGCCCTGATCTCAGCTTTTCGCAGACTAGACGCATCTTCAAAAAATGGTCAAAGAAGAGCCTGTATTGAAATTGTTTCAGACGTTTTACTGCAGCATCATGCTGTCACCACTAGACGGTGGTTAACGGGACTTATTCCAGACTTGAGGTCAAGAGGCTTTACCACTCTGGCAGTAATAAACCCCCACATGCATCCCTCAGAAGAAGTTCACGCTATCACAGGACTTTTCGAAGGAGAAATCAACATTTACGAGAAAGAAACAATGAAAGGTTTAGAAAAATTTCTCAAGGTCAAGAAAATGTATAATCAAAGATATCTAGAGAATGATCTGCCCTTGATGAAAGAAAGAATAGATAAATAAGAGAAGAAAAGAGTCCAAACCAAGGATTCGTTTTGCTCAGGTAACGCTTCTGGATGTAAGTTCGAGTCTGTGCGACTTATCTTTCTCCAAATAATGCCATGTTCGGGAAGACTTCTATTCCGCCCTTGTCTATTGTATATGGCACAAGGCTCGGATTGGCCTTGACACCCCTCATCTTTTCAACCTGTATAGCTCTAGTCGTGGTTCCTCCCGAAAACAGAGTCTGCATCATAATAACCCCGTGGACCAAAAACTCTTCCTCTAAAGCGCTTCGTTCCAGACCTAGGTGACCCAATTCTGTAGTCACGATGGTGGTAACCCCTAGATCCGACAAAGATTCAATCAAATCAACAACTGCATTTCTTCTTTCTAAGGGGTCTGCAAATCGTTTGAAAAGTGCTGCAAGTGTATCTACTACGATTCTTTTCGCGTCAATCAGCCGTATCTTCGCTTGCAGCTCCTCCACTAGCTGGTCAATTGACAGTTGCTTGCCCCGCAAACTCTTAGTTTCCTCTTTGTACAGCTGCTCTTTTAGCATGGCCACTCGAGATATTCTAGTTGCATCCATGAAGGCAAACTTTCTCTCATCCTCTGCTTTCTTGAAATCCCATCCAAAGTGCTTCATTTCCGAGTAAAAGTGATCCTTACTCTCGTCTAAACTGACGAAAACTCCGTTTTCCTTTTGTTCATAGATTCCTTTGTACAGAAATTGAGCTGCAAAGATGGTTTTCCCAGTGCCTGGTCCTCCGACTACTAATATGGTTCTTCCCTTGGGGAAACCCCCACTTATCAGTTCATCAAATCCTTGAATTCCAGTTGCGACATTTTCGGGCAAGACATTTCACCTTTTTAAATAATTCAAAGTATCTTCCATAATGCACGTGCCTACATTTATAATTTGCGCAGATGCTAGTCGGCTAATGTTTATAGATGAACCTACTCTCAAGTAATCAACTTCAATCGGCTTGTGAGCCTTAGATTTCAAAAACTGCGCGCTATTAGAGTTTTTGTTAAGGAATTAGGAATTTATGATTGGCTGAAGGGTCTAGCCAGGGAGAATCAGACTACTTCGTGATAGAATTGAAAGATAAAAAAAGGGTTAGAGATGATGCAAACCTTAGTGTACGCCCACTGAACTTTTTAGTTTAATGTGTACTCCAACAGACGAAAAGTACGCTGTGGTGCCGAAGGTGTATTCGAAGTTGTTGAAGGACTGAACCTGATCCCATGTCAGTGAGGCGCTGATCTGGTAGTCGATGTGCACGGTCACGAAGACTATTCCAGTGCTTGGCATATTTCCCTCAACTGTGACGTGTTTTCCGTCAGCAGTCGGAGTTATAATGAATAGATTGGTGAAGTCCTTTGACCAGTCTGGAACCCATTGACCACTGAGTGGAGATGTCAGCATTCCTCCGTAAACGTGAACATCAACAATAGGTGTGCTACCTATGTATGTGTGGTGCAGTATGAAGTTTGGGGAATCGTAGTCAGCGTTTTCTTGATCTGGCGGCAGAGCAACCTCTACTCTTACAGGAGAGCCAGCTTCTCCATACTTCAACGCGTTGTAGTAGAAAGAGCCAGGATTTGTCGAAGACAACTTGTACATTCCTGAACCGTCTTCTGAAGGCGTGAACACGAGGTTAAACGACGACAATTCGTATCTGGAGTCGCTTGTGTCGGTTATCCGTAGCATCTTGTAGTTGTAGAAGTCAAAAGTGCGGTCACCGCCGTTGGTGCCGTCTACAGTGAACTCATAAAAAGTTGGATCTATCTCTGGATCTGCACCTGGACGATAGGGCGCCCAACCCTCGTCGGTCTTTGGAACCTCACTGACCTTGTAATTGCCTAAACCCAATCCAATGAACTCATAGTAACCGTCAGGGTCTGTCTGGGTTTCAGCAATTTTTACACCATCTTTGTAGAGTTCAATAGTCCAGCCTTGGAGTCCAATCAAGTTGTCTGGATGATAATTGTACTTGTGACCATTAATCATGAACAGAGTTTCTTTGTTCACCATGTCCGCTGCACTTATTAGCTCTGGTCCATGCATGTCTGAGGTCCACGTAAAGGTGTTCGAAATGAAGAACTGCCAATAGATGTAGGAGCCCAAGGCGAATGATGTTTCGTAACGGAAGACGTCGTATACGTCATCGCGTCGATTGTAGATTAGTTGTCCTGTTGACCATGGCTCAACTGGATCAAGGGTACTTGGGTCTCCATCGGCATCAGTAGTATAGCTGACATCGAATTTAACTTCTGGAGGTCTAGATATTCCATCGGTCACCCAAAGCTCGAAATATTTTGGAACTTCAGCTAATTTTACCTTGAAGTTGTCAGTCTTAGACAGCGAGGGAATGAAGCCAAAGCATCCTTCACCTGTCCAACTGTAATGGCCTTCCTTGGTCACCCAGACCTTGTACACGCCACCCTTGTTGGGCGTGTATGTGAACGGCCATACCTGCACCACTATACCATAACCACGGGTCGTGTCAGGGTTCCACTTGTGCGTTCCGTCGTCGATATTGTAGATGTATCCGTTCGTAACATTAAACCTTCTCTTCCAAAGAGGGTCCGTGCTAAGCTGTGTTTTGCCTGCGGGGTCAGTCACTTGGAAGTAGTAGACGCCGTCTGGGAGGCCAGCAGCCCCTAACTTGTGGGGTCCTCCCGACAAGTAAACATCTCTAGGGTTAGTGTACAGGTTTCCGTTGACTCGTTCTCCATGTGGATCTGTTGTCCAAATCGCTCCAGTTACTGGTTCTGTTTCTAAGACTGCTTTTGAGGTTGGCAAAAAAGTCAATGTAAGCGAAAGCAAAATGATAGTCAACATAATCCTTGCAGAATTGGTGTAGTTTTTACATGAATGTTTGTTTTTCATGTTTTTAACTCCTCTCTCTAATGTTATGATATTAAACACAGCATATATAAAACATGTGTGGGTAGACGCTTCTAGAACATTCTTTCTTAAATCATTAAATCAACTTCAAGCATTTATTGTATTGTTGGTACCGAGCTGGTGGTAGTTGTGAATACAATGCGATTTACGATAGCTGTTTCGTTTGCCCGCGTTCTTGTCGACGGCTCTTCAGGAAAACCCCAAAGGCTTGTGCTTACGTAACAGAATCTCTTTTCAATTTGTCCTTTTTTCGAAACTGTTCCTTCGCGTTGCCAAAAAATCCCTTAAACTCTCCAATGAATGAGAATTAATGGTGAAATCTTCTTGGTCAATCTAACCTTTCTAAGAAAACGCAAATAAACGATGACTAACATTTCAAAAGTGGTCGGAGTAAGTAGAAAGTGGCCGGGGTGAGGTAGCCTGGTAGCCTATAGGCCTGTGGAGCCTAGCGCCCGGGTTCAAATCCCGGCCCCGGCCCTCACATCGTTGGTCAACTTGAGTTTCTGCGGGTGTTTCAGATTTTTGAGCTTTCGTTCTCTTTTCATGGCTTCAGCCCTTGACTCGAATTTTTCCACATAAACAAGTTTCTTCGGTCTATGTGTTCTAGTGTATCTGGCGCCTTTTCCGTTCAAGTGCAGCCTCATTCGGGCATCCAAGTCTTTGGTGTATCCCGTGTACAAGCTGCCGTCTTCACACAGAATCACATAAACATAATGAGGCATCCGCTATCAGACTCAATGAGACGATAGATTGTTATTGTCCAGCGAACTAAATATGTGTAGCCATCGAACATGCACAATTCATAAAAATCACAGAGCTGTTATCCCAATGAAATAGAGGAGGACTCACCGTTTTGAAAATTCTCCTAGATGAGATGTACACTGGTCTGAAAGAGTATCTTCAAACTTTAGGCTGGGATGTACTGACTGTTCAAGACGTGAATTTGACAGGCGCGAGTGACAGGAAAATAGTTGAGTACGCTGAGAAGAATGGACTCTTGCTTGTGACGCAGGATGAAAAGCACGCTGACCTTGCCAACCTTCGAGGAATTCCATGTGTACTAATTTCTAAGATTATGTTAACAAAAATGATTGACGCTGAATTGAGAAAAACTCTACCTAAGAATGACTAATTTATGCATTCACGTGTCGCTAATGATACCCTTTCTTAGTTAGAGCAATTCGTATTTTTCAGGTGTTCTTTATGTTACTATTGCTTCATTTGGAAAATATCCTGTTTCCTCAAGTATTTTTTGTATTTCTGCGTCATCTTTCATGTTGGGTTTGAGGCTTGCTTTTCTTTGAATGTGGTCTCTGTAACCGTAAGACTCTTTAATCCTTGTGTAATTCTTGTAGTATCCTTGTTTTGAAAGTTCATCACTCATGTAATCTAGAAATTGCTTCATCTCCTTGTTGGACTGGTCGCGGTATTGGTCAATAAGTAGCATTGAAGACAACGTCCATCTGGGTCTCGTGGGTGGCGACTCGTCAGCATAACCAACGCACAGAAGAGTCAAGGGCAACACACCCTTAGGCAAACTTAAAGCTTCAATCACTTTGCTGTTCGCTAACGCAGAGCCAATGAAAACCGAACCTAAACCTAAACATTCCGCAGCCATAACCATGTTTTCAGCCACCAACGAGGCGTCGATGACACTCATGATTTTTAATCCAAGCCCATAGCCATGCCTTAGACAATGGTCTGAACCCAAATGTTCGAGGAGTCTAGATAGCCGCCTTACATCGGCACAAATAACAAACACGACAGGTGCATCTCGAATGTTTTCGGGGACGCCACACGCATCCCAAACTTGCCGCTTTTTCTGAGCGTCTTTCACCCAGACTATAGAGTAAGTTTGAAGGTTGCACGCTGAAGGCGCCCGCTGCCCTACATGAACTATCTCTTTAACAATTGATTCTGCCACTCTTTTTGACTTGAACTTCCTAATAGATTTTCTAGCAAAAAACACATCCAACAACTTGGCGCTTTGGCTCTTCATGGTATGCACCTGTTTTGAAAGAAAATGTTCTTTTGGTCTATATAGAGGTTTTTACAGCGCTCCTAGTTTTGTTTGGCATTTACTTTGTCTTCATAAACTAGATAAATGTGTCTTTCGAACTGAGTTTAAGATGCTCATGAGGAGAATTATTAGAAGGAAAAAGTCTGGCTATACATGCGGCTTCCTGCTGTGTTTGATAGGACTAATTGTTTTGCTTACTACAATGTGGAAAGCGTTACCTAACATATCCTCTTCATCGAACATTTTCTCTGCCTTATGGACAAACCTATTAACAATGCAAATAGACTTCGTTCCTAGTTTTGGGTTGAAACTGATGCATTTAACCATAGTAGGGGCTGTTACCCTTGCCTTGGGAATAGTTGTCGTTGCATTAAGTCGACAAGTTTTCTCTCTGTCTCGAGAAACTGTGCTGCAGTGCCCCTACTGCAAGAACCATTGGAAAACCAGCCAAGCAAAAGGATGGGCTGAGTGCCCCCACTGTCGTCAATTCATCCAACCAACAGTGGCAAAGAAAAAAACGTAGAAAAAGCTGATGTTTTAATCGTATTGTTTTCCTTTCCACTTGATTCGCAAGTACGCTTGTTCATATCGTATGGCATCATTGATTTGTTTTAGCAAAAATGCTCGACGATCTGCGCCGCCCAAACAAGTCATCTCCTAGAGCGCACGCATCGGTTGAATTGAATATTAACAATTATGAAGTTGCAATACACATTCCAACTCAATGTTTCCATTTTTGAGAATGTAGGCTTAGCACAGGCGATAACTTAATCTTATATAGAGAATAATCGTTTACTTTTTCTGGGTGTTCAAAATGGTTTACTGCGCAAACTGTGGACAGAAACTTGAAGAGAATTTCTACTTCTGCCCAAAATGCGGCGTGAAAACCAAAGTGGGGGCTGCCGCAGGGGTTTCTGAACCTTGGGAAGACATGAAGCGAGCGTTTGCAACGGCTGCAGAACAGATGAATAAGGCGTTCACAAAAGCTACAGAAGAAATGCGAAAGGCATTCGAAGAGGCGAGAAGAGAGTTTCAGCGGCACACAACAAGCGGGAGAAAAGTACTGTGCAGTAGCTGTGGAGCAGCGAACCCGCCAGATTCAAAATTCTGCAGCAAGTGTGGAAAGTCTCTCTCTTAGCATTCAACGTATTCACAATGTATTCAGCTTGTAAAGCAAAACTTGCAGCTTATTTGCATAGTTGTCTAAAATAGAAAAGCCCAAGTTGAGTCTAAGCCTAGACAATTCAGCGAAGCTCGGCCGACCTCGTCATCAACCATCCAAGTTTTTCTCGTTTGATGCCATCGCACGAGATAGACTCGACAGCTGTTGAGAGGCAAGTTGGCTTGCTGGTCATCCAAGCGTGCTTCTCAACTTGGGCGAAGTCTTATAGTGAAGGAGAATTTTATTTAAGGGTTTTTTACAGCATCGATTCTCTCTGCCAAACCCTCTGTTTTAGAATTTTAACAGCCTTGACATAAATTGGCAACATTGCCCAAACTGCTTGTTCTCATCTGACGTTGAGTATTTAAGGCAGACTCGCTTTCCTTGTTGGTGCCTTGTTTGTCCCGTTTTCATAGCGCACTTTATATTTGGACTTTGATGAATTTGGCACAGCACTACAATTGTGAGTTACTGTGAAATTGTTTTGGTTTTCTTTAAATGGAAGCTCTTATCAGTGATTAACGCTTAATCTTAAGGGTTCTTTGATTAAGACTCTGAGATTATTGACGGAAACCAATTGAGGAGAAGACAACAATCCTTGGCTAAGATGGAAAAGTTTGAGGAAGACTTAGATTTCATGCTTTCAAGGCTAGGTCAAGACATGACTGAAGAAGCAAAAGAAAAATTGCTCTGGCTCAAGGAAAGGCTGATTCAGCTTCACAAAGCCAATTTAGTCAAAATAAATCATTCAGTCATGGAGCTTGTGTGCGCCAAACACTTGATTTCAAGAGAATACAACGTGGACGTGGAGCATCAACTCGACGAAGCATTATCTTGTGACTTGTTTGCTGTGAAGGGTTACGGAACTCTAATTGTGGAGATAGAAACTGGCTTCATTCCGCCTGAACATGCACTTGACCCTTCTGCATACAATTCAGCTAGAATAGCCAGCAAAATAATTCGTTACAGTAACCACGCTGGCAAGTTTGCAATGGGCATACCACCCTATTATATTTTGCAGATACCTCAAGTGTTCACTTTGCCACCTCGACAGAGAACTTTAGAAAATCTAAAGGAAATAAAAAATCTCTGCGACGTTTACTACCAGAATCCTCCAGTTAGTCTTGAAGAGGTGAAGAACGCTCGAATACATGCTATTTACGTAATCGATGTGGATAAAGCAACTGTTAAAGAGATTGACCCAGAAACCTACGTTAAGACTAAACCCGCTTTCATAAGTGAATAGGGTTCTCAAAATTTTATTCTTTAGTTATTTCTCTGCCGATGACTGTGCGCATGATTTCGTTTGTGCCTCCTGCTGAAATGGCTTCTAAGGCGTCTCTTAGGTAGCGCATCGCATGAAATTCGGGCAGGGTTCCATATGCGCCATGAATCTGTATGGCTTTCAAGGCGTTTCTTCTGGCAACTTCGCTTGAGTAAACTTTGGCGGTGGCTATTTCTCTGGCGATTTCTCTGCTGGTCTTGCCTTGGTCGAGCAGCCAAGCAGCGTAGTAGGCTAACCATCTGGCGGCATCGGTTTCGACGCACATGTCAGCGAGCATGAACTGTATGGCTTGAAGCTCAGCTATTGCCTTCCCGTAAAGTTGTTTGTCTTTGGCGTATTTTAGAGCCGTTTCGTATGAGGCTCTGGCAATGCCTAACGCAACGCCTGTGTTTCCCATTCGACCAATTTCAGAAACAGTTTTCAAGGTGGCTCGAAGTCCGTCTCCCTCGTTGCCAATAAGGTTCTCTCGGGGTATCTTACAGTTTTTGAAAATTATCTCTGACACTATCATTGAACGCATGCCTGCGTTTTGTTCTCTCATTCCAGGCTCAAAACCAGGTGTGCCCTTCTCAACGACGAAGGCGCTCAAACCTTTAGAACCTTCTCCTGTCCTTGCGATGAAGACGCATGTGTCGGCTATTGCACCGTTAGTGATGAAGCATTTGCTGCCGTTAACCACGTAGAAGTTGCCTTCCAATTTAGCCCTGGTAACAATCGACTGCGGGTCTGAACCTCCCGTGGGCTCAGTAACTGCCATGCACATTATTTTTTCTCCGTCAACAACTGGCGGAATATACCTTTTCTTTTGTTCTTCGGTTCCGAAGTGCAGTATTGGCCACATGCCCAACGGATTGGCTTGAAGAAACAAGCCTATAGAAGCGTAGGCGCTCGAAAGCTCTTCTATGCTTATCATGCGGGCTAAATGCCCCATGGGTGAGCCGCCATACTCGGTTGGTATGACTATGCCAATAATGCCCAAGTCAGCAAGCTTCTTGATAATGTCTCGTGGAAACTCACCTGATTCATCGAGTTGAGCAGCCTTGGGCAAGAGTTCTTTTTCAGCAAACTCTCGCATGGCTTTCCTTAACATTTCTTGCTCTTGAGTAAAGCTGAAATCCATTGCAAACCTCTCCTTCAGAGCTTGTTTTGAAGGCTTTACTAATTTTGAACTAGTACTTACAAGTTTTGGAAAAGCGAAGAGTATGCAAAAAATGACGTTGAGACTCTACAGGCTTGCAAATAGGTGAGCTATTTGTTTACTTGTTTGCGAATGTCTTCAAGCATATTTCTTGCTTCGGGTGATCTCTCATGGGATTTTTCTAGTTTTTCGCAGGGATAGTCGGTGCAGAGAGCGCAGTTTTCAACTTTTCTTTCCATTCCGCAGTTTCTTATGTCGCAGGCTTTGACGAAAGAAATCATGCGTCCGCTTCTAGTTGAACAGCCGTCACAGTTTATGTCTTCTGGCTTTAAGGTGTATTCAGGAGTTGACCAAGCTTTTGCAGTTTCTTTTCTTTTTTCGTTGCTGTTTTCTTTGGTGGCGATAAAGGCTGGGCAGACTGTGCAATTTAGTCCACAGAAGGCAATCATCTTATCCATGAAATAACCTCTTTACGACTAACCTACATTCACTGATTTAAAGGTTGAGATTTTAGTCAATTATTGTCGCTAATGCACACGCACAATATGAAAGATGACCTAAAAAGCCTAGTTTAGGTTTTCAGTTTTGGTATGCGCAGTGTGTTTAAAAGTAGAAGCATGGTTACGCCGTCGTCTCCTGTGGCAACAGCGAACCATAGAGGTATTACCCCTAAGAAGCCGAGAGCTCCTAGAACAAGTTTGACACACAACGAAACCGCAATGTTTTGCTTGGCGATTTTCACTGACAACTTGCTCAACCTTTGCAGATAGGGTATTCTAACTAGTTCGTTTTTAACCAGAATTATGTCAGCTGATTCGAGCGCTACGTCTACTCCGCCGCTGCCCATTGCTATGCCCACGTCTGAAGCAGCCAACGCTGGAGCATCGTTGATTCCGTCGCCTACCATGGCAACTAAACCATGTTCTGCTCGGAGTCTATCAACTATCTTCAACTTGTCTTCGGGAAACAACTCGGCATGCACTTCGTTCATGTTGAGTTTGTCTCCAATCTCTTTGGCTACTTGCGCCTTGTCACCTGTTAACATCACTGTGTGAGTTCCATTTTCTCTTAGGGTCTTAACCGCTTCTGCAGCGTCGCTTCTGACTTCATCGACTAGACAGAACATGGGAGGTGCGCATCCATCTATTGAAACATAAACCCTTGTGTGAGCCTCGTTTTCGATTCCTATCAACTCTTGTATCAACCCCACATCCTTCATCAACTCTTTGTTACCCACCGAGACTTTGCAGCCGTTGACGTAGCCAGTGACGCCCTTGCCAGAAATCTCTTTTAACTCTGTCACTCTAAGCTTGCTAAATTCTAAACCCATTTCAGACGCTTTTTTCACGATGCTCTCTGCAATGGGATGGTTAGAGTATTGCTCCAAAGCCGCAGCATACAAAAGGGCTCGTTGATCGTTAATTCCACCCAAACAGTTAACTTCTCTCACAGCAGGCTTGCCCAAAGTGAGCGTGCCTGTTTTGTCGAAAACAATTGCTTTGACCTTGTTCATCTTCTCAACGTAAACACTACCCTTAATGATGACGCCTTTTCTTGCAGCGGTTGTGATGGCTGTGAAAAACGTAGCAGGTACAGAAACTATGAAAGCACTTGGACAAGAGATTACAAGAAGTATCAGTGACCTATAAGCCCATGTTTCGAATGGTCCGCCAGCAAGTCTAGGCATGATGAAAGCGGTGAAAAAGGCTAAAACAACTATGAGGGGAACGTAAACACGAGCAAATCTGTCAACCAATCTCTCCATTGAAGCCTTTCTCTTCCTTGACTGAACCACAAGCTTAACTATTTTTGAAACCAAAGTGTTTTCAACGATATTCACAACTTTAATTTTTAGAACTCCGTCGGTGTTCAACGTGCCAGCGTAAACAGTATCGTCTTTTTTCTTCCACAATGGAATCGACTCACCAGTGACCAAAGATTGATCCACAAAAGCGGAACCGTCTAAAACTAAGCCGTCTAAAGGTATGGTTTCGCCAGGTCGAACCAAAACAGTTTGACCAACTTTCACTTGCCTTACGTTTATGGTTTTCTCATTTTCTTCATCTTCAAGCACTCTTGCCTCGTTAGGCATGTAACTTGAGAGTTTCTCAACAGTTTTCCTCGCCTTGTCTTCGATGTATCCCTCAAAATGCTCAGCTAAAGAATAGAGAAACAGCACTGTAGCGCCTTCGAATAAGAAACCTAGATAAGTTGCGCCTAGAGCAGCGGTTGCCATTAAAAACTCTACAGAGAATCGTTTTTCTATTATTAACTCCTTGAGACCCATGTAGCCTACATAAACTGCAACACCCAATATCGAAACATAGTAAAGTAGCGTTGAAACTCTCCCACGTTCGTTGAGAAACGGCAAATCAAACCATAGAACGCCACCCTCAACCATTACGTCTAGCAGAGTTGACACAACTATAGTTACGCCTAAAGCTACAGCTAACCAAATCCACGGTTTCTTCTCTTCCTCTTCGTCGAATTCCTCTTTGGCGGAGCTCTTTGTCATGTTCAATCTGCTCTCAGGCTACAACATAGAGTGTCTCAGGCGAAAGGTATTAACTTGGTGCTAAAAATAACGAAAAGAATATTAATTAAACAATATTTTTAATACTACATGTTAATAGATGTTAATAGTAGTGATATAAAAATGACTGTTGTCAGCATAACCTTGCCAAGCAACCTTTTAAAAAAATTCGACCAGTTTTCTAAGGCTCGTGGTTATTACAGTCGTTCAGAAGCCTTTAGAGACGCTCTTAGAAGCCTAATTGCTGAAGCTGAAATTGCCAAAACTGAAACGGGAAATGTTGCTGCTACGTTGATGATTACGTGTGAATATGCTAGAAGAGACGTCGACTTGAGAATGAGTGAGGTTAGACACGAGTTTGACGACATAGTGGTTGAGAACGTTCACAGACACATAAACAAGCAATACTGCCTCGAAGTCTTCATTGCCGAAGGCAACTACCAACGTGTGCTAGAGCTCATAGGTAGAATAAGAGGTATGCGGGGCATTCAAGAAGTCAAAGCCACATTCTTGCCGCTTCGAGAGCAAGCTGCACCTTAACGTTTCTTTCTGGACACTAGTCTCTGATGAAGGCTATCTATCTTCCTTCTGGTAATGTGCCTTTTATGAGGTCTAAATCCCCCAGAAAAACTCTGCGGAATGTGAAGAAGCTCATGGATCAAAACCTTTTCTTTTTCCTCTCGACTCATTCGGTCGAAACGTTCTGATATAACCTCTATCAAATAGCTGGGTCTAGTGTTTAGGGCTTTTTGCCAAAGCTTGCCCAAGCTGTGAATTCGGGCTACTGTACGCTTAGACTTTGACCCAACGCTTCGGAAACAGTGGATTCCAGCAAGTTCAATGTGGTTGAAGCCCAACTCTGAGATTATTCGCTCTACTAGTTCTTTGACATCAAGAGCCTCGTAGTATCTAATCTTCATGAAAACAGAGTTAACAGCTAACAAAAAATATAAGTTCTCTCTTCTCCTACTCCAAATTTCCTATTTAAAAAACGTTTTAGCCACTCCAAAAAGCTCTGGCGAGACGCTTTTTCGTTCAGTCAATGCTTCCTTCAGGGGAACCGAAACAATCTCACAAGCTTGAAAACTTGCCATCTGCCCAAACTTTCCTTCATTTATTAGTTCCACTGCCTTAGTTGCCAGTCGCATGGCGAGAATTCTGTCGAAAGCTGTAGGCGAACCACCCCTTTGCAAGTGACCTAAAATGACAGACCTAACCTCCAAACCAGTGTTTTCCTGTATCAGTTTCTCTAACACTCGGCTAATTCCACCCAAACGGGGATGCCCAAACTCGTCTTTCTCTTGACTCTCAACGATGAGTTGCTCTTCCTCTTTGAACAGTTTAGCCCCTTCAGCCACAACAATTATGCTGTAAACTTTGCCGCTTGCGTGTCGATTCTTCAAAAGCTGGTACACTTGCTTTAAACTGAAGGGCTCCTCTGGAATAAGCGTCAGGTTTGCGCCTCCAGCTAAGCCAGCGTATAAAGCTATCCAGCCAGTGTTGCGACCCATAACCTCAACTATGATTATACGGTGATGTGCCTCTGCTGTTGTGCGCAACCTATCGATGGCGTCAGTTGCTATGGCGACTGCAGTGTCGAAGCCTATGCTGTAGTCTGTGCCCGGCAAATCGTTGTCAATAGTCTTGGGAACACTAACAATGGGCACGCCCCTTTCGATTAAGCGCTGGGCGACACCTAAAGTGTCTTCCCCTCCCATGACGATTAAGGCGTCAATCTTGAGTTTGGTCATGTTCTCGACGATTTTTGTCGGGCCTTCTCTAACTTTGAATGGGTTTGTTCTCGATGTGTAAAGTAGCACGCCTCCCTGTGAGTGTATCCCCTCCGCAACATCTATGTTCAACTGTTGAGTGTCAAGCTCGAGTAAGCCCGCCCATCCGCGTTTTATTCCAACAACCTCGAAGCTTAGTTCGTTGGCTTTTGTAACTATCGCTTTAAGTGCTGCGTTTAAGCCTGGTGCGTCGCCGCCTCCGACGAGAACCCCTATTTTCATGAAGTTTCTCGGCTCCTTTAGACACACTATTTTCTTGTCTTTAAAAACCCTAGCTTTTAGCTTTCTTAAAAATGTGCTTCTTAGAATTTGTATTGGAAATTTTGATTGGGTATTCTGTGAGTTTATTAGGCTTTGTTGGCTTAGCTATGTTTGGTGTTGTCTTTGATGTTGAAGGTTGAAGACGTTATGGTTGAAGGCGTAGTGACCATAGACGCCGACGCAACCGTGATGAAAGCAGTGCAGTTAATGAACGAAAACGAAATCGGATGCTTAGTTGTGATGAGGCGAGGAAAAGCCGTTGGAATAATAACTGAACGTGACCTGCTAAAAAGGGTAATTGCCAAGTCCAAAAACCCAACGAAAACTAGGGTTAGAGAAATCATGACAAAACCGCTCATAGCTGGACGACCTGAGATGGATTTGGAAGAGGCTACCAAGCTCATGTTCAAGATGAAAATCAAGAAGCTGCCTGTGATAGAGCCGCATGGAAACCTACTAGGCTTGATAACCTTAACTGACGTTGCAAGATTTCAACCTCAGATGATTAGGATTCTTAAGAAACTCTCTGAACGAACTCTTGCACCTAAACGAATGCAAAAAGTAGTAGACTACTACGTGGTCTAATTATTTCTAAAGTGTTGGTTAAAGAAAAATAAAAAAATGGGTTAAGCAGAGGGCACTGTCTACTTTTTCTTTACAACCGCTTTTTTCATGCTGGCGATAAATTCAGAAACGGGAATGGCTGCCATGCTCATGATTTGAACTGTGCCTCTGGCGCCTAACTCCATTGAAACTTTGGCGACGGTTTTGTTGTCTGGCGCTTCAACCACGTTGACGAAGTCGTAGGGTCCGAGCACCACGTATTGAGCCATCACCTTGGCGCCCAAAGCCTCGATTTCCTTGTTCACTTCTTGGATTCGTTCAGGTCGCTCCTTCACCGTCCTTCTTCCTTCGTCGGTAAGGGTGGAAAGAAGAATATAGGTTGGCATGTTTTTCGAATTCTCCTAATAGATACGTTTTATTGTTGAATATGCCTTTTGTGTTTTTCGTTACTTAAACCATTTTAATAACTTCCTCTCTAGTAGAAGTAGGAGCATGGTGTTTGCGGTGACTGTTAGTTACGTCAAAGCGGTTGAACAACTGAGGGATAGATTGGTAAGAGAGCTTGGAGATAAGATAGAATCCATAATTCTTTATGGTTCAGTTGCCAAAAACAAGGCGAGTGAAGAAAGCGACATTGATGTCTTAGTCGTTGCACGAGACGATGAAATAGGTCTATATGATAAAATCTCAAAAATCAGGACACAAGTGGATTTAGAAAATAACACGCTCACCGCTCTAGTGTATATTACCTGCGAAGAGCTTGAGCGCTACGCCAAGCTTGGTTCTCCATTCATGAAAAATGTGTCAGAAGAGGGCAAGATACTCTATGACAAAGGCGTCTTCAAGAAACTTCGTGGAAGCATCCTTGGGAAGAGCTGAAAAAGCTCTGAAATCTGCTAAGCTTCTTGAAGAAAACGAAGAGTTAGCGGATGCTGCGTCGAGAGCCTATTACGCCATGTTCCACGCTACAAGAGCCCTTCTTTTCAGTAAGGGTGTAAATGCAAAGACCCATAAAGGCGCCATATCTCTTTTCGGTGAAAAGATAGTGAAGCAAGGCATCATGGGTGAGGAATACGCAGATATGCTCAGAAAAGCCTTCGACTTGAGACAAAAAAGCGACTATGAGATATATGCTGAGCCCCGCGTAGAACTTGTTAAAGAGGTAATCAAAAATGCTGAACAGTTCATTAAAAGAGTGAAGGAACTGGTTGCAGTCTAAATTTAAAACACCAAACTCCACTAGCGGAAAAGTTTAGTTTATGCTAGCTAAACAATTAATTTCAAGAGAGGGCTGGTAGTTCAGTTTGGTATGAACGCCTGACTTGCACTCAGGAGGTCGGGGGTTCAAATCCCCCCCAGTCCACTAGGTTCTTGCTAGACTATTTCTTAGTTTTGACTAGCTTGGCGTATTCGAGGGGTCTTATGATTTTTATGTTTTTGATTTTTTTCCAGTGTTTGATGTCTTCGGTTATTATGGTGTCTAAGTCGTTTCTTCGCATGCATGCGGCGTGAATAGAATCGTAGCTAACGCCCGATTCAAGCATTATGCTCGAGGCGTCTCGAAGGGTCCATTCGTCAATCTGTATCATGTTTATGGGTAGTGAAAAAAATGCAGCAACGGCTATTGATGCTCTCTTCGTGTTTATTTGGGCGAGAGAGCCAAGGAGTTCTATTGGAACGAGAAAACTGCAATAGGCTTCAATTTTCTCATTCTGGATGTCGTCAATTATGTGTTTGCACGCCTTGCCATACAAAGGGTGCGCCAAAGCAGAGTAATCGAAAATGTTGGTGTCTATGTAAAAAGTCACTTTTTGCGTTCCTTCTGTATTTTCTTTTGTAGTTTTGTGAGTTCAAGAGGATGTGTCTTCTTCCAAGATTCTTCAACAAGCTTCGTTGCGTCAATATTCAAAGGTTTGCCGAAAAGATTCCAGAGAACATCAGAAGGATTAGAAACGTGCTGAGGGGCTTCCATTATTATTCGTTTGCCGTCAGACTTTACAATAAGCTTATCACCTATTTTCACATCGAGCTTCGAGCGCACACTCTCAGGTATTGTGACTTGAAATTTTCTAGTGACTTTTACCTCATCCTTTGTCATAAGTTTCACTAACAAATGGTAGGACAATCGTAGTACTTAACACTTCCTCCAAAAAGTTAGAAAGGATGGTGGTTTGTGTTGAAAGTTTTATCTGTTGTATATCTCTATAGAAGTTTGAGGAAAGAAATCTTTGGTTGATGTTTCCAAAGTAAGGTTCACCAAGCATGCTGTTGAAAAATTTGAGGTTGTAAGGCATTATGGTTTTAGAGTCAATCAAAGACAAGTCGTTGAAACTGTTCTTAATCCTGACAGCGTGGACAAGAGAGATGAACAGTTTTTTGCTGTTAAACCCATAAACTCCAAGTATGCTTTGAGAGTAGTTTATGAAAAGAGGAAAGGCTATTTAGTTGTCATAACCTTCTATCCTGTTAGGCGTGAGCGTTATGGCATATAAAATCAAGTATGACAAAGACGCTGATGTACTCACGGTTATACTTAAAGAGAAGGGCAAGCTTAAGTATGCTGAAGAGATAGGCGACATTGTAGTTCATTTTGACGAGAATGGAAAGCCTCTCTTCATGGAAATACTCAAAGCCAGCAGAATAATTCCACTCATGGTGGAAGGCTTGGCTAAAAAAGAAGTAACAGTGGCATGAAAGCGCATACTGGATTAGACTGAAATCCGAATAGCCTTAGAATTATAAGATTTGAAGCTCATTTGATATGAACATCTGACTTGCACTCAGGAGATCGGGGGTTCAAATCCCCCCAGTCCACTACGCGGTATGTGTTGAGGCTCAAAAGATTTTCTGCGAGGCTCAAATACCCATGCCTAGTCATTGTTGCGTGTTTGCTGTACACGAAGTTTCTCTTCGTCACAACTAAGACGAGGCTGCATCATTGTCCGACAAAACATTTTCAGCAGCGGACAAATGAGACGAGACGACCATATTGTTCATCAAAGATTCCGCAGTGTTGAACAAATAACTAGAGAGGAGATACATGAAAAGAACGTTTACACCAAAAAATAGTAACAACTTGTGACTACAAATCGTGTGCTCGGCATGTGCGTCGCCTTTTATACCCTCCAGAGCGCTCGTGTCTGTTGTAGGTGAAAAACAACATGATAAGAATATTAAAACGAACAGAAGAAGAGAACAACACGTATATAGCTGTTGAAATAAAAAACGCAGAAACACATGCTCCATGGCAAGCATATTTGAGAAAGAAATTCGCATAACAATAATCAAACCATTAAGTGCGCAAGAAGAAGGAAAGCGATATGACAGAAATCAGGGTTCCTTCCGGAAGCACAATCACGCTTAACGTTGTTGAAGGCGATTTAGAACTTGGACGACACACGGTGGTGAAGGGCACAGGGGCACCTCCGAAAGTCACTGTTACAGGCGATGTCTGTTGTGAAGGCGACTGCGTCTTTGAATGCAGCCTCTCCACAGAAAATCTGGAAGGAGAAAACGACGTTACAATTCAAGGAGACCTTGAAGTTAGAAACCGCCTCAACGTAGAAGATGGACACTTAAGAGTGGATGGAAACTTGACTGCAAGAAGAGCAGACGTAGAAAGAAGCATAACAGTGAACAAAAACTTTGAAGTTGAAGAAGCAGACGTAGGAGGCAGACTTGAAGTCAACGGATCCACAACCGCCGAAAGCATAGATGTGGGGGGCGCCTTCGAAGCCCAAGGCGAAGTGAAAGCCAAAAGCATTGATGTAGGCGGCTCCTTAAGGACAGAAGCCAAAGTTAATGTTGACGACATCGATGTCGGAGGAAGCGTTTCCGTAGGCGGAGGCAAAGTAGGCAACGTTGATGTAGGCGGCAGCTTTGTCTCCAACGACTCACTGGAGTTCGCATCGATAGATGTTGGAGGAACTGTAAAACTCGCTGGAAAAAGCGTTGGAGGCAACATAGATGTAGGGGGGTCTTGCAAGGTAGACGGAGACTTAAAGTTTGAAAGCATCGATGTGGGCGGTGTAGTTGAAATCAATGGCTCTGCTGAAGGAGACGACTTAGACGTGGGAGGAACAGTGCATGTTGAAGGCAGCATGAAGCTTTCTGGAAATCTAGATGTCGGCGGAGTAGCCACAATAAGCGGAGAATTGACTGTTCACACCGTTGATGTGGGCGGTCGCCTACAAGCAAAAAAAGCAAATGCCAACGCAAAGGTTTCTGTTGGAGGCTTCATTGACACTGTTGAAGGTGTGTATGCACCTTACGTGCGAATTGGAAGAAGAGGCGAGGTTAGAGGACCAATCAAAGCAGATGAAGCTGTGATAAGTGAAAAAGCCCGTGTCGAAGACGTTCACGCCAAAGAAATCATACTAGAAAGGGATGCAAGAGCCAGGAATCTTTACGGAGAAAGAATAAGGCTTGAGTCAGGCTGCCACATCTACGGTGAAGTTAAGTACACTGAAAGCTTGGAAACAGAGCATGAAGTAACCTTTACCAAGACACCGCAGAAAGTGGACAAACTACCACTAGATTAATTTCTTAAGACAAGCATGGGCGTGAACCTTAAACTGGTCACTTTTTGCCAGAATATTAAACAAAAGTGTTCAGTTCGTTGTTTCATCATGCACGAGCTATAGGATGGAGAAAGGTTGCAGTTTGTAAACAGACTGAGACAAGAATTCTCGTTTATCAAAGGCAACTATGCCATTCTCGTTGCAAGCTGGATTTTAATGGACCTTGCCAATGAACTTCCAGGAACCTATTACTCGCTCTATGTTCTTAACCTAGGCGCCACAGAGACCATCCTAGGCATGATTGGGTTTTCCTCTTTTCTTGTTTTGGCTTCGGTGCAGTTTCCTGGAGGTTATTTAGCAGACAAGTTTGGTAGAAGATGGCTTATTTCATCAATGACTTTCGGAGTGGCGCTCAGCTACATTTTATTCGCAATAGCACCCTCATGGCATTTTATATTAATTGGCACAGTGCTGATGAGCCTATGCCTAATCTATCAGCCAGCCTTAATGTCGATGATTGCTGATTCTGTGCCTGCTGAAAGAAGGGGCATGGGGTTCGGCATAATCATGCTCATAACAAGCGCCTCCACTACTCCAGGACCATTTTTTGCAGGCTTGCTCTACAATCGGTTCGGCTTGATTGACGGCATGAGAATAGGCTATGGCTTTGTAGTAGCCCTGTATTTTGCGGCAGCGCTTCTCCGACTTCGATTAAAAGAGAGTATGGCAAATTCTCGAAAACCAAGTTTAAACGAACTTTTGCATACTTATCCAATTGCCCTGAAAGAGAGCTTCGGTGTCTGGAAAAAGGTGCCTCGTTCAATGTTTTACTTGTTTCTTTCCTTTGCAATTATGATGATAGGAATCGCCACGGTGCAACTCTACTTTGTTGTTTATGCTGTGGAAGAACTCTTGATAGATAAAGCTATTTGGCCTCTGATACTTACAGCTTTATTTGTCACCATGATACTTTTAGCAATCCCAATCGGCAAGATTGTAGACAAGATTAACAGAAAAATCCCTATTTTAGCCTCATACGTAGTATTCGGTATCTCTTTGTGGCTTTTTCTAAACGGAGACTTACCAAGGCTCTTTGTTTCTCTCGTATTGGTAGGATTAGGACAATCGTTAATGCACGCCGCCTTCAGCGCTCTGCAAGCTGATTTAACTCCGAAAGAGCAGCGTGGAAAGGTAAATGGTTTCACTAACTTTGCAAACTACATACTAATGGCTGTGGGCAGTCTTGTAGGCGGCGTCTTGTATGAGCATGTTTCTCCTCAAGTGCCATTCTTTCTTGCAATAATTTTCATTGTTCCAGCCTTTGTTCTAATGCTTGTTCTGGTTCATGAACCCGAGAAAAGAGAAGAGTAAGCATACACTTGCCTCAGCAAGAAAGGTAAATAGACCATACCTATATAGGTGAAAATGTAGGCTAATCGAACTGTGTGAATGATGACCTCTCTACTTCCACGAGAAATCAAGAATGGATTGCAAACCAAAACCATAGGACGCACTATCCATTTTTTTCTTGAAGTAACTTCAACCAACGACATAGCCAAAGAATTAGCCCTGAAAGGCGCTAAAGAAGGAACAGTCATTGTAGCGGTAACCCAAAGTCGTGGAAGAGGTCGACTTAACAGAAAGTGGTTTTCTCCAAGAGGCGGGTTGTGGTTTTCTATAATACTGAGACCAAAAGTAAACCCAAGAGACGCACCAAAACTAACGCTTACAATGTCAGTGGCTGTAGCCAGAACAATAAACAAACTTTTCAATTTGAAAGCAGAAATAAAGTGGCCCAACGATGTTCTCGTCGAAGGCAAGAAAGTCTGCGGCGTTTTAACTGAAACCAGCACTGAAGGAAACAACCTAAACTTTGCCGTCTTGGGAGTTGGAGTCAACGCCAACTTTAGTCTGAATGATTTTCCAGTCAACTTGCGGAATTTTTCAACAACACTTAAAGAGGAATTGCGAAGAGAGGTCGATTGTGAAGCGTTACTGCGTTCTCTGCTGGAAGAAACTGAGCACTATTATAGCATGTTTGCTCAAGGCATGTTTAATCCCATTTTGATTGAGTGGAAACGTCTAGCCAAGTTTTTGGGCTCCTATGTCGAAGTCACTTGTTTCAACGAGAAAGTTGAAGGCTTAGCCATGGATATCGACGAAAACGGCGCCTTAATTGTAAAACTCAGAGACCAAACCAAAAGAAAAATAGTTGTCGGCGACGTAACCATCCTCAGAAAGAAATAAAGGCTGATTCTACTCCCTTACTTCAAACTGTTCTTCAGGTTTAAGCACGACTACCCTGATGTTGGATTGAGCCTCCACTTTGCTTTTGAAGACATCAGGGTTTGCTTCTTTTCGATGCATGGGAATAACGACCTTAGGTTTTACTGTCAAGGTTGCTTCAGCCGCCTCCTCATTGTCCATTGTGTATAAGCCTCCGCTGGGCAGCAACGCCAAGTAAATATTCTTCAACTTTTTCATTTTTAGGATGAAATCTGTGTCTCCAGCATGGTAGATGGTCTTGTTGCCTATCGTTATAAGGTATCCAACGCCTAAGCCCTTTGGATGGAAAGGAATGCCTGAAGACCTAAACCTCTTGAAGTTGTAGGCTTCCACAGCTTCCACTGTCATGTTTCCAATCGTAACCTTCTCTCCAGGTTTAAGCGTCTTAATTTTGCCTTCCACCTTAGTGACGCAATCTTCTGGCGCAATTACTAATGTGTCGTCTTTTTGAATTTCCTTCATCTTGAGAAGGTCCAAATGGTCATGATGGGAATGAGTTGCTAACACAAGGGCTGCTTTGTCTTTGTATTCCCCCACGTAAGGGTCGATGTAAATGCTCTTTTTATCAGCCTTTATCTGAAAGCTTGCGTGACCCAGCCACTTAACAGAAAACCTCATTATGTTGCAACTCCATTGACTTCTGCAAAGTATTTACCCATGAAAGTGGCTTAGTCTTCATAAGCTTTGAGGTCTAGAGTAATCTTTTGATTTTTTCGAACCTTCACTTTTATAACTCAAGTAAAATATATGCAACCACAAACAAATAACGCAAATTCAAAGGTGAAAAAAGAACATGTCAGATTCAAGAGAACCAACAGTCAAAGAAAAAATCGAGAAAATGCGTGAGTTGCGTGAACAAACTAAACTTGGCGGCGGAAAAGAACGGATTGAAGAACAACACAGAAAGGGCAAGCTCACAGCCAGAGAAAGAATAGAATCCCTTCTTGACCCGAATTCCTTCGTCGAACTCGACCCTTACGTAGTCCACATATGCACCGACTTCGGCATGAAAGAACGAAAGATTCTCGGAGACGGCGTAGTCACGGGCTACGGAACAATCGACGGACGTCTAGTCTATGTTTTCAGCCAAGACTTCACGGTTTTTGGAGGCTCACTCGGTGAAATGTTCGCCAAAAAAGTGTGCAAAATAATGGACCTAGCCATGAAAACAGGCGCACCCATAATTGGAATTAACGATTCTGGAGGAGCTAGGATACAAGAAGGAGTAGCCAGCCTCGCAGGCTACGGTGACATTTTCTTTCGAAATGTCTTGTCTTCTGGCGTGATTCCTCAAATCTCAACTATTATGGGTCCATGTGCTGGAGGAGCTGTTTATTCGCCAGCGCTAACCGATTTTATTGTTGTTGTGGACAAAACTAGCCACATGTTCATTACTGGTCCAGAAGTCATCAAGACAGTTTTGGGTCAGGAGGTGTCGTTTGAAGATTTAGGCGGCGCCTTAGTTCACAATCGAACTAGTGGTGTGGCGCATTTCTTAGCCAGCAACGAGGAAGATGGTATAGCCATAATCAAGAAATTGCTGAGTTATTTGCCTTCAAACAACATGGAAGACCCGCCTGTTATAGAATCTGAAGATGACCCTAATCGGACTGATGAGCACATAGCTGAAATCATTCCAGACGACCCTGACAAGCCATACGACGTCAAAGAAGTCATAGGAAGTGTTGTTGACAACGGAGATTTTTTCGAGGTTCAACCATTGTGGGCACCTAACATCGTCATAGGCTTTGCACGGTTAAACGGGCGCTCAGTAGGCGTCGTTGCCAATCAACCAAAGTATTTTGCAGGCGCCTTGGACATTAACTCTTCGTGCAAGGCTGGACGCTTTGTACGTTTCTGCGACTGCTTCAACATCCCAGTCATAACGTTTGTAGACGTGCCTGGCTTCTTGCCTGGAATCGACCAAGAGCATAGTGGAATAATCCGCCACGGCTCCAAACTTCTCTACGCTTACATTGAGGCTACTGTGCCAAAAATAACATTGATTTTGAGAAAAGGTTACGGTGGAGCCTACGTTGTCATGGGCAGTAAACATTCTGGCGGAGACATAAACTACGCTTGGCCCACTGCTGAAATTGCGGTTATGGGACCTGAAGGCGCCATCAACATAATATTCAGGAAAGAAATAGCGGCAGCGAAGGACCCTAAAGAGAAACGTAAAGAACTGGTTAGCGAATATAGAAGGAAATTCGCAAACCCCTACATCACGCAGCAGAAAACCTACATAGACGACGTAATTGAGCCTGCACAGACTCGTCCAAAGCTTATCACGGCGTTAGAAATGCTTGTTACGAAGAGGGAAACTAGACCGAGCAAAAAACACGCAAACATACCATTATGACTTAGTCTGCATTGCTTTCAAAAATTCATCGTAGCCTAAGGCTTGTTCCCATTCGCTTATGCATCCCCCTGTTGGAATCAAAATGACGGTTGCTCCTTCAGGGAGTTCTTTTTTTGGGTCGTCTCTTACGTTTAGCATTTGCCCTTGGTCATCGTGTGCAGTCACAGCTACTTGTTTGTAGAATTTGTTTTCAATGGGGTTGTAGACCATGTGAAGCAGACTTCGATAATCTGGAATTGGAAAGCCTCCCCTTTTGCTTATCAATTCGTCTATCCAGTTTATGGCGTCGATTAAATTGGCTTTTTCATGGAGTAGAAGATTCAGCTCGTTGCCTACGATTCGGTTTACTAACGGCTCGTGGATAACCAGCTTAACTTTTTTCATCTAAATTCCAGTTAAGACTTATTCTCAATGATATAAAAAGTAAAGGGGGCAGAGTGAAGTCGATGACACATTTTGGACTTTTTCTTCTTTAGCTTTTTAGTTCTCTGATGTGCTCTTCAACCGCTGCGAGTTCCTTCTTAAGCTCATCTGCGTAATCCTTCAGCTTCTCAATCTTCTCAGCTCTCGTCAAGAATCGTCTTTTATGATGTCGTTCGTATCCTTCTCCGTGATGGCGTGGTCCGCAACCGCATCCGCAACCGCATCCACATCCACATTCTCTACACATTTTCTTCTTCACCTCAATTCTTGTTGTTACCAGTATCAGAAGTAAAGTATTTAAACTATCAAGTTTATAGTAATGTAGCTACTATGAATAAGGAAAGTTATCTGGCATGCAGGAGAAAAGCAACCACATGTGCTTCTGCCCGCTTGAAGGCGTCATTGACGTAATAAGCAAGAAATGGGCGCTCTTAATCGTCAACGCTATAGGCAATAATGGAAAACTGAGGTTCAACGACCTCATGAAAGAGTTAGGAGGCATAAGCCCCAAAACCTTAGCAGACACGCTAAAGGAGCTGAAAGCTGAAGGCTTGATTAAACGAGAATCTTTCGCCGAGATACCGCCACGAGTAGAATATTCACTTACAAAAGACGGTGTAAAACTTCGAAAGTCAATAATACCTCTTCTGAAGTGGGCGGCTACAAGGGAAAACGTGAACAAAGAAAAATGCGCCTCAAAGTTTCGTGGAGTCCCAGCCCATCGTGTGAAAAACTAGGGCTTTCAAAGACTTTTTTGATTAAGATTCTGATTTCATAACGTTTTTTCACTGCGACCAAGAACTAAGCCTTAGGAATAGTGAGGTATGGGTCTCTTAGGTGATTTTGCCAAAGGTTTTCTAATATTGACGCTTGTCCTTTGGGGCTTCGCCATAATCGGGTTGCTTGTAATAGGGCAAATCCTGTTTGCCATGCTACTTTTCCTTGTTCTCATGATTCCTTTTTCAACGGTGATTTATGAGTATTTGAAGAATCGCAGAAAAGTAAACGAAAGGCGCAGACCATAGGGTAACTTAAAATATAGGCTTCGGATTTGATGTTATCTTCTCTGTCATGTGAGTCGAGTTATTCATGAAACCCGTTAAAATAACTGACACTACTTTTAGAGATGCCCACCAATCGTTAATGGCTACACGTATGCGAACTGAATCCATGCTGCCCATAGCTGAAAAAATCGACCAAGTTGGCTTCCACAGCTTAGAAGTTTGGGGTGGCGCCACATTCGACGTGTGCATACGCTACTTAAGTGAAGACCCATGGGAACGCCTTCGCCAACTCAAGAAGCACATAAAAAACACGCCTCTCCAGATGCTGCTCCGAGGACAAAACCTTGTTGGATACAGAAACTACCCAGATGACGTAGTGAAAAAATTTGTGGAAAAAGCTGCGGAAAACGGCATTGACATATTCCGTGTTTTCGACGCTTTGAACGACACTCGCAACTTAGAGACAGCCATAAAAATGGTTAAGAAAGTGGGTAAGCATGCGCAAGGCACAGTTTGCTACACGATTAGCCCCGTTCACACCATTGAGTACTATTTGGAAATCGCTCAAAGCCTTACACAACTTGACAGTGATTCCATATGCATTAAAGACATGGCTGGGATGCTGTCGCCAAAAGAAGCCTACGACCTTATTTCAGCGTTCAAAAAAGAGATTGGCTTACCCGTTCAGCTTCACTGTCATTACACCAGCGGTATGGCTTTGATGACGTACATGCGGGCTTGTGACGCTGGAGTCGACACCTTAGACACAGCTTTTTCTCCTCTGGGAGGTGGAACCTCTCAGCCCCCAGTTGAAACCTTAGTTGCCGCTTTGAGAAACACATCCTATGACCCAGGCTTAGACATGGAGTTGCTTGTTGAAATAGCCGAGTACTTTAAAGAGTTGAGGCAGAAATACTACGACCCTCTTCGCCTAATTGACCCAATAGCCGAACGTCTCGACACATCAATTCTTGTGCATCAAATTCCCGGAGGCATGTTTTCCAACCTAATCGCCCAGCTAAGGGAACAAAATGCACTTGACAAGTTGAAAGATGTGTTAGACGAGGTGCCTAAAGTTCGCCGAGAACTGGGTTATCCTCCGTTAGTGACTCCGACCAGCCAAATTGTTGGAACTCAGGCGGTCTTCAACGTGCTCTCGGGCAAAAGATACAGCATGGTGCCCAAAGAGGTGAAAGACTACGTTAAAGGATTGTACGGCAAGCCTCCTGCGCCAATCGACAAGGAAGTTAAGAAACAAATAATTGGACAGGAAGAAGTAGTGACTCATCGTCCAGCAGACATGCTTAAACCCGAACTTGGAAGCATTCCTAAAGAGGCGAAAGGCTTCATTGAAAGCGAGGAAGACGCCTTAACCTATGCTTTGTTTCCCCAAACCGCCATGGAATTCTTCAAAAAGAGAAAACTGAAACGAGAAGAAACAGTAAGCAGCTTGCCTTCTCCGCTTGAGAGGCAAGAGTTGGAAGAAGTCGCGGCAGTCTCAACCGCCATCGCAGAATATTTGTCAAGTAGAGGCGAAGTTGTCGCAGTTATTCCAGCGAGAAAGCTTGGTAAAACTTCTCCATGGAGCATGGCTGGCAGACAAGAACAGATGGGACTCCGAGGCTAGAAACAATAGGTGTAGAGCGTTGAAACGTGAAATCACTGTAGACGGAAAGCCTTACAAAGTAGAAGTTGACGACTGCAATTTAGGAGCACCTTTCTCAGTCAAAGTCAACGACAAAACAGTCGAAGTAACGCTTGAAAAAGAGCCTGACTACAAAAAGCCCTTCACAATCAAGGTTCAAGGAAAGCCCTACACAGTCGAGTTGACCAAAGTTGAGAAGCAGAAGCCTTTCTCAGTTAAAGTCAACGACACAGTTTTGAAGGTTGAGTTGAAACAGATAGCGAAAAAAGTTGCTGTGACTCTGGCATCTCCAACGTCTGTTCTCATTAAACAGCCGACTAAAAAAATCGTTGAAGAAGGAGTTGTTACAGCGCCTATGGCTGGCAAAATAATCTCGGTTAGGGTTAAGAAGGGAGAGTCAGTGAAAACGGGCGATGTCCTCTGCACTCTAGAAGCCATGAAAATGGAAAACGAGGTGACTGCGCCAAAAAACGGCGTAGTTGAAGAAGTTGCGATTCAAGAGGGACAAACAGTGAACGCAGATGACGTTCTAATAGTGATTAAGTAATGGGTTATTAGGACAGAAAAAAAGATGGATGTTTTGATGTGTAGAATCGTTTTTGTTAAATGGTTTTTCCGTAGTTTATGCTTAGGTCAAATAGGTCGTGGACGTCGATTTTGTTGTCTTTGTTGAAGTCGCATTCAGCGTTCCAGTTGGAAGAGCCTAATATGCTTCCATAAGCCTTATAGAATTCGATTAAGTCTAAGGAGTTTACGTTGTTGTCGCCGTTAACATCGCCGCGCATTTTGACTCTTACAGAACCGCTGAATTTGTGATGATTTATTCTTCCGGCTCCGGGTCCATATCTTTGTGTTGCAAATTTTGTTATGGCAAGGGTTAGATCGGAGCTTCCTCCTTTCTTAGCTTCAAAAGTCATGTTGAATATTGTATTAGATTGTCCAGGGTTGTTGAAGCCAGATGCTGGAAAATACGAGGAAACCGCAAGCTTATAGGTGCCAGCAATTGCATCCACACTATCGTCATAAATCCAGACTGGTTCATGCAGTACACCGTTTGGATAATCTTCTACGGGGGCAGTCACTTCGTGGCTAATGTGGTCTAAGATGGGTGGTGCCCACAAGAGGTTGAGACCTAACCCGTATAAGTTTCCGATTTGACGTCTCCTCCAAGGAATGACGGGGTCAGAGATATATGCATCTGTGAGGTTGAAAATCTTCACACTAATGGTGAAGTTATTTCCCTCATATACTGTAATACTCGGTGGATCCACGAAGACTGATGGTCCTGTCGTTGGAAAGCTTTCGCTACTGCTTAGTGATTGAGGGTTAAACTTCTTGTCGGTGCCCATTAGAGGAGGCGGATTTGGCAATGGACTCCAGAACTTTATGCCCGCGCTGTATTCTGTTATTGTTGTGCCTGCGTCATATATGTTGATTATGCCTACTTCAGGCGCTACGTCTGCAGTTGGATTCCAGTGTGGATCAGGTATATACCGACCTTGGGATTCGAAGCAATCAAGGACAAAGGTTACATCATACTCGTCAACGATCATGTAGCCGTCTCTCGGTTTTGGTCCCTCTATCCACTCCCAGTACCAGTCGGTTTCTCCAAGTGGTGGAGTCTCTAATTGGTGGTTTCGGTTAGCCTCGAAAGACGCTCCTGTAATTCTGTCGAAGTAGGTCATGTACCATGCGCCAGTTCCAGTCATGACTTCTTGCCACGGAAGACCTCCTGCAGTATAGCCTGTGGCGTCGCCTCTAGCCCAGTAAGTGACCTCGATGCTTGCTCCGTCTGGTATGTCCTTGTAGATGTGTATACGTCCATTTACTATTTCATAGTCATTGTCGCTACCTATGGTTGACCGCGTTAAGGGTACGCCATTTTGCCTTATTGACACGATTTCAACTGGGGCGCCTATTGTTCGCCTTGGCAGAGGAAGGTCGCCTGGGGTTGTTGCGTTCACTCCTTCAACGAATACCCTTGTTTCCTTTGTTGCTATGGGCGATTGCTTGAAACCTTCACCTTCATGCACTGCATACATTCCAAAGTTCGTGCTCAACGCATCAAAGAAGAAGTGCCAGCCTTGCTTGTCAAAAGATATCTCGAATTTAGACGTATCAGTAGCGTCCAGTCTGATGTGGTGAATATTTCTGTAATCGGCGTGTAGCCAAGCTTCTGGCGTTTGATACATATACCAGGCGCCGAATTCATATTCTGCTGTGGTTAGTGGGTCGAGAACGTTTCCTGTCACAGGCTCTATCCAACTGGCTTCTTTAGTTAGCCAATGTGTGACCCTTGTTTTCGTTTGACCATCTGTGGGATCTACCCATGTCGTGGTTTCCCAGTCCCGAATCTTTCCAGGATGCTCTATCATTGGGTCTATTGGATTCAGCATAATCGGGTCAGGAGTCCACCAAGACATTCCCATAACCAAATAGCTTGCTGACCACATGGCGTGGATAGTGTTCATGCTAGGTGGAGCCATATCTGTTCCTATTCTAATGTTTGCTGCTGGGTTGTCAGCTCTTTGGGCTTTCATTAGCGTATAATCGTTCATAAAACTGCGACCATAGAATTTAGACCCGCCGATTAGGTTTCTGTAGCCCATGTAGCCTTTTTCCGACATGTATGGCAGCATAAGAGCATACTTATCAATGATAAGGTACTGAGCGTCTAGAGCATTGGACAGAGCAGCCCAATAGTCAGATGTAAATTTAATACCTTCAATGGCTGCGTCCACTTCGGCAGCCCAAGGCTCGTCGTCTCCTCCAGTGTAGGCGTTTGATCCGCACCATTCAGGCATCCACATGCTACTGTGAAATAGAGAAAACAGATAGGTTGGAAACCTTCCCACCCCGGATTTGCCACCGCCCCATCCATCTGTAGCTATGTGGTAGTCGTAAAGGCACCAGCATTGCTCCATTACAACATCGTAGGAAGCAACGCGATAAGAAACGGGTATGCCTATGTCCTCAAGGTACCCTCCAAGGTTACGTGCACATGCTTCTCTTTCTGCAGGGGCGTTGTATATCCAGTATTGTAGCGGCAGCATATCCACCGGTTTGCCCGTGTTTGGATCTATGGGCGCTCCGGGCCAGCCTACCGGGTAGTTTCTTATTCCGTTTCCATCGTGGTCTATGAATCCCGCAGAATCTGCTGGTGCAATGTATCCGTGCTTCGAGCAGGTTCCACCTTCCAAGTGCGCAATAGCATCAGATACACTAAACGGGTAGGGATAGTTGTCTCCAGTTACGCCTGGATTCCACCAGTCTCTCGACGGCGCAGCAATAGGAACATCAATTCTTTCCGCGAATCCTTCGTAGATAACAGACATCCAATAGGCTTTGTCAGCTAAGTGCATTACTGCCTTTCTAAACTGTATGTTGTTCATGGGATTGCGTACGCCTGGATATGATGCTTGGTCTGTTATGCAAGTGTAATTACTCATTAGAGCTTCATCTATCATCGTGTAAGTAATCTCAGGGTATGTTATAATTTCGGGTCTCGTTTTCGCAGTATCGAACTGAGCCTTTGTTAACATACCCATGTACTCAATCTCTCCAACCAACAAAGCGGCGAACGCCTGCTCATTGCTAGTGTAGAAGTTGATGTCTAATCCAGGAGCGCGTGGACCCTTTTGTGTTGCCTGCTCTTCAGCTGGCATCGCAACAAGCATTGAAGCAAGTAATAGAGCTGAAGCCACAACAAGCGTTAGAGAAACATTTTTCCAATTCATCCTCCCTTCTCCTCCATGTTACTCAAAGCTACAACTAACAATTCTATGTCCATGACTGCACCATATATAATTTGCGGGATAAAACATCTATACCCAATTCAAGACGCACTTCACGTAAACAATCCACAGAAAAGCCTAAAACTTAACCATCAACCCAAACTCAAACAGAAACTTCAACCAAAAAAAGCTCATATTAGGATCCTAATAGAGGGCGGTCTAGCGCCGTGCGCACACACACAAACGCTTACTCAACTTATGTAGGCTGTGAATTTTTCTCGTTCTCTTCTATCTAGTTTTAGTCGACTCAACAAGCCAACCAGCATGAAGTCGAATGTTTTGCCCCAGAGCAGCCACTTCAACTTGTGATAGGTGTGCAACAACTCCAACCCCTTATCCGTGGTCTTGTAGTAAATTTCGCCTAAATCTTTAGCTTCTATGAGTCCAAGTTCCGTCAGCGCTGAAAGATACCTTCCCATAACCGAAGGCGTCATCTTGCACCTATACTTAAGCTCGGTCTTCTTGACGCCCTTGCTCGCCGCCCGCAGAATCTTAACCACAGTATCAAGTTCGCGTTTGTCCTTGCCTTCCTTCGTATGGTTGCACTCCCTAGGCTTGCCATAAAGCATGGTTATGCTGAAATATCCATGGCGAACATAATAATGGTTGTTTCAACGTTGAGAATATTGCAGGTTCAATAGGAAAAATACTATAGAATCAAATGCCAACCTCTCCGCTCAAAGAGGCAGCCTTAAATGTAAAGCTTGGAATCTAATGTAAATACAGCTTCGGTGAAAAAAACCACATGAAGCCTACAACCATTATCTACTGGACACGAACTGGTTTAGGCGTTGTCGCAGCCTTAGTAACCACGTTGCTGGGCACTTTGGTTGACGTTAGTCTTTTCAATGGCATAAGTATAGCTTTATTCCTCTACGTAGTCACGTATTATGTTTACAAGCCACTTTTCTTAACGAAAGTGGAAAAGCCGTCGAAAATCCTCTCAACTGGAATTGGGGCGTACTTCCTTACTTGGGTGGTAACATGGACCCTGCTCTACACGTTATATTATCCAGTCCCTAGTTGACTCCTCTTCTAGGGTATACAAAATTTTTTTAAATGGGTTTGTTGCATGCAACTGGTGAAGGTAGGGTGAAGATAAATGCCTTATGAAGATTTACCCGAATGGATGAGGAGACGTTTACGCCGAACTCCATACTTCCGAGACTGGTTTTTCGGCGACATCGACGAAATGATGCGTGACTTAGAAGAGATGATGGACCGAGAATTCAAAGAGTTTACAACACGCTTGCCCAAGGACCTGACACGAGAACGCAAACTGCCAGACGGCTCCACAGTGAAAGAATGGGGACCCTTCGTCTACGGCTACTCAATGACAATCGGACCCGACGGAAAACCACAAATCCGAGAATTCGGCAACGTCAAGCCTTCGCTTAAACCTGAGCCCTTCGGAGTTCGCCGTCCAAGCCTTGACGTGAAAGAAGAACGTGAACCTCTAGTGGATGTAGTAAGTGTGAACCATGAAGTCAAAGTTGTCGCTGAGTTGCCAGGTGTGGAGAAAGAAGACATTAAGCTTCATGGGACAGAGAAAACTCTCACGATTTCCGTTGACACACCACAACGCAAATACTACAAGGATGTAGATTTGCCTGTTTTAGTTGACCCGAAAACAGCTAAGTCATCGTACAAGAACGGAGTTTTAGAAGTCACTTTGACTAAGAAGAAAGAAGAGAAGAAGCCTAAGGGTGAACCGATTAAAGTTCAATAGCAGACATATCAAATCGAACCAGTCAATTTGTTTCTTCTTTTTTTGGTCCGCAATCTAAGCTGTCTTCGGCAAACTCGCAAGTTTAATATACGATTGCGTATCCAATTTGTGGAACAATTTGGGAAAGGTAAACAAGGATGAGCCAAAACATTGTGAAAGACAGGGTGAAGCGTTTTCAAGCTTTGATGGAGAAGAAGGGAATAGGCGACACAATGATTAGGAACATCTACAGTTTCACTTATTTTACAGGCGTTTCATGGTGGCAACCAGCAGTTCTCATACCAGCAAGGGATGAGCCTAAAATTTTCGTTTTCGAAGATGAAGTAGATGAGCTTCGAGAGAAAACGTGGATAACCAGAATCTTGGGCTATAGGAAGGTTGAAGAACTCATGAGAGCAGTGACTGAAAACATCCGAAAACTAGACGCTCAAACAATTGGCTTTGACATCGACGTTGATGCTTCTGCTTTGCTTTATGAACTTTTCAAATCCATGCATTCAGGTAAGAAAATTGTAGACGTTCATGGTCTCATTATGCAACTTAGAATGGTTAAAGACCAAATAGAAATAGAGAACATTAGAAAAGCGTCAGAATGCGCCAAAAGCGGGTTGGAAGCAGCAGTCAAGTCAATTCGTGCTGGAGTAACTGAAACAGCTATTGCTGGCGAAGCTCAACTCGCAGCTCGGCCAAAAGGAGCAGAATCTATGCTGGTCTATGTCAACGCTGGCAGGCCACGAGTGCATGCTCATCCTAGGAACAAGGAGGTTAAGACTGGCGACACGGTTATGGTTGATGTTATGCCATCGTATAGAGGATACTATTCTGACCTTGCCCACACGGTTTTTGTGGGTTCTGCTTCCAGTGAAAAGAGGAAAGCGTTTCAGGCGTTTTTGGAGGCTTCAGAAGCCTATGTCGAAGCGCTCAGACCTAACATGCCTTTGGATGAACTTGAAAAATCAGTTCAAAACGTCTTCAAACAGCACAGAGTCGACAAGTATTATGTATACGGTTTCGCTCACGGAGTAGGCTTACGGTTTGAGGAGGACCCGATAACCACAATCGTGGTGGCAGAGAGAAAGCAGAAGACGCTGGAAAATATGGTGTTAAACGTGGGACATGCTCCTTTGTCTGGAAGAGAAATAGGCACAATAAAAATGGAAGACACCTTGTGCATCAGAAAAGACAAGCCAGAGAAACTCGTAGACTTCAAACGAGATTTGATTGAAATTTGAGGTAATCGTAACTCATTTATATTATCACTGCAAATAAGACTGAAGCATAAAGGGGGATTTAGAAAATGAGTATTTTGTTGAGCAAGGCAGACAGAGAAAAAATCATTAAAGCTTTGAACATTGACATTGGGCTTGAAATCGGCGCAATCATACAGTACATCATGCATGAGGTGATGGCTGAAGGCATTGAGAGCCCAGCCATAATGGAGAAGTTTGAAAGCATTTCAAGAGACGAAATGAAACACCTTGAACGACTCGCCCAACGAGTAAACTATTTAGGAGGAGTCCCAAGCACAAAACCAGCGCCAATTAAAGTCGGCGGCACGCTTAAGAAGATGGTTCAAGACGACCTAGACGGCGAGTACACGGCAATCAAAACGTACAAGACCCACATTAAAATGTGCGAGGAAATAGGCGACACAACAACTAGGCTGATGCTAGAAGAGATACTCACGGATGAGGAAAACCACGCTGACACGTGGGAGACCGTTCTCCAAAAAACAGTTAAGTAAACAAGTGAAGAGACGCCGTTCCTTCTCTCTACTTTTTTTAGCGATGCTTCAACTTATGAGCTTCATTTCTTGACCACAGCAGACTAGGGTACCGCCACCAACTTTGGTCACAGTCACTTCGTTTCCACAGACGTTACATCGATATTTTTCGCCAACTTTCCTTACTCCCAAAGCATCACCTCCATGAATGCGTGGAAAGATGCACAGTTTTTATATCTTTTAGATAAATGAATAACTCCAAGAATGAAAGCGTTTGGAGGAATAGGCAAGGTGTCTTTTGATGAATCGTCTGTGCTTGAAGTTGTCGAGAAAGTCTCCAAAAGCGTAGTGAACATAAACACGGTTCGCTTGCTCCATGACTTCTATTATCAAGTTGTTCCAATTCAAGGTATGGGCTCAGGGGTCATATTTGACCCAAAAGGTTACATAATCACCAACAACCACGTCATCGAAGGCGCAGAGAAAATCGACGCAACATTAGCTTCTGGTGAAGTTTTACCAGGAAAACTCGTGGGAACATGTATCAGCGACGACATCGCCATCTTAAAAGTCAATGGAGAAAACCTTCCAAAAGCAGAACTCGGCAACTCTGACGAGCTAAGAGTGGGGCAAACAGTCTTCGCAATCGGTAACCCATTCGGCTTAGCTGGAGGTCCAACAGTAACTAAGGGAGTGATAAGTGCTGTAAAGAGGTCGATACGGTCTGAGAGAGGGCTCATTGAAAACCTCGTTCAAACCGACGCTTCAATAAACCCTGGAAACAGCGGCGGACCATTAGTCGACATTCATGGAAGAGTTGTAGCCATCAACACAGCGATTGTGCCCTTCGCACAGGGAATAGGCTTCGCCATACCAGTAAATTCAGCCAAACGATGCGCCACAGAGATAATGACACATGGCAAAGTGATTAGACCATGGCTAGGAGTGAGCGGGCTGACTCTAACACCCGAAATCGCATCGTATTACAACTTGCCTGTGGAAAAGGGCGCATTAATAACTGAAGTCATGTCAAACAGCCCAGCGGAAAAGGCTGAAATGCAAAGAGGCGACATCATCATCGGGTTTGGAGACAAAGCCATAAACAGCGTAGAAGACCTAGTAAAAGAAATTCAGAAGAAAAAAATCGGAGAGAAAGCAAGAGTGCTTCTGCTCCGCGACGGCGAACAATGGATAGCAGACGTTAAACTGGAACAGACACCATGATACTCACGCAAAATTAGAAATCCAAAGACATGACCCCCAACCAAGCTCAATTCTCCAAAAACCAAGATGTCAAAAACTACTATCTACAAAACCTCGATTTAAACACAAAAGTCCTAAGCGCTCCAACACTCTTTCAAATGACACACTTCATATTTGAACCCTAATTGAATCATATTAGAGGGGGGTCTAGCGCTCTGCGCATACACCAAAACATCTTAACTATTCCCTCTGCTCAACAATCCAATTCGCATCAATATTTGTCTGACCGCTTTTAAGGCTGGGCTGTCAGACGATAAACTGAGCAGTGGTTTCCCAGTCAAATTATAAGTAAAAACGTTATCATCATTTGGGATTATTCCCACAAACTCGTAACCAAGCCTTTGCGCTTCATCTCGAAGCATAGACTCCATTTCAGGTTTAAACCTATTTCCAATAAGATAGAACTTCTTGAAGTCAATGTGAACTTCCTTGGCAACCTCTTTGACACGCTTGGCAGTTTGCAAACCCATTGAACTCGGATCGGTAACAACTATCATGACGTCAACGTCTCGGTCAGTTCTACGACTCAAATGCTCCAGTCCAGCTTCCATATCCATGATAGTTAAGTCATAATTGTGCGAAAGTCGATCAATAATGCGGGCGAGAAAGGCATTAACTGGGCAATAACAGCCTTCACCCTCACCCCTTCCCATTACAAGAAGGTCAAAGGTCGCTGTTTCTCGCAGAATTTCAAATATTCGAGTCTCAAGAATATCTTCCTTAGTCATTGTAGGCGGAATCTCCGACTTCTCCAAGGATTTGCGAAGGTCATCTGTAACCATACCAACAGATCGAGAAATTGGAATTCCCAAAACCTCAGGCAGGTTGGAGTCAGGATTAGCGTCTATAACTAGCATGCTTCCTTCAGGATTGGCTTCGCTCAGAACTTTAACCATTAGAGCGGTTGTAGTTGTCTTGCCCACACCACCTTTACCTGAAACTGCTATGACTAAACCCTTCTTCCTCAACACGAACCGCCATCTTTACAGAACAAAATAACAAGGAACAACCAAAAGAAAACTCTTTCTCAGCTGTAACCGTGCAACTAGCGTATAGTCTTTTGGTCTGTTCTAATTCATGGACTGATCTGTTCTAAAGATTAGGATAAAATCTGTGGAAAACTTGATGTATAAGCAGTGATGTTGAAATGCAAAATGAAATTAAAAAACGTGCACAGCTTTACGGAATTGTCGCCTTCATTTCAGCAATAGTGCTAAGCTCACTTGTCTACAACGTTATTAATTATCCACTAGAATCTCACCCTGATCAACAAATGCTGAAAACATTTTCATCATATTATGAACTTAGAAATTTTCTATTAACAAACTCCAAAACTCAAGGAGCATTTCCGTTCTTTGGACCATGGGATACAAACCTTTTGGAAGCTTCGCCAGATTTTAGACAATTTGCCATAGAGGAAGGTTTTGAGGCGAAGAGTGTTAAGTTCTCAACTACTAATATTCAAGTCTCTGGTGTTGATGAAGCAGACATCGTCAAAACTGATGGAGAACACATCTATCTGTTGTCAGGCAGCAACGTCTCAATTGTGAAAGCATATCCTCCAGAAGAAGCTGTGGTGCTTTCAAAAATAACTTTTAGCGACATGTACCCTTTAGGCATCTTTGTAAACAAAGATAAACTAGTTGTGTTAGGGAGCAAGTATGGGGTTCCTTACCGAGGTTACCATGAGGCTTATCATCCAACCTTTGTCTTGGACTTTAAAACTTTCGTGAATGTTTTTGATGTTTCAGAGAAAACTCAACCTCTACTCTTGAAAAATTTCACTATAACTGGTAGCTATTTCAACTCAAGGATGATAGACGAACATGTTTATTTCGCGGTGAGCCAACCAGCCTACGTCGTTTACGACACGGTTATTCTTCCCAAGATTTACTCAGATTTCAAGGTTGAAGAAATAAGCCCTTCCGACATCCACTACTCAAACGCCTCAGACAACTACTTCACGTTCACAACAGTGGTTGCATTAAACACACAAGACCTAACAAAAGAGCCAACACACATAACGCTTATGCTGGGCGGCACAAGCAGCATGTACGTTTCATTCAACAACATTTACATAACGTTTCCAGAGCCAGAAGGAAAAACATCAATTTACAGAATACGCATAGAAAAGGACACAATGAACACTAAAGCTCACGGCAAAGTGCCTGGGCGAGAATTAAACCAATTCTCGATGGATGAGAACAACAACCACTTCAGAATAGCAACTGCAACATGGCTGAACGGAAGCCCAAGAAGCAACATCTACGTATTAGACATGAACCTGAATATAGTTGGAAGTTTAGAAAACATCGCACCAGGAGAAAACATGGACTCCACTAGATTTATTGGAAATCGCTGTTACCTTTCAACATCTGTAGTGCGAAAAGACCCGTTCTTTGTGATAGATGTGGAAAACGAAAATGATCCGAAAATCTTAGGAGACTTAAAGATTCCAGGGTTTACAAGGTATCTGCATCCAATCGATAAAGATCATGTAATAGGCATTGGAATTGATGAAAACAACGTAAAAATCTCACTTTTCGATGTAAGCAACGTAAGTAAGCCCATTGAGATAGATAAGTATCAAGTCAACGCAACATGGTCGAACACGCTCGCACTGACAGAACACAAGGCGTTTCTCTTTGATAGGTTCAAGAATTTACTAGCAATTCCAGTTTCTATATCGATGTACGATTGGTACAAGATTTCGCAGTGGCAAGGGTTTCTCGTTTTAAACACAACCTTAACCGAAGGCTTTGTTTTGAAAGGCAGTATCACTCATCAAGAGACTGACATAAGTGAATGGGACAGCGGTAACTGGGTGAAAAGGGCACTTTACATTGAAAATGTGTTCTACACAGTGTCTGATAAGAAAATAAAAATGAACAGCTTGGAAGATCTTAGACTCATAAAAGAGATAACTATTCCCTAAATCTGGCACAATCGAGAGTATCATCAATCTTTTCCAGCGCCAGCAACGCTTACTTCACGAGTAAAAGACCAAAGTATGTTGGCTTTTGTCTCCTTGTCTTCATGACTTCTATGTGAAATCCGTTCTTCCTCGCTGTAGCATACACATCTATGCCACATGATTCCATCGAAGCCCTAGCCAACCTTGGATAAACACAATGTTTGAGGTTGCATTTCTTGCAGCGTTCACAAGGTCCCGCTGGTAGTCCTAGCGCAGAATAGTAGCCCTGCAGGAAAACATGTCTCTCTAGTTTGGCAACCATGTCATGGGTCTTCACCGATTCGTCTGGAAGCCTCATTAGAATTGCACGCGAATAACCCTTCAAAGCTCGCCTCATCTGTTCAGGTGTAGGACTGTATGGTGGGCAAGTCAGAGATTTTCCATAGGCGCCACAGCCGTATTGACACTTGAGCCTAACCCATTCTCTTACAAAAACATTCTTAGCATCTATAGGTTTGGCATCATGAGCGCCCATTTTTAGGGCTAGCTTAGCGAAGCGTTTCAAATCTTCCTCAAATTGCTCCTTGCTAACCACGCCTTTTCTTTGCATTCTTCACCCTCTGTAAGCTAATCACTACTACAAGATGCTGTTTAAATTTGTGCAGAATTCATGAGTTAATCGAAGTTAGCTTTCTTGATTTCATATACTTAAACTGAATTTGATTTTGAAATAAGGTGAAACGACAAGACTAAACATTCATTCGTATTACGTTTTCATAAATCATAACTATTTAGGTAATGGCACAATATGATACGATAGACTTTGGCTAAGTTGAGAATAAACGGGCGTTTCATTGGCCGTTTACGACTAGTTTTCCACAGTTTAGGCTTAAGTTGCCTAGGTGGAGCTGTGTTCCTTCAAATTCTGGTGTTCAAAGACATAGCCACGCAAGGCTATTTTGTGGGCGTAGAAAAAAACCCTGCAATACTATTTTTTGAAGTGGGGTTAACAATCTTTTCAACAATTTATCTCGTGCACCTTTATGTGACAAAAATCCGCTCTATACATTAATCTCGGCAAACTTAGTCATCCTGGGCACATGGAAGAAGGTCTGTGAATCCAAATTGTCTTTTAATAAAAATTACAGCCTTAGGGAAGCAATAATAAAATAAGTAAGAATCTCAAGAGTATAGTGTTACGTTTAGGTGACTTAGCCTTGACAGACGAAATCAATATTCAGTATGAACCTTTTAAAGAAATTGTTATTTTGGAATACGTGAAGTTTAACACACCAGACGATTTGGCTCGTTTTCTTAACGTAGCTGCAGGTGGAAAGCCTACAGGCGTGTACTGGACGAATGGCGTTACTTTCTTCTATTATCCTGTGCCCACATCAACCGAGACAGCTACGAAAGCTTTGTTAGATGAGAAGAGGGTCTATTGGGCGTTTGTCGGTTATGCGTTGATGCCTGAATACCGTTTGATTATTGAGACTAAGGAAAAGATAATGGTTCCAGTGATTGACATGTCATCTAGCTTATTGTTCAAAAAGGCTGCGCAATGGCTAAAAGAACATTAACAATAAATATTTGCCTACTCCAAGAATATCAAATCTGCTTGCGCTTTTTCCAGTTTTCCAGGTATTCTTGAAGGTAACCCCTCTTTTTGAGATATAAACCATACTTAACAAGGGCAGACATGGCTCTGGCAGCGTCTTCAGGCGAAGAATATGCTGGAATTCCCAGCTTGTCAAAGCGAGACCGAATGTACATCGCCATTTCTGTGGCGCCGATGTCGCAAGCCACTATGGGTTTGAGATAGTTTTTGGACAAGTTGACTATTCTGTCTACATAATCTTCTTGCATTGCTGGCGAATGATGCAGCCCAAAAACTAGGATGCCATAAATTTCTGAGTCTTCGAGCAAAATTTTGGCGCCTAACTCAAACATTTCAGATGTAGCCGACCCAGTCAAGTCTAGGGGATTCAAGTTGGTGGCGAAAGATGGAATTTTACCAGCCTTCTTCAATTCTTCGAACTTTTGAAAGGTTTCGTCAGAAAACTTTTTCACTTTTATTCCCCTCGATTCGCACTCGTCAACAGCCATGATGGCTGGACCTCCGGCGCTTGTAATCAAGGCGATGTTGTTGCCTGCGGCTGGAGGCTGAGATGCCAAGGCTTCGCCCACGTCTAAGAATTCTTCCATTTCTCTAGCTCTTATGACGCCTACTTGTGCGAAGACGCTGTCATAGATTTTGTCAGAGCCTGCGATGGCGCCTGTGTGTGATAAAGCGGCTCTGGCTCCTGCTTCAGTCTTTCCTGACTTGAGAGCAACTACGGGTTTTACTCTAGTAACTTCTTTGGCGATTTTCATGAACTCTCTTCCAGCTTCTATGCTTTCGGCGTACAAGAGAACAACACGTGTTTTTTCGTCGTGTAAAAGGTATTCGAGCATTTCTGGTTCTTCAACGTCGATTTTGTTTCCAAAACTCACAAACTTGCTTAGACCTAGTTGTTCACCAGCCATGTAATCTAAAACGGCGACGCCGAAGGCTCCGCTTTGCGTTACGATGGCTATTGGTCCTGACATGGGACGGGGAGTGGCGACAACTTCATCTCCTGTGGTGAGAACCTTTGTCTCAGGTAGAAAGAGCATGTCTACGCCTGTGTTTGGGTCATAGACGCCCAGACAGTTGGGACCCAAAACGCGAATGCCAGCCTGCTTTGCTATGTTTTTTACTTTTTGTTCAAGTTGGTGGTTTCCAACTTCGCCGAAGCCGCCGCTAACTATAACTGCTGCCTTTGCGCCTTTGGACGCCGCTTCCTTCATCACTTGTGGAACGTTTTCAGCGGGAACAACAATGACTACTAGCTCTATGTTACCAATTATTTCTTTAAGGGAGGGGTAGCACTTAAACGCTAGAATGTAGTCTTCGTGTGGGTTTACAGGGTAAAGTTCTCCTTTGAAGATTCCTCTGCGTTTGTTATCTACAAAGTTTTTGAAAATCACGTGTCCAGCTTTGGTAATCTTTTTTGAAGCACCGATAACAGCCACGGAGCGTGGTTCAAAAAAGGTTCTCATCTGCTCTACAACCGATGTCATTTCGTGATTCTCCTTCTAAGGGTTAGAATAAGCATGTAGAAACTCTATTTTAATTTTCTTTAGATTGCACTCGTCTCACGATGACTATGGGTTTGTGCTGAACTCGGTCAAGCATGTCCCATGTCACGTCAGTCAAAGAAACGTTGAAAGCTTCAGCCATGTCCCAAACGTTTCTGCCAGCGCCGAATCCTCGAGCTCGGTTGGCTAGTTCAGCAATTTCCAAAGCCTCTTCTGCACCTATTTTATATCCATCTAGAGCGATTGGTGTTGCTCTCCGCTTCAGTTTCAAGAATCGACCAACTAAGTAGGCTGCAAGAGCGTTGCAAGAGTGTATTTCTTCTATGGGTTTTGGGCGAGGCGTAAAATGGAAATTTCTGAAGGAATAGGTCTTGTCAGTGTCCACAATCATCACATTAACATTGGCACCCACTTCTTTCTTTACTTGTTCACGAATTCTCCGTGCTATTTGCTGAGCGTTTCCTAATGGCAGACTTACGTAAGAGTAAGGCAAATTGCTCCCGTCTATTCCACCTTCCGAACCATGCATCAAAGTTTGCCAAAAACCAGCGCGTTTCAAAGCTACTTGCTTATGTGCACTACCCTCTGAGATGGGATATAAGCGCAAGCGCGTAATCGTCCTCTTTTTGAGATGACAGAACACGCCTAGAAGGTAGCCCCAAACATAACGCATCCAATATTTTGCAATAATGTGTGCCAGTTTGCTTGGGCGAATCTTGTTTTCATCCAAGATGTTACCCGATGCTGTTGAGATAGCCTTTTCGGAAATTGTGATAAAGTCTCCGTTCTTAATCCTTCCTTTTACACGCTCTACTATTTTTTGCATATAGTCTGTGCCAGGTCGCCAGTAGCCCGTTTTCAATGAAAGGCACTTGTAGGATTTGGGCAAAACTTATCCTCTTTATGTAACTATTTTGTTTCCACGATTTTGTTATAGGATTGGTTTAAGTGTAACGCTAAGCATGCAGATTAGGAAAAACAACTGAATCCAAACAGAAGCTACTTGCTCTAGGATTTCTCTATCATTCGGAGGTAGGTGTAAACTCCATAAGTTAGAATTCCAAGTCCGGCTAGCCAAGCACCATGATACATTATCTCAAGCGTTTTGATTTCCATTGTCAAATCGACTGAGAAAGTGTATAGTAGGGCTACTAGGGAGCCGACTAGGAAAAGATAGCTTGAAGCGAACACGGGGGTCCATAGGCTTTTGTGTATTCCTCGTTCTTTTAGGATTTTTCTGCAGAAGAGGCTTAGGAAAGCTAAGAGAATGGCTATTGAGGCTGATACTAGTTCTGCGACTATCAGTACAAAGCTCAAAGGATGCTTCCCTTTTTCTGAGTGTATTTGGCTAACACATAAAAGGATTGTTAAATGAGAATTCAGATTGTTCTTGCTAATTTCTTGGAACCTTTTTATACAACAAAAGAAACCAAATTATCTCTAACCCCGTAATCTATACCTGCGATTCATCATTGTTATGCGCAATAAACGAGGTAAACAAAAAGCAAGCCACGAGGAGACAATAATGTCCCAAAAACAAGACGAAACACCTAGCATGGACATTTACGGGCTTCTCCTCGAGGCTTCAAGGAAGCAGAAAAAGGCGAAGAGAGAGCAGCTTCTCAAGTCAATTGGTGTTAAAGAATTTTTTGAAGAAGGAAACATAAAAATTGACATGAAGACGTGCAAGGGCGTTGAGTGTAAGCTCTGCATCAAAGCGTGTCCAACAAACGCATTATATTGGAAAACTGGTGAGATAGGTATTACACAAGAACTATGCATCTACTGCACAGCCTGCGTTCTATACTGCATGGTGGACAACTGCATCCAAGTTGAGAGAAAACGACCCAACGGAGAAACAGAACGATTCAGCACTCCAACCCATGTCTACTCACTTCTTGAACGTCTCAACACACAAAACAGAATAAAAACTGCAGAGTTAGTGTTTCCAGAACGAGAAGAAACATTCATGAAAAGATACCGAAGACCCATGTTTCAACCCAACGAAGAAGAAAAGAAAAAGCTGAGCCTCAACTAATCTCATTCTTTTGCAGCGTGTATCGACGAGTACGGATATCGCAGTTTACTTTTCCTTCTGTAAACAGTTTCTGCAACGCTTTGAAAATGGCCTTAGGTGGTTTGCCGAGTTTTTCAGCTATCTCATTAAGAGTCATAGGATTTCCTGAATTTTTCAGCAAAGCTACAATTTGCTCATCTACTTTCCCCAACTTGAACACACCATTCAGTCTAAAGCCTTTTTGTTTACTTCTCTTCGGTTTATAGAATTTTTGCCCAACAAACAGAGGATTGAGGATTAGTTATTTTTTAAATGTGTTGATTATTGCCATTTTTCTTGGAGAAACTTAGGAATCTCAGACGAATCTCTTGGACCTACAAGAACTTCCCATCCGCTGAGTTCTTGAATCTCTCCGCTGAGACGTGCTGCTTTGCCCGGGATAATAAGTTTTCTATGCTTCACTTTTTCTTCAGCCTTAACCGTCTTGATTGTTTCAGCTATTTTTTCAGCAGTGAGCTTTCTCCCCGCAACAGAGCTGTCAACTGCTAAGCCTTCGGTGTCAACAACAATTAAGTAGCAGTTTAATCCAGCGGACTCTATGTCTGAAGCTACAGTATAGAAGGTTAACGCAAAATTCGTGGTCATCATCATAGGCGAGTTTTCATCAGGCTGACCAAAAACCTTCATTCCAGGCTCAACTGCAACAGGCTTTCGAGGGTCAGTGTAAATGTTCTGTCTTAGAATTGTGGTTGGCAGAAGCACCCATCCTTCAGCGCTGTGCATTACTAGGATATCTGCGTAACGGTTGATGAGCATAGAGGCAGTGTAGGCTTCGTTCCACATGTTGACTTCTGGAACGTCTGAGCGTTCAGTCCAAGCTGTTATCGGAGTGCCCATTATCGGAAACCCAAGCAATTCGTCGCCTCTTTTGCAGGATGCCCGACGTATCATGGTAAAGTTGCTTATCGTATCTGTCAGCCCTTCATTCGGGAACGTCCCAGGATCAAGAACAAGGTCTTGTACACCGTATTCCGTAAGCGTCTTTGCCAAAGACCTTAATAGTTTAAGGTCGTTGGGAGCAAACACAGCGAGGGGACAGTTGTACATGAGCGTCAGCTCAGCCATTTCCTTCCAATTGTCCTTAGTCGCAGCGTAAAGGAGCGGTCTGGTTTTGGGTGCAGCCATCAATCCCGCTTCAATTACTTCTGGTTTAAATGAACACAAGATTAAGGGAAGTTTTGTGTTCTCTGTGACTTTTTTTACAGTTGATTTGAACTTTTCTGGGTCGTTTGAAGTCGACCTGACAGCTACTATGTTCAGTTTTAACTCTTTTCCAATATAAAGGTAAGTGAAGCCTTCGGCTTTTTTCACCCGAAGTAAAACCTCCTCGTCAGGCATGTCGTCTGTGACGTCGATGGCGATGGCTGTGGGGTTGAAGTAAGCGAGTTCGTGACGATACATAACCAGTTTGCCGCCAATCTTGACAGCGCTGTCGCCTGTGCCAACTGTGACCTCTTTGACGGGAGGCTTGAGCATATCCCAAAGTTTTTGATAATTCTTCTGATACTGCTTTTCTAAGAGCGGTGTGCATAGTTCAAGTGCGATTTCTCGATTGACAAGTTTGGTGGCGAAAGCCATACAGTTTTCTAGGCCACACTTTTTGCAGTTAGTCTTGGGAAGCAGCATGTAAACGTCTATTGGGCTGAGTTCTCTGACGCAAATTTTTTCGCTCATGATTGTTTCACTGTCCTCAGATTTTTAACGTGACCCAGTCGCTTATCTGCTCAGGTTTGCCTCGACTTCCACTTTGAGTCATCTTGTTTATGACATCTTTGACTGTCTTCACCGCAGCTGGATGCATCATCATAAAAACATCTACACCAGCAAGAAGCAGAGTGAGTGCGGTCACTGTTTCCCAGATTGGTCCCCGTAGCTCACGAGGTCCCCATTCAGGCGCCATCTTCATCCACGCTTCTCTTGCTGCCCAAGCGTTTGTTGTTCCAGACGACAATGGATGCTGAAGTTCAGGGTCGCCCATCAAGCCTGCTAATCGAGCGCGTTCCATGACTGTGAAGGCGTAGTCAAGTCCGTATCCCAGTGCTGCCGTGGTTGTGTCCATGATGATTTGTTCTTTTGGGAGAAACTCGTAGAGTTTGCGGTTGAGCTCTCGGGCATGGTTCAAATCCATTGATGTGAAGGCGAGAGCAACGTGACCATGCCTCTTTGCGGCTTTTGCCGCCTTTTCAATGTCCATGTCGAGGGTGATTGAGCTTAATAAGACTCTTTCGCCTTCAGCAACAGCTGCAACTTTTTCGAACACTTTGAGGTCTTTCTGTGGGTCTCCGCAGCCTCCTACAACGATTGGCACATCTACTGCTTGGAGTACATTTTCGACTGTGAGTGCAGCCTCTTTGGGTGGTGTATCATTTAGTAAAGGATCAATGCTGACGAGATGAAGCGTTATCATCTCTGCACCAAACTTGTCAACTGCAAGTTTAGCCCAAGCCACAGGGTCGCTTACAACCTCTTCAACATGCATCTTGACGGCTTTGGCCAAGGGAACCTTCATGTCAAAAACATCTAACGTGACCACAGGAGAATGAGGAGTTGGATTTTCAAAAAGATAGTAAGCGGGAGATCTCTCTCCGCCTACAGTTACAGATTTGCCACGGGTTCCGCCGTCGCTTTTGGTTGCGCCTAACTGAACCTCGACAATTCTGCCAGCATAGGTTTCAACTGGAGGAATAAAATCCACTTCAATTATGGTAGAGGGCTTTACTTTCTTGAGAGCCGCTGGAGGCGCAACAACCCTAGGCGCGGCAGCGACAGCTGAAGGTTGCAACCAAATCTCTAGGTCGCCAACATCAATGTCAACATCTTCAAGTTCAAGTTCCTGCAACTTGCTCAACAATTCAATCAGTTTAGGACTGAACTTTAGAAACGCCTTGTTCTCCTCTTCTTCCCTATCCCCCTCGCCCACAAATTGTCACCTCTTCTCAGCTTTTTCAGCGCGGATAATGACTTTCTTGGCGTGAATCTTGGCGTCTTTGAGAATTATTTTGAAGCCACCTGCAGTGATGGGCAACGTGGGCACTTCTACAACAGGCGCGCCTGCTGGAATTTCTCTCTCCTCTGCTGGAACTTCAACAACCTCCGCGGCAGCCTCAGCTGCCTTTGCTTTCATGTGTTCTACGACTGGGTGAGCACGTGTTTCCAAGAATGTTTTTAAATCGTCTATTGTCTTCGCCTCGTTTTCCGTTGCTATTTTGTCCGTCAATTCTTTTGGGATGAAATCTTTGACCCGTTCCTTAATGCTCTGTGGCATCCAAACGATACGGTTCCATCCACCATCAGCTTGTAAAAGCTTAGGCGACCTCATGTACTCAACTGATAAGCCGTGGAATCCGTCGACTTGTCTGCCACCTGCAGTAGAATCCGCTATTGTGGAAAAGGGCAAGCCGTTGACGGTTACTTCCTTGTAACCTCGGTGAACAATTCCAAACCCTTCAACTTCAGGAATGTAAAAGGCAACTGCTTCGAAGCAGCCGCACGACGTGTGCGGGTATCCAAATCCAGTGTATAGCCAAACACGAGTGATTTCGCCCAGCGACTTCTTTTTCACAGTTTCGTTTACGCCCGAATACTCGCCTTTCACTGGGTCAATTAGCTCTCCCTTGTCAATTTCGTAAACAGGTCCTTTCGGGTCAACTCTTGCCGTAGCTCTGGCGTCAAACCAGCTGATTGAGCCGCAATTAGAGTATCTTTGAGGCGTAATAACACAGACGTGCGTAGGAGCAAAAGATTGGCAAAGACTGCAACCATAGAACTTGTCAACCTCTTCGTCTTTCAAGCCTCTAGCCTTAGCGTCTCGAGTCTCATAAATCTGTAAAGCTTCTGCATACATTTCCTTGACTCTGGCTGGGTCTGTGATAAACGTGACCTGTATTTTCTCGATGATGGGCAACTCGTTTTTGTAGAGTCGCTGAAGAACCTTTCCAACATACGAAAAAGAGTTGAAGCCTTTCTGGAAAGACTTCTTGCTTAGGCGCAGCCAAATGTCGTAGCGTTGGTTGAGATGCATGAACCCTTCGATGTAGTTGCAGAAGGCGTGGATTCGACGCTCCACAACACTTTCCAAACCTTCTTCAAGTTGTTCCCCAGCGACTTCAACAAGAATGCCGAAGGGGTGGGAGCTGCCGACTTCCATGTCTTTTATGTCTGGTCCAATGACCATTATTTTTCCGTCTTCGACTTCGGCTATGCCTTTGACTCTTGCGAGTTCGAATTTGGTGTCGATGCGTTCTCCGCCTAACTCAACCTGTGTGTCTTTGTATCTTATTCGTTCTCCTTCGTAGATGACTCCAACATCGACTGGTATGTCCGCAAACATCGACATTTTCTTTATTCTCCTCCCAACTTGCTGATAATAACTTCGAGATTTTGAGCCCAATCTTCAACTGAAAGATTGGGAAAAGACCAAGAAGCGTGCGGATGATAGTACCTGTCCAAACTAATAGTTTTAAGATTTTGACCAAAATGCTTGAGCCCTGAAAACAGAACCCATTCCATATAATACGTGATGCCCATTAACATTGCTAAGTCGTATTGCCCGTTTCCGTCCAATCCTTTCCACTCAGAATCCACAAGTCTGTTGGCAATGTCAACAGCGGGCATAGAGGCTGCAGGTTGAAATCCTTTCTTAACAAACGCACCGACTATATGCGCTGTAGCCACCAATGGAATCTTGCCAACCTTAGAGATGCAAATCGCATAGTCGAGAAGTTTCTTTTCAGCCATTTCAGTTTCAGCGGCTTCGTGTCCAACGATGAGTAGTGGACGTTTTGCCCTCTTGAGCATGGCGACCACAACCTCTGGTTTAGTTATGACCAGTGCCTTAGTGGGTCCGGGAATTTCTGCCTTTTGCCAAGGTTCAGCCGTTGCCATTTTATGCTTCCTCCTTTCTCTTTCTTATCATTCTAGGCAAAAGTGTTGGGTCTGGAATTCGGTTTTCCTTCCACTTTTTCTCCTCAAGTATCTTGTGGATTTCGTCTTTCATGGTTATGGGTATGTCTAGTTCAGTGCGGACAAAGAGGTTGATGTCGTCTGGTAGGGTGCCGTAGAGACGCTTGTGCAAGTCAATCCAATGCGTCAGTTTAATGGCTCTTCCCTTCGTAGTATCGTTCGGTCGCATACAAAGCTTGGCAATCATCACCATAGCCTCTTCCTTCGTCTCAGCGGCATAGAAAAGATGCTCTGGAGTAGGGCCAACATACACGCGGTCACCAGTCCTAGCATCGTAAACATACCAGTCTTCTTCATGGTCTTTTCTTCCCAATAGCATACGGCGATATTTTGCGCCATGAGGACCGACAATAACTGGAATGCCGAGTCGCCAGAACCCACTGCCTATTGCTGCTGCTTTCTGGGAGTAGGCGCCCCAAGCCAGACCAACTGCGCCTACACGGTTGTGGATGTAGTCGGCGATTTCCTCGTAATTGGCACGTAGATTGCGTTTGGCAAATATGTTGGCGATTTTGATAGCTGCACCTGCTATGTGCGCGTTGGCTACACAGGAGCCTACGTTGACTATTCCGCCTGCTTCAAAAGCCCCAGGATACATTTCGTATAACGTTTTGTCTTCCTCGTTCTTGTACATGGCTGCTGTCATGGCGGCGCATCCTGAAGTGACCACGATGAACCGACGATTAGCGAATTCCTGACAAATGTCGACAACTTCCTTTCCGCCGTGGGGATAGTTTGAGCATCCTACGACTGCCAGTACGCCTGGAATTTCACCGAGCACGATTGGGCTGCCCACGTTTCGTATTTCTACATCTTGTATAGCGCCTCTTCCAGACCTGCACTTGAATTTTTCTTCCTTGAGTTTCTTTTCTCCAGCTTTCACAATGAAACTGTGAAGAGGCAAGTCATTCTGGCAGGCGTTTTCGCAACGACCGCATCCTACACAGACATCATAAAGATTTGCGAGTGCATCTAAGTTGCCTTTTGAGGCTTCGGCAACCGCTTCCATGATTGGAAGGTCTTGTGGACATGCTCTTCTGCAGTCGTTGCACTTGCTGCAAGTTTTTGTGCCAGCGATAATGTCCTCCACGTTTGGAATAGCCTTGAACTTTTGGCGGTTGGGTGCAATCTTGACTGCTGTTCTCGCTGCGACTTCGCCGACTTTTTCTGGGTCAAGAATGAGCACGCCTGTAACTTTTCCTTCGGTTAAGTCTGTGACAATTGCGTCTACAGAGTCTTTTGTTCGGTTGGGCAGACCCATGCAGTTCTTCTCGCTTGCAACAATTATTGGCGCCTTTATTTTTTGGGCTTCGAGGAGACAGTCGGTTCGTACACATTGCTCATCGAGGACGATGACATCGGGTAGCCCACTTCTGATGAACCTGAGTTGCCACGAAATTGGACCAATTATTTTTGCTTTTGGACTGTAACGGGTGACGTCGTGGGCTGTGCAGCATAAGCCGCAGACTTCTACTTCGCCATAGAGTCCGTTTGTTTTTAGGTAGTCAACGATGCCTGTGGCGGGTACAACGTTGTGTCCGATGCATAGGATTACGGGTTTTTGGGGGTCTATTGTTCCGTATCCTAGGTCGACTAGTGGAGCTTCTGGGTCGGCTTTTGGAAAGCCTAGAGCTGCTACCTGTGCTATGTCTGCTACTTCTAAGCCGATGTGGTCTATCATTCCTGCATGGAAAACTTTGGATTCGAAGTCTATGTTGCTGCCCTCTTGTCCAGTGTGAGTTGCAGAAAGTAAGTTGGTGATTTGGTTTTCACAGTAGTCTAAAGCTTCTTCTAAGTCGCCGAGAGTTTTGGGTCTGATTCCGCAAACTAGACGGGTGATTGGCGCTTCAACCTCTATGTTGATTCCGCCTATGTCTATTGGAAAGTCGTGTCCATACTTCTCTATTAAGTGTTCAACCATGTGGCGAGCGTGGGCTGTGTGAGTGCTAGCGCCGATTAGACAGGCGAGCAATACTATGCGAGATTGTTGCGCTGCCATGTTGATGCCGCAGGCGCCTCTTTTTCCTGCTGTTAGGTCGCATTTGCCGAAGGTGCACAGGCAGCAGACGTCGCAGTATGGCATGTAGAATGGTTTGTAGCGTTGTAGGAGTTTGTGGTCCCATTCACGAAGGGTGGTTATGCTTGGGAATGGTGTGGGTCCCATTGGGTCTGTCCATGTTTCTGTTATTAGGCGTCCAAAACTGAGTTGAAGGTCTTTTATGGTTGCCACGTTTGATTTGAGTTCTTTTATTTTTAGTTGAACATTTTTTCGTGACAAGTGTAATGCACGTCTTTGTAAATGTGTTGAATTTAGTGAATAATTAAGGCGACCTTTATAATCTTTCTGTGCTACGTTGTTTGTGATGTATTTTTGAGTGGGAGAAACAGATTTTGTGTTTGTGTGTGCGCAAGGGGCTAGAGCCCCCTCTAATATGATTCAATTAGGCTCCAAATATGAAATCTATCAGTTGAAAGATGGTGACGAGAAGATTTTTCTTTTAGAGTATTTTTCTCAAATAGGATGTAGCTTCTGGAAAATTGTCGATGAGTTCTGTTCTTTTGTGCCATCGTTGATTGTCCTTGATTGTCTTTAGAAGGCAAGCTACTAACCATTCTCTGGCTTCATTTTTCTCGCCGAGAGAGGAGTGAACTCTTTCAGCAATTCTTGATGCGCTGTCTTTGGAGGTGTAACGCGCGTTTTTTAGCCATGTAAAGTGCTTAAGTGGTTCTTCCTTCAGCCAAGAATTGATTGCGACCGAGTAAACCAGTATGTTTTCTTCAATGAAGCGTCTGAATTCGTCTAACATCGACCTTTCCTCACTTGATGTGCCTGCACAGAGAAGGCAGGCGTCGAGAAACATAGAATAACAACACTGGCATTTTGTGATTGAGGCATCTGTAGGGAGACATCCGAAGCAGTTAAACGGTCGCCCCTTGTAGCGCTCGCATGTTACAGTCACAGGGTCTTTTTGGGTCTCTTTGCAGATATGTTCGGCTAGTTTTCGAAATGAAGATACTGAGGGTTCACCATAATTAACAATGTGAACAAGCTTCTCAACTGCAGCCACCTTGTTATCTGACGGTTGGCCAAGAAAACCGAAGACCTTTGACTCGGTTGCAGTCTCCACTTGACTTTTCTCCAGCCACTTCTCGAGGGTCTTAAAATAACCCGTGAGAATCTCTTTTTGTTGTTTGTTTAAACTTGCTTTGTCGTGGTAGCCAAGGGAGTCCAGCAAATCTCGACCTTCGCATCCTATCTTCAGTGGCTTGGAGAAGCGTTCTTCACCTATCTCGTTGCAGAGGATGTCAATACTTCTTGGGAAAAGAGGACACACTCGGCAGAACTCAGCCATCTGAGCACGTATCAATCGCTGATCTATAGTTAGGTTGCCTAACCTACCTTGCATTTTATTGATTAGATTGATTTCACTATCCCAGTTTTCAGGATCATCGGTCAGCTTAACGTTGTGCCAGAGGTTCCAGATCTTCCCCATCTCGACATCAGAGTTCTCGATGACTATTTCAAACCCTAAAGGAACATATTCATAGGTCATAAGCTTCGCGTTCATCTCACACTCTCCTTACTAATCATCTCTCCATTGATACGGTGACAACCACTTAAAACTTAACAACATGATAGTGCATGCGCTATGTCTTTAATTCAGTAGTAGTTAGTATTATTCTCAATCAACTAATTTTTTAGGAAATCCAGAACTTCCTTATTGAATTCGCTTCTCATCTCTGTAGGGAAATTGTGTCCCCCGCCTAACACTTTAACTAGCTTAGCATTCGGCACAAGGCTCGCAATTACCTCAGATGAAATCGGCTTAATTACTCTGTCCTCAGTTCCAGTTATGACTAATGTTGGAGCCTTGATCATTCCAAGCCTGTCAGCCGCATCATGCGCCGCCACTGCTTCCAACTGCGCAATATAACCTGTTAGCGTAATGAACCTGATCGCGATCTTCAACAACGGAATGAGGAGAACTCTGTTATACCATTTACTGATTGCCAGAGGCATGATAACACTACTAAACCTTCGAAAACTCGCCTCATCGCGTGAAGATCTCTCGTAAGCCTCTATTGCTTTATTAATCTCCGAGGAAAACCCGCTCGTCTCATCCCTTCGGGCAAATGTACATGCCAGAACCAGCTTGTTCACCCTCTCAGGATGATTAATGGCAAGCTCCTGCGCAATCATTCCTCCCATTGACCCGCCAAATATGTGAGCCTTCTCAATGCCTAGGTGATCCATCAGGCCAATTACATCATCCGCCATCATTTTTATGGTGTAAGGTCCAGTTGGTTTATCAGACTTCCCAACGCCTCGGTTATCGAATGTGATGGTGCGGTAATACTTCCTGAATGGTCCTAATTGAAACCCCCAGCGAATTTTAGCGGCGCCTAACCCCATGATGATGATTAGGGGATTTCCTTGTCCCCAAACGCTGTAATTTATGTTTATTCCATTAACGTTCGCTATTGGCATCTCAGACTTTTGCCTCGGCAATTACACTAGGAGTCATTTACTGTTTTGCCACAATTGTGTAATGTACGGTCTAAGGATTTAATCCTTCTACGATCACAGCCATAATTTATTTCGGAAGAAAGATTTAGCGCGCGCAAACCGAGACTATAAACCCTGTTTCTAAGATTCTTATGCAGGGTGTGACTTGAACCTATGAATGCTTTCGCAAGAGGACGCCAACTAGTTGACTTTTTCATTTTGTGGATGATTTTTAGCGTAACTTTAATAGGATTTTGTGGATAATGCCGTTGAGTATAAGTTGGGGAATGCTGTTTGCCAAAAGAAGTTCGTGTTGCCATTGCTGGTGTCGGAAACTGTGCGTCTGCGTTGGTTCAAGGCGTGGAATATTACAAGAATGCGAAGGAAAGGGCAACTGTGCCTGGGCTGATGCATGTCAACTTCGGTGGCTACCATATTCGCGATGTCAAGTTTGTGGCTGCTTTTGAGGTGAACCAGAACAAGATTGGTAAAGATTTGGCTAACGCTATATGGGCTGAACCTAACTGTTGTGCCAAATTCGCCGAAGTGCCTAAAATCGGTGTAAAGGTTTTGCCAGGTCCAATTCTTGACGGTGTTGCACCTCATATGAAGGAGCCGTTTTACACTTACGATGCAAAGAAAACGAAGCCTACGGATGTAGCTGAAGCCCTGCGTGAGGCTGAAGCAGATGTATTGGTTAATTTTATTCCCGTGGGGAGCAACCGTGCCACACGAGCCTATGCGGAAGCCTGTTTGAAGGCGAAGTGCGCTCTAGCTAACTGCATTCCAGAGTTCATTGCTTCTGACGCTGCTTGGGCTAAGAGGTTTGAAAGGGCTGGTTTGCCTGTGGCCGGCGATGACATTAAGAGTCAGTTGGGCGCCACTATTCTGCACCGTAATTTGATAAAATTGTGTGTAGACAGAGGGGTTGAAGTTGACGAGACCTATCAACTCAACTTGGGAGGCAACACTGACTTTCTCAACATGACGGTTGAAGAAAGACTTCACACTAAGCGAATAAGTAAAACAGAAGCTGTGACGAGCCTCGTGCCCTATAAAGTTCCGACAAGAATAGGTCCTTCAGACTACGTGCCCTTCTTAGGTGACAAAAAAATTTGTTACGTGTTCATCAAAGGACGAAAATTCGGCAACCAACCCGTTACTTTGACAGCTAAATTGGAAGTTGAGGATTCACCTAACAGTGCAGGTGTGGTTATAGACGTTGTAAGAGCCGTAAAACTAGCATTAGACAGAGGCATAAGCGGCGCATTAACGGGCATATCAGCCTACGCTTTTAAGCATCCGCCTGTGCAGGTGCCAGACGAACAAGCCAAACAATGGGTAGAAGAATATATTCAAGGAAAGCGTCAGCGATAAAAGAAATTTTCCATAAAGTTTAAATTTTTCCAAAATATATAATTAATGGTGAAAAGAATTGTCTCTGGTAAAAGTTGACTCGCAAAGGAGAATATACATTCCTAAGGAACTATCCTTTAAAGCCGATAAGGCAATAATCGTGCCCTATGGCGCATCATTTTTGCTCATCCCAGTTCCAGAAAAAATCATCGAAATAGACGTTAAGGCTTCGATACAAGAATTGAAGAGAAGGGCTGAGGAAAAGGCTAGAGAAGATGTTGCGATGAAAATGAAGAGACACAGACAAGACTAGGTGAGACTTTGCTCCTTGAGTCTGACATATTTATCGCTTATATGAAAAGGGAAGACTGGCTGAAAAAAACAGCCACCGCAATCATAGACGCTATTGAAAGGGGACGGCTAAGCCCAGTTCAAGCTTCTACTGAGGTCTTTCACGAACTCTATTACGTTTTTTCCGACTTCGTACCAGTTCAAACAATCATGGCAAACCAAGCTAAAATAGCCACAATTAAAAACCTAAACTACATTGCTCCAGATTACACAACGTACCTCACAGCGTTAAGCGTCATGGACACCTACGGAATAACATCCATCTTTGACGCCATATACGCTGCCACAGCCTTAAGCGCCACCGTACCAGACCACACCATAATATCAACTGACAAAATATACGAAGCCATTAAAGGGCTAAAACGAATCGACCCACAAAAACTCAAAATTTAAAGTAAACACCAGGTAGAAGACTACATACAAGGAAAACGAGAAAGATAGCAAGCTTTCTTACAATGATTTATTGACGAGATGAAGTCTAACGTATGTTCTAAGTGTTTCATCTAACCTACAGAAGATTGTTTCAGAAGACATAAATTGAATTAGCAATAGTAGTAAAATTAGAGAGAAGAGAAAGGAAAATTGAAAGGCAAAACAATTCCTGCAATGATACTTACATTAATTCTAATAAGCATTTTAACAGCGACCTTTAACATTAAACCAGCAATGGCAGAGACATGGGAAAACAACACAGAACAAATCCAGATAGAACCCGAGCCCATCTATGTTGGCATCGCAAAGTACTACGACGACAGAAAATGCGTTGTCACATCTTCTCAAGACGACTTGTACACTAATACCTCATCGTGGCACAACTGCCTCTCAATGTTGACAGAAAAGAAAATCCATCACACAATAAGCATCATCACAAATCTCACTGACTGGAATTTCGTGCAATATTGGGTGAATCAAGGATGCACTGAAGCAGCTTCGCACAGCAGAAATCATGTTCACGCTCCTTACATTGGAACAGACCCTTATAATGGCAGAGCGAGGATTAGTTATGAATGGCAAATTAACGGAAGCAAAAACGACATCATAGGCAACGTAACCCTACCAAATTGGTGGAGAAGCGGAAACAAAGAATACGTCTATGCATGGATAGAACCCTTCGGGTCCTCAGATGTCACAGTACGACAATGGCTAGGCGACACACACTACCTTGGCGACAGAGGGATAAGCTCAGGCATCTATGACCTTGCTCTATGGGATTCAAAAAACGAATTATTCAACAGAATTGGCTACACTGTTGAAATGGGGCGCCCCCCATGGGGAGGAGACTCATCGGTTTCGTCCTTAAACAGCAAATTTAACACTGCTTACACAAACAGCAAAATTTACCATTTCATGACGCATCCTGTGCACGTAGACTGGAGCAACGGCTCTTACGCTGATCAGCATACAGACTACATTTGTAACAGAACAGACGTCTGGTATGTTCCCTTGGGCTTGTTATATCTTTACCACTGGGCTAAGGTAAGAAACGTAACAAACACAACATCAACAGGCTCAGGAGAAAACAAGGTTTTCAAAATCAGCATAAACGAAACCAGCCATCTGAATTATGGAGTTTCTTACCCAATCACACATGTATTCGACATTCCCTCGGACTGGACAAGTGGATACGTGTACTACCGCTATTCAACCACACAACCATGGGCATTGATGACTAACAAAAATAGGGAAGAGTTCTTCAACGGAATAAACGCATCAAGGTTCGACTTCACCAGCCATAAAGCATACGTGTCGGTTGGATTCAACAATGTGAGTCACAATATTTACCTTCATTTACGATGCACTCCGCTAGTTTTAGACGCAACAGTTGACTTTCCAATATATGGTTTGAACCTGGCAAGCAAGGGAAAAAGAATTTCTAGTTACATTGAGGTCCCAGAAGGCTACAAGGTAAACGAAATCAATGTTTCGACAATGTTATTGAATAACACTGTTCCAGTTGACGTTAAAAGCCCTGTAACATTTGGCGACTATGACAACGATACAATTTCAGACTTAACAGTGTATTTTGACAGAGCTAAAGTCTCATCATACGTGCTTGCCAACATCAACGTAAGCAAGCTAGTTGAAAGAAGATTCATGACCATAACCTTGACTGTAACTGGCAAGCTAAACGATGGAACACCATTCCAAGGAAGCGACACAGTAAAGATAACCATGCTTACACAAGAAAAGAAAGAGAGCACTCTCACCGAGGAACCTTTGGCAATATTCATTTGCTTTTCGTCGACAGAAGAAGAACTCTTCGAATTAAATCAGAAATCGACACAAACAAGCAGAACTTAAAAAGAGGACTGCGTTAAACTTAGACTTTTTTGCTAATGGGTTTTACGTATGCTATGTCTTTTTTTGTTGCTTTGAATCCTACTTTCTCGTATAGTTTGATGGCTTTTGTTATGTTCTGGTCGTCTACGCCCAGCATAGCTTCGGTCATGCCCTTCGCCTTCAAAAGTTTCATGCCCTCAATCATCAGTCTTGTACCTATTCCCTTTAGTCGACGTTGTTTTAAGACCCCTATACTTAGTATCCAGCCGCAGAGAACTTTCTTCTCTTCATTATATTTTTGGTCTATGCCCACTCCAACATAGCCGACAGGCTTGTCCTGCACAAGCGTGAACAACCATTCTTGGTCCTTAAAAGTTGGGTCTTGCTCCAAGAAATATCGAGTCTCCTCAACTGTGTCAGGTCTGTAATTGTAATGTTCGCTGAAGGCTTCATTAGACAACCAGTTGATGAGCTTCAAGTCTTCTATGGAGCCTTTCTGAAATTTTCTCAACTGCACCTCTAAATTTTCTCCAACGCCAGAGGGAATGCTTCGCAAATCTCTTTTCATTAAGCTGAAGACTCTGACATTCTTGAAACCCATGGTTTCCCAGAGCCGAACCGCCTCTGGCTTGTCTTCCAACGCGCCAGCCTCAACTCTTTCCATTTCGCGTTCTCTAAGGCTTTCCAAGGCTTTCTCAGCCAACGCCCTTCCTATTCCCCTTCGCCTATACTCTGGAATCACTCCCAAGGCACGCATGAAACCTTTCTTTTCCTCCCTCATCTTATCCACGTAGGCGTTGACTATTCCCACAGGTTCGCCGTCGAGTTCAGCAATGAACATACCTGTGGCGTCAAAGGTTGGAGCCTTCTCACTGGCTATCATGTCTTCAACTGTGCTGCTTCGGAACTCGTCGAATTCCTTGAATGCTCTATTCGCTACATTAATCCAAACGGTTTCGTCTCGTCCTTGAACAAACTTCCTGATCTTCAGCATCATTGCTGTCCTCTTTTTGAGCCTTCCACAAAAAAGTCAAACCAACATTTAACCATTCCTATATGAGAGAAAACTCATCTCAAAGACGAATGCCTCTTTCAGGCATGGCTTTTGCCTCTATGCCCAACCGCTTAGTAATCTCCTTGGCTAAAACCTTGGCGTCTCCAACCCTATAATTGTCTGTGATGACCAACTTCGGTTTGCTCTCTCTTACGTATCGAAGCAATCCATTAAAGTCAGAGTGGTCGCTCAAGGCAATCACATGCTCGTTGTCAGCTATTTGCCGTCTTGGGCTGCTGAACTCCCAACCGCTGACACTGATGCGGAACGCTTCTTTGCCCACGTATCGGCGTGAGTTCATGTGATAAAAAGCGACGTAGGGTTCTTGTCTCTCAATCATTTGCTTTGCTTCATCCTCACTCGACAACAAATACTTGCCTAAGTGCATACTGTGTCTTTCACAAACCTTGGAAACTTGAAACACTTTTTCAGGAACAACAAAAGGCGCTCTCACCTTATTGTTGCGCAAAATCTGCATCACTTCTTGCAGTTTACCATGATAACCAAAAACGTAAACTGGACCCTGTTTCAAACCCGAGTCAACCAATGAAACAAGCGCGTTCTCAACAACTCTTTGGAAGGGTCGAACTTGAAAAGGGTTTCCGTAAGTCGCCTCGATAACCAACACGTCAGCGTCGATGACAGGTGTGTTCGAAAGCCTAAAATCCCCAGTGTACACGCACCTGGTTCCTTCTTCGTCTTCAACCAAAACTTGAGCTGCACCCAAAATGTGGTCAGCACGATAAAGCGTCAAACGCTCATTTTCAATTGTCAAATTTTCTTCATAAGCCAAAGTCTTAACATTACCCATCATGAGAAACAAGGAACCATGCATGACTTCCAACAAGTCTCGAGTGGTAGACGTCATCACCACAGCTTTACAATTTCGCAGACTATGCTGCAACCCAGTGAGATGGTCGTAATGCATATGAGTAACCACTCTTAAAGAGCGAGTATCATCATAAGAGTCGCAGGCAACATGCCTGCCTAAGAGCACAGCTCCCTTCTCACTTATGGACGCCTTCAGAGACATGAAAGCATCACTTCACTGCATTAGTTGTCGCTTTGAAAAGATAAAACTTAACATTGATATAGGAGAAAAAACGGGAAATCACTTCGACAATTTTTAAATACCTCTGTTACTGCATTCTTTACTAGAAGGCGCATTGGCGGTTTCCGCATGTTAAGGTATAAGTATTCCTTAACAAACGAAGGAGAGAGAAGGTGCGCGAAAAGCGAGTTTTACCTACAGCAGACTCCGAACTACAAGGGATACACTGAAAAAATCTTCCGAACACTCTATGGGACTGGTCCACTTACCATAGGGGAAATAAGTCAACATACAGGCATTGACAAACGAGCTGTCAACGGCATTATAACGTTCAACCTCCTGATGGGGTACATCAAACGCATAGACATGTGATTGGGCAGTAGAATCAGAGACGACTGCTACGTTTTGATAGAGTTAAAACCATTCACTGTTTCTTTCAATGCTATTGCTTTTTGGACTTGAACTCGGGGAAAACTTATAGTTGGCAAAAGAGACACTACTGCTTTGAAAGGTGTAACAGTGATGGTTGAAGAGAGCGACGTTGTGGAATTTCTAAAAGACCATGAGGGACAAGCCTCTCTAGACCAAATCTCGGAAGGCTTGGGCATTCCAAAATACGGACCCAAATCTGCCTACGCTTTGCTTCAGTCACTTCGTTCAAGAGAAGTGGTGGATAGAAGGGGAGAATTATGGGTACTTCTGACTACAGAAACAGAGACGGCCAGAAAGGAGACAGAAGCTGCTCCTTCAGCGGAAGAGAAAAAGCCTGAAGCTGCGCCTGACGTTGAGAAAATCATGAAAGCCATGGCGAAGACGCTGGCAGACGCCATGAAAGGAGCCAGAGCGCCCACGGACGAGTGGGAACTTGCCGTCAAGCCTATGAAAACAGAAATTGAGCGCAAAGAAGAAAAATTGAGTGCATTGGTTCTTCGCCCCGACGTAGGGACTGAGGCGAAGAAGCCGCTTTTAGGGTTTCCAACGGGCACGTTTATTGACTACCTGTTTTTGACACCCGAAGGTAAGCCTCTCAACGGTGTGCCCATCTGCGGACAGTTTGCCATAACTGGCTTGCCTGGTGCTGGCAAGTCTATTCTCGTTGAAGAAATGGCAGTTAGGGTTGCTGCGGCGGGTCGTAAGGTGCTTTTCGCCACGGCTGAAGACACTTGGAAGAGTGTTACGCCTCGTTTTGACTTGCAGTCGCGCTTGAAGCAGAAAGCCGAGATTTTGGGATTAGATTGGAAGAAGGTCATGGAAAACCTGTTTGTCCTAGACACTGTTGTTTTTCCTGAACTACGTGACTGGAACACTTTCGCTGAGACCTATCGTTACGTGGTTGAGCAAGAGAAAATTGAGTTAGCCATCATAGATTCTGTGACTGTTCTCGAAGCGTATCGAGGCGCTTTAAAGTATAGGGTTATGGAATTAGCCCGCTACAATCAGTTACACGGTGTGACAGGGCTCTACATCAATCAACGCAGTGCCGAGATGTGGGACACCTACGAGATGGCTGGCGGCATCGGTTTAGCCCACAACCTTGACGGAACAATCGTAGTTGATTATGGACGAGTCTACTGGTATGATCAGCAGGCGGATTTAGAAGCCAAACGAGGCGAGTTTGTCCGAATCGCCAGAGTCCTAGACTGCCGCATGTGCAACTTCGAGCGTAGACGCATACGCATCGACATCACACCAGACGGATTCATAAAAGCCTTAGAACCCATTCCTAAGCCCCCAGAATAGACGTGCCTAACCCAGGAAAATACGTTATGACTGTGGTGAAACCGCCTTCTTTCGATGAACTGGTACGCATTTATGGTAGTCGTCAGGCGGCTGTGCAGCATCTGCTTGATTCAGGGTTCAAACCAGAAGACATCGAATGGAAAATGGGTGTTCCCTACTACTTGATTAAGTTGCTTATAGCTAAAGTTAAATTAACTAACGCCACAAAGTTTTCCACCGTAGTTAATACTTACGAACGTTTGGCTTTGTTGCGAAGCAAGAAGGGAAAAGAAACTGAACTAACAAAGTTCTTCAAACGAGACGACCTCAATTTAGAAGTCAAGACTCGATTGGCGCTTGGAACTTTAACAGAAGAAAACCTGAAGGTGGGTCCAGGCACCATGGAGAGAGCCATAAGCTTGGCAACTGGAACAGCCATAAACGAGGTGCGGCGACTCCTAATCGACTACGGAGAGCACGGCGAAGTCGCATACTTACTGAAAAAATCCAAGCAGGCAGAGTTGACTGTAGAAGAAGTTTACGAGGCGATTCGTCTTCTTCCAAGCCTCGTAAAGTTGAATGAGCGCGACCTTTACGTGTCTAGTCTGCTTAGAGTTGGCATGCCCGAAGAAGCAAAATACGTTGTACGCCTGATTTTAGGAGATTTAAAACTTGGATATTATCAGAGCACTGTGATTCGGGCTGCTGCCAAAGCCTACAACGTTCCATTAGAACTAATTGAGAGCGCAACCACCATATTAGGAATTACCGAAGGCTTGATGCTGGCGCCGGAGGGCGAGTTGAAACTTTCAGAAGTTAAACTGCGCCCTGGACAGTTTCTTAAGCCTCAGCTTGCTCACTTATATGAGCCTGACAAGGTTTCGTATCCTGTTCGAGCTGAGTACAAGTATGATGGCAGCCGCCTGCAAATTCACAGATGGGGTACCCAAATTCGGTTGTTTTCTAGACGTGCTATAGAGAAAACGCAAACTCTGCCCGAAATTGTGGAAATTGCTCAAAAGTTTAATGCTCAAAGCTGCATTGTTGACAGTGAAGTTATGGCTGTGGATGAAAACGGAGTTTTTCAATCGTTTCAATCGCTGCTTGAGCGAACCGTGCCTAGAAAGCTTTCACCTGAAGAGTTGAAGCAGAGAAAGGAAAAGTTAGGAGTAACCATTCGTGTCTTTGACATTTTGTTCTTGAATGGTAGAGTACTAACAGATTTGCCTCTTCTCGATAGGAGAAGGTACCTGTTAGAGGTGGTTCCAGCACAATACCTAGCTGAAGGCTTAGACTGCAGAAACGAAGTAGAGTTAATGAGGTTTTATGAAGATGCTTTAAAAGTTGGGTTGGAGGGTATAATCGTCAAGAGCCTATCTTCCGTGTACTCACCTGGTGAACGAACTTATACGTGGTTGAAGCTGAAGCCCGAGAGAGACACAATCGACTGCACGATTGTAAAGGCGTTGTTTGGCAAAGGCAGAAGAGCAGGCTTGTACTCCTCCTTTATGCTTGCGGTTCGAGACCCAACTGAAAAGAGGTTGTACACGATTGGAAAGGTTTCAAACTTATCGGAAGAGGTCATGGAACAACTTCGAGACATTGTTGAACAAAACCGAATAAGCGCTGATGAGGAAGGCGTTTTAGTCAAGCCCACAGTGGTTGTGGAGGTAACCTATCAAGAGATTCAAGAAACAAATGAATACACGAGTGGTTATGCATTGAGAGTGCCCAAAGTTGTGCGGTTTAGACCCGACAAGAAGGTTGAAGAAATCGACGATTTAAACAAACTGAAGAAACTGTACGAGTTGCAGTATGAACGATTTCCAGTTCAGACACTGTAGACCTCATAGATTTCTGTTATGTTTCTCTCCACTTAGCCTTCAACGAAGTCAACACAACAAATGTCACAGTTGTTGCGATGAGGATTAACCAACGAACAATTACAGTTTCCGGAGTTAAAGGCAGTAAACCCAAGTAGTATCTTATCAAGCCAGCCACGTTAGACGTTGGAAGTATAACAGATATCCAACTTAAACCGCCAAGCAAGGTTTCTGGATAGTACACTGGCGGTATGAAAATTAAGCCGAGACCTAGAAGGTTTGATATGTTGTTGAGCAACCATGGACTTGCCTTGTAAAGATAAGTTGAAATTATGAAACCGATGGCGCTCATTGCTGCCCAAGCCATCACAAGAGATACAATGGTCCAGATTGTTGTAGTGACATTAAGAAACCCCCAAAGAGAAGCAATTGCTCCGAAAAATACGAGGCTTGGAAGCGAAAGTAAGAAGGGCGCTAAGGCTGTACCCATAGCGTATGAAGCAGGATGAACAGGCATGGCGACAATCATTTCACGTATTTTGACGTATCTATCCCATGAAATGTCTTGAATGGCAGCTGAAACACCGATGAAACTGATTGTTGAAACCATGGCGCCTATTAAGCCATGAATGAGCATTCCCTCAGCAGCGAAGATAGCCATGAAAAATAGGGGAATAGCCGATATCAAAGCAATAACTATCAATACGAGTGGATTTCTCTTAAAGTCTGGGTAAGATTTCATCCAAGCAATCATAAAAGTGTCCTCAATGATTTTCGTTGTTTATTCCTCCTACAAGTTTGACGAATACGTCTTCAAGCGTGATAGGTGAAGCTTCGGCTCGCAACCCCATTTTTAGAGTTGTCTTCAGAAGTTCTAGGGCTTCGTTTTCAGTTTTCACGTAAACAATGTATCTGTCGCCGAGTTTAGTCACTTCTCCATAATTGGAGAGCTTGTCAAAGTGTCCGCTGACCACAACTCGGTATTTCTCTTTTGCAAGACTCTTGATTTCGTCGGGTCTGCCTTCAGCAACCACATTTCCTTTGTTGATTATAGCTAATCTATCTGAAACCATCTCAGCCTCTTCCATCATGTGCGTAGTCAAAAGTATAGTTTTGCCTTTCTCAACCATGTCTCTCAAAGCCGACCACACGCCTCGTCGGGCTACTGCGTCAAGCCCGCTTGTAGGCTCATCTAACATGAGCACGTCTGTATCAGAGGCGAGAGCAGAGGCAATGATGGCTCTTTTCTTTTCTCCACCTGAAAGAGTTGAACACGTTCTCTCTTTCAGCTGCGCTAAATCAACAGATTTCAAAGCCTTGTCTGCAGCCAATCTCGCAGTTCGGCTCGACATGCCTCTTAGCCGAGCAAAGTAGTAGGCGTATTCCCAAGGCGTGTAATTGCCATAAGTAGCCACGTCTTGCGGAACCACAGCAATGTGTTCACGCACCTTTTCTGGTTGCTCGACAACACTGTAGCCTAAAACTGTGGCATCACCTTTAGTGGGCAGCAGTTGAGTAGAAATGATGCGCAGAAAGGTGGTTTTACCCGCACCGTTGGGTCCAAGAAGAGTGAAGAGTTCTCCTTTTCCAATAGATATGTTGACGCCTTTCAAAGCCTCAACCCTTTCTTTGCTGTAGTAAACCTTGACTAAGTCAAGCGATTTTACAGCTTCACTCAAAGTCCTTGTTCCTCCCTACTTCACGCTCATCGATATTGGAGCATGGACACCATAGTTAAAGAGTGTGAAAAGAAGTGACCAGAAGTGTGGTCACCTAATAAAAAATTCTTTTTCAACGAACAGTTCACGTCACATCAACCCATGCTTCTAGTGATCTTCTCTGGGGGATTGGCAAGCTTTGACTTGGGATGAACGTGAACAGTGCCAGAGTATTTGACTCTGCCCCTGACCTCGCATCCTTCACCTATATCGACGTCGTTTCCAGTTACTTGGTCGCAGAAAACGTTTTCAATTGCGACTTTGTCCGAAGCCACTATGCTGGTGGTTTCCAGCCTACCTGCTCCTAGCTTTCCGCCGAAAATTGGAAAGCCAAAAATCACTATGCCCTCTATTACCTCGCCTTTCTCAACAGTAACGTTGTTTGCTTCAATTCCATCCCTTACATGAGACTTGCCTCGCCTCAACTCTGCTCTAAAATCATTAGTAGCAACTTTTCCTTCCACTTGAAATCGACCGCGAAGATCCACTGAGTTCTTGGTCTTCAAATCACCTACGACCTTCAAAGCACCACTACCCGAGAAAGAATCATCTAACTCTACATGCCCCCCAATTGAAAATGAGCCTGCAAAACGAGTCACACCTCCCTTAAAGTCTCTGCCAACCTTGAGGCTTCCAGCAGATGACAAAGTCTTGGTTCTCACTGCTCCTGCAATAGAAGCCGACCCTGAAAACCGCATTTCATCTGCCTCAGCGTCACCTTCAATTAAAACGCTTCCAGAACCTCTTATCCGCTTAGTTTTTATGCCGCCTGGTAAGCGACCGCTTCCACTGATTCTAATTTCTTCTTGAGAGATAAGCCCCGAGCCAGAAACGCTGGCTTCGCCTAATCCTGGTAGGTTAGTTCTGCCAGAGCCTCTTATGTGCACAACTGGCGGCGTAGTTGTTTCACGCAGTTTTTCCTCGTATTCTTTCATCTTTTCTTCGCTTTTCAAAAAATTGCTCTCCTTACTTCCTACTCTATTCCTCCAGTTGCTTTGAGCGCGTCTCTTATCTCGATTAGGAGTTGTTTCATTTCTTTGAGGCGTCTTTCAGTCTCTTTTAACACTTCTTCATCTGACCATTTTAAATAGCGAAGTTCTCTTTTCATGGATGTTTCAGCCTCCTCACTGTCCAGCCGTTTTTAATATGTCCCTGATTTGTTTCAAAACAGCGGTTATTTCATCTAGCTCTTCTAGAGTCGCTCGTTGATGCGCCCTCAGAAGGTTCAGCTTCTCAGTGTCTGCGCTGCTCACCGTCTCGGGCAATTCTTCGCTGCCAATTGCCATGCCTATAATACCGAGACCAGCTGCGACAACTAAGGCTACGAAACCCAGAATGGTGGCTGCGATCCAGTTGAATTGGTGATACACTGAAAAGTAAACGAGAGCCACTGGAACACCGAAACCTATGGCAATGACTGACAACGCTGTCAGATTCGTGATTCTAACCATCTTTTTCACCTCTGCCTTTCCCTTTGAAGAGAACCCGTATGTTGTCAGGTGTCAAAACGAATTTGAAATCAGACGGCGCATAATATTTGACAGATGGCAGTCCTTTCACTTTCTTCTCCTCTCTCACTTCTTTTACTAGACCCTGTTTTTTTAACCCGTCGAGGTGTAGATAAGCCAGCGGATAGGGTAGCCTCAACTCCTTTGCCAATGCGTAGACGTGCTTGGGCTTTTCCGACAGAGAAGCAATCATTTTAAGCCTTATGGGATTCGCCAGAACCTTCAAAGTCTTCACCATTTCGTCCCGAGCATGTTCATTCAACACTTTCTCCCCGACGGCATGGAATATATAAACTATTTCTGATATATAAGAATTTCCTTATATAGTTTATCTACCAGCGCAACTTCCAAGGTTGAGGAATAGGCAGCTGAGACGTTGAGTAAAACTGCTTTTTTCTCAGTCCGAGAGCAATGTCGATAAACTCAGGTATGATTGAGTACAGAAAATCTTGAGTTGGACTACCCCAACGCAACCCTATACATGACGGATCAAGGTAAACGTACAGTTTTTTTCCATCAACATAGTTGTAGACTGCTTCGTTGGGTCTGCCATACTTGGGCTTGTCTGAAATCTTGAAGGGCCACAACTTGCATGCTACAGGTTTCGTGTATTGAAGAGCACAAAGCCACTTACCATAGAAATCGTAAAGAAAAATGCAGGTTCCGTCGCTTTTGCGTTTGAGATAGAATCTGCTTATGCTGGGTTGGGTGAAGCTTACTCCATAAGTCTTAACGATGTTTACCCATTCGGGAAAGTCTAAAACAACGTCAAAGCCTTTGCAGCAGAGACCGCAAGCTGAGCAATTCCAGTCTTGCATGTATCTCCACGGAATGGGCAGCATACGCTACATCAAATAGAATTTCAGTTAATAGGTTTTAATAAACATAACTCAGCTTCCAACGAAAAAAGGCTTGGTCTTAGTTGCCCAAGTGTTTCTTCAGAATGTGTGTGCGTAGAAGGTTCTCTAGTTTTAGTTGAACCCAAACGCACTTTGGCGCTCCGTCTTCGACAAAGCTGACGTACATATGTCTTCAAAGAATTTAATATATGGTGTCTTAATATACTCATTGTTTCTCGTTCAAGAACATTCCAGAATAGATATATGTCCTAATGCCAACCCATAGTTATCAATTAAAGACAAGAGAAAGTTGCACAATATTTAGGGCACATTTTATACGAATTGCCCTTCTAACATGTATCATTGGCATAGTCTTCTTGACGCTCTAGGTTGGAATCAGAAGCTGCACCAACCAGCGAATCCTCCTTCAGCTCTTCGCTAAGCACTTGTTCAAGATTTTGTAAAATCATCTCGTCTCCCACAAAATATGTTGCATTTGAGAGAAAAAGCGTAAGAACACCTCTTTCGCTTGTGTGTACTGAGCGCCTGTCAAAATACTGGTTGAGTAGCGCTAGCTTGTCCCTTTGATTATAGACGTCATAATTGTGAATTGTCAGAGAATGTTCGTTCTTCATTTGACCTATGAACGGTTCATTCTTCTCACAGTGAGGGCATCTCTGCCCAAAGAAGTAATAGGCGCTGATGTGTTTGTCGCCTAGAGAAACAGGTGCGCTCCTGTCATGGCGAGAAGAAGACTGAAACTCGCCTTCAACCAAAAAAGATGCACAGAACAAGGCAACAAAAAATGCAAAAATCACTAAGATTTTAGCCTTCCCCATCCTCATCTCCCCTTAAGATGTTGGAACTATTTGTGTTAAAAGTATTTATCACTTGTGAAAAAGACTTCTAGTAACAAAAAACATGCCTTGTCCTAGGCTTCATACTTTATCATACATTGTTGTAATTTCTATCTCTTGTATACATAAATTGTGTGAGAAGGATAACCAAGTCTAGGATTTTCGCAGAAGTTGTCGATTTTGACTGGGCGCCACCCTAAGATTTCATAGTCATGCGACACAACTCTTGCGCCAAGTTTAAGCTCTGACTCCAGTTTAGGCTTCACCTTGTCGTTGGCGCTTGTCGTTAAATAGAGTGTAACGACGTCTGCTTGAGCCAAGTCCACCTTAAATATGTCGCCTTGAACGATTTTAACCCGTCCCTCCAAGCCCAACTCTGAAACCTTAGTTAATGCTTGCTTAACCAAATCTTCGCGCATTTCAATTCCCACGCCGCGGGCTCCAAATTCATGAGCCGCCATGATGACTACTCTGCCGTCGCCGCATCCCAGGTCGTAAATGATTTCACCTGGTTTTAGTTGAGCAAGTGAGAGCATCTGCTTGACAACAGGAAGCGGGGTTGCAACAAAGGGAGCAATGAACAAGCTCCAGCACTCCAATGATTCTAACTAGTCTTGCCTATTTGTCTCTATAAGATGCTTATTTTCTTTTCGAACCTAGAAGAAGAATTTGCAGAGATTTATCTTTTTTTGGAAGCAAAAGAAACCGTGAAGTGCTTTATGCGACGTAGTTTGTGGGTTTCTTCTGTACTGGTCGCCGTGACTCGCCGCATATCATGCAGCTTTGTTGGCAAAGGTCAAGGTATTTCTCCTCGCTGGTCAAGACGGCTTCAGCTGCCTTACCGCATAAGTCACTTTGTTCGGTGCAGCCTGCTTCTTTACACAGCTGGGAAATAAAGTTGCAACATTCATATGCGTCTTTAAGGCTGAATGCGACACGGTTTGTTCTAACTAAGAGGCATAATTCTCTGGCTAAGACACACGTTTTGATATACTTGAATCGGCTGATGGCTTGTTCTCGAAGCTGTTGACGACTCAACTCCATACTCATGCTCTCCACAACTCTTGCAGCGAATGAACTACTCTCTTTGACTCTTTTATATTTTTGGAATCCAGTGTAACTACTACTGATTCATTTCGCAACGACAACGCTACCAAAACCTTCTTTTCAATGCGTTTCGTTCAGCCTCTATGACTAATTCAAAAAAGTGGTCAGAAAGCGTATGTTCCTTTCGCAGCACTTGCAAGGCGTCGTCTGTGCGTACACGTCGTCCAGTCAAGGCTAAAGCAGCGGGTTTCCCATACCTAGACACGAGTTCCGCTGTTTCCAACGCTTGCTCAAGCAACTTCTGCTCGCTTTTTGTGAGTTTTTCGCCTCTCTTATCCACAAGCGACCGAATCTGGTCTTCTTCCTTGCTGAACACAGCTAACGCTGTTGATCCACATTTCGGGCAAGTTGGTTTGTCTGGTAGGTCGTTTATGCGAATCATTTCCATGTAGTCCCAACTTTGGGTGCAAACGAAAGTGCGTACTTCATTTAACAATCGAGCTTTGGCTGACTCAACCAAAATGAGTTTCATTCGTTCACTCGGAATCAAATCGGTTTTCATGCTTACTCGTTCGATGCCCACGCGAGCAATTGGAGTTGCAACGCCTTTAGTCTCCAATTTCATGATTTCGACTTTGTTCGATTTAATGTCGCCTAAAACCTGCAACATGCGTTTTAAGTCCAGGTCTTTGGAGAAAACCTCTTTCAACGCCTCCTCATACAATGCTGTGCCCTCAAAACTTTTCATTAAACTACGTAGACTAACTGTTCCGAAGTCTACCCATTTTTTGAGAGCGCCGAAACGTCTAGCCACATGAATCATTCTGCGCTTAAACAAACCTGTCTTAACTGTTGCCTTAGTTAGCATGTCTTGAATCGTAGCGTCTGACATCTGTTTTAAGTCGTTAAACAGTGAAATGATGGCGTCAGCGTTGGCTGTGCCCATTGTCTGAATGAAAATACGATAGGGGTCATGTTGAACAGCCACAGTGTAGCCCGTCTGCTCTGACAACACATGTCCAAGCAGCTGCGCTAAAGCACGATTTGTCAAAGAACCAAAGTTGGCGTGAATAATGACGAATTCTTCCCAGTCTTCGATGACGATTCGCTTGTCAGTTGGCACCATGCAGCCTCTCTGCACTTGCTCAACGGTTTCCGAAATTGCTCGACCAACTGTTACTGTGTCAGCTGGATACTTCTTAGCTAGTTGAGCCGCTATTTCTTCAGTTTTCATGCCTCTCCTAATTTTTTGTTCCACGACACCTCTGAGCTGACCAACTTCTTGGGCAACTTCAAAGGGAACAGGGATTTCTTCTCCAATCCAGCTTGGAATGGCGCCAGTTGGGTCGTCTACAGCTTTCACGTAGAGTTTGTCGCCGTAAACATGCCTTATTTGCCATGGGCTGCCCCGAATGATGAATTTGACGCCTGGTTTTCCATACTCTGCCATGAAGGCTTCGTCGAGCACGCCGATGGCTGAGTCTGCCGATTCTTCTACAACCAAGTATTGTTTTTCGTCGGGAATCATTGATAAGTTTTCAAAGTAGTATTCGTAGAGAGCCTTGGTTCTACGAGGTTTTATTGCAAGCTGGTCTTCGAACGAGACCCACGCCAAGCGTGGATAGCGGGAATGCATGTAAGTTAAAACTTTCTGGATGTCTTCAAGGGTGAGGTCAAGGTATGGGTAGGCTTTCTTGAACATGTCGTAGATTTCGTAGAAGTACCAGCGTTTCTTCTTCATCAACAAACCAATGATTTGATGAGCAAGAGCATCATATGGTTTGTAAGGAATGTCAACTGGCTCAAGCTGTTCCTTGTATGCCATGCGGGCGATGGCCATGGCTTCTAAGGTGTCGTCAGAATCCATTGTAATAATGACTCCGTTTGCTATGCGTCCGATGCGATGCCCGCTTCGACCTACACGCTGAATGAGACGGGTCACTTGCCTAGGGCTCATGTACTGAATGACTAAGTCTATTCTGCCCACGTCGATGCCTAACTCTAGCGAGCTTGTGGCAACCAACCCTTTTAGGGCGCCTTCTTTCAATCCTTTTTCAGCTGCGATTCGAGATGGTTTAGCCAAAGAGCCGTGGTGAATAGAAACGGGAAAGTTGACGTCCCAGACTTTGAATCGGCTGGCTAAAACCTCGGAGATGGCTCGCGTGTTAGTGAATAAGAGCACCGACTTTTGTTTCTCAATGATTTGACGTATTATCCGTAAGCGAGCGGCAACTTCAGGATGAGTGAACAAAGTAGAAGCGAGTTCGTTGTCATCCGAGGCTGGTTGAGGAAAAAGGATTTTCAACTTCATAAGTCGAGCAACAGGCACTTTCACTATTTCCACGTTGCGACCGTTTCCCACAAGAAATTGTCCAACTTTTTCAGGGCTGCCAATAGTAGCTGACAAACCTATGAGTTGAAATTCTTTGCCCGTAATCCATCGTAGGCGCTCTAGAGCTAAGGAGAGTTGACTGCCACGTTTGCTGTCCGCCATCTCATGTGCTTCGTCAACGATTACCCAACGTACCTGCTGCAGATGCTGACGCATCACCCAACCAGGCATAATAGCCTGCAACGTTTCAGGCGTTGTTATGAGCATGTCAGGTGGACTCCGAGCTTGACGCGACCTTTCTCTAGTTTCAGTGTCTCCATGTCTGACAGCCAACTTGATGTCGAGGTTGTTGCACCACCATTCTAAACGTTCAAGCAAGTCTCGGTTGAGGGCTCGAAGAGGCGTAATATACAACACTTTGATTCCAGGAGGTCGCTCAGGAGTCGTAAGCAACATTTGAAGAACAGGGAGCACAGCCGCCTCAGTCTTGCCAGTGGCTGTTGGCGAGAAAAGGAGCACATTTTTGCCTTCTAATATCTTTGGTATAGTCTTGGCTTGAGGTTCAGTGGGTGCCGAGAACCCTTTCTGCTCAATGAGTCTGCGAATGGGTTTGACGAGCATTTCGAAAGCGTTTTGTTTCGATTCCATCAATTGGTCAACTTGCTTCAGAGCAAAAACATAGGAGAAGATGCTTCAGTAAAAGCGTTTTGTATGGCTTATTAGAAACAACGGTCATAACTGCTTAGAACAAAGAAGAGTAAAGTGAAAAATAACATGCCAAACGAAGAACAAGACCTCAACTCACTTGTGAGAGAAGCAGTGGGCTTTCATGGGCATCTCGGGCCCTTCTTAGTGATAGGCGTGCGCATGGGACTCATTGGGCTGAGAGAACTGCAAACCACCCGAGGCAACCCTAAACTTCAAGCAACAACCCTTCTAGAACATACTGTGCCCCACTCCTGCGCCATCGACGGAATACAAGTCACAACTCAATGCACTATTGGAAACGGAAAACTGAAGCTGAAAAGCACTCACGAAGCAGTCTCAGCCAAGTTCATACTTAACAGAGAAAGGCAGGTTACGGTAAAGTTGAAACCCAAAAAACTTGAAGAACTGAAAAAATCAATGCCAAAGTCTGCTCGGTCTTACAAGAACATCAAATTAGCCAGAGAAATTGCGTCCACGCTTGAAAACGACTTGTTCACTATAGAGAAAAAGTGACAGAGAAAATGCAAGACGATCTCAACCTCGCCAAGCAGAGACTGAGTCAAAAAAATCTCAGCCTAGTCATCGCAAAAAATGGCAGAGTGCTCTTTGAAACAGAGACTCATGGCATAAGCGGTTTGTTAACGGCTATAAAGCAGCTTCAAGACACCATGGCAGGTTCTTCAGTTGCAGATCAAATAGTGGGACGTGCTGCTGCACTGCTTTTAGTTTACTCTGGCGTAACCGCGGTTTTTGCGGTTACCATCAGCGATGGTGGAATTGAAATCTTGAAGGATAACCGTGTTTTTCACGAATTTGACAGGCGGGTTCCTTGTATCCTCGATTCAAAAAGAGTGGATATTTGTCCTTTTGAAAAATTGGTAGCAGGATTTTTTAACCCTAAAGAAGCCTTTGAAAAAATTAAGGGACACTGTGCTTAAATAAGCCTTATAGGAAGCGGATTGCTTCAATAAAAGGTTTAAGGAATCTGACAATATGTGTGAGTTTAAGGTGTTCAGGAAAGACGAGATTGTGTTTAAGGACGCGGTCTATGCTAAAGCCGACGGAAAAAACGTGACTGTGAGAGACGTTCTCGGAGTCTCTAAGGTCTTCGAAGACTGCACAATCGCCGAAGTCAACGTAAACACAGAACGCCTCATATTGTCGCCAATCAAAAAATGAAAAAAAGAGACAACGCTAAAAACCAGTGGTTCAAATTTAAAATCGCCGTTTCCATTACTTTTGAAGATACCTCCCGATCTGAGACCTCTAAGGTCTAATATCTCCACTACTTTAATGTCTCTGCAATTAAGTCATCACGGAGGATAGACGAAGTAGTCTAATGGCTATTATTTCTATCCATAGCAAGCGCACCCCATTGAAGACTCTCTGCAATGCTCCAGTCCATCCCTCGATTACGACGAAGCCAAGCATTATGCCAATAATGAGCGTCACTAGACCAGTTGCCAAGGTGTATCCCCAATACCTCTCCCATTTGGGATCGTTTCTGAAGGGTTGGGCAATCGCAAACTGGGCAATGACCATTCCGATCCACAAAATTCGAGCAGAGACAACGTGCATAATACCAGTAAAGGATACGTTCACACAACCAGGGTCACATGGGAAAAAACCTACTGCTATTTGCCCAACTCCAGAGACTACTAGAAAAGCTAGGCCAATCTTCGAACTTATTCCGTCCTTCATGTTAAGGTAAAGTCCGAAGGAGAAGGCTATGGTTAATATGCCTAGTAGAGAGAACCCTGCTAAGTTCATTATCATGGCATTTGGAGCACCCACAGCGCCGAGTTCACTTATAAGCTGTCTCGCATGATTGTAGCCAGGGTGAAGGAAACCGACGGTGACCAACACAATTGTGTATAAGATAGGCCCGAGAACACCACAGATGGCTAGAAGGACTGAAGCACGATGAGGTTGCTTTCTAGACATCCAACTCACCTTAATAACACGGCCACACAGTAACATCAAACGAACGTGCTTCTAAGGCGACGTTTTTCAACATATTCCACAGCTCATTATTTCTTTTACGTCAGTTTTTATCAGTTGTGGTGGAATCTTTGATTGATGCCAGTTCCTTCTCAGACATAGGATATTGGACATCCAATGTCCGTCTGCTCCCGCAAACCCCCTTTTTTGGGGAACATCACTGTGTGGAGTCAGTTTTACATATCTGTTTTCTCCACATGTTTTTAAGTTGAAAAGTCATGAATGGCGATCTTCTCTTCCGTATCCTATTCCTAGCTCTCTTCTTACCAGGAATAACCATCAGGGCTTACTACACCCGTAAAGTGCGAGCTACACGTAAGAGACGTTCGATGAAGGAACGATTTGAAGATACAGCGCAGGCTGAAGGGAAGGCGGGTGCCATTCTGTTGATTGCTCAAGGCATATATCTGATTGTCATAGTGCCACTCTACCTACTCTTTTCGCCAAGTCTATCTTGGGCTTACCTTCCCTTTCCTGACTGGTTACGGTGGCTTGGTTTTGGCTTAGGAATCTTATCATTGCCCTTTCTAGCTTGGGTTCATTATATCCTCGATAAACACTGGGACATCTCATTGTATATACGGGAAAATCACACGCTCGTGACCAGTGGACCATATCGACGAATTCGACATCCCATGTATACTGTTCACATAGTCTATTTCTTCACTTGGGTGTTGGTTTCCGCTCACCTACCACTTCTCATTAACTACGTTCTGACAATTCTTCTTATCCTATTGCGGATTCCAAAAGAAGAGCAAATGCTGCTGAAACGGTTTGGCGACAAGTACCGTGCTTATATGAAGAGAACGGGACGATTGTTGCCCCGATTCCATCAAGAAACAGATGAAGAGAAATAACGCACGCTAGAAAACGCAAATAAGCACGCCATACACTTAACCAAAATAGGGAAAAATCGAGTGAAAATCGCTGTTTCAGGCAAGGGCGGAGTCGGTAAAACCCTCGTAGCAGGCGTCCTAGCCGAATTTTTTGCCAAAAAAGGTTTCACAGTCGTAGCCATTGACGCAGATCCATCGCCTAACCTTGCCTTGACTCTTGGCATTCCAGCGGAAGAAGCGAGCAAGATTATTCCCATCTCAGAAAACACTCCATTGATTGAGTCGAAAACCCAGACTGGCGTGCCTGGAGTTTACAACCTCTCCTTCACGGTTGAAGACATAATTGAAAAATTCAGCGTACAAACTCCTTACAACGTGAGCCTACTCGTCATGGGAACCGTCCGAAATGCGGGAGGCGGTTGCATGTGTCCCGCAAACACTCTGATACGGGCGTTGCTTCATCACTTGCTAGTCAAAAGAAAAGAAGTGGTAGTGACTGACATGGAGGCAGGCGTCGAACACATGGGCAGAGCAACCGCCGAGCACGTGGACACCATGTTAATTGTGACTGATTCAAGCTTGAAGTCTATGGAAACAACCAAGAAACTCTACACCTTAACGAAAGACTTGGGCATCAAAAGAATTTTTATCGTTGGAAACAAAGTGGCGAATTCTGAAGAGGGCAAACTCATCGTGAAATTTACAAGAAAGAGAGCTATGCCGTTGTTGGGCTTAATTCCATACGATGAACAGATTCTTAAAGCAGACATAAACGGAGAGACCCCGCTCAAATACGCCCACACATCAAAAGGTGTAGCTGAGATTCGAAAAATCGGAGACAAACTGCTACAAAGGCTACGGTGAAGACTCAGGCAGCATTTTCTTGTGGAACCCTTCTCTCAAAGCAGACCTAACAATGTCTCGTATACACTCGCCTCGACTAGAATATACCCCAGCGTCAACAAGCTTGTCGATTATTTGGACGCATCGAATTGGAAGACGAACTGTGAAAGCAACTGACTTTTCCTTTTGTTTATAACTCATTTCAAACCACTTTGAAACTAAAATGTGTCAAAAAGGATATAAAAGTTAGTGAAAAGGTGCGCTTGGGTGAAGATTTGAGTAGAGCCCCAAAGCAAAACCTGCGTACGCTTCATGAATTATTAACTGCGTTGAAGCAGTTCAAGGGAATAACCCGCAAATCCGCCCTCGGCGAACTCTTGCCAATAGTGGGTGAAAACGTTTACGACGACGCTGGCGTGTTAGAGATTGGTGATGTCAAAGTTGTGGTTTCAACTGACGGCATCGTGGAAGGCTTGGTCCGAGACGACCCATGGCTTGCAGGCTTCTACTCGGTGGTAGTAAGCGTAAACGATGTAGTTGCGAAAGGAGCCCGTCCTTTAGGATATGCAAACGTTATCTCCTCAAGTTCTTCAAGCGTGCGTCGACAAATCGCCAAGGGAGTAAAATATGGCATAGACAAGTACTGCTTGAAATTCTTGAAGGGACACACGCATCCAGACACTTCCTACGATGCAGTTGACGCCGCAGTTGTAGGCTCTGCACGCAACATTCTTTCAAGTGCAGCCGCAAAACCCAACGACAGCATCATAGTCGCAATCGACCTTGACGGAAACTTCGGCTTAAGAAGCTGGGTGAAAACCTTCGACTCAGTAATGTTCAAGACTAAGGCGCAAGTGTTGACTCGTTTAGAAGTCATCGTTCAAATCGCTGAAAAAGAGTTGGCGCACGCATGCAGAGATATAAGTGGCCCAGGCGTAGTTGGAACCATTGGGATGCTCTGCGAATCAAGTCGTTTTGGAGCATTAATAAAAATTGACCACATACCTAAACCAATAAACTTGAACATGCAAGAGTGGCTTGTGACCTATCCTTCAACAGGGTTCGTGCTAACAACAGACAAAGCTCCAAATTGTATGGAATTGTTAAGGAAACATGGGTTCACAGCCAATGTAGTCGGAAAAATCCTCGAAACAAAGACAATTCAAGTCTCTTTCTATAATCAAGTTGAAACATTCATGAATCTTGAAAAAGAATCCATTTTCGGGTTCAGCAAGGAAAATGCAGTGCAACCTGAAATAAAAAAAATTGAGGTGGAAGAACTATCGGAAAAGGACGCTCCAGAAATAGAAGCTTTGCTCAGAAAAGTTTGGTTGACAGCCTACGAGTATCCTGAAGACTGGAGAAAGAAAAGAATCCTTTCAAGGGAGCAGATTTTCAAGGAGATGCAAGAAGGCTACTATTACTTTGGAATTAGAATGGACAACAAACTCGCTGGCATCTACAAAGCACTACTAACTGAGAAGGGCTTATTCGGCGAAACACAATCTGTTGACCCTGACTACAGAGGGCTTGGACTCGCCACAGCCATGTATCGTCAGTTCATCAAGTTTGCCAAAGAAAACAACTGCGAGAAAGTTTGCGTGAACACTCTTGTCAATCAAGCTGCAACCACAAAAATACTGAGAAAAATGGGTTTTCACAAGAAAGGACGAGAATACGAGCAAGCGAAGGGCATGAAGGTTCAAATGTACGAGAAAGAAGTCTGAGGTTTGTTGTTTGAAAAACACTCGCTTAAAAATTGAATTACTGTGCAGAGGTGCTCGCATTGAGAAAAATATCGACAAAGGACGTAAAGGCGGTGCTGGTCCAACTGGAGGACGCTATTTTACGCTTCCCGATGAAACATGCATTGAGATACCACTTGAAGGAAAATTCGTTGAAAGTTCTCCCTTCTGCCTTGTTCAAACCGATGGAAACTGGCGTGTTCTCCGAGGTACGATGCCCTTAGCAGAAGCGAAACTTGTTCCCAGACCCAAATTCTATGATAAAACAACTTCAGACGGCACCCCCATGAGAAAAGTTGCCATTCTACACGGCAAAGACTGTTTAGCCTCTACAGTCTACTCTAAATGCGTACATTGGTCGAGCGGAAAGCAATGCAAGTTTTGCGGCATCGAACTCGGACGACACGACCGACTAATACAAAAACAACCGCATCAACTAGGCGAAGTTGCTGAAGAAGCATTTAAGGAAGGAGCAGCTAAGCACATTACGTTGACGACGGGCACGCCCTCTGGACCTGACAAAGGCGCATTACTGCTGGCTGAAGCAACAAAAGCAATAAAAGAACATGTTAACATGCCAACGCATGTGCAATTGGAGCCGCCAAAGGATATCAAATTTCTTGAAACATTGCATCATGCTGGAGTCGACACGGTCGGATTACACATTGAATCTTTCGATGAGAAAGTGTTTAACGATGTGTGCCCAGCAAAATCCAACTTTAAAGCTTTTTTCAGAGCATGGAAAAGCGCCGTGGAATTGTTTGGTGAAGGACAAGTTAGCACTTTTATCATTGCAGGCTTGGGTGAAACAGACGAAAGCGTTTTAGAGGGTGCAGAAAAAGCAGCAAGAATCGGGGTGATACCATATCTGCTTCCACTTCGCCCTATCGCAGGAACCACTTTTGAGAGTGTTAACCCTCCAACCCCAAGAAGAATGATGAAGCTTTATCGAGCGGTTACAGAAACGTTGCATAATGTTGGATTAGACCCAAGAAAAAGCAAGGCGGGTTGCGTCAGGTGTGGAGCCTGCTCAGCCCTTCAAGAAGCCTTCTTGTCTCCTCCTTAATTTTTGAGAACAGAAACTCGCTATTAAAACCATAATAGATATTTCTTAGTCAACGCCATTACTAAACTTCATTCAAACCAACAGCCTAGGGAGCAAAAGAAGGGAAAATGAACGAAAAAGACACGATAAAGAGCATTCTAGAAACTTATAAGACCGTGGCTGTTGTTGGATTGTCTAAAGATCCGTCAAAAGATAGCCACATGGTCGCGCAGTTTTTGAAGTCGAAAGGTTGGCGCATTATCCCTGTTAATCCTTTTGCAGATGAGATTTTGGGCGAAAAATGTTACAAGTCGCTTCTAGACCTGCCTCAAGACATTCAGAAAGCCGTAGAAGTAGTGGACATTTTTAGACCATCTCAAGATGTGCCGCCTATAGTGACCCAAGCTATTCAGTTGAAGGAGAAGAATGGAAAACCCCATGTGGTGTGGATGCAATTGGGCATAGTCAATGAAGAAGCCGCTGCCAGCGCACGCAAAGCAGGCTTGACTGTTATCATGGACAAATGCATGAAGATTGAAAGTGAACGTACCTACAAAGAGAAGGATGCTGAACTTAAAGAAATTCGCGCCAAAAAACTACAAAAGTTAGCAACTATAATTAAGAGCAAAGAATCTTCAGAAAATATTCCGATAACTTTGGACGACGCCAACTTTGAAAAAATTGTTAATGAACATCCTTTGACGCTCATCGATTGCTGGGCTGCTTGGTGTGGTCCCTGCATGATGATAGCTCCTGTGATTGAAGAGCTAACAAGAGAATATGTGGGTCGAGTCACTGTTGGAAAATTGAATGTGGATGAGAACCCTAAGACAGCCATGAGCTTTGGCATAATGAGCATACCCACATTGCTCATCATGAAAGACGGAAAAGAAATCGACCGAATTATAGGAGCTATTCCAAAGCAGTTCATTGAAGATAAACTACGTAGGTATTTGTGAAAAGTTTGCTGTTACTCAAATTCGAATTCGCATTGGCTGTCTCCTTTCCCAACGCATTTTACTTCAGTAATTGAGACTTCTTTAGTAAATAGTTCAGATAGAAAGCCAGCCAAAAAACCGCGAAGAAAATGACAAGAGGACTGAGTACCCCTGCCAACCAAGCTTTCGAAGGAATCGAAAACTTTAATCTTCCCTGTTCCGCTTTGGAGGTCCACTTCCTGAAATGATATTTTACCCCAATTCATCGATTCTTTCAAATGCGATAAGTAAGCTAGCGCATTCTCCTTATCCTTAATCTCCATCATTATTCTTTTACAAGCTTGCCGACCACATTTGTTAGCGGACGACTGCAAAATTACAGAAGCTGCAGAAGGCGCAAAAATTTCTTCGAGCGCAGACTTAAAAACACTGAAGGTGTCAAAACTCATAAGAAAGCCTGTTTTTTTCCATTTTTCGGCTTTCTCCAAGCTTTCCTGCAAGTGACTTTTTCACCTGTAGTAGAATACAAAGGGCAGATTTCATAGATAATTGATTCTTTTTGCGTTTAACAATTCACAAAGCCTCAGAATTAATGTCTGAATCAGATAATTTTTTATAATTGGTCGCCGTGTTTAAATATGTCTGCAGTATATTTTTGGAGAAGAACGGAGCAATGCCACATGGAAGTGGCGCAGCGAAGGGTCATAGGTTCACTTGTTCTTCTGTTAGGAGTGACTCTCTTAGTTATGGGGCTTCAGAGCGATCAGTTCAACAGGGTCTTGTCAATTGTAAGGCGGATTTTTGAAGCATCGATAGCTGGTGCGCCTTAAGTCTAAGCAGAAACAGGGAAGTTTTCGCTTTACAAAATGTCTTATAAGGTTTCGGTTTGAGATAGTTACACTCGCCGTTTGAAGAATAGTTAAATGACCAAAATGAAGCAGAATCCACTAGACGCTGTGCAACAGCAATTCAGCATCGCTGTTGAACATTAAGATTACAAAGGCAAACGCCAGCAAAATCAAAGCTAAAATAGTAGCTGGGCAGCTAATGCGCCTACCACGCCTGAAGCCGACAAAGTTTTGAATGAAAGGAAAATCTTCCTTATACCTGATATTTTAGCTAATTCAGGCGGTGTGACTTCTAGCTACTTTGAATGGTTGCAGAACCTTACACGTGAACGCTGGTCAGAACAAGAAGCGAACAGGAAACTCGAGAGCATGATGGTTAAAGCCTTCTACGAAGTCTACGAGATATCAAGGAAGCGGCAAGTTGACATGCGAACTGCAGCCCTAATTCTGGGAGTTGGCAGAGTAGCAGAAGCGGTCAAAACATTAGGATTGTGGCCTTCTTAACTCAAGCTCTTATCGTTGTACTGTCAATGTTTCAAAGAAAGTTTGAAATCTGTCCTTAATCTGCGTCTCATTGTAGTTTCTCCAATCGGAAGAGTCAACGTCGATGATTAGGCTGGGCACTCCAAGTTTCTGGTAAACAACGTCTCGCACGATAGTTTCTCCTATGGACATCATTCTGCAACCCCAGTTGGTGGGCAAAACTATGCCGTTAGCGTTGAAATCTTGGGCGAGACTCAGTATCATGTCAATCTTTCTTTTTATGCTTGCATTTGCAAAGTTGGGCAAATATTTTCGAGCTAAGCTTTCTAATGGCTGTGAGGCATCTAGACTGCCAGCCCAGACATGAGAAAAAGTTTCAGCCACTACAACAGCGCCCAGACTGTTCAGGTACTCAAAAATCTTCAAGTTAAACCACAGAGGCAGGTTGTCCCAAATCAACCGATACTTTTCGTTTTCAACAACACCTACTTTCTGTTTAGCTCTTTCCCGAATTTCTTCCCGCAATATCGTGTAAAAGTCAACAGCCATGCGAGTGCCTGGAACGCAAAGCATGAAAAAAACAGCCGAGAATGCATCTCTGGCGTCCATGGGGCATGGGATAGATTTTCTATAATCTTGAATCTCCATCCATAATCGGCTAGTTTGGTCTGAAAGAGCCATGACTTCTCGCAACTTAGTCTTGTCAAGTCTTGTACCCGTTTGTTTTTCAAGAAAAGAAAAGAGTTCGCCCAACTGAGAAACATAAAAGTCTATGTGAGACTTCTCAAGACTATGCGAATCAGCACCGTTAATGTTGTAGGGCACATCAAGAAGAAACAGCGGCGCCTTGTACAGTCGACTAGCAACTTGAAACCATTTCAAGTGAGTGTCACAGGCACACGTTGTTGTCACCAAAAAGTCTGGTTTGGGCAAGCCGCCTTCAGGCAAATCTCTATCTTGCGTGAACATGGAGCCAAGCACACAACGGGAATAGGAGCACAAGTCTCTGGAGAAACCCTCTTTTTCAGCACGCTCGCACAGTTCTACTGCAGCCTGTCTAGCTGCACATACGGAGGCGTAGTTTTCTGGCCAAATTGGAATTATGTCCATGGCGAGTAAGGTTTCGATTGGGAATGTTGAGGTCACCCAAGCCACGGGTCTCTTCTCTGTTTTTGCCTTGTGGGCGTCTTCATAGTATTTTTTTATGTAATTTCTGTAGAAACCACGTAGCGTTTGCAACCCTTTTTCAGACATCGTGTCTATTTCACTCCGCCCACCATTTCTATGAAAGCTTCGATTCGGGTCTTCAGTCCTGCGATGCCACTCATTGAATGCTCCCACTCAAGATAGAGAACAGGCAAACCTAACGCCTTCAACTCGTCTCTTAGAAGGGGAGCGTCAAACATGTGTGTGTCACAAAACTTCAAAACAAAAATTATCGCGGCTTCAACATCGTATCTTTTGACCATCTCCGCTACATGTTTGAAACGTTCCTCATGATGATACATGAAAGACGAAGGAATCTTATCCAAATAGCGCCGTGAGATGGCACGCAGCGGATCGCCACCTTGATCAACCAGATTCCAGAAATATCTTGAACCTGTGCACCAGTCATCTGCAACTACGCTTCCTCCCACAGCTTCAATGATTTTAATCAGTTCTGTGTTGTCCATGACGCTTCCAGTTACAAGAAGCCTCACGCCTTCTCCCGGTGGATTTGAACGGTTGGAGATTTCCTTAAGCAATTGGTTCAACAGTTTGTTGTGTTCTTCTTTTGGACTCACTGTGCTAGAGAGCGATATCTCCAATGCTTCGGTTCCTGAAACGAGTGGTGGATGCTTCATTCTTAAGTCATAGACTTTCTTTAGCAACAATCTGTTTGTGTTGTAGACTTCGATTGCCTTCCTCAAAGCTTCGTTTGAAACGGCTCTGCCGAACGTTTTTTCAAGCCATTCTTTGAATTTGACAACTTCTTCACAAAAGAATTCATGTGTTTTTTCAGTGTTGGTACGTGGAGTATTTATGAAGTAAATGTTGGGAATCTTTGTGTAATATGTCCACAAGTCATAGATTTTGCTTCGGTTGTCGCAACTGTTTGACTCAATAAAACCGTCTAAATAATCGTAGTCTCCTCTGAGAGCAGCGTTGAAACAACTGCGGGCAAAAGAGCAAGAGTTGCTGGGTAGATAAGCGTCAGCCAACTTCGTGCCGCCTAAGTCTCCTAAAACCATGACAGGTAGGGCTTCAGCCGCATAAACTACCTCTTCAGGCGTGTAAGTGCAAGCCCAACCGATTACAGGTTTGCCTTGACTTTTCCAGTCTTTAGCGATCTCATGCCTATTTTGCAAGCAGTTTTCGAATAACTGTAAAATTTCCATGAGGACCATCAGTGTGAAAATAATGTTAAGGTTTCTGGTATTGATTTTCTATTGTTTTTATCAAGTCAGTGAAGATTGAATTGACAGGTGTCGGAATCTTGTATTTTTCTCCATACTTTACTATTGCTCCGCTCATGAAGTCAACTTCAGTGGGTCTCTTGTTTTCAACATCAATCAACATTGAAGGTTTGTGAACGCCTCCTTTCTCAAGGTAAGAAGTAAACGTTTCAAGAGCTTCTGCTCCGAAGTCGTATCCGTCGGCTTTTGCAACGTTCAGTCCTTCTTCAATCATCTTCACCGCTAGACTGCGGCTGTTTGGGAAATCCATGGCTTCCTTCATAGTCTGTCCTGTAACGGCACAGATGGAGCAGAGGGCAGAGTTCAGAATGGTTTTCTCCCAAACATGCTTTTTGATGTCTTTTGCCTCTTCTGTTTTTAACCCTGCGGTTGTCATGATGTTCGCAATTAGTCGTGTAGTTTCGTCGGTTGTATATATCCCATTTTGTAGAACGCCAACGTAGTTAGGCGGTTGAAACCAGTTCATCACGGCTTTTCCAGGGCTTAACAAGTTTCCAGCGTAGTTGATGACTACCCGATAAACAGTGCTGATTCCTATGTTGTCTGCAATGAATCGTTCATTGTCAAGTCCGTTTTGAAAGCTGACGATTTTCATCTCAGACGTGTATCTTTGCTTGATTTCTGAGGTGATGGGTTTGAGATAGCAAGCCTTAGTGACAATAAATATTACGTCTGGACTGAACTGTGCAAGTTCTTTAATAGAGTTGGCAACATTGCCTATCTTGACGGCAATTTTGGTTATTCCAGACACGTTCAAGCCGTCTTTCTTAACTTTCTGCAAAATGTTTGGCACCGCATCTTCAACAATCACTTTTTCTCCACTTTGAGCCAAATGGGCGGCTAAAATGGAGCCTACAGGACCCAAACCTACAATCCCGATTGTTGACTTTTCCCCAGTCATTGTTTTCTTCTCCAAACTCTCTTGAGACATGCTAAATACCATTTTTTGTAACAGATTAGAATGTTAATTCGAGCATTATTATTAAGGATTTATTCTTCCAGCAAAGAGTAGGCAAAATTGAAAAGACAAACAATGCAACAATATCTTGAAAACACGCGTACCAAAAAGCTTGAAAATACTGAAGCGTGGAAATATGAGAAAGCCGCTTTGGACACCATCTGAAGAGCGCATGAAAGAGGCTAACATAACTCGATTCATCAACCTTGTCAATAAAAAGCATGGTCTCAACATTAACTCTTACAATGAATTGTATAAGTGGTCGATTGAAAACATCGAAGATTTTTGGGCAGCCATGTGGGAGTTCGGAGAGATAAAAGCTTCACGCGGCTATGATGCTGTAGTTGACGACTTAAGGAAGTTTCCAGGCGCAAAGTGGTTCATCGGTGCAAGACTAAACTTCGCGCAAAACCTTCTAAGATACAGAGACAACCATTTGGCTTTCATATTCAGAGGCGAAACCCAAAAATCAGCCAAAATGACCTACGCTGAACTATACGATTCTGTAGCACGTCTGGCAAAACCCTTACGCGAAGTAGGAGTTACTCCAGGAGACCGTGTAGCCGCATACATGCCCAACATTATGGAAACCGCCGTTGCCATGCTTGCAACTACAAGCATTGGTGCCACTTGGTCCTCCTGCGGCACAGAACTCGGACCAGGAGCAGTCATAGACCGTTTCAGTCAAATAGACCCAAAAATATTGTTCACCGTTGCAGGTTATCCCTATAAAGGGAAAGTTTTTAGCGTTCTTTCTAACGTGGAAAAAATCGTTGAGGGCACACCTTCGCTGGAAAAAATTGTCGTTGTTCCTTATATGGAAGAAGAACCCGACGTTAGCTCTATTCCCAACTCTGTATTTTATACCGACTTCATATCTAAAGAAAAGCAGCTAGAGGTCCAGTTTGAACAACTGCCTTTTGATCACCCAATCTACATCATGTTCTCCTCTGGAACGACTGGCAAGCCAAAATGCATGGTTCAGGGAGCAAGCGGGATTCTCATCAATCACTTAAAGGAGCTGATAGTTCACAGTGACTTGAAACGTGGAGACAGAATCTTTTACATAACTTCACCCAGTTGGATGATGTGGAATTGGCTGCTCAGCTCTTTAGCTGTGGGCGCAACTCTGGTGCTCTACGACGGCAACCCGAATTATCCTGATTGGAGCGCTATGTGGAGCTTAACGCAAGAAGAAAAAATAACCATATTCGGTTGCAGTGCAAGCTACATCAATTACCTCCGCAGCGTAGGAGCTAAGCCCGTTAAAAATTTCGATTTGTCATCTTTGCGGGAGATATCTCAGACTGGTTCGCCTCTTTCATCTGAGGGGTTCGAGTACGTTTACAGAGAAATCAAGAGAGACTTGCACTTCAATTCTATCTCTGGCGGAACAGACATTAACGGTTGTTTTGCCATTGGAACACCTATTCAGCCTGTGTACGCTGGGGAATTGCAAGGTCCCGCTTTGGGGATGAAAGTGAAGGCATACGATGAGAAAGGCAGGTCAGTAGTTGATCAGCAAACGGAACTTGTTTGTGAGGCTCCCGCTCCTTCCATGCCTATTTATTTTTGGAATGACCCTGATGGTAAAAAGTATAGAGACGCTTACTTCAACGTTTATCCCAATGTTTGGCGGCACGGCGACTGGATTCTACTTCACAGCGACACGGGCGGGATAACGTTTTTGGGTCGTTCTGACTTCACCTTAAAACCCTCTGGAGTGCGCATCGGACCAGCTGAAATATATAATGTTGTGGAAAAATTTGCGGAAATAGCTGACAGCATGGTTGTGGGGCAGGATTGGGAGGGAGACCAGCGTGTTATCCTTTTCGTTAAGCTTGCTTTAGGGTTCAAGTTGACAGAGGATTTGAAGAATAGGGTTAGAGTTGCTCTGCGTGTGGAGGCTTCTCCTAGGCATGTTCCTGCTTTAATTATTGAGGTGCCTGATATTCCTTATACTTTTAATATGAAGAAGGTTGAGAGCGCGGTTTCGAACATAATTCATGGCAGACCAGTCACAAACAGAGACGCCTTAGTTAACCCAGAGTCGCTGGATTTCTACGAGAAGATTGTTTCTGAGCTTCGCAAAGAATAACATGTGATGAACGAAAAATGGTGATTGTTGATTTTCACGTTCACGTTGCTAAGTACAGCATGTGGAAGCCTTGGGTTCATGAATACATGAAACGGGTTAATCCCAAACTCTACGAAAACTTTGATGAATCTATGCAATCTCGAAGCTTTCTGGGCTTTCTCAATCGTGAAGGTGTAGACTATGGGGTTGTTTTAGCGGAAGTTGCGCCTTTAACGACTGGTGTTGTTGACAACGAGTTTGTGGTTGATTTTTGCAGTGAGAGCAAGAGGCTTATTCTCTTCGCTTCAATCAACCCTGTTACAGACCCTAATCCAGCCAAGACTCTTGTTAGGTTAATTCGTGATTTGGGCATGAGGGGACTGAAGCTTCTGCCACCTTATCAGCATTTTTATCCCAACGACGCGAAATTGTATGGGCTTTATGAGAAGGCTCAGGAGTTGGCTGTTCCAGTGAATTTTCACACTGGCACTTCTGTGTTTAAGAATGCGCGTTTGAAGTATGCTGACCCGTTGTTTTTGGATGATGTTGCCATAGACTTTCCCGATTTGACCATTATAATGGCGCACGGAGGACGAGGCTTCTGGTATGAAGAAGCCTTCTTCTTAGCTAAAAGACACAGAAATGTTTACATTGATGTTTCTGGGCTTCCGCCCAAGAATCTGTTAAGGTATTTTCCCGACTTGGAAGAGATTGCCGACAAGGTTGTTTTTGGTTCGGATTGGCCAGGTGTTCCCAGCATCAGAAAGAATGTGGAAGCTATACGTGGGTTGCCTTTGAAGGCTGAGACAAAACGCAAGATTTTGGGTGAAAACGCTCGGAAGATTCTGAAACTTTAGCTTTTATTACGTTCTGAAACTAAGAAGGATTGTTCTCAACAAGTCGTGGACTAGGAGAAGTACACAGCGAAACGGCAAGAAGAGATTTCCATGTACAGAAGAGATCGCTATCTGCAACTCCTAGAAGTTGAGAACTCTCACTTTTTCAATTGCTTATGTTTTTTCGAGTCCCTTCGTGTAGAGGTAATACCCTTTATCGGTAGTTGCGTGGGCAAGTTCCGCTATTTTTTCTAGTGTTTTATAAGTATCTTGATTTTCTTCAAGGCTTACTGCAAGTTCATTCAAACAGGCATATAGTTTGTCGAATAATCCATCAATTATCTCGATTGAGGTATCTTTTTCGCTCTGAATCATATCAATTCGATGCGCAATCGTTCCTGTTGCTACATCCAACACAAGTTCAATCAGAACGAGTTGAGGATCATATTCGAAATTAATAGCGCTGCTAACTACTTCTTCTGTGCTGGAAAAAAAGAATACCTTTTTTCGAAAATCCTTTTCTTTACTCATCTTTTCTGCACAGTAGCGAAACTCACTTACAAGTTTTTTTCTAAGGTCTTTTGAAAGTTGCACATATAAACCCCCTTTGTTTGTAACTATGCAAGGTGATTTTAGTTTTTCGGGATATCTCGAAACGTCGCTTTTCTGTGGAGAAACAACGCAGACTTACGGGATAAGTGTAAGGTTCGAGAAAAGACTCTCGCAATGTGACTCTTTTAGGTTCTACTTTTCGCGTGATGGGAGTACTTACTTGTTTTTCCCAAGGCAAGGGAATATTTAAATTAACTATCTGCCTCAAACCCATAGTACCCAGAGATTTACCTTGTACGCTTAGAAAGTACCGCCCTTCCAAAGAGTTTATGAATCCCTCTTCAATGAGCTTGGGCAATATACTTTTTTCTTGTTCCGTAAGCAAGTCCTCTAGCTTTCTTGCTTTTTCCGAGTCGACGGCCATAACTAACATCATCTTAGTAAGTACTCGCATCTCGAGAGATTCAAAAATTCCTTCGACTGCTTCGAGAGCATTGGGTTTGGATACAACCCTGAAGCATGTTCCTCTAATTTCGAACGTTGGAATCACTGATTCCAATTGATCAAAAAACAATAATGCTTTTTTAGCTGTATTGTAGTGAACTTGTGCTGCTTCTGCCAAATCCTTTATAGAGACGTTTTCTTCTCTTGGAAATGAATTCATGGTAATCGCTAATTCTCGATATATCTTAAGCGTCTTTCCTATTTTTTCTTCTAACCATTCTCTTTCTTCTCTCTCCTTTAACAAAGAACACAATCTCCTACACCTTTGGGGTTTCTATCTATTGAAATTCATAAATATAAAGCTATATATTAATTATATGCTGCTTGCGAAATATTCATATATGTGCAATAGATAACGTTTATGAATTGTTAATAAATCTTTCACGTTTGTGAATCAGGCATGACCTTTGAAGGAACAGAGTGACTCATATACCTATGATTCATCGAAAAACCTTTACCTTAGAAAGAAAGCTTTCCTTGAATCATGGCAACTTGAATCACACGAAGCTCAAATAATTCTCGAGGTTTGTAGTTCGAGGGAATACTACATCGATGTTCTGAAGTTGAGCAGGAGAATACAGAAAGCCTCTGAAAGGGTTCAATTCGACTTGGAAAGGGTTCTTAAAGACCTTATTCAGAGAGGCTACATACGACCATACGAATCCAAGAAAGAAAAGTTTTGTGTCCGTTCTGATAAACGTGGAAGAGACTTCATTAAAATGTCAGTCTCTCATGGTTTTGAATCATTTGAGGACATGCCGATCTTAGGAGAGAAATACAGCCAAATTGAACTGATGTGCTATGATCCTCAGCAGTTCAAGAAGGGAGAAATCCGATATGCAAGTGGCCCAAACGGAAAGATTCCAATTAAGATTGTTGACATTGTGCCATCTGATGAGATTTATAGCACGACTAATGATGGTAAAACGATTTATGGCATAAGGTTAATAGCTAGTGCAAAATGCCCTAGATGTGGAAATCAGATTCCCATAGATTTCTCTTATGTGACGGAGAATTGTTACATTAAATCCAATCCATTTCGATGCGACAAATGCAGATTCCAATTTATGCTGCTCTGTGCCATGTACAAATATTCTACCTAAGCATTTCAAATTCTTTGTTTGGAATTTTCATTTTTCTGCTGCTTGGCTATGTGGACTAATCAACATGCTTGTTTAAATTTACTTCGTCAAAAGATTGTAAATATCTTTTCTCTGACCAAATTGAGATAAGACTTGATCTTGGCTTGAATTTTTGCTCGCACTTCTATTTTGGTTATTATTCTTTGTTTTGTTAGTTCGCCTAGTCTTGTGGTTGTTGTCTTCATATTTTTTCCAAGTTTAGCCACAAATTCTTCTTTTATCATGGTTCTTGTTCTATTGTTTTCTTGGTGTTTTGCTGTTGGGGCATTGTGTTGCAATTGTGGGCATGAGTCCACGCAGTTTTTGGCAGGGAACCATCAAAAACTCTCTAACGTTCTCCCTTACGCTGAGCAATCTTTCAAATGATACATTTCATATTTGGATCCTAATTGAATCATATTAGAGGGGGGAGGTCAACTGTGCGCACACACACAAACAAACTTGTTTTCACTCATGCTCAAACTTAACCCGCAAACAAACACATTCAATACTATTCCTATTCATAAACTAAGCATATCCTCTGTTCACGCCCTGTAAGGCGTATTCAACACCTGCCTAACCCTCTCAGTTATCACCGGTCCCAAACCATACGCCTCCTTCCTCCAATTATCCACATTCAACAAAGCATTCATAGGCGTCTGATACGAACTAAGAATAGAAACAGCCTTCTCTCTACCAATATTCGGTAAACTAGCTAAGAAAAATATCTGCGCATCTGCTAGTGTTTCTGTCTTTTTGATTGGATGCACAATAGGTGCGCGTTTTTCTACAATTTGTTCTTGCTTGGCAGCTGTGTAGAGGAAGTCAACGGTTTCTTTGTAACTGTTTGTATGTATCATGAAAATGCCTTGTTTGGCTAGGGCGAACATGGCGCCCCAAACTGAGGCGGGCTGGATTTTGCTAAATTTGTAGACAATTGGTAAATAGCCTTCGATTAAGATGAATGGTTTGACGTAAACTTCTTTTAATTTGAACAATTGTTCGAACAAGTAGCGTCTTGTGAGCGTGTAAACAAAGTCATGCACGGTTTTTCTTTCGACGGCGCATAAGTCGGATAGTATGTAGTCGCCTTTCTCCAATGTTTGCGCGCTTATTTTGGCTCCCTGCTCGATTAAGCCCTTGATTATTTTTGGGGCAGCGCTCGCTTCGCGTGTGTCCACGATTATTGTGGGCTGTGCCTCTTTGCTGGGTTCTTTGAGGTATGGTAGAAGTGTTTCTGTTCCTTCTTCTGACATGGTTTTCAACTCTGTCGAGCGGAATCATTTAAGTGTTTGCTGATAGGGGGTAAATTCTAAAAGTGAATGCCGATTATTATTGGTTGCATGGTGATTGCTGGCATGGTGAAGATTAGGGCTCGTGTTAAGACGGGTTTTGGCGAGTTGGAGGTTGAGGGTGAAACAGCGCAGGAAGTGTTGGATGCGTTGAAGGGTTTGTCACCTGAGTTTGTTGGTGAAGTTAGCAGTGCTGTTTCGAGTAGGGTTGTCACTCCAGTCAAAGCTCAGTTGGAGGGCATTGTCGAGTTGACAACGGAGGGTCCAGTTGTGACTACTAGGGAGAAGTTGTCGCATTACGAGGCTATTGGCTTGGTTTTGTATGCCTCTGAGCGTAAGGTTAGCACGGCGACGAAGATTGGGGAGTTGTTGAAGTCTAGTGGAGTTAAGGTTATGGTGCCAGCTAGGCTTAATGAGATGACTAAAAGGGGGCTGGTGTTTAAGCCTGACCCAGCTAAGCCTGAGTTTAAGTTGACTTTGCAGGGTGAGAGATGGGTTGAAGATGAGGTTTTGCCTAGGTTGAGAGGTGCTGCTAGTTGAGTGTGTGTTGTTTGTGTGTGCGCACAAGCCTAGACCGCCCTCTAATATGATCCAATTAGGATCCAAATATGAAATGTATCATTTGAAAGGGTGAGTTTGGTTGTGTGAAGCTGAGCGGATTTCGGTTCATGTTAGGTATGGTGATGTTGAAAAGACGTTTACGGGTAGTGTGAATGATGTTTGGGTCAGCGTGAACAAATTTTTCTCTGAGATGGTTCCTGCGTTTGATATTGCTCGTAAAGTGACGTTGACTGTTGACTTAGCTAAGCTGATTGAGGATTTTAAGGATGTGATTGCTATTGCGCCTGAAGGACCTGAAGTGCTCATAGCGAAGGAGAGGTTGACGGACAGCGAAACCCTGCAACTCTACTTACTAGCAGCGTACATAGGCTATAGACTGGGAAAATTAACAAGAGAAACCATGACAAAAGAAGAACTGCAAGCTAAGCTGGGGAAGACTTCGAAGATAACGAGTACGAGGCTGGGTGAGCTTGTGAAAGAGGGAAGCGTGGTTAAGACTGAGGAAGGAAATTACAGGCTTGCGACTGTTGCGGTTAAGAAGTTGCAAGACGAATTGAAGGCAAGGAAGACAGAAATCTAGTGAATTCGCCCAAGATTGCGAATAATTATTCTTGATTCATAAACTATTTCCCTTAAACAAAAGAGCGGTGAATTAGGTTGATTGAAGATGCGGGAAAGCGGGCGTGCCATGTTGGTTGCTGGCGTAGTGTTTTTTGGGTTGGGCACGCTGTTGTTTGTTGTTTCTGAAAGGATTACGGTGCAAGTTGAGCTTTTGCCTTTTTCTTTTATGTTGATTTTTCTGTTGGTTGCTGGAGTCATGCTGTTTGGAAGCGGTTTACTCCTTTTCATAATGGACCGCTACTGGAATGTTTAAGACAAGCCACAACTAATAACAAGTGACGAGTTGCGGAAGACGCCTCTTCTGTAATCAAAAGTGAAGTTTGATGAGTTAGATGTTGCTTATTGTTTAGGGGTGGGTGCATGTGTATGAAGGTGTGGGTTTGTCCAGATGCCAAATGCTCGTATGATAGGGAGTTGCAGTCTGGGCAGATTTGTCCATTATGTGGTGAACAAGCTAAAGAGCTCAGTTTCAGTGAGATTGACTGTTTGTTGAAGCAGAAGTGGGATTTTAAGAAGGGGTTGGATAGAGCCAAGAAAGAGGAGAGGCTTTTGAGCAGTAGAAAGTTCTGTCCGAAATGTGGCTCATCGAACATTAATTTTCTTGTGTTTTATCGTCCTTCGGTTTGGAGGTGTTTAGACTGTGGTTATGAAGGTGCTTTTATAGTGGAAGACAGCAAGCTTGCAGAAAAATTACAGGAAAAATATCGAAAAACGAAACCATGACAAAAGATGAATTAACGGCTAAACTTGGAAAAAACATGAAGAATAACAACCACAAGACTAGGCGAACTAACAAAACAAAGAATTGTAACTAAGACAGAAGAAGGAAACTATAAAATAACAACGTTAGGAATCAAGAAACTACAAAAGCTTCAGAGCAGATGAGGTTGTTTAAGTATCCAGTGAAAATAAAAAGTAATCATATGGTTGTCATGCACATAGTTTTAAATGTTATGAAAGAAAGGTGTCTTGGTTGGTGGCGAATTCGAAAGAGATACGAAAGCGTTTTGAAATACTGAAGAAAATCAATGCCCTCTTCCGAGAATATAATAATTTAGAAGGTGTTCGAAGAATATCAACTACGGATTTTGAAAGTCATTATGGGGAATATCTAGTCGCATCCAAACTACTAGACGAAAGATTTACTGTTCAAATTTCCAATAAGAAAGGATACGACCTCATGGTTGCCTCTCACAGAGATGGTTGCACTCAAAGAATAGAAGTAAAAACAAGTCGCCTTCAAAGACGCATTCGTGAGGGAAAACATGATGCTTGGGGATGGGTTGTAAAAAAATCACAATGGGACCCCCAAGGCTTCAATTTTTTGGTTTGTATCGCTTGTGAATGGCAACCTAAAATAGATGGGATTCTAGCTTTTAGCTACCCAGAAGTCAAAAGCTTTTTCGCTAAAGGAGACTTGAAATATCAGAAATTTGAGAGAGAAGTCAAAGATTACTTGCGATTAAGTCTCTATAAAAAGGGGTTAAGTGCGTTAAATGAAGACCTTCCTATACTTCGAAAAGAAATAAAGCTTACAGGGGAACCTACAAAGTTTGAAATAGAATTAAACAAGAATCCGACTCTCGCTTTCAAAAAATACTCTTGGGACAGATTTGTGAGTTTGCTCAAGAAACAGCATCATTCTAACTCTCTTCAATAAGCTTACTCATATTAACGAGTTTCAAAAGGTGGTCTCTTTTGCACGTATGGATAACGTCTTGGTCGCACTTCTCTGTTCAGCACTCCATCTTTAACCAAGTCTATTAGTTTATAACTCAAGTAATTATAATTGGGCCTTTCTAACAGTCTGTTTTGGCGTTAAAACCTTCAATCCATGTATACGTTTATAATGCCTCAAGTTTCTAGTTATCAAAGGAATGCCACTAATCTTGCAAACGCAGCCCACAAATACATCCCTAATCTCAATAACTTGCCCACGTTTTCTTAAATCCGCCATGACTTTACCAGCTTCAATGGAAGTTTCATAGTTAAAGTTTACAACTTCCAGTTGGTCTAAGAAATCTTTTGTTTCCTCAATGAGTTCAATCTGTTTAGGAGCCAAGTGTGCTCCTAACCATATCTCAAACGTGTTCACGCTGGTAGTACAGATGGAAAATTTTCTCTCCAAAACCCCTTTCATTATACGTTTAACTTCATCCGACGGCTTTCTCATAAAATCTATAAGGACATCCGTGTCCAAACATACACGCACTAAACTTTCCATGTAGACCACAGTTTTCTAAGCTCCCTCATAAATTCATTAGGATTCTCAGGATAGCCTTTCCAACAACCTGCAAACTCCAACAAACTCTTCTTTTTACTCACTTTCTTCAAAACAATAAGCTCACCCTTTTCCATGACCCTTAATTTATCCCCTACCTCAACACCGACTTTCCTTCGCACCTCCTTCGGAATAGTAACCTGATATTTTCGTGTAACCTTGGTCACTTTCTCCATTCGTATCACTGTACTGCAAAAAGGTAGTACAAAATATTTAAACCTTGCGCACCTAGCGTGTTGGCGGTCTCTTCTGCATATATTGATATCTTCTCGGTCTACCTTCTCTTGTGAGTATGCCATCCTTAACCAAATCTATTAGCGCATGCGCCACCGCAGTTCTATCGTAATGAAAACCACGCCTAGCCATCTCACTGTGAACTGCTCCTAATCCGCGTGTGGTTGAGAACCAGCCTTCTTCCCATAGGCGTTGTATTATTACTTTGCATGTTTCTGCTCTTGGCGCTGCTGCTTCTCTTTCTGTGATGAGTGGTGTTTCTTTGAGTTTTTCTGTTACTGTCTGCAAGAATTTGCCTACTGCCTCGTTGGCTTGGTCCACTGTGCCCTCTATTTCGAATTCTACGTTGCCCACTTTCATTTTTACTCGTATAGGCTTCTCTTCTTCTGCCTCTCCCATTAGGATTCCTTATTGTTTATTGTATTGTGCAACATGCACATGCACAACACTTAAATACTCACCAACATGCCTATAATGGCTATTGGTGAATTCAATTGATTCAACAAACACAATATACACCAACAACCAGCAAATATAACTTTCCACAACTAGACACAACACTACCAACCCGCTTCATAGAACTCAGCCTCCGCAGCATAAAAAACATACAAGACAACAACGCCCAACTCTACCAACCATACGAAACAATAACCGAAGACACAGAAGAAATCGCACCAGTCTTCCAAGGACAAACAAAACTAAAACTCAACACAATACCACTACGACCATCCCCAGAAGAAACTCCAGTAGTCGCAGTTGACGTCTCCAGCATAAAAATAGGCGAAACCACCACAGGCATACTCTTAGCCATAAGAGCAGCCATAGTCTGGAAAAAACAAAGAGGCTACAACTACCGCTACCTGCGCATAGGACCCTTCCCATTCCACATAACCGAAGAAAACAAACAAGAAATCTACCAGCTCTTCTGCCAATACAGCCTCGAAACAAAACACGAGCCTAACCACACAAACAATGGAAGCACTCCCAGCCTCATCCACATGCAAACCCACATCACAACCCTACTCGAACGATGGCTCCAAATGAACATAGCCACACAAAGCCAAAACACACTCATACTCCTAGACGGCTCCCTCACAGCAGGCACAAGCGACTCACCCGTCTACATCATAGGGCAACTCTTAGAAACAGCACGCAACCGACTCAACACCATCCTAGCATTCACAAAAATCACCCGCCTACGCCTAAACGGACACAGACTCACCGACCTAATAGAAAACAGTAAGCCCCCATGCCTACTAGAAATAGACGGCTACCCAGCTGCACTCTCAAACAACATACACTTCTTGGGCAACATCTACGTAGCCAAACTAACCCTTGGACACTGCAGCTTCCGCCTAGACGTAGACCGCAAACTACCACAAGAACAAGCAGTTGAAGCCATACAACGCCTCTTAGCCAACGATCAACTAGCCGAAAGCTATCCCGAAACCCTACGCCTAGCCCACATATACTCAACCTTCACAGCCAACGAAGTCATAGCCATACAACGCTTCTTAGCGCAGACACACGGAATCAAAACAGTAACAAGACCAAACATACGCCGCCTACTATTCGGACCATACGGCAAAGGACCAGAAGCGAGTTGAGCATGATGCGCCTCTACAAAAAAGAAGGCAACACCATACAAATCCTCAGCTTCCCAACAGAAACAACAGAAAAAGGCGACTACCTCCAAATAGAAGACCCAAAACAAAACAAAGCCCTAATAACACAAGTCATCGACGTACAATTCGCCAACGTGCCAGGCATACTCGAAGAATTACTACGCGACTCAACAAACGACACAAGCCTAAACGGCCAAGACTTCGACCCCTTAGAAGTCGCCTCACACGTGACATACATTCAAGACTCACGCATACTTATATGCAAAATACGAGCCACAATAGAAAACGGAAAACTCAACCTCACCTCGTCTTGGTTGCCCTCACGCAGCCAATCAACAATAAAACAACTGCCAACAGCCTCACTTCTCAAACTAATCAAAATCAACCACAGCTTACCCATCCAATTAGGAGAAACCAAAGACCAAACACCACTCAACATAGACGCCACAGCCCTAGACGGCAAACTCAACATCGTCACAGGCAAAAAAGAAACAGGCAAGTCACATTTGTCCAAACTACTGGTACTCAACCTTATCAGCCACGGCGCACCCGTCATAGTGCTCGACTTGAACGGCGAATACGCACATTTAGGCTACGGAACTGACGGAAAAAAGAACGAGTACAACAACAGAGTCAACGTTTTAACACCGGGTGAAAACTTCAAAGTCGCCCTAGCACAGATGAAACTGCGCGTAATTTTAAACATATTAATCCACGCCCTAAGCTTACCTGGCACATCAGCACGCGAGTTCCGCCGAATCTGGCAGTTCCTAGACGAACGCGCGGCTTTGACCCTTCTTGAGTTAGGCGAAGCCATAAGAAATTGGCGCTGCAACCAACATGTGCGCGATGCGTTGTTTAGTCGTTACTACGCCTTGATCAACTCTGGTTTTTTCACTGACAACCCTTCAGAGTCTGTGAGCCTAGAAGAGTGCTTGCATAGGATTGGAAGCGGCGGCGCCTTAGTGGTCAACTTACGTGACACGTCTTTGGTTGATCGTCAGATTGTGGTTGAGTATGTGCTTGGAAAACTAGTTGACTTGTTGACTCAGTATAAGATGAAAGCTGTTTTTTTATTTGCTGAAGAAGCACATCTCTACCTGCGTGAAACCTATTGGGATGACATTGTCACGAGGATGCGGCACTTCGGCGTGTTCACAACATTCGTAACGAATCAGCCCGACACTATCAAGGAGAATATTTATCGTCAAGCAGACAACGTTTTCCTCTTCAACTTTACTAATGAGCATGATTTGGAAGCAGTAAGTCGAGCAGCCAAAGTGGACGCTGAAACAGTCAAATCTATTGCCCGAGACTTGCCAGCGCATCACTGCCTGCTTTTGGGCACAGCTGTGAAAGACTTTCCCATTGTTGTGCGGGTTCGAAGCCTAAACGTTGAAGCCATGGGGCAAACTCGGCTGTTTTTCACGGAGAAGAACTGAGCCTTCTCAATTCGTTTTCGTGTTTTTCAAAAAACATGCGGAAGGAATTTGTTAGATCGTAAGTCTTTATCTCTTCCAGTGGAACCCATCTGGCCTCGGCTGCGTCTTCCCCAGCTTTTAAGTCTCCGCCTTTTGGCTTGACTAAGAATTCGAGTAGAGTGAAATGGTATTTTGTGCGCCCTATGTCGTCGGTTATGATGCTGTCGAAAGCATCCATGGGTCGGTCATCTACGATTTCTACGTCTAGACCTGTTTCCTCTTTTGCCTCTCTGACCGTGGCGTCTCTAACTTTTTCTCCTAAGTGAACTGAACCGCCTGGGATGCTCCATCTGTCTTTTCCTGGTTCGGCTCTTCTCTTCACGAGGATGAGCTTTCCATCTTGAAGTATGACTGCGCCGACGCCAACTATTGGACGCATCGGATATTCTCGCTTCAACTCAAAACACCCTTAACTGCAATACTTTCACCACTCTCTTATACTTAAAAGCAACAGTATTTACTAAGTTGTGAAGAAAAACTGTGGTATCCTCTATCTTGAAGGAGGCTCTTTGAATGAAGCCTTTTAGTTTCGTGCATGTGGCTGATTTGCATCTCGGTTATGCACAGTACAACTTGGATGTGCGCCGAGAAGATTTCGAAAACGCTTTCAGAGAAGTTGTTGACAAGACTCTTGAGTTGAAGCCTGCTTTCATGTTGATTGCAGGCGACTTGTTTCATCATGCTAGACCCTCTAATGTTACGTTGGAGACAACCATCACGAATTTTAGAAGGTTGCGAGACGCTGGCATACCTGTGCTGATTGTTGATGGCGGACATGATTCGGCACCCAACATTGTTACAGGCACTATTCTTAATCCGCTTGACAGGGCTGGTCTCATTCACTATTTGCCGAGGCATGAAGGCGCATGTTGGCGAAACGACAGCTGCTACGTTTATGGTGTTCCGAACTTTCGAACCAAGACACGAACAACAGAGCAATTGCCTCTTTTTTTGGAGCAAAACAAGCCTTCGCTTGACCCTTCGCGCTTCAATATTTTTTTGTTTCACATGGCGTTGGACTTGCCCTACATTGAGAAGCCTCCTCAAATGGAGGTTGAGGCTTCGCCTGAAATCATGCCAGAAGGCTTCAACTATTATGCTGGTGGACATGTTCATCAGCCTTCGATCAACAAGTTCAAGGATAGTTTACTTGTTTATAGTGGATGCACCGAAACCGTAAACTATGACGATGCAAGAATCGGCAAAGGCTTCTATCATATAGAGGTAAATGAGAAAGGCGAGCCTAAAATCAACCGCATCAGCCTTGAAACCACACGCAAATTCGTTGTTTTGGAACCCGACTACACTGGTATGCTTCCAGCTAAAATCACAGAGTCAGCCGTAAAGCTTGTAAAGGAAAAAGATGAGGAAGGCGTCATAATGGTTCTTGTTTTAAAGGGTACGTTGGCAGCTGAAGCCAACCGAGCCGAAGTTGACTTGGCGCAGATTCGAGAAGCTGCCCAAAAAGCTTTGTTAGTCTATCCCATTCTGCGGTTGCATGAAACTGAGGTTCCCGAAGAGGTTATTCGAGCAATATTCGAAGGCGGCTTAAAAGACTTGAAAACGAAAGCTTTCGAATACTTCCTGCAGATTTTTGCTGAACGCTACAGTCGGGAACAAGCAGAAAAAATCGCTAGGCTGGCAGTGAATATTATTGAACCATTAACTAGGAAAGACGAAGAGAAAGTGAAAAAAGAGATGGAGGCGTTCATGCGTGAGAGTTGAAACAGTTGAACTGGAAAACGTTCGCAGCCACACAAAATCGAAGATTCAGTTTCAACGAGGCTTCAACTGCCTTGTAGGCGGCGTGGGCTGCGGCAAATCCAGTGTACTCTACGCCATAGACTTTGCATTATTCGGCGATCCGATTGGCAGAAGCTACGAATATGTCCTGCGTGAAGGAGCAGACGCAAGCAAGGTTACGCTTCAATTCACTCATGCAGGAAAAAACTACACATTGACACGTGGCTTGCGGAAACGTGGAAAAGGCATTGGTCAAGACCTAGAACAACTAAAACTCTACGAAAATGAAAGACTCATTGCTCAAGTGAAGAGCGAGGCTGTAACAGAACAGCTGAAAGCCATAACTGGCTTAGACAAGGATTTGTTCCGTGAAATAGTTTGGGTTAGGCAAGAACAACTCAAAGAACTATTGGACATGACTCCCCGAGAACGACAGAAAAGACTCGACGAACTCTTCGGGTTGTCAGACTATGAATTGGCGTGGGCTAACCTTCAAGGCGTCCAAAAAGAATACGAAGGCGAAAAGAAGGCTTACGAACGCGACCCCGACATAGTTACAATCGACAAACTTCACAACGAATACAATAAAACAGTGCAAGAGTTCGCCACAATTGAGGAACAAATCGAAGGGTTGAAGAAAAGATGCGGTGGAGCCGAAAAAGAGCTTAAAGAAGCCACAGCACATCTTCAAAGCCTAGAAGAATTTAGAAAACAAACAGAAGAGTTGATGCGAAAAGAAGCGCAGTTAAGAACAAGTATAGAAAACGCTGAGGACAACAGCGCACGATTAGCCGATGAAATCGCACGCAAAAACACATCAATAGCAAGTACAAACGAAAAACTTCAATCATTGGAAACCGAAGTGAAGGCGCATCGAGAAAGAATTAACCAAGCCGGACTTAGCTCAGAGCAGACGCCGGAAGATTTGAGGAAACACGTTCAAGCGTTGGAAGAACAATTAAGGAGCATAGGAGGCGAACAAGAAGCTACAAGAAAGGAGATGCGAGAAGCTCAGAAGAAAATTTCAAGCCTCACCGCAGAAAGTAAGTGCCCTCTATGCCTTCAAAACATTTCAGAAGACTACAAAACAGACCTTCTAGACAGGCTTAACAAAGCGAACAGTCAAGGAGAACAAAAACTCACTGAGCTCCAGAAAAACCTTGACGAACTGGAACAACTGCGTAACTTAGCAGCTAATGTTGCGCTTACCCTGCAAACCTTGGCGCCCAAAATAGAAGATTTGAAAACCCGAGTCTCAGAAGAACACAACGAACTTGAAAAAATATCCAAAGAGTTTGAAGAGAAACAACAACTCGAAAAAACGCTTCGAGAACAACTAGACACCATAAGAAAAGAAATCGCCAAATTCGACCTGTCTCAGCTGGAAACAGCCCGCAAACTGCGTGACCAAACTTTCATGGAATACTCAGAATTGAAAAACAAACTAGAAACCACAGAGACTAGAAAGCAAGACTTAGCCTCAAGAATGGAAGAGCTCAAACAGCGCTTAGACAACGCCCAAGAGAAAATTAACCGAATGAAACGCATCGAAGGCTTACTCGAAATAGTAACTGGCGTGCGCGACGCCTACAGAAGCATTCAGCCTCGAATGAGAAGCGAATTTGTCACTTATCTTCAACGTATGATTCAACAGTTTCTCGACGACCTAACTGGCGGCGTGGGTCCAGCATTAATAGTTAAAATTGACGATACTTACTCACCGATTATGCAGGGCGAAGAAGGATATGAGCGAGAAGTAACCAACCTTTCTGGAGGAGAACGCACTCTTCTGGCTTTTGCTTATCGGCTTGGGCTCGGTCAACTCATCATGCAGTCGAGAACAGGACATGGACTGTACACGCTTCTTTTAGATGAACCAGCCGAAAGCCTAGGTCGAGAAGACGGCTCCATAGACAGATTAGCTGAGGCAATATCTCGCTTGAAAGCAATAGAACAAATCATAGCTGTCACGCACAGCGAAGCCTTCGCCGAGAAGGCTGAACACGTCATAAGAGTGGAAAAAGAGGCTGGAACCAGCCGAGTTTTAACTGAAAAATAGATTTGTGTGCCCAAAAGATTTATCACTCTCCCAATCATACTGAAACCGAAGCTTTCAACAAAGCGTGAAGTATGAATGCAGAAGGAAAAAGCCAGAGACGCCATAGACTCCGCTCTGACTCATTTAGAGAACTCCATGCGAGCTCTAGCTAAAAAAAGCGATGACAAAGCCGTTGCCAACTCGTTTTGGCTGGCTTCAAGTGAAACCGAATACGCTCTCTTTCTGTTCTCACTCACGCATCAGGAAAGGTCAGAGAACCCTTCTTGGAAGCAAAGTTCACAGCCCAAGCAACAAGTAGTGGAGGTCGGACCAGCACTTACCTCTGCTCAGAGATTTCTAGAAAATGCAAAAACCAACCTTGAGAAAAACGCAACTGAAAAAGCCTACGAAGAAACGTGGGCAGCTCGAAATCTGCTCTTAAAGGTTCAAGAGCTATTCGAAAAGAAACAGAAGAGCGCTGGAGTTGAGCCTGCTAAGACTCGCTGACAAGCTTTCGCTCCTTAATTATGAGAATGTTATCTTTTCCAGCAATGACGCGAAACTCCTCTTTAAGGTCTTCTTTGTGCAGGAATTTTCGTAGGAGAACTCGTAAGTAATCTTTGGAAGCCAATGTTGCTCCTTTCCTCTCTGGCTTAAGGGTTATTTCTCGGTCGGCAACATCAGTTTTCATTTTCAATTTTTCTTCTAAGAACGCTGTCAGTTTTTTGACTTCTTCATTGAATTTGTCACGAAGCTCGCCAACGTCGATTTTTAGGGTTGACATGGCTGCACCTCCTTAGCATTTTTTTATCGACGAACAACAATTACTCTAACATGGTCGCAGGCGTCTTCGCAGGCGTCTGCAGCCAATTCAATGGTTTCAAACAACTCGTTCATTAATATGGCGGCACCTACCTTTAGCCCTTCTTCTTTGGCCAGTAGCCTTCTAGAGTTTTCGAAGAGGTCGTCAACTTTTTCCTCCAATCTTTCAACTTCGTCTGCTGCTTTCAGTGCCTCTTTTGGTTTTTCAGCCATGCTATTTATGGCTTTTCGCAGAGCCGTGGCGCATTCTCTGACTCCTTCAACCATCTGAACCACAGCTTTTTTGAGTGTCTCTGGCACGTCTTGCATGGGTGTAGCGTTCAGAATACGTGTGGACTCTCGGCACCAGTCGGCTACCATGTCTACTCGTTTCATTAGGTGCATGAGGTCTTCTCTGTCGATTGGTGGCAGCTCCCCACCAGCGAGTTCAATCATTACCTCTCTTCGAAGCCTATCAGCTTCCTTCTCAGCGTTTATAACACGGTTAATTGAAGCCTTGGTTTCTCCCTCATTGTTGCTCACTGATGCTTTAACAGCACTTTCCAAGTCTTCAACTGCACTCATTGTGGTTGCCAAATGCCGCTGCATCAAGGTGATAGCCTTTGTTTCTCTTCTCTTCTCAAACCACTTCAAGAGTTCACTCAATCGCAACGTCTCCATTACTCAGTTTGCGTTTGATACAGCATATAGAGTAAAAGGTATGTTGGACAGAACTTCTAAATTAGTTTTCTTCTGTCCACGATTTCCAAGGCGTCTGGTCCGGTTCCCAATAACGTAACAGGCACATGGATTTCACGCTCAACCTTTTCAACAAAAGCCTTTGCGTTTTGCGAAAGTTCATCATAAGACTTGTGTCCCTTGCACTCTGGAAACAGAACATCAATTTTTGTGATAGCCGCTTGCGTGGCACTGTTTAGCATCACCGCCCGCTTCGCCAACTCAAAGTTGAAAGGTGCAGCTCGACGTGGACGACCAGTCACAGTTGCTATTTCGCGCCAGCCCCGTTTCTCCGCCTCTTCCAGTGAAACTTCACCTGGCAGTGGACCCGCTCCAACACGTGTTGTGAAAGCCTTGAACACAAGTATAATTTCATCAACTTTTTTTGGACCTACGCCAACATCTGCGCATGCGGATGAGGCTGTCACGTCTTTTGATGTGCAGTAGGGGTATGTGCCGTGATAAAGCGAGAGGTATGTGCCCTGCGTGCCCTCGATTATGACGTTTTTTCCTTGGTCAACTGCTTGGTTCACTACCAAAGGCACGTCTACCAAATACTTCTGTAATTCTGGAAGATCTTTAGCGAGTTTTACGGTTCTTAAAGCCCGTTCAGCGTTGCAAGGTCCTGTTCCAGTGCCCGTTGTCCTTATCCGCTCAGCTAATTGACCCTTCTTGTCCGCTTCAATGTGTCTAGCTTCAATAATGGCGCATTGAGGGTCAACACCCGCTCTGTTCATAGAATGAGTTGATTCCATTTCACGGAGCAGAACTTCAGGATTAACTAGAACGCCAGGTCCTATCAATAAGCGGCATTTTTCATACGTGAAGGCGCTGGGCAACATTCTCAGCTTGTACTCTTTACCCCTGTAGAGCACGGTGTGTCCCGCGTTTGGTCCCACACCTGCTCTAGCAGTTACCGCCACCTTGTCTTTCAAGGCAAGATAGGAAATTATTTTCCCTTTGCCCGTGTCTCCGAAGAACCCGCAAACAACAACTGAACATGGCATACTTTTTCCTCCCGTTTCAACTTCATTTTTTTCTCTTATACATTTTTCTATTAAAATTTCTTTAATATTTAAGAGTTTTTGCGTGGTTTTTGTTAAAGATAATGTTGGTGTCAGATCGCCCGTCGAGAGTTTCTATCACAGCTCTTCAGCTCTGCTGACTCTCGTGCTCATCATCCATTTCATAAATGAGTGAAAGCTGGTTTAAGGAGTTTTCGCAGTGAATTCGATTCGTTCAACGCCCTTGCCCTTCGACATTCTCCTTAAGACTTGAGCCATTCCTATCTCTCCAGTGCCTTTAACGTGGGTTCCGCCACATGCACAAGCATGCCAATCCTTTACTTCAACAATGCGAACGTTTTGAACCTGTGGCGGCAAAGTCTTCAAGCTTTCGTGAAAGCGTTCTACAAATTGTTCCGCTTCTGCACGAGGCATCATCCTGATTTCAACAGGTCTATTTTCTCGTATCATGTCGTTTGCGGCTTTTTCAATTTCAGGTAGGAGAGGTCCTAAGGTGCCTTCGTGGGCAAAGTCTAGTCTAACCTTGTCAACGTCGAGCCCTGAACCCACAACAGCCATCTTTAGACCAGTAGCACGTCTCACGGCTTCAGCCATCAAGTGAGCTAAAGTGTGATTTCGCATCAGTTGATATCGACGCGTCCAGTCGATGAAGCCTGTTATCTGTTCGCCTTCTCTGATTTCTCCCGCAATTTCGTTAGCCACGTGAATTACTGTGCTTTTTTCCATGCGTACATCGTAAACTTTGGCTTCTCCATTCTGCCCTTTTACTATTCCAGTGTCCGCTGGTTGTCCTCCGCCTGTGGGATAAAAGGCTGTCTGATCCAGAATCAACTCGTGTTGGTTGTTGAGTCTCTTGAGAGCTAGAACTTGCGCTGAAAATTCTTTAGTGTAAGCATCCTCGTAGTAAAGCAGTCTTGTTTGTGGAACATTTTCTGGTGTAGAGATAGCATATCCTCCATTGTTTGCCAGATTTAACCTTCAGCATTGAGGCATTATCGTCGGGCAAGGATTTAAAACTGTTTCACTCGAAAATGAATCTGAATACAATAAGTGTAAAATATCGCTTGTCTGAAAATATCACAATCGAAGGCTGAAAAACGAATGAAATTTTTGAAGACATGGGTTGAAGGTTTTGACGAAATGTTAGGAGGAGGCTTACCCGAAAAAAGCGTCATTCTAATGACGGGAGAACCAGGCTCTGGATACGATGTACTTGCTCAGCAGATACTCTATCAAAACGCTCTTCAAGGAAGTAAAGTTGCGTATTTCTCCACAACAAGGGCTCCCGAAGCTTTGAGAGAAGACTTTGAAACCTTCGGCTGGAACGTGGCTCCCCTACAAGAGAAGGGCAACTGGCTGTTCTTCGACGTGAACGTTCCAGACGTAATTCAGGTTCTGAGTGAAAGAATACCGAAGGTTGTGGCTGAAGGAAGATGGGTGCTTCTTGATTCACTTTCTTACTTAGTTTTAACCCAAAAGTATCGGTCTGTCATCGGCGTGGTTGAGTTGCTCTTGCGTAGCGCTAAGCAACATGGAGGAGTCCATTTCATGCTTCTAACACAAAAGATGCACGACACTGAAACAGAAACCACAATGCAGCATCTGGCAGACGGAGTCATGGAGTTCTCAGCCCAAGAAATGGCTGGAGGAATCGACAGACGACTAAGAATGAAGAAAATGCGAAGAGCGGTTTACGAGCCAAGACTGATTCCATTCAACATAACCGAACGTGGAATAACAATAGAAACCGCCGTCAGAATAGCTTGAACCTAAGGCTGAGAAAAAATGGACGTTTTTGAAGCCATAAAGGGCAGAAGAAGCGTTAGGGCATTCACTAACCAACCTGTTTCAAGCGAAGAAATCACGAAACTAATAGACGCGGCAAGACATGCGCCTTCAGCTGGTAACATTCAACCTTGGGAATTTGTGATAGTGCGCGACCCTAAGATTAAACGTGGACTCTCAGCAGCTGCATTAGACCAAACGTTCATAGAAGAAGCGCCAGTGGTCATCGTTGTTTGTGCTAATCAACTGCGCTCTCGAAGCAGATACGAGAGTCGAGGCGTCAACCTCTACTGTTTGCAAGACACGGCGGCTGCCACACAAAACATGCTCTTGGCTGCTTATGCGCTTGGACTCGCTACTTGTTGGGTTGGAGCCTTTCAAGAGGAAGAAGCCAGAAAAGGGCTTAATATACCCAGCGGTGTGCGTCCAGTTGCCATTATTCCGATTGGGTATCCAGCGGAAAAACCAATGTCACGGTCAAGGAGACCGTTAAGCGAAATCGTGCATTATGAAACCTTTGGGCGGAAGTAGCGAATAGGATATTAATTGTTGCGGCTATTATTTTGCGGATTAGACTTTAAGATACGTTGATTTTGAGGTGACTTAAGGCAAATTGAGTGAGCGCATGCGGAAACTCAGCAGACTAGCAGTTGCCATTGGCGGTTTTCTCATCATGATGGGAATGATTTTGATGAGCGCTGTTGTTTTAACTTTACTAAATGTTATTGACATCACTGCTTTCATGAACGAAACCTATGTACTAATGTTTATGCTGGCTTTGCTGTCAGTCGGCGTGTTAGACGTGCTAGCTGGAATAATACTCTCACGAGGCTGAGCCAAATTGAGTATCAGAAGAAAGTTCTCAATTGTTGTTGGTTTAGCGCAGAGCATGATAGGCGCCTTCGCCACAGTTTTCGCTTTCATTCTATACCACAATTCCTTAGGAATACAAGCAGTGTTAAATGTGACCGCAAAAGATGTGGTCTTGTACATGTTAATCCTAATCGTTTTCGGCTTGCTCTCCATCATCAGCGGACTATTCCTCATAAACGAACGTTGAAAAAGGAGAATTGAAAAGGCTGAAAGAAAAGCTAGGCTTGAAAAGGGAATTAGGACTCTTACATGCAACCATGATTGGAATAGGCGGAGCTATATCGGCAGGAGTGTTCGTTATGTTGGGTTACGCCGTTAGCTTAGCAGGCACAACAGTTGTTATCGCTTTAGTTCTGTGTGGAATAATAAACTTGTTCACGATGTGCAGTTACGCCGAGTTAGGAGCTGCTCTGCCCAAGGCTGGTGGCGAATATACCTTCGCAAAAGCAGCCTATGGTGGTTTTGTTTCGTTCTTTACTGGCTGGTTCGAATGGATCAGCAACATGTTCTTCGCTGCATTGTCCGCTGTAGGTTTCGCCTACATGATTCCATACGTCATACCAATAAACATGTCGTTGACCACCGTTGCAATATTAGCGATTACAGTGATAGCCATTTTCACTGCGATTAACGTACGCGGCGTCAAAGAAGCGGGAACAGCGGAAGTAATAATGATCATAATTCTGCTCGCCATACTTATTGCGTACATTTTCGGGGGAGTCTCAAATCCCAAGATTGAAGCTTTTCAATTGTATGCACCTGAGGGTTTCCTCGGTGTAGTTCGAGCAACAGCTTACATTTTTGCAGTATATTTAGGTGCAGAAGCAGTGGCGGTGGCGCAAGCTGAAATTAAAAATCCAAGTAAGACTATCCCATGGTCCATATTGTTGTCAGCTGGAGTTCTGATAGTTCTCTACACTGTTATTGCATATGTGACATTGCGAATAATTCCAATCGAAAGTTTCAGTGGCGAATCTGCGCCTATAATCTTCGCGGCGGAGCATGCGATGGGCAAACTGGGAACAGGCATACTTGTTATTGCTGGAACGATTGCCGCATTATCTTCTCTGAACACTTCGATAATGGCTCAGTCAAGAGTAGCCTATGCATTGAGCCGAGACGGATACTTTCCAAAAGCCTTGCTGCAAGTTCATCACAAATTCAGCACTCCACACGTGGCTGTTGTGGTTGGCTCCATTTTCACAGCTGTGCTCGCAGCTACAGGAGTCATAAATTTTGTAGGTTACGCCACAGACTTTGGGTTCATAATCGGCTTTGCATTGGTGAACCTATCATTGATGAAACTTCGAAAGGAAAAACCTCTCTTAAATAGGCCGTTTAAGGTTCCATTTTATCCATTCACTCCAATCGCTGGGATAGTCACATCGCTTTTTCTTCTAATATTCATAGACCCAGGAGTGTTATCACTGGGCATAGTTCTATGCGTTCTCGCTGTTCTCGCATATTACATCAGAATGGTGGGTTACCTGCGCTTTCGTGTCGCGTTTGGAGGAATAAGCCTAGGTCTCGGCAGCTTCACAACGATACTTGCATATTTGATTGCTACGGGTCTAATGCCACTCCATGCATCGCCAACAACTGTTGCAGTCATTGTTTTCATCCTCCTCTTCGCAAGCATGATCCAAATAATTGCTGGTATCCTTAATGCGATTGCAAAAAGCAACAGATTTTAACGTTATAACGCCCTATAGGAGAGGAACCGAAGACTTAACAAGCCAAAATCGCTTAAGGATAATGACCCAAAAATGCGTCAAAAGAAGAAAGAAACTAAGGCTGACTATGTGATTCTCGATTCTTCCGAAGACAGCTTGCTCAAAGACACAACAGTGAAGGAAAAATTCCATGTTTTTGAGATATCAAAGAGGATAAGCAGGTATCTAAGCGGTCTGCTGTTTGCAACTGGCGCCACATCGATGCTTTTGTCAGCTGAATATTTTTTAGGTGCCAAACTGCTTCTTGCTTTTGAATTGAAAACTCTCTTTATACTTGCCTTGGGCTTTATAGGCGCAGTTAACCTCGTCTCTGGATTGCTGCTACTCGCAAAAGAATGAACCCTTGAAGACTTGACTTGTAATTCTAACGTTTACTTTTAATATTCTTACTGCAATTCTGTAATGATGAAGGACAGCACAGTTATGAAATACTCGCTCATGGCGGACGCCTACGAAAAAATTGAGGCAACAACAAAAAGGCTGGAAATGACCGATTACCTAGTAGAATTTCTTAAAAAAACCCCCAAAGATGTCATCGACAAAGTAGCGTATCTCACCCAAGGAAAACTCTACCCAGACTTTGTCGGAATAGAAGTCGGTGTAGCAGAAAAACTTGCCATAAGAGCGGTTGCCCGTGCAGCGGGGCGTGGCGAAAAAGAAATAGAAGAAGAAATGAAAAAAACAGGAGACCTTGGCGAGACAACCCAAAAATTCCTTGAAAAGAAAACCCAAGTCACATTTTTCCAAGAACCATTAACGGTTGAAAAAGTCTACGACACACTTGACAAGATGGCCAAATCGACAGGCGCAGGCTCAATGGATCAAAAAATCAACTTGTTGGCTGGACTTCTTGCTAACGCAACTCCTAAAGAAGCAAAGCACCTTATTCGAACTGTCACAGGTGAGTTGAGACTTGGAATCGCTGACATGACCGTCCTTGACGCGTTAGCTATCGCATATGGCGGTGGAAAAGAGGCAAGAGAAGAAATAGAACGCGCCTACAACATCTCTTCCGATCTAGGCAAAGTGGCAAAAACAGTTGCGGACAAGGGAATAGAAGGCATCCGAAAGTTTGGAGTTTCACTCGGCGAACCCATTAGACCCATGTTGGGAGAACGATTAGGCTCACCTCAAGAAATCCTGGAGAAATTGGGCGGTCGCTGCATAGTTGAGTTCAAGTACGACGGCGAACGAGTACAAGCTCACAAGAAAGACAGTGAAATCATACTTTTTTCACGGAGATTAGAGAACATCACCGACCAATACCCAGACGCTGTAGAACTCTTCAGAAAATACATGAAACCAAACGAAGCTATTGTGGAAGCAGAGATTGTAGCCATTGACCCAGATACTGGAGACATGAGACCCTTCCAAGAACTAATGCACCGACGGCGAAAGTACGGCATCAGACAAGCCATGGAGGAGTATCCAGTTTCGCTCTTCGTGTTTGACGCGTTGTTCGTGGATGGAAAAGATCTAACTCAGAAAGCCTATCCCCTTAGACATAAAACCTTAGAGAGGATAATTGAGAAGAGCGACCGTGTTCAAGTAGCGGATTATCTTATCACGAAAGATGTGGATGAATTGGAAAAGTTCTTTCAGAAAGCGGTTGAAAATGGTTGCGAAGGAGTATTTTGCAAATCTATAAACGAAGACTCTGTGTATCAAGCTGGCGCCAGAGGTTGGCTCTGGATAAAGTATAAACGTGACTACAAGAGCGAAATGACAGATGCAGTGGACTTGGTTGTCGTAGGCGGGTTTCACGGAAGAGGAAAAAGAGGCGGAACCTATGGCGCCTTGTTGCTAGCCGCCTACGACCCAGACGAAGACGAGTTTGAAACGGTTACAAAGTGTGGAACAGGCTTCACAGATGAAGATTTGGCTAAACTTCCAAAGATGACGGAGAAGTATCAGTTGACACATAAAAACCCCAGAGTAAACTCCACGCTTGAAGCGGACGTGTGGTTTGAGCCTAAGGTCGTTATTGAAGTCATAGGAGCAGAAATCACGCTAAGCCCTATTCACACTGCCGCCATGGACAAGATCAGAAAAGGAAGCGGACTGGCAATTCGATTTCCTAGATTTACTGGAAACTATCGACTAGACAAAGCAGCCGAAGACGCCACCACCATCAAGGAAGTAATAGAGATGTACCGGAGTCAACTCAAGAAGGTAGCCGAATAGTCTTTACTTTGAAGCTTGAGGAGCGATTTTCAAATCTTTGATACGTCTCGAAACAAGAAAGTAGAGTCTGTCACGAAGAGCGTTGCCAACAACCTTCATGTTTCTCAGACTCTTAATATCTTCCGCCAGTTTAGCGTCGCCGAGAGTTTGGGCAATCCACTTTTCGAAATCTTCGCGGTAGAGATGAAACTCCAACGACTTGATATTGACTTCCTTAATCTGTTGCAGAAACTCGTCTAGAGAAGAGGCGCTCTGACCAGTGTAATTCCCGATAGAAGTGAAGAAATAGAAGGCTTCTTCTCGCAATACACTTCTCAGAACCCTAGAGGGTGAAACAGTCACATACAACTCTCCTAATTTTCTAGAGACAAGCTCTATTAAACTCTCACTACTCTTATAAGATTTTCATAAAGCGTTCTAAAGAATTAACAGAGAAGTCAAGGAATCAGTGGAGAAGCTTCTTCCTTGAAGCACTTTGTAATGATAGAGGTTCGAATTCTCAACACTCCTGGAAGTGGCGCAATTGAATGGGCTATAAAAGAATGCAGCTTCGCTTGATCCTGAGCAACCACTTTAGCGTTAATGACAAGTTCTTCAGAAAACGATGATGAAACCTCTAATACTTCGGGGAATTCAGCCAATTTGCTTGCGATGCTTTCACTCTCCTTGGGGTCTGTGTGAATTGTCATAAGCGCTGTTATCTGCTGCATTCCTGCCTTTTGAAGGTCAACAACTGCCGTGTATTTTTTTATGATTCCTTGCTTCTCCATTCTCTGTATTCTGTCGTATACTGTAGAGTGCGCCACATCTAGTTTGTTGCCGATTTCAGTGTAAGTAAACTTCGCGTTTTCATGAAGAAGCTTAAGAACCTGCCAATCAAGGCTGTCTAACGAGACCCCTTGACCCTTAATCTTCATACGGTTGATCCCTTATGCCTTAATTAACATTCTTACACTCTTCATTTATTTTTTGCTGTCGGAAAAATGTAGAAAAGCGGAGGAAAAACCGTCAAATTTCTAAATTTCATTGTTCGGAAAATTGTCGAAATATCTTTGAATATGGCACATTTTTTTGCAAAAATATTCCGATTGCGACAAAAATTTGCATAATTATGTCAAATAGTCTTAAATTTACGGAATAGAAGTTTTGTCTAGACGATTAGAAAAAATGTTCCATTCGTGATGCGGTGATGGCTATTCCAAGAGTTTGGGAACTTGTTCGTTCATTTAAAAACGAGTGTAAATCAAGAGGATGGGAAACCTCGGAGCACGAGGACTGGGTTAAAGCTGGAAGCGAGTACCACAATTTTCTTTGGGCAAGAACCGTTCGTCCGTCAACTTTCAAAAAAATTGCTGAGGAACATAAGTGCGCCATTAAGGAGGGAGTGTCTTATCAGGTAGTAGACGTAGCTTACACTGCTTGGCTTTTTTCGGAAACCCCCCCAGAGGAGCTTCTAAAGACGGTTGCTGAAAATCCTGAGATCTTTATGAGGACAGCGATATATGACTTGAGTTTGGCGTATTCAAGGAAGTCTTTTTGCTTGAAGTTGAACCAAACAGGTAGCAGTGTATTTCGGGAATTTGAGAGTTTCTTGGAGAAAAAGTGGGGAGTGAAGTTTAAGCCAGTTCAGAGTGTGCTTACTAAGGAAGTTTAATTCTCTTTTTCTCTTGTTGACAGTTTTGTTGCGGAAAAAATCTCGTTCGGCAGCAATACGGAAACGGTTGCGTATTTTCCAATGATGTCGATTCTCACTATTTTATTTGGATTTCTGAGGTCAACCTTTGCTGGGATGAGTTGGGCTAGTTCCTTGATTATTTCGATTTTGTGATGTTGTGTGTAACGGCGTTTTTCCACGGTCATTCTCCATCTTTCACCTTTTTTGATTTTTTTTCTCAGGTTGCTAATTGCCTCTTTCATCGAGTCAATGTCAGAATGGGTCCAAAGGTCGGTTGGCATCCACTTTTGAGTGTACTGAAAAGCTAGCGGGTTTTTGGTGAACTTTTTTTGTAGGTTTTGGATGACTTCTCTTGAGTCTAGGTGTGTTTTAACTCCGATTATTCCTCGTGCAATAGTGGGTTTTATGATGGGTTGTTCATCGCCTAGCAGTTTTAGAAGGTCAGCAATCTCTTGTTTGGCTTTCCAGGTTGTTGTCCATGGGCATGAGACGAGGAGGTTGAAATCGTACATTTTTGGTTTTCCGTTGTTCAATGTGGAGGATTTGTTCTTGTTTTTATATGCTTTCATTTGTTGGTTAAACTTTGATAAGCATAAAGCAACTATTTTAGTGTGTGGGAGAGAACAATTTGACTGAGGAAAAAGAGGTGGAAGGCGTCAAGATAAAGAAGATGGCTGAGCTGCGAGCTTTGTTGGAGAAGCGTGTGAAAGAAATTGAAACAGAACTTGACGGTTTGCGTGTGTTGCTTGATTTTGTTAACGCGTCTTTAGTGGAGAAAGGGTTTAAACGGGCGGAGGTTCAGAAGCCTGTTCCTACACCGCGTGTGGAAGAAGAGGTTCTGCCTGCTCTTGCTGTTCCGCCTTCTGTGAGTGTTGAGGTGTCGGCGCCTCCTGTTTTGGAGTTTGAGCAGTCTGTTCCTATTAAGACGGCTACTGGTGATTTGTTGGCTAATTTGTTTTTGGGTGATGATGTTATGCGTGTTGTTTTGGCTGAGGATAAGCGGTTTACGGTTGATGTTCCGCCTTTTATGGCTTTTTTGGTTGAAAGGGTCCTGGTTAAGATGCAGGAGAAGGATAGGGAGGCGGTGGCTGCGGGTGAGTTGGCTCCCGATAAGGTTTTGTCGTTTGATGTTGTTCGTGATGGTGACTTGCTTAAGGAGATTACTGTTCGTAATGTGGGTGAGGATAGGGCTAGGGAGTTGAAGTCGACTATTCGTTGGACTTTGGAGAAGATGTATGAGAAGATGAAGGCAAGCGTGTAAATATTGTTTTCACGTGTGTGTGCGCACTTGTGACCTAGCCCCTCTAATATGATCCAAATATGCTCCAAATATGAAATCTATCATTTGATAGGCAGAGACAGAGAGGGATAGAGGGTTCAAAATCCCACCCCACCCACCCCCCACCCCCTCGCACCACCTATAGAAAAATATGCGGGGTTCGTGAGGGTGATGTTAAGCTGTCGGGTGATGTTGACTTCAATATTTTCGCTTCCTGAAGAGTTTGACTCCATTGAAGTCGCAGACGAAATCGAAGCCAGAGCCTAGGTCCTTGTGATAATCCTAAGAACATGCCAAAGGTTGTTTTAGGTCAGAATAAACTTAATGAGGTTTTTTGTTCCAAGGGTTAACATGGCAAAGACTAATAGGGCGCAATATGAAAGTTAAGAATGCAGGGTGGTCGTCATGCCTGTTAATTCTGATAAGCCAAGCAGATGGAAAGCGGACATCAGTACATCTGTTGATTTCTATAACGATTGGTTTATGAAATTTGCTCCCAAGGCTTATCGAGATACTCGCAGTGAGGCTACTAGGCAAGTGCAAGAAGCATTAAATCGGTCTGCTAATCTCACGAATGTTACACCCAGAGTGCTGCGAGAGAGCCCGCAAATGCTAGAAATGCTTCGCATGGCAACAGCTCCGCCCATAGCTCGTGACAGACTTATTGGCTTGGCGGGAGTATCAAAAGGACTGGTGATGAATATGGAGATGAATAAAAGAATCCCGCCGCAAATGACTGGCGCAGAAGTTGAGGCTCAACTTCAAAAAATCAGCAATATGATTATGAAGCTTGCTGACAAAGACATCTTTCCATGGCTTGAAACAAAAACTGTTCCAGATGAAAAAGAGGTTTATCGGGCAGCCACAATCGTAGCTGACCGCTTGTGTGGGGCTCAATCCGATCCTATTATCAGAAATGCCCAAGAAAGACGACAACTTGATTCTCTGAGGAAATGGCTAGAACAACGTAGCTACTCCTACATTGAGCCGAGAATAGTTAGTTTCAAGGAAATGAAACCTGGAAAGTTTACGTTTCGCCTTGGTGTTTCCGTAACATTAAGCGGAGGAAAGAAGCAAATCAATATTCCCGTAGATGTTGTCGTCATGCCTAAGCAAGCTAAAGCAGGTAGTTTACCTTTACTGATTGAAGCCAAGTCGGCTGGAGACTTCACCAATCCCAACAAGCGCCGAAAGGAAGAAGCAATCAAGATCTCTCAGTTGCAGGGTACTTATGGAAAAAGTGTTCGTTATATTCTGTTTCTGTGCGGTTATTTTGATTCAGGTTATCTTGGATATGAGGCTGCAGAAGGCATCGATTGGGTGTGGGAACATAGAATAGACGACCTAGCTGAGTTTGGTGTTTAGATGGTTTCAGCTGATTTGATTGAGCGTTCGCGTTTGAAGATTCAAGAGAGCTTAGATACTACAAAAGCACGCGATGTCCGTAGAAAACTGGGACAGTTCGCTACACCGTCCTCTTTAGCTACTGAAATGCTACAATATGCACGTTCTTTTTTCTCACCTTATACTGAAATCCGTTTCCTTGATCCTGCTTTCGGCACTGGCGTATTTTATTCAGCGCTTCTCAACGTTTTTTCTCAAGCTAACATCAGGAAAGCCGTTGGTTTTGAAATTGACGAAGACTATTGGCGTGCTGCTATGGAGCTTTGGAATAGCGATTCTTTGCTGGAGCTCCAGCTTGATGATTTCACTCGTGCTTCTCCACCCAAATTGAAGGAGGAAAAATTCAATCTCATCATTTGCAACCCGCCTTATGTGCGTCATCACAATATGAAAGTGAGTGAGAAACAACGACTAATGGATTTGGTCAACCGAACTGTTGGCATTAGGCCTAGCGGATACTCGGGACTTTACTGCTATTTTCTTATGCTTTCGAGTTGCTGGATGGCTACTAATGGCTTGGCAGGGTGGTTAGTTCCCAGCGAATTCATGGATGTTAATTACGGAAGACAAGTAAAAGAGTATTTGTTGAATCAAGTGACGCTTCTGCGCATACATCGGTTCAATCCAATCGAAGTTCAATTTGATGATGCCATTGTTTCTTCTGCAGTTGTTTGGCTTGAAAAAAAGAATCCACCTCGCGATCATGCTGTTGAATTCACCTATGGCGGCACATTGCTCCACCCGGCAACTTCAAAGCATATTTCCGTTGAAAGATTAAGACAGGTTCTGAAATGGTCACGCCTTCCATTTGTCGCTGGCAGCCAAACCAGTGGTGTTTTGCCTATGAGGCTTGGAGATTTTTTTAGAATCAAGCGAGGTATTGCTACAGGCGCCAATAGCTTTTTCGTGATGACGCAAGAAAAAGCAGCTAAGCTTGAAATCCCTTCAGAATTTCTCAAACCAGTTCTACCGCCTCCTAGATGGCTCAATGTGGATACTGTGGAGGCTGGCAGTGAAGGAAACCCAGTTTTAGAGCAAAAAATGTTTCTCCTATCCTGCACTCTATCTGAAGAAGCCGTAAGAACGACTTATCAGTCACTGTGGAATTACCTGAAGTACGGGATTGAGCAGAAAATTAACGAACGTTATATCTGTAGGCATCGTACACCTTGGTATTCTCAAGAGAACCGCCCACCTGCACCGCTTCTCTTCAATATTTTGGGTAGACCCGAAGGCACTAAACGAAAACCCTATCGTTTTATTCTCAATAAGTCCTTGGCAACGGCTACAAATGTCTATCTCATGCTATATCCTAAGCCAGATCTCAAGGAAATGTTGGAAAGAGATCCATGCTTGCTGGACAGGATTTGGAGAGTTCTTAACAATATTCCGCTTGGTGAACTACTCAAAGAAGGACGCGTCTACGGCGGAGGGTTGTATAAGCTTGAGCCGAAGGAGTTGGGACGCGTAGTCTCAAACGAGTTGATACAGTTACTTTCGAACGGATGTAGAAAAATGCTGTTCAGTTATTCCTGAAGAGAAAAAAGAAAGGATTTTTCGGGAGATATCGCCCCTAGATGCGAGGTGCGTCTTGATTTCTTTTTTTGTAGTTAAATATTTTTTCCTACTGTGAATTCATAGAACAGTTAAAGCGGAAATGGTTTTAATTTTCTCTTCTTTGTAAGGGTTATGTTTGCTGTGTAGGTTTTGTGGCTGCTGGTTCCTTCTTTGTAAAAGCCTCAACAAACTTTATTGTTGCTGTTTCTGGGAAGAACTTTTGTATGTCTGTGGCTATGCCTCTCTTAGCGAGTTGGAGCCCCTCAACGTAGAAGGCTTCTTCTGGCACAGTGACTTCAATTGTTTTTGATGTCTTCTTCCCCATTTTTAACGCAAATTTTGTCACGTCAACGGCTGGTATTCTCCGATGAATCAAAGCGTTAATTTTCTCTTCCTTTGTCTCAAGCTTCTTCTGCACCGTAACCTCGTAAACAAGAGTTTTACCCGCAAGCGGCGGATTAAAATCCAGCTGAACTCTGCCCGCTCCCATAGTTCTAACCACAGCCAATTTTCCTTCAAATTCGACACGCATACCCAACTGCGGCGTTATGTCCTTAGCAACTAAGCGTCTAAGAGGCACCAACCTAACCTTCTCCGGGTCACGGTTGCCAAACGCCTTCTCAGGCGGCACCTCCACAGAAGCTGCCTTGCTCAATTCAAGGTTAAGCAAGTTTTCGTCGAGTGCCTTAAGCACCCAACCCTCACCCACCACAACCAACTTCGGCTCGTAGATTTCACCTTCCTTGTACAGTCTCTCTTTTTTTGCTACGTCTTCAACCGTAGTGTCGAACACTTCACCCGTCTCCTTCACCTTAGCCACGTAGTCGACAAGAATGAAGTCGCCTTTCTCACAGGGCATGCTAAACCAACTCTTGAACACTATACATAACCGAATACACTTTTAAACTTTAAAACCAGCCTTCAAAACACTCAACGACTCATCTGTTAGTTTCGCACTTTCATCCCTTGACATTTTTGTGGTCATTGCCCTAACAGCGTCAACAACCTCAGGAATGTGCACACTGTGAGGGTCAACTGCTTGAGAAAGCTTCAAAACATTGCCGTAAGCCTCAACTTGCTCCTTCCAAACACAAACCTCGTATACATCAGCAGAATAAGGTCTAATCCTCCTGAAAAACTCGAAAATAACATCTGTGGAAAACAACCCAGCTTCACTACTTACAATAGACACTCTGCGTGCCTCAGAGAGTAAATCCATCACAATGTCCAACCTTGGCTTATCAGTCAGCTCCAAGCAAATCGAACAAGCATCCAAAAGAATTGAAGGAACATTGAAAGATGACAAATAAACCTCTAGCTCACCAAACATTTGATTCAACTCCCACCTTACCCGTTGCAAGCTTGCAGGAGAAACAGGAATAATCGTATCCACGGGTCCTTGATGAGCCCGCATGGTTTCGGAGCCCGCTCTCACAAACGTGCAAAACATTTTCTTAATATCCCATCGTTGCTGCACAGTCCAGAGAATTCGCCCAACAGAAACAGCCAAAGGACTGGCGACTCTCACAAACTTTGCATCACGAGCCTTCTCATAGTCTGCTGGAGAAAAGAAAGCGGGCGTATTTGCAATTGATGGGTCTTCTCCAGCCTGAAAAACCACTCTGAGGTCAGACTTTTGATAAAACCTTTCTTTATTCTGCTTTCCAACACCAGCTGGCGTGCAGTCCACCACGGCTTTCACCTTTGATAAAAGAGTCTCAATCGAGCCTTTGCACCATATCCCTGCATTTTTGAACACTGATACGCCTTTAGGTTCTATTGAGAATATGGGGTAGCCTCTGCGAAATGCAAGATGCGCCGAAAGGTCTGGTTGACTTAACGCCACCCCTACGATTTCCATGTCGTGTTGTCGAGCAATTGCTTCAGCTGTTCTTCTTCCCTGAGAGCCAAATCCAACAACCGCAACGGGAATCTTAGCCTTCATATACATCACTTCTCCAAATCACAGAGAATCCAGTTTCACATCTTCTTCATGGTTAAAATCGGTTACGGCACAATAACCATGTCTGGCTGGACCCATGTTTGCCACCACAGTTTTGCCAATGTAATCTATGCCTCTAGCCTCGTGAATGTGCCCGCAAAAAACTACAGAAGGTTGAGTTTGTTCGATGAAGCGTCTCAGGCTTGAACTGCCGACATGACCTCCAAAATATGTGATGTCTAGTTTTGTGTTAATTGGAGGAGAATGTGCAATTACAACTAGACGACTCGAAGATTCGCATTGCTTCAAACCTTGAGTCAACGCACCAAGAATTTCTTCGTCGGAAACATCCAAAGGAGAGGGATGAACTCGGTCAGCGGGGATGCTTCCAGCACCAATAAATGAGAGGTTGCCAATTGTTTGACATTTGCCGTGCATGCATTGGGCGCCTTCCACTTCTTTTTCAAGCAAAGAGGGCGAGTCACAGTTTCCTGGCACGTAGAGAATGGGCAGTTTAAGCCTTGTTAAAGGTGACAAAATTTTTTCTGCGTCTTTGACTGAACCGAAATGAGTAATATCCCCGCAGATGACCACAATATCAGCGCCGATGCTTTTAGCCTTGAGCGCAGCTTGTTTAGAGGCTTCGAGGCTTCCGTGAAAGTCTGCGGTTGCCAGAATCTTCATGGTTTTCACCGATAGGGTTGAATAGTGATAGTATGCTTGTTATTTAATGTTAAAGAGTTTGACGATTGAAGATGGGGATAACATGGGCAAAATACTGCTTGGGTGCTCTGGCTGGCATTACAAGGAATGGGTTGGTCCATTTTATAAAAAAGAAGATAAGAGCAAGTTAGCTGCGTACTCAAGGGTCTTCAACACTGTAGAAATCGACTCTACATTTTATCGCTACCCCACAAAGGGCATGGTGATGGGTTGGTTGAGATACACTAAACCAGACTTTATGTACACAGCTAAACTGCCTAAACTCATAACTCACAAAAAGAAACTTGACCCTGGGCAAGGCGTTGAGCAAGACTTAAACTACTTCTTAGAATTAATGGAACCCTTACAATTAGACGGCAAACTTGGCTGCTTGCTGGCTCAGCTTCCACCTGGCTTAAAATTTAACCTCAACTTAATGGAGAGTTTTTTCACTCTGTTTCCACCCAAGTTCAAGCTGGCTGTGGAATTTCGACACAAGTCGTGGCTAAGAGACGAAACATGGCGGTTGCTTGAAAAGTACAAAGCTGCGTACACTATTGTGGATGAACCGCTTTTGCCGCCTGAACTTCACGTGACTAGCGACTTCGCTTACATTAGGTGGCATGGGAAAGGCGAGCATCCATGGTACAATTACCATTACAAACCCGAAGAACTGCAGCCCTGGGTTCCAAAAGTGAAAGAAACAGCGCAGAAGGCTGGAAGAGTCTACGGATACTTTAACAATCACTATCATGGTTACGCTGTTAAAAACGCTTTAGAAATGGCGGAGATGCTGGGTGAAATAACACCTGAACAAAAAGAGGTGAAAAACACGGTTGAACAATTTTTGGAAGCCAAGGCGAAGGCGCCTCCGCCAAAACCCCCAGTGTCCCTGACCGCTTTCATGCCTGAGAAAATTGGGCAGATGCAGCTGGTAGAGTTGCTTCGTTTGTTTATGGACAACACTCGATTCAAAAGGGTTAACGACATCAAAGACAACGAAGTGACTGTGCAGGAAGCCAGTGACCAAAGCGTCAAGGCAAAGGTGCGCGAATACCATGTTGACATAGATGTACCCAATAGGCTGGCGCTGCACGACTGCGCCGACTGGAGCCGATGCGCACCTGTAAGGCAGTTCTGCAAGCATGTGGGCAAAGTTTTGATGCTTATTCCAGAGGAGAAAGCGGTTAACGTCTTGAGAAAAATGGGTTCAGATAGGGAAAAATGGGAGTTCAAACCTTACGCGGGTGAAGTGCGCAATGAATCTTAACCGTCTTGAGTTCACGTTAACAACCAAGTGTAATTCTCAGTGTATTCACTGTCAAGCAGAAGCATCTCCATTAAGAAACGAAGTGATGGATGTTAAGGATGCAAATAACTATCTAGCCGAGGCGACTGCGGTCTCCAACCTTGAATCCTTCATGGTGTTTGGAGGAGAGCCCATGCTTTATCCAGAACGAGCAATAGCTGTTTTCAAGAAGGCTCACCAGTTACGGATTCCACAGATTGACATGATAACGAATGGAGTTTGGGGCAAAGATAGAAAAACCGCTGAAAAACTGGCATCTAGGTTGAAAAAGGCGGGTCTCAACAAAGTGAATATAAGCGTTGACAGTTTTCACGTACGGCATATACCCATCGAGTATCCACGCAACGTAGCATTGGCTTTACTGAAGGCAAATATAAAGGATATTAAGTGGAATGTAGCCCTCATCGAATCAATAGACGCAGAAAACGAATACGACAAGAAAACAAAAGAATTACTGAAAAAGCTGGAGCCTTTAGGATTAGATGCCAATTTCGTAAAAATAATGCCAGTGGGACGTGCAGTGCAAAACTTGCGCGAATTTTTTCAGCATACACCACTTGACGGTCCATGCGAAGGTGAACCAATAATAGGGAATCCGCTTACAAACCCAGAGAGCATATGCATTGAACCTTCGGGCACAGTTAACATATGCTGGGACTTAGCTATCGGAAATGCAAAGGAAACACCGCTTAGCCAGATAATAAGCGAATACGATTGGCAAAAAAGTTCGACTATCAAAACTCTGGTGGAAGAAGGTCCAACAGGGTTGTTAAAGTCCCTTAAAGCAAACAACCGCAAATTCCAAAAAGGTCAGTATGTTAACAAATGTCACTTATGCGTAGAAATCAGAAAAACCCTCAACGCTTCATGATTTAAAGTTCTCTGATTAAACTGTCTATTTCTTCTTCTGTGTTGTAGAAATGCGGCGAAACCCTTATCCCATGGGCACGAGCCGAAACAACTATCCCATTCTTCGCCAGTTGTTCAACCTTCTCCTTTGGCTTATCAATAAGGAAGTTGATCACACCAGAGCGGCATTGAAGCGGCTTTTCAGGCGTCTGCAACTCAAGCCCAAGGTCCTTCACCGCTTCGATTAGGCGTGATGTTAGGGCTAGCACACGTTTCTCAATGTTGGATATTCCAGCGTTCAAGAGTAGACTGAGGGCTGCTGCAGCGCCGACAAAACTGCAGAAGCTGGAGGTGCCAACCTCGAAGCGACATGCGGTTTCAGCTAGTTGAAGGTTCCAGATGTCCCACAGGTCAAGGGTTTCGAAGACTTCAGGCTTGACGCTTGCCCAGCCTATGAGAGGAGGCTCAAACTCTTTGATTAAGTCTTGGCGCACGTATAGGAAGCCAGCGCCATCTGGTCCAAGAAGCCACTTGTAGCAAGCGGTGGTCAAGAAGTCTACGTTGTCTTTTTTAACGTCAATGGGCATGACGCCTGCTGACTGAATGGCGTCAACTATGAGGTAGGCTTCGTGTTCATGAGCGATGTCGGCTAAGGCTCGTAAATCATGTCTGAAACCGTTTACATATTCGACGTGACTCACGGCTACAGCAACAGTCTTGTCGTCAACTAGTCTTTCCACATCGTTTAACAGGATTTTCCCTTTCACGTTTTTGACGTAGCGCACTTCGACGCCTAATCGTTTACTGAGCCAAGGATAGACCACGGAAGGGTATTCCAAGTCGGTTGTAACCACGTTTGCACGAGACGGATAGTCAAGCATGCGGGCTACAATGTTCAAACCCATGGAAGTGTTCTCGACAAACGCTATCTCATCGTGCGTGTCAGCGCCTATCAGCTGGGCAAAGAGTTTCTTAGGCTCCTTGAGGTCGTAGTTGACGGTTCCAGTCCTAGACTGTTCATTCAAAACCTTTTGCATAGCTTCCACAACGGGTTTAGGAAGCGGTGACTGAGCAGCGTGATTCAAGAAGACTCTACTCTTCGTTATTGGAAACTGTTTTCTTAAGCTTTGAATGTCTTCCATTTTGAACCTCTCTTCAAGTAACTTAATAGCCTATATCATCCAGTGTAAGCAGACTAAAGCTTTATACCTTAAGTCGGCGAGAGCCAATAAAGGGAGTCAAATTGACTGAAAAACAACCCATCATGGTTGTTACCACTCCAACCGTGCCAGGATACGAGATTATAAAGGTTCTTGGGGCAGTTAGCGGCATCACTGTGCGCACTCGTGGCGTAGGCGGCAAAATCGTGGCTGGAATCGAAGGCATATTCGGCGGAGAAGTAACATCCTACACATCCGAATGCGAAAAAGCTCGAAGAGAGTCACTGCAGAGGCTCATCGAAAACGCAAGCAGAATGGGAGCCAACGCCATTGTCGGCGCAGATTTTGAAACAAGCGACATATTGCAGGGAACAGCCACAACCTTCTCAGCTTACGGAACAGCTGTAGTCATCAAACCAATCGAAAAGAAAGAATAACAGACTAATCAGCAACCACTTTTTCTCTTACGGGCTAGTTGAAACACTTCCAATATTTCTTCAGAAGACGTTTCAGACTCCTAAGCGTGTCACCAACCTCCCTGCGCACATAATCGGGTTCAACAGGCGGCGTGTAAGGGTCATCTACCTCAATTTTCTCTAAGCCAAAGACTCCAGCAGCAAGAGCATACCAACAAGAAGGCAAAACCGTGGGGTTGTATCCGCTACCAGGCATGAGCACAACCCTGCCTTGGCAGACCTTATCAGCAGTCTCAACTATCGTGCGAGAAATTTTGAAAAACCCTTGCACAGTCAAGCCAAGGTTGCCCAACATGTCGGCGAAGTGGGAGTCGCTGCCTCCGTTGCCCACAATTATCTCAGGCTTGAATTCTTCAGCTAACGGGACAAAAATTTCCTTTAAGGCATACAGATAGGTTTCATCGCCTGTAAGAGGCGGCAAGGGCACGTTCACGTTGTAACCAGTTCCAGAGCCTCGTCCGACCTGTTCAATAAACCCTGTACCCGGGTAAATTGTTCTTGGGTCTTGATGCATAGACATGAACAAGACGTCTGGGTCCTCGTAGTATATGTCGCTGGTTCCGTTTCCAAAGTGCACATCGTAGTCGATTACCATGACACGCTTGAGCCCAAACTTCTCTCTCAAATACTCGATCATAACAGCTATGTCGTTGAACAAGCAGAAGCCTCCACCATAGTTGGGACCAGCATGATGGTAACCGCAACCCAAAGCCACCGCACGTTCGATACGCCCATCGTAAACGGCTTTTCCAGCCTCTATGGCACCTCCTACAATCAGCATGGTAGCTTCAAGAATCTGAGGAGACACAGGGGTCTCAACATCATAAGGACGACTCTGCTCACCTAAACGAAAGATAAGGTTAACGTAGTTTTCGTCGTGAACTCGCAGTAGGTCTTGCTTGCTCGCGGGTTCAGGTTGCAGCATAATCAAGTTTGGTTGGTGGAACAACCCTTTCGCTTCAAAAAATTTTATGGCGTTTACGAAGCGGTCTCCTCTGAAAGGATGCCCAGGTCCTAAATCATATTGGGCGTATTTTTCATGGTAAGTTAAGCCGACTTTCAGATGAATCCTCTCCAAAAAGAATCTACGCTTGTCCTTATTTATCTGAGCGTTAGAATTAATAAAACTCTAGATTGCCAAGGATGCCCATACGTTTAACGATTAATAAAAAGAAAGAGAGTTAGGAGCAGCGCTTGCTTATCTAACCTTATTTCGTCTCCTCTTGCGTGGGCGGGTTTTCACTTTCGTCGCGAAAGGGACCTTGTCCACCTTCTGAAAAGGGTTCTGTTGTTGGAGTTGATTCAATAGGTTTTTCAGTAGTTGTCTCCACCGCTACTTGACTCGGCTGTTCGATGACTGTTTCTCCTGCCACAGGAGTGACTTCAACAGGTGCTTCAATGGGAGTATTGGTGGCTACTTCAGGCGCATTTTCTACCGCTGTTTCGGTTGGTGTTACTTCTACGCTTTCGACTGTTGCTGGAGTCGTTGTAAGAGGAGGCATGGTCTCTTTTGGAACGAGTTGAATTATGACTTCTTTAATCCAGTTCAATTCCTGTTTTGTAGCTTCCATCCCTAAGTTGAGGGCGCTACTTTCCTTTGCGTACAATTCTGAGTTAATTTCTCCTGCAGCGTAAGCCATCTCAGAATGGGCTAAGAAAAACTCTAAGGCCTGCAGTTGCTTCTCCAATTCATTGAGTTTGGAAGCCATTTTTTCCGCCAAAGCTTTGCGTCGAAGCTCGATTTGGTTGATGTCTTCGTCTAGGTCTTTGCATAAACCATCATAGGTTGACTGGGAGATTCTGCCTGTGCCGAGTAAGTCGTCGAGGACTTGTTTCTTTCTGTTCGTTGAATCCAGCTCGAGGTTTATCTTTTCAAAAGCGTCTTTCCACAAGACCATTGCTAAACATCTCAGATGGGCAATGCGTCAAAAAGCCTAAAATAACTTTATTAACATGTGGATATATCGCTGACAGTAAAAATCAGCCTATTTTTAGGTTTTTTTCAAAAAATGCGTTTAAATATGCGCTTGGGTCTCGCTTGTAGATAGGCTTAAACGAATATACTTTTGACGTTTCTAAATATTTTGTCTAACATCCTCTAACAACTTTTTTAACTTTTTCAATTGTTTGGAAAAAGTATGGTTGCAAACTTAGTAACTTCTTGTTCAAATTCTGATTTTGATTTAGATTTTGAGTCTGACTTCAGATATTATGCCAGAAGTTTATTTGGAACAGCAAAATTTATATTTGATTAGACATGATTATACATGATTCGGTGAGTGTTTGGAGACTTCCCTTGTTTTAAAAAAGATGCATCGAAGAATCATCAAAAACTTCTTGGACGTTTTGGTTTTGGCGGAGTTGCGCAATGGTCCACTGAGCGGCTACGATGTCATAGCGTTTATTCACAACAAGTTTCGTTTGCTAGTGAGCTCAGGCACAGTCTACTCGCTACTTTACGCACTTGAGCGTGACGGTCTGATAGTTGGCACATGGAGTCAACGAAAGAGAGTCTACAAACTCACAGACAAAGGTGAAGAGACGATTAAGGCAATCATGAGCGCCAACGACAAGATTCAATTTTTAATGACCAGTCTCTTAAAACTGCAAAAGTAAGCTACTCAAAAAACAAACTATTGCGAAGAGAGTTGCCCAAAAAGCTGAGGAGTAAGCCTATCTACGGCTCCCTTCACTTTTTCCCACTCTTGTGGGTTTCTTATTTGAAATTTGTGTTTACGTTTCCATTGCCCATTTCTGTTTTGCCACAGGTACATGGCGATTGAACGTCTTCCAAAGGATTCTATCATAACTACGGCTTCCCACCATTTTTCACTTTTGAAGATGGTCACGTGGTCTATGACTTTGTAGAAGCTGGATAAGGGAAGCTGTTCAATCTGAGCGGTCTGTTCTGCTGGCTTGCTTTGTTCAGTCATTTAGGCTTGGTCTCCGCAATGAGATAGCTGAGTGGGCATTTAAGAGCTTTTGTTGAATGCCAAAAAAATGTTCTGACGACTGCGGCAGATTAAGTAAAAGAACAAGTTGGGCAGTGAAAACCAAGTAACAATAAGTTTTTAGGTTGTTCGAGTGTATGGTAAGTAATTCTCTTGAGGCTGTAAACAAAATGTTTGATGAACACAAACTGAATGAAATCGAAAAGGCACGGCGAAAGTGGGAGAAAACAACTTTGCCAAACTGGGTGAGAAGGCATCCCGAACGAAAAGACGACTTTTACACGGTTTCAGGTATTCCAGTTAAGCGTTTGTATACGCCCGAAGACGTGAAAAAAATTGACTATTTGAAAGATTTGGGCTTCCCAGGCGAATTTCCGTTTACGCGAGGATTGCACGCAACGATGTATAGGGGGCGCTTGTGGACTATGCGGATGTTCTCGGGTTTTGCAACCGCTGAACAAACAAACCAGCGTTTCAAATATCTGCTTAAGGAGGGTGAAACTGGCTTAAGTGTAGCGTTCGACTATCCAACCATCATGGGTTACGATTCTGACCAAACCATGTCTGTTGGAGAGGTAGGACAATGCGGAGTAGCCATCTCTCATCTGAAGGACATGGAAGTTTTGCTCGATGGCATACCGCTTGAGAAAGTGAGCACAAGCATGACAATCAACGGACCCGCAGCCATGCTCTTAGCCATGTACGTAGCTGTGGGCGACAAACAAAGGGTGCCAAGAGAAAAACTGAGCGGCACGACTCAAAACGACAATTTGAAAGAATTTTTCGCGCAGAAGCTCTGCATTTTTCCGCCTACACCTGCTCTCAAGATGTCAGTTGACTTAATAGAGTACTGTGCTCACCACTTGCCGAGTTGGAACCCAATAAGCATCAGCGGTTACCACATTCGAGAGGCTGGTTCAAATGCAGTGCAAGAACTAGCTTTCACGTTGGCAGACGGCATCGCTTATGTTGAATCAACCCTTGAACGTGGCCTCAAAGTTGACCAGTTCGCCAATAGGTTGTCGTTTTTCTTTGCATCTCACAACGACATATTCGAGGAAATAGCCAAGTTTAGGGCTGCACGACGCTTGTGGGCAAGAATTATGAAGGAACGGTTCAAAGCGAAGAATCCACGTTCAATGTGGATGCGGATGCATGTTCAAACGTCTGGATGCACTTTGACGGCGCAGCAACCAGTTAATAATGCCATACGGGTGGCTTTTCAATCGTTGGCAGCTGTGTTAGGCGGCACGCAGTCTTTGCACACAAACTCTTTTGACGAGGCTCTATGTTTGCCTTCCGAAGAAGCGGTTAGAGTGGCTTTGCGCACTCAACAGCTTATTGCACATGAAAGCGGAGCTGCTAGCACCATTGACCCGTTGGCGGGCTCCTATTATGTGGAAAACTTGACAAACGAGATGGAAGAACGAGCTATGAAATACATCGAGAAAATAGACAGTCTGGGCGGAGTGATTCCAGCCATTGAAAAAGGGTTCTTCCAAAGAGAAATAGCTGACAGCGCCTACAAGTATCAGAAGGAAATTGAGCGTCGAGAAAGAATAATTGTAGGCATCAACGACTACGAAGTTGAAGAAGACTGGGTGCCCATGGAACTTCTGCGCATTCCTCCACACATAGAGAAAGAGCAATTAGCAAGGTTACAAAGGGTTAGAAGAGAAAGAAACCAAAGCAAAGTGAAAGAAACGCTTAGCAAACTTCATGACGACGCGGACAAAAACAAAAACCTCATGCCCACAATCATCGAAGCAATAAAAGCCTACACTACATTAGGAGAAATCACCGATGTACTGCGCTCAGTCTTCGGCGAATACAAAGAATTGATAGTTGTTTAATGGAGTGAAAAACCAACATGAACGAGAAAAAAGAGAGAAAAATTAGAGTAGTAATCGCCAAACCTGGGCTCGACAGCCATGACCGAGGCGCCAAAATAGTTGCAAGAGCTTTAAGAGACGCAGGCATGGAAGTTATTTACACAGGTTTGAGACAGACACCTGAACAAATCGTGGAGACAGCGCTTCAAGAAGACGTCGACGTCATCGGCTTGAGCATTTTGTCGGGAGCCCACAGCACGTTGTTTCCAAGAATAATGGAGTTGCTCAAAAAGAAGGGTTTAAACGACGTGCTCGTGTTTGCAGGCGGAATTATTCCGCAAGAAGACGTCCCAGCCTTGAAGAAAATAGGCATAAAAGAAATCTTTGGACCAGGCACTCCAACCTCAACTTTAGTAGAATTTGTAAGAAAAAACGCTCCCAAACGAAAGTAGCGAGCAGCTCAAACTTTGGTGCCGTCTTTGACCCGCATTCAGCAACTCGTCAAGGGCGTTCAGAAAGGTGACAAACGAAGCATAGCGAGAACCATAAGCATAATTGAAAACAACGAACCCGAAGCACAGAAGATAATTTCGCTGCTTTATCCAAAGACAGGAAAAGCCCAAATAGTCGGCATAACTGGACCACCCGGTGCAGGAAAAAGCACGCTCATAGAAAAATTGGTCAAGGAACTCCGAAACAGAGGAAACACGGTAGGCGTAGTAGCTGTTGACCCAACGAGTCCCTTCAGCGGAGGCGCTTTTCTCGGAGACCGTGTGCGAATGCAGGATTTGAGCCTTGATCCAGGAGTCTACATACGCAGCATGGCAACTCGAAACTATCCTGGCGGGTTGGCGAGGGCTACAAAAGATGCAGCTAGAGTTTTAGATGCTTCTGGGAAAGATGTCGTCATAGTTGAAACTGTGGGCGCTGGGCAGTCTGAGGTTGAAGTGATTAAAGTTGCTCACACAATTTTGGTTGTGTTAGCTCCTGGTCTTGGCGACGACATTCAAGCCATAAAGGCTGGACAGATGGAAATAGGCGACATATTTGTGGTGAACAAGGCGGACAGAGAAAACGCAAACAAAGCAATGAGCGACATAGAAGCCATGCTAGAAATGGCAACAGAGAAAAAAGGTTGGAAACCAATCGTGGTCAAGACATCTGCACTCACAGGCGAGGGAATAGCTGAACTCTTAGAACGCATTAATGAGCACAGAAAGTATTTGAAAAAGGGCGTGATTGACGAGCGTAGAAAAGAGATAATCGAAAACGAATTAGTTGAGGCGCTGACTCAAAAAATAAGAGAATCGATTAGGAATGAGTTGAAGCAAAAAGACGAATGGAACAAACTTACTCAAAAAGTATTGTCAAGACAAATCGACCCTTATTCAGCCGCTGACAAAGTGTTGGCAAGGCAACTGAAACCTAAACCTACAAGAAAACACTAACAAAATCGGAAAATGCAAGACCATGACTCGACAACGTTTGAAAAAAGGTCTAGTTCAAGTCTACACTGGCGACGGAAAAGGCAAGACTTCAGCAGCTTTTGGCTTGGCTTTGCGTGCGGTTGGAAGAGGTCTCAAAGTATATGTTATTCAGTTTATTAAAGGCGGCTTCGACTACGGCGAACTGCACATAGTTGAAAAAATACCTAACCTTAAACTGGCAACTTTTGGCAGAGGCAAATTCATAACTCAAACTCCGCCTTCAGTAGAGGATTTGAAACTAGCAAGAGAAGCCTTTGAAATGGCAAAAAAAGTTGTGGACAGCGGCGAATACGACGTGGTTGTTTTAGACGAAGTAAACGTGGCATTAAACCTCAAGCTGATAAGCATAGAGGAAGTCATTGACTTAATTAAAAACAAGCCCAAGCACGTAGAGTTGATTCTAACTGGTCGTTATGCACCAACCCAAATTATTGATGCAGCCGATTTAGTCACAGAAATGAGGGAAGTAAAGCACCCCTTCACGCAGGGAGTGCTGCCAAGGAAAGGAATTGAGTATTAAGTGTTTTACTCCTGAAGTTTCTTTGTTATGTCTTCAATTTTTTTGACGGCTTCTTCTAGCACCTTCGTTGCTTCTTCCACTGCTTTTTCCGAGTATTCTCGTCTCAGTCTGTCGCGAAAGTTCCAAACCGCCAAGGCAAGGTCTTTTGTGGCTCTTCGCAGTTCCTTAGCCCTTTCTGGGTAAAATTCAAACCACATTGGTCCCATGAAGCTTGGTCCAGGTCCAATGTGTCTGAAGCGTCTGCGCATTACTTCACGCGTTTTAACGTGCTCTTCTAAGAAAGCTTTGCCTTGCTCAGTCAACATGTAACGTTTTACCCCTGCCTCCTGTTGTTCTGTAGTCTCTTTGATGTAGCCTTTGTCCTGCAGCCAAGCTAATAACGGATAGATTGAGCCTGGGCTGGGTTTCCAGTGTCCATCAGTGTGTTTCTCGATTTCACTCATTATTTCTGACCCTGACATGGGTTTTTCGTTTAGCAACTTAAGCACCTGGTAGCGGAGGAAGCCTTTGGGCACCATAGCCATATGTCTCGTCCAATGTCGGAATGGGGGCGGTGGTGGAAACATTGTTTTTACATCACCTCTGATATCAAATTCGATATCGTAGTCAATATCGACGTCTATATTCCTTAATAAACCTTCCGCAAAACATCATTAATCCGAAAGAAGAGACTAGATGATAAGGGGATATATTTCCTTTGTCACGTATTCCAAAAACTTGTTCTTGTCTGTGAGGTTGAAAACGACAACTGATGCGTCTCTTGTCACGCCTACAACGTAGCCGTATTCTCGTGCTCTAGCTACAATGTACCATAGGTCGCCGTGTTTGCTGTATTCATCAAACAATGAAGTACCCACTAAGTCTGGACCGTACAAGGAAAGTTTGTCAACGTTGGGAATGTCCACGTTGTCGAAAAACGTGATTTTAGTGTCTTCTGGGTTTTTTGTGTGAAAACCACGAAGGGTTTCAGGCGCTATCCGTGCTTCAACGATTCCTCCGACTCTTTCGAAGACTATCTCACTGAGCTTGTTGGCTATGAAATTGGCAAGTCGCTTCTTTTCAACAACCGTCAAATACAACCGTTTGTTTCGTTGCGCAAAATTGAACACAGCCTCGACGGTTTTTGGCAATGGCACAACCTTGCCTCTGTGGAAAATGTGGAGAACGTAGTCGTGGGAATAAACACCTGTAACGCTGTTAGCGCTGGGTGTTAGGTTCATGATTTCAGTTACTAACGTAAACTTGTAGTCGCCTTCTTCATGCTCTTCTTCAGTGTGAAAACCCTTGAGTTTAACAGCAACATTAGGCAATGTCACTGTTTCAGCCAATCGAAAGACTTTGCCAGCCGTAACCAAACACAAAGCCTCCTAAATGCAACACTCATCTAGTTTTGTCACTATGTGGATTTAAAATAAACGAAAGAAACAACCAAATCTTGTCAGCCCTTTTTCTCATTTACAGAATTCGGAGGCTCTGTGCCGAACATTCTCATGAGAAGTTTAAAAACCGAGAATGCGGCTCCACGGTCAGCCTTCAAACCCGTTGTTGCACCCATCAAACAAACGCCTTCCCACCCTCTATTCTTAGCTAGTCCGAGAAGTAGTCCTGCGGCGCCAATAATTCTGCCTCCACCGTAGACGACAGCTCCTTTCTCAACTGCTTTGGCTGCGATTTCAGGTGATGTTGCGGCTACGTAGACTTCTCCCGCGGGCTTAGGTGTAGTCACGCCTCCCATTGTTGCGATGAACTTGCAGCCGTATTGAGCTACGAAGTCTAGTATGGAGTCGCAGAGTTCATAGTGTGCCACAACATCTTCTCGAGACGGTTGAGCATCTCCAGACAGGATAACAAACTGAGTGTTTCCAAGAGAGGCTGTGTGAAACTCGTATTTGGGCGGTACGCAAACGCCTTCTTTGTTGACTACCACGTAATCTGGAAAAGATGGGGAATACAGTTCAGCGAAAACGTTGGCTCGGGTAAACTCAATAATCAAGCGTGTTGCTATTCTTCCAACGTTACCGAACCCAGGCAATCCTTCAACGAACACAGGACTTTCAAGCTTTGGCTGAGAGAGCATGTGAAAGTAAGGCTTGTCCACGATACGCACGACCATGTCTCAAACTATGAGCTATAGGCTCTTGCACAGTCAACGTATAAAAACATTTAAGCTAGGCTTTCGTTTCAGAATTGAGGTGGCGGGGAAAACCATAGCGAGAGACAAGGTCAAGTCTCCTATAAGGGTGGGGTAGCCAGGTTAACCCGCTGGGCTCATAAGAGCGCCAAACGGCTCCGAGAGACCCAGAGATCGGTCGTCCAAAAGGAGGCAAATAGCCTTCTGGAACTCGACCCCCCGCTACCAACAATAGTTCTGTTTGTTTTGAAACTATAAGTATTGGATTTTTGTATAAAGAGCGGAGTTGGAGTGCTAGGCTTTGATTAGAGCGGTTTTCTTCGACCTCGGCGACACATTGGTTGCTGAAGAAAGCGTAGGTAGAAAGCACTTGTGGGAAGTAACATTGCAGAAGCTTCCATACCTTGACGAGGTTTTGACTGAGTTGAAAAAGCGAGGCTACAAACTTGGCGTCATCACTAACACAGTTACGTCTCGAGAGGAACACGTGCGCATGGCTTTACAAAAGATAGACATAGAAAAGTACTTCGACGTTATTGTGACATCTGTGGACGTGGGCTTCAACAAACCAGACCCAGAGATATTCCAGACAGCCTTAAAAGCACTAAACGTTAAGCCTGAAGAAGCCGTGATGGTGGGCAACAGAATAAACGCGGACATCCTAGGTGGAAACCACATCGGCATGAAAACAATACTCTATAGATGGAATGAACGCTACCCAGAAAAGATTACGTCGCCAGAGGAGCAGCCAACTCGCACCATTAACTCTCTGAAAGAATTGCCTCACGTGCTTGCAGAAATCCAAAAGAGAAGGAAGGCATGTTGAAAAAGACTCCTCGCATCGCCCAAGCACTGGTAAACTCTGGTGCGTTAAAGTTTGGAACGTTCAAACTTAAGTCTGGACTGACCAGCCCATTCTACATTGACCTTGCGTCGTTGCTTTCCTCTCCCAAAGATTTTCAATGCGTTGTGGACGCTGTTGCAGATGAAGTTAGAAGAATTATGGGCTCCAGAAAGATTGACATGCTTGCTACAATTGAACTCAAAGGTGCATTGATTCTGCCCAGTGTTGCAGCCAAGTTGAACTTGCCATGCCTCGTGGTCAGAAAAGAAGCCAAGGAATATGGAGTAACGGGAAGAATAGCCGGAGGAGAAGTGAAAAAGGGAGACCGCATACTCTTCATAGACGACGTGGTTACAGATGGAAAATCAAAGCTTGAAGCAATAAAACCCTTGTTACAGCTTGGAGCCAAAGTTGAAGCAGTCCTTGTGCTGATTGACAGAGAACAAGGCGGAAAACAAAACCTTGAAAAACTCGGGTTTCAATTCCATGGGCTCACAACAATCTTGGAGCTTGTTCAAAGTCTAGCTAGATCCAGTAGAATCAGCGAAGAACAAGCAAAGACCATGTTAAACTATATCAAGAGTCAGTTAACAACCACCCAACATCTTAGATGAGTCCCGAAATTGTTGGAGAAATCAAGCGCAGATTTTAAAGCATTGGTATTGCTTCTAGGTCTTAACGGAGCGACACAATTGAATTACAGAAAGCTGAAACCAGAAGAAAAGGTGAATCTAGCAATAAACATGACCGACGTATGTGTAAAAATCTGTGCAGAGGGAATAAAAAATAAGAATCCAAACATCACGGAAAAGCAACTAGAGAAAAAACTTAGAGAAATAATTCTGCTCCAAAAGCGCCGTCATCATGAAGTCTAAAAAAACATTTAGAATTTTCAAAGAATTAGCGAGAGAAAGAGAAAATAGTTGAGGTTTCCCTGTTTTTAACCGAATAATGCGCCTAAGCCTTCTATTGCTGCCTCTTCCTTCTTCTTCTCTTCTTCCTCTTTCTTTTTCTTCTCTTCCGCCGCTGGCTTAGCCTCTGCCGCTGGTGCAGGAGCACTGGTGGGTGCCGCAGCAACGGGTGCAAACGTTGTGGCTGATTTTAAGGCTTCGTCGATGTTGACTTCAGCTAAAGACGCTACTAAAGCTTTGATTCTGATTGGGTCAGCGTTTATTCCAGCTGCAGTTAAAACTTGTGTCAAGCTTTCTTCGTTCACTGGTTTTCCAGCCTTGTGAAGTAGTATGGCAGCATGCACGTATTCCATACTCAATTGATTTCACCTCTCCTCATGTTCACAATTCTCCCTTTTCAACCTTTCTGAACAGACGATGACTCACCAGATGTTCGAGAAGGCTCAACCTTTTGAACGTTCTCTTCAACCTTGGGCAGTTTGGCGCTCAAGCTTAAACCTTCTAGATGAGCCTTCCTCAACAAATCACCTATTGTCTCGCTTGTTGGTATGGCGGCGTTTAGAGCTAGGTTTATGGCTTGACGATGCGCCACTTGAATGAGCAGACCAATGTTTTCAGAAATTGGATAGGCTGCATTAATGGAAAGGTTGAAGGCGTTCAACTGCGCCTCCATAATGCTTTTCTTGAAATCATCCAAGTCAAGGTGCAGCTGATCCTCAGCTATGACTAATCCGTTTTCGTAAATCGCCTTCAGAATCAAGCCGACTTCAACAGGCTTAATGCCTAGTTTAGAGAGCACACTTGCCAAACGAGCGTCAATTACGTCTCCTTTCTTAGCCACAAGCGTGTCTCTGTTCACCCACACGCTGCCAGATTCAATACGAGTTGGCAGACCCACTGAACCTAATTGGCTAATGATGGGACCAGGCGGCAATCCTGTGTTGCCAGCTGAGACAACCACATCTATAGCGGCGATGTCGCCTGCCTTGGCAGTGGTTTTCACTCTGCCCTTGTCTAAAAGGAGAGCCAGCTTAAACGGGTTAAGATTGGTGAACAAGAAAATGTTGGAGCCGCTTACGAAACCCTCAAGTTTCTCCAGATTTGGCTTGTCCTTGAGTTCAGCTAAGGCTCGTTTCATAAGAGTGTTCTTGATAACCTGAACGTGAGCTATGTCTTTGAGTTTCTTCTTCAACAACTGAAGCTGAGCTGCCCTCACCTTCTGGAGACTGGCTACTCCCAAGGCTACGTGGCTTTGAACCAACTTTTTTATTTCCTCGACTTCAGCCGCTTTTTCCACTACTATTTGCTTTGACATAGCTGTTTTTCGCCTAGACCTTCAATTCTGTTGGTGGTCCCATAGCGGTTTTTATGATTAGGGACCTAATGTTCTTGAGCCCTCTTTTCAGCTTTCCCTCTAACCGTCTAATCACTGTCTGAATGTTTTCTGCAATGTTTTCATCTGACATGTCTTCTGTTCCAATGCGACACTGCAAGACTGGTTGCCCTCGCATCCGCACAAGCACTGTTCTACGTTGTTTCTCAATTATGTCTGCAATGTTGACTGTGGGCGACACTGGGGTTGGCATTCTTCCCTTAGGTCCTAAAACTGCTCCTAAAATTCGACCAACAGTAGGCATGAGAGGCGCTTCCGCAATGAAGAATTCGTAGCTGTCTGCTAATGTTTTTTGTCTTTTTTTGTCTCCTGCCAATGCTTCAAGCTCGGCTCTCTCTATGACCAAGTCGGCGCCTGCGTTCTTGGCTTTTACGGCTAATTCTCCGGAAGCTATAACACACACTTTGCTCTGTTTTCCAATTGGATGAGGCAATTCAATTGATTCTTGAATTTTGCTCTCGGGCTTCTTCATGTCTATGTCGCGCAGGTTGATGACTAACTCCACTGATTGCACGAACTTTCTTTTTTCAGCCTTGCTTTTGGCTTCTTTGATGGATTCGATTAGTGTTTTGGTTTCTAAAGACATGTTGAAGCCTCGTGCCAACAACCGTATGAACGGCAATTATAAAAAGCTTGCCTAGATAAAATGAATAGAATTTGCATAGGCTTAACTTGTTCGTTAAACTTCTAGTTTCGCTATCTCAGTAAACATTGTTGGGAGGGTGCTACCTACTTTGCCATTTATAAAGATGTGATAAAAAAAAGGGGTTAGATTGGGAATGGTTTCATGGAGCTTTCGTATCTTGCCACTGTTGAGATTACTCGAATTGTGTCTGTTCCTTCGAAAGGTGTTCCGTTGCTAAGTTTTCCTGTTAATGTCAATGCAAGTGTGCGAGGTAGGGTTGGAGTTTCAATAATGCTTAGAATATAGTCTATCACTGTCGTTCTGTTAAACTTCACCATCAAATCGAGAATGCCATCACTGTCATAGTCTCCGATGGCGATGGGTTTCGCCTCTGCTGGAATCGTAAGATTCAGTTCAATCGTGGAAACATCAATATCGCTCAGATTATAACCTATTGGAAGTTCAATGCGGGATGTAATCCATCTTCCCTTACTCTGCAAATTCAGCGTTTCAGGCTCTATCTCAACGACGGCATTTAGCACTGCAAGCTTGATTTTCAGATTGACAGGTATTTGATTTGTTGAAGTAGAGCTATGTTCGTGCGCAATTGCATACACTAAACCAAGACCTAAGACTATTGACAGGAATATGGTTGAAAATTTTGAGTTTTTCATTTGCTGATCATCCTCCGAAGGATTGCCAGATTGTCAGTATCCGCTTTAGTATATTGCCCATATTCCCAAGGTCCATTGATAGGTTCCAACAGCCGCATTTGCTTGAATATTTATGTAATAAGACGACCAATAGATGTTGTTAGGTTCTATCACTGTCCCATTCATAAACCAGCTATCTGTCATTTGCATTGTTATATCACGCAATGTTGAATTCCAGTAGACCCAAATCCGCTCGTTGGGTTGCTCGTTTCTAATGTAAATCATCTTGTACACCGACACATATCCACTTGGTTTAGGTATCTCTCCAAAGTCGATTTCGGTTACAGGGTTAGTGCACTCGTAGTCCCAGTAAACGCCAAATTGGGCTCCTAATGGATATCTCAATACTAGAACTGTTGGAATTTTCTTTGAATATGCTTGTGTTTGGCTATATACGTAGGCACCAATAGGCGCTGCCAAAGTGAAGAGCAACAACACCAATAGGACCATTTTTACACTGCCAGTTTTCATTTATTTGCCTCCTTTCTCAATTCTATGTGCTTAATCATCTGAACATAAAGAGACTAAGCACGGTTAACCATTTAGACCTAATCACGATTTATGGCTTCTGAAACAATATTCCATATGTATCCAAAGACTTCTCTTTTAACCAAGAAATTGTCAAAGGCAAGAAATGCTTACTAGAAGATTTCTTCTCAAATACTTAATGTAGTTTTAGGAATTAAACAAAATTGGTTTTTGAGAAAAGAAAGTCTTTTTCGATGTGACATAAGCAAGTATCAATATGAATCAGATTTGTTTAGAAGGATACACAAGTTATAAAATCTTGTTATGGAAACTTTGGTTTAATGGCTTTTGTTGAACAAGCGTCTACGCATTTCAGGCACATTATGCATTCTGGATGTGTAAACTTTTCCCAAGGCTCGTCTAGAATTGGCACTATCATGGGGCATGCGTCAACGCAGTCGCGGCATCCAACCTTAGAGCATCGCACAGGGTCGCGTCTCAAGCCTAAAAAGCTGAATCGACTGAAAAGCGAGGAAAATGCGCCTTGTGGGCAGATGTATCGGCACCAGCCTCTTGGAACGTATATGACAAGGGCAAGAGTGAGCGCCAATATGAAGATGCGAACCCAAAAAATGCCTGAAACAGCCCCTATTGAGCTGACTATGGCTCCTGAAACATCCGCCTCTGGCTTAGCTAACAAGTCAAAAAGAGCCAAACGAACGTCAAGCACGGTTCGAGGCAAGACAGCAAACAAAGTGTCGGCTGGACTGAGCGCGTTGAAAGGTGCCAAGGCGAAGACGCCTAACGCATCTTTGTAGCGACTTCCTATCCCAGCAATGACAGACAGAGCCAAAGTACCTGATATGAATACTGTGGCTGCTAAAACAGCATACTTCACGTAAATTGCCTGAGCGTGTGTTCTCGGAGAAACTTTTGTGTGCTGTTTCTTGACTAGAGTCAACATGTCCTGAATCAAACCGAAGGGGCAAGCCCAAGCGCAGAAGGCTCGATTCAAGATAATGGCTGCAACAAATATTGAAGCTAATGCAAGCCAAGGTGGAGCAAGCAAATAGAGCGTGTACTGCAACGAACCAAAAGATTCGCCCACAGTCTTCGTTGGCACGCCGAGCAACCCAATGACTGGTAAAAGAATTACCCAAGGACCCAAACCGAGAAAGAGTGCGTTGAACAAAAAAAACGAAAGAAACTGCACAAAAGTTCGCAGAGTTTGAAACCTGAGGAGGAACCTCTTGATGCTGGTTGATTTGCCTTCCAATGAAGGCTTCTCTTCTTCTTTCTTCAACATCTTCGCCCTCGGGTTCATCGTTTATTTTGAGTCAAAATGTTCCTACTAGTCTATTGTTTATGCTTTTACAAACGTGGGGGCTAAGTGCCATAAAAACCTTTACCAACAGTTTGCTCTTCACTTTCACCCAAGTCTGTCCATGTTTTTCCTGTTTGTTTCGTCGCTTGTCTTTTAAGCTCTGTGACAAAGGCGAGCATTCGGTGAGCACGTGGAGAGAATCTGCTCAAGAAAGGGTTTAGAGAACGCCTTAATGCAATGCCGCAACGTAACCGAAAGGTTTGAGGGTTCAGAGGAAACGTTGAAGCTTATCCAACGAGTCGAGGAATCCCTGAGAAGACTGATGACCATCACTAATTAGCACGTTAGCTTTACCACACAAGCTGTTAGCGTCCTTCTTCTTAAAAACTGCAGCTTAAATAGTTGACGAGTTGTCAATAATGCGGAGTTAGTGGCATGAACACGAAAGAAGCGATTAAGAATGCATTTGGGGAAGAAAGAGCTGCATTGTACGACGCTGAGGTTCAAAACTTAATCGAAAAAGGATACGATGAAAAAGAGATTAACGCTTTCCTAGAAACATATGCCTTACCTATAGGCGTCTTCTATGGGCTTTCCATGTTAATGCGAAGCAAAATAAGCGTCAAAGACACGACGAAGTCTTTAGTTTTCCTTTTTAACAGTCCAGCGATGACCATGCAGGAACTTGCCACACATCTTAAACCCAACAGCAAAATCCTTGACTTCGGAAGTGGCAGAGGGCTAGTGAGTTGCTCCTTTGCTTTGAAAGGCTTCGAAATTCACGGAGTTGATGTATCAGAAGACGCCATCGCCGTTGCCAAAAAGCTTGCCCACAAACTGTCTTGTAGAGCCATGTTTCATTTAATTGACAAGAACAAACTTCCATTTGACGATGAATGTTTTGATGCTGTTCTTTCCGTTTGGACTTTCCACGAAGTTCAACAAGAGCAGATGCCCAAAATAGCTGCAGAACTATACCGAGTACTGCACAAAAGGGGTCAAGTATTCATAGTCGACCAAGAACAAGTGGCACCCTTCGAAACTCTCAGAAACACAATGAATCAGGCTGGATTTAGACTTCAATCAGAAAGAATTCTTTCACCTGTATATGACCATGGAAAAACCTCAAACGCAATAATGCTAAGGTATTCAAAAGAATAGCAATTAGACAATAACAATCGCTTCACTTTTATAACGGGCATCCAATGGAAGTTTAGCTGAGGTTTGACTTGCAACCTTCAATTTCTCCAAAGCTACTACAGTTGTTAAAGACTCAAAAGTATCATCTTGTTGGTGAACACTCGGCTGTCAAGCGTTGCCGATGGCTATATGAAACGCTTGTGAACAATCGCTCATGTTATAAACAGAAGTTTTATGGCATAAAGAGTCATCAGTGTATTCAGATGACACCCTCGATTCATTATTGTACCATGCGTTGTCTTTTCTGCTGGCGGGTTCAAAGCGGAGACATGCCTTCTTTGAAATGGAAAGAAACAAGCGCATCTAAGTGGGATGAACCAGAGGAAATTGTTGAAGCGTCAATTAAGGCGCAGTTAAAAATCTTGACGGGTTACAGAGGTAATCCAAAAACAAACAGGGCGAAGTTTAGAGAATCGTTGAACCCAAGGCATGTGGCTATAAGCCTAGCTGGCGAACCCACTCTGTATCCTCACTTAAGCGAGTTGATTAGAAGCTTCCATCAACGTGGCTTCACAACCTTTCTGGTTTCAAACGGAACGGTTCCCGAAGCTTTGACCAATCTGTGCGCAGAACCCACGCAGTTGTATGTTTCACTCTGCGCCTACGATGAACCGTCCTTTAAGAAAACATGTCGACCACAGGTCCCAAAGGCTTGGGAGAAACTTAACCAGACCCTCGCTTCTCTGCCTAGTTTCAAGTGTCCAACTGTGCTAAGGTTAACTTTGGCTCGCCACCTCAATTTGAGTCATCCAGAAAAATATGCAGTACTGATTGAGAAAGCGAACCCGACTTACATAGAACCTAAGGCATACATGCACGTGGGCTTCTCAAGATTGCGCCTAAGCTTCGAAAACATGCCTAGTCATCTTGAAATTCAAGGCTTTGCGAGGGAGTTGGCTAAAGAAACAGGCTACAACATCTTGGACGAGGCGGCTGACAGCCGAGTGGTTCTGCTAAGTAGGCTGGAAAAGGCTATTAGGCTAGCTTGACGGTTTCAATAAACACCCAAACAGGTTGTGAACACTTGTCACTGAAAAGCTTGTTAAGCAAAATTCAAGATGAACTGCAAAAACGTGAAGCGGTACATGAAGAGGTTCAGAGAGACATGCGTCGAGCCACCCGCATGTCTAAGCAAGCTATTTTATTCACGCATCAAGAAAGGTTTGCAGACGCTGAAAAACTGCTAAGGGAAGTGGCTGAACTCTTCATAAAACTTCGCAAGGTTGCGAAGAATTATCCTGACATGGTCTACAGTGGAATGGTGGACGCTGCGTTTCAGGAGTACGCCGAGGCTCAAACGTTGCTTCACTTGGTTGAAGAGGACACGTTCATAGACCCCGAGAAGCTGGGTGTCCCAGCCATTTCATACGTGCTCGGTTTAGCCGATGTCATAGGAGAGTTTAGGCGGAGAGCCCTCGACTCGCTTAGAAAGGGAGACGTGAAAACTGCTGAAAAGTGTCTCCAAATCATGGAGCAGATATATGTTGAACTGATGTCTATGGACGAAGCCTACATGCTGGTTCCTGGGCTTAGAAGAAAAAGCGATGTAGCAAGACACATCATTGAAACAACCCGCGGCGACATCACCATCGAAGCTAGAAGAAGCACGCTTGAAGAATGCATGAAAAACCTTGAGAAAATCGTTAAGGCAAGGAAGAAACGCTGAAAAAAAGCATGTTTACATCAAAGTTGCCTAAGTTGCCAGTCAAACTTGACTCAAGGTTTTCGGTTGAAAAAGCTCATGCCATGCAGCTGCGCCTATCTAAAAAGGTTATACGAAAGGACATGCTTCCAAAAACCATTCACCATGTATGCGGAGTGGACTCTGCCTACCATGATGACACATGTGTAGGCGCTGCAGTGGTTCTAGACTACAAGTCTTTGTCAATTTTTGAAACGAGAAAAGCAAGGGTTAAGACACGTTTTCCTTACATCCCCACCTTGCTGTCGTTTAGAGAAATCCCGTCAACTCTAGCTGCGATAAAGAAGCTGAAGACCCAGCCCGATGTTTTTCTAGTTGACGGTCAAGGAATCGCTCATCCTTACCGCCTAGGGTTTGCGAGTCATCTAGGCTTGATTTTGAATCAGCCAACAATAGGTGTGGCAAAAAGCCTGCTATGCGGAAAAGTTGGAGATTTCAACGAAGAGGGATGGGCACAAATCATCGATAGAGATGAAGTGATTGGAGCGGCTCTCGCTAAAGAAGGCAAGAAGCCGATTTACGTTAGCATAGGGCATAAGGTTTCATTGCAAAGAGCCATAGTTATCGTCAAACACTGCACATTACGCCACAGAATACCTGAGCCAATTCGAGCAGCTCATAACGCAGCAACTGAACAGAAAATGGAACAGAAGCAAAGCTGAACATAAGGATGAGCAAAGAAAAAAAGGAGGTTGTTTACATTGCATCGTAGTAGGTCATTAGAAAAGACAGCCACGAAGTTTCTTCCGCAAAGCAGGGCACGTAGGTTTCATAACGAGCACTATACTTTTTAGCGTTGGGCGGAAAGTTTATTGTAAGCCCAAATTGCTTGGCGTCAAGATTACCCAGCTTGGCAGTGTGTTCTTCAGTGAAAACCGCTGTATCCAGCTTACTCATAACATCTTGAGCCATTGCTTCAATGCTTGCGTCATGTGCCCTCTCACCAACCAATCGAGTAAACTTGTAGATGTCAATGTAGAAGTAGACGCCCATAGTTCCAAGAATGAACTTTTGCTGCGAAGCACTTCTGGCACCAGCGATTACACTTTGATAGACTGCGACATCAGTTTTCAGAGCATCTGCAAAGTCGTTGAGGCTGTCAGCGAAGTCAGGTATGGCAGCCTCTTCTACAGCGGACATCTGAACTGTGTAGTAAGGATAGCTAGCCACGTATTCTTCGACTAGTTCACTGCTAAGGGTGTAGGGGTCAACTGCAGGGTGGTTAGAAAGATAAGCCATGAGACTCGTGTACGGCCAACCATAGCCTGGAACCAGCATCTCCGAGCCAATAACAATGTCTGTCACGTCTTTCAACTCGTAACATACTTCCACCATACCCATGAGACATGCGTCAAAGCCTATCACGTCAACGAACCCCTTTGCCTCAAATTCAGCTGCTGCAACCGCAGTTTCTACATCGTGGGGCGAAAGATGATTGCCGCTCGATTCGTCCCAACATACGCCTCTGTATCCTCCTCCGTGGTCCCAAAGGTCTAAGAAGTAGTAGGTGGCTGGATACGTTTTCATGGCAAACGTGACAAACGAGGTTAGTGTTGCAGGGCTTCCCATATCCACTTCGCCAAGAGACTGAATTATCTTGATTTCTTCATGAGTAACTTCATAGGTGAATGCTGGCTGATTCAGCCTGTCCATCAACACAACAACGTTAATGTTTGCGCTTGTTACAAGACCATCGCTCATTTGCTGAAGATTGAGTGCGCCAAACCAGTCTAGGTTGTTGTCGGCGTCTAAGTATACCATAAAAGTCCATGAGGCTGCAGATTTCTTTGGAGCAGAAACTATTGGAGCATATTGAAAGAATGCAAGTGCGATAGCAAAGACATAAATCAATGTGGCTGTATGCTTAACTTTCATGTCTATTCCTCTCCTTTCTCCAACTAACAACCTAACTGCAAGGGCTAATATACTTTTTCTAATAGCATTGAAGCGCAGCCAACTACAAGCATTCACGGAGCAGCAAAAATAGAAATATCTTGACTAAGGTTTAGTTTTAGGAGGGTAAAACAGTTTGTATCCACCACTCAAGAATGTTGTTGACAAAATCGGTGACAAATCGCTCAGAAAAAAGGTGGCAGCCTTTATCGAAAATCCAACAATCGAGGTAGAGGGCAAAGTTTATTCTGGATTACCATTAGAAGTCTCGCCTGCAGGCGTTTCTCATCATCACAGTTATCCAGGCGGTTTCGCTGAGCATGTTGCGTCCACAACAGAAATAGCGTTGACACTTTGCAACGTTGCCAGAAAAGTCTATCATGGAAGAGTTGACCGAGACCTAGTTGTTGCAGGAGTTGTTCTCCACGACATTTTCAAACCATTAACATACGTGGTTAGAGAAAACAGAACATACGGTTTGACGCCTTTAGCCGAACGCCTTGACCATTTGACCCTCATCGTGGCTGAATTAGTCAAGAGGGGCTTCCCCCTTAGCCTTGTGCACATCGTTGCGTCACACATGGGTTGGCAGCACAGCCCCATCGGACCACGAACTGCGGAAGCATTAATTGTACACTTGGCTGATGTCGCTGATTCCCGACTTAATGGAGAGGTTTTACGAGCAGCTCACTTCTTGACGAGAGAGTCAACTGGAATAGAATTAGAACAGCTCACAGCCAAAGAAGCGTTTGAAATAGTAAACGCCAAAACTCTTCATGGCTGGGAAGGAGCAAGAAAAACCGTGGAGAGAATTAGACAGAGACGCCTTAACAAGATGACCGTCAAAGCAGAACGATAAAAAATGATGCATCTACTCGTAGTAGATTAATCCTTCAGTTTCCAATCGTTGATGAAGCTTGTTCACAGCCAAGTAAACGTCTTCCTCACGCTTGGCGCCAGTGCAAACCAATTTTCCGCTAGCAAACAGGAGAATAACCACCTTAGGTTCATCCATTCGATAAATGAGCCCTGGAAACTGCTCAGGCTCATACATAGTCCTGCCAAGCTCATAAGCTGATTTTTCCAAATCAATCATACCGCCCAAGCTTGCAGAGGCGACAATGTTTTGAATCTTCAACTCAGGTTTGCTAATAATTATGATTCCGCTCTTCTTCAACTCTTTAATAACCCGCATGACTGCTCGACGTGCTTCTTTCTCTGACTTGGCGCCTGTGCAAACCATCTTGCCAGAATTGAAAATGAGCGTGGCAGTTTTGGGTCTCTTTAACCGAAAAACCAGTCCTGGAAACTGTTCAGGTCGGTATTCCACGCCTGGATAACCCTTAACCACGGCATTTAGGTCTACCCTCTGCTTTAAAGTCGCTGAAGCAACCACGTTCTCAATGTTAACTGATGCCTTAACCTTGGGCATTTTCCACAACTCCTTTTCCTATTTATAAACTAATCCAAGAAACATTGTAACGACGTATTTATAAAGCTATCATTAACAAGCCTCCAACACCACGCACAGACAAATTAGGCTTCAAATCGAAGGGTTTAGACGCTCTCTCCACCGTCGCTCTGTCCACCCATGTGGCTATTCAAATCTAAATGGAAGAGGGTCTAACTTTGACACAAGCCTCCTTCAAAAACTAATACACCTAGCTTTCTACTTTAGTTTTCTTCGACAACACAGGAATGTATTCAATGAATACGATGACAAGAAACAAAAATACTATAAGAAGCATACCTTGAGGTGTACGTATAAACAAGGGCACGTTACCAATCCAAGGCGCCACACCTACAACCTTGCCAACTAAAAGCTCTTGAGCAATCCAACCGTTTTTCGTGCCTGCCCCCTTCCACAAATCAGGCGAATTGTTGTTGTCACCCTTAGTTTGAAAATACCAAGTGCCATTGTTCTCTACCATGTCTATTGCCCGATGCACAATCAGTTCACTTGGGTCGTTTGGTCTATGAAAAACAATTATTGTGCCATCTGGCGAAGGAGCAGCATAGACTTCATCGGTATTAAGAACTCCTTGAACAATGATGAGGTCGCCCACGTTCAACGTAGGCTTCATGCTTCCAGAAGCAACCGCCAACAAAGGATAATCAGTTCTGAAAGCAACCCTCAAGCCAAACCAGAAAGCGAATACACCAAGTAGAAGCAACATGCCTAAAATTGCAGTTTTCACGTAACTGTTCTTGATCGCTCTCGACAATTTTTCTTTAATCAATCTTTCTCCAGCTAAGATTGTCTTTCAGTATTCACAAGCTGTTGCAGAGAAAATGCCGAATTAACGTTAAAAACTTAACGCTTTCTTCAAACAAGAAAAAAATATGGAGGGATGGAGAGAGCGAACCTTCCTCTCTCTGTGAAGTCAGTAGTAACGTGTCTAAATTTTTCTTTTGTTGAGAACGTACCTGAATGGTTTCTTGCATCTTGGGCAGTCGAAGAGACCGATTTCTAACTGCATCCTCTTGCCTGATTTGTCTGGTCGCCCAGCCATTGTCCATTTTTTCTTAGGTGTACCAACGTCTGTTCCACATTTAGGACACTTAGCCATGTTGTTTTCCTCCGTTGTTAGCGGTTATGTTGGTTTAACGTTGTAGCCATATATGGTTTATGGTATGTTACAGTTGATGGAAACCCCCACCATATATATGTATGACATAAACATGGAGATTGAATCGTCTTACATTGCTTTTCTATAATAAAGAATGGAGCAACAATGATTTTTGTTGAGAGCAATGATAAACAAATTCATGGAAAACATGACCAAAAAGCCATACAACGCACTTTAATTACATTGTCATCTGACAAATGGACAAACTTAGAGTTAATCTATCAATGAAGAGGTTTTCTTTTGAAGGTTAAAAAGCACGTATGTGACGAGAACTAGCCAATAAGCTACATACATAATGACTCTTAACCATTCTGGGTTGCCATCATATCCAACTAATGCTGCAAAGACTGAACCAACTGCACCTTTCTCGTGGAGCAAGGGATAACTTCCATCTGGGTTTCTGGACGGATTTATGTCAAAGGCATGTTGCCCTAAAACTCCGAGTTCCATGCCAGAGCTTTCCGCAACCTCAATAAGCTCATGTACGCCATATCCAATCATTCCAGCCGCAAAAATTATTAGGATCACGCTTGTGACTTGAAAGAACTTCTTTATGTTTAATCGGTAAATGCTTCTCATGATAATCGTTGCCAATAGAATTACAAAGATAGAGGCTGCTGCAGCTCCAATTAGCGTGCCGACTGAATCGATGATAACAAGGGTTGTGAGAAAAAGCACCGTTTCAAGTCCTTCTCTGAAAACTGCCACAAACGAGAGAACAATAATTCCGAAAAGTTGCTCCGTGGTTACAGCCGCCTCCACTTTTCGCTCCAACTCCGTTTTTAAGGTTTGAGCATGCCTAGTCATCCAAAGAATCATGTAAGTCAACACAACAGTTGCAGTTAAAGAAGCAGCACCTTCAAAAATCTCTGCAGATGCTCCCGAAAGCCCCCCATAAACAGTAAATGTGGCGAACCCAAGCAGAACACTTGCGAGTATAGCCGCGAATGCGCCTCGATACAAATACGTGTTCAAGTTTTGTTTTCCAATTTTCTTAAGATAAGAAGCCACTATCGCCACAATCAAGGCTGCTTCCAGTGCTTCTCGAAAAGTTAAGAGAAAACTTGGAAAAAAACTTGCAGACAAGGCAACCCATCGCGAAAGCTTATAGCGCAAATAAGAAGACGACAAGCAACAGCAAAATCAATAACCCAAGATAGAAATACCAAGCTAAGCCTTTGGCAGGCATGCTGCAACTACCGGTGGGGCAATAGCCGCCGTAATGACTTGCATGTTGTGTTGACCCGTTGGTTTTCAGGTATTTATCTGGGTTTTTGATGAATTCGTTTTGACATGTTGCTGAGCAAAAATGATAAACGCTGTTTGCGTGTATTGTCTTGTGCAAGGTGGTTTTTTCATCGACGTTCATTCCACAAACTGGGTCCTTGACCATTATCTTTTCACCTTTGTGGCTGTTTTTCTTATCAGTTTCCTCTCTTCTTTGTAGGATTTGGCACAATGCGTACAGCAGAAGGTTGCTTCTTTTCCGTCGATGACCTCTCGATAGCCACCCTGGTAGACTTTGCAGCCGCAGTGAGCGCAGATTTCTAGGCTGGGTTCAATTGCGATGGAGATGAGGTTGGCAAAGCGCTTAAACAAACGGGTGCAAACTTCTTTCCCTTCTTTGGTGAGTTCGAAGACTTTCTTTTCTTTTTCACCCACTCGCTTGATTGTGTGCTTTACTAAGCCTTTTTCTTCGAGTTGTTGAAGAAAAGGATACACCAAGCTTGGACTGACTTCTTTCCCTATTCTTTTCTTGAAACGTTCAAGGATGCTGTAGCCATGAACTGGCCCCTCAAATAGAATCGTTAGTATGTAAAAGCGGGAGAAGTCGGATAAGAATTCCTCAATTGCTTCAGTTTTGGATTCGCCCTTCATTTGTGTTCTCCAAGATTATGTGTGTGCGCGAGGGATATAAATATTATCAGAAAAGATATATCTTCAAAAGATACATTTATAAGCTTGAAAACCTTCAAATACTATTGGAAAATCACCCCAAAAGAAGTGGAGCAAGTTTGCCTAGAGACCCTGTTTGCGGCATGGTCGTTGACGCTGACACAGCAATCAAACGGAAGATTGGAGACCGAACATACTATTTCTGCAGCGAATCCTGCGCCCGAACTTATGAACAGCCCGAGCAAGAATTGAAAGCCATGAAACGCCGAGTAACGATGGCGCTTTTAGGCGTAGTGAGCGTTGCTGCTCTGAGAGCCATGGCTTTATTAGGTTTGATGGTAGCCATCATGACCTTAAAAATTGCTGGTGTCGCAGCCTTAGACCTAGCCCTTTTCATTGTGTCAACACCCATCGTGTGGATTGCTGGCTGGAGCATTCACAGTGGAGCCGTCAAAGCTTTGAGAAATCGAGCAATCAACATGGATGTGTTAATTAGCACTGGAGTGCTCGCAGGTTGGGGCTACGGTGTAGTTAGCACGTTTTTCCCAGCCCTTGGGTCAGAAGGATACGGATATTTAGAGATTTCCATAGGTATCTTAGCCTTTGTTTTGTTGGGCAAGTTTATAGAGGAAACAATCAGAAGGAAATCTGCCGCCGCCATTCGTAGACTGCTTGAGCTTCCGCCCACAATTGCAAGGGTTCTTAAAAATGGAGAAGAGGTTGAGGTTCCAATAGACGACGTTCAAGTTGGAGACGTTTTTGTTGTTAAACCAGGCGAAAAAATTCCCACAGACGGTGTTGTAGTCTCTGGCTACTCTTCTGTAGACGAGAAAATAATAACGGGAGAAAGCATTCCCATTGAAAAGAATGTTGGCAGCGAAGTTATTGGCGCCACAATAAACAAGACTGGATTGATGAGGGTTAAAGCCACAAAAGTTGGCGAAGACACGGCGCTCATGCAAATCGTGCGTTTGGTTGAAGAAGCGCAGTCAGCAAGCGCACCTGTTCAGAAGTTGGCTGACCGCGTTGTCGGGTATTTCGTCCCAGCCGTTTTCACTGTTGCAGCAATAGCCTTCTTGTATTGGCTTGTTGTCAGCGGCTTTTCAGATGCTTTTCTCGTCTTGTTAGCTATATTGCTCATTGCCTGTCCATGCGCCTTGGGTATAGCCACACCGACTGCAATCTTGGCTGGCGTTGGTAAAGGAGCTGAGTATGGCGTGCTACTGAGAGGCGGAGAATACGTTGAAAACGTCAGAAAATTGCAAACAGTCGTTTTTGACAAAACTGGAACATTGACTAAAGGTGAACCCTCGGTCACTGACATCCTAGCGTTTGAAGGTTACGACGAAAATGAAGTGCTAGGGTTTGCTGCAACCGCTGAGAAGGGTTCAGAACACCCGTTAGCTGAGGCTGTTTTGAAGGCAGCGTCCAAAACTGGCTTAAGTGTTTCAGATGCAGAAAACTTTGAGGCTGTACCCGGACATGGGGTTAAAGCATCTTTTAGGGGCCACATGATTCTTTTCGGAAACCGCAGACTCATGAAAGAGAACAAAATCAGCCTAAGAGAGGCAACGGAGTCTCAATTGACAAAGCTTGAGGAACAAGGCAAAACCGTTATGCTCCTTGCTGTAGACGGAAAAATCGCTGGAATAGTTGCGGCTATGGACACGCCTAAAGACAACGCGGCTGAAGCCATAAAACAACTCAAAAACATGGGCTTAGAAGTAGCAATGCTCACAGGCGACAACGAACGAACAGCCAAAGCAATAGCCAACCAATTGAACATCGACACAGTTATTGCAAACGTTTTACCATGGGAAAAAGTAAACGTAATCAAGAAACTTCAAGAAGAAGGCAGAGTTGTTGCCATGGTAGGTGACGGCGTCAACGACGCTCCAGCTCTCGCCCAAGCTCAAGTAGGCATTGCCATAGGCAGCGGAACGGATATTGCCAAAGAGACTGGCGGTATCGTTCTAATCAAAGACGACCTGCGCGATGTAGCCCGAGGAATCGTGCTTAGCAAAGCAACCATGAGAAAAATTAAGCAGAATCTGTTCTGGGCTTTCATATACAACACGATTTCCATTCCCGTAGCGGCAGTGGGTTTACTTAACCCCATTATAGCTGCGGGAGCAATGGCTTTCAGCTCCTTGTTTGTTGTCAGCAACTCGGCAACTCTAAAACTACTCAAACTATGAAGCAGATTGGAGGTGAAAAATGTGGCTAAAGATCCTGTTTGTGGCATGAATGTGGACGAAAAGACAGCCAGATTCAAATCTGAGCACATGGGCAAAACCTTCTACTTTTGCAGCCAAATGTGTAAGACAATATTCGACAAAAACCCAATGAAATACAGTGGTGGAGAAGAACATTCTGGGCATTCGAATCATTCGGGATGTTGTTGTGGTAGCTGAAATTAAACCTCCATGTTCATTCTCTTCGTAATTGAGTAAGACTGGTCTTCCCACCTTCAACAAAACTTTGTCGCATTAGATTACGTTCAACATTCTACCTAATAGTTTTTCAGGAAGCGAAATGCGTTTGCAATGTTGTTCTTTCAACAAAAGGTTGATAAGGTTGAACTGCGACAACATGAGAGTTTGTTGATTGAAAGGTGGACACCTATCATGCTCATGTTGCAACGCCTGTAGGCGATTCGGCATGGTATTAACCTAGCCTATCTTAGTCTTTAGGTGCCACCTGCTTGAAGTAGAAGGTTTTCACTTGCGTTTGCGCTTCAGCCTAAGAAATGAGTTTGCATTTCTTCGCGGTAATATGCTGGTCTTGATGACCAGTTGGTTACTCATGAACTTCGCTGGCGCCATCCCATCCACCTACTACTCCTTGTATGTGCTAGAACTTTACGGCACACCTTTCATAATAGGAATAATAGAATTTGTTGCGTTTCTAGTCTTAGCTTCAGTGCAGTTTCCAGGCGGCTATTTAGCTGACAAGCATGGTAGAAGAGGACTAATAGTAACTTTTACGTTTGGTATAGCGTTTGCCAACCTCTTCTACGTTTTCGCTCAATCGTGGCACTTCATCCTTGCAGGTGCCATACTACAAAACCTTTTCTTTGTTTACCAACCTGCTTTGTTCGCTATAATTGCCGATTCGCTTCCTCCAGAGAAGCGGGGAATGGGATTCTCCATGATAATGTTCGTGAACAACGCAGCCTCTATTTTTTCACCTGTTATAGCTGGTTTTTTGTACGTTCAGTATGGGTTGGTCATGGGCGTGCGAATCGCCTACTTTGGAGTCTTTGTCTTCAATCTTGTTGCAGCATTGGCACGAATAAAACTTACAGAGACTTTGCAGGGCAGTTCTGAAAGAATCAACCTAAGCGGCGTCATTAAGGATTATCCGAAAGCGGTGAAGGAAGGCATAAGTGTGTGGAGGGTTCTGCCTCGTTCAATGTTCTTTCTGTTTGTCACCGAAGCTCTCTCCAGCTTCTTCTTCGCAATGTTAACTCCATATCTGGTAGTGTACGCAACCAACATCTTACACGTTGAAGGGTTCAATTGGGCAATCCTGATTATGGGGTTCACCGCTTCCATGATTCTCTTGTCTCTGCCCTGTGGCAGACTCGCAGACAAAATTGGAAGAAAGAAGCCTCTTTTCATTTCATGGATATTTCTCATGTTTTTTCCGTTGCTTTTCTTGTTGGGAGACTTCCGCGTGCTAATCATAGCTTATTTGCTGTTTGGAGCCAGCAACGCATTGTTCGTAGCTGGCTATCAAGCTTTGGAAGCAGATTTCGTGCCCAGAGAAATGAGAGGAAAAGAGGTTGGTTGTAGTCTATTCATCACATACGCGCTTATGTCTATAGGAGGATTGGTTGGAGGGTTCATGTATCAATTCGTTTCACCAACACTGCCGTTTATACTCTCTTTTTTGTGCATACTGCCCTGTGCCTTCATAACAATCTTTCTCATCCACGAACCAGAGAAGAGAGAAGAATAAGGTTCACTGACAAGAGAGAAAGGCACATCACAGTCTTTTAAGAGTTGGCTGAAGTCGTCTGTAAGGGTTGCTCGACGGGCTGTTGAGGACACTGCAGGTCCTCTGATGCAACCGAGACACGTTCAGTTCCCATTTTTGCCCATTGAACGGCTTCTACGCCGATTCCCACGCTTAATGAAATAATGCCGAGGATGATTCGCATGAGTCCAAAAACTGCTACGTTCATTCTGTCTGCGATTGGAAAAATTATGTCGGTTGCTCCCCAGAGTAAGAATATTATGCCAACTCCAATGAACACACCGTTCATCATTGCATGGAATCTTTGCAGTTTGGTCCAGCTGAGAGGCATTTTATGAACACCGCTTGTTTATAACTCCCAGAAACTCTTATCTAATTTGTTAATTCAGAATAATGACCATGAGTAAGCCTCGGATTCTGACTATGTCACACAGAAAATCCTAAATTACGCAATGAAACAACAATTCTTTCGGTGACTTTGTCAGTAAGATTCTGAGATTCACAGTCAAATATGGTGAAATAGAGATGGTGCTAAAGGATTTCAATCTACTCGTAACTACTGCCCGAGGAAACGAGGAAGACGCCTGTTCAGAAATTTGGTACCTACTAGGAGAAATCGGCGACTCAGCAGCCAAAGTAGACAAGACAGGCATAACGGGTTTAATCGCTGCCAAAACAGCGTTCGACCCCTTCGAGGTCATAGAAAAATTCAGGGTAATCTTGAAAGAGAGACCCTACGAGTTTCGTTATTCTCTAAGAATAATCCCAGTGGAAAAAGTTGTGCGCACAGACCTAGGCGAAATTCAAAGAGTGGCAACTGAACTTGGTTCTAAGATAGGAGAAAACGAATCGTTCAGAGTCACCGTAGAGAAACGCTTCACAACCACATCTACGAGCGAAATAATTGAGGCGGCCGCCGCCATAATCGAACGCCGAGTGGACTTGAACCACCCTGACAAAATCGTTTTGATAGAGGTTGTGGGAGGGTTAACGGGCGTTTCAGTGATTAAACCTGACGATGTTCTCTCCATAATGAAAGAGAAAATGTAGCTTTAACGTTCAGTAGCCAGCAACGCCATGTGTTCAACGACTAAATCCAATAATGCCTCTTTTTCAGCGCCTTTTCTCAGAGTTTTTGCTTCCAACTCTTGCTCAGAAATTTGGAACAGTCTCTTCAATCCGTCAGCTTTTTCATTTGAAAACTCGATTACTTGGTCGTCTCTTTGTCCCTGAATCAGTTTTGAGACTGATTCCATAACATTGGATGCCTTGCTGGGAGTTTCAGCTAAGATGAGGACAGCGAGTTGTCGAGAATTGGGTTTGATGCCCAGTAGTGTTACCGCATCCTTTATCTGATGTTGAGCCGAAGCGTACAGAAGAGTTTCCATTGCCAGACTATTTGAAATATTAAGCTTGTTTTTGAAGGCGTTTAACGCATTCAGAGCTGCGAAAAGCAGATGGTCACGTCCAGCAATCAATTTAGCGTCGAAAAATTGGATACAAGCGTTGCCTATTTTCTTCTTTATGTCTGCAAAAAATTTGTCGATGTCCACCATTTTTACGTTTTTGAAACCAGCAATAACCAGATATTTGTCGAAATCTTCAAGCCTTTCTGTCACGCCTTCCCCTCATTGATTTCTTGAATGAATTTCTCTACAAGCTTGCGGTTAAATCCGTAACCAATCAGTGTTTCCTTAACCTCTTCCACGGTTTTCCCTTGTTTTTTGTATTTCTCTAAAACACGTCGGACGGTTTCTTTTCGTTCCCATGGAAAGATTATCCAGTGACTTGTTTTCTTTTCGAACCAGTCTGGGGTGACTATTGACCATGGTTTGTAGTATATGGTTGCGATTTTAACCTGTGCTGCGCCCTGTTCTTTCAGGTGTTCTCGCACGAGAGCCAGACTCTTTCCTGTGTCTGCTACATCGTCGACCACTAAAACCCTCTTGCCCTTAACTGAGACTGAAACAGGTTGGGTTATCACTGGTTCACCCTTGGTCTCGGCTACGCCCAGATAGAACTCAGCCTTCACATTAGCCAGCTTGGGATTTTCGAGCAGATCAGACAAGATGCGCGCTGGGGGCCACCCGCCGCGGGAGACGCCTACAATGATGTGTGGCTTGAAATTGTCTCTTCTGATTTTATCAGCTAGGTTCAGTAATAAGTCATAAATAGATTCCCATGTGGGAATGTCAAATTCGAGGTTGAGACTGTGTTTTTGCAGTTGGTTTTTTCTCCTTTTTTATTGTTGTAAGAATGGCTAATTGGTTTTAATGGTTCATTTACTATTTTCTTCATTAAATTATATATATGACTTATTAAAACAACAAAGAAGGGTTTGAAAAATGAAAAAGAGAATATTGCAATCAATGCTGCTTTGTTTCCTTCTAACGACATTTGTGACTGTCTCATGGATAACTCCAGCACAAGCGAATATCCATGCAGGTCCAACGTGGACTGGCCCAAAATACGACAAGGATGAGTTTCATGGCATTACTACAACCTTAATCGCTTTTACTACGGGTACTAACGCAACCCTGCGACTGACAGTGCGTAATGATCTTTCTCCAGTAAAACCTCTCAACATTTCAGCGGTTAAGGTTCTTATGGACTGGTCCACCCAAAATATTAGCTCAACAGAAGCTAGCCAAAGCAGTCCACGTGTGATCCCAAAGTATAACTCCACGTTCGGGCTCTACTACTACTATACTTTCACAATAATTGTCCCTGTTCCCGCTACTACTATTGCTTCAAACATGTTCAGACACTACTATTGGGTTTACGTGGAAGAAGTAAACGCTACTACAGGTCCACAGAGGATAAAGACCCACGCAACGGCTACTGGTTCTAATTTCACGGTTTATTCCGAAGATCAAGCTACAGCCCAAACCACACGCATTGAGTATGACCGCTTGCTTACCACCTTCTCGCCAGTCAATAATGCATCTCGAGGATTGCTGAAAAGTGCTTCGATAGAATACAATGCTGGAGCAGACAGTTACAAAAGTGGAGACTTTTCAGGCGCTAAGACACATTACGGAGCTGCTCTCACTCTACTTAAGAGTGCACGAAGCACTGAAGAAACGTATCAAACAACAATTCAAAATAATGCGATAGAGCTTACTGAGGCACAGATCAAGCAAGCAGAAGCATCAGCCAAGCAAAGTGAAGCCTACGCAAGCTATTACAATTCATATGGCAATGCAACACTCAAACAAGCAGAGGCAGCCATGATTGAAGCCAACGCGACGATGAAAATGGCAGAAGCACAAATGGCAACAGCACAGGCCATCAACCTTCAGTCTACAGCGCTGAATCTCTTCGGCTTCGGCTTCATACTGTTCGGAGTCGCCGCAATCATTTGGGCTTTCAAACGACCAAAGCCATCGCTATAAATAGCAGATATTAACACTCAACAAAACCCCCAATTTTTTATTATCGGCTTACTTGAGCAAATTGTATAATTATGTCAAATGTATCTAACTTCGTAAAGAAGGGATACACTTGGCAAGCATAGTTGAGTGTGTGCCAAACTTCAGTACATCAAACCCCAAGGTTGTAGAGGCAATCCTGAATGAAATAAGGCAGGTTGAAGGAATCTACGTTCTCGACTACACCTACGATGACTATTATAACCGACTTGTGGTGACGTTTGCAGGCGACAAAAACTCTGTTTTCAAGGCTGCTGTAGCCTCTGCTTTGAAAGCGGTCAAACTCATCGACATGAAGAAGCATAAAGGTCAGCACCCACGCTTAGGAGCCGTTGACGTGATGCCCTTCATCCCAATCAAAAACACCACCTTAAAAGACTGTATTAGCCTAGCCAAAAAATTCGGAAGAACACTTGCTGAAAAAAGCAAGGTTCCAGTTTATCTCTACGGCGAAGCCGCAACAAGACCTGAAAGAAGTGATATAGACTGGATACGACTAGGCGAATACGAAAAACTAGCGGAGATGATGAAGACCCCAGAGAGAAAACCCGACTTCGGACCCAGTCATCCTCATCCCACAGCAGGCGCAACCATAACAGGGGCTCGTCAAGTCATGGCTGGCTTCAACGTGAACCTCGGCACTTCAGACTTGTCAATAGCTAAAAAAATTGCTAAGGCTTTGCACGCTAAGAAAGGCGGATTCGCCTACGTTAAAGCCATGGCTGCAAGCATTCCAGAGAAAAACATGACTCAGATAGGGATGAGCATAACTGACTTTGAAAAGACGCCGCTTTACCGAGTTTTCGAATTAATCAAAATTGAAGCAGAGCGGTACAATGTTTCAATTGTCGGTTCAGAATTTTGCGGACTGGCACCGTTGCGAGCAGTATTAGACGCAGCAGCTTACTACATGAAAATAGATAACTTAGACATGAACCATGTTCTCGAAATAGCTGTTCAAAACGCAATTGAGAAAAAGGCGAGAAGTAAGTGACTAAAAAGCAAGCAGACATGCTCATAGAAAACGCAAACGAGTTAGTCACTCTTAAAGGTGGAACCCTAAAACCACTCGTCAGCAAAAAAATGGAAGAATTGGGTATTCTGAGAAACGCTTGCCTTGCAATCAATGATGGAAAAATATTGGCTGTAGGCAAGACACGAGAAATAAAACAACGTTTTGAAGCTGAAGAAACCATTGATGCAGAAGGAAAGGTTGTTATCCCAGGGTTTGTTGACCCTCACACCCATCTGGTTTTCGCTGGTTCAAGAGAAGATGAATTTAAAATGCGGTTGAAGGGCGCTACCTACATGGAGATTTTGCAGAAGGGAGGCGGCATCTTAAAGACTGTGCAAGAGACGAGACAAGCAAGTGGGCAAGAGTTGATTGAAATCTGCAAGAAAACGTTGAACACTATGTTAGAACATGGAACAACAACGGTTGAGGGGAAGAGTGGCTACGGACTCAATCTTAGGGATGAAATCAAATGTCTGCAAATTCTGAAACACATGAACAAGATACAATCAGTTGACATCGTGCCAACTTTTCTGGGAGCCCATGCAGTTCCACTTGAGTACAGAGAGAGGACCGATAGATACGTTGACCTCATCATGGGGAAGATGATTCCAGAGGTTGCCAGCCAAAAACTAGCAGAATTCTGCGACGTTTTCTGCGAAAAAGGCGTGTTTGATGTTAACCAGTCTAAGCGAATTCTTCTAAAAGCAAAAGAATACGGGCTGGCACCTAAAGTGCATGCAGACGAAATGACGTCGTCTGGAGGAGCAGAACTGGCTGCAGAAGTTGGCGCCGTTTCTGCGGAGCATCTGCTTTTCGCTTCTGAAAAGGGATTCAAGATGATGGCTAAACAAGGCGTCATAGCTGTTTTACTTCCTGCAGCAGCCTTCACCTTAATGACCACAAGATACGCTGAAGCCCGAAAGATGATTTCTATGGGTGTTCCAGTTGCTTTAGGAACCGACTTTAACCCAAGTTGTTGGGTTGAAAATCAACAATTAGTAATAGCCCTAGCTTGTCGTCAAATGCAAATGACGCCTGAAGAAGCACTGGCCGCAGCAACAATAAACGCCGCTCACGCCATAAACAGAGCACATGAGGTTGGAAGCCTCGAACCGGGCAAAAAAGCGGACATTGTTGTTTTGGATATCCCTAATCACAAGTTTTTGGGCTACAGATTTGGAGTGAACCTCGTGGACAAAGTGATTAAAGAAGGAAAACTCGTGGTTGACAGGGAGAAATCTCTAAAACCTCGTTGAGAAGGCAGGAAAAAAATTGCGAGAAGAGCATGTGTGGCCTTACGTTTTGCCTTTTCCGTTAGACTCTAAACAGCGCCAACTGATATGGAGCATACTTCAATCACGGGTTGGAATGAGCATTCTGACAAGACTGAGGTTAGATGGGCGTACGTATCAGCGGGAACTAATCCAACAGACATCTTACTCGAACAAGTCTATAATCCAGTATCTGAAGGAGATGGTTTTAGCGGGGATTTTGGAAGACGGTATGGAGCAGACTACGACTCAAAAGAAGCGAGTGTGGATTAAATGGTACACGCCGACTCAACTCGGCAAATGGTTTATTCTATTTCTAAGAAACCCCGACGAAATTCCTTCAGACTTGGCGAGAAAAACTATTGAGGAGTTGTTTCAACTGTATTCATCGAGCATCGTGGAAGTCTGTGAAAAATATGGATTAAGCCTTGACTTTTTTCATCGCATATTGAATGAACACTACTTTAGAAAACAAAAAGAGGGCACGAGTAAGCAACATTCCTAGAATGGCTGTTTCCCGTCTGAAAGCTGTTCAATCTTCTACGATTTCTTTCGCATTGAAGGCAGTGCTGAAACCACGGCTAAAACGCCCACAACTAGGAAAAGCAACACTACAGAGTAGAGCCAATAGCCTGTTTGAATATTGAGTAGCCAAGCGCCTCCAACTGCGAGAAGTAAGATTCCCAAAACCAACGTGCTGAAAGCTCCTCGTTCATATTTCAGTGGGCTTTTAGCCCTTATCCCGGCTATGGCAACGACCCATAAGCCATAAAGAAGTATGGTAAGCGATAGCATTTTGTCCCATTCTTGGCTGGGTCCGAAGGTTACTAATAGAAGGGCTATGATGACTACGAGTACACCGAACGAGAGCAAGTCTAACTGTCGCTTAGGCATGGACACTCGTCCTTGACTATTCTTTGAGTTTTTGACCGCATTCTGGGCAGAACTTGGCTGTTGTCATCACTGGATGTCCACAGTTGGGGCATTTGGTTGTTCCCGTTGCCTCGGCAGTGAAGGCAGTTCCACAGTCAGGGCAAAACTTTGATGTTGCGGGCACTTTGGCGCTGCATTTTGGACATATCACTAAGGCTGCAGCTGGTGCAGGTGCAGGTCCAGTTGGCGTCATTATTTGGGGTATTAGAACCATTCCAGCGCCTAATGCGGCTCCAGGTGACTTGCCCAGCTCTTTAGCTGCTTCTTTCACTGTTTCCATTCGCAGAACTTCTTCAGCCGCTCTTGTTTGCTTCAGCCAGAAGAGTCTGTCACGATACTCGGGCGTGGTGTCGATTCCCTCGAAGCGTAAGTCAGTTAGGTCAAGTCCAATGCGTTTGAAAGCGTCTAGAAGGGCATTTTTGGCTGAAATGCTAGTTTCATCGAGCTTTGTGAACACGGTCAAAAGGTCGTAATGAGAAAGTTCGTCGATTATTCTCTCGTTTAGGAAGCCCCGCAAATAATTGTTGACATCGCTTGTTGAATAGGCGTTTTGCCCGCCTACAACTTCCATGACGAAGAGTTGCGGGTCTTCAACCTTAAACCAAAAGGTGCCATGAACTTGAAGAGGTGCCAGCTCGGTTGTCTGTGCTCTTGCGCCGTATTTGCCTGCAAACACCTTAGTTGAGATGAAGACAACTACTGCTTTGAATGGTTTTTCCCTGTAGCCTGCGATTCTCGACAAGATGCCAGTTATCAAAGGTAAGTTTAAGGTGGTCAGCGTGTGTCTGCCTGGACCAAACATGTCGTAGGCTTTGCCGTCTCTGAAGAAAACTGCTGCTTCATACTCATGCACAATGAGTTGGGCGCCCCAAGTGATTTCTTCGTCGGGATACTTCCAAACTATGTCTTCGGGTCCAGGGTTCTTCCATTCAATAACTTGCGCCATTTATTTCACTCCTAAGATTACTTCTTCTCTGCCGTTGAAAGTTTCTTCCAACTCTTCCAAAATGTCGCTCAGGCTTTGGATGTGTTCCCTCGTCTTCTCGAATTTTTGTTTGGCAACCTCTTTCTTGAACGCTGCTGTTCCTTCAACAATTTTGTCCACGTCATCTATGAGTCCATTGTCAAACTCAATCATTTTGTCAAGTTTTTCTTCGTCAACCTTCACTATGTTGAAAAAGCCAGCGTACCCATACGAAGCGTGATTTATCTTCTCAGAAACCCTGTCGAATCTCATGATGAAGCGGTCCATGTCAGTTAAAACCTCATGCAGACGATTGTCTGAGAGCTTCTGAAAAATCTCTTTCAGGTCTTTTCTTGCTTCTGTTAGCCTTTGATAAAGGTGGTTTCTAATCAGTTTGTCGCTTTCTCGCCTCAGCTCCTTTTCTTTGTAGCCTCTGAAACCAGGCAACTCTGCGAGTATGCGTTCAGAGAGTCGCATTTCCTCTTTTGCCTTTTCATACATACTTTTCTTTTCGTTCAAGTCTGATTGAACTCCTTATCAGTCTACTCATAAAATCAGAAACATGCTTTTAAGAGTTTCATTAAATTAACCCAAACTTGGACGAAGGAATGTCACCTTTGATAACTGTGCCCGTGGCGCCGTCTAAGAATAGACGATAACGCTCTCTCTTATACTCGTAGACAATAAACCATATCGGGGCATGCAAATAGACCGCATCGCCTATTTCTAAGTCAGTTTTCATTTCAATTACTCTGTCTACGTCTTGTTTTGCTAAAAACTCATGAAGGTTTTCGATATGCTGTCTTGCTATGACCATTGCCTCAACTTTCTCAACTTCACTGTTCAAGACTTTGGCGAAGCTCTCAATTTTTCTGAAATCGTAGGGTACTTTGCCCTCTAATGGCACGTTATACTCGCGTGTTGGAAAATCCGTGGCTTTCCGAGCTAAAACAAGCCAATTATATTTCTTGTCTATTTTTCCTTCTTTCGTAACTGGTGGGGTCAATCGTTCAAAAATTCCTTTGTAAGTGCTGGTAGCGGCAACTGAAATAACCCAAAAAGGCAGGTAGAGTAGGTTCTTCTCTGTGATTTTCGAAGACTTTGCCAAGTCGCCTGGTTTTAGGAAGCCTCCTCGCATCCAGTTGCGCACTAAGTCTTCAACTTGCACTTGATTGTATTCGTTCAAAATCATAGAGTGTTCAAACTCGAAAGCCTTACCAGTTTGTATGACCTGCGTGAAGCCGCAGTATCTACAGCTGGCAACGATTTCGCCTGGGCTGAATTGAAGGGGTGCGCCGCAGTTGGAGCAACGAATCTCTGTTACTATCGACATGGTTGTGCACCGACATGCAGTATTTTAGCAGAAGTGTAACTTCAGTCTTTCCTAGTACCCATCAACAATTTTATCTTCATATACAAACTGTGAGTATGTATAGTTTAGGTGGATAATAATTGGCAAAGTGTCTCGAAGCTGGAAGACTCGCTTTAACTTCCTTTCTCGTGGTCATCTGCACCTTGTCAACGTTAAATAGTAGCGTAAAAGCCTTGGAAAGCACGAAATTCTACGTTTACGATGTGCCTTACATTCGTCAAAGCCAATCTTATTGGTGCGGTCCCGCCTCATTAACAATGATTCTAAATTATTGGGGAGTCGAAGTGACCCAGGACGAAGTGGCAGCTGAAGTCTACGACGCTCAAGCTCACTTGACTTACATGACGGAAATGGCAGCTTACCCGAAAACATTAGGATTTGAAACTGAACAGAGAACTGGGTCCATAAGTGAACTGAAGCATTGGATAAGCTTGGGGCGTCCTCTGATAGTTCTGCAAAAGTTCTCGCTTTCAAACGCTTATGGGCACTATAGAGTGGTAATTGGCTATGATGACGAACAACGAGTTGTTGTGACAAATGACCCATCTATAGAAGAGAACTACACCATAGATTACGTTCAGTTCGCCACGTTATGGGAGCCAGGCACAACATTTTCAACAATCAACTGGACTCTTATCATAACACCCAAAAACGACGTTTTAGCTGATTTAATGCAGAATACTCAACGCTCACTCAACCAGTTGCCATCATTAGATTATGAGAAAGCTGTGAATGAATTAAATTTCTTAAAATCTACGCTTATCGCTTTCATGGCATCAACAATTATCGTTACAACATATGCTTCAGTAATCACCGTAGTCTGTTTGCGTCAAAAAAGAATGATAAAGAAAGCAGATAGCGAAAGAAAACTGACGGGTCAAGGCTAGTTACATAGAAGAGACTGGAAGGCATTTGATAACATTTAATAGTTGAATGATAAAGTAGGTAGACGAGCAAAATCAACAAAATACGGTATTGGTGAAGCCTTGATTCCGCTACGAGATGTGAACCGTTCTTTGACTACGCCGCACATTACTAGAATACTTTTCATCGTCAACATTGTTGTTTTCTTTGTCGCTCTTCTTCCCGAATTTTCTGGGCGCTACTGGTTTCCAGCTCTTTTAGGGTGGACTGAATCCACGTCGTTGGATACGGCTATTTGGCGTTACGGCATGGTTCCTTACTATATCTTGCATGGTGAAAGGCTACATACACTCTTTACTTCAATGTTCTTGCACGCTGACATCTGGCACCTTGGCGGAAACATGCTGTTTTTGTACATTTTCGGCGACAACGTGGAAGACGCTTTTGGACACGGGCGATACCTCGTTTTCTACCTTCTCTCGGGGCTTGCTGCAAACATTGCGTTCATTTGGACTCAACTATTTTCAAGCGATAGAGAGGCATTGTTAATTCCAGCTATTGGAGCCTCTGGAGCCATCGCTGGAGTTCTCGGCGCCTATCTTGTGCTGTATCCTAGAGCGAGAATCCTGACTTTGCTGCTCATAGGCTGGATTTACATAGTGCCCATACCAGCCATCTTCTTTCTCGGCCTCTGGTTTGTTTTCCAACTACTCTACGGCATGTTAGCCCTCGGAGTAGAAGCTGTGGCGGGAATCGCTTACTGGGCGCACATAGGCGGATTTATAGCGGGAATATTTTTCGGCTTGGTTTGGAGAGAAAGAAGACGTATCCGCACTCTTTAATAGTTGAGTTAACCGTTTAGCGCAAAGCTTAACTCTGCGTTATAGTTTCTGAATGAAAATTAGAAACGAAGGCGACAAATTTGGCTACCTTGGCTCAGTTAAAAGTGGCTATGACGATTCCTATATTGCTAGTTGGTGTAATATTCGCGGCATTCCTAGCCATAATAATGTATATCCTTCAATTTATTTTTCCAATATCATACGTATGGTTGTGGGCTTTTATTCTGGCAGGTGTTTTCATATTAATACAGTATCTGATTGGCCCAGCCATAGTCAGAGCGTCCACAAGACTGCGCTACCTGAAAGCGGGAGAGAACCCTTGGCTTGAATCAACTGTGAAAGACTTAGCTGAGAAAAGCGGAATTCCAACGCCTAAATTGGCTATTGTTCCCAACCCGACGCCTAACGCCTTTGTTTTTGGAAGAACCAGCGAAGACGCCACGCTGGCGCTTCATGAAGGTTTGCTTCAAAGCCTGAATCAAGAAGAGGTGAGAGGCGTGATTGGACACGAGTTGGGACACATTAAGCACAGAGACTTTCTTGTGATGACCGCCTTGTCTGCTGTGCCATTATTAGCCTATCTCATTTCACGAGGAACCTTTGAAGCCGCTTGGGTTAGCGGAAGAGCGTCACGCAAGAAGGAGGGTGGCGGACTTGCAGCTGCTCTTGTAGCTGTTGCCGTAGTCTCTTACGTTGTTTACATTGTTTCTCTTCTACTCGTTATGAGGTTGAGCAGACTGCGGGAGCATTATGCTGACTCGTACTCCGCGTATGTTACTGAGTCGCCTAGACAACTTCAAAGCGCTCTTACAAAGATAACCTACGGGCTGTCGCTTTCGCCCACTCCCTCTACAGGCGCCAGAACCTTGTACATTGGCGACCCTGCCCTGGCAAAACTTGAATGCCAAAACATCATAAGCCGAAAACAAGAGTATGACTTGGACAAAGACGGCGTCTTGGACGAGAAAGAGTTGGAGCTTGCCATGGAGAAAGAGGCTAAATCCAGATGGTTGACAGTTAACAGATGGTTTCACACGCATCCAGCAACCTTTCAACGAATTCTACTTTTGCGAGAAATTGAAAACGAGATGACTACGGGCAAGTACTCGGAAAAAAGAGTTTACGCTCACGTCTAAGCAAGAAATGCAAAGAGCGCCAAGCAGGATGAAACACGTTAAGATTACGGCTTTCGACCTTCCAGACGCTTGGTATCAGGTTCTAAAGAAAATCTGGGAAGAAGGCGAACACTTCACTGTTAGATACGGTTCTGAAACAACTGACACTAAGAAGTTAGATGTCACACTTGAAATTCTTCATCCCGAAAATAAGCCGTTAGTGCATGAGAAGGCTCCATGTGACATGCGTTATGTCATGAATTACTTCATGGAATACTTGTGGTTCGGCGAAAAGAAACCAGATGAAACCTACACTTACTCGAGCAGACTTAGGAAGCCTGTTGACCAGATAAGTGAAGCAGTTAATAGGTACATAGAAGAACTGTTTGACCGACAGATTACATTGGTTGTGAGACTGCCCGAAGACATCGAAAAAGAGATAAAAGGCAGAAAACACGAACCCCCATGCCTAACAATTCTTGACACAGAAGTCAACAGAGACGAAGAAGACAACAAACTAAAGTTTGTCTTGACAGCCTATTGGCGCTCCTGGGATGCCTACGCCGCATTGCCCGCCAACCTTGCGGGTCTACAACTCTTCAGCGAAGCCTTTGTCAAAGAATTAAATGCAAGAGGCAGAGAGAAATACAAAGACGGCTGGGAAGAGGTCTACACTGGAAAGATGATCATGCACTCCAAAAACTGCCACATATACAAAAGACAACTTCCGCTGGTTGAAGAACTGCTAAACGCCAAGAAATCAACCTTCGGCCAAAAAATTCAACTTTTCAAAAAAGGTTAATGAAGACAGCTAAAAACTGATTTTTCACTGAATCTTTATAATCCTCATTTGCAGATGGAAACATCCATCACAGGTGAGCATAAATGAGTGCAGTGCAATCATCGAGAGAGATTTTTCAGAAAGTAGCAATGAACGCTGAAAAAGCCAAGAAAGTCGAATGCAAGGCGTTGAGACCTAACGTTTATGTGGAAGGGAAAAAAAGCTTAGTTGCCTTAGTTCGAACCGAAGACAGAAAAAATGGAATTTTAGAGGCGTTAAGTCTTATCGGTGGTCTAGCGCCTGCGATAGAAAAACTTGGCAGAGGCTATGTCCTAATCAAGCCCAACTGCAACAGTTTTGACCCTTTTCCCGCCAGCACTCACCCTGACACTGTAAAACTTGTCATAAAACTGCTGTTGGATTCGCTGTTGAAAAAAGAGCAGATTGTAATCGGCGACATGTCTGGTCCAGCTTGGCTTCCAACCGAAATGACGATGCAGAAAAATGGCATTCTAGACGTTGCTAGAGAATTTGGAGTCAAGGTGTCTTTTTTTGAAAACGAAGAATGGCTTTGGGTTAAACAAGAAAAGGCTGCTTCATGGCCAGAAGGCTTCAGAATCGCAGAAACCCTTTACAAGGCTTCAAGAATCATCTCACTGCCCTGTTTAAAGACGCATCAATTCGGTGGAGTATTCACGCTAAGCCTCAAAAACAGCGTGGGTTTGATCAATCCAGCGGATAGATCAATTCTTCACAAGAACCCTGATCATCGTATAGCAGAGATAAACCTTGCCTACACAACTGACCTCATACTTCTAGATGGATTGCGATGCTTTGTCTCAGGAGGACCAGCCCACGGAAAAGAAGCCACCCCTGGCATCATAATTGCTGGAAGCGACAGAGTAGCGGTAGATGCAGTAGGCGTGGCGGTTCTGAAGTTCTATGGAGCAGATGGCATCGTTGACGTCAGAGTGAGGAACCATGAACAGTTGAAAAGAGCAGCAGAAATAGGAATAGGACATCTGGACAAAAATATGATTGCCCTAAAAACATCCAATCCTGCCAACGACGACAAATTTGATGATTTACTGTCGTTCGTTAAACGTCAACTATGACCTCGAAATACTGAACAAGAGCAGCAATGTGCCAAAAATTGGCGCGGGTCTGATGCCCAATTTGAACAACATGTAAATGGCTCAACCAACACGCCAGCAGACACAATCACTATCGATGCTGTCTGTATCAACCATTACTGACATCTATCCAACCATTATGGAAATGTCGAAGTATGAAATTTATCCCTAATGCTTCATGGTGCGAGAGATTAGGTTTAAAACTCGGTTTAAATTCTCGGGGTTTGAACTCTCAATACAGTGAAGATATCGCGGCTAACTCTCTGCCATAGCTTTTGTCAGTATTTTTGGCTCTTTCCATTCGTCTCTCAGAATACTATATAGATAGCCATCTCTCCATTCTCCTCTCATGAAAAAGCCTTTGCGGATTATTCCTTCTTTTTTGAAACCTGCTTTTTCCATAACTCTTTGAGAAGCTGCATTTCTCACATCAGTAATGGCTTGAACACGCATTGTGTCTTTTGAAAGAAACAAGTAATCCACCATAATTTTGGCAGCTTCGGTGCAGTAGCCTTTGCCTCTCTCGCTCGGAACCATAGCGAAACCCATTTCCATCAGTTTCCCTGCAGGATGCAGCACGTAAAAGTGAGCCACAAAACCGATTTTGCTTCCGTCTTTCTTCTCAACTATAAAACGCTTCATTTCAAAGGGGTTCTCAATAACCTTCTCCATGTCAGTTCTGGAGACCTGCACGAGAGAAAAATACTCGCCTTGAAACACAAGACTACTAAGCCATTCTGCAATCAGCGGCAAATCCTCTCTCTCCATAACCCTCAAATTTACATTCTTACCTTCGAGCAATCCCCAGCACCACCACAAAATCCTTTTCTTTAGTAATTAAAACTTGCGAGTGCTAAAACCAAAAGTGCGGGGGATTAGGTTTAAACATCGGTTTAAATTCTCGGTTTCTCATGCCCAGAAATCCTCAGATTTTCCGCTTTGTTAGAAACGCAAAAGCGTTCGGAAAGAAGCCTCGAAGAAATTTCCTAGCTTCATAGCAGAAGTGACAGCCGTTCACGTATGCTTTTTCTGGAACAAATCCATTACTTGAAGCGAGACGCATCAACCCTTCTATGCCATTGTCATACAAAGCTGCAACAACTGCATGGTCTAGATAATCATATTTTTCAAGTATCCTTCTAAGAGAGACTGCATACGTATTTCCGATGCTAAGACCAGGACAAATTGTAACAAATCCAAACTCGTCAACATCGACTCCCAGAGGTGATTTCAGTGTTCCCCCGGGCCATGCACCCGGACATTCTTCTTCCAAGATTTCCGAGAAAGGCTTCTTTTTAACATGCTTTGAAAGAGATTCAGCGGCTCTGCCTACAAATAGAGGTTGTGCCCTTGTGATCTCGATGTTTGAAGGAAGGCTTCCAAGAGACTCCAAGTAAGAGCGAGTTGCCAAATTGTATCTGTTGTTTTCATCTGGTTCCCCAATGAATCTAGCATCAATGCAGACCTCCAAATCGGCTTTCAGTGAGGCTCTAATTGCATTTTCAATGAATTCAATGGGAATATAGCCTTGATGAAAAACATCCACACTTAGGAACACTTTTGTCAAGCCCACTGCTCTTAGGTTTTCCGTTATCTTGCGTGCTCTTGAGGAGTTGCCTGCCCAGAAACCGTTGGTAAAAAGCCAGATTTCGGGAATGGAAAGTCGATTGCATTCAGACACTGTTTCCATGACAAAAGGAAGATAGAGCATAGGTTCCCCGCCAGTGATACAGACTATCTCAGTACCCAGGGTCTTAGCTTCGTTGACGTATCTCTTCGCTTTTTCTAACTCCATGCAACCTTCCATCTCAGGACTACAGTTGAAGGCGCAATGAAGACACTTGGCATTGCAACTATCTGTTACATGCAACCCCAAACTCGTTATATGAGTAGGCAATTTCCATCCACTTGTAACAAATAACTCCAACGTAGAATATGCTTTTTTCTCAGAGGACCCAGAGTTTCAATAGGAGTTACTAGAAAGTGCGGGGGGTGGGATTTGAACCCACTGCACTTTTTTCTGCGGAAAAACCTGCACTAAAAATCGGTTTGCTTTCTGTGGTGTTTTCTATGTTACTCATTTTTTAATCATCTCCATTTCTTATCACGAACATTGTTTACGTGTTTGTGTAGCACCTTGGACTTTATCTTAACATACTTATAAGCATTCGCATTTGGTGTTAAAATGCAGAAATAGGCATTTTTCAGCCTTATTTTAGTCAGATACATAAGCGGCTTCTATGAATAAGACGTGATTTTACAAAATATTTGTTAGAGGGTTCGTAGAGGATTGCTACACAACACGTAAAGAATGTCGGAATCCAACATTCAAAACATGTTTTCCCCTACGAACCCATAGAAATGTGGTTTGTTTCTCTCTTAAAATCTTAGTGATTACAACGTTATTACATAATGCCAGATTTATGAGTGAATGGAAAAGAAGGATTACATAAAAAAGGTAGGTAGGTTTTTCAGTCTTATGTCTGTTTATGCTTGGTATTCGTATTCAATATAGACGGTTATTTGGTATATTGTTAGTTCCGTGCTTTGCCATGTATTAAGTTCCCACACCCATTCCATAGGGTTTGTCAATATCAAGAAGTTAGTTCCTGATGTAATTGCTTGATGGATAGTTGAGTCGGCAATTTTTGTAGTTGAGATTCCCACATAAGGATACAGACCTCGAATGATTCTGGATTTGGTGCTTATTCCGTTTAGTGTTATTGTGAAGTTAAAGTCTCTATCATGTTGCCTTGCAAACGCCATTGTTAGCATCAAGCCTGTAACTCTAAGAAGTTCTTGTTTAGGAGAGAAAGAGAAAGGAAACTCCAATTCTATGTATGATAGTCTGACACCCTGTGCATGCCAATCAGAGCCTCCGTATGGGGATGACTGAGTATAGTGTGGATAACCTTGAGTAAAATCGAGAACACAAATGCTAACAGAATCCTTGTATGTCTGCAAAGGTTTATCCGCTGTTTTGATTTTGAGGTTTCCTTCCGAATCTAAAGGAAGGTTTGTTATGTAGACATTAGTCATTCTTTCAACCATTACGCCTGTGCTGAACATGGCTACAGCCAACACAATGCCAAACACTGTTGAAGATGCCATTTTCATAACTGCTATCACCTCCTCTCCCATCAGCAATAATGCACTATACCTTGCCAAGTTGCATTAACAATTTGTGGAGAAATCCTCTATAAGAGAGATGAAAGGCTTACAGACATTACATAAGCCAAGTTTATACAAAAATTTGCCATCTTGATGAGTTAATGTTACATAAGACGAACAAGTTTTTAGACAAAACGGCATAGTTGATATTAAGGAATTTGAATGCCTAATGCAGAAGATGAAAATCAACGGATTAAAGAATTCCTTCGTAAACACAGACCTTTAGATGCTGTTCCACGTGGGCGTAAGTGGAGAAGGGAAAGGGCTGAAGCGTTAAAGATTGTCGATGAATATCGCAACATTTCATCTATTGAACTTTGGAGATTAATGAATAACAAAGGGTTTGTTATTAGCAAAGACTATGCACGGAAACTCAAACAACGGGCATTGAAAGACTGGGCAATTCTGTCACGGTCTGGAAGGAGAGTTTCAATACCCATTGTAAAGAAGACTAAATTGAAGAGTTTCAATGTTAAAGAATGGTTTGACAAAGATTTGTTTTCACCTTTTAATGGTGTCTTAGTTACGGACTTTATTTTTCTTAATTCTGTTAAAGAGAGTGAGATTGAGGGTATTTTGAAGGATGTTAGAGGTTTATGTATTAGAAATGGTGGACATGTTGTTTGTTATTTGCCGTTTGAGATACATAGTAGTGGTTACTTGATGGGTGATAAGATTGGTAGGCATGTTGGTTTTCGTGTTCCATTTCGTTTTGCTGGTGTTAATCGGACTTGTTTTGCTTTTCTTGAGGAATCGGATAAGAGTGATTTTGCCTGTTTCGTTGTTTTTGATAGGTCGAAAAGGCATTTTGGAACGGAACAGATTGAGTTTGATAGTCTAAGAACTGCGGCTTTCTTCTTTAATCTGCTGTTTGATGGTTACAGAGGTGCAGACTTGTTTGCAAGGCTTCGGGTGAGGGAAGTTGTTGGTTTTCATGGTAGAGGTCACAAGTCGAAATCGTTATACAAGAAATCTCAAAGTGATGCATAATAATAACTTCCCTAACAAATGATAGCGAAAAGCGAAGACCCCAAGGTTTTTGGAACATTCAGTTGGATTATACATAAGTCAACCTTTACAGTTATTGTTATAACATCCCTAAAACCACCATGTCAAAGCAAAAGGGGATACTTGGCAATATTGGAGCATATTCAATTTTGATTTAGGTAGGGGGGTTGTGGTTGAATAGTTATGTAGATTCTAATAACATCTTAGCGTATGACAATAGTTATTAAAACCATGCTTAGGTTTTTTTGTCTACCTATTGAAAAAGAGATAAAAAAGAAGGGAGTTGTGGGGGTCGGGTTTATGGTTATTTGCGTTTTCTGAAGAGTCTGATGCCTTCTATTTCTGTGACATAATCGAAGCATTGTTCTATCAATTGAGTAGCGTCTTCTACTGTTTTGGCAACTTTACAGATGTATGCGTCTTCTTGGTTACTGAGTGCATTGGCTAAGTGAACATATTTTAGAGTGTTCTTAATGCTTTTGTGTCCAAGGAATTCTTTAACATAGAGAATGTCTTTAGTCTGATAGTAAAGCATGGTTGCCTTCCAATGTCTAAAGGTTCTGAGAGAGATTTGTCTAAGTCTTGGATTCTGTAGTTTGTTGGCTAATCTGTTTCTTGTCTTCTGATAGTTTCTTGCGAAATGACTTAATTCCTCATCGAATCTTCCATTTAGGCTGAAGATGTATGCGGTTTTTCTTGGTAAACTTAATGTCATGTGGAGGGTTCTTTCAGAGATTTTCATTTTTCTTGCATTACTGTATTTTGCGGGTGTGAATGTTAAGCATCTGTTGGTTAGGTCTAAGTCAAGCCATTTTAACTTCCAAGCCTCTATAGGTCGGCAAGCTGTTTCTTTGAGAATTCTTAGAAAGGTTGACATCTTCATTCTTACACTGTTAGTGATAGCATCCAATTCTGTTTCAATTGGAATAAATGGAAGTTTGTCTTCTACTCTGAATTCTGGCAGTTTAATGTTGCCTAAACCTATCATTCTGAGGTAGTCTTTGTATGCATTTACTGTGATGTCTTTGCTTCCGTTTGTCATTTCAGATTCATTCAGAAACTTCACAACAGAATCAGCATCACAAAGGTTTATTCCACGTTTCAACAGACTCTTAATTGCTCTAACCTTTCGTTTGATAGTGCTTTGTTTGATTGCTTTCTTACTCAATAGAAAGTTAATGTAGTTTGCCAAAACTGACTTAGGTTCATCTAAAGTGCGGGGGGTGGGATTTGAACCCACGAACCCCTACGGGATAGGCTCCTGAAGCGACCGCACATCTTTGTGATGTTCTACGCCTTTGACCAGGCTTGGCAACCCCCGCGCTCGCAAATTCTCTTGCTTACTTGATAAATTAACTCTTACTCCTTGCTTATTAGGCTCATAAGAATCCAACTTTAAAGGCGCTCGTTGTCGGACAATGTAGTCTATTTGTAGGACAAAAAGGTCCGGGTTCAGTGTAGTAGCGTTACAGGATATGGTTAGAAAGAATAATTAGACAATGTAGGCATAGTCATCACGGTTTCAAAAGGAGCCCTAACATTGGTTGACTGGCTGACCCTTCTAGAAGCTTGCTCCAAAAAAATGAGAGAAAAAATACTCAATATTTACCAAACGGCAGAAGCGGGAAGAGGGTTCGGCGTAGGCGCAGGCGGTGACATCAAAAAGGAAATAGATTTGGTGGCGGAAAAAGCGCTCATACAAACACTTAGAGAGCACAATGCCTCATGTACTCTTATCAGCGAAGAGTCAGGAACCAAACAGATAGGCGCTGAACCCTCAATATTTACTTTAACAGCAGACCCATTGGACGGCACAACCAACGCATTACGAGGAATACCCTTCATGGCAACATCACTGGCGGTGTCCCAAAAACCCTACCTCAAAGATTTAGAAGTCGCGTTAGTCACAGACCTTCTCCACAACGTCACATACACAGCCCAGCGAGGATATGGCGCACGCAGAAACAAGAAGAAAATCAAACCTTCTTTGAATAGTTCGCTTGAAGAGGCTGTAATAGGCGTTGATTTCAACACTTTCAAGGCTGGAGAAATCGTGAGCCAAATGATAAAAGTTTTTGAACAAACCAAACATCTACGACATTTCGGAGCCAACGCCCTAGAAATCTGCTATGTAGCCGACGGCACAACAGACGCCTTCATCGACCTACGAGGCAAACTACGAGTCACAGACATGGCTGCAGCCCAACTCATACTACGGGAAGCAGGAGGAATCATAACCACACCAAAAGGAAAAGAACTAGATGCGCCGTTAAACGCAGCTCAACGGGTTTCGTTCATAGCCGCAGCAAACAAGACAATCTATGACAGAATCGAGAGATTGCTGGAAAAACGTAATGGCTAGGAGAAAAATGAAACCTTGTTAACACCTGTACAACCTTATCCAGCGCTTCTTCATCGAACAAGAAACCAAAGAACATTGGTTGTAGCTGACCTACACATCGGCTGGGAAGTAACCCTAGCTCAACAAGGAATCCATGTTCCGTCTCAGACGCCGAAAATGCTGAAAAAAATGCTCCAAATCATCGACCTCTGCCAACCGTCAAGCCTGCTTTTTCTCGGCGATGTTAAACACACAATCGCCAAAGTTGAACTCGAAGAATGGCGCGATGTCCCCGAATTCTTTGAAACCCTAACCAAAAAAGTAAACGACATACGAGTGATTTTAGGCAACCACGACGGCAACCTAGAGCCTCTCCTACCCGAAAAAGTAAAGATTCTGCCTTCCACAGGCTTAGCTGAAGGCAACGTTGGTTTCTTCCACGGAAACGCTTGGCCCGCCCCCGAACTCTTGGCATGCCGCAGCTTAGTTATGGGACACGTGCATCCAACCGTGGCTTTCCGCGACCCTTTAGGCTTAAGAATAACAGCTCAAGTCTGGGTTAAAACTAAGCTGAACAGAGAGAAGTTAGCTGAAGCTTTCTTGAAGTCGTTAGGCGTCAAGACTAAGGCAAACGCTGATGTTACTACTCTGCTACGAAAACGTTCAAACGTGAGAATGAAAGCGCAAGAACTGTTCATCATGCCCTACTTTAACGATTTCCTCGGAGGTCGCCCAATAAACAGAAGTGAACGAAATAGATATTCCAAGTCAGTTGAGTACTTAGGACCTCTATTAAAGTCGGGAAGCGTTTACTTTGACAACGCTGAAACCTATCTACTCGACGGAACGTTCCTCGGCACGATTAGTCAGTTGAGAAGCCTTGGTTAGAACCTAGATTGCATGAAAGCATTTTAGGTTGAGTCATCGATGTATAATGGAAGGCACATGTTGCTTTCGCTTTATTTGTCATATCGCTTCTCAAGAAGCACTAGGCTTAGAAGTAACATACCTGAAATAGCAGTTTTTATTCTCACAGGTTCACTTTTATCTGCAGTTCCCTTCGGCATTCCTCTTCTTATTGCGCTTGCGTATCCGCTTCCTTTCTTACTCTTGTATCCTATTTTCCGTTATATCCTCGGAGTGTTCATGTTTCTTTCTTTCCCGTTTTACTCTTGGTATTATGAAGTGTTCGATTATGATAGTGAAGTGTGGCACACGTATCGTTCATTGCGTTTCTTAACAATAGACTTAACTTCCACGCCTAATTGGGACGAATTCATTATGGCTTTCTCACTCTTTCTGTTAATCAATTTTTTTGGTGCATTCTTGGGTTATTCGATAGGCAAAAGACGCGAAATCAAGTTCAGTGACCGATGGAAAGTTCCATGCGGATTTGCAGGAGTCCTTTGTGTTGGATTTTCACTTGCACTCGTTTCCACACTTTATGAACGTGTTGGTTCAGCGCTTTTTGGACTGGGGAATATCTTGTTGGAAACAATTTTTCTTTCTTGGCTGATAGATAGAGAATTTCTTTCGTTTTTAGCACGTGCGCGTGTTGCAACATTCATGGTTTTAGGCGGCATAATCCTTTTGCTGATAGGTCGCCAAGTCAATCACGTGTTATTAATAGTAGCGGCGGAGATGATTGCTTTGTTTGGTGTTATAATATACCTTGTTAAACTGACAGTTGCTTCTGGGCGGGTTTATTCTCGCAGATTTCGAAACAATTTATAATAGAAAGCGTGTTGGTCTTGAAAAAAGATATATAACTGAAGCTACTGTTGTTAATCGAATTTCACCACTACTAAAAAAGAAAAATTCCAAAAAAGGGAGGAGAAAAGAAAGAACATGAGCAAAACTGAGAAGCCACACTTAAACCTAGTGATCATGGGTCATGTTGACCACGGAAAATCTACAACCATTGGCCACTTATTCTATCTAACTGGCACAATCGACGAGAGAACAGCTAAAAGCTACGAGGAAGAAGCGAAGAAGATGGGTAAAGAAACCTTCAAGTTTGCGTGGGTCTTAGACAAGCTGAAGGAAGAACGAGAACGAGGCTTAACCATCGACCTTGCTTTTCTAAAGTTTGAAACGCCCAAATATTTCTTCACCGTCATAGATGCGCCTGGACACAGAGACTTCGTTAAGAACATGGTTACAGGTGCAAGCCAAGCTGACGGCGCAGTGCTGTTTGTCTCTGCTAAACGTGGAGAGTTTGAGGCTGGAATTGGACCTGGCGGGCAAACAAGGGAACACGCTTTCTTGGCTTTCACGTTGGGGGTGCATCAACTGGTAGTAGCCATCAACAAAATGGACGATGCCTCAGTAAATTGGAGTCAAGAACGCTACGAAGAAATCAAAAATGAGATTGGCAGGCTGCTTAAGACCGTGGGCTACAAGTTGGAAAAGATTCCTTTTGTGCCCACTTCGGGTTGGACAGGTGAAAACCTCTACAAATCCAGTGAAAAGATGCCTTGGTATAAGGGGCCAACTCTGTATCAATCTTTAGACGTTATGGAGGTTCCGCCAAAGCCAACGGGTAAACCCTTGAGATTGCCCATACAAGACGTCTACACAATCACTGGCGTTGGCACTGTTCCTGTTGGACGAGTTGAAACTGGCGTGCTGAAAGAAGGCGACATACTTGTTTTCATGCCAGCTAATGTTCAGGGCGAAATCAAATCCATCGAAACTCATCATGTTAGGATGCCTAAGGCGGAGCCAGGTGACAACATTGGTTTCAACGTGCGAGGTGTATCGAAAACCGACATTCGAAGAGGAGATGTAGGTGGACATACGAGCAATCCGCCTTCAGTTGCTAAAGAGTTTATTGGGCAAATCATTGTCATATTGCATCCGACCGCTATAGCTGCAGGATACACTCCTGTGTTGCATTATCACACTGGACAGGTTGCGGTTCGATTCATTGAGCTCATTAAGAAACTTGACCCGAGAACAGGGCAAACTGTTGAAGAGAAGCCTGCGTTCTTGAAGACTGGAGACGGCGCTGTGGTCCGCTTTGAGCCTTTGCATCCCATCGCCGTTGAGACTTACACTGATTTTCCAGAGCTCGGAAGGTTCGCTATACGAGACATGGGCACAACTATTGCGGCTGGCGTAGTCAAGGAAATAACTAAGAAGGGTCCGTAAACCAAAAATTTCCACTTTTTTCTTGCAAACGTCTTTTAGTATACGTTAGAGCATAGAAAGGGAAATTGAAAGTGGGGATGTTTTAGCCTGAAACTCTGACGTCTTTGATTAGGATGGTGGGCGAGATTAGGGTTTGTTCTCTTCCGATTTGCTTGAAGTCGTCGGCGAAGAGGGTTATGTTTTTGAGTGTGTCTAGGATGTTGCCGCCTAACATTGCTTGCCTTACTGGATAAGCGACTTCACCCTTTTCTATTTTGAAGGCAGCGTCTAACACAACTGAGAATTCGCCGCTTGCAGCGTTTGCAGTGTGGGCGCCTATGACTTCTTTGGCTATTACCCCGTTCTTGACTTCGCTTATTAGGTCGTTGAACTTGGTTTCAGCGGATTTTTTTCCTGCGCAAAGTTTGAAGTTTGTGTGGGCGATGATTGGTTCCACTGCGTATTTTGGTTTGTCTGTGAATCCTCCTAGTGTTCTTGCGGCGTTTCCAGTTGAGGACACTTTGTCTTTTCTGGCTGTGTAGGAGTTGTAGAGAAAGTTTTGGAGTCTACCTTTGTTTATGATGGTTGTGGTCTGTGTGGGGCATCCTTCATCGTCGAATGGTTTAGAACCCATGGCTTGAGGAATTAACCCGTCGTCGACAACTGTAAAATTCTCAGAAGCAACCATTTGTCCCATTTTCCCAACGAAAGGTGACTGCCGTTTCTGAATGTTGTCTGCTCTAACCTCCGGGATGAGCGTGAATTCGAGTAGAAAAGCTAAGGCATCGGGTTGCAGAAGCACATCCATTTTTTCAGTTTTCACAGTCTTCGGGTTGAGTTGTCTAATAGCCAGGTCTCGGGCGTTCTCAAAGGCTGTGAAGGCTTGTTTCTCATTGTAGAAGCAATCAGTGTAGCTGTCGCCGCCTACACCAACTGACCCTTTCTCTTGAGCAACTACGAAACCATAGGCTCCGTAACCTGTTTTTTCGTACTTGCCTGAGACGCCCAATGAGTTGGTAATTGCTACTTTGCCTGTGCCTAGCGTAAATCCTCCACTTATGGTGGTTATTCTTTTGTCTGTTTCAACAGCCTTAATGACATCGGTTGCCAAATCAACGATTTTTTCTGGCTCAATTTTGGCCATCTGCTGGTCGTAGATTTTCTTAACAGCTTTTGTCGGTTTGTGTTCCTGGAAGGATTTGAAGTCAGAGTCAGGCTTCTTGAATGATGCGACTTTCAGTGCTTGTTTCACTGCATCGTCTGCGGCTTTCTTAGTTAGGTTTGTTAGATAGGCGAATCCCGTTGAGAATCCATGTTTTTTCTTGATGGCAACTCGAATGCCTACTCCAGCGTCTTGCTTCTTTTCGCTTATCTTGACTTGCTTATTTTCTATGCCTGTTCGCAGAAGGTTTGTCGTGGAGAAGTAGGCTTCTGCTTGACTAACGCCTTGCTTTTCAGCCCTCTTAACAATATACTCTAGAAGGTCAAGCATTATGCTCTGCCTCCAACCAATGCGTTCTTAATTCGTATGTGTGGGCTTGCGTCTCCTGCTGGCACTGATTGTCCTTTGCCGCAGAATCCTATTTCAATTTCAAAGTCGTTGCCCAAAGCATCGATGTTGTGGAGAGTTTCAAGTGTTAACCCTGATAACGAAACGTCTAACAGTGGCGTGGTGAGTTCGCCCTTCTCTATCAAGTGTGCCTCTTCTGCGTTGAATTGAAAAGTTCCTTTTGCAGTGTCAACTTGTCCTCCGCGAGTGGCTTTCAGATAGACTCCGTGGTTTATACCTTCCAGTAATTCTTCAAACGAATGGTCGCCCTTTACAATGTAGGTGTCGCTCATTCTAACGATTGGAGGATAAGAGAAGTTCTCGACTCGTGCGCCTCCGTTGGGTTCCATGTTAAGCTTAGCAGCTGCTTCTTTGTTGGTTATGAAACCTTTGAGGACACCACGTTCTATTAGAAGCCGTTTCTTGGTTGGCACGCCCTCGTCATCATATTTTTGGCTTCCCCAGCCCCCAGCAAGCGCAGAGTCATCAAATACCGAAACAAGCTTTGAACCCACCACTTTGCCAATTTTTCCTGCCAAAATCGATTCTCCAGAAATAACCAAATCGGCTTCACAAGCGTGTCCAACTGCTTCATGCACGAAGACTCCTGCAAGTCTCGGGTCAGCAATCACAGTGAATCTTCCGCTTGGAGCGGGTTTCGCCTTAAGCAAGTTGACTGCTCTCTCAGCTGCTTTTTCCATGATTTCGTCTCCGTTGACTTCGCTGAACAGTTCAAAGCCACCGATTTTGCCCACAGGTTCTCGAGCAGACGTAAGTTTTTCACCTTGTTTAGCCACTGCTCTGACACTCATGTAGATGCGACTCATGTCCAAGAGAACATTGGCTCCATCGCTGCTTGCAACAGCTCTTTGTCCAGAAACGTCCTCATAAAGAAGGTTTGCACTAACAATTTTTGAACTGTAGTCACGTGTAGTCTTCGAAAAACCCAGCATTTTTCTCATTTTTTCGTCGATTCCAACATCAGTTAATGGTTGACTCGCCTTCACTTTAACATGGTCTCTCACAGGCTTAACACTGCATACTCTCACCTTTTCCTTAACGCCTCTAGAAGTAGCCTTGGCAATTTTGAAAGCAGCTTCAACAGTTGCCTTGACATCTTTAATTTCCAGCGAGCTTGTAGAACTGAAACCCCACGCACCCTTGTAGAGCACTCTCACGCCAAACCCCTGGTCTATGCCAGAAACCGCCTGCTCAAATCGGTCATTAGTCAAACGAATGGTACTGGAATGCATCTGCTCTGCTCTCACGTCAGCGTATTCAACGCCCAAATCCACTGCTAACCGAATCACTTTCTCAGCCAAATCCATTACCATAATCGCTTCTCTCCAAACGAATTAAACAGAAATGCACCATAACACTTAAAGACTTTACCCAACCGAAACTAACCTGCCTTCAACCCGCTCTAGACAAGCCTAGAACCGCCTCAACTTCTCTCAACACCCAAAAGAACCCCCTTTTCAAATGAAACATTTCATATTTGAAGCCTAATAGAAGGGCTAGACGACCCTCTACCCGTCTGTCTCTGTGTCTGCCACTGAGTATCACTTTCTATATAGATCCCAATAGAGGGGTCTAGACTCGTGCGCATACACATAAAGATCAATTTCCTACAACTTTTCAATGCAACCAGGATGTATGTCCCCAGGATAATCATGATGATACGAGTAAATCTTGTTTTCTTCAAGGTCCACTCCCACGCGGTCATGAGTTCTCTGACGAGTCAACAAATTAGAGTAACTATTTTAATCCAAAATCTCAATGGTTTTAAGTATAGTCTCCTCAGTTCTGGAATCTCATAGACAAAGAATTTAATTACCCCTCATCCCTCATGCAAAGTAGCTTAAGAGCTTGGGATAAAGTCTGTGAATGTCCCAATGACACTTTTCGTTCTGGATATTCGCTTGTATTTTTGTAATCAACCGCTGATTCGATAATAAATCAATGATAGCAGAAGCCATGTCCTCAGCTTCGTACCAATGCATTTTGAAGAGGATCATATTTCTGTAGTTAAGCCACCCAGATACGCTTGACCGCACCAAAATCCCGTTTCTATTTTGTCTGATAATCTCGTTAAATGGTGGGGCGTCTACGGCTATCGCAGGTTTGTTAAATTTGAAAGCTTCTAATATCGGAAGCCCAAAACCCTCTGAATAACTGGGCTGCACATAGATGTTACATACACTATAGAGAGCGTTTAATTTAGTGTGAGTTAGTTTTCCAAAAAGGTTCGTCAGCCATAATCTCTTGATTCCGAAACTCCTAGCTGTTTTTGTTAAGTTGTAATATCCCGTTGGCTTCGAGTGTAAAATTAGGAAGCTATTTTGAATATCATGCTCAACAAACCGATAAGCACTAAGTAATTTGTCAAGCCCTTTCCTTGGATCGTTTGCAGCAACTGTGAGAATTATACTCTTATCTTCAAGTCTTTTCTCCAGAGTCTTGTAAAATGGAATGTTCACTTTTTGCTCATTCACATCTAAACCATGATGCAAGACTCCAGCAACTCGAATTCCGCTTTCCTCAAGCATTTGTTTCACAAAGTTGCTGACCGCGACAATTTTGATTTGTCTTGAGATCTCAAGACTAGTTTCATCTACGAGGCTATGACCTTCGGTTGTCCCATAAAAGACGATATTGCTTTTTTTGATAAATTTACTTAAGAAATTAAGAGTTTGATGAAAAACTGTGCCGATGAATAAAATGTTGCCTCCAGGCTTCGCCCTTTTCCAGTCGTGAATCGTACAACTGGAATGAGTCTTTAATGCTTTACGAACAAGTATGGCAACGTTTCGAAAAGATGGCCAATCGAGCTTTGTGATGATTTTAATTCTCACTTTGCATCCCTATAATTGAATCAATTATTTCTTTTAGCAATTCTCTTTGTGAGACATAGGGATGCCAACGTGTTATACTATATAGTTTTAAGATATCAGAAAGTTGGAATAAATATTTAAGGATTGGACCTTGATTTTTAATGCGCATCTAGTCGGGTTAAGTTATGTTAAGGAAACATATTGGCGTGGTGATGTATCAAACAAGCAATAGCAAAGGTCAAGAGTTAGTAGCCCAACGAATGGTTAAAGAATTTATCAAACTCGGGCACAAAGCCTACCTTATCACTAGCGTCTACCATGACGGCGTCGAGGTCACGCCATCCGAAAATCTGAGAAAAGCCAAAGGATACGTGTATATCGAAGATAGCGATCTTGGAATACCCATAATCAGAGTGTATAGCCACATCGCGATGTGGCCGCCCAGACGCATAGTTTTTCGAGACTTTATTCCTAATTTGGAGAGAATAGTTGATGAATTCAAGCTGAATCTAATTATCACTCATAGCACACTTTGGAATGGTCCTGAAGAAGTTGCCAAATTTGTAGCTTGGAGACGATACATGAAAGACTTGGGCGGTTACCAAGACCCAATTGTGTTTTGTCACATGTCCCATTTTCAAGAACCCACGCAAAAACGTTATTCTCTAGTGGAGCGAACTTTCCGAATGGCGTGGAACAAACTTGCATTGTCTCAGATTCTTAAAACTGCAAATCTTATCCTCGTTGTTACGCCTAGGGAGAAAAATGAAAAAGTCAAGATGGGTGCAGAGCCCGAAAAATGTTTTCTTTTTCCAGGCGGCGTGGATGATGAATTATTTTTGCAATTTGCCGCTACAGACATTAGAGATTTCTTTAAAAGACACGAAATATCAAGAGATATCAAACTTGTGTCTTTTTTGGGAACAATAGAAGAGAGAAAGAACCCAATGGCTGTTTTAAAGGTTGCCGAGTCACTTAAAGACAGGCAAGACATCCATTTTATGATTGCTGGAAGAGGTGAATCACTCTATGCCAGTAAGGTTAAAGAATCAGCTAGCCTCTTGCCGAATGTGACCTATCTTGGTGAAATCGACGATAAGGAAAAGATTTTGTTGATTAAGGCTTCGCACATTAACATTCTCATGAGTCGTCTGGAGTCTCTTGGTTTAACACAGCTTGAATTCATGTACAGTGGCATTCCTGTGGTGACTTCTGGTGTTGGGGGGCAGTCATGGCTGATTCGAAATGGTCGAGAAGGCATACATACTGAAGGACCTGATGATACAGTGGGCGCAGCCAAAGCTGTACTGAATCTTGTCGATGATCATGAACTGTGGAATAAGTTGTCAGCAAACGCCAGAGAAAAAGCGAGAAATTTGGCTTCTTCCAGAATCATAACAGAATTAGATGAAGCAATAACCAATGAAATGATAAAAGAAAGTGGTTTAAAGCATATACCTCCTGAAGCCCGACAAACATTGGCAGAACCAGAACACATTTTGAAAGCATGGTCGACGGGCAGCTGGGGCGCAGTTGCCACTGACAGAAGACTTTTCGTCAAGCACGGACGTTTCTCAAGAAAAGTTGCAGAGATTCCTTACACAAGCATAGCATACATTGAGCACACAAGAAGATACCCGTGGAAAATCTTGATGTTGGGACTGTTGCCCTCACTTATCCTTGCTCTGGAGCCTCTGTGGCGAACCATTCTTAAACACACATTCATTTCAGCCATAGAAGAACTACTAAATTCAATTATAACGACGATTCCTCAATTTACTTCACCTCAAACAGTAATGATCGTTTTCGCTCTAGTTCCATTCTTAATAGGTCTAGGAGCATTTGTACTTCAAGCAAAAATAGGTTTCAACTTATACGGACTAGGAATAAAGCCCGTATACCTCCCTCACAGATTTAGCGAAGTCGTGACATTTATAAGGAAAGTCCAAGATAAACAAGAGAACGCCCTGCAAATAAAAAACTTCGAAACAAAACCATAAATCACCAGGCTCCAGCACGAATGCACAACCTATTTGGATCATATTAGAGGGAGTCTACCCCATGCGCACACACAAACACAAAAAATGACTTCTCAACCACTCACTTAAGCTTAAACTGATCTACCTCTTCTTGTATAGCCTTCCTCACATCCTCTTCGGAAGCGGGACCAAGCAACTTAATCTTCCCCTTAATCAACGGATCCGAAGTGCCAAACTTTCGAACGTTCTCAAGCGTGAGTTCCATCTCAACTATCTTAACCTTGTCTCCAAAACTTTGAGCCACCTTCTTAACCAAACGGTACATATAAGGTCCAATAGGACAAAGAAACGTCTTAAACAAAGTAACCTCAACCCTATCCAACGAAGGCTTATAATTCAAATCCAACGGCTTAGCCTCAACACTCTCCTTATTCAAAGGAAAATACATCAACTTAAACGGTCCATGCTCCTTGATGACCTTGAACCCTTGCTTAACAAAATGACTCTGATGCATGTAACCCTCAAAATCCGTAGCATCAACTAGGATGCCCTTGTACCCTTGATTCTTCAAGTCGTTTTTCACGTAATCAAACATCATTCTACCATAGCCCTTATGCATATAATTCCGCAACATCTCAGTGCAGTAAACAAACGCCACCTTAGACTCAACCTCAAAAGGAACAAGAGCATTCTCAGACGACGCATAATAAACGTGACCCACAACCTTACTATCGTCTAACAAGTGATAGCCTTCAACATGCTTTCCCAAGTTCCTTTTAAACCACTCTCTCGACTCTGGCAAGCCTTCAGCCCAAGACACACCAGGGGGCAACTCACTCATACAACAATACGTGGCTTCTAAATCATCTAAATTGACTCTTTTAACCCTCATCCAGCCTCACGCCTCGTTTTCTGTTTCCAACATATCCAACCATTAAACACTTAAAACTATCCTTAAACAGTCCTCTTTGCTCAGCAAACAGAAAGCCTTTCAAACAATCATGCATACAACAATAATCCTCAACGACTACTCGGTGAAAACACATGTTTACCACTGCTGCCAAATGCAGCAAATGCGGAAAAACCTACCCAACCAACCAAATCCTCACAGTGTGCACAAAATGCAAGGGAGCACTCTTATTCCAATATGACCTAACTCAGATTGCAAAAAGCGTTTCAAAGAACGTTCTAGAAAAAAGAGACAAAACCTTATGGAAATTTACAGAGTTTCTCCCAATCTCATCACATGAAAGCATAGTCACCTTAGGAGAATCATACACGCCGATACTCCCATTTTCAAACAACTCAGGTAGAACCCTCAAAAACTTGTATGTTAAGGATGATGGAAGACTCCCAACGGGTACATTCAAAGCTAGAGGAATGGCCGTAACTGTCTCCAAACTTAAAGAATTAGGCGTAAAACGTGTTGCAATACCGTCTGCTGGAAACGCCGCAGCCGCATTAGCTGCATACGGAGCAAAAGCCAAAATGGAAGTTTACGCATTCATGCCAAAAGACACACCTGAAACAATCCTTAAAGAATGCGTTTACATGGGCGCCAAAGTACACTTGGTTGATGGACTAATAAACGACGCAGCTGAAATCGTTAAAAGGCTCAGCGAAAAACGCAAGTGGTTCGACATCTCAACCAATAAGCAGCCGTACAGATTTGAAGGATGCAAAACTATGGCGTATGAAATCGCAGAACAATTCAACTGGAATCTACCAGACAACATATTCTTTCCAACAGGCGGAGGTGAAGGAATCCTAGGACTATGGAAAGGATTCAATGAACTAGAAGAGCTCGGATGGGTTCAAAAAATTCCTCGCTTAATTGTTGTTCAATCTTCTGGTTGCGCTCCACTGGTCAAAGCATACAACCAAAAAAGAGATGAAGTGGATGCACCATGGAAAGACGCTTACACCATAGCTGCAGGTTTAAACGTTCCTCTTCCCTACGCAAGTTATCTCATATTACGAGCAATTAAAGAAACAGAAGGCATACCGGTAGAGGTAGAAGACAAAGAAATAGTCTCCTCAATGAAAGTTTTCTTAAAAAATGGAATATACGCATGCCCAGAAGCAGCTTCCACACTGGCAGCATTCAACAAACTTGAAAATGAAGGTTCACTTGATCGAAAAGACAGAACTCTTCTTTATCTAACTGGCAACATCATGAAATACTTCGACGTTATCCAAATAGAAAGAAACCAGGTCAGTCTGTTGAGCAAGAATCTTGAAGGGTGAAAAAATTGTACCTTCAGCATTCCTTAAAGAAAGCTCGGGATTCGCAGTTTAGGTTAAATCTTTTAAGCTAATTGAAACTATATACGTAAGACACAAGACAGCAGAATATAGAAACAAGAAAATGGGAGAAGATTGAGTTCGCATGTATGAGAAAACCGATGAAGAAGTGATATTAAAAATATTAACTGATCCTAAACTCAGCGCCATTAAGGCAATGTTGGAAAAAGACCACGCCATCGACTGCCTCTTCCTGCTCCAAATGGATAAGGGACGATGGCAACAAGCAAAGGCGTTCATGAACAAACACAAGCTGACCCTAAGCGACGGCACATTCCGCAGCCGTATGATAGAAATCGAACACCTAGGCTTAGCTACATCAACCCAAATAGACCCATTGAAAAAGCATTACCACAAAAACCCGCGAGGCGAAGAAATAACCAAACTACTCTTAGAACTGTTCCAAAAACTGCAATAAACAACAAAAACAAGCATGCTTAGATCTCTTTTTTCGTTCCCACATAATAGAATCTAGTGTATTAAGACGTAAGATTTAAATGCATACGATACGTTATGTTCTACGTGAACCCCTAAAGGAGGGATAGAATAGAAAATGAGAAAGTTGTTCAAGTGTCGGAAGGCGCTGAGTCCCGTTGTTGCAGCAATTATCTTAATCGCAGTCACTGTGGCTGTATCGATTGCTGTCGCCGCATGGATGGGTGCACTGACCTTCACATTCATGAAGACTGAAGAGCTCAAAATCACCAACATGACTTTTGGCGGTACTTCGGGTGTGAACAACAACACCATCGTTCTAACAATAAAGAACCCTGGAACGAGCAAGGTTACAGTGAGTGAAGTCAAAGTTAACGATGTTGCAATAACTTCATGGAGTGGATCAGCCGTAAGAACAGCCGCATATGATGCTGGCGCTACTAGCCCACAGATCACGATATACATGGGAACGACTCCATGGGTTTCTGGAAACAAGTACAAGGTCACGTTGCTTTCAGCCACTGGCACTACAGTAGCCGCTTACGAATCCACAGCCTAAAATTCAGCACATTCAACAGGTTTGATTGGGGCGGGACGCCCTTGTCCCTATTTGTCTTCCTTTCGGAGGTGTAAAACTTGGTCGTGGAACTAAAAGAATACCAATCCGCAGCTGAAATAGCCAAAACTCTCGATGGCGAAATAACTCGAACAAAAAGCATGTTAGGTGAATACCTACGCCGACTTGATGAAATCCGAGCGTTAGCTGAACGCTCAAAGAAAGTGCGAGACATAGTCTTTAAACTAGCAGGCAAAAAAGCAGCTCAGAACACCCTTGGCGAAATCTCTGTAGGCGACCTTAACGTTGTTTTAGATGCCAATCCATTTCATGAACTCACCGCCATCGAAGAAGCAGTGAGAAGCCAGCAAGACCGTCTCTTAGTTCTTCAGAAAGCCCGAGAAGCATTAAAGTGGGTCGACCAAATCGAAGACACTGAAGGACTAAAGTATCTAGTATTAGAGAACGATGGTGTTCCAGCGCGAATTCTACTCAAAATCTCATAAAACAGTTAGGAGAATAGAGCACTATGAATGAAGAAGTCTATGCTGCTGCTTTGAAAAACGCTCTAGTAGAAATCAAAAACGTCTGCCCAGACATTAACAAGGCTTTCATTCTAATGGACAACGGAACCATCGTCGCTGGAGACGAGCAGAGCGTTGATCCTAACGTAGAGAGAGCAATAAACTCGCTTCAAACCTTAGCAGAAAAAGCCACGAGTGTCGGCGGCTTAGATGACTTAATCATTGATGGAGATAAAGCTAAGGTGTATGTCTCTCAGGTCAACGGCATGTATTCAGTTATGGCTTTGTCTAAACATGCGAACTTACCCTTCCTGCGCACCGTCAATGGAATTGTGCTTCCAACAATACTCAAAGTGCTCAACGGTATAGGTTCTGAAAATGCGCTTCCCGCTCCACTCAAACCCGCCCCAATTGTTCCACGCATAGAGCCTAGACCAGCGCCTTTCAAATCTTTAGAAGAAGAAGTTGAAGAGGAGTCAGAAGAGGAGACAGTTGAAGAAACCAGGGAAGAACCTGAAGCCCAGGAACTCGTTGAAGCGCCTGAAGAAGAAGTTGAAGAGGAGTCAGAAGAGGAATCTCCTAGACCAGTAACTGATTTGCCTTCTCAGCAGCTTATCGTTGACAAATTCGGAGGTTTTATGGTGCGTGCAGACACTGTTCAACTTGACTATGAAGTTCTGGAGCGCTGGGGTTCAATGCTTAATGTGAAAGAAATCAGCGAGGTCGACATAGAGACTTTCAGCGGAAAGACGACTCGCTGTAAGGCGAAGGTGATAAACGATCAAAAATTCGAGGGAAGAGGGTTAATCCGCATCCCTGAAAAGACTTGTGAAGCACTTGATTTGAAACGTGGAGAGCTGGTCAGAGTCAAACCCGTTGTACCGGAGGAATAAGCAACATGCCCAAAAAGAAAACTCCACAAGTTGAAAGTACTGAACAAGTCGAGTGGACTCCAAAAGTTGAGGTTAAGGAGCAGGTGACTGATCTGCGTACTGTGCTGGATAGAATCAAGGTTAGGGAAGGAGTAATTGGCTACATCTTGCGAGCTTCAACATCAGCTGCAGTGGACATCAAAGATCCAAGCAAAATAATAGATTATGCAGTATTGTCTGGATCAGCGGTTGAATCTGCGGAGAGTCTTTCTGAAGCCTTTGAATTAGGCGAGCTCCACAGCATTGTTGTTGAAGGCAAGGACTTGAAGATACTGCTGTTGACTGTTGGTGAACATCGCATCAGCGTTTTTATGGAGAAAAACGTAGACCATCTTTCGATTTACAAAGAAATAAGTTAAGAATTTTTTTAGTGAGTCTGTTCACAGGGACAATGAGGTTTTGAAGAGAGAGGAGGTTAATCCATAATATGAATATTCATCACTTTTTCTCTTCAACCTCATCCTATACACATAAGTTCTTTTCCTGCAGAATTTTTGGAAATACACTTTTTACGTAGCCAACACTAATGTTATGACCTCGACCACTTTGTGAAAAAAGAGCAGGCGTTCACCTAAATAAGGTGAAAAGAAATAATTCTCCTCCATTGCTAGACTTTTTTTGCAAAAGGTTTTTCAAAATTGCTTAACATGAAGTTTCAAGGTTTTTTTGAACTTATTTTAACTTTAAAGTAGAATTTCTGTGCTTATGTTCTAGAAGCAATATCACTTACGAAACAAAAACTGTGAAAACTGAAGGTGATTATTGTAGGTTTTCTGTATTAAAGTTTTAAATATGTACATATAGCTATGGCTAATACCCGCAAAGGAAAAACCACTATTTCCGGTGTACATGTTGGTTCAAGTTGTCAACAAAGTCACGTTGCTTCACCGCAGTAAAATAGACATAATGGCGAACATTCTTCAAACAGCCAACGAAGGCGCCAAAAAAACCCACATTATGTACAAATGCAACCTTAGCTTCAAGCAGCTCCATGCTTACTTGAACTTTCTTGTGGAAATGGGACTTTTGAAGAAAACTTCTTTAAAAACAGAAACAAACGAAAACTCGCCTCTGTTTGAAACAACTAAAAAGGGGCGGGCTTTCATTAAAGCCTACGATAATTTGAGTTTACTTTTAGTCTCTAATTCGCATAAGCCTCGAGAATGAGAAGTGTTACTGTAAGACTCTGTTTATGATGGTTTGCTAAGCAGCCCAATGTCTCTTTTTTCTTTAAAGAAACAGAGGCGCCTCTTGTACACATTTTTCTGTCATATAAGAACTTCTCAAGATGAGTTAAGCCTGCAATTTCAAACATTTCTTAACTTTTTTCAGCTTCAGTCACCGTCTCATGTATTTCAAAGGGATGGTCTACGGGTCTCCTATTTTCATGCAGGAAGGTTATTGCAGAAAAAAAGCAACTGTCAAACTAGTTAAATTCCTATGTTTTTATTACTTTAGCAAGGAGACAGCGGTCATTGGGTTTAATCGACTATATCACTTTCGCTTGGGCAATTTTTCTTCTAGTACTTGGCTTGATCTTTGAAGCATCTGGCTTCGGCATTCTCGTTGCAGGTCGTTTAGACGGTTTTATTCTCATCATCATTGGCGTTTCCATGTTTTGGGGAGGATGGATTATGAGCGGTGCGCGGGAGTTTTCGTGTGCAGTAGCTGCAGTTTTGAACATGTTCGACGCGGCATCAACGGTTGCATTCTGGAACTTCGAGATTAACCCAATTGTCTTGGCGGCAGGGTCCCCAATGTTCATGATATCCAAGGTTGCGTCTTCACTAACTATTATGTTATACGCAAAGCTCCACGCCAACCCGAGAAGAGGAGGTATTGTGCTAGCAGCGTTTTTTCGCGTTCATCGTAGGGTGGAATCTAAGTCAACATTTAATTGCTTATTTGAGCTTCGGACACTTTGCTTATGGAATTCTGCTCGGAGCTTTTTTCAGCTTTGCAGCGTCAGCAATAGTTCTGTATGTGCTCTTCAGAAGCGAAACGGTTGCGCACAAACCTAGAGTTTAGACGCTAGCACTTCTTCTCTTGAAACTTGAGTTAAAATTTTCTTTTCAATTTATGCATTGTTTGCAATTGATTTTTACATCTACACTTACAATGTCGGGTAGTGAAGCGGTTGCGGAAGTTGGGATTTTTGTTGTAGAAAGATGTGGGTGTCGCATAAACGTTAAATATAGAATTTAATCATAGAAGGCAGTTACGATGAAGTGTGAGGAATGTTTGATGATGTCGATTAAGGCAGTCGCTAGAATTACGTGGATATTGATAGTGGTAGTAATAGTCTTGGTAGCTGCGTTGGGAGGAGTATTGCTCTACTATTCTGGAGTACTAAAACCACGGGAAGAGTTGCCTACACCAGAGTTTGTGACAAATAACACACTTGTCCTTGAGAGCGGAGCCGCTTACGAATGGTTAGACCCCCATGTCTCTTATTATCAATACGACTATTGGATACTGTGGCATACTGTTGAGATGCTGCTTTGGAACAACGGAAGTAGCGCAGTTGATATCGTTCCATGGCTTGCAGAAAGTTACGAGCCAGTTGCAGGAAGCGGCAACCTGAGGTATAAGTTTACACTTAGACAAGGCATAAAGTTCCAGGATGGAACACCATTGAACTCAACCGCTGTCTGGTTTAGCCTTAACAGATTCATCATCATGGACGGCAGAGCTGGCTCGGAAGAATCTTATGGCAGTCAAGCTGCTTGGATTGTAGAGCAACTGCTGGACACAAGTCTGTTTTGGTACTTTACTGGAAATAGTACTGCGCCTTATATCAAGTATGATGGGGCGTGGGTCAAAAAAGTCTTGGACCTAAACTTTGTAGAGTTGGTATCAGGTGACCCTTACACGTTCTACCTTAATCTAGAGAATGCATTGCCCATCCAGTTTCCATATCTCATTGCAGGTCCGTGGGCGGCTATAATTTCACCAACTTCCACGATTAAGAGCGATTATCAGCACGCTGCATTAGGATCTGTTGGAACCTGGGATGGAAACTACACAAAGTACTTCATACGCGTAGCTGGTAGGGGAGACACATCTCTGATACTTCCAGAGGACGGATGGAAAATCGGTACAGGACCATACATCTTGGACAGCGTGGATCCTGACACCTACAGAGTGGTTCTTAAAGCCAACTCCAATTATTGGGGAGGTCCAACCGATGTTGAACATAAGATAGGCGGCGTGCCAAAAATAGAGACAATAGAGTACTTATGGCAGCCAAGCCTTACCACTCGACTGCTGGATTTGAAAGCTGGAAAGGCAACAGCAATAGCTGTAGCAGCCCTTGACATATACCAAGTAGCCGACCGAAACAAATGGACACAGGAGAATGTTCTCGAATCCATAGTCTCAGGCGTTACTATACATGGACCATCTAAACAATTCAACACTGTATGGTTGAATTTGTGCAGCAATGTTACTGATGCCGCGGGCAATTTCCGAAAATTCCAGCCCATGGCCGACATTAGAATCAGAAAGGCAATTGCCTCTTCAGTCAACATGACGGACATCAATATAAACGTTAACAACAAGTTGGGAATAGTGGCACCAAACGTTGTTCCACCTGATACTATTCCAGAAGGCTCATACAACGCCAGCAACACACCGTCATGGAGCTTCAGTCTGACTAAGGCAGAAGAACTGCTCGTGGACGCATGGCTGCATCCCTTAAAAAGTGCAACAGGCACAATGCACTTCTACAATGGGTCGATCATTCCATCAGGAGTAGTTGACAACACGCTTAGCGAGGACAACGTGCAAACCATCGAGATGTATTATGCAGCGGGCGCAACCACATACGAAAGAACCCTTGCCACTGTAGCAGAAAATCTCAACCGAATCACACAAAGAAGATATAACACAGTAACAGGCGAGCGGGATTCTGAAGGCGAACAACTGGGCTTAAGGTTTACTGTAGTGCCAGTTCCTGGCGGTCAACAATATACTTTGGCTTCGTTGCATCAGATCTACGCTTACGTAGGTGGATGGATTGCTGACTACAACCATGTTCTTAACTGGCTCGGACCTATGTACCTTTCAACTGGCACATACTTCTCTTGGAACTACTGGAACTTCACAGCTGTCGACGACCTATATGATCAAGCTGTTGCCGCTGACAAGGCAGGCAACGTGGCTGAATTGCTGAGGATAAACAATGAGATGAACAAACTGATCAACGACATAGTTCCATACGTGTGGTTCTGGTATCCACTAAACTACTATGTTCGCTCCGCCTGGTTGAAAGGTTGGTATATCAACACAGCATATGGTGTAGACATCTGGTCGTCTATGTACTACGAAAAACCATAAAACCCCTCTTTCCCACTTTTTTATTATAAAAATAAAACAGGAACGTTGCAAAATGTGAGGTTAGACGTTATTTCCTTATTAATGAAACAGAATTTAATTAGCGAAGATTCATGAGGTTTTTATATACCTTTTAGAGAAAATTAGTTTTGAGGTTGCCGCAGTGAAGATTTACGAATACGTGATAAGGCGTCTCATTCTGATGGTTTTCGTGTTATTTAGTGTCAGTGCTATTGTTTTTTATCTTGCCAGAGGCTTTCCCACAGCGGTTGCCCCATGGACCCCGTACATAACTGGAAGAATGACAGCTGAACAAATACAACAGGTGATTCGTGAGCATGGATTTGACAAACCTCTTCACGTGCAGTACTTTTACTGGTTGCAAGACATTTTCCGCGGAGATTGGGGCACTACTGGACTTTGGGCACAGAGTCGACCTGCCCTTGAGGTTTTCTTTTCTCGTTTTCCTTATACTGTGGAGTTGTCGGTTGCTGCGGTTATTATGACTGTTGCCATTGGGTTACCGCTGGGAATAATCTCGGCTCTTCGTAACAACAAACTTCCTGACCATATTTCGCGCATAATTGCACTTACTGGTTATTCAACCCCTTCATATTGGTTTGGCTTTATTCTGCAACTGGTTTTCTCCTTTTACTTCCTCTCGTGGGGGCTTCCATATTTGCCAAGCAGTTTCGCAGTTAGCACCAGTATGATTGGAGCGGTTCCTAAAGTCTCAGGCATCCCCATCTTAGACGGTCTGCTAGCGGGTAACCTAGCTTATACTTGGGACGCCTTTATCCACCTGATTCTACCATCGCTCAGCTTGGCCTTCATTAGCCTAGGTTATTTAGCCCGAATAGTGAGAGCTAGCATGCTAGAGGTTCTAAGGCAAGATTACATCATCATGGCACGGTCTAAGGGGCTGAAGGAGAGAGTCGTGATATATAGACACGCTCTAAAGAATGCGTTGATTCCAGCGGTGACTCTTACGGGTCTCTTCTTTGCTGGTCTCCTCGGAGGCGCTTTAATCACGGAGTTTGTCTTTGCATGGCCAGGCGTTGGTCAGGCCTCATTGCTTGCAGTTTTTCAAGGCGACAGCAACTTTCTTTTGATTTACAGTCTTGTCATGGCCGCCATTATTGTGAGTGCCAATCTTGCGGTTGACGTTGCCTATCTGTTCCTCGATCCAAGGATAAAATATTAGGAGGACACATCCTTGCAAAGCATTAAGCAAATGATAAGAAGTTGGCTGGGACCAAGAAGGGGCGAATGGGCTGCAAGACTAGCTGATTTAAGATACACTTTATACCTTCTACGAAGGAACCCTCTAGTTATGGTGGGTTCCCTATTATCCCTTTTCTTCATAATTTTAGCCTTGACGGCGAACTTTATTGTTGATCCCAACATTGCAGGTGAGTTTGACTACACTAAAAAATATTTTTGGAGCAATAGAACCTTCAACTGGGGTCTGGGAACAGCGATATACAGTGGTCCAGAGTACTTTTTTTTAGGTACCGACGGCTACGGTCGAGACTTGCTTAAGATGATAATACTTGCCATACCATTAGACATGGAAAACGCCTTCATAATTACAGTTGCTGCGGCTGCAATCGGTGTAACGATCGGCGCTTTAGCTGGCTACATTGGTAGCGTGGTCGATGAGGCAATACTTCGAATTACCGATGTCTTCTTCGCTTTTCCTGGATTAATCTTGGCGTTAGTGTTCGCTGCACTGCTTGGCAGAACGATACCAACCTTGAGGTTAGCCATTCTCTTAGTGTGGTGGCCAACATACGTGAGGCTTACGAGGGGTCAGATTCTGGCTGAAAAAGAGAAAAATTATGTAGAAGCGTTGAGGGCACTAGGTGTGGGGCACCTAAGAATCCTCTTTTTGCACATTCTACCTAATTCTATCTATCCTATTTTGGTCCAAGCAACCATGGATTTTGGCGGCGTTATCTTAACATTCTCGGCGCTTATGTTTCTGGGCTTCTCTCCGAGCCCCGCATTGCCAGAACTGGGGAATTTGGCTTCAGACGGTTATCTGCACATTTTCGAGGCTCCATGGGTGCTCATTTTCCCAGGGCTTACAATTCTCCTAATAGCCTTAGCCTTCAATCTTGTGGGAGATGGTCTCAGAGACGTTTTAGACCCGAGGCTGAGAAGATAAACCATTTTTCGAGGGAGCATGATGAAAGAAAGTGACCTTGTTCTTGAAGTGAAGGATTTACGACTTGATTTCAGCACTTACAGAGGCGCTGTTAAGGCGTTGAACGGCGTCAACTTCAAACTTTACAAGCACGAAGTTCTTGCCCTAGTGGGCGAATCAGGATGCGGAAAATCTGTCACAGCCCTCACCATAATTAACCTTCTCCCCGAAAACGCACATATTATCGGCGGGGAAATCCTCTTTAAAGGAGAAGACCTCCTGAAAAAATCCAAAGAAGACTTGCGTGTCATGCGAGCCCAAGAGTTTGCCACCGTTTTTCAAGACCCCATGACTTTCCTGAACCCCGTCTTAACCATAGGGACTCAACTGGAAGAAGCCTTTATGATAGAAACAAAGCCCCTAAAAGCAACAGTGGTCGGGCACAGGTTAGAAGGAAACAAGAAAACGAGTTACAGCGATTTTCTAGCAATGAAGGGCAAAGAGGATGAAATCCTCGGCAAAGGTTCTAAGGCTTCTAGGAATGAAGTTAAGAAAACAGCGAAAAACCTCTGCCTTGATGTTCTATGGTTGGTCAAACTACCCGATCCAGAACGAATCTTGCGTCAGTATCCTTTTGAACTCTCAGGTGGCATGAGACAAAGAGCCATGATAGCTATGGCCTTAGCGAGACGACCTTCCCTTTTCATAGCTGACGAGATAACAACCGCTCTAGATGTGACCATTCAAGCCCAAATACTGCACCTTATGAGAGAGCTTAGGGACAGAATCGATGCTTCCACACTCATGATTACACACGACCTGGCGGTTGCAGCTGAAATCGCGGACAGAATCGCCGTTATGTATGCAGGAAACGTGGTTGAACTTGCTTCCACGCGAGAAATCTTCAGAAATCCTTCGCATCCATACACTAAACTGCTGATGAAGGCGATCCCAAATGTTGCAGTACCTGTGCAGAGGCTTGCGTCCATGCCAGGAATGGTGCCAGACTTAATTAATCCACCTTCAGGCTGTCGTTTTCATCCGCGTTGCCCCGCCGCTATGAACATTTGTCCCACAGCATTTCCCCCAACCACTGAACCCTTTAAAGAACACGAGGTGGCATGTTACCTATATTGACACGGGTTGAACAAGAAATGGATGAAATACTAGCGGTCAAGGATCTTAAAACTTGGTTTCCAATAAAGAGTGGTATACTTCAGAGAACTGTAGGCTACGTGAAGGCTGTTGATGGCGTAAGCTTCAGCATGAGGAAGAGAGAAACCTTCGGACTTGTAGGTGAGTCTGGCTCTGGCAAGACAACCGTGGCAAGAAGCATTTTGAGACTCATTGAACCCACAAGAGGCGATGTCTTCTTTGACGGCGTCAATGTTACAAGAGCAAAAAGAAGTAAACTGATTGAGTTGCGCCATAGAATGCAGATTATCTTTCAGGATCCTTATGCTTCTTTAGACCCTAGGCAAACAGTTAACTCCATGTTAAGTGAAGCTATGCACGTCCATAAAATGGCAGCTAATCGAACAGGGGCTCGTGGCAAAGCACTTGAGTTCTTAGGGGTTGTAGGGCTCAGCGAGGAACACCTCTACAGGTTCCCACATGAATTCAGTGGCGGTCAAAGACAAAGAATAGCAATAGCCCGCGTGTTGGCGGTTAACCCAGAGTTCATCTTGTTAGACGAGCCTACGTCTTTCCTCGATGTTTCTGTTCAAGCCCAAATTCTCAATCTTTTGAAAGACCTTCAAAAGAAACTTGATCTAACTTATCTGTTTATTTCGCACAATTTGGCTGTTGTTCATCATATGAGCGATCGGGTTGGAGTCATGTACTTGGGGGTGCTAGTTGAGGCCGCTGACAAAAATGTGATTTATAATAATCCGCGACACCCGTACACCTTTCACTTGATGGCTGCAATTCCAGTGCCAGACCCAGAGTTTCAGAAGAAAGAAGTGCTCTTGCCTGGTGACGTTCCAAGTCCTGTGAACATTCCGTCTGGCTGTCGTTTTCATCCTCGATGTCCTTACACGACTGAAAGGTGCAAGCGTGAGGTTCCGCCTCTCTTTGAACGGGAAAAGGGACATTTGATAGCGTGTCATTATGAGGTGGATTTTCAAAAGGGCGAGAGGCTCTACGATATTGATTATGGGAGTCTTGCTGTGAAGGGTTGACTGAAGAGGAGAAAGAAGAGAAGCGTTTAAGCTGGAAGGACTATGTTGCTATCATAATTGCTATGCTTACAACAACTCTTCTTCCTGTAATAATATTGGTGTTGATTCTTATCTTTGCACTATTCTTCATACTAGTGTTCTTTAGGTAAGAGAGTTGAACACGAGCTATCCATGTTTAACTTTTGAAGTTTCAGTTTGCATCCTCATCTGCGCAAAGAGTTAGGTGAGTTTCTGTGGAGATATATCTATATGAATCATTGAAGTTTTATCCACAAAGAGAGACGTTGCTAAACGTCTAGAGGAAGCAAGTTCAGTAAATGTTGGTTCAGAGGCAAGTTGTAGAAGCGTTGAAGAAGCCTGAAGCTTATGATGAAGAGCCAGGTCAAATCGAATTAATGCAGACCCACATATCCTTCGTCTTTCTAACTAGAAACTTTGTGTACAAGGTTAAGAAGGCTGTGAACCTTGGATTCTTGGACTTTACAACTCTTGAAAAGAGGCGTTTCTTTTGCGAGAAGGAGTTGGAGCTTAACAAACGACTGTGTGGAGACATGTATCTCGAGGTTGTTCCCATAAACAGAAGCAGGTCAAACGTTGTCAAGATTAAAGGCGAAGGAGAAACCGTTGAATACGCTGTGAAAATGAAACGAATGCCTCAAGAAAAGATGATGAGCAAGCTTCTCGAGAAGAGAAAGGTTGATAGCAGACTCGTCGACAAACTGGCAAAAATTATCGCGGAATTTCATTCAAAGGCAGAAACTAATAAGAGAATAAGCGAGTTCGGCTCCTTGATGATAATAGAAACTAATTGGAAGGAGAATTTCGAGCAGACATGCGAGTTTGTGGGCAAGACGATATCCATGAAGGATTTCAAACTGATTCGCGATAGAATCGAGGATTTCATGAAGAATAATGTGGCTTTTTTTGAGAAAAGGATAGCCGAGGATCGAGTTAGAGATTGTCATGGAGATATTCATTCGGGTAATATTTTTGTTACGGATGGAATTTACATTTTTGATGCGATTGAATTTAATGAGAGGTTTAGGTATTCTGATGTTGCTTCTGATGTTGCCTTCTTAGCCATGGATTTAGACTTTAAAGAAAGAAGTGATCTGTCTAACTTCTTTGTTGAAAAATATGTGGAATATTCTGGAGAACAAGAGTTGACGAAACTTCTGCCTTTCTACAAATGCTACCGAGCCTACGTAAGAGGAAAAGTCACCAGCTTCAAACTAAAAGACCCCAACGTAAGCAGTGAAGAAAAGAAGACAGCAAAGAAAGAAGCAAAAGCATACTTCAAACTAGCCACCACCTACGCAAGGACTCTCTAATCAGCTCAAAAAACGCTTGTGGTTTTTAGCTATCCTTCAAGACTGCGTTTCTATCAAGTTATTTGCCTACGCTTCAACCATTCTTGGAATTGATTAGGGTTATTTAGTTTAGCCCTGTTGCATGGTGCACAACAACAGACCAAATTATCCAAATCTTCCCCGCCCCCTTGACTGCGAGGAATTACATGGTCAACTGTGAAAGTCACGTCTATGTCAGAATCTCTGGCGTTGCAGTAGTGACATTTGTAGTCGTCTCTTGCATAGACGAGGCAGGCTCTTAGAAATTGGTATTTTTTCCAGTTTAGCAAGTCCTCCCATGTTTTCTTATAGTCTCTATTACTTTTCTTGTATGCTTTTAGAGAATCCATCCAAATTTTAGGTGTAATTTCTTCAATTTCTTTAGTGGCAAGGTTAGGCATCTCATCAAGCAAGTATTTTATGTCTCTTTCCATAGACTGTGCTTTCTCAAGAGCAGTTTTCTTACCGTCTGATAATACGGTAGCTTCATAATCCATAAACAACTGAATCGCTTTTTCCCAGTTCATGCAAGTTCACCTTTTCTGTATCCTAAGTAGTTCCAGTCCTGCTATAACTTTTCCGCATTTGCACATATCACCCGATTTTTCAAAAATTAGGAAGCAAAAAAAGTTTTGGAGAGTGAACACATATATGAAGTTTCACTCATCCAAGTCTCTCAAGAAGACTTCTTTTGAATGTTTAGTTAAGGATTTTTGGAACGTACTCAACTTCTGAGACATTATTCCACCTTTTAAACCTTCCAGAGGTACGTGAATACTATCATTAATGATTAAATGGAAACCACGAGCTTTCTTGATTTTCTGCTTAAGAGCTATCATCCCTCTTAAATCATGTACGAACTGTTCTTTAGTGTGAATGTATTCAATGAAGAACCTATCTTCAAGTTTCTCATCACCGCTTAAAATGATGTCTGGTTTAAATTCAACATGTGCAACTTTAGGCTTTATGGTACGGTAACCTATCTGAGAAATCATGGCTTCATCTTTTCGAAAACTCCAAAGTTTAAATCCTTTTGATTCAAGTTGGGCTTTCAGATCCGTTACTATTTTATCGTGTTCCCTCATTTCTCCTCTTCCTTTTCGATTCTAATTAGTTCATTCAAAGTTTGAATTGTTCTGCTACGTATTTGGGGATTTTTACTGTTCCCATGAGTATTGGTTTTTGGTGGCAGTCGCTTCCTCCAGTCATGATCAATCCATGTTTTTTTGCAAATTGTATGTAATGATTCGTTGTTAAGGCGTCATTTCTGGAGTGCCAACACTCTACGCCATCAATATAGTTTAACATTGACTCTTCTATTATCTCCGTCTGTTCAGGCAACGATTTAGTTAAGGTTACAAGTGAGGTTCCATGAGGATCGTTAGGATGTGCCAGCACTATTATTCCACCCGCATTTTTAACAAGCCTTGACGCTTCTTCAAGGTGAAGAGGATACTTAGGAACATCACATTTCACAAGATACTTATCAAACGCTTCCTGCCTACTTCGAACAATTCCTTTCTTCACCAAATAATCCGCTATGTGAGGTCGCCCAAACACACCGTCAACAGAAGCCTGAATCTCCCTAAAATCATCCATAGTTAACTTTTCAATTCCTTCTTTTTCAAACTCAACATTAATGTTACTCAAAATTTTTGTAGCCCTTTCCTCTCGATACTTCGCCATTAACTTAAGCTTGTCATTCAATTCTTTGTTTTTCACGTCAAATTGATAACCTAAAAAATCTAACGATATCGACTTACCCTTATGATATCTGGGATGCGAGAAGGTTACGTTTAATTCAACTCCAGCAATGTAGTGAATTCTATTTTTGCTCGCCAAAGCCATGGCTTTCTCTTGACAGCCAATAGAGTCGTGGTCTGTTATGGATATTAACCCAATGTTTCTGTTCTTAGCTTCGTTAATGATTTCTTCTACAGTTAAGTTTCCGTCGGAACACGTTTTTGAATGAATATGCAAATCTATTTTCATGAAAAAGCTGGGTCCAGTTACCTTTTTTCCACGCCAATTATATACCAATCTTCAGGAGGATCTTGCTCTGTGTCGACTGTCAAATGCATGATTTCGAGTTGCGGATGCCGCCTCTTCAAGTCACCCACGTCAACGGGTTCAAACTTCCTCTTGTTGTTATAGTAAGCTTCCTTAGTTAAGGCGTTTGACTCATAATCCTCTTTCGTTCTCTTCAAAATTCTCGCAAGGGACGCTTCCTCAGAACAGTGGGTTTGAAGTATGACAAAAGTCTTGTTAAGTTTAGCGGCAATGTCGGCGGCGCGTCTTCGCAGTTCTTGAGTGACAAACGTAGCGTCCAATATCACACCTTGACTCTTCTGTACAAGGTCCTCTGCTCGACGAAACAACTCATCGTAGACAGACAAGCGTTTACTCATATCCGCCGCAACTTTCGCGTCGAAAACATCTTCATTCTTAAGAACTTCCAACCGAATCAAATCGCTCCGCAGAATGGGAAATCCCTTGATTTTTGAAATTTCCTCCGAGGTCTCTGTCTTCCAAGTTCCAGGCAGCCCAGTAGTGATTATTAAAGTGCTTGGTTTTAACTCAGTTTGCACATACTTAGCAAAGGGTTCCCTCAACTAAACACACCCTTGCTTCTTTAAAGTTAGGTTGATACAAGGCAAGATTAAACCTTTGCGTCAAAAAGCATTTTAGGTCTACACAATGGTTCTCAACTTTCTCTCTACGAAGGAGAGACCAAAAAGGGAAGAGTTCTTAAATTTTGCACCTCCAACTTAGGTTAAACAAGAGGCTTCCTGGCATGAACCTAATCATCGATGGCGGAACAATTGTAACAATGAGCAAGAAAGGCATCATTCGAAACGGCGCAGTTGTCGTTGAACACGGCTGCATCTTAGACGTGGGCAAAAGCACTGAACTCAGACGGAAGCATTCAGGCTACGAAAAGATTAACGCAAAGGGAAAAGTCGTGGTTCCAGGGCTCATAAACACTCATCAGCATGCTGCCATGAGTCTTCTCCGAGGCTACGCCGACGACTATCCACTGAACGAGTGGCTAGAAAATTGGATTTGGCCCTTAGAGAAACAAATGACAGGGCATGACATCTACACGGGTGCGCTACTAACAGCTGTGGAATCTATTCTGGGCGGCACAACCACAATCAACACCATGTACCATTACATGAACAACGGTAACGAAGCCATGGCATTAGCTGAATGTGGAATCAGAGGAGTCGTAGGACACGTATGTTTTTCGTGGCGAAAAGACCAAGACTGCAGAGCATTAAACGAGTTGACTCGAACTTGGCATGGCAAAGCAAATGGGCTCATCCGAGCCAGCGTCGACCCTCACGCAGCCTACACAGTTGACCCAGAATACCTGAGAGAACTAAAAGAAATCAAAAAAGAACTGAACAAGAAATACGGTTCGCAACACAACCCTGTAATATGGCACATGCACGTAGCTGAAACGGAAGACGAACCTGAAAAAATTAAAAGAGTGTTTAGGGTTCCAGTTAAAGGCGGAGTGTTAGAATATTTAGACTCTTTAGGCGTCTTGGAAAGAGACGTAATTGCCGCCCACTGCGTTTCTCTCACAGCCAAAGACATCGACATCTTAAAGCAGAGAGAAGTGAAAGTTTCTCACAACCCTATCTCAAACCTTAAACTGGCATCAGGCGTCAGTCCTCTTCCCAGACTCCTTGACGCTGGCGTCACGGTGGCGTTAGGCACTGACAGTTCGTGTTCCAACAACTCCGCAGACATGTTTGAAGTAACGAAAACCGTGGCTTTACTGCACAAAGGCATCAGCAAAAACCCAACAGTCGTGCCAGCAGAAAAAGCATTGAGGATGGCTACACTTGAAGGCGCCAAAGCCCTTCTTTGGGACGATAAAATTGGGGCAATAGAAGTAGGTAAAGACGCTGACATAGCCATAATTGATTTCAAGAAGCCGCATCTCAGCCCAGTGTTCAACGAAATCAGTCACCTCGTGTATTCAGCGAAAGCAGCAGACGTTGACACTGTGCTTGTCAAGGGAAAAATCGTTGTGGAAAACAGAAGGGTCACAACTGTTGATGTCAACAAGGTTATGAAGATGGCTGAGAAAACGAAAGAGAAACTGTTAGAGAAGCTTCAAGCAGAAAAATGATGAAAGTTTTTATTCTTTTCTTAAAAACGTGGGAGAATTCTTTCTCTCTTCAAGAACAAAAGTGGTGTATGTGTCTAAGATGTCTGTGGAATCGTAAAGCTTTAACAAGAAAGCGTTGTAGTCGGAGACATCACGTACTCTGACTATGGCTAACAAGCCGTACTCTTCACCTGTTCTGTAAAGGTCTGTAATTTCGTCTAAGGAAGCCAAAAAATTTCGGGCTACAACATCGTAGGCATTTGGGGTAGCCTTGATTCTAACTAATACCTTGGTCTTCAAACCAAGCTTAACCCAATCAATTTTCAGCGTGTTCTTGATAATCACACCATTTTTTTCAAGCTTTGCTAACCTCTGAAAAGCAGTTGGTTGAGTAATGTTCACACCGAATTCCCGTAATATTTGGCTTAGCTGCACTGTTGTTATTGGAAGCGAAGCCCTTACAAATTCGGCTTGATTCAAGAGAATCTCTAGGATTCTTAAGTCTATCTCATCCAGTTTCAAACCCGTTGCTTCTGTTCTGAGAGCAGCACCTGATTCTTTGAAAATGCGTATGGTGTTGACCACCCGATACTTTTTGAAGAAACTCCTTCCCACCGCATCGTCTATTTTCCTTAAGACACGACTAAAATGTTCGTCGTCTGTCATTCTGAACCTGCCGAAAAGAGAGTATTCACCCACTATTCCATCTAATAGGTCGCAAGCGTTGGTTTTTTCAAGCAGTTTGGCTAGCCAAGGCTCGTGAGGGTTTGTTTTAAACTCGAAGAACACTGTTCTCTTAAAACCAACTAAAAATGGGTTCAAAACGATTGTTGATCCAACAATAATTCCATTATGGAAAAGTTTTTCAACTCGATGTTTCACCGCAAAACGTGACAAACCAGTCTTTTGGCTAAGGGTGGTAAGCGGAGTTCGGCTCTCTTCTATGAGTGTCTTCAAAATCAACATGTCATGCTGGTTAAGAGACACTTTTTTCAGCCTCTTTCTATATTATGTGAGTATTTGTCTTAGATTCTTGTCATTTTATAATAAATTAACTAAAGATTTAAATATTTCGTGCATTTTGATGCATAAAAGGTGAAGGAAGAATGGAATTTAAGGTGAAAGATGCTTCGTTGGCAGAGCAGGGCGTACGATTAATCGATTGGGCTTCCGTGCATATGCCTGTGTTGAATCAGATCAAAAGTCGGTTCGAGAAGGAACAGCCATTAAGGGGTGTCACTTTGGGAGCGTGTCTCCACGTGACCAAAGAAACTGCAGTGTTAGTTCAGGCGTTAAAGGCTGGAGGAGCAGAAATTTCGCTGTGCGGTTCAAACCCTCTCTCTACACAAGACGAAGTGGCGGCTGCCCTAGCCAAGATGGGAGTGCATGTTTATGCGTGGCGTGGGGAAAACACTGAAGACTACTACTGGTGTGTGAACAAGACACTTGACCACAAGCCCGATGTCACCTTGGATGACGGCGCCGACTTAATCAGCACTGTGCATATGAAGCGAACCGACCTTTTGAAGGGAGTTAAAGGAGGAACTGAGGAGACAACTACGGGTGTTGTGCGCTTGAGAGCCATGGAGAAGGCGAAGGCGCTAAAGTATCCCATCATCGCTATCAACGATGCAAACACTAAATATCTCTTCGACAACCGTTATGGAACTGGACAGAGCACAATCGACGGAATCCTACGAGCCACAAGCCTACTTTTGGCTGGAAAAAACTTTGTTGTCTGTGGCTACGGATGGTGTGGACGAGGCTTAGCCAACCGAGCCAGAGGCATGGGCGCCCACGTAATAGTTACCGAAGTAGACCCTGTCAGAGCGCTTGAAGCCATCATGGACGGCTTTCAAGTGATGTCAATGAACCAAGCAGCAACAATTGGCGACATATTCGTCACTTTGACTGGAAACACCAGCGTCATTCGGAAAGAACACATAGCCAAAATGAAAAACGGCGCCATACTAGCCAACAGCGGACACTTTAACGTAGAAATTGACATCACAGATTTAGAAAATATGGCTCAATCAAAAAGAACTCTAAGACCAAACCTAGAAGAGTACACTTTGAGAAACGAAAAAAAACTCTTTCTACTAGCCGAAGGACGTCTGGTAAACCTTGCTTCAGCTGAAGGACACCCGTCTGAAGTAATGGACATGTCTTTCGCCAATCAAGCCCTCTGCGTTGAATACATTGTGAAAAACAAAAAGCTTGAACCAAAAGTCTACAGCGTGCCCGAAGAAATCGACCGACTAGTGGCAAAACTGAAGCTGAAGTCTATGGGTGTTGAAATCGACGAGTTAACACAGAAACAGAAGAAGTATGTAGCCACGTGGGAAGAAGGAACCATCTAGAACCATCAAGTACTCTGCAGACATCTTCAACTGAGATAATTCGGGTGTTTGATAGCTTATCCTTGGTTAAGTTTAGAAATGTTATGTTTTGGTATTTTAATAGTTAATATAGAAAGTTTTAAAAATGTATTGCATGGCTAATATTATGTTTTGAAGGGAGAAAGGTCTCACTAACAGCATGACTGGCTTCTACCGCACAAGGGATGAAAAGCCGATGAGCTGGGGTCTCAAACGAGTTTACCTTCTCAAGCGCTTCGCTTTTTCTGCGAAGCGAAACAAACACCGGATAAAGAAGAGAGAGAAGAAAAAATGAAAAAACGAGGTTTTTGGGCTGCAGCTTCATTGATTCTGTTTCTAACTACCGTGACGTACGCATTCACCTCATGTGATGCTCTGCCCACCCAAGAGTCCTTTGATTCTAGTCAAGGTTTGAAAACAACATCCTCAAGTATTGCAGGAGTACAAAGGTGCTGTTTGATTCTGGTTTATTTTCCAGATCGTTCTTTCGACCCTACTAGAACGCCTTCATATTTTAGCGGTCTCTTTGATCAGTTCAACCAATACTGGCAAACGGTTTCTTACAGTATGATTTCATGGCAGAGATTGTCCACGGCAGGTCCCTACATGTTAGGCAGGAACATGAACTATTATGGCAGAGGGAACGCTTCAGTACAAAGAACTTGGCAGCTGGTTCAGGACGCAATCACTATAGCTGATCAGAATGTTGACTTTTTAGAAATACAATATGTTTTCATTATACATGCTGGAATGAACGAGGCCGATCCCGCAGGCTTACCTGACGACATTTGGTCCGGCACGTATCTGACGCCTCTGGAACCTCCGTTTCCTCGAGCTCCACGATGGCAGACAAACGAAGGTCCTTGTGATATTCCTGCCACGTGGTTAAGTGAGTATGATCCTGTGGGCGTATGGGTGCATGAAACAGGGCACATGCTTGGGGAACCCGACTTATACAACTATGATTTCAATGAATGGTATGAAGGAATCTATGACAACTTCAACGGTATTTGGACAATCATGGCAGCAGGTCCTGATCTGGACCCCCCTTCTTACCCAAGTGCCTATTCATTACAGCGCTTGGGGTGGATGACCAAAAATGGCATAGTAAAACCCTTACAAAACGCTGATTTTTTTGTTTGGAAGCGAGAAACAACACCTCCCTCCACGGAGTTCGTTCATTCGGTGCGGGTGGAACTGAGCCCAGCAGTGTATTATCTTGTGGAAACCATTAAAAGACCCGCATCAGGACCCGATAGTTCGCTACCAAACGAAGGAGTGCTCATCAGCCTCATAAACGAAACTTGTTCGCCCTGGCCTGAGGGAAATACACCATACAATCCCATGGCGGGTCAAACAGAATGGCCTCCAATGAAAGTCATAGACGCAAACCCTGACGACCAGCCCCCGTATTTAGACGACGCCACATACATTAATGTTGGCCAATTTTTCAACGACTCAGTTAATGATATCCAAATATATGTGAAAGGGAAAAGTGCCTCAGGTGACTACTATCAAGTGAGAGTGGAAAATCGCTTCGAAGGTTTACCTGACCTCAGTGTGCGAGCGTGGAATAGGGGCGCGGATTCTCGAGATATATGGGTTGACAGTTCTAGAAACGGTTGGAACAATTATACCGATGTCCTTTGGCCTGAAAGCGAACGCTTGTGGATTACTAAACAAAACCGCATCTATGCAAGAATACGAAATATAGGAACAGAAGCGGCTACTAACATCAATGTCTCATTCTATTATGCCAACCTTACAACAACTGGTTTGAGTCCTTGGGGCAGGATGATTGACAACGAAACGGGAACAGACTTCAGAACAATACCGCTGTTAATATCAAACGCATCTCAAGACGTGTTCATTACTTGGGTTCCTCCTCAACTTCCTTTGAATTACTGCTGCGTGCGGATAAAAATAGATCCGCCCAGTGAAGGTGAGGTAACGTTGGGCAATAATTGGGCGCAAGAAAATATCAGCCAAGTAGACACGGAGCTTGGTAGCGGGTGGAGACCAATAAGTGGAAGCTTCACAGTGGCTAACCCTTATACCACAGATAGCGCAAGAATCCAACTTTTCGTTCTAAACGTTACCGGTAATCTCCCAGACGTTGTCCTCAAGTTGTCCAACGGCACCGTCATAGAGTATCCAGAGCAAATCGTATTGCCTCCAAGCGGAATCGAAACAATACATGTAGAAATAAGCATACCAGAAACTTGGTCCGCTGGCGACTATGCCCATATTCTCATCTCGGAATACGTTCCAAGCGTTCCAGTGAAACGCACCGGTCTCTTAATGGGATTGCATGGAATGTTTGAACTTTGCGTATCAGCCAAGAATCCATCACATATATACATTTCAATTCCAAAAACAAAATTCCGTCTAGGAGAAACCATACCAATTAGTGGGTCTCTGATTCCAGCTCAAGGAACAGATGTTGGGTTGTACTTTACAAGGCTTGAAGATAGACAAGTATACGTTGAGAAGACTGCAACCGATAATCTTGGAACCTACACGTATTCAACAACTCTACCCGTCGGCTTATATACACTCACTGCTTCGTGGGAAGGTGACAGATATTACTCGGTGGACGAAAGCACCGTGTCTTTTCAAGTTGTTAGCGGTCCAGTGGGTGGCATTGCCGTTCCAATTGAAAAGTTAAGTTTGTTAGCGCCTTACATCGGTTTAACTTCAACAATCATAATCGCAACAGTTGCAACAGTCATCTGTTTCAGACGTGTTAAGCGTAGAAGAGAGAAGCAATGAACACAATACTAGTTCATCTCCACTCTTTTTATGACTAAAACTACTAAGAGTTAATTGATATGAAGGCTAAGAAGAAGCCTCGTGGAATGAAGCATAGGATTCGTAAGGAGACAAAGAGGAAACAACGTATCTCTCTAGCCGTTAGTGTCGCCATCTTAATTACTATAATCCTCGTTTCTGGCTTCTTCATCAATTCATTGCTGAATCATCCATCAACAGTCTCTTCGTCATCAGAGCATAAAGCAGCCATAGTAGACCACTTAAGCCTCACAGCGCCAAACCAAACCTTCATACAAACAGCCACAACAATCTTAAAAGAAGCAGGATACACAGTAGACTACTACCCAGGCGAAGAAGTCACAGTGGAATTCCACAGAAACCTACCAACACACGATTATAGACTAATAATATTAAGAGTGCATTCCGCAGCCGCATCACTTCAAGGACAAGAATACGTAGAAACACCAGTTTCTTTCTTCACTTCAGAAAATTACAGCAGCACACAATACGTGTGGGAGCAACTGACCGACCAGCTATGCCTTGCGTCCTATTCCATGCCCCAGCCACCATACTACTTCGCAATAAGACCCCAATTCGTAACTTCAAGCATGAAGGGACAATTCAAAAACACCATTATCGTCATGATGGGCTGCGAAGGATTAAACAACACCAAAATGGCAGAAGCATTCATAGAAAAAGGAGCTAAAACCTACATAAGCTGGAACAAATCCGTACTCGCATCTCACACAGACACCGCAACCACACACCTACTTCAACACCTAATCGCTCAAAAACAACCAATAAAACAAGCAGTTGAAACCACAATGAAAGAAGTAGGACCAGACCCAACATACAATAGCCAACTAACCTACTATCCACTCGAAGCAGGAGACTACACCATCCAAAACATCGCAGGCAAAAAAAGCCACAACAAGCATATTTAGCTCCAAGTAGAACGGGCTAGACAAGTCTCTTGCTTGTCTCTGCCTATCAAATGATAGATTTCATATTTGAATCCTATTTGGAGCATAATAGAGGGGGGTCTAGCCCTGTGCGCACACACAAACAAAAACTATCTGATTTGAATGGTAAACCTTATAATCGGGTTGTTTTCTAAACATGCCTAAATTAGTGGTGAAACACGATGAGTAAAGATCAAGCAATCGGCGGATTAATCTTCATAGTCTGCGTCATCCTCATCATCGGCTACATAGCTGGACTCTTCTTCTACGACCCACACATCAAATCATGGCTAAACATAGGAACCGAAACCTTTGTCCGATACTGGCTTGTCGCCATCCCAGTTCTTATAGCCTTCGTAGCAATACTAGGCATAGGCGCATGGATAGGCTGGACCATGGCAACAACCCCGCCCCCAAAGCCCATTGAAGAAATCGAGGCCGAAGAGAAAAAGGAAGAAGAAAAGGAAAAAGAAGAAGAGAAAGAGGAAGAGAAAAAGAAGTAATGACTACGAAACCCACCAGCTTTTCTCTTCTTTTCTAGTTTATTTTCCGTAGAATGGTGCAACCAGATGAGAGAGGTTAAAGGACTAGTTCTCTGCGGCGGCACAGGCACAAGGCTCAGACCCATCACGTATTACTTTCAGAAGACAATGATTCCCATTGGGTTGAAGCAAAAACCTCTACTCGAATACGTAGTTCGCCTCCTCAGTTATCACGGAATTAACGACTTGGCATTTCTAGTGAACTACAAAGCAGAACAAATCTTCAACTACTTTGATGACGGTTCAAGGTTCGACGTAAAAATATCTTACATACACGATGTCCCAAAACTTGGAGGAACAGCTGGCTCTGTATTCAACGCTTACAAACAAGGTGCAGCAACCCATGAAAACACTCTATTGGTATATTATGGAGACATCGTGACCACAATAAACTTGAAGGATTTACTGAACTATCATCTAAAAAAGCACGCTCTAGCCACTGTTGCACTTGCCACAGGCTTCACCGTTAGAGTAGGACTTGCTGACTTAGACAAAAACGGCAAGATCCATGGTTTTGTTGAAAAACCCAAGTTGGAAAAGCCTGTAAGCATAGGCATAATGATGCTCGAAGGAGAAACTCTTCAAGACATCGAACAGCTACACAAAGAAAAACGCCGCGTAGATTTGATGAAGGATCTAGTTCCTCACTTGGTTGGAAAAGGTAAGGCAGTTTATGGTTATCTTTCTAAGGCTTTCTGGTACGATGTTGGCAGCACGGAAGCTTACGAGAAACTAGACCACAGATTCATCGACAAATCTTTCAGTTACCTTTTCAAATAAAACCTCTGTTCTATTCGGACAAAGGAATTATAAATCTTAAACACTAGGTTAACCTCTCTTAATAAGAAGAAAAGCTGAATATCCAACTTGGAAGCGAACTTAATGCCTGCTTCAAGTGTAATCTTACCTTACGCTGTTCTCGAGAAAAGCAGAAAGAAAAAGTTCGATACAAACATGGAACTCGCAGCCATTCTCTCTCTGGCAGAAGCAAGACGCAAAAAGCATGCGATGGTCGGGTTTTCTACCGAAAAAATCTTGTTCGTTTCAAAACTGCACTATCCACTGTGGATTGTTCCCTGGGAGAGTACATGTCTAATTGTAGATGGATTACAAATTTTCTTATCTAATCTCACTTACATGGAGTTGCCAGACATAGAACTTTTTTTAAATGATATTGAGCGTGGTCAAACCATTAGAGAAGAGTTTAGCAAAGCCTTAGACAAACACTCTCAAACCCTTACTGGTTTTTCGGAAGCAATAAACATTCCCATGGAAGCTGTAGTAACAGACAAAGCATTGTTATCAAGTATAGCAGTATACGTTGAAGAAGCCCAAGCTCTCAACGCTACTATCACAGGAAATGTAGTTCTGATTCCACCTAAAATCACTCACGACGCAGCAGAAGAGAGAGCGAAACAAGTCTCCGATTTATATGAACGTCTTCAATCTGATGTTAAAGAGTTGGAACACGCTGCGCTTGTGGTGGATGAAGCAATGCAACTTCATGACCAAAGGATTCTTCGTGAAATGGAACTTGTCAGCGAAGCTTTCAAGGATGAGATAGACAGTGTAAAGCCCGAGATGGAGAAGAAAGTCGAATTGTTGCTGAAAGAGCGAGACGCGAAAATTGAAAGGATGAACAAAGCCTTTGAAGCTGAGCTGAATAAAAAAATACGCGAAAAGGAAAGCCGCCAAAAAAGACTAGAAAAGCTAGAACTCCAAAGAACAGAATACAAAAAAAGACTGGAACTTCGCAGAAACCGACACGATAGAATAGGGGTGGCTCGCTGGGAGCACAGCGTACGAACCTGCGAGAACAAGATATCTGAGGTCAAAGAAGGAATACAAGGTATTTCCCATTCTATTGAAAAAGTCCGTAAGCAAAACCAAGAAGACATAGACAAATTGAAGTACGGCTATCAGACTTTGATTGATCGTGAAAGAAACAAAATTGTAGAAATAGAGGCTTCGTTGGAATCTGTTACAAAGGCGAAAAAAGGGGAAAGCGAGAAACTTCAACTAATGACTAGACGTATTGTAAGTCAATTAGGTCAGTTGGCAGAAAATAAGAGGTTGCACATGGCTGACCTTCAAGGTTTGACGATTCCATGGAAACTGGAGCAAGTAACTCTTCTCGCCGTACCTTTTTTTCTCATAGGATACAAGGCTGAAAGAAAACTCCGCTATAGCTTATATCCACCCTTCAAAGTCATGAGTTCCGAAGGCATAGTGAAGAAAATTGAAAAGACCATTTTGAGTTTTCGCTTGGGTTCACGGATCAAACTTCTTCTGCAATCAAGGTCGAAAGCACTGGAAAAAATGTTCAGCATTTTTTTGGAGGAAAAAATAAAGAGTGATAAAACCTTTGGAGAAAGCTTGCGAGAGTTAGGGATGTGGAGCAACGTCTTAGAAAAGGCAGATTTTAAGGAAGTTTTAACCAAAGGATTGAAGGAACTTCAAGCGGAAGGATGGATTAAACAAGAAGAAGGCGTCCTTCTCTTGAAGCAGTATGCGTAGAAGGGATTTCAATGGGTGTGGAAGACAAGACAGTAGAGCGAAAGATTCTTCTGAGACGTGCCTTTCGAGACCATCAATTGTTTGAAATTGGGAAGAATCTGGGCATCGCCTACTTTAACCGTTTTAGAAGCAAATGGGACATTGACAAAGACCAAGCTGCCTTAGAAATAGCCTCTGTGATAAGCGACATACAACTCCAAGAGGCATTTGAGAAGCGGAGTCCTCGTGAATGGGTTGTTTTTAGAGGCAAACACTACACTTTTGAGGATGGCAAGTTTCTTCTAGAATGCTCGTGGAAAACCCTTGAGAGCAATCTTCGTCAATTTAGAAAAGAACACGGAAGAAATGGACTCTCAGTTTTAGAAAGACTTGTAGAGTCTGGTAAAAGCTGCGATTTAAAGGAAATAGGCATTAGTCTTAGACAAGGTGTAGATCCATTGCCAATTTTGAATGAGCTTGAGCGTTTGAAGATAATCGTGGTCTCTTATCGGGGCGACGAATATCAAGAGTGGAAAGTTTTGGAAGAAACGACTCCTCTTATTCGTTCAGAGTTGGGGATGACACGGCGCGAGCCTGTTCCTTCAGTTGCGGCCTTGCCGGCTGTTCCTCTTGGAGAAAAGGCTGAAGTCGAATATGTGGTTTTGGAGAAACAAGAAATAGAGAAGATGGATGCTGCGCTCAACGAATATTTGAACGATATACTAAAAAGACGACTTGATTCCACCATGCGGTTTGGCAAAACTTTCTCAGTCACCTCGCTTGGGAGTTACCTCCAAAATCTGTTTGGATCCGTCTTGTACTTTGACAGTTTACTCAGTGCCATACAACAGTATGGCTTAGCAGATGTGGAAATCGTTCATCAACGTGGAAAAACAGGTATGCGTACTGGTTGGAATTTATCTTTGTTCGGTGAACCTGGAACTGGAAAGAGTTTTTCAACTCGGGACATGATTTTGGGAAAACCTGACGCCAACGTTTTTCCTCATGGGATTCCTGGGCGTAATCGTTATGCTGGTGGGATGTCGCCGGCTCGGTTTATCCGGCTCGGTCAAGCCTACGTGAATCGAGCCTTTAATTTTATTGTTCCTGAGTTTAATGACTGGTTCAAGTATAAGGGTATGGTTGAGCCTTTGAAGTTGGCTATGGAGCGGGGTGAAATCAAGTACGAGTTGCATCGTGAGGTGATTGGACCCTATCGTTTCAACAGTTTTTTCAGTGTCAACTATAATGTGGCGACTTATGGCAGAGGCTATGAAGTGACGGTTCAGGATCCCAACTTCAACGCAATTGAAGACCGTATGCTCTGTCGTTTACATCGGTTGACTAAACAACGTTTTGTAGAGATTGCTCAGAGCCAGATGAGGCTGGCTTTCGGTGAAATCGACATTGAGAAGGGCGCCAAACAGATCAGAGACCATTTGACACTCGTTTACGCCATTGAAACTGAGCATCCTTTGGTAAAAGGTCGCTTCCCACGTAAGCCTGTGATGATAACACCCCAAGCGTATAACATTATTGAAAAAGCTAGAAATGCTATCCTAGAGCGGATTCCACGCGAAGTTGTAGCGTTTTCTGCTCGTTTGGAAGACCGAGCCATGCGGTTTGCTTGTGCAGCGTCTCTTCTCAACTATTTTCATTCTGACTTGGATTATGTACCCGTGAGCGAAGATGCGCTTCGATATGCTACTCAACTTTACGTGGAAGAGGCGTCAGTACGTTCTAGACAAGAGTTCAAGCCTGAAGAAGTTTTGGCTGAAATCCTTTAAAAAACCTTTCAGATGCTGCATGACAAATGCGCGGTGCGTAACACAGGCTTTTGCAATTAGCTAGCGTCTGTTTCTTTTGGTTTGTCTTAGTATGGTTTTTAGTTGTTCTTCTTCTATGGTGCCTAGCTCGTAAAGTTTTGTCGCTGCTTCACTGGCTGTCAACAAATAATGCAGTTTGACGTTGTCCTTGGCGAGTCTATCTTTTCCGCCCTCTTCTCTGTCTAATAGGACTAAGGCGTCTGTAATTAACCCGCCTTCCGCGCGTATAGCTTTAGCAGCCTTCTTTAGTGACAACCCCGTTGTAATCAAGTCATCGACGAGCAGAACACGGTTGCCAGGCATTAAGACTCCCTCAATTCGGCGTTGCCTCCCATGTCGCCTCACTTGTGAACGTATGTAAAGAAAGGGCTTTTTCAGATGGTAGGCGATTACTGAAGCGAACGGCATGCCAGCAGTTGGCACTCCAGCGATTCTGTCGAAACTGTCTGCGCCTAATTCCTTCTTTATCAAGTTGACGTAGAGGTCGCAAACTCTTTGAAAGGCGTCTGGAAAACTTGGAACTATTCGCAAGTCAATGTAGTAAGGGCTGATTCGTCCACTCGTCAGTTTGAAAGCGCCGAATTTTATTGCGCCAATCTTGTTAAGTATGCGGGTTAGCTCAGTCTTCTCCTTATCGAATGAAGACAAACATGCGCTTCTCCTTTCACGGATACTTGTAGGGTTTATCACGCTCAATGACTAAGCATTTTACATTTGGAGCTTCTTTGGCAACAAGCTCAGCAAATTTTTTGCGTTCTGTAGCTGGCGCGTGATAAGGAATAGCCACTTTGGGCTTAACCATCTTGACTATTTCTAAACCAGTCTCTGGAGAGGCGCCTGGCGCTGGGACGCCAACTGTGCAGAACACGATGTCTGTTGGACTCCGCTCGCCAACTTGTTTCATGTTAGGATAGGGCAGACTGTCGCCTGTGTGATAGATTTTGACACCGTCCTCTGATGTTATCATGTAGGAGACAGGTGCGGTTGCAGGATGCTTAAAAGCCTCGGCTCTAATCGTTATTTTATCAAGTCTGATTTCTTTACCCACCCTCATCTCATGCAACTTGCCCACTGGCAACATGTCTTTCAGTCTCATCGCAGATGTCGAATCTGCGACTATATTGCATTGAGTTCGCCTGAAGATTTCTTTTGTCAACAATTCGTCGAAATGGTCATGGTGTTCATGCGTGATTAAGAGAGCATCGACCTTTTTGAAAACCGCTGGGTCAACGTCAGCAGGGTCAACCACAAACGTCTTAGTAGGCGTTTTAATGACAACGCCCGAATAATTGTTGAACCAGAGAAAAGCCACTTCTCCCTTCTTCAAGGATAAGCCTTCAATTGACATGGAAGCAAACCTCGCATAATGCAATACTGCCATCCAATTTAAAGAACTTGTGCCCAAAGTCTTCAACTAGAAACTTAATAAGCTGAGAGCGTCTGTAGAATTTCAACTGTATGGAAAAAGGGCCGGTCGTCTAGTTTGGTAGGACATCTGCTTGACGTGCAGAGGGTCGTCGGTTCAAGTCCGGCCCGGCCCACCACTGGACTCGAACCCATTTGGGTATGAGCCCGATAGAGGTCAGAACCGGAAATAACGCAAGTTCAAAATGACTTAGTGCTGAGTTATGCCAGCGATGATTGGTCAGAATGAGCCAAATTTTTACAGATTCTGACAGAGAGTGGGATTTGAACCCACGAACGAACCTTCTTTACCGAAAGAAGCATCACCAAGAAAACCGTTCCTTTCGTTCATAACATCCTCCTCTGGTCATAGCCTATAACCACGTTTGATATATATGGGTTCAAAGAAAGCTTTTATCATCTCGAACAGATATTACTAACGGAATTGACCCATTTGCGATTGCTCAAACCTTCTGGAAGCCACCTCAAGAAAAATGCTGAGAGAAATCTCGCAATGGGAATTATGTGTCTGACTGTCTTCTTTGTGCTATTTATCACTTCTATCGAGGGTATACCCTTACACATAGACGCAGGTCGATATGAGACAGCTCGTGGCATAGCTCTAGGTCTGCTCATCGCTAGTTGCTACTACTTTTTGCTTCTTCAATATCCGAATTACAGAAAGGGCCTGATTGGAGAACGAAAGGTCACAAAAGCACTATCAGCGACTTTAACAGGTGATTATTCACTATTTGATGATGTCATGCTACAAAGCATGAAAAGCGGTAACATCGACCATATAGTTGTCGGTCCAACAGGAATATTCGTTATTGAAACCAAGAACTTCAAAGGCAAAATCAGTTACCATGGTGACAATTGGGAAGGGGTTGGAAGAAAGTCACCGAGCAGACAAGCACGAATCAATGCAATGAGGGTCAGGAAAATCCTGACTTCTTCAGATCAGAAATCAAGACCATTTTGGGTTCAGGGAATTGTTGTTTTGGCAGACCCCAAAGCCAAGGTAACTGAGAAAAAGCCTCCAGAACATGTCAAGGTCTTCAGACTAAACGAGTTGGCGGACTACATTAGGAGCCAACCCAAGAGATTCGAAGCTTGGGAAATTGGGCAAATTGAGGCCGAAATCAAAAACAAAATCCAACCAAACTAATTGTTCAGCATCTTCTCTAGCGTTGACTCGCTGTATGCTCCTCTCTTGTGCCCATTCTTTCAAAGCCCCAAAATCACTTCAAAACAATGGTGGATCTGTTTCAAAGTGCGGGGGCGTGGGATTTACGCACGAGTTTCCTAGTAAAAATCAAGCAGTAAACCTCATAGAAAATTCGCGCTGTCACTTATTATATGAAATGGACTTGAACCCTTTTGGGTACTAGTCCGGCCCGGCCCACCATCTGATGGCAACCTGCGGTTTCTATTATTGGATTGTTATCTGCAATTTTCGATTTATAAAAGAGAGTAGGTATAGGGAATATATTCAATCTAATCGCGTGCAACAGTTTCCAACTTTCTCTCTGATTTCACTATTGGAAGATCTACGTAAAAGTATTTTAATCTTTCATCATTTTTTTGCTTAACTTCTTTGAGGTATTTCTCGTACTCAGTCGGCGACATCTTGGATAACTTGGCTCTGATCTCGTGGATTTCCCGCATGAACTTGGGTTCTTTCAGCTTTTCCATTTTTCAAACCTCGTCAGGTCTGACTATTTCTGGCGTTGGATAACCAAGATCCTCATTTATAAATTGAACCATCCTCTTAGTTTTTAACTTTACTATGTGGGTGAGGTTCCAGCTTGTTAACACGTCGAAACCTAATACGCTTGCGATTGCAATATGCTCAGCGTCTGGGCGATACCTTGCTGGAATAACACCTCTCTTAACATATTCGTCTGCTAAATCTCTAGCTTCAACAGCCATCGATGCAATCTTCACATTAAAAGTTTCAATGATTTTCAAGGATTTCTCCTTCACCTCTTTTCTTGCTTTATCAAGCTCGGCTAAAGTAACATCAGAAGTATACAATTCATATTTTTCCCTAACAGCTCTCTCAAAGAAGCGCCTTGTCTCAACCAAAATCAATCGAGGCGCAAAATGATAAGCACTAATCACAGAGTTCTCAACGTAAATTTTTAGTTGCTTCTTTATCATGACGATTCCTCTTCACTTTAAACAGTCTTTCATCTTTAAAGTCTTGTTGAGGTTGTCATGTCGGATTTTGTTGTTTAGTTTGAACATTTACATATTACATGTTTGTTTGGTAGAGCATCTGCTTGACGTGCAGAGGGTCGTCGGTTCAATTACGGCTCAGCCCACTAATCATGCAGACATACTTTTATCAACATCAGGGATTTTGATTTTGAATTCATAAACTTGAAATGACTAATTTGCTCATATTTTTGCTTCAATCTAGGTGAAAGTCTGATGCAAGCAAGAATGGAAAGATTGAGACATCTTTACGGTTGGGACTCATCCTACGCCACAATGACACCAGCAGCCCCAAACAGTTACAAGTATCCTGACGGAATCGTCTTGACGATGAAAACATGCAACCATGCAGACCACTACTTTGTTGAACGCACATTCGCTCTTCAACTAGCCAACTCAATCAAAGAAGCATTGACCCTCAAAAAGGGGAAACCGAAACTCAAACCAGCGGAAAGCAAGCCTTCAAAGCCTGTGAAGCTGCTGAAGAAAGGCAAGGAGCAGAAGCCTCGGGCAGGCTAGGTCTCAACGAACCCTTCCTCACTTAATCGGAAACTATTTCTGCGTATACTCTGTCTAGCTTTAAGCTTGCCTTTTTTCCAACCATTTTAAGCAAAACATAATGAAGTGTTTCATGTTCAATAATATCTTCAATCTCGTTTTCAGGCAGTTCACCGAAGATGTAAACGACTCCATGTCCAGCGTCAAAAACTCCGTAGATGGGTGGAAAATTAAACATGAATTCTAAGGATTTAGCCATCTCAAGTCTTTCCTCGTGTCCTTTTAGCTCTTTTACGTGTTTGATTCGTGGTCAGAATAATTGAAAGGAAATTTTACTATAAGTGAGATGCTTCGCAAGTGAAATATATCAAAAATCTTTCATACAACCTTGCAATCACAACAGATACGCGACAAAGGGAGCATAATTCGCACATTTAAAGGAGAAGAGGAGCAGGATGAGTGAAAAACTAATCGGGCCTTGCGGACTATACTGCGGATGGTGCCCGTTTTTTGTTGTGGGAACCAAAGAGTTCACCTGCAAAGGCTGCTGGGACAGAGAAATATGCCCTATTAGAGACTGCGCAAAAGACAAAGGCTTAAAACTTTGCACCTTCTGCTATGAATTTCCATGTCAAAAGCTCTACAAAATGTATGGAGAGATGGACAAGTTCTTTGATGATATAAAGAAAGCATTTCCGCAAGGAGTAAAGAAAAAGTAGGCTGAACATAAACGATTTTTTAACCACAACAGATAAAACAATGTAATTCACACATTCATGAAAAGAGAGGCTGAACCCAAGTATGCCCGAGGAAATCTTCGACGCAGACAACTTCGTCCAAATCTCTGAACGCGCGGAATACTGCAACATAAAACGACTAAAGAAAACAGTGAAACTGAAACTCCGCACAGCCAGAAAACTCTACACTTTGAAGGTGGACCCAACAAAAGCCGAAGAGATAATCAAGAAGATTCACTGCGAAATCCGCGAAGTTTAGGAACCCTTTTTCTTGACGAGCTCTGCAACACTGGTCAAACACTTCGTGCAAAAAGTGGTGTTCTTTCGGTCAGTGTCCCAAATCGAGTTTGAAAAGAACATGACGCAGAGGTGTTTTTTGCAGTGCCCAAGGCCTAATGTGTGACCAACCTCGTGGACAGCTTCTTTTACGGCACGCTCATAAAACAACTGTTTGTCGTACGACTGACCATAAAACTCGGGGTTCAGCCTAAACAACGATATCAGTGCAACTTTGCCTGGGCAATGAGCTTCGCCGAAGACAAAGTTTAGACTTGGTACATATAAATCAGTTTGAGCCACGCCTAAAACAATGTCTGCATCCGACTTTTCAACGTAACTCATAATCTTAGCTAAAATGCGAGTTGAATGATACTGACGCCTATCCGAATTGTAAGCATCTTGGGGAATTTGCATAATGTTTTCTGAAGTAGTGCATAAAAACTGTGGAAAGGTTTGACTCAGCCCATGCAAAACGTGTTGAATGGCCTCTGTGTCAACGTTTCCAATGCACAAGACGGTTAGTTTCATTGGTTTTTCACTTATATCGTGAAGGTGTCTCCAGACTTGGGCGCTATGGCTTCAAATCCTGTTTCTTCCTTAATCCATTTGGCGAATCGTTCGCAGTTGCCCTCCGCTCCATGGATTACGTAGACTTTTGGGTTTCCCTCAAGTTTCTTAACGGCTTCTTGAAGTTGACTTGTACCTGAATGCGACGAGAAGTCGAAGCGTTCGACCTGAGCCTTTATCTTACGCATCTTACCATCGATGACGCAATGCCTCTTCTCAAGCAGTTCTCGACCAGGCGTGCCAGGAATTTGATAACTAACTAAGAAGACAGCGTTACGGCTTTTTTTACCCACTTTTTGTATGTAGAAGGCTGCGGGTCCACCTTTCAGCATTCCAGCTGGGGACACTATTACTCCAGGTTTACTCATGGCAAGTCGGCGGTCCCTCCAACTTTCAACAGCGTTAACTGAATGGACGGTGTCCATGAAAAGACGTGGGTCACGCAGGAAGTTTGTGCGATTCATCATTATTCGGTTGGCTTCACGGGTCATTCCGTCAACTGTGATCGTGTATTCAAAGTGGTAGGCAGTTAAGACGCAGGCGATTTCTTGTGAGCGTCCTACGCTGAAGGCTGGAACCAAAACGGTTCCTCCGTTCTCAACCACGTCTGTGACTCGTTCCACGAATTCTTTTTCCAGAGCCGTGCGTTCAGGATGTTCTTCGTCTGCATATGTGCTTTCAACGACGAAGGCGTCGAGGGGTCCGTAGTTTATGTCGGCGCCGTTTAGGAGGCGAGTATCTATCGTGTTGTAGTCACTTGTGTAAAGCAGTCTCTTTTCATCAATTTCAACCAACGCTTGGGCGCTGCCAGGAAGGTGTCCTGCGTCTAAGAGTTGAAGTTGAATGTCTCCGATGGTTCGTTTTTCTCTATAGTTCATGTAAACGCCGCTGTGCATCATCGACCGCAATTCTATGTACTCGAAGGGAAGATAATACCCACTTAAATGAATAAAGTCTGAGATTAGCAATTGCGCCAGATCAAAGGTCAACCGAGTGCCAAAAACTGGCTTCTTCTCTTGAATATGAAAAATAGGTACGGCGCCAGAATGGTCAAGATGCCCATGGGTCATGACAACGCCATCTACTTCTTTAGGTGGAACATGCACGGGAAAACCTGGCTGATGATCCACCATGACGCCGTAATCGAGCAAAAGTTTGGTTCTTTCCGTCATAACCGCGAGTGCTGAACGTCCAACTTCACGAGTGGCGCCCAAAAACTGAACTTTAAAAGTGATGGTGCTCACCGTCCACAGATGATTGTAAACACGAAACCTTTTTTGTCTTTTCAGTCATTAAATGCTGTTCAGACATTTAAATGTGCCTTGCTGAAACAGCCTTCACCCACCCGTTTTTGATTGCCTCTAAGACACTTCTCACTTCTGGTTCAGCGTCAACATCAGTGTAAGCTGTCAACGTTTCATTTAAGTTGTGAGCGTCACTTCCAGCCACGCCTGGCAGGTTGCGAGCCCTAGCCAATTTTTCCGCCAATCTGTTTTCATTCAGCGACGCAGAAGGATTTACTACTTCCACGGCGTCCGCTTGAATTCTTTCGGCTGCATCGCCGATTCCTCTGTCTGTACGGTATGGGTGAGGTATTACGATTAATGCGGCTCTTTCTGTTGCGAAATCAACGACGCTTTCAAGTGTTGACATGTAAGGAGGTTTTTCTTCTATTCCTAAAAGGATTATGTGTCCTTCTTGGGTGGTGGCTTCAACGCCTGGAATAACCAGTAAGTCTTTGTAGACTGCTGCGAGTTTGCGCACTTGAAAGTAGCCTTCGAGCGTGTCGTGGTCAGTTACAGCAATTCCTTTGACTGTTGGATGTGCGTATAGTGCATCAACCAAAAGTTTGGGGTTTATGGTGGCGTCTCCGGAGAAAACGGTGTGGACATGCAAATCTATACGTATCATTCTTCTTCCCTTATGGCTGCTTGAACGTCTGCGGCAAGCTTGTTCAAAACGGATTTGCTCCATGGATAGCTAGCTTGCACGACTGTCAAGGGGATTTGTTTTTCTCTGCAGATTCGTTTACAGAGTGATGTTACTTTTTTCCGCCATGTATCATTGTTTTCAACCAAGACCACACTCTTATAACGTTTCTGAGTGATGTAGTTCGCCACTTCTTCAGCCACGTAGTTTAGAGTTTCTTTGTCCAAAGGAGTTGCGATTTCATGTTGGGAAAGAGGATAGACCTCGTCGAGTTCTGCAGGAATCACTCCGAAGGGCGCAGCATAAGTGCATACATGAACCTTACATGTCTCTGCTCCTAATTTTCGCTTGACTTGCATCAAAGCTTCTTGATGCTCCCTCGATTTGTGAAAAGGCTTAGTGCGAGTCTGCGGCAACAAAACGAGCGGTCGTGCGGTTTTAGGCGGTGAATATCTTTGTGAAAGTCTGGATTTATGTCTTAAAACCTCTGGTCTTGAAAGGTCTATTGAATCGAAGAAGAACAGTCCGCTTTTCTTTGTCATTGGGCTGTGTTCTTCTATGTAGTTGCTGTATTTAGCGAGTTTTTTTACTGCTTGAAGAAGAGCTGGATGTCCTTGGGCTCTCATTCGCATGTATTCCCACAGTCTGCCTTCGATGATAGACTGTTTTATTCGCCTTATCTCAGAGAAGCAGGTGTAAAGGTTGTGTCTCGCCAAAAATGTTTGTCTCTCATTTTTCGACAAGGCTCTAGCCTTCTCTGGATTCGTTTGGGTGCAATCTGGGCATGAGCATGGAAGATATTCGAGTTCTTTCAGCCTTACGGTTCCTGTTTCGGTCATGTAGCGGTCTTCTCGTGCGAAAATGGCGTATGCGGCTGAGTCGAAGAGGTCGCATCCAAGGGCTATGGCTAATGCAAACATGAAGGGGTGTCCAGCCCCGAAGAGGTGTAAAGGGCGTTCCAAGGGCAGACTCCTCTTAGCAGTCATAACCATGTCGACTAGTGTGTCAAACAGATACTGCTCCATAACTGGTGTGGGGCTTCCCAAAGCATGGATTTGGAACGGCAGTTTGCCCATCTTTTTCGCTGATTCTTCAACTAAACTTAGGTGGTTTCCTCCTTGAATGGGTCCTACCCAAGCGATGTTGTCTTTTGACTTGATTTTTGCTAATTCTCTGGCACGTTTCAGAGTCTCCTCAACTGTTTCTCTAGCATATTGCTGCGAAACTCTCCACCCAGTTGGCACATCCAAAATAGTGGCTATGTCAGTGTCAACTTGTTCCTGAAACTGAATAATTTCCCTATTAGATAGTTTCACTTCTTCTCCGCCGTAAATCAGAAGTTGATAGGCGCCTGAGTCTGTCATCACCACTTGGTTGAAGTCTAAAAAGCCGTGAATGCCCCTCTCAACAGCTTCCTTTTGAAAGTGCCTTTTCACAATGTATGCGTTGGTTATAATCGCCTCGCAACCGAATTCCTCCTCCATCTCTTTAGGCGAAATCAGTTGCAAGTTTGGATTGACAACAGGCAGTAGGGTAGGTGTCTCAAATGCGCCGCTCTTAGTTTTGAACCGTCCAATACGAGCTAGGAGGTCTCGGTTGCGAATTTCAAATGACATGTATGGTCGTCTGCCTTAGGCATAACTTATTATCAAGACTCCTTCTTTAATTATGCAGTTTAAGCCAAAGGAGCATCACGTCATGGTCAATCTTGTTCAAATGTATGACAAGCCTATACTAAATAACCCTGTGTTGGTTGAGGGATTGCCAGGCATAGGGTTCGTCGCTAACATCGCAGCTTTGCACTTAATCCAAGAGTTGAAGGCTAAACTCTTCGCTGAAATTCGTTTGTCCAGTTTTCAGGACATTGCTGTTACAGGTGAAGAAGGAAAGGCTCGGTTTCCGACAAACGAGTTTTATTATCACAAGGCAAGAGACAGTGAAGAACGTGACCTCATCATACTTTATGGAAACACCCAGGCGTTAACCACTGTGGGACAGTACGAACTTTGTGGAACAGCCTTAGACATAGCCAAAGAAGTTGGATGCCATTACTTGATAACCTTGGGCGGTTTCAGACGAGACGAAAAAATTTCCACACCAAGACTTTATTGCGCCGCATCCGACTCTGAAACCCTAAAAGAAGCATTAGACTTGGGCGCCCAAATCATGGAAGGACAAATCTTCGGCATAGCAGGACTACTCATAGGTTTGAGTCCACTATGGAACATGAAAAGCTTCTGCTTGCTCGCAGAAACACCAGGCTTTTATCCAGATGCTTCCGCAGCCAGAGAAGTCTTGAACGCAATCTGCAGAATGTTGCGTTTGAAGGTTGACACTAGCCGTTTGGATTTGGCTGTGCAGACAACACGAGACATTTTGTGTACTTTTGGCATGCTTGCTCAACCTGAAGAGGAGAAGACAACTAAAGAAGAACCGCGAGGTCGCTGGCACATCTGACTTAACCTTTTCCACTAGTAATTTAAGAGAAAAGTTCAGGGTCGTTGCAAAGTCTCTTGGGTTGTGATGAGGGTTGGCAATCTTAGGAATAGGTCGATTGTGACTGGCAGTAAGAAGAGCATGGCTGGGTCAACCGTTTGATACAAGATTCCCCCCACTATTGGAGCTGGAATTCTAGCGAGGTTGTTGAACATTAAGAGTATTCCACTCCATCTTCCTCTTTGGCTTTCGTTGACCATCTCCATGCTCATTGTACTCCAGATTATCCATTCCCAAGGAAACCCGAGGAAAGCCCAGGCGAGTATGAGCCAGTAGGCGTTTGGAGCGAAAGCAATGAGCAGGTAGGAGGCATACATGATGGGACGCATCAAGTACAATGTTTTCTTTCTACCAATCTTGTCAGCTAATCTTCCGATTGGAATTGCAAAAATCATGTTGCAGAGCGTCGCAGCCATACCCATGTATCCCAAAATCAAGGGAGTTGCTTGTTTCACTTCCACGGCGAAAACCATGGCAAAAGGAAAAACTGCGCCCATGGAAAAATCGCCTAAACACTCCATGAAAATGAACCTTTTTAACCCTTTTGCGTTTTCAAACAACGTGCTAAAATCTTTGAAGAAGTTTTTTACGCCGTTTCGCACCTTGCCTATGGCTTTGCGGGCTTCGGTGAGATGCAAATATATGAGAATGGTTAGGGGGATAAGTCCAGTTAGCTGGATGATGAAGAGAGGTCGTATTCCGCTGACGTTTATTCCTCCGAAGGCGATGACCAGGTAAGCTGCGGCAATCGGTGCCAATGTTCCTCCAATTGTAGATATAACCGTTGAAACTCCAAACCCGCTTGCTCTATCCTCGTTTTTCAAAGAGCTAGCTATGTACACGTTTTCTATGGTAACCGCCAAAGATCGGAAACCCGTCATTTGAAAAAGTATTAAGGCAGGTATAAGCACAGTCCAGTCCCAAGCTAAAAAGTAAGCCAATGGTACAAGAACCTCAAGAATCATGGCGAAAAGCATCATTTTCTTCAAGCTGTACCTGTCCACGAGTCTGCCAATGGGCAGCGACAGAACCGTGCTAACTGCACTTCCAACGCTGTTCAAAGTTCCTAAGGCAACCTTGTCCGCGCCCAAAGCCACTGCGTACAGTGAAGTATATTGATGGCTTAGACGTCCTAGTAGGCTGTATCCAAGTTTCCTCGCAAGCAAGACTCGGAAGTTTCTTCCTTGTCTCTTTACAAAGTCTAAGAGCCATCTGAAAGGAATTTTCATAGTGTTGTCCTGCTTGTTCGTCGCTTCGCTGAAGGGTTATGGCTTCTGGATATGTATTGGTTGCGTTCTTAAAAGCAACAACCACATCGAATAGCAATCAAACCATAGAATCTCGTTTACCGAGCTTATTGAAAAAATGGTTAGGTTATTCCTTCTCGGGAGTAGTAGTCGTCTTGTTTCTTCGGTCCGAAACTGCGTACGCCTCTTTCTCTTAGTTGTCGCCTCAACCTTCGAGCGTATGCAGTGTCGATTTCGTCTCGCTTTTCTAGGAAGTTGATTATTTCTTCAGCTTGCTTTTCATTGTCGCATCGGCGGATGAAGTCTATTACGTCCGGTACGTAGTTGTCAAACCTTTTCGATGAGGCGCGTTCGCCTGTTTGGGCATCTGATCTGATTGATGATACTGCAACTTGGCATTGCTTGTTTTCCATTTCTTCGGATAGATGTGGAAACATTGTTTTGAATCGTTTTTTGTCCATTTGCATGAGGCTTCACTCCCACTCTGTTGATTGAAACCTTCTTTTCAAGGGATGCAGCGTTGATATTCAATTTCCATGTAATTCAAAACTTGTATATAACTGATTTGTGAAGTTTGTCCAACTGTACTACACGATGTTTGAGCCAATGTAAGCGTTATCTTGACGGCGTAAATTTTTGAAGCGGGTTTTCTTTGAGTAACCTTTCCAGTTGGCTGAGACTCAAGCCTGTCACAGTGTCGCCGTATATTTCGCACCTTTGTTTCTGATTTCTTCTTTCGACGCTTCGAACGACAACTTCGGCTTGGCTACCTAACTGCAGCCTAAGGTAAATGTGAAACGATTTCTCTTTTTTATCCAGTTTAGGTGCTGACTGCCACTCTGTTTTCATGACTTGGAAGCCTTCTTGTTCGAGTCTTTGGAGGACGGTTGTAGGTTGAGACGAAAAGGTTACGATGTCGATATCGCTGTTTTTGTGTGTTGTGCCTCTCCAGACGCTTCCAATTAGTTTTGGCTGAAACTCTTTGAGTGCTTTCATTGTTTGGAGTGCTTCTTGCCTCATTTGAAGAAGTCGTTCCTGTCTCGTTGAACCTTCTATTTCGTCTGCTAGTTTGTCTAGTTCTTGGGCTACTTCCCTATTGCTTGGAAGAACTCGGGTTCTCAAGTTTTGTGCAGCCAGTTGTTTGGCTTGCTTGTACTCTTTCTCTTGTGAAGAGTACAGTAGTAGGGCTGCTTCTCTTGCAACTCTCTGTTTTAAGGAAGTTGAAAGCCCAATGTTCAAAAATTTTGCCCGCTTCTACGTAGCGCTTTTTAGCTTGCAATAGTTGGTTGAATAAGCTGGCCTGGTTGAGCGATTAGTTTGGTTTTTCTTATGCCAACATGGCGTAAAGGCGCAACTTTTTTGGCTTCGTTGTATATATCTGAGGCGATTTTTCCGAGCACAATTTCCTGAACATACTGGTCGAAGTTGAGTTCTTTGGCTTTTTGTTCAACTGTTTTTTTCATGATAGCCCTTATGGTGTGTTCTTGTGTTGTTCTTATTCGTGAAAGTGTGAAAGCGCAGACTGCGAGGCGAAGTTGGTAACCGTCTTTAGTGGTGATGTTGTTTAGGGTGTCTATGCGTGTTGTTCTGCGGCGTACTAGGCTTCTAAGGTAGTCTCGAGAATATTCGTGTCCTTTAAAAATGGTTTGAGCTGTTTTGCCTTCTACACTCGAGATTTGAAAGTACATTTTTAAGTATTGGTGGGCAAAGTCGTTGGTTAAATCGTATAAAGTGGAGTCAACTACTCTACCGACTAGTTTGGATGCGTCGTCGGCTGGGATGCCGCCTAACTCTGTTCCGCCAAAGTAAGACGGCGCCACAATATTGTACCAATCTTTGCCTCGCCACTTGTCTTTAACACGTTTCTTAGACGATGACACGATAAGCTCTCCCTACGTGAACTCGGAGAAATCTCGCAACCCCATATTAAAAGGTTTTCAAGGGTTTTCTGCTCGATGTATACAATAATTGCTGATTTTTTGTCTATGCATCTTAATCAACAATTCAGAAAAGATAAGAACATTTTCCATACCACCAGTCATGTATATCAAGCAGAATATCTTAAATACTAATGTGAAAAAGTAAGTGATACAGAATGGGAGCCATTCGCATGCTATCGCCAAGTTTTGGTGCTATTTCCACAGAAAAAATCCTGCGAAACGATGTTTTTCAGCCTGTTTCACTCGGTATTGAGAGAGAAAAACTGGAAAAGAGTATCGATAAAACCGAAATTTCCTCAATAATTAATGACAACTTAAAGATACTCCATTCAATAAAAGTGCCAAATCATTTTAATCAAGAAATTCTTGCAAGCTTCTTAGAGAAAATGATAAAGAAAGAGATTGAAAAGGACCTGCTTCATAAGCAAGCTGTGGAGCTAAACAAATATGCAAATGACTTTCGCACCTACATGCACCAATACTTTGACAAGATCTTCAAATATCATGAACAACTTAAAGAAGATTTAGTAAGACAAGTGTTTGTGACCTCTAATGAGTACATAAAATCTGACTTACCTGCGTCCTTCGCGAGAACCTTGACTCTATCGCTATTCACCGAATGCAAATTCGTTGACATATACAACGCGAAAATACGCAGGGAACGACTTTCACTCATTACTTATTACAATGACCACCAAAAATTCAAACGAGTAGTTGATAACCACAATGCTTGGGTTGATCCTCTGGATTCTATGTTAACGAACATAGACGAAACAAGGATAGGGATTCTTTGGTATGTCGATTTTAGTAATTCTCAAACAATAGAGGAAATTTTCAAACCTAAAATTCTTAAAAAATCGCTCCTTGACGAGGAGTACTTCTTCGAAGCTTTAATTGACCTTCAACGCAACACCGATCAGATGAGAAAAGCTCTGGCAAGCTTGAGCAGAGAAACATTTGCTGTTAGTCCTAGTCGCGATGATTCCACGGTTGATATGCTTTGTAGTGTTATGGAAATTCTAGGTTCCTAGGCGAGTAAAGTACATTGTTTATTGGAAAGCACAGTTGTTTTTTTCTTGATGTATGTATCCTACTTCCACAATCTTTAAGCGTTTCAGAAAAATCGTGTAAAGATTTTCTAAAGGATGTAGGTGCCTCATCTTATATTTCTTCGTCTGTTCACTCAAGAGCCTCCAAAATGCTTGATGATGCCTATGACTGGGTTGTTAACGATATTCAACAGAATTTCTACCCCTATTTAGAAAAGAATAGAATCAGCGAACTGACAAACAGAGATGCTCGCATTTTCGAAGTTTTCTTTCATGAAAGAAGGAGACAACTAGCTGCTCTTAGTAGTCCGAGTATGTACTTTGAAATAATGGGACGGATAGAAAACTGGACAGTTTCTCAAATACACACTATTGAACTTGGAAGGAAAATCAAAGCAGATGTCTTTTTAGCTGCAATTTTGACGGAACTGTCTAAAGTTTATGAAAATTTAAAATCGCCACTTGATGCAATAGAAGTCAAGAACGTGTCACCTAAAGAGAAGATAAAAGCGCATGTCGTATTACAAGGGGTTCTAAAATTTGAAGACATTGAACATCTCGCTTCGGCTATACAATTTCAGTTCGAAAACAACATATGGGTCATCTTCGTAACTTTTGACGAAAAACATATTTTGGCTCATAAAGACCGCCTTTTGGAGGTTTGCGCATTACATTGTTGCAAGCCAGACTATGCAAAAGACTATGCAAGAGATTTAACACGAGAAAAACCTCCCATTCAATACTACCAAGATATCAGCCCACGCACTGTTGACCAGGAAAAATTCCTTCAAACTACTATACAGACGTTGGGAATAGCCAAAAATGTGCCGCCACAACAAAGCCCGACCACCCCAACTTCAAATCAACATTAGCCTTCATTCCCCAAGAAGAAGAGCTCATTCTCTATATTGGGACCAAATAGATTTCTTTTGGGGCCCAAAGTTTTTTCTGTTTGGATCCAGCAGACTAGCGGCGCACATTGAAACTCGAAAGAGACAGCCTTTGTTCGTTCAACAAAGGAAATCTAGTGATGAACAACTATCTAGAGATAGTACAAATAACGTAGCAGACACAAACCGCACATTTGAACATTGAAACGCCCATTTGGACCCTGATAGAGGGAAGGTCTACTGTGTGCACACACATATGCAATTTTTGTTTATTCTATTTTTTCCATTCCATTCATGTAAGGTCTTAGAGACTTTGGAATTGTCACAGAGCCGTCTTTCTGCTGATATTGTTCTAGTATAGCCATCATGGTTCGGCTTGTAGCTAAGGCTGTGTTGTTAACCGTGTGCACGAAACCAGCAGGTGCCACTCCTTCCTTCTCTCTATACCTTACGTTTAGTCGTCTCGCCTGATAATCCGTGCAGTTCGAGTTGGAGCCAATTTCACGATAGACGCCGTCAGCCATCCAAACCTGCACATCGTATCTCTTTGCAGGAAAAGTGCCAATGTCAGCAGTGCAAACGTTCACAGTCCTAAAATGCAACCCTAAACCCTTGTAGAGGGCTTCACAGTTCCTCTGCAACTCTTCATGAACATTCCAAGATTCTTCTGGCAAGCAAAAAACAAACTGCTCAACCTTATTAAACTGATGCATACGGAACAAGCCTTTAGTGTATTTTCCGTGAGCGCCAACCTCCTTCCTAAAGTTGGTGCTGAACCCAACAAGTTTTATGGGCAAGTCCTTTTGTTCAATCACCTCATTCATGAACAGCGCTGCCAGTGGATGTTCAGCTGTGGCTATGAGGCACAAGTCCTCGCCCTCTACCTTATAGAGCTGGTCTTCAAATGTTTCGAGGTCGGCGGCGCCTATGTAAGGTCTCTTGTGCATCATAAAAGGCGGCTCAACAAGCTGAAAGCCTCGCTTTGTCATGAAATCTATGGCGTAAGCTGTTATGGCAAGATCAAGAAGCACTAAAGTGCCTTTCAAATAATAGAAGCCATGACCCGCAACTTTAGAAGCTCTTTCCGCATCAATCAAACCCAAGCTTTGAGCAATTTCCAAATGATTTTTAGGCTCAAAACCAAACATGGGCGGCTTGCCAACAACTCTAACAACAACGTTTGCGCTTTCATCCTTACCAACTGGAACTGATTCATGGAGAAGATTTGGTAAACGCAACAAGATTTCATTTACCCTTTCCTTGCGTTCTTCAACTTGTGCCTCCAACTTCTCAATTTCCTTAGGTATGTTCTTGGCTTCATTCACTTTCTTGCTTGCATCCTTTCCCTCTTTCTTCAGCCTCGCAACCTCTTCAGTGACCAATCTTCTCCTGTGCCTGAGCTCATTCACCCTAGTCAGCAACTGCCTCCATTCTTTGTCAAGCTTAATCAAATCGTCAAGCATCCTAAGCTTCGCTTCATCACCCCTCTTCTCAAGGTTGCGTCTCACAACGTCAGGGCGCTCACGAATCAACTTAATATCCAACATTCATTGACACACCCGTCAAACCCGTTCAACTCAAACAATGCACAAACACACCTTAATTACCTTGACCCTTAACTTAAACACTAAACCCAATACCACTTTCTGTCTTTGTTTTTTCAGCGTACACACAAACTCATCAAAACTCAACAATAGTTTTAAATACGTCAGGTCAATTGCTGTTTGAGAGTCTTCCGAGGAACAAACAATGCCGAAAACAGAGAAAGGAAAATCCCATCCAACTCGACCAGTAGGCAAAAGAACCCCAATATGGTGCAGATACACACCAGAAGAAGTAGAAGCTATAATAATCAAACTGGCAAAAGAAGGACACAACCCAACCAAAATCGGCACCATACTACGCGATCAACACGGCATCCCCCTAATCAAACCCATAACTGGAAAAACCATAACTCAAACCATGAAAAACTCAGGTTTAGCACCCTCCCTCCCCGAAGACCTGCAAAACTTACTAAAGAAAGCTACACGGCTTCACGTTCATCTTGAAAAGAACAAGCAAGATGCTTTCAACAAACATTCTCTTCAACTAATTGAAGCTAAAATACACAAGCTTACCAAATATTATAAACGTGAAGGCGTTTTGCCGCCTGACTGGAAATACGAGGCTAAAACAGCCAGCTTGGTTTAGGGGTTTCCGCAACGGAAAAGAAAGAAAAGTTTGACGCCTTGTCAAGCATCGCCATGCAGGCTGCTAGCTTAATTCGAAAGCACGTTGAAAACAATGGATTTATTCATGTGGTTTCTCATTTAGACGCAGACGGCTTGGCAGCCGCTGGTGTCATAGGGAAAGCCTTGACGAGGCTGGACGCAACCTTTCGCATCCGCATCGAGAAATGGATAGACCCGAAGATAGTAGAAGGTATTCAAGCAGAAAAACCTTCTTTAATCATTTTCACTGATTTCGGAAGCGGCGACCTTGATACATTGAATTCGGAGCTTGCTAAAAAAGAAGTGATTATTCTCGATCACCATCAACCCGTTGGAGAGGCAGACTCATCGTTTGTCCACGTGAACCCACACGTTTGCGGAATAGATGGTTCACGTGACCTAAGTGGGGCTGGAGCAGCATACTTGGTTGCTAAGGCTATTGATAAGGCAAACGTAGATTTGGCTCGCATCGCGGTGATTGGAGCTCTAGGCGACTTACAGGACAAGTATGATCAGAGGAGGCTAGGTGGTCCCAACGCTGCAATTCTTGAAGACGCCTTAAACGCTAGGCATCTCAATGTTGAAACCGACCTTCTTTTCTTTGGCAGAGAGACCCGCCCGATTCACAAGTCTTTGGCTTGTACTACAACTCCGTTCATTTCGGGTATAAGCGGTGAAGAAGACAAGAGTCTAGCCTTTCTTGCAAGTTTGGGTATTACACCAAAACATGGCGACAAGTGGCGGGCGCTGCGAGACCTTTCTCTGGATGAGAAAAAAAGGCTTTTCAATGCGTTGGTTGATTATCTAGTGTCCAAGGGCTTACCGAGTGATGTAGCGCTTAATCTACGGGGAAGCGTTTACACGTTAACTCGAGAAGAAGCTTGGACTCCTTTGCGAGACGCCAGGGAGTTCTCAGTTCTGCTTAACGCCACTGGACGTATGGGCAAGCCCAGTTTAGGCGTAGCAATCTGCATGGGTGATAGAGGTGCGGCTCTCGAAGAAGCTTCTTCAGTGTTGGATGAGTATCGGCGAGTTATTATGAAATATCTGAATTGGCTTATGGAACCAGACACCGACCGCATAGAAGAATTGAACAACATCTATGTTGTGCGCGGTGAAGGCGTTATTGATGGAAAAATTATCGGTACGATATCTTCTATTTTGTCGACTAATCTTGCTAAGCCTGAGAAACCTATTATTGCTTATTCAGCGGTTCGTGAAGAGGAGCTGGCTAAGATTTCAGCGAGGGCAATAGACCTTGTGACTAGGAAAGGGTTGAATCTAGGAGAAATTTTGAGAGTGGCAGCAGAAAAATTCTCTGGCAAGGGTGGAGGTCATAACATTGCTGCTGGGGCTCAAGTGCCCATTAAGGATTTGGAGTCTTTTTTGAGGTTTGTAGACGAGCTGGTTAAGCAAAACTCGAGGTGAGGCAAACTGGAAGCTATGATAATGCTTTCTTTTAGAACGTTACGTATGGCTGAGGCCGTGGCTAGAGCAGTTTCCACTGACAACGTTAAGGTTCCGAAAGGCCTGTTTGTCAGTACGGTGAGGCGTGGAAGAAAGGTGATTACCAAGATTGAATGCGAGACGAAGCTGCAGACCTTCGTGGCTACGATTGATGATTTGTTGTGTGCTGTTTCTGTGGCTGAGAGAGCTGTTTCTGCTATTAAACATCATTAAAATGTCTGTCAAGTCAAGTTTGTGTTTTTTGTGTGTGCGCACAGGGCTAGACCCCCCTCAATTAGGCTTCAAATATGAAATCTATTGTTTGAAGGGCTTTCAGTTGGTGTCGAGAGAGGTAGGCGAGATAAATCGGAGAGACTCTCTCGTATCGGGCTTTAGAGAGTTTTTTAGGATATGATAAGGCAAGCAGGGCAGCAGATGGCAGGATTACGCCTCAAGTGCTTAGGTGCTCGGCTAAACCCATTTCTTTCTTTGATGATTTGAAGAAGATTTATATCAAACTGCTTTCCTATTGGGCTTGAACTGAAAGTAATTAGGAACAATCTTTCTGATGTGAGGAGAACAATTGCGTAAACAGCTTAAGGGATGGCTCAAGAAAGTTAAGGTTTATTTGGATGTCACGCACGCCAGAGGTATCGCTCGAAGATATTTTGTAATGAACGAATTTGATGGTTCTATGACGATGTTTGGCATCGTCATTGGCTCTTGGGTGGCGCGGATCCTTTGCACCATGAGGCTTCCAAGTTTGTTTCTATTTTCGTTGCATTAATCGACGGAATATCTCCGACGCTTACGGCTATTATTTCTCTTACACCTTTTATTCTTACTCGGATGGGTTTACTTTCAATCGGAAGCGCATACATAAGTTCGCTCATTCTAACGTTGGCTATTCTGTTTTCGTTGGGTTTCTATTTAGGGAGAATTGCAAGGGGAAACGTCTTAGTATATGGCATTCAAATGTTGGCTGTCGGCATCCTCACAGCAATATTGATCTTCTTCTTAGAAAGCGTCATTTAGGATTCTGCTAAAAAGGTAGACTTTAATTTGAAGTAGCAACGCCGTCCCAAAGATAAGTTTTATGAGTTTTTCCAAGCTTCTGGAAAAAGAGAGGAAAGGGTTTGCTGATTTTATGTTCTTGTTCGAATTGGGAGGCCAAGGCGATTTCTGAACACTATTAAAATAGTCGTTAGAATGGCTGCTGCAACGAGGGCTATGATTAACCAGAATCCTGTTGTGCTCCATATTGGTGGCGGAAAATCTGTAAGGATTATTGTCTCCGACCTTGAATTCGCAACTGAAACAGCGTTTTTAGTAGTTTTAGTAGTCACCATTGTCAGCCAATAGTCTGCGCTGTAATGGACTTCTATATCATATGTTCCTCCAGGCAACTTGAACACGGATTTGCCCGCTGCATCGGATATCTCGAGACCGTGTCCGACTCCGCCTTCAGCGTAGATTATTACGTAAGCTCCGTAGACTGGAACTCTATTATTGCCTAGAACCTCAACTGTCAACTCATACACTTTGCATTTGATTGTGTATGGACCGTCTGAGTTGACGTACTGAGTCTTCTGGAGAACAACAACGTCTTTCCAAAGAATCGTGAATCCATAGTTTCCGGTTATCACATGGGTGAGGTTGACGAAACCGTTGTGCGAAGTGTAGCGTGGCAAAGTGTCTGTGGTGCCGTTTGGCCAAGTGATGTAGACTTGAGCTTTAGGTAATGGAGCGTTTACGTCGTCGACTATTTGAAAGGCTGGGTTGTAGTATACGATAACTCCTATTGTGAATATGTGGGAGCCTTGTTCTATAAACGGCTCAAATGTGCCATAGTCTAGGTTATGATAATACCCATTTTTGTCGATAACTGAAACCTTGACGAGATATTCTCCAAGCGTGGCTGTTGATGGATAGGTCCAGTTTGCTTCGTAGATGTGCGAGTAATGGACACGCCATAAGCCATCTGTGACTCTGGTCATATTCACATTGTCTATCACAGGCTTGCCAGTCGGGTCAAGGATTGTCATGTTAACTTTGTAGATGTCGTATCCTCCGAATGGGTCGGTTACGTTGGCGCGAACCACGACTTTGCGTTGACTTGCACTCCAGTTGTAATAGAAAAGATCTGTCTCCGAATTATCCACTGCGTAGGTTTTGACCGACAGAGGCTTTGCATAGTCCTCGACTGGCAGAATAACTTTGCTCGGAAAAAGAGCTGAATCATACCAGATTCTTGTGTCAGCGGATGAACCAGCGTTAACCTCAACTTTCATGTGAATGGTTGTGTCAGTGTTAAAAGCGTGATTGAGAGGAGTTGACAAGTTGTAATTGTAGACTGGGACGTCTATGTAAGCACCTACACTGCTCGTCACCGTGGGGTTGATTTGACCAGAGTCCCAAAGAGTTGCGCCAGCAACAGTGATTTCTTTGAACTGAAGAGTGAAGCCCGCTGGCTTATAGGCTGAACCGTTTACCCAAACGAAGACCTGCCATGTGCCGTTGATGGTTACCGGACCAGCAAGGTTGGGATAGAGGTAAAAGTCTATGGCGATTTTTGGCTGTCCGATTGGCTTGTAGAAAGAGTTAGCATAAGCTTCTTGTTGTGTGGGGAATTTGAACCACTTAGTTGTGTTCATTACGTATTTTGTCTGCAACCCAGCAACAGAAACTGGTGTATCCAAGTAATGAAAATAAAACTCTTTGGGTTTAGACAAGTCGCTAGACTGAGATTTAACAACAGGCACAATATTCGTCATGAGAGTTATTGAGATTATTGACAGAAACATTGTGGCTACAAATGCCTTTCTTATAGATCTTGTTGTTTTTTGCAACTTCATGTTCTCCTTTTCAGTTTAACTTCGCCCAAAAATGTCGTTGAATTTTAGAGTTAAGCCTTGTTAAGGGAAAATACTAACTCAGAATATGAATTAGAATCTCCTTTAATCTTGAATCTTTAAGCACGTCCTGATTTTATCGTTTCCGATGATTCCCACAGATATCGGAAGTATTCTTTGGCAAATTGGACTAAACCAAGATGGTTTGACCATATGACTAGAGTCGGTTTCTCCTCGCCTAGGAATAGCATTGCTTCCTTGCCATCAGCGATTACGCCTCCACCGAACATGTGGTCTCGAACCCGCACTTCAGCCACTTCGCTAATTCTCTGAAGATTCCAATCCTTTGCTTTCTTTGGGACCATGAAGAAGATTTGGATGTTTGCGTTTCGCAACTGCGTCAATATAGGCGTGACCATGTCGGTTACAGTCTTGTGCAAGATGGGCGCTGCAACCATCAGCTCATTTTTTGTTTTTTCGATAACCTCTTTGAGTTTAGCCAGAGTGTTGAACTCGCCTCTGAGAATCCATAAGTCGGGTTTCTCTCTTATCTCACGATGTTGATATAAAGGTTCTAACTCGTCAGCAATGGTTTTTTCCCAAAGCTTGACTTTATCTTCAAGTTGCAGTTTCGTTGTAGTCAATGCTTCTAAAGGTGCTTTGGGATAGTATCGACTCGGTCTACCCTGTTCCACTGTAATCCAGCCCTTTCCTTCAAGCGAGGTCAATGTATCATACACCTTTGAATATGGAACCCCCGAGTGCTTGCTCACTTGATTGGCGGTTAAAACTCCCTTCTCCAACAACGCCAAATATACTCGGCTCTCATAGTCTGTGAGTCCAAGTTCCTGCAACACCTTCTTGACGTCTTTGCTCACTCGCTCTGCCACTGTAGTTGACCCCTATTTCACCTTAGGAAAGGTTTGGAAACCTTCTTATAGAGTATAAATTCCTCATAGTTAAATGCATTACAACCAGAAAGGGTGTCAAAATGCAAGCGCTAAAGGACGAGCAGAGAGAAGTCCAGCCGCACCTTATAAAACACACAACCAGTCTTTGCCCAGAATGCCTTCAAAAACTCGACGCCAAAATTGCGGAAAGAAACGGTCAAGTTATTATTATGAAGGACTGCCCAGCACACGGTCATTTTGAAGACGTTTACTGGTCTGACTACGAACTCTATAAGAGGTTTGAGCGATACGGCAAAGTAGGCAAAGGTGTACAGAACCCACGGACTCAAACCGTTAAAGGATGCCCATACGATTGCGGACTATGCCCAAACCACAAGTCACACACGGTTCTAGCCATCATCGACGTGACAAACGCCTGCAACCTTCAATGCTCAATCTGTTTCGCTTACGCAGGCAAAATAGGCTACTCATACAATCCAACCCTCGAACAAATAGGCGCGGTTATGGATAATCTTCGCGCCAACATGCCAGTTCCACCTCCAGCCATTCAACTTTCGGGCGGAGAACCCACTGTGCGACCTGACTTTCCAGAAATTGTAAAAATGGCTAAGGAAAAAGGCTTTAGACACATTGAAGTCAACACGAATGGAATCAGAATGGCAGATGAGAAGGACGGAGTCGAATACATTCGTCAACTCGAAGACGCTGGCGCCGACACATTTTATTTATCGTTTGACGGTGTCACACCTGAACCTTACATTGGGAGAGCTCCAAGTCACTTAGATGAGAAAGGCAAACGAGAATATGCAGCATGGTTGTTCAACATCAAGTTAAGAGCCATCCAAAACTGTCGAGAAGCTGAAATGCGTAGCTTAGTCTTAGTCCCCACTATAGTTAAGGGAATGAACGACCGCCAACTTGGCGACATCATCAACTTTGCCATCAAAAACATCGATGTTATACGATGCGTCAACTTTCAACCAGTCTCTTTCGCAGGCAGAACCGAGCAGTGGGAAGTTCAGAAAGGAAGAATCACCATTCCAGAAGCCTTACATAAAATTGAGGAACAAACTGCTGGATTAATCAAGCTGCACGATTTCTACCCTGTCCCATGCGTGGTTCCCATTTCAGAATTCTTGGACGAGTACAAGAAGAAGCAGCACGTGGCATTTACAGTGCATCCTCACTGCGGAGCCGCCACCTACTTGTATGTGGAGAAGGGAAGGGCAACTCCCATCACTAAATTGGCGAATGTTGACTCATTCTTTAAGGCATTAAACAAAGCTGCAGAAGACATTCGACATAAGCATAGAACCCGAGCAAAACTGCGCTTAGGAGCGTCGGCGCTCAAGAATATTAGATTCAGAATTCTGCGCCAAGTCATGCCGGCTATTTTGCAGGGCAGTTACGAATCGCTTAGACCATTTCACTACAAGACGTTGATGATAGGGTTGATGCACTTCATGGACGCCTACAACTTCGACCTAGCAAGAGTTGAACGTTGCACAATCCACTACGGTTTTCCAGGTGGCAAAATAGTGCCCTTCTGCACAATGAACACGCTTCATCGCCAAAACTTAGAAAAGATGTATGCTGTTCCATTGACTCAGAAAACTAGGCGAAAAAAAGCAGAGTGAGAAAGCAATTTTAAGTTAGAAGGAATAATCAGCTTCAAAGGATTTGGAGGAAATACCATGTCTTTTGATGAGGTTAAATATTGTTGGATGGATGGCAAAATCATAGAGACCAAAGACGCGGTATGCTCGGTCATGAGCCCAACATTCTTGGGAATTTTTGAGGGAATAAAAGCATACGTTGAGGGAAACGTTCTAGGAGAAGGCAAACTCAACATTTTCAGATGGAACGCGCACATGGACAGATTCTGGAGATCCGCTAGGGTAAACGGCTTAAAAATCGAGTACACAGGGGATCAACTTCTGGAAGCTGTGAAGTCGTCTATGAAAGTAAATGATTTTAAGAAGAACGTTTACATTCAACCTCGCCTGTGGCCAAAGGAGAGAGGATTACCCTACAAGGCTTTTCACCTAATTGTGCCCACAACGCCTTTTCAAACGAGGCTTGGCAAAGACAACCCAGAGTTTCTCAAAAAACGCAGGTACATGGTCACGTCTTGGAGAAGGATAGCTTCAGATGCGTTGCCGCCTCAAGCCAAATGCTGGGCAAACTACGCCAACTCTGAGCTCGGAGCCAGAGAAGCCTTCAGGCTGGCATACGACGGATGCATATTCCTAGACCAGCATGGTTTTGTTTCTGAGAGTTCTGGAGCCTGCATCATGGGAGTCAAGGATGGAGTTTTGATCACTCCTCCAGTGTCCGCCTCGATTCTCGAGAGTGTGACCCGTTCCTCTTTCTTGACGTTCGCCAAGGACGACTTGGACATACCTGTCGAGGTGCAAGACATCACGAGGGTTGAACTCTATGGCATGGATGAACTATTTCTCTGTGGAACAGGGTTTGAGGTGACGCCAATCTTAAGCGTTGACGACCTAGATATTGGTGAGGCGTTTCCAGGACCATTGACAACAAGAATGGCTGAATACTATGCTGAGGTTTTAGCTGGCAACGTGAACAAATACAAAGAATGGCTCACACCAGTTTGGTAGCCCGGGGGAGATTCGAACATAAATCGACACTTTCACAGACGATTTCTAAGCATGCCACCTAAGTTTTGGAAATAATAGATGACTGGTCGTGTGGATATGTTTCAAGGTCGAGCGCCCAAAACACTGACAGCCAAATTCTACATAGGCAAAGAATTACAGAGGCTGAAGAGAATCTACGATAAAGCAGGGCTTAAAATGCTCTGCTAACCCATTTTTGATTCTTGCTTCATTCTTCTATTTCTGAGGTAATCCTTATAGGAGGCGACGCCTATATCAGACATGGAATATGTCCAAATCTAGACATAATGTGTACGAGTAGAACAGAAATACAGAAGGGATTTGCCATGTTAGGCCTCCTAGTTTTTGCTCTGTGGTTTTCCCTCGGCGCTTACGCTACTTGGTTCTTCGGAAAGGCTAAACAATATGTGGCGCTAAGTCCAAAAGAAGCCTATATTTTGTGGATGCTCCATAAACGAGAAGCCCAATGCAACTCACCAACCTACATTCACATAACCCAACCCAAGAAAGGCATCGTCGGCTTCAGATGCCACTGCAGCCACGAATACCTATCCAAACGCCCACTCGTCTAACACTGAATCTGCCTCGTTTTTAGCGGGATAATTCTTTCTCATACTCGAAATCTGAACACGCAATAAGACATAAACTTCGACTGTTTGCTGTCTTACTAAGGGCAAGTTATTGGTTGAGGTTTCGCGAATCGTTGTAAACCTTCTTTCCTTAGCAATAAACATAGGTTTGTTCTATTTTGCGATCAGGTTGTTGCTGATTTTCAAGGGTGGAAAAAAGGAAAAGCCTTGGCTCTACATCGCGCTTGCGGTGTTAGCCCTTGCAACAGGCTCCTCAATCTTCTCCCTATACTATATTCTGGAACTTCCAAGCTTTGTTCACCCCATCGGAGGCATAGTGCAAATGATAGGAGGCATTCTTCTTCTGATGGGATTGTTTAGAGAATATAAGAGTTGGACCCAAGTGAGGTGAAATCGGTAAGGCGGGGAGAGCTAAGACTTGAAGGAGGTTCTTGAAGAAAAGAAGGGTTTCTTCCTGGATTTCGAGATGTTTGCTGAAATGAAGAAGGCGCTTGAGGGAACGTTCTCTTCAGGTGCGTTGGTCATAATCGCTACTATGGCGAAGCCGTGTGGGCAAAGAATGTGCAAAGAACTGATGCAAAATGCGGAGACAAAGGAGGAAGCGCTAAACAAACTTTCGGAGATTGTTAGTGAACAGAATTGGGGAGAACTCTCTTTCCTAAATGTGGATTTTCGGAGAGGCTTAGGAAAAGCTGTAGTCAAAAACTCGTTTGAAGCAAGAAAAAGTCACTCAAAGGGTCCATGCTGCCATTTTTTCGCAAACTTCCTTGCAGGCTTCATATCTGAACTGTTCGCCAAAAACACCGTAGTTAAGGAAGAAGAATGCGCTGGAAAGGGAAACGGACACTGTGAGTTTCGATTCTAAGACTTATTTATGTCCCTTTGTCTGATTTTCGCTTTCTCACTTTTCTATATAGAGATTAAGAAATGTTTTAGTGGCATGCTTAGAAATCGCCGACGCTGGTTCAAAATATATCAGCGTCGGAAAAAATTAAGCATGGAAACCGTGCAATTTTCTGGCTCCTTTACGGAAAATAAACTCAAATCAAGCTTATTTGAATGGTAGCCCGGGGGAGATTCGAACTCCCGTCGACGGGTCCAAAGCCCGCCATGCTTGTCCACTACACTACCGGGCTTGTTGGTTTTTGTACGAGAGTTTGTCTTGTTTCTGTGGTTTTAGTCTTTCGTAATAACTTTTGTTCTTGGCAGTCGAAAATCTGCGAATTTATGATTTGAGTTCTGGTCCACGTTGCTCAACCAAGTATGGCAAACGCGTTCTAAATGCTACTATTTTGTCGTTAAATCTTTCAAGGTACGCTAGCATGGTTTTTTTGCCGCGTTCAGTTAGGGCAAAAACTGGTATGGTGACACCCAATTGCATAAGCGCTTTCGGACCTATCTGTTCACGGATTATTTTTGAGGCACTGGCGGTCACAATGTCAGCGTTAGCAATGTATCTCACATCTTTTTCACTTATGCACGTGTTGCACACAGAGAAAACAGTGGCTTCAACTCCTAACTTCTTCTCTAGTAAATGAATTGAGGTTATTTGCTTCGCTTGAAAGCCAGCTACAGTTACAGCTATTTTCTTGAAGCCCCTCCCAGCCGCTTTTTTAACACCTTCAGCTTGGTCGATTTTTGCTGTGGTTGAGTTAAGCACTAAACCCTTGTTCTTTCTGATGTGCTGGATTATTTCTTGAATTGGAGAAGTCTTGATTATGCCTGTCAAATGAGCTCCGATGCCCTGAACCAACGAAGGATTCGATGTTATCACTGTGCCTGCGCCTTCACACACCACAACTGCGCAGTCTAGCAATTTGTTTTCCATACAGGTTTTTATGACTTCTGAAGCGCCATACGGAACAACTATGGTGTCGTCGAAGACTCGATGCTCACAGCAGAAGCCGTAGGTCTGCATCTTAGTTTCAACCGTCTTTTTAACCGCTTCTTTGTCGATTTCCTTCATTTTATAGAGCGATTCATGTAAGGGACAATGAAGAATTCTGGGCTCATCCAGAACCAAAACTTTGTTGTCGCATATTCGCACTCTTGCGCCACAGCACTGGATCATGTGCTCGCATTTCACCATACTTCTGCCCCCAACCTTACAACATGTTAGTTAAAGGGCTCTTAAAAACATGGATTTTCAATATAGAAGACTGTTTCGGAAAGCTTTATAACATTCGGATGCTTCTTTCTGCCGATTCCTCGCCATGGAGAATAAGGTCTTGCAGATACTAAGAGAAACAAAAGGCTTACAAACGCTCTATCAACTTAAAGACGATGACTTAGGCAAGGTACTAGGTGAAGCGGTTATTTCTGAATCCGAAAACCAAGTCCGTTTGCACGGCATCTTTGTTCAACCTGAGCATAGGGGAAGGGGCTACGGCGAGGCCTTGATGCAAGCGGTTCTAAGCTGCAGCGAGGCCAAGCTATTGACCTTGTGCACTGGACTAGGTAATGTTTCATTCTTTAGGCGCTTTGGGTTTGAAGTAACCGAAGTTGGCGACAGCTTGGTTTTCATGGAAAGAAGGCTGTAGGCTTTCGCTTCTAACGGAAAGGATTATTGCTTATTACCTACATTTTCACTTTGAAGGCGTCGCTTTGGGAGTCAACTTAACCCCAATTATGATTAAGAAGATTCTGAGCCTTGAAGACCTGAAAGGCAAGAGTCTAGCGGTTGACGCTCAAAACTACCTCTACCAGTTCTTGTCTCTCATCCGCATGCAAGATGGAACTCCATTGCAAGATTCACATGGAAACGTTACGTCTCATCTGGCTGGGCTTATGTTTCGTTCCACAAGGCTAATTCATGACTATGACATCTCTTTGATGTTTGTTTTTGATGGTCAACCACCTAAGCTTAAGCATCACGAAATTCTGAAGAGGCGGGAGATGCGGGAAAGGGCAACGCAGGAGTGGCAGACGGCGTTAAAGGCTGGTGATTATGCAACTGCTTTTTCAAAGGCTGTTATGAGTAGTCATTTAACTCGTTCTATGGTTGAGGATTCTAAACAGTTGCTTCAGTTTTTGGGGATTCCTTTTGTTCAGGCGCCTAGTGAGGCTGAGGCTCAGACAGCCTACATGGCTTTGAGAGGGGATGTTTGGGCTGCGAGTAGTAAGGATTATGACTCGTTGTTGTTTGGGACGCCTCGTTTGTTGCGTTATTTGACGATTTCTGGGCGTGAGTTTCTGCCGAGCAAGGGGGTTAGTAGACCTTTGAAGCCTGAGCTCATTGAGTTGGATAGGTTTCTCTGTTGTTATGAGATTTCCAGAGAGCAGCTGGTTGATGTGGCTTTTTTGATTGGTACTGATTTTAATGAAGGTGTTAGGGGAATTGGACCCAAGACTGCGCTTAGTCTTATCAAAAATTATGGCATGATTGAGAATCTGCCTAATGATGTACGAGTGAAGCTTGAAGGTCAAAATTATGAAGAGGTCAGGAAGTTCTTTTTGAAGCCCATGTTTACGAGTGATTATTCACTTGGGTATGGTGAGTTGAGGGAAGATGAGTTGTTTAATTTTTTATGTGGTGAGCGCGATTTTTCCCGTGAGAGGGTGGAAAACGTAGTTAAAAGAATGAGAGCGTTTTATGCTGGTAGGAAGCAAAGTGAGCTTGAAAAGTGGTTTAAACGGGGATAGATGAAATGCAAGGTTCTGTTAGTTTCTGTGCACACGCAAACACAGAAAATGTTTTCAGCACACAAATAACTAAACCATACATTTGGTTGCGATGAGGGCAAACGTGCAGGCTAGACACTGAAAAAGGATGATTGAAGACTCGGGTACCCAAGCAACCACAAAACATCATTTAAACATAAATAAGAGAACAAAACCATTCATATCAACATCTCTCTAAAGAGGCACACACAACACATGTACGTTGTGTTCATAATAGGAACAGCAGGCTCAGGAAAATCCCTCCTAACAGCAGCATTCACAGATTGGTTGAGACTATCGAAACAAAACGTCATAGCAGTTAACCTTGACCCAGGCGTTTTGACCTTACCATACACACCCGACATTGACATACGAGACTACATCAAAATCGAACAATTAATGACCCAATACCAACTCGGACCAAACGGCGCCCTCATAATGGCAGCTGACCTCATCGCAGAAGAAACAGAACGCCTAGGCGAAGAAATAGCCACCTTCAACCCAGACATCGCATTAATAGACACACCAGGACAAATGGAATTGTTCGCTTTCCGAGCCAGCGGACCCTACATAGCAAACGAACTCACCAAAGAACCAAAAGCCCTCGTGTACCTCTTCGACTCAATCTTTTCTTCTAATCCTCTCAACTACGTCTCAAACGTTTTCCTCGCAACTGCAGTCTACAACCGATTCTTCATCCCTCAAATCCACATACTGTCAAAAAGCGACCTGCTTCCTCCAGAAGACATGAACCGCATAGTCGATTGGTCAGCCAACCCCACAGCGCTCGAAACAGCCATAGAAGAAAAACTCACAGGAACACGACGCCTCCTCAGCCGAGACGTGATTCACGCTGTCTATCGCCTAGGCTTAAAATTTCTGTTAATCCCAGTGTCAGCGAAAACCAACGAAGGCTTCATCAACTTGAATGCCACATTAGAACGAATCTTAGCCGGCGGAGAAAAATTCACACCCTAAACTTATGCTCTTTAAGCTCCGTCGTTGTTGATTAGAGTCCAAGCTGCAGCCAACGCACCACATTCAGCTTTACTCCAGGTGTCAGCGCTTCCAACAACCACTGCATCTTTTTCTCTAAGCTTCAAATTCGCTGTGATTTGACGAAAGGCAACTGGGAAATCTTGGCTCACATCCTTGCTTACATTTGGCATAACCAATTTTTTACCATCATAGACCAAGGTTGTTGCGCCCTTCGCTCCAGCTATTACTGCAGCATCACGCTGTTCTACACCCGTAAGGATGCGGTCTCCGCCTCCTCTTATCTGAACCGCTACATTGCATTCGGCCAACGCCAACTCATTCTTTTTCAAATTGATTTTCTGAGGAAAAATTGACTCCAACTCTCTCCAAATCTTCTCTCCCTTCTTTGTGAGTGAGCAACCTTTTTTAGAAACAGAGATTAATTGGGCGCTTCTTAACCGTGCAATCAAGGTGCGAGTTGCACCCTCACCTATTCTTAACTCTTGGGATAGCTTGCCTCTGCCCATTTGTTCAGTTTTCGCAACGAGTTCCAAACCCTTTAATAAGTGATAGATTGAAAAGGAGGGATAAGGACCAGGCGCCTTTTCCTTCAGCAAACCTTCTAAAAATTTTTTTAACACTCTTTTGCTCCATTTAACAAGCTTTTTGCTACTTGCTTGCGGTTTCGATGTGCCTCTTTATAATGTTGAGGGCTGCTGTGGCTGCTTGCCCAACGCTCACGGCAATTTGATACTTTCTGCTACAAGTTGCGTCTCCTGCTGCGTAGACTCCGTCGAGGTTTGTCTGCGTCTGAGGGTCGACCATTATGCAACCCGTCGTGTCTGTTTTCACACCAGCATTTGTCAACATCTGAGTCACAGGCGTTTTCTCACCAGAAATGAAAACTCCTTTAACATCTACATCAAACTCCTCATCCGTGTCTAATGCTTTGACTTTGACCTTTTCAACCACTTGCTTACCAATTATCTGAGTCACTTCATGTTTTGCCCAAAGCTGCACATTTCCCTTAGAAAGCAACTTTTCTAAACTTTCAGGCTTATAATGCGGCGTCAAGCTATTTGGTATAAAATGTATTTTGTTGACAAGTTCGGAAAGGTAGAGTCCGTCTAAAATTGTATCTTCGTCTTCGCCTATTAAGGCTACGTTTTTGCCTTTGAAAAGAGTTCCGTCGCATATGGGACAATAGGAAACGCCCATTCCGAGCAGTTCTCTTGCGCCAGATATTTCAAGTCGTTTTCTTTGAACCCCTATGGTTAAAAGAACAGCTCGAGCACGGTACTCTTTGTCTCGTGTCCATACAATTTTTGGGTCGCTCTGCAATTCAAAGCGAACGGCTCTGGCTGGATGCAGAATCTTTGTTCCATTTGCTTCAGCTTGTTGTGTCATTCGTTCAGCAAGTTCTATGCCTGTCACAGAGGGAAAACCAGGGTAGTTCTCAATAAGTTTCACGTCGTTGAGTCTGCCGCCTTTTTTTTCTGCCTCAAGAACCAGAGTTTTCATGTTGGCTCTGGATAGATAAATGGCGCCTGTTAACCCAGCTGGACCAGCGCCTATCACTAAGGCGTCGTAAACGGGTTCGAGTTCTTTAAAAGAGAAACCATTGATTTTTTGACTTGTCAATCGACTCACACATACACTGTAAGAGATTTCTCCTATGAGTTTATTTTGTTTTTGAAAGCTTGGTTTTTCCACCTCTCATCTGCACCAGTTCTGTTATCTGTATAAGTGCCTTGCTGACTCTGTTCTTGGCTGTGATGGAGTCTTCAGCTACGGTGGAAAAATGCAGTTCTAAATGCGGTTTGCCCTCTCCAGTGCGGCTTGGATGCGACTTAACATAAACGAAGGGGTTGTCGTGCATGACTTGGTCAATCAGGGGCGCCATGTCTGACTCCATGATTTTGTCAACACCGATGCTTGTTTCATAGAAAGTAACGTCGCCAGCAGCCTTCTTCAATAAAGGCATAACAGATTCGGCAAATATTGCTTCCATTTCTGATGGAACTCCTGGCAAAGCAATGATTGTTACATCATTAGGTTTTATTATTACTCCTGGAGCTGTTCCAACTGGATTTGACAACGGAATGGAGTCTGTAGGTAGCTTAGCCATCTTAACACGTGGTGGAGTTAACTCTACTTTTTCTATTCTGCCTTCTTTGACGTATCTGCGATACTTTTCTTCCACCATTTTGAGTGCTTCTTGATTAACCTTAAGTAGGCGGTTCACTGCTTTTGCAATGCCTTCTAATGTTTTGTCGTCGAATGTTGGACCTAACCCTCCAGTTGTTAGAATGAATTTTGGCTTGCGTCGAACAGCCTCTATTATGGCTGCAGAAATTTCCTCCACGCTGTCTCCGATAATCGTTACACGGCTGACGTTTAAGCCTAGGGTTGTGATTCTTTTGGCAAGCCATTGGGCGTTGGTGTTCACAATTTTGCCTATGAGAAGCTCATTTCCGACGCAGATGATTTCAATTTGCTGGGTCATTAATGGTCACGTCTGCCTGAAACTAAGCTATTACTGAGTATTAGGGATAATAACTGCTTTGCTTTTTCCTTAACCTGGATGGGGCATTGGATTGGATGGGGGTTTAGGCGCTGGATTAGGCATCAAATTCATTGCTCTTCTCTTCTTCACTATCAAAACCGCTGCTGCAACGACTACTATCACTGGAACCAAAATCAATAGTATCATAGTTATTGGTAAACCAGAGGTTTCGGATCCTACTCCTAGGGCTTCTGGGCTGACAATTATTTGCGTTTGTTCTGCTCCATCAAGGTATCCGCTTTTCGCCGCTGTTGCCGTGATGGTGACGTTTAATTGCGTTGCAGTTTGGGGTGCCGTGAAAGTGCATTTGAAGGTGCCATTTGAGTCGGTGATTCCACTGTGAGCTGTTAAGTTTCCTATACTAGACGAAATTTCTACTGTAGCATTCGGGATTGGATTTGCGTTGTATGTCACATAGACAGTCACGTTTGAGGTTGCGGAAGGCTGTATAATACTTAAGCTTGCTGTAACTTGAACCGTGAGAGACGGAGCTCCTTGTTGTAAAACTTCTAAGTCTTCATAGTCAGAGCCGTCTGCGTAGCCACTTTTGGATGCTGTTGCAGTTATTTTAACGTTGGTTTGTTGGGTTACGTTTGGAGCTGTGAACGTGGTGCTGAACTCACCTGCAGAGTTTGTGTATCCTGATGCTTGAGTGAAATTGCCTCCTTTATTTGAGACTAGTTTGACGCTAGCGTTCTGCATTGCTGTTGTTCCGTTAGTTACTTGCACGGTCAACGAGACTTGTCCTTCAGACCTGACATTGGAACGGTTAAGAGATAGAGAGACACTTAGTGGTGGAAGTTGTATGGCTGTTATTGTTAAGATTGCATTGTTTGTGCTGACGACGCCGAAGTCATCCATGACCTTCAGGTTTGCCTCGTATACGCCTGCCAACGTATAATTGTGCATAAAGACTGACAGAGTGGTCCAGTCGCTGTTGCTTCCGTCTCCGAAATCAAAGAAGTACTTGTCGACCCGTGTGTCATCGCTTGAGGTAGAGCCATCAAACGTAACGGGCTGATTAAGTGCCACTGTGGTTTTGTCAGACACAAGTCTCGCTGTAGGACGTTCATTGACGTAACCGCTTGGCGCAGTTAAGAAAGGTATGAAATCAAGATTAACTCCGTCTCCATTGACTGGGTTGCCTTTTCCGGAGGGATTCAAGGATACGTGATAAGGTCCACTTGAGTCACCCCAATAGTTTCGTTCGGCGTCTACTGTTGCGCCCAGTGACACGTTCATGCCATACGTGTTACTGTAGATGTCGTTGTAGTTGGCAAAGTTATCTGTTGCCCGTTCAAATAGAACTCCAAAATTGCTGTAAGAGATGGAGTTGCGAGTTATGTTAAGGCTTTCCCTAGCCTTCAAAATTGAGAGAAGAGGCGTTGCGTACAAGGGCCAAGTGCTGGTCTGTCCAGACTCATAGATTCCTTTCGGATTTGCTGACAAGGTGTTGCCCAAAATGGTTGCGTGCACAGAGGCGTTTGCTTCAGCCCACTGTGTTATTTGACGCATGTACCAGGTGTCAAACCAGTTTTGAGCCTCGGAGAATACGCGTACTCCATTGTTTGTGTTTGACTTTATTATGTTGTTTGACGCTGTGACATCATAAATTGAGGCGTTAGCCCGAGCTTTCACATTATAATAATACGAAGCGTTTGCGATAGATTGACTGTGTAAAAAGATTCCATCTCTGTTGCTGCTTATGTTATTTTCTGAAACTATAACATTGTGTATCTGAGCAATAGCGTTTGGGTAATCTAGGTCCTTTTTTGCTTCTGCGCAAGCGTACGCGTTAATGTATACTCCGTTCTCTGTGTTGGAAGACACCTCGTTGTTGCTTATGCTTATTCCTGATGTTGAGTGTTTTAGGAGTATGCCGTTTTGGTTTGAACGAATCGTGTTTTGTTTTATTGAAGCTACATTTGTGCCCGTGGCGTAGATTCCGTTTAGTGAGTTCTCGCTTATGCGACAGTTTTTGATTTCTGCGTTGCCGTTTTCTATGGTTATTCCGTTTGTTGCGAATCTTACAGTTGAGTAGACCATTGTTGACTGCTGTGTTCCGTTGAATTTTATGGTGTTCCAATCTCCAGCCTGAGGTTGCATCTTGTTGGAGGTGAAGGTTATCATTTTGTCTGATGTGCCAATTGCTGAAAGTTTTCCCTCCACAGCTAATACGAAGTTTCCGCCAAATCGCACTTCAACCCCAGGCATTATGGTCAATGTGACACCTGGGTCAACGATTAAGTCTTTAGCTAATATGTAGGGGCTGTCGGTTAGGGTCCATGTGGTGTCTTGGGAAATGTGCCCTTCCACATAGGTGGCGTTTACGCTAATGATGGAGAGTCTATTGATAATCGACAACATACATAATAAAGTGATTGCGATGAACGAGAGAAACTTAGATTGTTTTTTCATGAGCCTTCATCTATATTGTAGGCTCGTTGAAAGCGTCCTTAAGTATTATGAATCTAGAATATGTTTTGAGGATAGCTGGTTAGAATATTATTAAGAAGCATGTTACCTATTGAAACGTTAAACGCTGCGCTTTCGTTGAAGTTATTTTTTCTTGTTGCTAAGCCACCATTTAAGGTATTCTCGGCGTTGTTTTTGCTTTTGTTCCTCTTCTGTCTCGCTTGAAGGTCGCATCTGTTCACGCAGCTCTATGAGTTCTTGATGTGTTAGTGATAGGCCGCAGCTTTTGCAGGCGTAGCGTTTAGTGGTCGGTGTGTATTGCATTTGGCCTCCGCATTCTGGGCAGTAGGGCATGATGTTTTTCGCCTTTGTTGTTCTGTTGATATGGTTTGAGTCTTGAACAAATACCTTTTGGTTTGTAGAAGGAAAGGTGCGTGTGTGCGCTAAGGTGACCTAGCCCCTCTATTAGGATCCAAATAGGCTGATGGCTTTGTGAGTTATCTTTTTTTTCGTTTTTTGTAGAGTATCAGTGTGTGTCCTCGCAAGTCTATTAGGGTTGAGTTTGTCTGTGTGGCTATGTTTGTGGCTGTGTCTTTTGCGTCTTGCTCTTTGAGAGCTGTCTTATGTATCTTTGCCTTCACAACCTCGTGTTGTTCTAGTTGTCGGTTGATTTCGTTGATTATCCTTTGCGTTGCGCCTTCTTTTCCAACCCAAACTGTGGGTTTCTGCGCGCTCCATTCTCTTTTTATTCGACGTTTCATTCCAGATGTTATCATCTTGTTTTTTCCTCTCTCTTCTTTCTGCTCTTACTCTTCAATGGTATACGCGTGGTTTTGCCGCAGACTAGGCAGGTGAAAGCCATGTGGGGTTCTCTTCTCTGCTGAACACGGACACGACAGTTGACGCCAGGATAGATAAAGCTTTTACAGTGCCTACAAACCATGCGCCTATATTCTGTGGGCAGCCTCAACTTGGTTCTCATCGCGATTCTTCGGGCAATAGTAACGTAACGCTGAGCCAACTCGGGTTCTTCTCGAATATTCTCCTTAGCTAAACGAAACAGTGTGTGAATTCGCTGCAATGCTGTTCGTCGAGTTTCATTCATGTTTGGATTTTTCCTCTCGAGTGCTCTTTCTTGCAACTACGTGCAGATGCCCGCCATAGCCGACTATGTCTGTGTTTTCACAAAATCTTAATTCTATTTCCAATAGTTTTTTGGTTTTTTCCCTATCTTGAAATATGGAGCTTGTTTCGGGTCTGCCTAGAAACATTATTGGTTTGCCCATAATTTTGACTATTTTAAATCCGTGTTTGGTGAATAAACGGCGTAGGTCTTTTGGTGTGAATGCCCAGCAGTTAAAGCCCCAAGCTTTCGCGTACATTCTTTTCTCTTTGAAAACTTTGAGAACTTCGTCTAGGTTGACTTGTTCTGAGTTGAGCATTCTGCGCAAGAATGCAAAGAGGCTGTCGACTCCAGCCGCAATGCAACGGTTTGGCTTCAGAACCCGTGATAACTCTTTCACAGCCCTTTCTGGGCTGCCACAGTATGAGAGGGGGTCGCCTTCGGCTAAGATAAACTCGAAGTAGTTGTTTAGAAATGGTATGCGGCAGATGTCTCCTTGGACCAGAGAAACCGAGTTCTCTAGGTTTTCTTGCTTAAGCCTTTCCCGCGCTACCTTTAGCATGTCTTTTGATATGTCACAAACAATTACCTTCAAACCCTTCTTGGCCATCGGAACCGACCATTTGCCAGTTCCGCCGCCAGCGTCGAGAACTATGCCTTCTCTTTTTGGGAGGTAGGGTTCAATGTAATGCCACGTGATTTTATCGTAGACTTCTTTATAGTAAGGGTTCTCATACTCTTTATCATATTGGGTGGCTGTCTTTCTATAGAAAGACATCACATTTGACGATTGTTCCGCAGCCAATTGACAACACCATATTTGCATCAGCTTTTTATGGAAATAGCCTTTTCTCATATTGACGAAGGATAAACTTGCTGAATCTCATCTTGGCTGAATCAGCCTTAGAGACTATTCCTGAAAAATTGTGGAAGCATCCATCTGTTCAGAAGTACGCTAAACTACGTCGCAAACATCCCTGTTCTGTCTTGCTCGACCGTTCTTATCATCACAGAATCATGAAATCTCTGGAGCACAGTGAGAAACGAGGTCGCCCCGACATCGTTCACTTCGCCCTCCTCGAGGCTTTAGGCTCACCCCTCAACAAAGAAGGACTTCTCCAAGTTTATGTGCATACCTTCAATGACTATGTGATAACGGTTAATCCTCAAACACGTCTACCCAAAAACTATGACCGCTTTGTAGGTTTGATAGAACAGCTGTTCGAGTACCAACGGGTTCCACCTCAACAGCCCCAGACCGCATTGCTCACATTGGAACGTAAAAATTTGACGCAGCTGATTGACGAAATCAAGCCGTCTTACGTTTTGGCTTTTAGCAGAACAGGGAAGCCATGCACGTTGGAACAGGCAATTTCTAAGCTGATAAACGAAAAGAAGCTTTTACTTATTGTGGGAGGCTTTCCACGAGGACACTTTTCAAAGGCAACCCTGACATTAGCAAATGAAACAGTCTGCATCGACCCAGATATGCTGGAGGCTTGGACAGTAACTTCTAGAGCCATTTACGAATACGAGCGCACATTCTCGGTTTCAAAAAAGAGGCTTAAACAATAATATAACATTGGATGCAGTTAAGCGTAGTTTCTTGTCTCATTTTGTCAAAGCAACAGAGACGATGCCGACTAAAACGAAGGCTCCGCCCAGAACAAAGAGAGGGCTTGGAACCTGAGTGAATATGGCAATGCCTAACAAAGTGGCTCCAATAGGTTCAAGCAAAGCCATGGCTGCTGTCTCAAACGACTTGAGGCTAGAAAGAGACGAAAAGTAGAAGGTGTGTGCCAGAGCCGTGGGCAGCAATCCTAGTCCGATAAGCGCCAAAATCAAATGCGGTTGCATTGGTAGGGTGAATTGAGAACGTGATGTGACACCCCAGGCTAAGACTGTGAAGGCTGAGATGACGTAGATAGTCAACATCAGATTCAGCAGCGATAACTTTCGTCTTATATCTCGACCGTAGCTGAGGTAGAAAGCCTCTACAACAGCTGCAAGTGTGGCTTCTAGGTCTCCTTGCAAGTTTAAGGTCCATGTTCTTGATGAGGCGTCTCCGAAGGCGATAACGCTTACGCCCAAAAAAGACACCAGAATGCCCATAACCGCGAGACGAGATGGTTTTAGTTTGAAGACAAGCGATGACACAAACATTGACCAGATTGGGGTGGTGTTTACTAAAACAGTGGCGTTCAAGATAGTAGTATTTAACACAGCAGAAACGAATAGTATGAAGTGTAAACCCAGTAGAATCCCAAGAACCAGAATCCGAGAAAGATTCTTTCTGAGCAGGTTCTGAGCGACAGGCCTTTTCAAAACAATTAGTAGGAACGCCAAAAACGTAGAGGCAATTATCAGACGCCAAAGAGCTATGGAGAAGACGCTGAGCCCGCTTAAAAGGCGTATAAATATGGCTGCAGTGCCGAAGAGTCCGCCTGCTGTGATACCCTCTAAAAGTGCTATCTTTCTGTCCCTCTTAGACTTGTCACCTATCAACGGGTTTCGCCTACTTTCTTTTGGAGCTCACTATGACTGGAACTTCAGACAGAGACTGCACCACATAATCTGCATGAAATCGTGGCACGTTTGATTGGTCTCTGTTCACTATGATTGACAATCCCCCCGCTTTTTCTGCTGCTATGGCGTCGTGTTCTAAGTCGCCGACCAAAAGGAAGCGTTTCCCTTCAAGCCTTTTAAGAGCGAGCAACACTCCTTCTGGGTCAGGTTTCAACTTTTCTACATCCTCTCGTGTGACAACCACGTTGAAGTAATTTTTTAAACCATGCATGGAGAAATAATGATTTACCGCTTTCTTCGAAGTGTTTGTTACAAGTCCCATTCGACAACTAAGCGCCTTTAGTTGACGCAGTGTGTTAAGAGTTTCGGGGAAAACTCTAGAGCTTTTTGCAGCGCTCAATTCATAGCATCTTAAAAATTTTTCTATTTCCAGCAGAAATTGCTTAAATCTTGCCTGACCGAAATTCTTCTTGGCATAGTCCAATGCTTTGTTGCGCATTACAGTAGACCGCACATCTCCTTCTATTACTAAGGGTGGTATGCCTAACTCTAACAATTTCTTTCTTGTTTCACGTCTGAAAAGCAAAACGTGGTCGGGTTGCTCCCACTCTGTTCGAACAAGCGTGCCTTCCAAGTCAAACAACACGATGACCATGGTTGAAACGCTCTGTTTAGCTCTTTTGCGTCTTAAGGTATGAGAAAGATGCTCTAAAGCCTAAATACTGTTTCTATACTTAACCTTCAGAAAGCAGAGGACAAAAACATCAACATAAACTAAAAGTGAAAGAAGGGAAAAATAATGTCGGAAATTGGAAAAAAGCTTCATTTAAGCAGACTAACAGACCAAAAAACTGGAAAAACAGTCATCATAGCGTTTGACCACGGATTTGAACATGGACCTGCAGATTTCCCAGAGAAGGTCTTAGACCCCAAGGCTGTTGTGAAGGCAGCTGCAGAAGGAGGAGCCAACGGCATCATGATGCATAAAGGCATAGCTAAACATGCTTCTGAAGAGTGGGTAGGCAAAATCCCGCTCATTCTCAAAGTCACAGGCAGAACGAGACTGGTGTCTGAAGAATTAGCCATACAAGCACACGTGGCTTCAGTTGAAGACGCAGTTAGTTTGGGCGCTGACGGTGTCGCTGTCACAATTTATGTTGGCTCCAACAACGAACCAAAAATGCTTGAAGATTTTGGTAGAGTGGAGACTCGGTGCCGTCAACTTGGCATGCCCATACTAGCCCTAATGTATCCTAGAGGACCAAGCATCAAAGACAGATACAATGTAGACTACGTGAAATACGCCGCTCATTTAGGCGCGGAACTAGGAGCGGACATAGTTAAAACCTACTACACTGGAAGCGTCGACACATTCCGTGAAGTCGTTAAATCATGCCATGTACCCGTTGTAGCCGCAGGCGGTCCACGGAAAGAAACAGCCGAAGAAGCATTAAAAATGGTAGAAGAAGTCATGGAAGCAGGCGCCATCGGAGTCACAATAGGAAGAAACGTTTGGGGACACCCTGACCCAGTAGGCATGACCAAAGCAATTCGTAGAATAGTGATGCAAAACGCAAACGTGAAAGAGGCGCTGAAAGAAGTTCGCATCCATGCAAAACGCAAGTAAAGGCTAAGACACTTTCCGAAGACTCTCAATTAGTGCAGTCAATTTAGGCTCTACTTTAACCAAATCCGTACTGGTTATTATTCCAACGAGTTTTTCGTCGCTAACAACTGGTAGCTTTTTGATTCTCTTTCGAGACATGAGTTTAGCTGCTTCCTCTAAACTGGCGTCTTCGTTTATGGTAACTACCGGAGCTGACATGATTTCGATGGCTTTGAGGGCGTCTATGGGAATGCGGGGCTGAACAACTTTGGACACAATGTCTTTATGAGTAACTATGCCCACTGGACGCTCTTCTTAAACAACTATGACACTGCTTATATCAAACTTGTTCATGGTAGCCACAACTTCTTGAACACTAGTGTCCCGTCTTACCACCCTTGGGTTCTTGGTCATCACATCTCGAACCAAAACTAGTCCTGCCATAACAAATCAAAACCCCTGTTTGGCTTGAGTGAACACTAATCTATTGTTGAAGGTTTTAGTCTTTTCGTTTAAGAAACGCCATAAGTTTAGGCATCAGTTCCCAACCATGCGCCAGAACACCCAAACTTCCCCGTTTGCACTCTTTTTCAGAGAACTTTTCCACCTTGTCGCCTTTAATATCGTTACCCGAAATGAGCAAAGGAACAGGGTCGTCGCTGTGCGCACCTAACTTACAAGGCGTGGAATGGTCCGCTGTGACACAAACAACAAAGTCGTCTAGGTTTATTTTTGGTAAAAGTTCCCCAAAGAAATGTTTGTCTAAAGTTGCTATCATTTGAGTTTTCAACTGATACTTTCCGTCGTGAGCTGGTTCGTCGGGACCCTTAATGTGAACGTAGAAGCAGTCGTAGGAAGGCAGAAATTCAATCAATTTCCTGGCACGCAGCAAACAGTCATGTTTAAGGTCTCTAGAAGGTGGCGGAAGGTCAACGAGATGCATACCTGCGAGTTTTGAGATGCCTCTTTCAACTGGCATGTCGGCTAGACAAGCAAACCGCACATTGTATTTTTCGTTTATGTTGAAGAAGTTGGGTAAACGGTGTCCTGCGTCACGAGTCAATATCAAATTAGCTTTAAACTTGCCTTCTACAACCCGCTTTTTGTTTACCTTGTGGCTTTCCAAGACCTTGTTTGATTTTTCCACAAACTCGTTCACGAGAGTTGCTGAAATCTTGGCTTCATCGCTGCTGTCCAAGGGTTCGCATTTTTGGGCAACCATTTCAACCTTCTTTGCGACTACACCAATGTCTTCTATTTTGGTGTAGGCTGGGTCAGTATTGGAGATTTTACTTGAAAGAGGTTTATCTCGGCTTTTGATAACCAAGACGGCTCTGTGTCCAACAGTGCTCCGAAACTCAAAACGCGCTGGATAAGTTTCTAGTCTTAATTTTTTGTTTATGGCTTGACTCAGCGCCACTCCTTCTTCCGCTGTTAAGTCTCTTCCAGCTCTTCGGTCGATTATTTCTTTGCCATGACCTAGCGTTGCGAAGTTGCAGCGAATGGCGAGGTCTCCGTTTTTCATGGAAATGCCTGCTCCTATGGCTTCGAGGATGCCTCTGCCCGTTGAGTATTTGAATGGGTCGTAACCGAGAATGGATATGACTGCTACGTCGCTTTCGGGCGCTATTCCTTTACTAACCGTGTACATTAGGCCAGTTTTCCCGTTTTTGGCTAACTTGTCCATGTTCGGTGTTTCTGCAGCGCTTAATGGAGTTTTATTTCCAAGTTCTTCGATGGGAAGGTCGCCCATGCCGTCAACGACCACGTATATCAGCTTCAAGTCAACGCATCTCCTCTGCCTAGCAAGCCTTGCTTCTGAAAGTTCATCTGTTTACTTGAGGAGGCTTTTACAGATTAAAAGAATTGCTCAACGTCAGCGAATGAGTAATTTGAAGCAGCTTAAAGTGAATAAACATGACCGTTGGGAAGGAGAGGGGGTTTCGTTTTCTCTTTGAGAGAGAAAGGAGAAAAGTAAGTTTGCTTCATCAACCCCCAAATATGATTGACTTAAAAGAGGAATATAGACATATAGGTTAGAACCATCGTGTCCTGTTATAGCAAGTTGACTTTTGTCAGATAGGTTTAGTCATGGAAGGAGACCTGCATTTCTCAGCTTCTATCTAAGAAACGACTGAAAAAAGACATGACGATTGCCAAAACAAACATGCTATGTTTATAAGCGAGAGCTCGCAGTAAGTGTAAGACCATTCAATAATGATAACAACATTCAAAATTTGAGGAGAAGGAGAGCGCGGTGACAAATGGACCTAACATGGCTTGCTTTGGCAGTCGGAGTCCTTGCCATGTTCGTTGTCACTTACTTAACGTGGTCCATCGGCAAAGAAGATGTCGGAACGCCGCAAATGGGTGAAATCGCAGGTTACATTCTGGAAGGCGCAAAAGCTTTCATAAAGAGGCAATATAGAACCATCACGATTTTTGTTGGGTTGATGTTTATCCCATTAGCTATATTCTTTAGAGACCTTAGAGTGATTATTGCTTTCGTGTTTGGCGCATCTCTTTCTCTTCTAGCCGCCTACATCGGATTGCGAGTTGCCTTGAAAGCTAACGTAAGAACAGCCAACGCTGCAAGGACTTCCTCAACCAAGGCGTTCACGCTTGCTTTCAAAGGTGGAAGCGTAATGGGTCTTTCAGTTGTTGGACTCAGCCTGCTAGGTGTTAGCTTGCTTCTCTGGCTTTTTCAAGACCCAAATCTAATCGTGGGCTTCGGCTTCGGAGCCAGCTTGGCAGCTCTATTTGCACAACTAGGCGGAGGCATATTCACTAAAGCAGCAGACATAGGCGCAGACTTAGTTGGAAAGATAGAACAACGCATTCCAGAAGATGACCCACGCAATCCAGCAGTAATCGCAGACCAAGTAGGAGACAATGTGGGCGACTGCGCAGGAAGAGGATCCGACCTGTTTGAATCCATAAGTGACGACTACATTACTGCAATGCTTTTGGGCACTTTGCTGCTCACCCCACTGGGAGTAAACGTTTTGATGTTTCCTCTAATTTTAGGGGCTTCAGGAATTTTGGCAACCATAGTTGGAGTTTTCGTTATTCGGGGATGGAGCAAAGTTAGACCCATCGTGTCTTTCAACATCGGTCTCCTCATCACTTCTATCTTATGCGTCTTAGGCGCTTTTCTGTCATCTATAACGTTGCTAAATGACGTAACTATATTCTACGCTGTAGTGAGCGGTTTAGTAGCAAGTCTAGCAGTTGGCTTAGCTGTGCAATACTACATTGGAATCAATGGCAGACCAGTCAGAAAAATAGCAGAATCTTCTGAACGAGGAGCAGCCATCAACATTATCACTGGTTTATCCTATGCTTTTCAAAGTCCATTCTTGCCCTTTTTGTTTGTTTTGGCTGCTATTCTTTTTTCTTATTCGGTAACCAATGGTTCGCTCTATGGAATAGTTGCAGCAAATCTTGGAACTGACCTTGCCATAGGCATCATCATGTCGAGTGACGCATTCGGACCTATAAGTGACAATGCAGCAGGCATAGCGCAGATGTCGAAAACTAAAACAATGAACGGAGCTATACTAGAAGAACTTGACGCAATGGGCAACACAACAAAGGCTTACACAAAGGCTTTCGCCGCAGCTTCAGGCACCTTTTCCACCGTTGTCATTTTTGCCACTTACGGGCGACTGGTGAACCTCAATGCCGTTGGTCTTGGACTACTAAGCCCAGTCATAATAGCAGGGCTCTTGTTGGGTGCCGCTCTGCCGTTCTTGTTTTCTTCTTTGGCAATAGGCGCCACTGGAAAAACAGCTTATCACATGGTAGACGAAGTTCGCAGGCAGTTCAAGGAAAATCCCCGCATCATTGAAGGCAAGACTAAGCCAGACTACGCTCGTTGCGTTGATATAGGCACGAAAAACGCACTTAAACAGATGATGGCGCCAGGGCTTTTAGCCATAATCTCTCCTATCGCTGTGGGACTGCTGCTAGGAAAGTATGCGTTAGGTGCAATGCTTCTTGGGGGATTAAGCACCTCCGCTTTACTGTCGCCTTTCTTTACTTTCGGAGGCGGCATATGGGACAACGCTAAAAAGTTCATTGAAAGAAAGTTCTGGATGAAGGGCACACCAACTCATGTGGCAGCGGTCATAGGCGACACTGTGGGTGACCCTCTTAAGGACGTCGCAGGACCATCGCTCAACATATTCATGAAGCTTACAAACATGACTGCTCTCTTAATTACTCCGATACTTCTTCTGTTTTAGACCTTCACAAGCTTAGCACCTTTTAAATTTCATGTTAAACAAGTAGTGGGCAACATGCATGTGGAGGTTGATGGTAAGCTAAGGGAACGGAACGAAGCTTACAAGGTGATGGCTCAAGTTGAAGAAAAGTGAAACAGTAGTTGACAATTCATGGTTTTTATGAGGCTTCACGACTTATTGTAAGCACCCTAACATAGTCGGCTGTATCAGCGCACGAGTCAGCTACCTGCTCCATGAACTCTACCAAATCTTTAAGAATCAGCATTGTTGACATCGCAACTACTTTGTCGCTTTTCAAAAGAAGCTCCTTTATCTTAAGATGCTTCTCGTCGGCTCTTTTCTCAACCTGATCCACTTTCTGCGACAATGCCCTTGCTTCCAAGGGGTCGCTTCCCAGTTTTTCAATGCTGGCTTTTAAGGCTCTTGCGCATTCCACTAAGTCTTTGGACATCTCTTCATAAGCGCTCCAAAGTTCTTTTGGTATGTTTATCTCTAAAAGCAGTAACACGTTTCTTCCAGAATCCTTGACGTGATCTGCCATAACGTCCAGCCTCTTCACAAGGTGCATGAGGTCTTCGCGGTCGTTCAGTGGTAAACTACCCCTGGTTGATTCTTCAAAAATGGTGCGTCTTAGATTGTCTATTTCTTCCTCTGTGACAAAGAGTTTCTCAAGGAGTTTTTTTGCATCTTTTACATCTTTTCTGGAAGCTGCAGAAATGGAGTTTTCGAGTTCAGTAACTGTGTCTATGGCTAACGTTAGCTGTCTATCAGCCAGTTCGAGAACCTTTGATTTGCGGCGTTGCACAAACCATTTTTCCATAGTTTTGTCCTCCTTTTTCATTATTACTATATTATTATTTTTGTGTTGCTATAACTTTGAGTTTTATACCATATCCTTTCCATCATTCAGCTATCAACTCTTCTCTTAATCCTTTGCTTGGATAGGTGAAGACAAAACTTTTGTCTGGAGGAAAACTAACTGTGACTTTTTCTCCCACATCAAGCCATTCAACAGCCAGCGTAGGGCGAGTGACCACAACCAAATCTTGGTTCTCAAGTCTAATCTCATACCGCACGTTTGTGCCTTCAAACCTAAACCTTTCGACCTGACCTGACAAGGCGTTTTGAACTTTTCTGTGTCCCTTCCATACTTCAAAGGCTTCAGGTCGAACTGCTAAAACAACTTTTTCTCCTAAGTTTTTGTTTTTGTCTAAGACTTTGACATGGAGTCTGCCTCGTAACTCTAGGACAGCTCCTGTCTCGTTAACGGATTCTACGTATCCTTCGAGAAAGTTGGCTTCGCCTACGAAGTTGGCTACGAAGATTTCTTGGGGATTCATGTAGAGTTCTTGTGGCGTGCCAACTTGCAGCACTCTTCCTTTTCGCATAATAGCTATTCTATCAGATATAGCCATAGCTTCAGCTTGATCATGCGTGACATGTATTGCAGTTAGCTCCAAGTCTTTCACTAGCCTTCGGATTTCGTAACGGAGCTCTAACCGAATCTTTGCGTCTAAAGCACCCAAGGGCTCGTCTAAGAGTAGCAGTTTGGCTCCTGCAGACAAAGCTCGTGCCACGGCTACCCTCTGCATCATTCCACCGCTTAGTTCGTGTGGAAGAGCTTTGGCACGTTCATAGAGTCGAACCATCTCTAGCATTTCGCGTCCTATTTTGTTGCTTTGCTGCGTGTTCCACGCCTTGACTCTTGGACCATACGTCACGTTGTCCCAAACATCCATGTGTGGAAATAAGGCGTAGGTTTGGAAGACGAATCCGATGCCTCTGTCTTCAGGCGGGACGTTGTTGACGAGTTTTCCCTCGATGTAGATGTTTCCCTCATCTGGTTGAATGAGACCTGCAATCAACCTGAGCAACGTGGTTTTTCCACAGCCACTTGGACCGAGAAGAGAAAAATACTCTTTATCTCTTATTTGGAGACTGACGTTGTCCACTGCAACAATTTTGCCCTGACCGAATTTTTTGGAAACGTTTTCAACTTTGACTTCTGGCATTTAAGGCACCGTCCAAGAGTAGCTCAGTTGTAGAAGCGATTAGATTGCTCATGTCAGTATCTTCTCTCCTTTCCTCTGACGACTAATCGCATAACAAGTAAAACGGCAAATGACAAGATTACTAAGAACCCTATTCCCAAACCCACATCAGAGGCAGTAGCCTTCACGGTTCCTTTGACCCAGTCAACCAAGAGAACAGGTGCCGTTTTCAACGTAGATACAACCGCCAACGTAGCTCCTGTCTCGTCTACGCTTCTTGTGAAGACTATGAGGGCGCCTGCAAACAATGAATACTTTGTAAGGGGTAGAATGATTGTTCTGAACAAGGTGAACGGTTTGGCTCCGAGAATTCTTGAGGCTTCTTCTAAGTCCATGCTGATTCTTTCAATAGCGGAGGACATGGCTCTAACAAAGTAGGGATATGTTATTGCAATGTGTGCAAAGACTAGTAAGGCTGTTTCTGGTATGAAGGCGAAGTTGCTCCAGAAAAAGCTCATGGAAGCTCCTAAGGCTATGGATGGAACTATTAAAGGAACATTTATCAACACATCCAAAATTGTAGATGTCAAGGCGCCAACCCTCTTTCGGGCAATGAGAACAGCCATTGGCAATCCTAAAAACGTGTTTATCAGTGTTACAACAGCCCCCACAAAATAGGATAAAATTAGGCTCTGCCAATAACCTTGCCAAATTCCAGCACTAGACAACGCTTGGGCAAAAGTACCATTAGTAATTGCGGACACAGTTGGAAGAGCAACAAAAAGCGAAGGCAACAAAACAACAAAGAAAAATAATAGAAGGGTTACAACACTTCGCGAAAACGCGAAACCTTCACCGCTAAGTCTCCTTTCAAAAACTGGCCAAACCTTTTTGGTTGGCAGTTTAAGTCGTGGACCTAGCACGGTTATTACTGCAAAAATTAGTGAGGCGACTGCTATCAGCACAAAGCTGACGAAAACTGCTGCTGCGCTATTTTTTCCAGTGAGGAAGATGAAGACGGGTCCGTTTTCAAACGCGGCTTTGCTTTCAACGATTCCTGCAACCATTACTGTGGCGCCTGTTTCTGAGAGTGACCTAGCAAACGCTAGTATGAAAGAAGAAACTAAGCTGGGTTTTAATATGGAAAGCGTGACTGTTCTGTCAGCTGTCAACGGTGGAGCACCCAGGGTTCTTGATGCTTCTTCGTACACGATTTGATAGTCTAGAAGCGCTCCAACCATTACTCTGACTACAATTGGAAAGGAGAAGACAAAATGAAGCAGAAGAACGAGAAGCCAACCTGGCGAGATGAGAATAGTGCCGAAAAGTGAAGAAACTCCTTGTGGTTGACTCCAAAACAGAAGCATTGAGTAGCCCAAAGCCACAGTTGGCAGAATGAAAGGTATGTCTACGAGTGTGTCAAGGGCGTTCAGCCATTTTGATTTGCCTCTAGCGATAAACCATGCAAGGGGGAGACCAGCGACAACATCTATCAATGAAACAAACAGAGCCATCCCGAAAGACGCATAAATTGCCCCTAACGCTCGAGCTTGGAGACTTGGGTCTTCAAAAATCTGTCCCACCTGATTCCATTTGAAAAGTATCCCTAGAATCGGGGGGATCAAGATTAACATGAAAAAGAAGACTACGGAGATAGAGTAAGTAACGTATCGAACAGCTGGCTTGGAGGATACTCTGTCGAGAAACTTAAATAGCCCGAATCTGCTCAAACTTATCCTTCCAAGGTCAGCTTTAACAATTCATTACATTAACAGTGGTTGACCTTTCACTTTGATAACTTCTGTTCTCATAAGTTTTGTCGTAACGATGCTTGCGTCTGCGCAGCTTAGAAACGATTTTATTGTCCGTAGACTCTTTGGATGACGTTAGGTGAATAGAGACACTGCAAAAGTTTAGGGCAGTTGTAACATTCAGTTGGGATGTGGGTTCTGTCTGGAGCTCCCTTCATATACAAATACCCTAAGTAATTGGGACAGTTTTGTGGCTTTGCTGCTTCTGAAGCTTCAGGCTTTATTTGGGTCTCCCTAACCTTTACTTGACCTCCTCTTTTTACGTCTTTTTCAAGGAGGGCTTCTTCTTGTCCTTCGTCTGCAAATTCGTTCTCAATGATTTCGCTCCTCTTTCTTTGTTTCAGCTTTATCAAAACTAGTATGGAAACTAAGATGGCTGGTACCCCTAGGTAAACCCAGAGGAGGTCGATGGGAAACATTGCATCACTTAGGCGACTTGTGCCTTTTCACTGGTAGTTTAGGCGTCAACGACCTAGATTCATAATAGTTATGAATTCGGAATCTGAACATGCACTAACTTGTCTACTAAAAATTAGATATTGCATGTTAAGGCTCGCAGAGTTCGATTAAGACATTTTTGGTGCTTTTAGGGTGGAGAAAAGCTATTTTGCCGCCTTCAGCGCCTTCGCGTGGCTTCTCGTCAATGAGTGCGACTCCTTGATTTTTTAATTGCTTAAGCGTGTCTTCGATGTTTGTCACTTTAAATGCTATGTGATGTATGCCTTCGCCTCTTTTTTCAAGAAACTTGGCTATAGTGCTTTCTTTGTCTGTTGGTTCAAGCAGTTCAATTCTAGCCTCGCCCACTTCTAGAAATGCTATTTTTAATTTGCGTTCGTCTAGGGTTCTTGTTTTTTCTAGTTTCAAGCCCAGCGTGCTTTCGAAAACTTGCAGCGCCTCGTCTATGTTGTTCACGGCTATGCCGATGTGTTTCAGCCCAGTTATCATCTTGCCTCACCATTTGCCATAGACTCTGCACCGTTCAGAATATAAACGATTTTAGTATAAGCAGTATATACTCCAAGAAGGAGATGCAAAAGCAATGGGTTTCAAGTGTGTTCACTCTTCAAAAATTAAGCTTGAAAACATGGAAGAGTCGGGTGCTGAAGGCATAAGGGTTAGGTGGTTGATAAAGAAGGATGACGGTGCGCCCAACTTTGCTATGCGCCTCTTTGAACTCAAACCTAAGGGGCATTCTCCGCTTCATTCACACGATTGGGAACACGAAGTTTACATTCTTGAAGGCGACTGCAAAGTCAGGTGCGAGGGTCAAGAGAAAAATGCAAGCGCTGGATACGTTGTTTTCATACCTCCAAACGCTAAGCATCAGTTTGAAAACGTGAGCAGATCTGCACTCAAGTTTCTGTGCCTTGTTCCACACCATAAATAAGACTCTCCAGTTCGGCTTGAGTTTCGCAGAAATGAGGACTTGAATGCCGCCTCGAAAAACTATTACAGTTAGTTCGCAAGTGTCGACGCTTCTCTCAGTTCTCTGCGATGAAGTCAAAGCAATATTGAAAGAGAAATTTTTAGCGTTGTACGTTTTTGGTTCATTCGGAATGGGCGACTTTAGAGAGCACTCAAGCGATATCGACTTTCTAGTCTTGGTTGCTTCCCCTCTTAGTCGCGCTGAGGAGAAACAGCTTCAAGCCATGCACAACAAACTTCGTTTGACGAAATTTGGCGACAGACTTGAAGGAGAATATGTGACGGTCACTGCGTTACACTCGAAAGGCGTAGATGGAGCAGTAGCTAGATGCGAGGGTGGTGTCCTTACGCTTAAGGTTCCAAGTCAAGTATCAGCAGAAAACATCTTAGACATAAAGCAGAATGCCATTGTACTGTACGGTTCTCATCCAAAGAATTTTCTACCCAATGTCTCAAGTCAGTCTGTTGAAGAAGTTATGCGAGACTACTTACGGGACAATATTGACGAACTGAAACGTAGCCAACCAAAGAATCTGAACAAGCTTAGTTCAGCAGTTCTCAATACCTGCAGGACATTATACACATTAAAGACTGGAAGAATAACATCAAAGTCTGATGGAGCAATATGGGCTCTGAAAGTTCTTTCACCCGAGTGGAAACTCCTAATCAGACGTTCTTTAGCCGTAAGACAAGGGAAAATCAGAAAGAACGATGCAACCTTCATTGCGGCTGCCCTGCCAAGATTCCTGACCTACGCCTTAAGATTCTCCACATCAAAAAGTCACCAAAGAATTAGAATAGTCCCAGAAGTATCAGCTAGAAAAAGTTGTTAGTTGTCTTACTCTACTGATGATAGAAAAGGTCTGGGTTCTTTTGTAGATATTCTGTGTACAAGTCAATGAGTTCTCTGAGCCTAACCAGTTTAAGGGTGGCTTCTCCCACCGTAACAGTTTTCATTATTCCGTTTCTGAGGCATGGTTCCTCCATTTTGGCAAAGTCTGGGTATGGACCAAAATCCCACTCCCATTCTGTCTCAGGATACTTTTCAACAAGTTCTTTAGGCAGAGTAATCTTCCTCAAAATGTGCTCGGGAAACTGAACTCGTTTCTCTGCCAAGTGCATTGCTGTGCAGACACTTAAACCAACACCTATAAGGAGAATATAGCCGTCCAACTCAAGCATTTTATGCCAGCCTTCAACCAACTCTTCAGCTCTAAGTCCTAAAGCTGCAATCGAGTGTGTTGGATGAGAGCCTCTAATAGCGCCTCTCCGTTTTCTAAAAGTTTCAGGTATGGCTCCAGTTGTGCACGGTGTTTCTTTAGGGTCAAAGGGTAGGATTTTGTATAACCATGCAACACCCATTGCTACCTCTTCTTGCGTCCTTTGTATTTCAAGTAAGTTCGCTGAGTGAGTAGGCATCACTATTGTTCCTTCTTCTCCGACAACTTCAAGCAAAGCGTCTATGACAGAGTCAGCGCCGCCTTCTACATAGCCAAAGCTACTTAAAGAACTGTGCACACCTACAATGTCTCCCTTCTTTAAGCCAAGTTGCTTTAAACCAGCTTTAATATCCTCTTTAGTCATGTGGACCTTAAGTTTCCTTAGTTCATCCAAGTTCATCCGAAGACTTTCACCCAATTGTTCTAAATGTCTGCGATTCATGGTTATATGGAATCATGTTGAGACAAAGTAAATCGAAAACTCCCTTAAACATCTTTTCTCTTTTACGAAGAAAAGCTGAGATGCTTTTTTATTTCCATTTTACTAAACCAACACAAAGGTGTCAGGTTTGAACACAAGAAAAATGAAACCTGTTAAACAAAATTTTATTCTAGCCTTTGAAATGCTTAGAGACCCGTTGAAGACTTTAGAAGAACTCAGTTCCAAAACTGTGGTTAACGCCTTTGCCTTTTTGATGATGCTTGGCGCCGTTACGGCTTTGCTAACTCCTTTACAGGTTTATTTGGGTTTTGAAGACGTGAATGGGCTTCACGCCGGAGGGCAAGCTGAGTTTTTAGCCAGAGATGTTTCCACATTTTTCAAGCTTGGTGTTGAATGGCGTTCTCTTCTAATTGAGACTTTTTATGTTTTCATTCTCTTGTTCACGACTGGATATCTTCATGTTATTTTGAAAGTTGCTGGAGGAAAGGGGTCCATAAAAGATACGTTAAAAATGATAGCTTATGGTGATGCGCCTGGACTGCTGTTCGGTTGGATACCCTACTTCGCCACAATATCAGCCATTTGGGCGGCTGCCATTCAGCTTCTCATCGGACCCGTAGTGATACACAAAACATCATGGACCAGAAGCGTAATCATATTTAGCGTGCTCACGGGTATAGGGATTATTGAAATAGCATTGTCTTAACTGTTTTATACTGCGACGCTTTTATTTTTGGGGCTCTCATTAAACGAATGAGAAGGCATCTAAGATGATTAAGGCGGTTGTCTTCGACCTGTATGGAACCTTGCTCACTGGCGACATATACACTTATGTTGAAAACAAGGATGAGGGTCTAAGTCGAATTCTTCGAGAGGCTGGACACGACGTTTATTATCAGGAGGTTTGGGCTGCCAGGCAGTTAGTGATGTTTGTTGACTATCCAAGGGGCAGAGCTGACACGCCTCAAGAGTACTATGCTAGAGTTTTGGAGCGACTTGAGATTCCAGCAGATACGAAGTTGGCTAAGAAATTGGCACGGAAGGCAGCAGAACTGGAAAGAGTAAGGCTCTTCGAGGATGTGGTTCCAACAGTTAAAGCTCTGAAAGCCAGAGGAATCAAAACAGCCATTTTAACAACCATTCCCTCATGGCGATTCAAACACATCTTGGAAGCAAACCAAGTTAAAATAGACTTCATATGCACCGCCAAAGAAGCAGAAGCGGTGAAGCCCAACCCCAAAATATACCAAACGGTTTTGAAAACGCTTCAAGTCAAACCAAACGAAGCCCTAATGGTCGGCGACGACCCAAAAACAGACGTAATCCCGCCCAAAAGACTAGGCATGAAGGCGGTCATGCTGTGCAGAGGAGAGAAGAAAAAGGTTGAAGAGGCAGACCACACCATAGCGTCTCTAACTGAACTCCTCAACATTATCAACGAACACTAGAAATAAAGCATAGATATTATTGCGCCTCCTTATTGTCGTCGGACAAACATTTCCTATTATCGGACAATCATCTAGCTTAGCCTTCGTTTGTTCAACAAAGAATTCCCAATGTTGAATACATAATAGACGCTTCCATCAAAACAAGAAGATAACAAAAAGGGTTGATAAGGCATCTTAAAACTAATCGATAGCATTTTATATTAGAAGTAATTTTTTGTTGGGGTTGAGCAAACATGGGTTTAAGGTCGTTCTTAAGTTCAGCAAGCAGAATCTTCAAATTAGCTAAGAAGCCAGGCGGAGAAGAGCTCTGGCTATCCATAAAAATCTGCTTTCTAGGCGTTCTAGTCATCGGCTTCCTCGGATACATCATCAAACTGATATCGGGCATGATTCAAGGTACATAAGAGGAAAAAGCCCATGACAACCGAGGAAGAGGCGAAAAAACCCTTTTCCACATCTGTTTTTGCGGTTCGCACCACTGCTGGACAAGAGAAAAACGTGGCTGACATGATAGCGTCCAGGGTGGAAACCAACAAGTTACCAATCCAAGCTGTGTTTGTACCCGAAATGTTGAAAGGCTACGTTTTCGTCGAGTCTGAAGGACCCCACTTCGTGGAACAAGCCATCACAGGCATCAAACATGTCAGGTCTAGGGTTCCAGGGCTCGTAAGCTTCTCAGAAGTAGAAAGATACATAGTTGTGAAACCCGTCATAGAAGAACTTAACAACAATGACCTCGTAGAGGTCGTAGGCGGGCCATTCAAAGGAATGCGCGCAAAAATAACAAGAATCGACAAGACTAAGGCTGAGGTAACGCTTGAACTCTTGGAGGCAACATTTACCCTGCCCATAACCGTTCACGCAGACTATGTTAGGCTAGTTGAAAAAGCCGAGAAAGAAGGTGAAGCAACAAGGTGAGCGAAGCCAAAAAAGTTGTAGAAGCCCTAGTCGCTGGAGGACAGGCGACAGCGGGACCACCTCTAGGACCTGCCTTAGGACCATTAGGCGTCAACGTTCTAGCTATAGTGAACAAGATAAACGAAGTGACTAAGGACTACGCTGGCATGAAAGTGCCTGTTAAGGTCATTGTGGACACCGAAACCAAAGAGTTCGAGGTCACTGTGGGCACGCCTACAACATCAGCCCTAATCGTGAGTGAGTTGAAAATAGAGAAAGGCTCTGGAAGCCCTAAGGCGCAGAAAGTTGGAAACTTATCTATGGAACAAGTTGTACGCATAGCAAGAGTTAAGCAAGCCGAACTTTTGTCTCCGAATATCAAAGCAGCGGTTAAAGAGGTCTTAGGAAGCTGCGTGAGCATGGGAGTGACTATAGATGGGAAAGACCCTAAGGAAGTTCAAAGAGAAATCGAAGAAGGAAAACACGACACCGCTCTGGAGAAACAAGATTAATTAAGAGTAAACCTCGCATTGTAAAGTTGAAAGGTGAGTTATTTGAGCGAAGCAAGTTGGCGTCCTCCAGCTTGGATTTATCGAGGAAAGCGTCCGCCAAGCGACGACAAGTATTTTGAAAACATGACTCGAGTTATATTTCAAGCTGGCTTAGGCTGGAAGATGATTGATAAGAAGTGGCCTAACTTTCAAAAGGCTTTTGCAAACTTCTCCGTTGATAAGGTTGCTCAATTCGGAGACGCTGACATGAAACGTCTCTTGAATGATGAGGGCATAGTGCGGAATCGAGTAAAGATAACAGCGGCTATTGAAAACGCAAAGGAGTTCAAGAAAATCAAGAAAGAATATGGCTCGTTTTTAGCCTATCTTGACAGCCTTGACAAATCCAAAAACTACGCTCTAGTGATTAAGGAATTGGGCAAGAGATTCCAACGTTTGGGTCCATCCTCAGCGCGCATATTCCTCTACAGTGTTGGAGAAGACGTTAGGCATCCAGAAGAAAAATGATTAGATGATTCAAGCTTATAACCGCTTGAGCATAGTTACGTATTCTTCTCCTTTTTCGTCTCGAAACCTTCCAATCTCTTTAAACCCAAGTCTATTGTAGAAGACAACCTTATCGAAAACTTCTTTCTCCAGTGACACTTCTACCCAGATTCTGCTCTTGCCCCTTTCCCCTGCCCAATCGCAGACTTTTTGGACCAACTTTGTCCCAATTCCTTTTTCTCTGTATTCTTCTCTAACTGCTAACCAATCGAGATGAGCCTCATGATAAACTCCATGCTGCTTCAGAATTTTATCTTCCACCTCGTATCCGCTAGGAGTTCCTTCCCACCAGCCTCCTGCAACTCCAATTATGGTGTTGTTGTCCCTAGCCAAAATCACAATTGCCTTGGTGCTGCGTAGCATTTTTTCGATATAACTTTCGTCTGGACAGAGAAACGGCAGCTGCTTCTTCACAGTCGACGCTTGCCCTCTCACAGCTTGAACATACTTTATCAAGTCACGCTATCCCCTTTGCGCGTGTCTTTTGGCTCACGTTTACTATTACATTAATGACTGCAGAAAAAAATCTTATATGTTGGTTTTAAATCAGTTGGTTTGTTGATTTCCCAAAGAGGATAAGCCCATGGCAACCATCAAAGAGGTGCCAACTCGAGCAGGAAGGTTCGAGCGGATAGGCGCTCACACACACGTGAAAGGCTTAGGCTTAGACGAGAACATGAACGCTGTCAAAGTAAAGGATGGACTGGTCGGTCAAGAAAAAGCCAGAGAAGCGTCAGGCTTAGTTGTCAAAATGATTAAAGAGGGCAAACTCAGCGGCAAAAGCATAATCTTGGCTGGTCCGCCCGGCACAGGCAAAACCGCCCTTGCCGTAGCTGTTTCCAAGGAGTTGGGTCCAAACGTTCCGTTTATTCAGATGAGTGGAAGCGAAATCTACAGCAGCGAACGCAAGAAAACCGAGGTGTTAATTGAAGCCATTCGCAAATGCATAGGCGTCGAAATTCATGAAATGCGTAAAGTGTATGAAGGCGAAGTCACGAACGTCAACATTCAAACGGCTCCTCATCCTTACAACCCCTATCAGAAGGTGCCTGAAAGCATCAGATTAACGTTGAAGACTAAAGGCGAAGAGAAAACAATTGAGGCCGGAGCCACAATCGCCCAACAAATAATTCAAGAAAACATTTCAGAAGGACACGTTGTTCAAATAGACGCTGAATCTGGGAGAGTGGCCAATCTCGGGCTTAGTTTAGAGAGCGCAAAAGGCAAAACTTATGACGTGGACACTCGTCGCAAGATTCCTCGCCCAGATGGAAAAGTGTTGAAAGAAAAGGAATTCGTTTACACATTAACCTTAACGGACATGGATGAAATCAACGCAAGAAGCCGAGCTGGAGGCGGCATCTTCTCCATGTTCTTCGGAGCCGCTGAAACAAAAGAAATCGACACCGAAATACGCACAGCTGTTGACCAGCAAGTCAAAGAGTTGGTCGACGAGGGCAAGGCTTTCATTCACCCAGGCGTATTATTCATAGACGACTCTCATCTTCTCGACTTAGAAGCCTTCAGTTTCTTAGGCAGAGCTATGGAAAGCGAGCTTGTACCCATAATAATTCTTGCAACCAACAGAGGCATCGCACGCATAAGAGGCACTGATGTCCAAAGCCCTTTAGGTTTCCCCCTTGACTTGATCGACCGAGCTGTGATAATTGCCACTCATGAATATGACCCAGACAGCATCCGAGAGATACTGCGCATTCGGTCTGAAGAGGAAAAGGTTAAACTTGAAAAAGGAGCCATAGAGAGACTCACTGAAGTTGGCGCCAAAAGTTCACTCCGCTACGCTGTCCAACTTTTGAGTTTGGCGGCACAGAACGCAAGAAGTTTGGGACACGAGAAGGTCGCAGTTGAAGACGTAAACAGGGTTGACTCGTTATTCATGGACATTGGAGAAGCAGCTGAACATCTGAGAAAGTATGAAGAAAAACTCATGAAACACTAAAAATGATAGGAAACAGCCATGTCTGAACGCAAACGAAAGAGAAGAGGACTCTCCGACATATTCTGCTTCAACGAAGACACCTTTATCTTCGGAAACGAACACGAACCTCTCAAAGGTGTGGGTGGGTCAGGTTACTCCATTTCTGTAACATACGACGAGAAAGGCAAACCTGTGGTTAAGGTTCAAACTCAAGGAGACGTCGACATAGCCAAGCTGAGACAAGACATTCAACAGCGTTATCCTGTAGCCAAAATCGAAGGATTAGAGAAACAACCATTGATTAGGGTTGTTGGCGAAGAAAAAACAAAAAAGCCGAAGGCTGAAAAGAAAACGGAAGAAAAGAGGCATAAGGAAGAGAAGAAGGAGAAGAAAGAGCCCTTAATACGGATAGTTGAATGACGCTGAAGGCTGAAAAATGTCTTCGCCCACTTTTTAAACTCTCGACCCGAGATTACAAGGTAAGTGCACTTCATGCTTTTATATTTCACCGTTTATGAACAGCCAATATTTTTAGAATAAATGTTAGGTTTCTATCGTCATCCATATCAATGATGCAATAACAATCATTTAATAATGTCAACGTATTCCTCCATAGAAAACAACTTTTTTTCGCTTTTTAGAATTGAATTATCTAGGAAGAAAGCGAGATAAGACTGAGTTTTCCTAGACAATTTCTCTCAAACTATGCTATCTGCCTTTTACAGTTTGGACAATACAGTTTTTGGTGTTGGGGCATCCACACTAGACTTTTGTTACACACTGGACAAAAATAGGCAGATGGCACAATTCCTGGCTGTGCAGCTGTCGGTTTTCTCTTATTACTCATTAGGAATAAAACTATGGCTAAAGCGGCTATAGGTATCACTGTTCCAAACACTATTAAAGTGACATCAGGGCTCGATTTTGTTATAGGATTTACTCCATCATACATTTGTGGGTGCTGCACTGTGACAAACTGAAAAGTCTGAGTAATTGTTTCACTTGCGTAATGAAAGGCTCCTTCAACAGTTTTCCCATCAACAAGACCCTCAACCAAGTAGGATGTAAAGCGTTGTTTCCAGTCTGTCCCACCTTGCAAGCCGCTTGCATAGGAATATTCATCTTCCCTGCATGAAGTTAGTATTATTCTTCCTTCTCTGGCAAGATCTCCTTTGTCAGTTCCATCCCATGCAAATCCACCGCTAAAACAATTGTCCAAAATAACTATCACTCGGTTTGATTGGAGTTGGCTTAGCATGCTGGCCAATTCATCATCACTGAGAAAATCAGAGTAAGACTGTGCTTCATTAAGTGCTAAAAACTCGGGCTCTCCAGACTGGTCTCTGCTTCCATGACCGCTGAAGTAGAAAAGAACCGTGTCGTTTTGTTTCTCACGCATTGCAAGCCAATCTATTCCATCTTGAATTTCTTTTTTAGTTACGTCATCGTTCACTTGACTTTCCACATCAAGCAGGAGACGTATGTGGCTTATTGACCACCCAAAAATGTCTATTAGCGTTGAATTAATCATTTTAGCGCTGTTAACAGAGGCGCCGTGTAAATTCTTTTCAGCATCACCGTAGTCACTAATGCCGATCACAAGCGCCCACACATCTTGCGCTTCAGCGGGATTCAGAGTGATGTCAGTATTTTCAATAGCGCAAACAGAAACTACACTTAATATTATGGATGGCGCCAATATGAAAAACAATATTGGGAAATACGCAATTTCTTTGTCTTTCTTTATGTTTTCTCTCGCTATTTTTTGATTCATTTTCAAAACACTCATCAACACGTTGTCAAGCAAAGTTTTGTAAGGTTGACAGTTGATTGCATTTCCATTTCGAAGTTTAATTATAGCATAAAAAATGCTAGCAGCTTTAAGACTTAAGAATGTAGAATTGTATTAGTGAATTCTGAGGATTGAAATTGAGTAGAAGTAAAGGAGAAGAAAAAGCTGCTTATCGCCCGCCTGTGTCGCCGCCAACGCGACCTGAGAGACCTGAAGAGGGGAGATGGCCATCGCCGACTCCCTTGCCTTCTGTTCCTGCGGAAGATGTGGGCAGGGTTCTTAAACAGATATTAGATCGACTTGACGCTATCGAGAAAAGACTTGAAAGAATAGAGAAAGTGCTAACTGAGAGACCATCGTCTCTTCCCTAAATCTTTGCTGGTTTAGAGAGTTAAGCCAGTGACTGCCACTTCCTGATTCGTTTGCCAGTAATGGGAATTGATTGGTTGCATTTTGGGCATTTCTTGTTGTCAGTAACCTTATACTTTGTGATGGTGCAGCCCAAGCGTTGAATCAGCGTCTCTCCACACTTTGGACAGTAAGTGTTTTCGTATTTGTGCCCTTGAAAGTTTCCTATGTAAGGATATAGAACCCCCGCCTTTTTCGCCATTTCATAAGCTTTCTCTAACGTTTCAACTTTAGTGGGTGGATTAGAGAATTTATAGGCTGGACGATACCCAGTGAAGTGCAGGGGGGTTTCAGGTCCAACAGACTTCAAATGTTGCTTTATCACCCAGCGCAAACATTCTTCATCATCGTTAACGTCCGTGACAACCAAGTTTACGATTTCAACGTGAAAGCCCATTTTTTTGGCTTCGTTGGCGTTTCGCCAAACTTTTTCCACGTCTGCTCCGCCACAATATTTTTTGTAGGTTTCTTTGTCGCCTTTGACATCGATTTTTAATCCATCCATGCCTGCCTGTTTCAAACGTTTAAGAACATCTAAGGTCATGTAGCCGTTGGAAACGTAGCATGAATACAAGCCTTTCTCACGCCCACGTTCGAACAGCGCCAATGCCCATTCTGTCAATAGGGTGGGTTCTTGAAAACTGCCGCACAAACCGTTGTCTTCGTAGTGCAGTGCAACATTCAAAACTTTTTCTTGTGGGAAGAAGTGACTTGACTTGGCTGGGTTTGGCTCAACCTTAGACAAATGATGGTTTTGACACCAGACGCAGTCAAAGTTGCAAGACCAAGTAGAAAACGTGAGCGCAGATGAACTCGGCCAATAATGGAAAAATGGCTTAATTTCAATAGGGCGACTTTCCATGGCGCTGAGGTCGCCGTAAACTAGCGTCAAAAGAACGCCATCTATGTTCACCCGTGTTTTACAGAAACCTTTCTCGCCAGCATGAATGACGCATCTTCGTTCGCACAAGCCGCACTTAACCTTGTAGCCTCTAAGTTTCTCGTAGAAAAGTGCTTCACGAACCGAAGGCGACTTCAGCAACTCTTCAAGCGCTTGCACTTTAGGCACTTCTAGAATCAAAAAGGCGAGGTGAATAAAATAACCTTTTAGCCGCCTTTAACCGTTTTTGACACTCTTCTTAGGCACTCTAAGGCAGAATCGTATGTAGGAAAGCTTCTCAACCCGCATTCTGGTCCAGCGTACAAGATTCTGTTTTCACCGAAGTTTTCAACAATCTTGTCTAATCGTTCTTTCATTAGTTCAACGTTATCCACAAAAATTGTTGGATCCATCTGTTTTTTTGCGAGGTTTTTCCATGTTTCAGCGATTTTTTCGTTTATGCTTGTCTCGTTCAGTTTTTGTTTTGATGTGGCGATGATGTTGTTTCTTATCAGTTGGTCGAAGTCGGTCACCGCTATGCTGGCTTTCAAAAACTTGTCAGTTGATTCTAAGCGTTCTTTTGTTCGTTTGGCTTGATAGAATGAATCATTGACATGTGACTCAATTATGTTGAGGTTTTTTGTTTCCCAGAACAACTCGTCGGAAGTGTTATGTAAATGCAGACATGTCTGAACTCCTTTGGCCCTAACCTTATTCATTATAAATTCCCAAGCCCGTAGCAGGTTTTCTCTGCCCTCTGAACCACGGTCGAGCAACGGATCGTCAATGAAACCGAAGACAGGCTCCTCCACGGAAACAAGCACCACGCTTCCATGCTTACTGTTAAAAACATTGGTTTCAACCATCTGTGCAAGAACGCTGCCAAGGCGAGTGACGGTATTTTTGTCTTTGTAGGCGAAGAGTGAAGCCATTGTGTATGGACCTATGATGCAGACCCGAAGTTTGAAGGGTCCTCCCAGTTTTTCATAAATCTCCTGCGAACTGTTCTTGATGACTGAGACTTCAGGAATAGCGCTCCTTCCCTCTTTCAAAGTTAATACTGCTGTTTGAATAAAACCTCCTTCGATTTTTCCAATGCCTTCAATCACGCCAAAGAACATTTGATTCACGTCTCTATACTGCGGATAATTGGGCACGTCGATGCCGGCTTCGACTTTATCCATGAAACCGTCCTTCACCTTCTTCTCAAAAAACTTGGTGGAATCATTAACGGCTCGTCCATAGTTGGAAGCACCCTCTAGAAACTTTTGGAAGTCGCCAACGAAAGGTAAGCTGCCTTCATCAAGTGATTTAACCATGAAGAAAATTCACCTCACTAGGTTCATAATTTTGAAAGGCTTGTTTTAAAATGTTCCCATCCCTTTGCCTCTATCGGAAACGCTTTCTTTCCCACTTTCAGAATGAGAGTTTTCTCTTTGATGACGCGGCCAATTCTGATTAGAGACGCTTTTTTTCTTGCTTTATTCCATAACATTGGCTTGACTGTTACCACGAGTTCGTATTCTTCTCCTCCATAGAGGCTGAGCTCAATCGAGTCGAGTTTGTGCATCTTTGCGAGTTGTTGCGCCTCTTCTGCTATTGGAAGCTTGTCTATTAGGAAGCCCACATGGCTTGCCCTGGAGATTTCGCAAAGGCTCCAAGCTAACCCGTCGCTGGAGTCGATGGAAGCTGTCACAGCGCCTGTCTCAGCTAGAGCCAAGCCTTCGTTAAGTCTTGCACACGGCATCAAAACGCTGTCCACAAGTGTCTTCCTCATTCTAGACGGCGCTGAGAGATTTTGAAGCAGAATCTTTAAGCCAGCGGCTGTCTTGCCGAAAGGACCAGTGACCGCCACGATGTCGCCTGGTTTGGCGCCACTGCGCAGTGTGACACGCTTTTTTTCAGCTATTCCAAACGCAGCGCAGCTGATGACTAGGTCAGATGCTTCGTTTGTGTCTCCGCCTAGAATGTAAGCGTCGTATTCTCGAGCTCCATGGTTCAAGCCTTCGCCTATTTGCTCGATGTCCTGCTTTCTTAGACCTCGTGGAATGCCTATCGAAGCTAACACTGCTATGGGTTTCACTCCTTTTGCAGCCAAGTCGCTTACGTTCATGACAACGGCTTTTCGAGCTGCTTGCCAAAGACTCATTTGTGGAGGCACGTCGGTTTTGCCAACCAGCATGTCGGTCTTAATGATTGCGAGTTTCCCGCCTCCAATGTCAACTGCGGAGACATCGTCGCCGAACGGAACAGACATATTGGGCATTGGTTCTAAATGCTTCAAAACAATGTCGATTATCTTGCGCTCGCCGAGTTTTTCAACGCTTTTCAAGTTGTGGTCCCTTTAGGCTTCATTATGCGGTGGAAAAGGCTTAAGTTTTTGTGATAGGCGCGGGATGAACGGTTTAGAGTTCTCTTGAGTGTACGTAGAAGGCTAGAGCGAATAATAGATAGCCCACATGGAAAAGGAGCTCTAAGGGGTGCCCGTTATAGTAGGTGTCAACTGCCTCCAGAGTTGCGTAACTGAAAGCCATGTCTGCAACCACATTAAAGAGGATGGCGACGTTTATGAAATGCCAAGCCTTTCCTACTCGACCCTTCAACCTTGTGGTTGTGAATACCATGAGCCCAACAATGGCTTCAAGAAACAAGGCAAGGTCTAAGCTTGGATAAGCGAGACTTACGCCTAATGTGATGAAGTCTTGTTCCGATGCTCCAGAAAGAGCAGGCATGATGAGCAGCGGAAAGGTTGGAGCACTAACACTCGCAACTATTATAGCTCCTCCCAAAAACATCTTTGAGGATATTGCAGGTTGCAAGAGATGCACATAAAGTAGTAGTGCGATGAACAAGGGCACGTAACCGCTGAGCCAGAAAATATCGGCGATTGAAGGATAAGGAATTTCAATGTTTAGAACCATCGTGTAAATAGCCCATCCAAGCTCGCCTAAAAACCACAGCATCATTCCAAGAGTGAAGCAGAGCCAAATCTTAGACAGTCGACTTCCAATATTGTCCCAATACCTTCGCAGTGCGAAAAATGACGTGAGCACAGCCATCCCAGCAAAAACGGGTGCAATAACATTGGAAAAAGTGTACATAAAATCGGGGTAGTAACTTTGGAAAGCATAGACCACCATGAGTCCTATGGCAGTTATTAAGCAAAGCAAGTAGGCAATTCTAAAGTTTGGCTTAATCGTCCGTGGATTGGCATCGGTTTTTTGACTTAGTTTGCTCATCGCAAACCCGACAACGCCAAATAAACTGCTAATTAGTGTTATGTTTTATGAACGTGAATTTCTTATATCACATCTTAATTCTGAATAACCAAACCTCTTAAAAACAGGCTACATCTTCAGTATTTCTGCCAAATGCCCCGGTGGCTCAGCTGGTAGAGCAGCGGTTTCGTAAACCGCAGGTCGCGGGTTCAAATCCCGCTCGGGGCTTCATAACATTATTAGCTATAAGGAAAGCATGGAGTGTCATAGAAACGCAAACGCCTAGTATTGTATATTGGCTTGGAGACAACCTTTACCTCACCATAACCAATAGATGTTCTAACAACTGCTACTTCTGCTTCAGAAAATACAAGGATGGAATAAACGGTTTCAACCTTAAACTTTCAGAAGAACCTTCAACTGATAAAATAGTTGCTGAAATTGAAGCACTCATAAACAAGAGAAGGTGGAAAGAAATCGTTTTCTGCGGTTTCGGCGAACCCTTAGAAAGATTGGACACGGTTTTAGAAGTCACTCGCTGGATAAAGAGGCATCACTCAATCATCACTCGCATCGACACCAACGGTCAAGCACAACTCATAAACAAAGACAGAGATGTGGCAAAAGAACTGAATGAAGCAGGAGTAGACAGGGTCAGCGTTAGCCTAAACGCCCACAACCAACAAACATACGATTACGTGTGCAAACCAAACTTTGAAAATGCCTTCTCTGAAGTATTAGAATTCATAAGAACCGTTAACGACACATTAGACACAGAAATCACAGCGGTAACAATTCCTGAAGCGGCCATCTCCAAAATACGAGAAATCGCCATCAAAATGGGCGTCAAATTTAGAATAAGACCATTCATACCTTGCTTCTGGTAGATGCAGCCATGAAACTCATTGAAGTCATTCTTCTCGCACTCATTCAATCCATAACTGAATGGCTGCCCATCTCCAGTTCAGGTCACCTTGCCGTTGCGCAGCAACTTTGGGGTTTAAACGTTCCAGTGTTCTTTGACGTAATTCTCCACGTTGGAACACTAGTTGCGCTTCTTGTTTTTCTACGAAAAGACGCAACAAACATTTTGAAAAGTATCGCCAAGTTAGATTTCAGCACAGAGGAAGGCAAACTTGTTCCACTAATTCTTGTCGGCATCGTGCCAACCGCGGTCATTGGTTTCGTCTTCCAAAAACAATTCGAGTCGTTTTTCTCCAACCTATTAGCGGTAGGCGTAGCCTTCATAGTGACAGGTTGTATTCTCTATGCCTCCAAACTCGCACGTGAAAGAAACAAGTCTGTAAACTTTTTTGACGCTTTACTCACAGGCACGGCTCAAGGCATCGCTCTCATTCCAGGAATCTCTCGAAGCGGCATCACCATTTCTACGGGCTTATTGAGAAAGGTGAAGAAAGAAAAGGCATTGCAATATTCATTTCTGCTTTACATTCCTGCCGTGCTTGGGGCAACAGTTGGGACAGGCGTCACCGAATGGAACAGCTTGGCGACAACCGACGTGGATGCTCTTTCGATAGTTTTTGGCGTAGTCCTAACAACCATAGTGGGTTACGTATTCCTAAAGCTGTTGTTCAAAGTAGTTGTTAAAGGGAAGTTTCACGTGTTCGCCTACTACTGCTGGGCACTAGGCTTAATCATTCTCGTCAAGATTTTAGCAGTTCCTTAAACGACACATTTGAAGTCAAGCTTTCGCCGAACGAATCCACGACCACACATCATTGACAGTTGGAACGCGACTTGCAGACATTTTTCCCTTTTCCACGTAAGTGTTAGCCACGTTCACAAGAGCACGACAAAGCTGAACTGGATCTTGATCTGCCAACTCTTTTCTCGAGGTTATTCCAGCTTTGACAAGCAGTTCTGCATTCTTTGGGTCTATGCCAGGGATCATGAGCAACTGGGCCTGCGCCTGCAGGTTGGTTACAGTCTCATGAAGTTCGCTAGTCTTTTCAGCAATCACAGCTGGATCAGTTGTTAAGAATTGACCTACGGTTGTTATGCCCATGGTTTTCAGTCCACCTGCCAAACGTGGCTTGACGCCTTTCACCGCGTCGAGTTTGCTCTTGTCTGTCAACTTTGTTTTGGATGGAGTTAATGCCTTCTCCATTTTTTCCACACGCTTTCTCATACTTGCGACTTCATTGGCTTGTTTCTTAATGACATCAGAGTTCTTCTTGTTTTCCTTCTGAACGGCTTGAAGAGCTTTCCTTTGCTTCTCAAGGGCATCGTTCGTTTCCTTTGTAGCTTCTTCTAAGCCTAAGTTCACTCTTTGAAAAGTTTCATCGGTCACTTTTTCATGGTCTTCGAGGCGCCGGAAAAAACCTATTTGTAGGTTTTCTAGCATGTTTGTGGTTACAGCTAAATTCGTCTCTAAATTAGAAAGTCTTTTCAGCATGTTTGGATCAGAGGGAAGACCCTTAAACATGAAGTAGAAGGTCAAGCCTAGAAGGACAAAAGTGGTTACTATAGAAACTAGAAAGTAGGCAAGTGCACTCACGATGCTCAACTTAAGATCCCAAAGTGTCATTTCGATGATGAAGTCGCTGCCTCGAAGCGTCAGCAACATAACTGCGTTAAAAACGTTTAAACCTGCAAGGAAACTGAGAAAAGCTGATATCCAAACCCTTGTTCCTTTTGGTTTTTTAGTAGACATTTTTCGAACCCAATGTAATGGTAATCTCGTTTAGGCTTATGTTGTTTATCAACCATCAATACGTATTCAAAATCTAGAAAGCGCAGCATTTCTAGTTGGAAACAGCATTGTTTGGACTACCCAACCTGCGGCTTCAACAGAACCTTTCACTCCGACCTCACTAATCTACGACCTATCGTGGCGGGGGACAAGTTTTGGCGTGAGGGTTACTTTTTTAAGTGTTCGATTAGCGTATTGACTGATTGGTGTGAAATGCATGGGGTTGGTTCCAGAAGAGCACAAGACGCATATAAAGGAAGAGTTGCAAAGGAACATGAAGGATTCTGTGCGCATAGCTGTGTTTACTCAGGAAATGGAATGTCAATTCTGTAAAGAGTCTAGAGAGTTAGTGCAAGAAGTTGCTGACCTTGTGCCCGACAAGATTAAGGTTGAAATCTACGACTTCATTAAAGATGGGGAAAAAGCAAAAGAATACGGCATTGACAAGGTTCCAGCCATAGCCATAATAGGCAAAAAAGACTACGGCCTACGATACTATGGCATACCTTACGGATATGAGTTTAACCCCTTCATAGACAACATAATCAACGTCTCAAAAGGCACCACAAACCTCTCAGAAGAAACAAAGGCCAAGCTGAAGTCGTTAGACAAGCCCGCACACATACAAGTCTTTGTAACGTTAACATGTCCTTACTGTCCAGTTGCGGCGGCTTTAGCCCACAAGTTTGCCATAGAAAGCGACATGGTAAAAGCCGACGTAATAGAAATAGCTGAGTTCCCCTATCTGGGACAAAAATACAGCGTCATGGGCGTGCCAAAATTAATCATAAACGAGCGAACAGAACTCGTAGGCGCGGTTCCAGAAGCCCAGTTTGTAGCTCACATACTCCAAGCGGTTAAGCCGCCAAGCATATACATGTAAACAAGTGGCTAACTAAATGCAAAGCGTAAAGTCAGTTAAAGTCACAACCCTAGCCGACAACGTTGTATATGACGGAAGACTTTTGGGACAATTCGGCTTCTCAGCACTCTTGGAAATAAAGGCTCACGATGGCAAAAAACACTCCATTCTATTCGACACAGGAAGCAAGAAAGGCGCACTGCTCTACAACATTAAAGCCCTAAAACTTGATTTGTCTCCTCTAGAATGCATTATTCTTAGTCATGGACACTACGACCACACAAGCGCCACAGTAGAGCTGATAAAGAAAGCCAAGAGAAAAGTCAAAGTGATAGCGCATCCAAACGCTTTCCTTCCAAAGTTTAAAATTGAGAAGGGCAAAAGGCGTCATCACGGAATTCCCCGTGGAGAAGGCAAGACCGACATTTTGAAGGCTGGAGGACAAGTTGTCGAAACCACACGTCCAACAGAAATTATGCCAGGCGTCTCAACAAGCGGCGAAATAAAACGAATCAATCCTTTCGAGAAAATCACTTGGAAAAACGTGACCATAATTGACAGCAAGCAAGTGAGAGACCATGTTCTCGACGACCAAGCCCTGTTCATAAACCTTGAAAGACACGGCGTCCTAGTGCTCAGCGGTTGCGCCCACGCAGGAATCATCAATACACTCCAATCAGCCTTAGACACAACCAAAACAAAGAAACTCTATGGATTCATCGGTGGAACCCACCTAATACGACCAAAAGAAGACAGACTTAGAGAAACTGTCAAAAAACTCAAAGAATTCGATTTGCAGCTGATGTCGCCAGCTCACTGTACAGGTCATAAAAGCATAGCCACGTTGAACCAAGTCTTTCCAAAAGCTTTCGTGCTTAACTATGCTGGCCGAACAATTGACACGGCAAAGAAGTTGAAGGACCCCGTTTTTTAGACACCACACTCAGCTAAAAAACATGGCATGTTTGGGAAAGGTTAACAAGGACATGTTCGAACTTGTTTTGATTTTGCTCTCCACGCTCTTGGTAAGCCTTGTTTCGCTTGTGGGAATACTCTTCATCTCTTTGAAGGAGCAGGTTTTCAAAAAACTCTTACTGCTACTTGTCAGCTTTGCTTCTGGCACCTTGCTTGGCGCCGCCTTTCTTCACCTCATACCTGAATCCTTGTTCCCTGAAACCGCGTCCACTTACAATGAAACTGCGGTTATTGCGATACTCGTCGGAATACTTGCCTTCTTTCTGCTTGAGAAGTTTCTCTGGAGACACTGCCATGAAAGAGAATGCCCCATCCACACGTTCGCCTATCTCAACACAATGGGTGATGGAGTACACAACTTCGTCGACGGAGTCATCATAGCAGCCAGTTTCATAGCTAGTGTTCCTTTGGGGGCGGCTACTACGCTGGCAGTCATTGCCCACGAGATTCCTCAAGAAATAGGCGACTTCGGCATACTCGTCTACGGAGGGTTTAGCAAAATGAAGGCACTCATCTATAACTTTTTAACAGCTATCATCTCAATTTTGGCAGCCGCTCTTATGTATTTTTTCAGGTCCTCTTTTCCAAGCCTATCGTATCTGCTGGCGTTTGCAGCTGGTGGTTTCATCTACATAGCCACAACAGATCTCATCCCAGAGCTACACAAGGAAAGAGAACTGCCTAAATCAGCGCTGCAATTTTTAATGCTGTTGCTGGGAATGATACTTATGTGGATTCTCAAGGAATAACCCTCTAGCATCTGGAAAATACAGTTACTTGTCAAGCGACTTTGGCAACGTTGCGAAGCAACTCATTCCGTGTCTTACGCACTTGAAGAATTGTTTCTCTAGCTAGTTTAACAGTTTCTTCAGCCTCTTTACGCGTCAAGCTTTGCACGTTAAAGGCGTCCACAACATTTGCATACAGTTTTGGTGACACATCTCTTAAAGTTTTCAAAGACTTAAACAATAGTGAGTAGTTTAAGCGTCTACCTTCCAAACTGGTGATGAACCAAGCGTAGTTCTCTAGAATGTCAATCAACACACGCCTAACGTAATGACATGCTTCAATGTATTCGCCAGAAGCAACCATACACTCTACACGGGCAAGCATGCCCCGCAGGAAACAGGGGTTCGCATAGTAATTGAGTTGATTTTTGACTTTAAAATACACAGAATCCATCATTGGGGCTTGTTCCTGCAAAAGAGAAGCCACATCTTCCCAGACGATCTTAAAGGCGTTGTCCAAACGTTCAGCGTCTCGCCGACTAACAGATGTCAAACGAGAAACATCAACAAATGCATCGAAATAATGACGACAGTCCAGCTTTCTAGTCGATTCGTCTAAAACGTGAACAAAGCGGCTGAGTGAAAAAGGCAACAACCCTGCCTCAAAAACAACCCTCATCATAGACTCCAAACCTACGCTTGCAAACACCACTGCGCTTTGGAGGTCTCCACGAGCAAGCGCTGAAGACGCTCGACTCAAGTATATGTCAGCGTCAACAAGATACATTTCACAACGAATGCTCACTCGTTCTGGCTTGCGATAAGACTTGGACATCCAATCCTTAGCGTTTGTCAAAGACCAATCACGGTCATACAACACCAACGTTTCAAAAAGTTTCTGGTCCATTTCAGGCGGCAGAGAAACTGAAACCCATTTGCGAGGCACGTAATCTAGGTCAACCAGTAAATTATTTGATTCAAGACGTTGCACACGTTCATGCGGAAGGTTCTGGCGCTCCACAACTAGGAGGTCGATGTCGCTTTCAGACACAGCGTCTCCTCTACTCCAGCTTCCAAACAATCCAATACTCGAAATTGTCTCTCGGCGACTCAAATCTCGAACAAGCTTGTCTAAAGCGCTTCTAATTTCCTCGGGAAGACGAACCAAAGACCATCCGTCCATTTGTGGCTTATCAAGAAGGTCATGTCTCGCCTAATATAACATTGTGTAATCATCATTTTTATTACAATGAATTCCTAGACTGAAGCTACAAAAAAGACACGTGATATGTCAGCTTAAATCAGAAGTTGGATACAACATGCAAAATCGCAAAGTTTATATATTGAGACATTTCCTAAGAATCTAGCACGGCGGGGCCAGATGGACAAATTTTCAGCTAAAGGGTTCTGAACAAGAACCACCCAAAAAGTGACGGTTTTCTCGCCCACTCAGTTCCATGAAGGAACAACGCCATGGAAAAGGCTCAAGGAAAACAGGAGACAAAGCCGCGGGTAGTCGACAAGTGTCCCGAATGCAGCAGCAGCAACCTTATCCACGATTATGATACGGGAGAAACCATCTGTGGCAACTGCGGCCTCGTCCTTCACGAGCAGATGATTGACAAAGGACCTGAATGGCGGGCTTTCACGCAGGAGGAAAAAGAGTCCCGAACACGTGTAGGCGTGCCTACTTCTTATTCTGTTCATGATAAGGGCTTGTCAACTGCCATTGGGCGTGTTGATCGAGACGCTTTTGGGCGCAAGCTACCATTGTCGACTCGTTTGCAGATGTGGCGTCTGAGAAAGTGGCAGATTCGTTCTCGTGTGCATTCTTCTGTTGATCGTAACCTTGCGCAGGCTATGGCTGAACTTGATAGGCTTTCGGATAAGTTGTATATTCCTGGACCTATTAAGGAGAAGGCTGCGGTTGTTTATCGTAAGGCTTTGGAGAAAGGCTTGGTGAGGGGAAGGTCAATAGCAGCTATTGCGTCAGCCGCTCTGTATGCTGCGTGTCGGAACAGTGAGACTCCTAGGACTTTGCGTGAGATTGCTGAAGCCAGTTTGGTTGATAAGAAGGATGTGGCTCGATGTTATCGGTTGTTGCTTAGGGAGCTTGACATTCACATGCCGATTGCTGACCCCATGACTTATGTTTCTAAGATTGCTGAGAGAACGGGTATTAGTGGTCAAACTCAGGGCGTAGCTATAAAGATTATCAGGGATGCAAAGAGTAAGAGGGCTGCTTCGGGTAAAGACCCCATGGGATTGGCTGCCGCTGCGTTGTATATTTCGTGTCTGTTGAGTAATGAGAAGAAGACGCAGAAAGACATAGCTGAGGCTGCGGGTGTAACAGAAGTTACTGTGAGAAATCGTTACAAGAGCCTAAAACGCCAATTAGGCTTAAAACTACCCGACTAGTTTATGCACGCACTAAATCCAACCTTTATTATTGGTTTGGGTCCTCTATCCCATTCACACCTAATGGCGTTTAGAGAGAAGGGTTTTTCCAACAATGGACACAAGTGATGGTATGAACACAGCACATATAAGCAAGACAACACTACTAATCGAAACCGACCCCAAAATAAACAAGGAACAAACAGCATGACCGAAAAAACGCCAACTACAACAACGATGCCAGTATGCACTTCATGTCACAGAATAATAGCTCCTGGAACAGAAGCCACGAAATTCCCATGCCCAAACTGCGGAGAAATCGTGATATGGCGATGTTCACGCTGCAGAAAGTTCGGTCGACCATACCGCTGCCCAAAATGCGGTTTTGAGGGACCATAGAGATATTTGGGAGAACCGTTTGACCTGTTGCTCCGTAACTAAGAACCCCAGAGGCATCTGAATAATAGATCTTGGCAACCAAAGCAATTAGAGAGAAATACTGAAGACCTATATAGACAATGGATTGGATGATAGGGAAAAGTTTGCAAGTGGCGATAAAGCTTGGGAAGAAAGATTCGAGTAATTTGTAAGCACTGCGGAAAAAGAATCTTGCCGGGAGGCAGAACTGAGCACCTAAGAAAAGAACACCCAGAAATTACCAGTGGATACAGAGAAAACTTTGGCTTCGACATAGTAGAAAATTACCAGCGAATAAAAGGAAAAAGTATTGATGCGGAAGAGCCTTCCATTGACAACAGTGAAAAGCTAAAAAAGTACGAATTTGAGGAAGTAGGAGAATATAGACCTCTCAATCAAGACACTTACTGGGTGGAAAACAAAAAAGCAGAGCACAAGCCTATAGTATATGCAATTGTCATAGAAAATAGGGCAAAATACATTGGTTCTACCATTCGAAGAGCTAGAGATAGACGTCTATCACTTTTTCCGGGAGAACACAAATGTGAATCTGGGCATCTGAGCAGTAAAATATGTCAAGAGCTTAAGAATGGTAAGAAAGCTAAACTGTGTGTTATAACACAACTACCGAATTATGACTATAAGGGGCTTGGGTTTGTAATTCTAAGAGATTTGGAAACAGCTTTAATCAACGATCTGAAAACGACAGAAAAGGATGGGGGCTGGAATCGTAGGAAATCTTGTTGATTTCAATCGTTTTCATCCAAAAAAGAAAAAAGACGGGAAATGCGGGGATTGCATAATGTTTATTATTAAATTCACTGGAGATACCGCCACTGTGAGGCTCCAATGCGGCTTTGAGGGACCGTAGGGACATTTGGGGGATTATATAAAGGTATAGAGGAATCTCGTATGGCTGACATGCTTGTTTCCATGAAAATTTTTCCCGAAGACATCACAGTTGACTTTGACCAGCTTAAGCAGCAGATTGAAAAGAGCCTTCCTAAAGATTCGTCAGTGCGCAAGTTCGCTGAAGAACCCATCGCCTTTGGACTTAAAGCCCTCATCGCTCACATACTCGTTCCAGAAGACAAACAAGATGCACTTGAAAACATAGAGAACAAGATAAAGCAGATTCCAGGCGTAAGCAACGTTGAAACCTTCATGATGCAAAGATGGTGAACAAACAATCAATCAAACAAGAACCGCACTTCACAAATAACTCTCCCTTTCAAATGAAACAAATCATATTTGAATCCTAATTGAATCATATTAGAGGGCGGTCTAGCACCACGCGCACACACAAACACAAAATTTGTTTACACCAAACCCAAACATAACAAACCATCAAACACAGCCCACATAAGCAAACAAAACCCAACAATGACAAAACAACCATAAAACCCATCACCAACAATCTCTAGCTGCATGCTTAAATAAAAGAAACAACCTTCCCGATATAGAACGGTTACAACCTAACAAAAAGTGAAAACAACATGAGCGAAACACAATTAAGAGTAGGAGACGCACGCCAACGCGACGTCGGAAGAGGAATAGCCCGCATAGACCAAAAAACCATGCAAAAACTAGGCTTATCCGCAGGAGACGTCATAGAAATCGCAGGAAAAAGAACAACATCCGCCATCGCATGGCCAGCCTACTCTGAAGACCAAGACCGCGACATCATCAGAATCGACGGATTCACACGCAAAAACGCAGGCGTAGCCATAAACGAATACGTCATTGTCAGACCTGGAAAAGTAAAAGACGCCCTCAACGTTGTCTTAGCACCAGTAGACATGCGACTAAACGTTGATGAAGACTTCACGAGTTTCGTAAAAAACCGACTCATGGACCGCACGTTCGTTGAAGGCGACACAACCCTAGTCATGATGCTCGGTCACGCCATACCCTTCACCGTAACCAAAACGCGACCCCACGGAATAGTCCGCATCGTTCCACAAACCGGCCTTCAAATACTAAGCGAACCAGCACCAGAAGCCAAAGGATTACCACGCACAACATACGAAGACATCGGCGGGCTGCGCGAAGAAATTCAACGCATTCGCGAAATGGTTGAACTTCCTCTACGACATCCAGAAATATTCCAAAGACTTGGCATTGAACCTCCAAAAGGCGTTTTGCTACATGGCCCTCCAGGCTGCGGCAAAACTCTGCTTGCTAGAGCCGTGGCAAACGAGTCTGAAGCCAACTTCTTCTCAATAAATGGTCCAGAAATCATGAGCAAGTTTTACGGCGAATCAGAAGCCAGACTGCGCGAAATCTTTCAACAAGCTCAACAAAACGCGCCTAGCATTATATTTATCGATGAACTAGACGCTATAGCACCAAAACGTGAAGAAGTCACAGGTGAAGTTGAAAGACGAGTAGTGGCGCAACTCCTCGCCTTGATGGATGGATTGGGGGGAAGAGGAAACGTCATAGTCATCGGTGCAACCAACCGCCCAGGTGCCCTCGACCCAGCTTTACGCAGACCTGGACGCTTTGACCGAGAAGTTGAAATCGGCGTCCCCGACAAACAAGGACGACACGAAATACTCCAGATTCACACACGTGGCATGCCTTTGGCACCAGACGTTGACCTCAAAAAATTATCTGAAATGACTCACGGCTACACAGGTGCTGACCAAGCAGCGTTGGCTAGAGAAACAGCCATGAAAGCACTAAGAAGATACTTGCCTGAAATCAACTTGGAAGAGGAACGCATTCCACCCAGCGTCTTAGAAAAAATGGAGGTCCGCATGGAAGACTTCATCAACGCTTATAAAGAAATCACTCCCACAGCCATGAGAGAGGTTTACATTGAAGTAACCACCATTCACTGGAATGACATAGGCGGTTTAGAAGACGTCAAACAAGAATTAAGAGAAGCCGTGGAATGGCCTATCAAAAACCCTGAAATCTTCGAACGCATGGGAATACGAGCGCCCAAGGGCATCTTGCTTTCTGGACCACCAGGATGCGGAAAAACGTTGTTAGCAAGGGCTGTAGCAACAGAAAGCGAAGCTAATTTCATCACAATTAAAGGTCCAGAAGTGTTCTCCAAATGGGTTGGCGAGTCTGAGAAGGCCATTCGAGAAGTGTTCAGAAAAGCCCGCATGGCTGCCCCAGCTGTCATCTTCTTCGATGAGTTCGATTCTTTGGTGCCTAGGCGTGGAATGGGCTTCGCTGACAGCGGCGTCACTGAGCGGGTAATCAGTCAACTTCTCACAGAGATGGATGGAATCATGACTCTTGAAGACGTTGTGATTATAGCAGCGACAAACAGACCAGATATCGTTGACCCTGCTGTTTTGAGACCTGGCAGGTTTGACCGTTTGATTTATGTTCCAGAACCTGACGAAAAAGCGCGACTGGACATTTTCAACTTATACACAAAAGGCATGCCTCTAGCAAAGGACGTGGACATTGCTGAATTGGCCAGAACCACGAAGTATTATTCAGGCGCGGATATTGACGCTCTTTGCCGAGAAGCTGCAATGTATGCGTTGCGCAGCGATGTGAAGTCTAAAGAAGTGACGCTCGCCAACTTTCAGAAGGCTATGGAAAAGATTGGACCAAGCATCATGCCTGACATGGAAACTTGGTATAAAGGCTTCATGAAGCAGGTGAGGCGTGTGCAGAAACCGACAACGCCAGTTGCATAGAATCAAGAAGGAGGATGAGTGAGATGGCTGTAAAGACTTGGAAGTCACGTCCCCTCGACCTAACCATTTTAGAAGTCTTAGAGAAAAAAGGTCCGATGGCTGACACTGAGCTACTTGACCTCTTAAAGGAGGCACATGAGGACTTAGGTTTTGGAATGCTGAATCAAACATTAATGAAGATGGAAATTACGGGCAGAGTCTACGTTTCTTCATTGACTAAAGGAAAGAGAAGAGTCGAACTTGTGAAACGCAGAGAAACTTGACAACCAATGCCTACGCATTCGCTGAAAAGGCGCAACAAAGCACAACTTTAAATTTTTTGAAACCTTGCTTTTCCGTCAATTCACATTTATATCCTTAGCGACTGTTCAATAATTACTAAGCATTCATAAACGTTATAATAGTTTCAGTCCATGAGAAAACACCAAGCATGAAGTGAGGAAAAAGCAATGAAACAGACCAACCAGCAACAGTTCACGATTGATCTGTCAAAAATAGAGGGTAAAGGAGATTTCCCATGTCCGAACTGTGGCGTGGTCATTTCTCCAGATGATGAAAGCGACAGTGTTTATTCAATTGTTGATACCAAGATTCACAAAGACACTCTTGAAGAGCTGGTTCTTCAATGCAATAAGTGTGGAAGTAAGATACGCTTAACAGGTTTTCTTCCCCAAAACTGACACTTCGCAAGATGCTTAAATGTTGTTTTTCTCGTGGGTAAATAGTTAGATAACAGTAATTAAACATGCGAATCTTTATAACAGAAAGTTTTGCATATACCAGAGCTTGAGGAGAAAAACTGTGGCGAAAGCCTTTGTACTCATAAACACTGAAGCTGGTATGGAACAAGAAGTTGTGAACCATTTGAAGACCATGAAAAACGTTAAAGAAGCCTACACAGTCTATGGAGTCTATGATGCAATAGCCTTTGTAGAAGCTGAAAAGATAGATGAACTTAAAAACATTGTTTCCTATGAGCTTAGAAAAATCAATGGAGTCAGGTCAACTGTCACTATGATGGTTGCTGAGGGCAAAGCAACTGAAGCAGCTTCATAGCCATAGTTAATCTTACTATCGGGCTAAACAAACTGAAAAATCAGTTGCCACTGCTTTAATAGTTAACACTTTGTCAACAGTTTTTGTTGGTTTCACATTCTTAATGTCGGAGTTTAGCTCATATCATGTGCTCAACGTCTGAGTTTAACACAGAAGTCTAAATTAATTAACCCTCTCTGAAGAGTCTATCCAAACACCAAGCAGCCGTAGTCTAGTTTGGTCTAGAGCGTTTAATGTTGCGCTACTCTTTCAAGTTTTTTTCAGAGAAAGACAAAAGACAAAACAAATTTGTTTCTCACCCTCTAGCCCCGTCTCCTCAATACCGTAGGCTTCTAGATACCTTCGTTGATGACATATAGAAATTGCTGCAGGATGATATGCATAATACACAATGGCGTCATAGCCTCTACTCATGATGAACCGCTCAAAAAATTCAAAAAATTTTTTGCCATACCCCCTTCCTCTGTGCTCATTCAAGAGCCAAACTTCATGAAGTTCAATGAAATCCTTCTTTCCACCTAGAAGCTTCTTCAATATCTCACGGTCTTCTTTGTCTCTAGGGTCACCCTTCCTATGCTCCGTAGTGTTCGATTCGTGCCAGATTGCATGACCAATGATTTCATCGTTCACTCTCCACTTAATGAGGTTGAAAAGTTTGGCTTTGACAAACTCTTCCAACTTCCTTAGGTTGTCTTCTTCTTCGTAAAATACAATTTTTCTCAAGTATCCTTTGAATTCTTCGTCGAGGTCACAGTCCACAAGAAATCTCATGAATCTGGTTTTTCTCCTTTTTTCAGGGTAGTCTGAGATGAATGCTTTAAGCACTATGGGCTTTTCTTCATTTTGGTTTGACTAAAGTATTTATGATTCTACCTTTTTACTAATGACCTTGAGCCAGCATCATGCGGCCGTAGTCTAGTCTGGTCCAGGACGTCGGCCTTCCAAGCCGTTGACCCGGGTCCGAATCCCGGCGGCCGCACCACTTTTTAATTGTCTTCATCTTTTTCAAAAAGAGATAATTTTATGATAGTGAAAAGATATTTTAATGTTTAGCCAGTAATGGATTTGAGGAGTATGAGGGAACTTACGAAACAAGAGATACACAAAAAGCTTGTTGATAATGGAAAGCAGATTAAAAGCTATGGTGTAAAAAAGATTGGGCTATTTGGTTCCTTTGTTAGAAGTGAACAGAAAAGAAAGAGTGACGTAGATATACTTGTGGAATTTGAAGAAGGAAAGATAACGTTCGACAACTATATGCATCTAAAATTTTTTCTCGAAGATTTGCTTGGGCATAAAGTTGATTTGGTGATTCATGACGATATAAAACCTCAACTTAAGGAGTATATCTTAAAGGAAGTTGAGTATGCGAAAGAATTTTAAAGTATATTTTGAAGACATACTTGACGCTATTCTGAATATAGAAGAATATGTTGGAAACACAGGTTTTGAAGAATTTAGAAAAAGTAAGTTGGTTCGAGATGCTGTCATCAGAAATCTCGAAATAATTGGTGAAGCTGCCAAAAACATCCCCAAAGAGATTAAGGAAGAGCATTCAGAGATAAAATGGAGAGAAATTGCAGGTTTAAGAGATATACTCATTCACAGATACTTCAATGTCAACATAAGAATTCTATGGAACATTATTAAAGATAAGCTTCCATATCTAAAGAAGGAAGTTTCCAAAATCCTAAGGACTTGACACTTAAGTAGAAAGGCTTTGCAGAATTTACACATGTAAGAAAAACCACGGCACGATAATTTATTATTCCTCTTTAAACGTGGATTTTGTTGTGATTGCTGCATGCCCAGCTGTAGAATATGTGGCAAACACACCCATTCCTCAAGCAAGCTTTGTCCAGAGCATTCCCAAGGCAACATCTGGGTTCTTGACATGAAATCGTGGAAATGGAAAAAGAAAGAGAAATGAAGGGAAAAGCGTGAACATGTTTTTGTTGCGCATAGCTGTTTTCAAGTTGTTCTGGAACACCATCAAAATAATGGTTTTGAACATATTTTTGGGGCTGAAGGCTGATATTATTTGGAAAGGTCTTCAAATGAAGCATTCTTTAAGGTAGTCTTCCAAGGTTTCGGCGGGAACAACTTCGATGCTGTAGTCTCGTGGGTCAACGGAATGCTTGTAGTTTTTGGCGGGTATAACCACTTTTTTGAAGCCCCAAGCCTCAGCCGCTCTAATCTTTTCGTGTAAGCCGCCTACAGCAGTCACCTGTATGACACCGTCGACGCCTACGTTGATTTCCCCCGTCACAACCACGTCTTGTCTAATGGGTTTGCCTTCCATTAAGGAGCAGAGCAGAATAGCCATTGTGACGCCTGCGCTTGGTCCGTCCACTCCATAAGCTTGGGCAAAGTCAATGTGTGTGAAGTAGTCTTGTGCAATGTCTACCCCATACTTCTGTAGAATGACGCTTCTCACCTTAGCCACGCTGTCAGCTATCATAAGTTGTTTTCCGCTCCTAGCTATGCCCGTAACATTGTAGTATCCTTTCAACATCTCCCCTTTGCAGTTAGTGCGTTTTTCTAAAAGCCCCTTAACCGTCAAAACGTTTCCAGTCATCTCCCCACTATAGGGGTCAGTGACAATCGCAACCCCATACACTTGACCAAGTCGGGCACCTTCGGGGCGGATTTCTAGCAGTTTGCCCCGTTCGCTCATCTGATGCTCCAAAATCTGCTTCTGAATAGTCTTGCAGTGTTTTTCAATGGCTTCTTTCACATGCCTTTTTTCAACCATGCCTAGTCCTTCAAGAATGGCTAGGGTAGCTGCAGTCTTGATAATAGCAATCATGGGTCGAAACTTTGTAGTCAACGCGTCCCGTTTGTTGCTGCGTCTACGTCCCTCATCAACTATTTCTTCACACGCTTCTCGACTGTAAGGGATCAAATGAAAACGCTGCACTTCCTGCGCAACAAACTGCACATACTTTCTTCTATTCTCCACAGTGTTAGGCATGTCATTATTCATGCGAACAACTTTACCATAACCATAAATTCTGTCCATTAAGGCGGGATGCATCTGCCCAACGGAATCGAAGTTGCCAGCACCAACCAAAAAACACATACAAGGCGCAGGGTCAGTGGCAACAGCCATGGCTGCAGTGTTGCCCTCATCCCATCGACTACGCAACGTAATGGGCAACTGTCCATCTTCCAAAACCGTCAGCAACGTAACCGTCTCATTTGGGTTGAGATTCTTGATTTCGTCAATGAAAAGAATGCCCAAGTTGGCTCTGTGAACGTCGCCCGCTGTTACTCTCTGATGCTCAGGCGTGCCCAAACCGCCCGTCTGCAATGGGTCCCAAGCAATGCTTCCAAACAATTGAGCCGAGCCATGACCAGTCGCATCTACGAAGGGTGCCACCTTCTTAGAATTATCCACAATAAGTTTGGGTGCGTTTGTGGCTTTTGCGCCACCCACACCCTTAGCGCCGCTGAGGATTCCGAAACGTCCAATCAAGCTGACAAGAATGAGAAACATGAGCATGGTTCCAGCGGGCAAGAAAGTTGTTGCCCCAATAGAGATGAAAGAATCAAGCATGAACTTGGAAAAGTTGCCTTCATAAGATGCTTGCAAAGTCTCGCCGGTAATAGTCACAACGTTTGAATCCCATCGCAACTTCTGCTGATAAAGGTAGAAGAAGCCGGCGAAGAGAAAGATTGCAGCAACCATTATCATCAAATACGTAACAAGCTTAATTCCAACCCTCTGCAGAAAAAGCTTCTTAGCTTCCTTCAGCTTCTCCTTGAAAATTATCTTTTTTCCTTCTCCAGCCGGATGCACAGAAATCTTAGGCTCGCTCGGAACAACGTCATTCTGCCAGCAAATCACGTCTTGAAGCTGAATGGAGTTTTTCTCATAAAGCTGAGTTAAGTGAGCTGCAAGGGCTCGCCCAATCAAAGATTTGCCTGTTCCCGGATCACCCAGCAGAAGCAGATAAGGTCCAGGTGGAACCACCCTGGAACAGCTTGGTTTTTCGCTTTTAGGATCTTTCCAAGCATTGTACCATTCTTCCTTTTCCAAATGCTTCAGCTTGTGAACCCATTCTTCTAGGCAGAGGTAACATTCGTTTAAGGCTCGTTCTTGACCAATGACCCAGTCTAGAAGCTCAGGAGAAACTGGGTAGCCCTCTGTGGTGTTGAAGGTTTTCCAGTTCCATTTCTTGCCTTTAATCAATTCTGTTTCTTCGCCGAAATAGTCATAATAAGGAGCTTCTGTCTCCTCCAATTCACATTCATCCATGAATGAGCATGTGGTCTGCCGTTGTGTTTCCTAAGAAAATAGGTCTTTAATCGTAATATACAGCTTATTTTGATAAATTGCATATATCCTAAAATGAAATATATGCCGTCTTTTTTAAACCGTTGAACTGAACTCGTAGAATGCCTTAACAAACTTCTTCATTAAGTCATAAGGATTCTCCACCACACAGTGCGTTCTAAAATACTTCTTCACCGCACTGCTGTTTATCCCAATGCCTATGACGCCAATACCCAATTTCTCAATTTTTCTGGCATTTTCAGCCAACGCCTTCTCTACGTCACCGTAACCTGAAGGAAAAAAATCAGAGACAGCGACCAGGATTTTTAGTTCTCCCGTTTTTCGCTTTAGGGCTTCGGCTGCCATTAGCAATCCGTCTGGTAGATAGGTCATTCCGCTGTGTTTTAGTCCGCCTATTCTGGCGCGTGTGTGGTTGGAGTATGGTTCTGCGAAGTCTTTGATGATGTAGAATCGATTGTTGAAGGCGAACATGCCCCAAGAATTCTGGTTCACCATCAACTTTCTCGCTACTTCTGCTATGCATAAGGCGATATCGAGAACCTCCCCTGTAAAGAAGCTTAGACTATGACTTGCATCAATTAGTATTGTCCACATTTCATCCTGTGTCTGCAATTCATCGCGGACAAAAACATCAGTTCTAGGGCTTTTACTCGCAATCACTTGTATGGCTTCCTGCAAATCGAGAAGTCCAACTTCATGTCTGAAGTCCTCGCCTCCCACATTTCTAAAGAGACGCAGTTTCTCGAGAATTCGTCGCACCGTGCTTCCCAGAACATTTTTGCGTCGCACAAACTCCGTGTAGTCTTCTTCTGGAAACCCAAATGAACGGAAACGCGTGCCTTTTCCAAGCAGCCTGTACTCTTCCAAAATTTTCATTTGTAGGACTTCCTTGGCTTCCCATGAGGAAAAAACTTGGGAAACTTCGTTTTGAATAGACTTACCCATAAGCTCGCTGTGAATATCTTCTTGTCTGATGTACTGAAAATCGAACGCATCAAGAGTTTCTTTGAAAAGCAGTTCTGTTTCGTCCTCTGCAGGAGAGAAATTTTTATGAAAAATCGAGTTTCTACCATGGCTTTCTGTGTAAGGGAGAAAAGGCACCTCGGATGTTTCTCCATAACCCTTCAAGATGTCATAAATAAAATCGGCAGTTTTAACCCGCTCATCCAAGACCATTTTTTTGAAATTCTGTGCATTTTCTTCCTTTGGCGTTTTCACGCTATCCAAAAATTCTTTATGTGCTGTATTTTCAATCTTCTTTAGAGCTGAGACGCAGTCGTTTACTTCGTTTCTAGTTTTTTCATCCAACTTGCCTTTGTCTAGACCTGTTGAAAAGTTAGATAGTATGGAAGCCATAACGCGAAGCGTGTCGTTTGAAATTGCATGTACAGGTTTCATGGAAAGATACGAGACCGCGTTTGCAAGGGCATTGTCTACAATATAAAGTGGAAAGAAACTTTTCAAATACGCCCTTACAACGGTATCCTCTACGAGGCTAACGGCAAAAGTTGCCAAATCTAAGTCTTTATCTTTAGACCACTCAGCATACGCTTCAAAATCCGATGTGACAAGGTGGGAGCTGAGATGATGGATTGAAGCCTTAAAAACACGCCACAACATGGTTTTGTGGACTTCATTTTCGGAGTTGAAAAGCCATCCAAGATAGCTTATTTTGTTGTTTTGCATTCTTTTTGGCTTTGCAAAGCATAGAACTTCTCCTTGTTTATCCTTTTGAAAAACTGGAAAGAGAACTGTGTCGTGAAGGAAAACTTTCACTTCGTGATGCTTTCGTTTTGTTATGTCAAAAGAAGTTAACAAGGTGTATTCGTAGAGGTCCACATGCGAGCCTGCCTTCAACGGTTACTTGTGCCAAAAACCGAGTGCACAACGTCTCTGACTACTTGTTGAATTTCCACATCGTCGCTTGTCATGCCAATAATGGTTTCTTCAGCTGCGTTTTGAGGAGAACTACCGTCAGCGATTAAAGTAGCCCAGTTCATTAAGTCGCCAGGTGAAGGACCGTAGGGCAAATCACCGCTTTTATATTGTCTCCTAAGTTCGGCTCCAATCTTAACTATTTTGGAAGCTGTGTCTTCGTCTAAGCTGCTCCTTTTTTGAATGAGTTTAACCTCGTCTGGACATATCTTGTCACCTACGCTGAGATAGTCAAAGTTTATCCACACCGACATTCGGCGTCTAAAAGCTGCGTTCAACGGTTTTGTGCCCGCAAACTCGCTTGAAAAAGGGTTCATTGAGATTATTAAGTATCCGTAGGGATGTCGGTCAACGATTTCGTTGTCTTTCTCTGTCAGTACTATGTGTCCACGAGTGTCGAGTAGGGGGTTCAAACGTGTAGCAATGTCCTGCTTCATCATGTTGGCTTCGTCAAGATACAGCAATCCGCCTGTTCTGCACCAACAAATGATTTGTCCATCAATCCAGTTTTCTTTTCCAAGTCCAATGTATCTTCCGAACATGTCATAAGTTGAAGTTTGAAGACCACAGTTAATCTCCCATATAGGCAATCCACATATCTCTGCCACAATGTAGACAACATGTGTTTTCCCTGTTCCACTAGGACCAATAAGGGCGCATTGTTTGAAATAAAAAAGGGCGCGTGTGATGCGTTCTATGTATTTTTCACCGCGATCAACAAAATCAGGAGTGTTAGCTGGAATCAAGCTGTTGACCGATTCGGGAAACATGTAGCCACGATGCAAGTCATATTTGCTCACGTCATATTTTGAGTACAATGGAGGTTTTTCAGCTGCTTTGCTTACTGAAATGCGCACTCTTGTGTCGTTAACCTCAGTTCTTATGTTCGTCTGTGTGAGAACAGCTTTGGCTTCCATTCGTTTCGAACCTTGTGAGCCAAAACCCACTGAACTGGACTTTTTTCCTTCTTTTTCTTCTTTATCTTCCTTGGGCTTCGTCTCCACTACAGAAGAAGACACGTTTAACCCCTCTGGACAAGCATGTTCTAGAATGTATGTACTGAGCTCACAATTGTGTTGTTTTGTGTGTAGTTCAGTGTTACGCACAAGATGTTTTAGTTTTTTTGAGGTTTGTGGTTTTTTGGAGGTGTTGTTGAAAAGACTGATTTCTCGTTTTGCCTAGGGGGTTTCGGCGGTTATTGAGTCTAGTTTGGATTTGTTAGATGTTTCGGTAAAAGTAGAAATTTCTGGTGTACGAGGGGCAAGACTGGAAAGTGGACAAACCGCCAGTACATCTGGTTCTGTTGGCGGAATCCAAGGACCAGTAAAGTTTGACGTGAGCGCTCGACTAGAGGAAAAAGAGCGCAGAAGCGGAAAAATCGTTGTCCTATTCGTTCTAGCTGTGGGAACTAAACCTAGCGTCGTGAAGTTTGAGTTAGAAGGCTACGCCACCTTAACAGGTAAAGACGAAGCGTTAAGTAAAATGTTAGAGGTTGATCCCAAGACAGGCGTCCCCTTTGTTTTTCACAGGGTTTATCAACATTCATTCATGGCTATTTACCTACTAGCAACCTTAATGGATACAATTTATCCTCCACCCGACCTTCTGTTTTCTGGCGAACGCAACGTTGGATCTGATTTAACCTCAGCTAAGTCAGAAAAAGAAGAGGGTCAATCTGACCAGTCGACGCAATCGACTCAACAAGAGACATCGAGTTCAGAACCTCAGAAACAATAGCTTTTATGATTTCTACATTGCTTTAATGAGTTATTAAGGAGTTTTTTGCTTAAAATAAATTAGGTTATGCATGTGAATTTACATGAGAGAAGCTGGTGTGATTGAATGAGTAAAGTAGAATCTACTAGATGGTTAATTGTTGATGCCTTTCTCTTAGCTTGTTCGATAGTACTGCTTTTAATCGATTTGCTGTCTGCCCAAGACGTATTCTGGGCTATAGCTGCACTTTCAAGCGTCTTCATTTTTTCAACAAGATTAGGTAGAGACATTAGAAGACGCAGGGCAAAGAGTAAAGATTAAGAGTGCATAAAATTCTTGAACTAGCTTTTTTCCAAGGTTTTGATAGCTTTAATCGCCCATTCTGGATTCTTTAGGAGTTCTCTGCCCACGGCAACCAAGTCAACTTTTTCTTCTCGTATCAGCTTGTCAGCGTAGTGTGGCTCGGTAATTCCTCCGACTCCTATTACAGGTATGTCTACTGCTTTCTTGATTTGTTGTGCCTGAGGAATGAAGTAGCCTTGTTTACCTTGGAGTTGCTCGGGTCTGCTGCCGCATAATCCGCCCGATACGTCAATGATGTTTACTCCAGCTTGTTCCAGCTTCTTAGCGAATTTTTGAGAGTCCTCAATATGTGTTCCCTTGGGGTCTAGATCATCTGAGCCTAAACGGTAAAGAAGAAGTCGTCCTCCAACCCTTTCTTTGATGCTTTCAACAACCTCTAAGGGAAATCTTATCCTATTCTCCAAAGACCCCCCATATTTGTCGCCTCTTCGGTTGACTAAAGGTGAGAAAAACTGGTTCAAAAGGAAACCGTGTGCTCCATGAACCTCAACACCGTCAAAACCCGCTCGCATGGCTCGGTCAGCCGCTTCACCATAGGCTTCAGTCAAGGCTTCAATCTCCTCAACCTTTAGTTCTCGTGCGTTTCCGTTTGCACAAGGAGCTACGGGTTGTGTTCCAGTCGTTTCCTTCGTAGTGGTTCTTCCTGCATGGTTGAGTTGTATTACAACAGGCGTGCCTGTTGCATGAACGCTAACACAGAGTTTCTTTAGTCTAGGAATCATCTTGTCTTCGTATATTCCTAGTTGCTTCTTACTGAGCTTACCGTCAAGGCGAACATAACTATGTTCTATTATGAGTAGACCTAGCCCTTCTGAACGCTTGGTATAGTGTTCAATTAGACGGCTGGTCACGTTCCCTTTGCTTGTGGCTAAACCAGTGTGCATAGGAGGCATCACGATTCGATTCTTAAGTTTTATTCCCTTCACTTCTAATGGGTCTAGCAAACTAGCCAATTCAAGCACTCTCTGATAGGTTTCAGACAAAACTTAGTCTAAAAGCTTTTCAATTTTGGCACAAAGCATGCACAAGTTGATATCAAAGTTTCTTTAGGTCTAAGTCTCTTTAATCATTGAAAAATCTGCCGCATACGTGAATTTTTCCGACGCTTCACTGCCTTTTTTGCGGCGCAAGACAATTTTTTGGGGCACACTGTCATGAACGTAGGCAACGTAGATTATGTCTTTTCCAAGCGCCAATCTTTCTAAATGGTCAATAGCCTCTTTGACTCTAGTGAGTTGTTCAATCTTTTTATGAATTTCTTCAATGGCGTCAAAGAGTATCTCAACTTCACCTTGGTCACTTGCATTCAACATGAGGCCTTTAACAGCAACCCATTCAGCCAGTGTCGTCTTCTCTTTGCCACTTTTCTTTTCAGTTTCCTTTCGCCCTCCACCCTTCTTTGCATATTTCTCTAGCGCTGACACGCTCTTGAACCATTCTTCATTTTTATGCGTGGACTCCAACTCTCTGAGCAAAGAACCCAACCATTGACTGTACTCTTCCGCAAGAGTCTTAAACTGGGCAATTTTCTCCTCAATGTTTTCTCGTAGGTCCTGCAACGAGTAGAAATTACGTATTTCTGTGGTTAAATAATCAAGCATGGTTCAACTGGCTCCCTCGCAACTTTCTCGCATGTTTCTACTTTTTAGATAACAGACTCTGCCTCACCCCGTCTTTCTGAGCTTCCTCCTCAGGAGTCTCCTCGGAACCTTCTGCTGCTTGACCTTCCTGGCGTTTCAGAAAAATCTTATGAAGATTTCTGAACTCTCGGCTTATCTTTTCGAAGATGTTGACTCGGAAGCTGATGCGTTTTCTATACGATACAATTATGTCGCTTAGTTCAGGCAACACTACCCACAGCACATTCAGTATGACTTCAGGTGGATAATCTTCCAAGGCTTTGGAACTTACTCCGCCCTTGTCGTCAACTAAGATGAGGTGTCCTTCCTCGTTTAGCACAACGTGCTTGACTTTGTCTGAAAAAGGAATCATTCTGGCTGATATGCGAAAAGAAGCATTTAATTGCCTGAGCGTCAACTTGAGAATGACATTCAACTCGTGAATGAGCCTCTTTTCTTCAATAAGAAACTCACTTAACTGCAGAGTTTCTTCTTTTATAACCCTCAGTAACTCCTCAAACTTGTGCTCCATCTCTCCAATGTTTCTCTCAACATCTCTTGGACCAGTTGTCTCCATCATTTCACCTTGGAACTGTGAAGAAGCCTCTGAGGATTCTTCGATGATTGAACTCTCTTTCTCTTCCTTGTTCTTCTCAACTTCGGCTTTTTCCAAGAGTTTAACCTCAGAAACGGCTTGGGCAGAGCTTCGATACATGCCAAAACTAACGCAGCCAATAAGAAAGTGTGTGCAAGTACTTTTGCTACACACAGCAGACAGAATCAAGGTTACTCCATCAATCGACCATAAAACTTTATGAAAAATACAGATTCTCAGTTCAGAAGTATAAAATATAGAATGTGCGGTATCACCATTTCAAAAGCAGAATCAGAATCGGAATTTATTAAAGTTTGAACGTTGGCGGACGGTTAAGAGCTATGGAAACTTCGGTGGCAAAGCTTGACGAGGTGGTTGAGCTCTATGACAACAAGTCTGGGTTATGGAAATTGGTTAGAAAGGACAAAGGACCTTTCAAGTCTCTCGAAATCATCGACAACACGTTGAGAAAACTTGGCCTGTCTAAGAATCAAATCAGAGTCTACTTACACCTTGCCAGGTCTGGAGTTCGAAAAGCAAGCGAGGTGTCTGAAGCCATTTCGTTGCACAGAACCGAAACTTACAGAATTTTGCGAGACCTATCAAAAATGGGCCTAGTTTCCTCCGTGTTTGAAAAACCCCTCAAATTTGTTGCCACTCCTTTCGACAAGTCCATTGACCTTTTGATAACTGCTAAGAAACTGAACTTGGAAATTCTTGAGAAAAGAAAGAACGACTTAGTTGATGTCTGGTTTTCTCTGCCCAAACTGGAAACGGTGGCTGAGGTGAAAGAGGTCTTCCAAGTTTTAGAGGGAGAAGGACAAATCGACTTGAAGGCAAGGGAGATCTTGGACAAGACAAAAAACGAGATTTATGTTTTTGTGGCGGATTCTGATCTGGCTCGATTCTATCATTCAGGTTTCATTGAGAAGTTGGAGAAAGCGTCAAAGAGGAATATAAGTGTTCGACTCTTGACAAACAACTCGCCCAAAAGCTGCTTTTTCGCTGAAAAACTGAAGCTGAACGATGTAAAGTATTCATCATTAAACGGAGAAGACCTCCCTACCTTTCTGATATCAGATCAAGAGCAACTACTCTTTTCCATCAAAACAACTGGAAAACCAAGTAGTAGCGAAGAAGAGGACAAGAGAGTTTCTGCACTGTGGACGAATTATGAAGCTTTTATCAAAGCTTTGCGGGCACTCTTTTTGGAATTATGGGACTCTGATGTTCGGTCAAAAAACACTCCAATGCCAATTGTTGGCACGGTTTAGCCTTCTCTCTAGTGCGTAGTGTTCATTTACGCACAAATCAACATATTCTCAACCTGCAGATTTTCCAGACCGAGGAAAACTCGTATGAATAGAATTCTGAAAAACAAGAAAGCGTTGAGCACTGTAGTGACTACCTTGATCATACTTGTTGTTTCAGTGTTACTGGCGACCGTCGTCACCTTCTACGCCATAAACATCACCACCACTCGACTTGAATCAGAAGACCTAAAGATAACTAAGCATCACATCTGGACAAATAGTACGGAGGCTCAAGCTGCGTTTGTCTTGACAAACGTAGGCGGCAGAGACGTACTGCTCGACAAGATAACCGTTCGTGACCAAGCGTGTGACTGGGATAATGTATACTATTGGTTTGCAGATATTGCGATTTCTTCGGACCTTGTTTACGACGACAGAATAAACGCAACTACGCCAGTTAGTGGTGAAACATTTGATGTCAGCTGGAACGGGACTGGTACTGAAACCTTCACTGAAGCGAGCGACGACATAGCTGTGCCTTCAGGTAGCGTTCTAGTTATCTATATCAGGTCTCCTGATAGCATCACTGTAAGTGACATAGGCGTTACAACGCGCATAACCATTCACAGCGCCAACGCGATGTATTCGAAAGAATGCAACGTCGAATACATTCCAGCTTAGAAAAGCAATTTTCCTTTTTCTTTTTCTCTTTTTTTTTTCATAAATGGAAGCGAACTCATCTTAACCTAAAAGAAGTTGTCACCGTGTGTAGTACAGAAATACACACAAACCATCTTATCCATTCTTCATCAAGCCCTTTTCCGTCGAGAAAACCATGGGAGGAGAGACTGGCACCAGTTTGTAGTGCTCAGCTAGATTTTCTCTCCTACCCCCAATTGCAAGGTGCTTTGCATGAAGAGAAACAAGCTTAGGAGAAGCTACTCAAGCCTCTGGGAGTCGAGGAAAGGAATAGCTGTACCTGTTACTTTCCTAATGCTATTTGTTTCTCTGATGCTTATAGTTTCAGTTACGTACTATTTTGCAGTGACTAAAATCAACGTTAGCGGGCAAGGTCTCAAGGTTTCGGCTGCAAAACAGAGGATGCTTCTACTCGAAGATACAATTCAATCTATTTTGTGGTCTCCAGAATCATACGAAATCTTCGAGTTTGAGGATTTAGGAGGCACGTTCAAGGTAGAGCCAACAACCAAAAGACTAATCATGAACATCACCAACGATTCATTCTATGATGTCTTCTTCAACAACTCAATCGGAAAAGTCGCCTATGAACTACCATCTTCTGAGGACTCAAACGACTACATTTTTCTAAAGGGTGACAGCCGAGTAGTTGTGAACCAAAGTTCGTCAACAATGACACAACTCTATATCAAAGTGGGGCTCACAGCTCCAGAAATAACGTTGTCTTATCGCCCATTAGCAGGAGCAACAGTTACTGAGCAAGGCAACGGAAAACCAACAAACAAGATACGAATCTATGTGATTAACCTCAACTCGTCCCAAACCATGACGACGCAGGGAAAATTTCGCATCAAAATATTGTGCGCAAATAGTACTTCAACTTGGAAAAACTACGATTTCTCCAATCCATTAACAGCCATAACACTTAAGGTAAGCTTAGACGGAACAGTCGGAATGGTTTCACTGCCTATTACAAGCAATGAAAACGGCGCCATAATCAACTTGGAAACTGCCACATGCAACGTCAGAATTCAAAATGCTGGAGGGTCATGACTTGCCATCTCTTGTTTCAAGTTACATCTATACACTTGTCGCGCTCACAGCCGTCAGCGCACTGCTCTTGTATTCTCTAAGCTCCTACACCTACACAGTGAGAAACACATTTGAAAAAAACCAGCTAAGAAATGCATTGAATAGTGTAGCCGCCAAGGCAAATGAAATCCTTACGCTGTTGACCACTACCAACTCATCTTTGACGGTTTATCTTAGCCTACCATCCACCATTGGCAACCAACAATATTGGATAAGAATACGCAACGACTCCTCAAACGCTTGGGTAGAAGGCTCCCTTGGACAAATGTTACAGAGCAATCCAGAACTTCGAGTTTTGATTCCCTCGAAAACATCCACATCAGGGTATTTCATTTCTACGCATGGGCAAGCTCTACTGCAAGGCTACATGAACGGGTCCACTCCTCACATCCATCTGGCTTCAGTAGGAGGTTAACATTGATGAAATTTGGTTTGAAGTTAAAAAAACCAGCAGAAAAGCACATGGAAAGCGCCAAAGAATTAGGCGACGAGTCTCTAATTGGCTTCTTAGACCTAAAACGCCAAGGAGCACCCGAAGGATACTCAGAGGTAGAAACATATTCATTAAATGCGCCATTTTCCTACGCTTCAATCGTTCAAAACGACAACACAGCTGAGTATCTTTACATTGTCGACGAAGTTCCTCTAAGCAAAGAGGAGAAAGAAGCATACGAAAGAATGAAAAACGTCCTTGAATACGAGCTCAAGGCTCCAACAGCTGATAAAAGCCTAAGCGAATCCTTCCACGAGCAGTTCCCCGTGATAGCAGCTGACCACCCAAAAGTGCTTCCAGGAATTTCCGCTGTAGGAGCCAGAAAGATTCAGTATTACCTAGAACGTGACATCGTCGGCTATGGAAAGATTGACCCTGTAATGTATGATCAATACGTGGAGGACATTGGTTGCAGCGGTGTAGAAAAGCCAATCTTCCTCTGGCATCGAGCCTACGAAAACATTAAAACTAATGTTTTCTTCAGCAACGAAGAAGAACTGAACGACTTTGTGATGAAGATAGTTCACAAAGCTGGAAAACACGTCAGCATAGCCTTTCCGATAGTTGATGTTACCCTTCCAGGCAAGCATCGTCTCGCTGTCTCTTACGGCAGAGAAACAACTCCTTCCGGAACCAGTTTCACCATCAGAAAATTCCGCAAAGACCCGTTCACTATAATTGATCTCATCGAGAATGAAACAATTAACGAGTCTGTAGCCGCCTACCTGTGGCTTCTCGTTGAAAACAAGATGCCAGTGATGATAATAGGAGCCACAGGCGCGGGCAAAACCACTGCTTTAAACGCCATCGCTTGCCTGATTCAACCCAACTACAAAATCATTTCAGTTGAAGAAGTGGCTGAAATCAATCTGCCTCATGAAAACTGGACATCCACAATTGCGCGCTCTGGATTTGGAACCCAAAGCGAGGGTGAAATCAATCTTTATGAACTAATTAAGTCAGCGGTTAGACACCGCCCAGACCTTGTGATAGTAGGTGAAGTTAGGGGTGAAGAAGCCTACGTGCTGTTTCAAGCGCTCGCCACTGGACACGGCGGGTTGTGCACCATGCATGCCGACGATGTGGACACAGCGGTCAAGAGGTTAACTCAGCCTCCGATGAACATTCCATCATCAATTATTCCAATGATGAACTGTGTAATTGTTGTTAGAAGAGTCAGAACGCCCATCTTTCTTGAATCTGGCAAGAGACTGTCAAGTAGAAAGTTCATAAGGGTTTCAGAAATCAAGGATGCAAACACGCTTCAAGATGTGTTCGGTTGGAACGCTTCTTCAGACACGTTTCAAGAGAGCATAGACGACAGTCTATTACTGAAGAAGATAGCGGCGAGGTTAGACATCTCTCTGGAGAGGTTGCTCACTGAATTCGAGTACCGCAAACACGTGCTCTTAGACATGGTTGAACACAACATTAGAGACTATCGTAGCGTTAATCGCATACTGAGCAAATACTACAACAGCCTCAATTTTAGGCGCAGCAAGGATTCTGCAGCGAAATTCGAGTGGTGACACAACTTGACAGGGCTTGGTCCAAGGGGAAGAATATTCGGATGGATGCTAGGCCTTTTTAGAAGAGAGAAAACCAGCGCAATTGACAGTGAGCTTCCATTCGCAGCGATGATGTTCACGATTATGGCAGCTAGTGGGTTAACGCTTTATGAAAGTTGGAAAAAAATGCGGAACATTAATCTTCTTCCAGCAATGCAGAAAGATGCTCAAGATGTGGTGCGTCAGGTAGAAGTATTGGGACGGGACCCTATCACTGTTATGTACAAGAAATCTGAAAAGACTGCGTCGAAGTCTTACCGTGACTTTTTAGCTGGCTATGTATCAGCCGTTAGGAGTGGTGGAAACGTAGTCAACTTTCTCAGAAGCAAACTACGCTCTATTTTTGAGCAGCAAAGTGCGGCTTCGATTCGATCGATTGAAAAACTTGGAACCTTGGTTGAAGCCTACGCAGTGTTGCTAATTGTCACGCTCTGCACTTACATCTTGTACGTGGTTATGTCTGCAACTTCTCTTTTTGATTTGTTACAGAGTGGGCGCATGGCTGGTTCCAACGCTCCTAACCCACTTATGTACATTGTAATATTAGTCGCTATGCCCGCAGTTTCTGTCGTGTTTATGATTGTGGCTCACATGAGTCGCAAAAGCAATCTACTTAATGTCATGGACTTGTATCGCCGAGCAACACTCCCATTTGCTGGCATGACAGTTTTCTTTCTTCTCCTCGTTCTTGCGCCTCAAATTCGGTCTTTAGGAGAAGCCATAGGCTTGCCTATTTTGGTAACAATTTGCTTGACTATGGTTTCACTTTCTCCTGCCATGGCTTATCACAAAATCTCCAGAACCAACTTCGCCGCGGAAGAGTCTATGCCCAGCTTTCTGAGAGATGTTACCGAAGCCAGAAAAATAGGGCTTTCGCCTGAAAAGAGCATGATTCACGCTTCAAAGAGAACTGGCTATGGCAGGTTTTCTGAGCTTTTGGGTCTAGTTAGAAGCCAAATCGAGTGGGGTGTTTCGTTGAAGAAGATTTTTTCAAACATTAGGAAGAAGATTCAAAGCTGGCCTGTGCTCGTTCATTTTTTCATTCTAGTCGAGACCATAGAGATTGGCGGTGGCTCCGCAGACGCTCTTGAAATACTGGCTGAATACAGTGAGAAAAATCGAGACACTGAGTCGAACAAGAGGTCTTTGCTCATGCCTTACGTTATTTTGTCGTTTGTTTGGAGCGTGTTGATAGCTTTCACGACGACAATAGTGGCTCTAACCATATTCATTCTCGCTCAAGTGTCACTTCCAAACTTGTCCTCCGCCGCTTTTGCAGCTATGCAACAGCAGATAAGCCTTTTTTCAATTGGAATAATCTTTCAATGCTGGCTTTCAGGCTTCTTCGTGGGCAAGATTAGAGAGGGCACTCTTGCCGCAGGCTTCAAGTACTCAGCCTTCTTAGCTGTCACAGCCTACTTGTCTCTTGTAATGTCTAGAAACTTCCTTGAAGGCATCTACAGAGTGCCCACTTAGGGGAGCGTGTTCGCATGCCAGCGTCTTCAATCGACACCTTTCTCGCATGCTCTATCATGATTACCCTTGTGTTGGCAGCCATGGTGAATACATCAAATAATCTGCGTCCATCAATGAATGAAATACTTCACACAAGTGATGCTGAACGCTTTCAACAACTGGCGCTATACCTCTTGCTGAACAAGGGAACACCCGTCAACTGGGGAAGCCTTCGAGACGTAGTTCCAAGCAATTTAGGCTTAGCTGATTCTTCTTCGTCGTTGCCGTATCAACTCAACATTGACAAGGTTACACGTTTGAACAGCCAAAACATCTATTCGCTCTCTTATTCTCAATTGTGGCAGTCATTTGGTGTCAGTGATGTCAGCTTCAAAGTAGATGTCAAAACTCTATTTAACCTCTCCACAACTCTTGTTTCCACAACAAGTGAAGTCAATGAGACAACCTATCAATTTGATGTATATGCGGAAAAATTTGGAGCACCTGTCCTCGCTCGTTTGAGCAGTTATGTTGTTGTTCAAGATTATGTCAACAACTTAGTGTCGTCTACATCAGCAGATGGACACACTTCAATTTCCGCAAGCGTTCCGAATTCGAAGAACGGAACCGCCATCCTCTTAACTTTTGCAAAGGCGGAGAGCAATCCTCAGATTGAAGCCTTCAACGTTTACCCTTTTAGCCACAACTCTTCTGAGCCTTTACCTAACAGAACCTTTACTAGACAGAGCCCTCTTAATCACGTGTTGAATGTTACTTTCACTTATCCCAGCGTAGAAGTCTTGAGAACGTTTGTATTAACATACAAGTGTAACTTCAGTTTGATTGAAAAAAGCCGAAACGCCCAGACAGCCGAATATGACATTCCAAGGCTTTTAGATTCAAGTCCCATGATGTTGGTCATTACAGGATTCAATCAATCTTCAACTTTTGCTGAATGGGTTTCTTATCCTCAAGTGCCCGTAGAAATAGGCGCAGAGTTCGAGGAGTTAGACACTGGAGCCAAAGCGGTCTCGTTCAGCCACATCGTGGGCATTAACTCAGCCCTATATGAAATCGTAACCACATGGGGAGGACCAACCCAAGATGCTTGACAATAAGGCTCAGATTAGGACAATTGAAGCTTTCCTAGCGATTTCCGTGATGTTCTCAGCCTTGGCTCTCACCCTACAGATGCCCTCTACGCCAGACTTTGAAAAACAGAGACAACTGAAAAAACTAGGCACACAAATTCTTATGCAACTGGACTTTAATGGTACGCTTGGCAAACTAATCGAGGATGCGAACTGGACAAGCTTAAGAGCGAACCTGGACTTGTTTTTGCCATCAGGTATCCTTTACAATCTAACCGTCTACGATGAAAACCTGCAAAGAGTTAACACTCAAGAAGTCTGCAACAGTAACCAGCAGGGCGTTGCAGCAGTTGTGGTACAGTATTTATGCGTCATTCAAAGCGCAGACACACACTTCTACACAATTCAGTTGCGGCTGGCGTGGCTCGAATGAAGAAGAAAGAGAATTCAGGACAAGTCATCTTGATAGCCGTCTTAGCAATGGCTCTGATTCTTTTGTTCACGCAAGTTTATGTTTTCGAAGTGCAAATGTCAACGGTCTATCCAAACTACACTTTGTTGAACGAACACATCTTAACCATAAGGCTTGGCTCCAGAAACGTTGTCATCGGGTCAATTGCAAACGCTTCTAGCGGCGGCTCCAACACCATTCTTGCAGCTAATCTTAACAAGTGGGTTGGTCTCGTTAACAAACAAACCGAGTTTGGTAGAAGCTCTCTGACCTATACAATGGAAGAAACAGAGCCATACTCCTCAGGCATCTGGCTCTCTTGGGGCACAGAAGGATTCGGTGTGTCCTCGGCAACTGCCCATTTCACATATAATTTGTCGGATCGGGAAGTAGACGCTGATTTTTCGTACGCTGTAAACATTACCACGACGCTCATGATTGAAGGCAGTTTCCGAAAAGCGAATGGTGATGAAAAACAAGTCAATGTAACTATTAACTTGTTGAATGAAGACAAACCCGCCTTAGCTGTTCAGATCACGTTGTATTACAGAGTTATAGATAGTTGGCTTACACCCAACGCTTCAAACAATTACGCTGTCACCGACTATGGCAATGGAACCTATCTCGCCTCTTTCATCGCAAACATTCCATCTGCAACAGTAGATGTTTCTGTGTTAGTTAGAGATCAACGTCAAATACTTGTCCAAGCCAACGCAACATGCAGCCAGATTTAGAAAGCAAAAGCCACTTCAACAAATCTTTTATAATATCGTAGATTAACAATAGGCTAAACAGAGGGAAAAAATATGAAAAGGAAACTTATGGACATACTCGCCTGTCCCATTGATAAGTACTACCCCCTAGAACTGCACGTTTTCGAGGAGAAAGAAGAAATCGTGGATGGCATGATAATTTGCCCAAAATGCCTTCGCTGGTATCCAATTCGAGAGGAAATCCCAGAAATGCTTCCCGATGAACTGCGAGAAGAAAAAGACGAGCTTCCGTTTCTACGAAAATGGAAAAATCAAATTCCCAAAAACATATTGACAGAAGGCAAACCGTTCAATATTAGGACAGAAATCAAGGGAAAGTAGCAAACGGATTTTGTTTGATGGAAATCTTAATGGATGAGGCTAGGTTCTGAAAGCCTTTTTAAATTCTAACTCCGGGACTTAAGGACTTTAAACCATTCCTCGCGTTTACAGTTAGGGTATTCAGTATAGTCTTTAGAAACAAAACGCCATACAGGAAGCATCGAAGAGCCAAAGCCTAAGCCACCTCAGCAAGATTGAAGCCTATCTTTGAGGCCATGATGCCATTAAATTAAAGATACACCTTGAACAAAAGAAAAAAGATAACACATAATTCCTTAAACAAGAAAACATTGAACGGGATAAAGCGAAGTGCATACTCGCGGACACGTGCTAATCCTTGCAGGCTATGGCGGTCACGCTGGAGAGGCTTATGCTTTAGCCCAAGCACTTCATGACCAAGCAAAACTGTCATTTCTAGTCCCTGAAGGAGACACGTTAAGCAAGGCGAAGCTAAGCCGATTTGGAAAAGTTGATACTCTAATCTTACCGCGAGACCCAAAAACTCCACATCACAAGTTTATCCCGAGATTGTTGAAAGCTTTTGTTCATTCCTTTCAAAAAGTCTCAAGCGAATTCGATGTAGTGGTGAGCTTGGGAAGTAACTTCTCTATTCCGCCTTCTTTGGTTGCATGGGTGAAAGGGATACCAGTGGTTAACGTTGAAAACTGTGTCAGATTCGTGAAGCCTTCCAAAACCGCTAGGATACTTCAATACTTCTCAAAGATAACAGCGTTACAATGGGAAGAACAGACAAAAATACTGAAAGGAAGCGTTTTCGGACCCTTAATTCCAAAGCCTGAAATCAAGCCTTGGGACGGCGGATACATTCTAGTTACTGGAGGCACTTACGGTCATAAGCTTTTGTTTGACACAGTAGCCGAAAGCGACTTAGAAAGCGTAGTTCTACAAACTGGCAAAATGAATCCATTACCCTACATCAAGAAACATCCAGAGTGGAAGGTAATCACAGTCACAAAAGACTTTCACAAATTGATAGCAGGCGCAAGCTTAATTGTTACGCACTTCGGTTCCACGATATTAGAGGCAATCGCCTACAAGAAACATGCTCTTCTTGTTCCGCCCTACGTCGAATGGACTAGAACAGCCAGCTTAGAAGACGCAAAACGCTTTGCAGAAAAATTCAACTATGTGCTCGTGTCTGAAATAAACTTAGAAAACCTCTTAAATGGCATAGACAAAGCGAAAAAAAGAGAAGTTCCTCTACTCTCCAATGGGGCTGTAAATCTCGCACACAAAATAAGAGACATGTTAAAATAAATTCAAGACGTGGTCAAACCGTAAACCATGTTGATTTTAGATTCTAATGGTTTCAATTACAATAAGGCTTAGATCTCTCTCCAACGCTAAGGGCTCAAAAGCTTCAATGCGTGATTCGCAAGTTATATTCCCAAAAAGGGAAGTGTTGCGAACAAAACCTGAGCAAAAATCAAAGCGATTGTTACATCTCGTTCACGCAAGTTGTCAAGGTTCATCAAAATGTGGGTCCAACTGTATATTTTTTTTCCATATTGCGAATCCAGTTTTCCGTCGTCTCTCAGTTTTCCTATGCACGAAGCCTTGAATCTACTCCTTGCCTTCAAGACAAATTCAATTATGAATGGAAACATCACTATCAAACCCGCCCTTTGCATGTCTCCAATAATAACACCAGCCGCGACCAAGGAGCCAAGCAGATAAGTCAGGCTGTCCCCTGCCAGAATCTTGGCTGGATACCAGTTGTATCTTAGAAACGCCGACAAAGCGGCGCATGCTGTTAGTAACAATACTGCTGCTAAAATTCCTTCAGTTGCCCCCGTTTTTAAAGCGTATAATAGAGCGTATAGTCCAAGGCTTAGGGTGTAGACAACTCCCATTCCTGCTTCAAGTCCATTGAAGCCGCCGAGCATGTTAACTACGTTAGAGGCACCTACAAAACCAATCGGAATTATCATCAGGGGATAAAGGATTCCAAATTCGACTGCACCAATAAAAGGCAAAGCCATCTTCGTTGTTCCAGCACGTATAACCATCAACGGAATTGCAGCGGGCAACGTCAGCAAAGGTTTAACCCATTGCGGAAAGCCAATCTTAACGTTTATTCCATTCTTTGTTTGTACTGCTCTTGCTTTAACATTTAAATCATCTAAGAGTCCGCTTAGTGTAGCGATAAGTATGCTTGAAACTACTGCTAGCAATGTGATTGAGAATATCTGAGAGCCGACTGAGAAAGGAGCCGCATATGAGAACGTTACAAATCCTACAAAAAACAGTATTCCCGTTAAAATCCCTGCACAGACGCAAATTCCGCCACTAGCAGGTAATTTTGGCTTCTCTTTTTTGTGTAGATCAACAGCTACTATTTGGGCGGCGCGCAAGAACTCGATGATTCTTGGCGTTAGAAGAGATGTTGTAAGAAACGATATTAAGACAGAAGCCAAGAGAGCTTCAGTTTCCATTGTTTCACCAAACCAATCGTTGCAACCATCAAAGTAATGATAAATCATCTCTATAATTGTGGTTTTCTCATAAATGTTTTCAGTCTAAAAATATACTTATACTAAGATTATAAAGACTGCTTGGTCATTTAGCTACTCATGTTCTTCCAATCCCACGGTATGCGAAGCCCTCTTTTCTTGCATAGTCAGGGTCAATAACGCTGCATACATCAACTATGGCTGCAGGCTTTCTCATTAAGAACTTAATTCTTTTGAGGTTTAGTCGCTTGAATCTGTCATGCCCAACCACAATGACTAAGCAGTCAGCCCCCTCCACAGACCTTCCCAACGTGGCTTCAGTCTGATAATCGAGTTCAACCAACTCTTTAGGTGAGAAGAACGGATCGTACACGTGTACTCGCGCACCATTTCTGTTAAGCGTTGTTACAAGATTTTTCACAAAAAAATTTTGCCCCTCTTTAAAGTTTGCACGTCTAGAAACGCCTAAAACTGTAATTCTAGCTCTTCTAATGGATTTGCCACAAGACCCTAAAGCGTCTCTTGTCAAGTGGACAGCGCGGTTCAACAGTTCCTCGTTTATCTTTCTTGCTTGTTTTACGAGACGAAGTTCAACGTCGGCGTTTTCGGATTCTTCAAAAAGTAGGTAAGGTTCAGGCAAGAAGTATGCGGTTGTTTGTGGAATTGGCATGGAGTCTGAGAGGCGTGTGCCTAGAACTTTTTGGCATTCTGAGAAATCGATGCCAGTATTTTCACAATACTGAGCAAGCTCGTTTGCTAAAGCGTGGTTAACGTCCCTAGACGCAGTTTCAAACAAATTCAGTGCTTCAGCAGTTTTTATGTTTCTTACTTTGATTATTTGTGCCTTTGAAAGTAGGCTTAAGACCAAACAAGTGGTTCTCAAGCTTTGCTCATTAAGGGCACCAACAACTCTGGAGCATGTGGCAATGTCTTGCAAAGTGTGTTGGAAAGTACTTTTAGGGCTATGAGCCAAACCAAAATCTATTCCTGGTTTCAGCCCAGATGCTTTCTCGAGCCATTCCTTGAAAAATGTTTCAGTTACTCCAGGTCCCATGGCGCTTTCAACTATGACCAACGAACCTGAACGCAGTCCCATGCCTATTTCTTTGCAAGCTTTTTCCATGTGAGAATAATCGGGTTTTTTCTTTTGATCGATTGGCGTGGAAACAGCAAATATAATAACATCGCTTCTTGAAACTGCTTCTTTGATTTGATTTGTTACTGTGAGACGCTCTGTTTTCACGTGTTTTTTAATGAGTTTATTGATTTCTTGTTCCATGAATGGAACTTTTCCCTTTTTAATCAAGTTGACTATATATGGATCGAGATCAGTAACCACTGTTTTGAAACCTGCGTTAGCGAAGAGACAAGCGGTGAACGAGCCTTCCTTTCCAGACCCGATCACGCCTATCGTATATTTGCTACGTTTCTGAGGGGTATCCACGTCTGTTTCCTTCCAAGCCATTGCCTTGGGCATACCATCGCACCTAAGATTCGACTATTTCCGTCAAGGTTGTATAATAGTTTCTGCAGATTTTACATGCGTGTTTTCACAGTTTAATCTTGTGGAAATCAAATGCTTAAGTTAGGGTTACATTAAACACTTAGGCGTTAGGACGCTTTGTGCCACTTCCTTCCATGGACAGACTGTAACGCCTCTAGTGAGAGTCACGTTGTCAAGAATTGTGGCATGGTCTCCGATAAGGCATTGGCTCTCAATCTTCGCATGTTTTCCAATCATTGCAGCCTCACCGATTACAGCGTCTTTTATTGAGGCGAAGTCTGAAATCAGTGCTCCTGGGAAAATTATAGAGTTTTCAATGTGAACTGACTTTCCAACGGTTACGTGCTCTCCAAGAGTCACGTAGGAGCCTATTTCTGATTTTTCTCCTATTGATGTTCCATTGTCTATTGTGGAAGGGTTCTTGATTTTAACTTCATTTTCTAAGCGAACATTTTTCCCAATTTGATTCCTTTTTATCTCCTGGTCTAGCCACAACTTATTAGCTTTCAAGTAATCTTCAGGTTTTCCAATGTCAATCCATAACCCCTTAAAATCATAACCGTAGAGTCTTCCTTCTTCTACAAGTTTAGGAAACACTTCACGCTCTAAGGAGACGGTTCTTCCGCTTGGAATATATTCGAATATTTCTGGTTCTAGAACATAGATTCCCGCATTTATCAACTTGCTTGGCACCTTTCCACGTGTTGGTTTCTCTATGAACCGCAAAACACTGTTGTTTCTTGCCAGTTTCACTACTCCGTATCGACTTGGGTCTTCCGCAGAGTAGAGTGCAATTGTGGCGGTTGCCCTATTCGTTCGGTGTTTCTCCAAAAGTTGGGCGTAGTCTATGTTAGTGAGTATGTCTCCGTTTAAAACGAGAAACGGCTCTTTGCGTCCAATCAGTTTCTCAGCGTTTTTAATAGGTCCCCCTGTTCCAAGTGGGCGTTGGAAAGAAGTAGGCTTGTACGATGGGGAAATGTCTTTGGAGAAGGATATTTTTAGTTTCTGTTTTGACTTTTTGTAATGTTGAACATAAGCATCAGCCATGTAATTTACTGCCAGTATGACTTCTTTTACTCCGCTTTTAGCCAGCTTTTCAATTGTCCAGTCGAGTTGGGGTTTATTGCCAATCGGGAACAGATGTTTTGGGCGAGTACAGCTAAGGGGGCGCAGTCTTGTTCCGAAGCCTCCAGCCAATATCATTGCTTTCATTCAGGCTGACTCCATTGGAGACTTAATTGTGAGTGTTCACGTTGTAAAAAATCTTGTGTAGAAGGTTGAAGAAGGTTTGCTCTGTTGTAGATGCAATGCTTAAGAGTAAATAGTGTCTCTTTGATTTTAAGTGGTGGTGAAGACTTTGGGCGTCAATTTAAGAGCTTTGGTTCCCAAGACTTCAGTGGACCTTGCGAATTTAGGTGGCAAAGCCGTTGCCATTGACGCCTACAACGCATTGTATCAGTTTCTTGCTATTATTCGTCAACCCGACGGGACTCCTCTCAAGGACCACACTGGACGAATCACAAGTCATTTGAGTGGTTTATTGTATCGAACTTCTAACCTTGTTGAAATGGGTGTTAAAGTTGTTTACGTTTTCGACGGCATACCTCCAACGCTTAAAGAAGTGGAGATTAAGCGTAGGGCTAGGGTTAAGGAAGAAGCCATTGTCAAGTATGAGAAGGCTTTACAAGAAGGTAAGATGGAAGAGGCTCGCACTTATGCGCAGATGACTTCCAGACTCAAGGACTACATGAGAGACGATGCCAAACGCCTCCTCAACCTTTTGGGTATTCCTTTGGTTCAAGCGCCCAGCGAGGGTGAAGCTCAAGCTGCCCATTTAGCTAAGAAGCGTGATGCCGATTTCTGTGCGAGCCAGGATTATGACAGTCTTCTCTTCGGTGCACCCCAACTCATTCGAAACGTAACAATCAGTGGGCGAAGAAAACTGCCTAGAAAAAACGTTTACATTGAGGTTGTGCCCGAAATTGTTGAACTTGATAAGGTGTTGGATGAGTTAGGCGTCACTTATGAACAACTTGTCGACATAGGCATACTTGTGGGCACAGACTTCAACCCAGAAGGCGTCAAAGGCGTCGGACCTAAAACTGCCCTACAACTAATTAAAGAACACGGAAGCTTGGAGAAAGCTTTACAAAAGTTAGAGGAACCGTTGTTTCCAGTTGAACCCCAACGCATACGTGACATCTTTCTCCACCCCAAAGTGACCGACAACTATCGACTGGTTTGGAGCGAACCAGACGTAGACGGGGTGATTGAGTTCATGTGCGGTGAAAGAGACTTCGATGAAGACCGAGTCAGAAAGGCACTAGAAAAAATGAAAATGGGCATAAAGAAAGCAAAGGGTGCAGCGACACTGGAACAATGGTTCAGCAAAGCCTAAACAACTGTCTGCAAGCCTTACTTTGCCAATTCAGCCAATAAAGGTCCGAAAGCCTTTTTAATACTGTTCGTCAGTGCCTCAGCCTTGAGTAGGGAAATGCAGCAAAAATCGCCGTTTTCATCTTGACATGAGACAACTGCCAGTTTATCGCCAGCCTTTATTTTTGCCTTCTCTCTCAAGTCTTTGGGAAGCACAATCTGACCTCTATCATCAACGGAAACCAGACTTTCTAGCTTGCATCCACCTAGACTGTTGACGCTCATACAACTTTTCTTACGGCTCATGCTTACCTCTTCCTTGACCACAATGTTCACTGGTTCTGTTTCTTGTCAAATGCTTTCACCGCTCTAACATCAATGTGATAGACACTGTGCTCTATTTCACTCAATGATTCTCCCTCTTTCCTAAGGATTTTCAATTTTCTTTTTGAGACAACCGCCACATCCTTAAAACCAGCCTGCTTGATTTTCTCGATGTAATCTTGCTCTCTTAACGCTCCACCTACACACGCAGCATGTGCTTCAAGACTTTTTTGAAGCCACTTTGGTAATTGTTTATCTGTGACAATATCAGATATCATCATGCGACCTCCTAGCTTTAACGCTCTGTGAGCTTCGTTGAACACTTTCTGCTTGTCTGGGGCTAAGTTGATGACGCAATTGCTTATGATAACATCAATCGTTTCGTTTTCTACGGGCAGGTTTTCCATGTCGCCAAGCTTGAATTCAACGTTTTTGTGGTTCATTTTCTCAGCGTTCTTTTTCGCTAATTTAATCATTTCTTCGCTCAGGTCGATGCCTATCACCTTTCCTTTTGGTCCAACTTTTTCTGCAGCTAGAAAACAGTCGATTCCGCCGCCTGCACCTATGTCTAAGACTGTTTCACCAACCCTGAGATCTGTTAAACCAACTGGATTCCCACAACCACAGGAAGTGCCTGTTACAGTGGTTGGGAGATTTTTGATTTCTTCGTCAGAATAACCTATCGTTTTCAGCGAAGCAATGTTAGTATTAGAACAGCAAGACTCTCCTTTTGCAACCTGTGAATACCAGTTTTTCACAAATTCCTTAATCTCTTGCTTTTGCCCTTCTGAATCCATCATTTCTCCTCCTATCACCATATTTGGATAAATCGTCTTATTTAAAATTTTCTGAATAATCAGATTTATCTGATTTTCCCAAAATGAAAAATACAATGAATATCTCTTTTAGAATAGGGCTCAGAGGGTCAACTACCATATTTTAGATACAAACGGACACAAGTCGCCACCGCAGTGCCGTCGCCTATACAAGCGGGTATTATATCTTTGACAGTCGAAGCGCACCCACCTGCCGCAAACACTCCATTAATGTTTGTTCTGCCAAACTCATCAACAACCACACATCCTTGCCTATGAGTTGCAATTCCTGCCTTACGCAAGACTGAAACGAAAGGTTTGATGCCTGCAACCACAAAAACTATGTTGGTTTTCAATGTTCTTTTTGTGTTGCCATTTACATGATGCAGCAGAAGGTGCTTAAGAGGCGGTTTGCCCTTAATTTCGTCTCCAACAAAATCTTCTATCAAACATACTTTTTGGTTTTCTAACTTTTTCCTCGTCTGTTTGCTAATCGAGATGCTATTTCGGTGATTAACCAGACGTACCGATGACGCAACCTTAGTTAAGCGCAGGGCTTCCTCAACAGCTTCGTTAACAGTGCCAACAACGATTACATCTCTTCCCATGAAGAAGGGTTCTGCACATTGGGTGCAGTAAGCCACACCGCCTCCAATCCATGTTTCCCACTTCATTCCAATGCCTTTCATTCCATCGCCTGTTGCCAGAATCAGAGCCTTAGTCGCATAGGTGCTTTTGTTGGTTTTCACAACTTTTTCTTTATCTTTCAAAGAAAGCTCTATTGCCTCTTCTAACGTGTGAAGTTCAACTCCAGACTTAACAGCTTGACGCACCATTTTCTCCATGAGTCGCTGTCCAGAAATCTTTCCAATAAATCCAGGATAATTTTCAACGCCTTTAGCTCTGTTCGCCATTCCTCCAGCCTTTTCATCTGCGTCTATAACAAGCGTTTTCAAGTCAAAGATAGCTGAGTGAATCCCCGCAGCTAAGCCAGCTGGACCAGCACCCAAGATTATTACATCATACACTTTCTCTTCACCTCAGATTCTATGCCCATACTTTCCAGTTAGAGGAACGAAGGCAACACCGCCCAGATTTTCTTCAAGCAGCCGTGAATCCATCTTCCTGACACGAATTAAAGTTTGATAAAAATACACACTTCCAACAGGAATGACTAGAACTCCTCCTGTCTTTAACTGCTCTGTCAAAGGCTTCGGAACATTGGGCGCCGCTGCAGTGACCAGCACACGGTCGTATGGTGCCTCTTGCGCATATCCTTCCGAGCCGTCTCCACACAACACGGTGATGCGGTCCCTGAAACCAGCTTTTTCAACGTTGATTCTTGCTGAATCAGCTAGCTCGCGTACAATTTCAAGGGTGAAGACGTGACCCCATTTTTCTCGAGATTCTTCTGATGGAGCTACAATCTCCGCTATGGTAGCAGCGTGCCATCCTGACCCCGCTCCGACCTCCAGAACCTTGTGACCAACTTCCAATTCGAGGGCTTCGTTCATAATTGAAACCATGTTTCGCCCGACTAAGCTTAGCGCTGACTAGTCGTGTGGCGCTGAAATGGTTTGCCCCAAACCAATTGGAAGTGGCGAATCTACAGCGTAGTAGGATTTTAAATGTTCTGGGAGGAATAAGGCACGGTTGACTTGACGCATAGCCCGAATCACACGAGGCGAATGCAGAATACCTTCACTGATTAGGTTTTGGATGAGTCGCTCCCATTCAGCTTTTTCCATGAGTGTTCGTTCCCCAAAGCTTAGTTAAAAAATGTGTGTTTAAGGCTTTGCTAGGATTTATGATTGGCAGAAGTTGAGGTATTTTTTTTGTGTTCAATCTGGGCTTTATTAATGTTTTGCGATGCGGAAGATTAATGGCACACTATAACTCAACTAAACTTGAGTATGGATTATGCTGCTGTTAAGAGACGAGTGTTCGCTTTGCAAGAGAATAGTTTCAAGTTCCATTTTAAGGCGTTGTTTTCGATGTGGTAAGCTTTACTGCTTTGATTGTAGCACTTTTACAAAGGATGGAAGCATAGTCTGTTTAAACTGCGCTAGAAGGATGGTCTCGCCTAGGAGACTTGGAACCAAATACAGCCCTTTAAGTAGATACCTATTGCGAAGAGCACAGTTCACAGAGCATATGGTTCTTCCATTTGCTGACGTTGAGGGGGTAATAGGGGACAATCTACCTTTGGGAGCGGTTAGAGAGGTTGAGTGGTGGGCTAACACTCGGGGAACTGCTCAGGGACGAGCTTGGACAGATGTCGGATGGAGAGTGCAAGATGTTAACCTTGACCAGAGGACAGTCAACTTCATAAGAGTAGCAGAAAGCAAAGTAGAAATCGGAAAAAGCCACGAGAAGAAAGCGGCAACACCAACTTTTGCTAAAAAGATGCGCAGATTTTCCAAACCCAGACGGCGGGAACAACCTTCCAAAACAAGGTTCAGCTTGGCTCAAGCTAAGCTACGAAACGTGGAACGAGAAAGAGCGTCTTCGCAACGATTCAAGGCTAAATTTAAGCCTAGACCAGCTCATGAAAAAAGACTTTTCAAGCCTGAAGCCAAGCCTTCTGAAGCAACCAATTAGAGGTTACAATAATGAGCGGTGCTGAGCCCGAAGCTGGGAAAGAGTTCTCCAAGGTGGATGTGTATCGTTCTCGTCTAGATATGGCGCAGGGTTTCGGTGATGTTTGGGAAATCGTTAAGGATTCTGTTAGAGATTCTTTGGGTGAGCACAGAGTGGGCATGATGCTTTTTCTAGATGACTTACCGCTTCAGTTGGGCGCATATCACCCTTTAGGAACCAACAACATAGTTTTGAACAGAACGCTTGTGCAAATAGTGAAGGCGGCGACGAAGTCGAATCGGCTTGTAAACGCTTTTGTCTACAGTTTGTTGGTTCACGAGTATCTGCACGCTTTAGGACATGTTCCCGAGGTGGAAGTTCGTCCTTTAGTCTACAAGATTTCTAAGGAATGCTTTGGCGAAGACCACATTGTCACGAGACTGGCTGAAAAAAGTCCGTGGGCGCTTCTAAAAGGCGTTCCACTTAGCGAAATTGAAGCTCCTAAGCGAGTAATCGAGATTGTTAGAGACTTTGAAAGGTCCAACCAACAATACATAGTTTGACAGCGATTCCCTGGCTTCATCTACTGTAACTCACACTGCCCAGAATTATCTTACATTTTTGCTCAAACCCTATAAGTGTAATGACTTTATTTCTGCAATCTCTTCCATTCTAGAAAATGCAGGCGCCAAAAAAGGGTTATCTTAGCCGTGGTGCCGGGGGGATTTATGCACAAGTTTACTCGTAAAGCAATGTCGACAGAACCTTAGATTTGAACCTATCCCAGCCTGCGACAAACCAAAGCAGAAAGTCGTTATGCACTCACTTCAGCAAACAGGGTTTATGGGAAAATACCTCTCTCATGCACAACATCTACTGCCTTAGAAATAGCGAAAACGAATGCAGCCTTCCTCATATTAAGGTTATAATTTTTAGCGGTTTTCACGATGTTGTCGTATGCGGTCGACATTTTCCTTTGAAGCTTTTCTTTCACTTGACTTAGTTCCCAGTTTTCGCCTGCCTTATTTTGAAGCCACTCGAAATAACTTACTGTTACTCCTCCGGCGTTTGCGAGTATGTCTGGCAAAACATAGACTTTTTTGTCGGTCAAGATTTCATCAGCCATATTCGTAGTAGGTCCGTTTGCAAGTTCGAGAACTATTTCGGCTTCAATGTCTTTTGCAATCTTGCTAAGAATCTGCGTTTCCTTTGCAGCTGGAACTAGAATGCTACATGGGCTTGTGAGCAGTCTTTCTTGGGATAGGTGTTCAAGTCCGTCAAATCCAACCACAGACTGCTCTGGACTTGCGTTTTTGTAAGCCATGACCTCCTTTGGATTCAATCCATCTTGACAATAGATTCCTCCCTTTGAGTCGCAGATTCCAACTATTCTACACCCATAATCATCATGCAGAATGTTTGCTATGTTAAATCCAACGTTTCCAAACCCTTGAACAACAACAGAGGCATCCTTTAGAGAACTTAATCCATCTGTGTACTTCTGTCTAACAGCCTTTTCAAGAACATACGCTCCGCCCTGTGCGGTCGCTTCCTTCCTGCCGCTTGACCCGCCTAAGTTGATTGGTTTACCAGTGACAACCGCTGTGGCATATGGAGATTGCGGGTTGAACATTTTGTACGTATCATAGATAATCCCCATCTCTCTTTCACTTGTGCCTACATCAGGAGCTGGCACATCAGTGTCAGGGCCTATCACAGGCAAAATCTCGTAGGCATATCTCCTTGTCAATCTGTCAAGCTCTGCACGCGACATTTTCTTTGGGTCGCAACAGACACCCCCCTTTGATCCGCCATATGGAAGACCAACGACTTGGCATTTAAGTGTCATATCAAAGGCTAGGGCAGTAATCAAGTCTAAATCCACTTCCGGAGAGTACCTTATGCCACCTTTGGTTGGCTCATACAATCTGCTTTGCTGCACTCTATAGCCAGTGAACATTTCGATTGAGCCGTCGTCCATCTGTACTGGGAATCTAACAGTTAATTGCCTAAAGGGTTGCTCTAAGAACTTTACCAAGCCTTTTTCAACAGGTCTAATTTCTGAGTTTATAAAGCGGATTGCTTTTTCAAACTCCAGCTTAGTTCTTTTCAGAAAGTCTAGTTCTTCTTTGCTTTCACTTGCCTGGCTAGAAGCCATCAATGCATTTACCCTCGGTTAACTGTCCTAATACCTTTGAAGCTTAGCGGAACTTCTGAAACTTCGTCTGCAAACCTTATCTCATATACATCTTTTGAACCGCACTCTTGGCATTCCCTGGCTTTCATCCTGCATGTCTCGCACGTTTCTGACTCCATGCCTATACGAAGGCATAGATCCTCTTTACCCTCCTTGTGCCCAATGACCAACCCAACAAGTTCAATCCAAGTGCTTCCACACTGAGCGCAAGCGAATCTCTTTTTTGTCAACTCTTCAGTAGAATCTCTGTTTTCAATTTCTTGGAGAATCTCTTTTAATTTCATTTACTCTCCCGATATTTTAAGTATTAGTCGGAATATTTATAGGTTTTGTTCGATTTTTTGAGCTTTGGTCTTACATTTTAAGATAAAAAAGCGATATTTTTTCGTCTTTGTCGAACAAACGTGAGGCTGCAGCTTCTCCATTCGACATTATAAGATTTTGTGCGAAAAATCGTAGAATTTAAAAGCCCTGAGTGTCATTTTTCCGATAAGAGGTCTAAAGATGCCTTACAAAGTAAACATTGATGAAATCGATGTGAACATCATTAGAGCTTTGCAGAGAGATGCGCGTGCCAATTTTGCCGACATTGCAAAAAATTGTGGTGTGTCGGTGGATACAATAAGCAAGCGGTTCAAGAGAATGAAGAGAACTGGCGTTGCCAGGGGCACAACGGTTCTGCTGAACCCCAAGAGCTTTGGCTACGATTGCGTCGCAAGCTTTGGAATCCGCGTTGATTATCCTCACGTTGAAGAGGTCGTTGACTTTGTCACAAAAGTACCAGAAGTTGTTTTCTGCACTACAGCCATGGGCAGGCACAACATATTTGCCATAGCAGTTTTGAAAAATATCGGTAGGCTAAGCCAAGTAAAAGAGGCCATACAAGGGCATCCTATGGTTAGAGAAGTTGCAGCCAACATCTGGGTCGATGAAATATTGCTCTGTCCTGAAAATTTCGAATTTGAACACCTCAAAAAGAAGTGACTCAGATGGATAAAACTGACCACTCTATAATCGACAAACTGACTGAAGATGCTCGCATGTCTTTCCGACGAATTGCAAAGAAACTCAAAATCTCACCAGACACTGTGATAAACAGGTATACAGCACTTCAAAAAGACGGCGCAATCCGTGGGTCAACAATCATAATCAACCCGAAGAAAATTGGATATCAAGCCATGGCTGTATTCATGATTGATACGTCACCTGCGCACATTGTAGCAACCGAATCTACTCCTGCGGATTCTTCACTGATCTTAGATAAGCTTATTCAAATGCCAAACATAATCGTGGCCACAAAGACTGTTGGAGACCACGATTTGTTGGCTATCGGTGTAGTTATAGATTTTGAACATTTGACCAAAGTTAGAAATGACATTGCGAGGATACAGGGTGTTAAGGATATTCAAGTGTCCTTTTGGATCGAAAAAACAGAACTCTGTCCTAAATACTTCATAGTTTGAGTCAAGAGTAAACGAAAGTCCGACGAAATATTTGGACCTTAATGAAGCAATAGAGGCGGGTAATTTTTACTTGTAAACTTGTGTTCAAATTGCCAGTCCCGCTCATAATATCTCAAACTAGCCTTCTTTAGCTGAAATAAGCTTGGAATAAGCCTGAAATTATGGTGCGGGAGGTGGGATTTGAACCCACGAACCTCTACAGGACAGCCGCCTCAGGGCTGCGCCTTTGGCCATGCTTGGCAACCCCCGCTCGACTCGGCGACTACTCATTCACAAAGAGTGTCAATTAAATATTGCTTGTGCCTGACACCCCAACATACTTGAACCCTATCTGAATCCAATAGACGGCTAGACGAGTCTCTACCCGTGTCCGCCTCTTTCAAATGATAGATTTCATATTTGAAGCATATTTGAATCATATTAGAGGGGGGTCTAGCCCCGTGCGCACACACACAAACAAGACAACCACAACAAAAAGTCAACAACGCCCCTATGCTTCAACCCTAGATCAGTCGGAAGTCTTCTTTTATGGTTGTCAAGACAACATGTGTGTTGGTTCTTTCTACAAAGGGAAGCGCCAGCAAACGCTTAGCAAAAGCACTCAATTCTTCTCTGCTCTTGAACTTGGCAATTATAAAAGCGTCTGTGAGACCAGTTACGTCGTAAACGCAGCACACGTTCGGCATTCTCGCAATTTCGTTCTCCACTTCTAACAAGCGACCCTTTGAAACCGTTATCTCGGTGAGTACAGTTAACTGGTAGCCAAGTTTCTCGTGGTCAACAACCGCAGAATAGCCTCTCACTATTCCCTCACTCTCCATTTTCTTCATCCTAGACAGCACCGTGCCAATAGAAACCCCTGACTTCTTCGATATCTGCCTAGAAGAAAGCCTAGCATCGGAGACCAATGTTTTCAGAATTTGGACATCTGTCTCATCCAGATTCATGCCCCTTCCACCTCCATTACACATTCATCCAATCTCTGCGCAATTTTTTAACATTTGTTATGCATTTAACCGAAAAAACTTATATTTTGACGGAAATAAATCTTTCTATCGAAATACTGCAAAACGAGGAACCATGAATGAACGGTGAAGATTTTCGGGCAAGAGAAAATATGACTATATGTTTGTCGTTGATTAAACACGCCGAACACATAATGCTCCATTTTGCGGATTTACTTGGCACCTTTAAAGGCAGAACAATACCTGCAGAAGAAGCTGAATCCGCTCTGAAAAATGGTGTTGGCTTCGATGGCTCCTCTGTTCCAGGCTATGTGAGTATTCACGAAAGCGACATGGTGATGAAACCGGACTTATCAACCTTCGCCGTTTTACCCAGATACTTCTACGACAAGGCAGTCGTCAGTTTCATCTGCGATATTTACAACCCAGATGGCAAGCGTTTCGAAGGTGACACACGATACATCCTGCAGAAGAAAATGGAGCATATTAGAAACGAAGGTTATGAACCAACCGCAGCGGCGGAACTCGAATTCTACTTGGTTGAAAAAGACACGAGTCGAGAGCTACGTCCGGTGGAGCATCGTGTCACGGAGAAACCAAGATACTTTGACATTTCACCTGACAAAGATGTAACCGAAACCTATCGCATGGACCTATCTGACACACTGTCATCTATGGGAATTAGAGTTGAAAGGCAACACCACGAAGTAGGCTCAGCTCAAAACGAAATCACCTTTCAATATTCAAATCCCATAACAACATCAGACAACATCATCCGATACAAACTAGCAGCAAAAGCAGTTGCAGACCGAAAATACAATTGGACAGCCACTTTCATGCCAAAACCATGGGTTGGCAAAGCAGGCAACGGCATGCATGTGCATTTAGGCTTGTTCTCCCCAAGAAATGGGAAAAACTTGTTTTTCGACCCAAAAGGATACGCTTGCTTGTCTCAAACGTGTCGCTACTTCATTGGCGGCTTGCTCGAACATGCTCCCGCTTTGTCAGCGATAGTTTCGCCTACGGTTAATAGTTACAAGAGGTTAGTGCCAGGTTACGAAGCGCCCGTTTATCTTGCTTGGAGCAGAAGAAATCGTTCAGCTTTAATTAGGGTGCCTGAATATTTCCCAGGAAAAGAAAACGAAGCCAGAATAGAGTATAGGAGCCCCGACCCATTATGCAACCCTTATCTAGCATATACTGTTCTTTTTGAAGCGGGATTAGAAGGAATAAAGAAGAAGACTGAACCTGGAGACCCTGTTGAAGAAAACGTTTACCATCTCTCAGAATCGAGGCGAAAGGCGCTGGGTATAAAGACGCTGCCAGCAACACTTAAAGAAGCTTTGGAGGAATGGAGTAGCGATGATATCTGTACCATGGCTTTGGGTAAAGAAAACGCTGAGAAATACATGAGATTGAAATTGACTGAGTGGATGGAATATGAAAAGTCTGTCCGTGTGTCTGCTAACACAGCTAAAGTGACCAGATGGGAACTGCAAAAGTATCTTCTGGCGTAGACGTGAGATAACTTCTGTTTAAACGCAAGCTATATGATTTGCTTCTTTGGTAATGGTTTAGAATCATCTTAAAGAAGATTGGTGTAAAATGAAGTACGACACAATCTTGGTTCTTGACTTCGGCGGGCAGTACTGCCATCTCATAGGGCGAAGAATACGTGAACACAATGTGTATTCAGAAATCGTTTCGCATGATATTACGCCAAAGGAAATTGAAGCGTTGAAGGAAAGGTTTAACATTAAAGGCTTGATTTTGTCGGGTGGACCTGCCAGCGTCTATGAAAAGGATGCTCCCAAGTGTAGCTCGTCGCTTTTTGATTTGAACTTGCCCATTTTGGGTTTGTGTTATGGGCATCAACTCATTGCGCAAATGCTTGGTGGAAGAGTTGAGCCATCTATTCGGATGGAATATGGCATAACGCATGTTGTTGTCGGACGTCCAGTGGGTGTGCTGAGGGGATTAAGCGAAAGTGAGCAGGTGTGGATGAGTCACGGCGATACGGTTCTGGCTTTGCCAAATGACTTCGAGATTTTGGCGCATTCGGAAAATACTCCCATTGCGGCTTTTCGTAGCAAGGTAAAGCCAGTTTACGGGTTGCAGTGGCATCCTGAGGTAGTCCATACACGGCGTGGGGCTGAAATGATACGTAACTTTGTTTTTGAGGTGTGTTCGTGTGAGTCTAATTGGCGGATGGAAGATTTCATTAAAACTGCTGTTGAGGAGATTAGAGCTATTATTGGTAGATCAAGAGCTGTTGTTGCTCTTAGTGGCGGCATCGATTCTAGCACTGTTACAGCGTTGGCGGCTAAGGCCTTGGGTAAGAATTTGACTGCTGTGTTTGTGAATCATGGTTTTATGCGTGAAGGTGAGCCTGAGTTTGTTGAACAAGTTTTTGGTAGGTTTGGTATTGATTTTGTCTGCGTTGATGCAAAGCAGCGGTTTCTAGAGAGATTGAGGTGTGTTTCTGATCCAGAGGAAAAGAGGAGGATTATTGGTGCAGAGTTTGTTCGGGTTTTTGAAAACGTAGCCAAAAAGGTAGGTGCTGAGTTTTTGATTCAGGGTACGATTTATCCTGATCGCATTGAGTCGGGTTTTAGGAGGTTTTCGGATAAGATTAAGACTCATCATAACGTGGCTGGTTTGCCGACTAGGATGGATTTTAAAGCAGTTGTTGAGCCCTTGCGTGACTTGTACAAGGATGAGGTTAGGAAGGTTGCGGAGAAGTTGGATTTGCCTAAGGAGATTGTTTGGCGTCAGCCTTTTCCTGGTCCTGGTTTGGCTGTGAGGGTGATGGGTGAAGTGACTGAGGAGAAGGTTGATGTTGTGCGTAGAGCGGATAGGATTGTGTGTGAGGAGGTTGAGAAGGCTGGGTTGCAGGGTGGTTTGTGGCAGTATTTTGCTGTTTTGACTGATACGTTTTCGACTGGTGTGAAGGGTGATGCTAGGGCTTATGGTTATGCGGTTGCGGTTAGAGTTGTAGAGAGCCGAGAGGCTATGACTGCTAGTTTTGCTAGGCTTCCGTATGATGTTTTGGAGCGGATTTCCACGAGGATAACTAATGAGATTGTGCAGGTTGTGAGGGTTGTTTATGACATTACGCATAAGCCGCCTGCAACAATAGAGTGGGAGTGAAGGAAACATGTTTTGTTTGTGTGTGTGCGCACGGGGTTAGACCCCCCTCTAATATGATCCAAATATGCTCCAAATATGATTGTTGAGAGAAGTTGAGACTGAATGAGGGTTGTCTAGAGTAATCGGTTTTGGAGTCGATTGGATGGTGTTTGCATTTAATAGAGTGGAGAATTTTTTTTAGGTGTGCGAATGGACGTAGTGGAACATAGCATGACGTGAACACGTTAGGTTTAATAACCCAAAACCTTTGAAAGATATTTTTGGCAACGAGTTGAAGGGATATCTACTAATGCTTCAGCTATCCAAGAAATCTATTCTACGAGGACAAGTTTTTGCATGCACAAATAAATCGGAAAATGAATGTTTTGAGCGATTACTTTTTGGAACAAACAAGCCTTATGCACCAGCGGCGATGAAAGTAAGAAAAGAGGATTTCTTATTTTTGTTCAATTTAGATTCTGACATGTTATATGGTGTGTTTGAAGCAACTTCCGATGCAAAGATGAATATTCAGCCAGAAGCATGGAACGGCAAATATCCATATCAAGTGAAAGTCCAACCGATTGGAAAAATCGTGCCTTTGATGGATGCAAGAAAATTACTAAAAATACTGGGAATACAACGTTCGTCTCCCATGAATAAGAAAGTTACGATGAAACTTCTTGAGCTTTATCGTCCTAAAAATTTACTTATGGATGAGTGGTTCCGATTTTTGTCACAAGCAGAAACCACAAAGTTTGAGATATCTAAAGAACCAAAATCATGGGAGTTATTAGGCGACCTAAAACAAATTAGTATGGAGCCTGATGAGGAATTACCTACGCTGGAAGCCACCACTCTCTGGGACTTTCCTAAACAAAGTTATGGAAAGACTCCTAAGGGTAATAATAAATATCCTGGTGTAACTCCTGCCGCTCTAATCTGGAACCTCGTTTGGAGATACACAGAACCAGGAGATTTAGTAGTAGACCCGATGTGTGGCAGTGGCACAACGATTGATGTTTGCAAAGAAGAAGGGCGTAGAGTTATTTGTTATGATATTTCACCAACGAGACCCGATATCACCCAAAATGATTCCCGAAAAATTCCTCTGAAAGAAAATTCTGTTGACATGGTATTTGTGGACTCTCCATATGGGGATAACGTGAAATACAATGAGCATCCCGATTGCATAGGTAAGATTTCCAGCGAAAATGAACTATTCTATGATGAACTTGAAAAGGTAATAAAGGAATGTCACAGGATATTAAAACCTAGAAAAGTACTCGGATGGCTAATTGGAGATCAGTGGGTCAAAGGAAGGTTTACTCCTGTTGGGTTTAAACTCTATCAAAAATTAACTAGATACTTTGATACAATCGATGTCATATGTATTGCTAGAAGAGGGCAAGCATCACATACGGGTTTATGGTACAATCGTGCAAGACGATTTAACTTCTTCCTTCGTGGTTTCAAATATCTGTTCATAATGAGAAAACCTTCTGGTGTACTAACTGAGTCAGAGCAAAGAACTGTGAAATGGACATATTACAATAGAAATAGAAGCAGAGCCCGTTCATCATGACCATACGTTGGTGACTTCTTGAAATTTCAAGACTTGATAACGCTTTACGAAAAGAGGAAAGCGGTGCACGGAGTCGATGCATACAAGCATATTTCTGAACTTCTTGATGAAGCAAAAGAACTTCACAAGAAGGATTGGATAAAAAAGCCGACACCAAACAAGGACCATGAGCAATCGTGGAGGGCTTTCAAAGGGAAGAATTTGGAAAAGCTCGTGGTTTACATCATTAAAGATGAGGTAGAAAGTTTAGGCCTTAAAATTGCTGAGGGAAACAAACTAGAAAGAACTAGTAGCAACAACCTTTCATTTGAGTTAAGTTCAGTGAAACGCAATTTGCTGGTGGATTATGGCGAATTCGGTCATCACTTGCCTGACGTTGATATCATCATTTATAATCCAAGAACATACAAAATCATAGCTGCCATTTCCAGTAAAGTAACTTTACGCGAAAGAATCGCCCAAACGGGATATTGGAAAATTAAACTTTCGAAGGATAAAGTTACAGAACACATAAAGGTGTTTTTCGTAACTCCAGATGAAGATGGAACTTTAACTACAAAGATACCAGCAAAGAAGGGCAGAGCAATAGTAGAAGTGGACACTGACGGAAGTTATGTTATGAGTGAAACACCCGTTGAAGAAAGTCCTAAAGTGAAGATGTTCGATAAATTCATAGAAGACTTAAAGAGACTTTTGGAAACTAACTGATGAGTACCTTTGCAGAATCATGAACAAGCCCACTGCAATTTATCTTGTTAGGGGGTTCGTTCTTTCTTGACCATGCTTATTATTTTGTTTTTTATTTGATACCTCAGCTTTGATAATTGCATGCTCCTTCTAGAAATGGGTCTCTAAGGCGCATAAGGCAATCTGGACAGCGAATTTCCATGTCAACCAAATTGCCATTGTACTTTCCTGTTTTTTCATCAAAATTGTAAGTCCAATATTCATTTTCGTAGACCGCTGACAGAGGTTTTCCACATCCCTGACATCTAGGAGGCTCAAATTTTTCAGATTTCATCTTTTGACTCCCAGTTTTATAACAACTTTAAAGTGGTCATTTAACACTTATCGCTTAAGGTGACCATCAGTGAACAAAAAGCAGGCTGTTTATTGGCTTTCGGTTGCCGTGCAGATTCATGATGAGCCAGAGATTATAGAAGCGTTTTCAATTGCTATGGACGAACTCTACAAACAAGCTTACCGCAAAGAACTCACAATAATTGCCTCAGAAATAACTTCATTTGCATCTAAAATCTCCAATAAGACGGACTATCATCCTTCGTAAAATGAACAATGATGGGTTCATCTCCTCTGCATTCATGTAGAATAAACGTTGTTTTGGAACTTCTATCGGGAATTAAGAATGTTTTTATGGGAGACTCTATATTATTTATTGTGTCATGCGATGTGAGAGAGGTGTGAACTGAGGTTGAAAACCCTTGTGGGTCGAGGGGTGTGTACATGCGTGGCAGCGCTTCGTATGTGTTTTGTGAGCCGTCTTCTCCTTTCTCTCTCTCGGCGTTGCGTGGTCACGTGTGGCAGCCAACAAACAATGAGGTTCCGCTCTTTTTCACTCGCAGTCATTTAATGGAGGATATGGTTTGGTAGCGGTTGGTTCCTGGGCTGCTGAAACATGGCGAAGGGAACTTTACAGAAAAGTCGATTTAAGAATGAAATTACTGGACCGAGAGTTTAATGAAGAAATGGATTGTTTAAGAGGCTTAATCACCCAGCTGCAAAGCTTGAGGAAGCATTTGTTAACTGAATGGAATGATTAAAACCTTGGCGAATGTGGATTTGGAATTCATAAATTAGTTAAATACAAACCCATGTAATCATGGCATAAAGACAAAGGAGCGCGCATAAAAGCTTGCAAAGAGCCTCGACACATGTAGAGCCCGAGTCTCCGTCTGAAGAAACTGTGCAGCGAGCTTACCTTGAAAGCAAGATGAGGGAAGTTTTCGGAGACGAAATGAAAAGACTAAGCGAAGACCTTCAATCTGCCTTAGCCGACGACATAGTAACAGCTTTCCTCAACAGAATAAGCCTGTTCGTGAAAATAGAAGCTAAAAAGAGGCGGTACACCCGCACAAAACGTAGTTCAAATCCGTAAACCCTAAATAGGATAAAATAAACAAAACTAAAAAATGTAAAGGTGGAAACTCAACCTTGCGCAGATCCAAGCTGGAAATGTATGTTGACATCTTGAAGGTTTTAGCGCGAAGTGGTCCGCTTAAGTTGACTCATATCATGTATAAGGCTAACGTTAACTGCAGCGTGTTGAAAGAGTACCTTGACTTTTTGATTGCGCAGAACCTGGTTGAAGAAAAGACTGTTGGCAAAAAACGTATTGTCTATGCCATCACTGAACGCGGCATAACAGTGCTCAAATACTTCAGGGAACTCAAGTCTGTCTTGCCCATCATCGAGGAAGCTAGGATAAACGCCAAGCAGCTGCCACCAAGCCTCTACTAAACGTTTCCACAGCCTTTCCTTCTTTTTCAAACACATTTTAACTAGGATATGTTGTGCTTACTCTAGTATTGTTCAACACTGGGAATTCTTTGATGAACGAACAAAGACTGAGCTAGATGTTTGTCCGATAATAGGAAATGTTTGTCCGACGACAATGAAGACGCCATAGTATTGCGGCGCAATGGGAAGCTTTTGAGGCGCATGGTTCGGTTAACGATGAAGTTTTGTAGTTAGTTGTAGCACCACTATTGGAGCTGAGTGAAGTTACGCACGGATGAGTCGAAAGAGACAAAGTTAACAATTCTCAGTTTCAGACTAGTCTCATCTATTGTTGTAAAAATCCAACAACGAAAACACTCATGCAAGGATAACCATATTACATAAGGAAAGTCTCCCTATAGTATCCGTACAATATCCTTATAAGACAACTTTGCACTAACTTAATCTTGATAACCTCCTGCGGCGTGCCGTGAAGGTCCTCATAAAAGACCTGAGGAAAAGTACCAACCAAGGGAAATCCCAGACCAATCATGGAGTGAAACGGGCTTCGCAGGCGGGATGAATCAACCTCACAAATTTTAAGACGCTTGGGTCTTTTTCATCACAATACTTCCGTCTCCTAAATAGCTTCGACAATCTATCAGCATTTTCAATGGCTTTATCAGAAATATGCCCAACCGCAACCGAAGACACACTCAACGTCTGCTCCAAATACCTACGCACTTTCCTCAAATACTCCACATCATACTCAGCATCAATCAAAACCACATCTTCTCGACGAGCCAAAGGCAAAACAGCATAGTAGATCTGAGCTGCGGTCGCCACAACCTTAGGAACTCTATGCACCCTCACAACACGTTTAGCCTTCCTCGTCATCAAAACACAACGAACACGACCATCCCTAACAGCCACACAATAACAAGGAGGAGCATCAGGAAACTTCCCACTAAAATCAACACCGATAACAACCATAAAAAACAAATTAGCCAATACAATTAATAAGTTTAGCACATTCAACAAGACTTCTTGATTATCTTTATCTTGTTTTAACCAACAAAATCCAACAAGCCTTGCAAAACATTCATGCAAGCATAACCATGTTCGAAACCGCATGATTGTTACCATTCACGGTCTCAACAAACTCGCCCGTAGCCTTGCTGCGACCAACCCGAACCGCTTCCTCCCTACCCATATTGGCGCTGAGCTTAACCACCTTAACCGGCACGTGAGGCCACTTCTTACGCTGCGACTCAACAGCCAACCAAGCCACCTCATAAGTGTTGTCGACGCTGCCATCGTCAACCACAATAATCTCAGACGACCCAGCATGCCTTGCAGCACGTTCATAAGCCTTAGCAATGCGCTGAGAAATTCTGCCCTCCTCGTTGCAAGCTGGAACCACAAACGAAACCATACCATAACCCTTGAAAGACTCAACAACTTCAGAAGGCTTCTCCGCACGCTTCACAGTTTCAACCATAGGAGGAGGCGAAGGAGGAGGAGCAACCCTCACAGGCGGAGCAGCTTCAGCGCCTTTTCTCCTCTGTCTTCGACGCAGCAGCAGATAGGCAGCGGATCCAGTTAAAACAGCCAGAATCAATATTATCAGCAAGATTAAGGCTAGAGGGAAGCCCGGGGGAGCCGCCACCAAGATGTCGTATTCTTCTTCACTTTCTGCCTTGTTTTCTGCGTTGTCGTAGGCTTCAATTACAAACGTGACAACAGTGTCGCTTTGGTTGGTTAATGTAGCCGTCCAGTTTCCGTCTTGAAGCATGGTCATGGGAATAGACAGCCACATGTCCATTGTCGTGTTACTATACAACAGCGTGACGTTTTTGACACCACTACTGAATGGAGGCTCAGTCACAATCACGTTGACAGTTATTTTCTCGTATGCTTCTGGCTTTTCCGGAGACCAGAACAAATCACCGATGGTAGGCGGATACGGGTCAGCCACAACGTAGGAATGAACACTTGAGGGGACAGCCCAGTTTTCTGAGTTGTCAACGGCGTAAACACGGTAACTAACCATAGTGTTGAATGCAAAGGCTGGAACAGTGGCTCTGTAAAATCCGTCAGTAAAGGTCATGGTTTCATTCTTCCATGTGGTGCCACCTGAATAGCTGAGAATAACGTCTTTCACGCCGCTTCCAACGTCAGTGACCGAAGCCAGCACGGTTACGGTTTGGTTGTAGCTTGGTTTTTCAGGTTGCCTTAAGACGCTGAGTATTCTTGGAGCAGTCTTCTCCAAAATGACTTTTAACGAAACTTTAACTGAGCGCTCTAAAATGCCGCTTTTTCCCTGAATGGTTATTGCGTGTTCACTTGGCGAGGCTGTGGTTGCCACTGTGATAGTTAATGTTGAGGTAGCGAAGCTGTTGGGTTCTGGCGTAACTTGCGAAGGTTCTAGTGTAATGGATACTTTTGCGATGGGTTCAGATGTCAGGGCTAAGTCAACTTTATTTTTGAATCCGTTTCGTGAAACCACTATTATTGTTGATGTAGCCGAATCTCCTTGTTCAAGAGTGAATGCGTCAGGATAAGCAATCAGAGAAAAGTCTGGAGTGGGCGGAGGTGGAGGCGGAGATGGACCCTCTGTGACTTCTAACGTGATGTCTATGCTGCGTTGTAGCAGACCGCTTGTTCCTTGAACTGTTATGGTGTATGAGCCTATGGTTGCGGTGGAAGCCACGTCAAGGGTTAGTATGGAGATGGCGGTCTTGTTTGGGAGGGGAAATACCTGTAAGGGGTTGAGAGTGATGTTTACTTTTGGGATGGACTGAGACGTAAGGGTCAAGTCCACTTGTCGGCTAAATCCTTTTAGAGATGTTACTGTTATGATGGATACGTCGGAACTTCCTTGTTGAATAGTCAATGAATCTGGTGAGGCTTCAATGGAAAAGTCTTTGAAAGGCGGAGTGGAAAGCTCTGTGATTACCAACGTGATGTTCACGATGCGTTGAGTGGTGCCGTTTGTGCCAGCTACGGTTATGACATGTTCACGTGTCTCAGATTCTTCAGCAACTGCAATCATGAGCGTAGAAGTGTTGCCGACTGATGTGGGAATAACCCATGTAGGGTTGAGGGTAAGAGACACCTTGTCTGTGGTAGAAGACAAAGTAGCAGACAGGTTGACTCGTTGACTGAAACCATGAAGAGACTTAACTTTTATGGTTGAGATTCCCGAACTGTTTTGTTCAATTTCCAGTTCGTCTGGGTCAGCGGAAAGTTTGAAATCAGGACTTGGCGGTGGAGGAGGTGGCATGATTCCCCTGATAAGGTCCATTATATCATCCACAAGTTTGATGAGGTCTTCAGGTTCTTCTACCCATGCAGTAATGGATTTCTTAACGTCATTCTCCAGTTTGTTCAATGCACCGTTGTAGGCTCCAGCTAAAACTTGGTGAATAACCGCATTGACCTTGTTTTCTAGGGCTGGATGCTCGTCTTCTACCCCACTTCGGAGTTCTTCAAGCTTAAGTATTATTTTGCCCCGGTCTTGGCTGGAGACGGGTAAAAGGGCTATGGCTGACAAGGTCAATGTTAAGAAGATGACGAATACTACAAGATTCAGAATTGGTCTTCTCATTTCTTCATCTCTCTCATTGATGATTTTGTTCTAATGGTCAAAGTATATGTAGTTTTTCACTCCGAAATAAATGGCTACGGTGTTAGAATCTAGAAGAAAAGTTTTTCGTTGAACATTATATTATCATCTTTGACACATCATCTTGCAACTATGTTAAAGTCCTTCTTGTCCGCCAATTGAAGAGTAAAATTAAATCGTTCAACAGTTAAGTTTCTTAAGCAAGAGTTAATCAATGAATAGGAAATTACAGTTCATGTTTGCCTTAGGTTGAAGATGAATACAATGTCTAAGGATGAGACATCTCAATATTACACGTTGTTACGTGACCCCACCCGCCGCAAAATAGTTGAAATTTTAGGTGAGCAAGGGAAAATTGGCTTCAAGGAGCTACGCTCAAGTTTAGGGTTGGGTGTGGGCACAGTTTACTATCATTTGGATATGCTTTCAGATTTTCTGGTTCAAGATAAGAGTAGAAAGTACATGCTTAACGACCGTGGGCAACTCTTGTACAAGTCGCTTAAGGAGGGAACTGGTCCAACCGCTCTCAATGTAGGCGAAGCTTTGAGTCATCGAATGGGACGTTGGCTCTTTTTGTCTCCCATCTTCCTCAGAACAATGACACGTTTAGAAGTGTTTCTGCCCGTTTCAGCTGCAATATTGTTTCTTGGCGCTTTTGGTTCAGCCCTCGCCAAAATTGAACCCGTGTTTTTCTTCTATTTTCCCTCAACCCGTACGTTTGAGAGCAGTTTTGTCATGTTCTTTTTCTATTGGGGTGGGCTTTTCTTCTTGTCTGATGTTCTTTGTCATGTGTTGTTTAAGCGAGCTGGAAACGACCTTCAACTGTTGGCTGGTCTAGGCTTTTCCTCCCTCCCCTTAGCCATTTTTCCCTACTTTTACATGTTGCTTTCAGCTGAAGTGTCTCGATACGTTCTTCTTGTGTTTCAAGTGTGGACTTTGCTTCTGGTTTCGGCTGCATTGTCGTTTGGGAAAGGCTTGCGCCTTGACCGTTCAATTCTTCTGAGCCTCGTCATTTTGTATTTTAACATTGTGTTGTTGATTTTACTTGGGCGTCTCATGTAGAAGTTCGAGGTTTATAGAACAGTTCTATGGTAAAGTTCGAGGTTTCTCGAAACGATTTGATTAAAAGAGGCTTTTTCTAAGTATTTTTTGGTGAAAAACCTTGAAAACGAAGAGAAATCTGATTGCGACAACGGTTCTAGCGATTTTGCTTGTTTCTTTGGCTGCACCAATGCTTGTGGAAAGCGCATTAGCTCAATCGACTCCTGCGTTCGTTGAAGAACAAAACGGTTGGAAGAAGATTGAGACTGAAATAATGACTGTGCTGTTTCCAGCAGGTGGCAGAAAGCCTATGTTTCTATGGTGGTATAAAAATGAAACCGACAAGGTCTACGTGGTTAAATATCAAGGACTCTACGAATTCTTTGCCTTCGACGAACCACTCTACTATTACAAGGCTGTGTGTCAAGCAGAATGGGAGAAACTTCGCCTAAGATACATGGCAGTGGGATGGAATGGACTTCCGCCCCTGCTTCGTGTTTCTCTTATGAACGTTTATGAAAACTGGCACGCACCCTATCTGCCATTCAGCGGAAGCACATGGCAACTGTCAGATGTCAAGAACATAACCGCTGACGGCAAAGTGATAGGTTTGGCTTTTGCGTTCAAGCTCGTCAAGGTGCCGTGGTGGATGCCCCGCTTTGAGTTTGCAGAGAACAACATCATGATACGAAGCAGATTCTATTATGAGCCAGTAACTGAGGTTGTTGACGGTCACGAATACATAATTGGTGCGGGCGAGATGAAAATGGACATCGTAATAAGCGATTGGAAGTGGAACCTTGACACTTTGAAGCCTCTGCTAATCGAATTGAAAGAAAGGGGCATAGAGATTCCTGAAGGCAGAACTGGATTAGCGTTGGGAATTAACCTAGCATCCATAAACATCACCACAATAACTCCCACTCCAGACGAAGCAGAAACAGCAGAGAGCACATCAACAACCTCAGACATGACAATAGAAAACACCACAGTGTCAGTTGTTCAAAACAGAACAGGCTACGATGAAACACCTATACTGGCTCAGAAACGACTCTTTGAACATTACAGAATCAAATTCGACAAAGCCAAGAACGACACAACATTGGAGGGTTACTTCAAATTCGTGTCATCGGCAAAAGTAACCTATCCAAACGGAAATGTGAAGCTTCTGAACGTCACTGCTTCATACGTTGAGGCGGGAGCCCACATGCGACTGTTCATTGGATATCCCTATTTTGACGGAGGCACCTTAGAACATGACCCATCATTCGGGCTGGAAGTGTCTGAGACAACAACATCTGAGGCGACAACACCAGTATACAAAGTAGTGGCTCCATCAGGCATCAACCAAATAGAGCCCAGAGTGCTTCTTCCAATAACAACAACCCTGTTAGCGTTCATTGTTGTCGGCGTCGTAACAGTCGTCGCAGTCTCCATATACATTGCTAAGTGGAAACGAAAAACCCCCGTCAACATGGTCGGGGCAAGCTAAAAAAACCTCGACCCCTCCCTTTTTCTTTCTTAATTAAAAAGGCTTGGTTCAAGTTTTTGAACCATGACGTTCAAAAGTATTGCATTAAATCAAGCAGCAGCTAATGTCTTTGGGTAGGTGAGAAAAAGAAAAATGGCAGATGAAATTCGAGACACAGGAATCTTTGCAGTTGCAGGGATGCTGGTGGCTGTTCTAATAATTGCAAGCGTCATGGTTGGAGGTCTACGTTTCCCAAGCCTGAGACTGCCAAGCATGGTCTCTGACAAAGGCACTCTGATAATAAAAATAATGGACAAACCCGTCGAACTAAAACACCTCAATATAACAATTGATTGGGTCAAGATACAAGACCAAAACGAAAACTGGCTTGACCTCGTGATAAAAAATGGCGTACCATTCTATTTCGACTTGCTAGCACTACAGAACATTACAGAAACACTTTCTGAAACCCCAATCCCCGCTGGAAACTACACCATGATTAAGATGCATGTGCTAACCGCAAACGCGACATATCCTGATAACAGCAACGCAACTCTAAGGGTTCCAAGTGACGTTATCAAAGTACCCTTAAAACCGCACATCAAGATGGAGAGTGAGGGTTCCGTGACAGTAATCATCGACCTTCAACCCGAAGACTTGAAAACTATAGCCGTGAGCCAGAGCTTAAACCTAAGACCCGTGATAAGAGCAGTAGTCAAAAGTGACGACTGATCTCAACCCCATTTTTTATTTTTTTTACAAACTAACTCTAGGCAACATCCACTTTTACGGTTTCTGTCTCCAAGCCCTAAAAGTCTCATACCACAACAAACCTGTGGCAAGCAATGCAAGGATTAGGGCGAAGACGCTGTAGAAGTCTATTCGTCTGAACTGTGTCAGGTAAAAAGCCAATAAAGTCGTGAACATGGTTGCGTACAATAAGTAGCGAGGGAGCAGAAAGGTTCCGAATCTCACAAACTGCTTTAATACACCTACATTCACGGCTTTTACCAAGCGGTATTCACCGTCAGTCTTCTCCACTAGCCCTAGTTCAGTTAACTTATCCAGATGATAGACAGCTAAGGCTGGGCTGGAAAACCCGAGTCCTCTTTGAGTTTCTCTAGCTCCAACTTGACCATTTGAAGACTTCAACAAGAACCAGTAAACTCGAAGCGTGTTGCCCGTCAAAAAACTCGCAACTTTCTCCTCGTCGCTCATAGGGGCATCCTCAATTAGGTCTACAATATAGTAATAGTTTGGAAATACAATTTAACGTTTGATTCTTTTTTTCAGTAGAGAGGGAAACAGTAAACATTTAATAAACCCCGTATTGGAAATACTGAAGGTTTGGAGAAGCAACATAGGGCATAAGGAAAGTGAATTTTTGCCGCATCCATGTCCAGCCATAATCGGCGTCGGCAGAACCAAGTTTGGCGAGCATTACGAGAAAGAACCTGAAAAACTTATTGAAGAGGCTTGGCTTAAAGCTTCGCAGTCGGCTGGCATAGAACGAAGAAACCTAGACGCCGCATACATAGCCGACTACTTTCTCCAATTAACAAACAAAATCGGAATCGAAGAAGGCTTCATCTCAGAATTAACAGAGTTACACGTGCCAATGGAAAAGACACGTTCATTCAGCTCCGCCCTTCTCAACGCCTGCAACGCCATCCAATCGGGCAGACACGACATCGTTCTCGTAGGCGGAGTTGAAAAGATGACTGACCGTTGGGAAAAAATCCGAGACGACCTCATGCTGCTCGAGGACCCTTGGAGCTACTATGCTGGATGCACACCTGAAGCTAACCATGAACTCATGCTTAGAGAATATATCAAAGAACATGGCATTGTAGGCGAGCGGCTGGAAGCACTCAATGTTGCGTTGGCGCAGATAGCCGTGAAAAACCACAAACAAGCGTTGAAAAACGAATACGCTCAGTATCAGAGAGAAATAAGCTTAGACAATGTCCTGAACGAGCGACAGAAAGCGCACAAACCGCTTGGACTATACGATTTTGCCCCTGTTTCAGACGGCGCCACAGCCATCATTCTAGCAAGCCCAGAAATCGCCAAAAAACGCTCCGACACCATCATATGTGTGGCAGGCTCAGCGTCTGCAACTGACTACGTTACTTTTGCTGCCCGCCAAGAAAGAACGGGGTTCATAGCAAGCTCAACCGCCATGAAAAGTGCCCTGAAAATGGCTGATTTAAAGGTCAGTGACATTCAAATCGCCGAACTCTACGACCAATCAACCCTGCTTGAGATGGTTTCGCTTGAGGATTTAGGCTTTTCAAAAAAAGGCATGGCTTGGACAGACATCAACGAAAGCTGCAAAGACTTTCAAGGATTCTACAGAGTCAACGGAAAGGAACTGTTCGTTAACACAAATGGTGGGCTCAAAGCGGACGGAAACCCGTTGGGCGCAACTGGCGGAGCCCAAATCTGTGAAGTTGTCACACAACTAAAAGGTGAAGCAGGAGATAGACAGGTTAAGACAGACAAAGACTTGCTGTTCGGATGCGTGCTTGAACTTGAAGGCTTCGGAACCAAAGCCTATGTGCACATTCTGCGGAGAGGCGACTCATGAGCAGTGAACCCATAGAAAGAAGAGTGTCATACATCGGAGACCGTCTCAAAGGCAGCAAATGTGGCATATGTGGCAAAGAGTACTTCCGCCCCCGAGACTACTGCGGCACCTGTGGAAGAAAGAGCTTCGGTAAGATGCAGGACATAGACTTTTTTTACGATAAAGGTGAACTCGAAGTTTGCACGCTCATTAAGGAACCAACAAACAGGTTCATAAAGCTTGGAACATACGTTTACGGCATAGTTTCGTTTCACAATGGAAAGGTGCGGGTGCCAAGTAGATTAACCGACAGCCTCCTCAACAATAGAGAAGAAATTGACGTGTCTAGTTTCGAGGGAAGGGAAGTTGTTCCAAGGTTCAGAAGACGATATGCAGTGGAGCAGAGTGAAATAATTCCCACGATATCCTTAGCCTTCTCACTCGCCGACGGATATTATCCGCATCAGGAACATGAAATCGTCAAACCCAAAAAAGAATCCGAAACCCCAGGGATAGTGGGCTATGGAGTCTACACTCCTAAATTCAGAATAAAAGAGGGAACAATAGAAAGGTCAGTGCCCTTCATCGACGAAGACTCCATCACTGCTGCTGTAGAAGCGGGAAAGATGGCGCTCGTTCATTCTGGAGTTGACCCCTCGTTAGTTGCCAAAGTCTACGTGGGTTCAGAATCTAACCCCTATGCTGTTAAGCCAATAGCCTCAAAGGTTGCTCAAGTGTTGAAACTAGGCGAAGAAGACAAAGCAGAAGGCGTTCAAGCGGTTGACGCCGTAGACACAGAGTTTGCGTGCAAGGCAGCAACAAGTATGTTCAAGGATGCTTCAGCGCTTGTTTATTACCCAGGTGTCCGCAACCATTACGCGATGGTTATTGGCACCGACAACTCTCAAGCAGCGCCACGAGACGAAATCGGAGGCGAACTCGACTTTTTTGTTGGTTATGGCGCCTCTTCATTCATTTTTGGCATGAACGATGTCATCGCTGAGATCGAGGGCTGGTGCTCTTGCACATCTGACACGCCAGATTTTTGGAGAAGGGATCAGGAGCCGCATCCTCGACACGGTGGAAGGTTCACCGGAGAGCCAGCATACTTTAAACACGTTTCGAATGCGGCTAGAAAACTGATGGATAAGCTTAGGTTTCAACCCAACGACATCAACTACTTTGTTTCGCATCAACCCAACTTGAATTTTCCAATAAAAGTAGCGACGGAGCTGGGCTTCAAACAAGACCAGTATATGCCTGGTCTGAAGGTGGCAAAGTTTGGCAACACTTATTCTGGTTCGTCGCCCATTGGGTTAGCAGCAGTCCTAGACATAGCAAAGCCAAACGACAGAATACTGATTGCTAGCTACGGGTCGGGTGCAGGAAGCGACGCCTATTCACTGATTGTCACCGACCAAATAGTTGGAAAGAGAAGTCGACAGAAGTTCACCATTCATCATCAAGCCCAAAACCAAAACATTGAATATGTTAACTACGAAACATACAGACGACTCAAACTAGGGATGTGAACAACTTAACAAGCACCACAGAACAACAAGTAGAAGCTCCAAGCGAGCTGAAGGAACGTGGAAAACTAAAGGCTTTAGTTTATCCTTTTGAAGTCATAGTTTCTCCATTCAAAGCTTTCAAAAAAATCACGCAAAACCCAAGCGTCATAGGCCTTCTGTTAGTCGGAGCGCTTATCTTGTTGTCAGCGGCAACTGCAGAATATAGTAGAGCAGCAAAAATAATTTTGCACAACGGGACTTTAGATACAAGTCTGCTTAATTCAGACTTTTTCGGTACACGGCTTATTGTTGTTTTAGCTCGAAATTCTTACTATTTTCTCTTAAACTGGATTTTTTACGCTGGTATTCTGCTTTTGATGGCAAGATTTTTTGGAGTGAGGGGTGGTCCATGGCGTCAGTTTTTCGTTGTTGTTGGCTACGTCTTCTTTGTATGGGCAGTTTACTTTGCGATAAACGCTTTGCTTTTTCCCACTCTCCCAGAAATTCATTTTGAGATGAGTGCATGGTCTTCTCAAACCCCAGAGGACATGCAGAATGTTGCTATTCATTTTCAAGAAGTGTGGGGTCCTACATTCGTGTTTCAAATACAGAGCTTTCTTGCGGCTGCTTTTTGGTTTTGGCTAGTTTTGCTGGGCGCTATTGCTCTGCATAGTTCTCGTGAGATTCCATGGGGAAAGGCTATTATGACAGCGCTCGTTGCTTACTTCCTTAGCGTCCTTATAACTACTTTCTTACTATCTTTCTAGGCTAAACCTAACTTGTACGGTTTCTGCGTGCAGCTAAGCACGGGAAAAACAAGACTACACACATTTCTGTGCGTCTAAGCAAGTCGGATTCGCAGATTTGCAGATTAAGCATGTTTTCACGTTTATTGTTGGGTCGGAGCGTTTACACAGGTGGCACATTATCCCATTTTGTCTAACAGTTTTGCACACTTCGCAGAATTTAACCACTAGGTCTTGACGTGTGATTTCTTTGTTGGCGAGTTGATTGGCTATTTTTTCCATCATAGATTGGATTTCCTCTGTCTGGTCTATTTTTATGACTGCGCCTCTTACGTGCGTGGTATATTTGCTGACTGCTGTTTGAGTTATGCCCAGTAGTTCAGCTACGTCGTTTTGTTTCATGTTGTATGATTGTGTTAGTTCTGTGGCGATGAAGGCTCGAATGGATGGGACAACCGATTTTACTGCGATTTCACATGGCATGAGCATGTAGGTGCACCCGTTAAAGGAATTGTATTGTGTAGAAACCTATATAAGAATGACGGGTGTCATATAATACATGACGTATGTCATAGGCGAGGAGACGAATGACTAATCCACTTCTTTTCCTTTCTCCTCTCTCTCCTTGTGCCAGTGGCAGGATGTCAAGCCTCTGACATACGCCTAAAACAACACAAGAAGAACCAAGACAATGTTAACCCAGATGGGTTCAAACCAGCCGTTGGACAAGATGCGCAAAGCTGAAAGCTTAGCCGACGCCCTACAAAAGGCAGAAAGCTACTGTATAAATTGCAAAACTTCTTCTCCCATGGTTTGTGTTGAGCGCTGTGACGTCTGGCGTGTCAAACACGAAATCTTAGAGATAAGAAGAGCGGTGGGCGAGCCTAAGCATGGGCGTCAGCTTTTGAATGTTTTGAAGAATAAACGTCGTTGGATGACGCTAGACATGCTTTGTGAAAAATCCCGTAGCGTTCAAGAATTGCAGCAAGCCCTTCGTAAAAGTGGGTTCTATCATAGCCGCCGAACCATAGTTGAGGCTTATCTCAAACCCATGATTCATGTAGCCCTTGTCAAACAAGAAAGCTTTAGGTTTAGAGCCACGTTCTATGGGACAAAGGTTCATGACATTTTGACTCGCTTAGACTGGCGCACGCTGGGTTTGTTGCCTATCCACTCGTGCTGTTACGAGGAACGTGTTTTGAAAGAGTTAATCAACCCTAAAACCTTTGAAGAATTGGCAAAGCATGTGCCTGAAAAGAGCCTTTCAAGAATTTTAATGCGTCTTCAAGCCAGAGGACTGTTAGCAAAGAATCCTTGCACAGACTATGTTTTCTATCACAAGGTAAAGAGTAAACCCGAGATGAAGCTTTCGCCGACTGAAAAAAGGGTTTTCGACGCAATTCCACAGGCGGGAATCCCTACTCGTCAACTCTTCAAGGTGGTGGGCATAAACCTTCGCAGAACCTACAAGTATCTGCACAGGTTGAGGAAGAAAAAACTTGTCTTTGCGCTTAAACTGCGTAAAACCTACGAACTAACGGTTCAAGGCAGAGAAATATTGAACATACTGGATGAGATAGAAAACTTGGCGTTGTCTTCTCTGAATGTGCCAGTTCCGATTGCTCACACTCCTCCTTAGTATTGTTCAGAATATTGGCTCTTAGTTTCGCATATGGTGGGTTTCTGCATTTTGTTCAGGAAAAGTTGATGTGCTTATTATTGAGAAAATGTTGTTTACCCAAAAAATGCGTATGTTTATCTTTCTGGGCAAAATCTGTCTAGCAGTCTATTTTGTTGTGGTTTCATTGTTCTAGGTTTTTGGAATACCAAATGAAAGTTTGAGCTTCTGCAAACCCAAGTTTCTTGACGAGACTTATTCCTGCTAGGTTGTTGCTTTCAACATCCACTATTGCTATACGTGCCCCTTCATTCCTGAATCGCTTCTCCAACTCTCTATACAGTCTTCTTCCAACGCCGCGTTTTTGCCTAAGTTTTTGCACACCTGCCCAAACGAAGTAACCATAAGTCCAAGGACTATATGGACGCTTTAAAATTGTTCCTACTGCGAATCCAACGATTTTCTTTGATTTTATGTCTTCTGCCACTAAACAGAGTTCTGGGTGGTCGCTGAAGTATGAGAGCAATTCGTCGATATTCCATGTTCTGTACGTGAACTGTAAATTTGACGGAGTGAAAATTTTTTCTCCTAGATGCCACACTTCTGAAAGGTCTTCTAGGGTCATTTGGCGAGTCTCAATTCTTGTATTTCTTCTTTTAGGGTGTTTTCTCCCTTTTTTAACCAAGGCGCATTACTTCCTCGTTTTAGAGTGAAATGATGCTTATATAAGCAGTTAGTTGGGTTTTGTTCTCCATTGGTTCATGCTATGAATATGCTTTGCATGAGTTTCATGCTTCTGTCCTGGCGAAGATGAGATTGACCACATTGTTTTCAAGATTTAAATAAGTGTTTTATTTTGTAGTGTTGTTTGCTCTATCAAACCAAGGGTGTCCTGCTATGCCTGTCATTCTTGAGGCTAGGGAAGTTGAGAAAACCTATCAGATGGGTAAGGTTCGGGTCTCAGCTCTTCAGGGCATAACGCTTCAAGTTGAAAAAGGCGAGTTTGTCGCCATATTTGGTCCTTCGGGCAGTGGAAAATCAACTCTACTCCATGTTTTGGGTGGGTTGGACAGACCTGACAAAGGAAGCGTTTACGTCGATGGCATAAACCTTTCAACCCTAAACGAAGCCAAACTCGCCGAAGTGCGCCTTCGAAAGATTGGGTTTATTTTTCAATTCTTCAACCTTCTCCCCAGGCTGTCAGCGCTGAGAAATGTTGAGTTGCCACTCACTCTCGCCGATTTTCCTGAAAAAGAATCTATCCAAAAAGCCACTGAAATCCTGGAGCTCGTTGGCTTAAAAGACCGCGTGAACCACAGACCAACTGAACTCAGCGGAGGAGAACAACAACGAGTAGCCATAGCCCGAGCGTTAATCAATGACCCAAAAATCGTCTTAGCAGACGAACCAACTGGAAACTTAGACACTACAACAGGCTGGGAAATAGTTCGATTGATGAAGCGTCTAAACGAGGAAAAGGGACAAACCTTCGTTGTTGTCACTCACGACCAAGGCGTGGCAGAAACCGCCGACCGCATGATTTACCTAAAAGACGGCGTGATTCAAAGCGTGAAAAAGGGCGGTGGAGGCGTGAGCTTGTGAGGCGCAGGCAAATCCTAACCGTGGCATGGGCGAACATGAAGCAACGAAGACTGAGAACCTCGCTTACAACTTTAGGTGTAGTCATCGGCGTAACCGCCGTAATAGCCTTAGCTTCGCTTGGAGAAGGATTCCGAGTCACCGTGACACAGCGGATGGAGCAGGGCTTCGAACTCAATGTTTTAACAATTATACCTGGAAGTCTCTTCGCTGGATTGTCGAGAGAACGCTTCAATGACACACACGTTGAAAACATAAGAAACATAGAAAGCGGAGTTGAAGCTGTTACTCAAGTCATGCAGATAGGCAGCGTAACGCTAAAAAGTGGAGACAAGGAAGTCCGTGCCTTCGTTGCCACAGCTGTTAACTTCACCGAGTTTGTCAAAGTCTTTCAAGAAAGGTTCCAATTCGAAAGTGTTAACGGAACGCCAGAACAATGGATTAACAACACCATAGTCATAGGCTACAAAGTCAATCACCCAAACGATACAGAAACCCCCTTCGCTCGTTCAGGCGACAACATCAACATGACCTTCCAGAAACTGCAATTTCTTTTTGAAACCCGCAACTTTACTGTTGCTGGAACTTTGCAGAAAAGAGGCGCGCCCGGACTAACAAACTTTGACTACTGGGTTTTCATACCTTTAGACACAGCGAGAGAAATTTATCAAACCAACGAATCAGACTTAATCTTCGTCAAGGTTTCAGATCCTGACTATTCTGAACAAGTGGCAGACGACATTGAGGCTTTGTTTCCCCCATACAAGATAAGCATTCTCGTGCCCATAACTTTCATTCGCCAAGTCGACTACATTCTAAGTCTCATTCAGCTATTCCTCACATCAATAGCCTCCATTTCGCTACTTGTCGCGGGAATAGGCATAATGAACATAACCACGGTTTCCGTTATGGAAAGGACAAGAGAAATTGGCATAATGAAAGCCATAGGAGCAAAAAATACAACCATATTAACCATGTTCCTAGCTGAAACCGCCCTTATAGGATTACTCGGCGGCATAATAGGTGTGCCCACTGGTTACGGACTCTCTTACCTCCTAAGTTACATCGTATCACGTTTCACTATGAGGCAACAACAAGACACAGTCTTTCAGGGGCCAGAGACTCAACAATCTGTGATTACACCTATTTTTTCAATAAGTTGGGCTGTTGGCGCCTTACTTTTCGGAGTCCTCATATGCATTCTCTTCGGCTTGTATCCAGCTCGCAAGGCAGCCAAGCTTGACCCGGTGCAAGCACTTCGATACGAATAACACAAAAGTCTTAAGGTTCAATTTTAAAAGGCGCCTTCTCTAGCTTCCTCAGAGGCTTCACTCTGAATATTTCCAGTGCTACTTTCTCCAGCCTTTGCATCTCTTCTCTCCTGAAGCTTATGTAAAAGCCGTCGTATTTTCTGCCAACCCAAGCTCTAGTCAATTGGTTTTCCTTCAAAATCTCGTTGAGTGGTTTGTAAATGATTGCTATGCTCGAAATTGGTGTTTGCTTCCCATCAATTTCTATGGTTCTGCTTTCTCTCGCAAAGACTTCCAAGCCCTGTTTAATTCCCTTTACTTGGAGAAAGTTTCCTCTGCCTCGATGAATTATTCTGCCTAAGCCTATCTTCTCCACATCAAGGTGACTTACTCTAGCTCTGGCATATCCCTTTAGATGAAGGTAGACTGAGGCGTCGATTCTCTTTCCACTCGGCATCACAATGGTCTCAGCATCTAACCTAATCTTTCCATGAAGCCTTTTCCTCATTAAATCACCATCAAATTAAAAGTCCATTCAACCCCACGTCTTTATGAATGAAGCCTTATCCCTCGAAGAACTTCTTGAAAGTCTTTGTAGGTTCTGGAAGGCATCTCTTTCAACAATTCGCTAAGCCTAATCTGCTTTCCTTCCTCAATCTCCACGAGTCTCCAACCTAAACGTTTCAAGAGCGTGCTCTTTTCAACTGGATAGCGAGCTTTTCCCATGACACTTTTCACCGATTCTATTCCAACAGTCCCTGTGAGGCTGGGAAACTTGCTCGTTTCTATGTAACTCTTGAATCGTAGACCGTCGTTGAGCATGGCTAAATTGTTGAAGAGCACGTAAACCTCCTTTCCATGATGCTCAAAAGGGTGAACCAGTTTGTGCAGTTGCTTCAGTTCATCGTCTGTGTGCTGGTAATAGTAGAGTTCTCTTCCCAATCCGTGCAGCCTGAAATAAGCAATTTTCCCTGTGTAGGCTGGCAACATTCTGAAAGGGTCTGTGACATGAACAACGTTTAGCGCTTCAAGATTCTCTGCCAATCTCTCCCTAACTCTTGGTGTGTCCCAAGCTGGACCGCGAGTCTCCCAAACCATCATTAAGTCATCGCGTTTAATTTTACTCAAAAATTGCTCTGCATCCCTAAGTTTGTCAGGTCTTAAGGAACCTGGGGTTTGAATTAAAAGTATTCGTGCCTTCAAAATTTGACATATTTGTTTCATAGTTTCAAAAGCGCGTAGGCTTTGTTTAATTTCAAACCTGAACTTGTGTGTGATGTCCTGATGAGCCTTAACTGTGAACTCAAAGTTTTGAGGTGCTTTCTCTCTCCACCTTAAAACAGTTGATATTCTGGGGTATTCGTAGAAGGTGCGGTTCAACTCTACCAGACCAAAGCTTTCATAATATTTCTTCATGGAAACTGGATAACCGCAACATCCAACCTGGAGCATGAAGCTTTCAGCCCACTCAAGCCAGCGCTGTCAAGCAGTTATTTTCGGTGGCGGTCTTATTGGTTTTCCAAGTTTCCTACGTAAGGCTATGCGGTAAAGTCTTCTTAAAGATTTAACGAGGAGCTCCACGCTAGGCGCCTTTGAGTATATGAGTGGTATGCGGTCATACTCGGACAGTTTAACAGCCAATTCATCTGGTGGACTGCTGTGAAAAACCACGATGCGGGGTTTGAGCGGACTTATTCTTACAGCCAGCATGGGCGAGCGCCCCTCACGCACGTTTGTGAATATGAGCGCTCTTTCGGTTGTGCTGCCAAAAATGGGAAAGAACTCCCAGCCTGAGAGGGTTTCGATGGCTTTTGTGCTATCCACCACGGTGTAACCCAAAACTTCTCTTTTAGCCTCGTCTGGACACGTTAAGATTTCACCCATTATAGCCTTACAGAAGTGCTCCACTGGAACAGGAATAGGAAACTCTCTGAGGTCAAGTATAGCTGTAGTCGGCGAGCTGGTCAAGCGGGCTAGTTCTCGGATAAAACGGCTGCCACGTTCCTCGTCTATGACAAGCAGTGCCCAAACGAATCTTCGGACAAAACGTGTTCCAGGGCTTTTGCGCCTTCCACTTTCGTAGTCGCTGATGACCGAAGGCGAAGACAAAATCATTTTTTCTGAAAGCCTTGTCTGAGACACAGCGAAGAGTTCTCGCCATTTACGCATGGTTGCCCCAGGCCTACTAGAGAGGATAATCTCGCCTGCGATTCGTCTAGCAAGAACTTCGCGCACACTCGGAGACACTGACAAGACGATGTGACCCCTAGAGAAGTCCAAAACCACTATAGAAGGTTAGATATAAAAACTACTATCAATAAACCTGTGAAGGCTCAATGGTTGATAAGATTTAAGAATTCTGTGAAACCATAAGCCTATCCTAGGCGTTCAAGATGAAGACTAAGGCACATAACATAATCTGTATTTTCACTGATCCGTTGGGAGTTACCGATGTTGGCGGAACCCTTGCAAAACATGCAAAGAACGGAGGCAAGGTTCTGGCTGTTGTTTTGTGGGAATACCCGAAAGAAGTGATAAAGCAAATCGCTGAGGTTGCGTCTATTTTGGGCATAGAAATCACAGTTTTAGGTTACAAGAGAGGCGAAGTGAAGGTTGATTTAGAAACTAAAAAGACGCTCGTCAAGATGATAAGGAAGATAAAACCTGACGTAGCCATAACTTTTGACCACGAATTTGCCATTTCAACCACTCATGGCGACCACATAATAACACACAATCTGGTCATGGAATCACTTGGAATGTGTTATCGAAGCAACTTTGCACCAGAGCAAATCAAAGAAGGGTTGGAACCGCATTTCGTGAAAACTCTTTACTATCCCGTTTGGGAACCCTACGCCATGCCCAATGTTATCGTAGACATCACCGACTTCTTCCACTTAAAACTCAAAGCTACTCTTGCCTTGAAGGACCAATCAAAGTCAACTGGAGGATTTCTTACGCAAATCTATTCAGAAAAAGCATTGAAGGCGTTGATACCAAACTATGAAAAAGTGAAGAAAGACACATTAAAGCTTGGAGAAGCCTTTCAAATACAAAGACGAGAGGCAACTGCCCGTTACTGGGGACACAGAGTTTGGGACTGTGTTTATGGCGAACCATTTAGAGTCAGAGAACCATTGAAACTTGACCTCTTACAGTATTAACGAGGCGAGAACTTGGCATTTCAACAAAAAATAGAGAATTCAGCTAAGAAAGCTAAATCAAACATAGTTTTAGCTTTGGACATTCCGCCAGATAAACCAAGTCGCCTCCTTGCACGAAGCATCCAAGTCTTGGAATCTACGCACCCTTACCTCTGCGCGCTAAAACTGAACCGTCAAGCAGTTTTGCCCCTAGGCTTATTCGACGGTGTGCAAAAAATTGTTGAAAGAGCGCATGACTTGGGTCTGCCTACAATTATGGATGCAAAAATAAACGACATTGGGAACACCAATCGTGCCATCGCCGAATACTATTATAAGGCTGGCTTCGACGCTGTCATAGCAAGTCCTTTCGTTGGCTGGGAAGAAGGCTTGCAACCCGTTTTCGAAGTGGCGCATCAAATGAACCGCGGAGTCATAGTGTTAGTTTACATGAGTCATAAAGGTGCACCTGAAGGCTACGGTCAAGCTGTAAAAGACCCTGGAACGGGACAAATGCGTTTTCAATACTTGGTTTTTGCTGAAAAAGCTTTGAAATGGAGGGCTGACGGCGCTGTTGTGGGCGCTACTTACCCCGAGAAAATACGTGAAGTCCACGCTGTCTTAAAAAACAAAGTGCCCATTTACGCTCCAGGCGTGGGCGCACAAGGCGGCGACATCGAGGCTGCTGTTAAGGCGGGAGCACGCTACCCAATTGTTGGAAGAACCATAGTGCTCGCAAAAGACCCGGCGGAAACCGCCAAACGCATGAGAGACATAGTTCAAAGGTGCCTAAAACGTTGACATCGGAAAAACTGATAGAGGAAAATGAGTCACATGGAGGAGAGAGATGACACAAAGAACTTTCCAAAAGTGGACCTATGCGATTGGCTTAGTCATCGTTTTAGCAAGTGATTTCATTTTACGTGATGTTCTTCTTCCAGAGCATGCGAGAGACATTGATATTGGAATTACTGTTCTTGTTGAATGGCTGATTCTTATACCATTGCTTGCTTTCTGGATCCCTAAAATTGAGGGCAACAAATTAGCGAGCATTGGATTTGGAAAATTCAAATGGAGATATCTATGGATGGGTCTTCTGACCTACTTCTTACTCCTAATAGTTTGGATTGGTAGCGGTTTCCTCTTAGAAGCAATTGGACTCCAGGGACTAAGGAGTCTCCAGCCAATGATAAGAGAGTATAGTTTCGCTATTCGCCTTATTCTGTTCTTTACTGGAACGTTTCTTGAAGAGATTTTTTACAGGGGATACGCCATTGAAAGATTGACTTCGCTCGCAGGGAAAAAATGGTTGGCGGGACTTATATCCTGGGCAGCCTTTACCTTTGTGCATCTCAAGTTTTTTGGTTTAGGACCCACCTTGGATGTTGGAGTTCTCTCGGCAGGTCTTGTAATTCTCTACATCAAGGAGCGAAGCATTTGGCCATGCATCGTGGTTCATGGAATAAATGGTGCATATGGATTTCTAATAGGCCCTCTTTTGATATTGTAATAGAGTGCGGAAAAGCGTCTCTGCAAAGACAAGCGCCTCTTTTGCGGACAATCCATGTTTTTAGGATGTAACATTCGGAAAAAACAGATGAATGTAGTTCTAAGCGGAGATTATTCTTCTCGTCCTCTTGCCCAGATTTCTTTTTTTAGCATGTCGCGTACAGCCGACCTTATGGCGGCGCTTCTGCTCGGGTACATGTTTGCTCTGACGAGTTCGTCTAATCCTTCTAAGTAGGCTTCGGGAAGCAAAACAGTTACTAACTTCATTTTTCCTTTCACTCCAACTGCATGTTAAGAGCATATTATGGAGCGATAGCCGTTATAGAATTTGCTACTGCTCAGACCAAACTTTGTTTAATTACACCCAGTTCTCTGACAACTCTAGGGAAGGTTTTGTACACATCTTCCACATGGAGTGTTGAGTTTCTCATTTTTAGCTGAATTAGACCAGCAGCAATCAAAACCGAACCTATCGCATCACTTATTGTTGGGTCTGGAAAGGCTATCAAAGCTAAACCAATTTTGATAAGCTTAGGCGTCCCGCCATTTCTCCATAACCGCTGCGAGAAACGAAGCTCATTTGAAAATCCTTGCAACGCTTCAGTTGTCTCTTTAGAACTTGAACTAAGCTCGTGCACTGCATCGGTCAACGCCCTCAGCTCATCTGCATTCATGGTAAATCTCCATTTGAGGACAGTAACGAAATGTAAACACATTGACAACACAAAAAACTTAATGCATCAAAACAATGAATAGACGCATTCTCTTAAGCCAGTTTTAGAAAAAATCTTTAGGTGAAACCTGCAAAAAATCGTTTGCTTTCCAGAAATTTTGAGACAAAGATGAGGATTTTTGCAGGGGGTGTTTAAAGGCAAAGGCTCTATAAAGTCTTTCATTACTAAACGTTTTATGGAACAAGTTCACATAACGCTAAGCACAAAATCACCCTTTCACGGTGAAATAAAATGACAGAAGAACACTACGCATACATTCTTGTAGAACATGAAAAATGGTGGAACAGCCGCTGCAACAAAAACCAAAAGGGCATAAACACGCAGTCGTTCGTCCGCAGAGGCAGAGTCGGACCAAAAGAAGCAAAAACACTCTTATTCTACGTCAAGCTGCCTGCTGGAGAAATCCGCGGCTATGGAGATTTCTTGGAGAGAATCATTGGAACAGCCGATGAACTGTGGAACATTTACGGGTCTGAAACCGTTTTTGAATCTCGAGAAAAATACAACGAGTTTGTTGAAGGAAGAAGCAAAGTTACGTTTATTCGCTTCAAAAACCTACAAGAATTCGAAAAACCAATTAGTTGGAAAGATTTGTCATCCAACCTAGGAATCAAGAAGATGCCTAACGGTGGCAGATACTTAAGCCGAGAAACCATAGACTCACTGTTGAGTGCGGAGTTGAAAAGCCATGTCTAAAATGCCTGAGTTCAACCCAAAAGAATTCGTAGAAAAGCAAGTTCGCGAAATACGCGAAGTACTGGGCAAAGAACGTGCACTCATCGCGGTTTCAGGAGGCGTAGACAGCTCAACATGCGCCGCTTTGGTCCACAAAGCCATAGGAGAAAACCTCCTATGCGTCATGTTGGACGACGCTTTCATGCGAGAAGGCGAACCCGAACGAGTGGCGCAACTTCTGTCTCAGCCACCCTTAAAACTGCCCATAAAAATCCTCAACGTTCAAGAACGATTTCTAAATGAAATGAAAGAACTGCGAGACGCCGAAGAAAAACGCAAAGTGTTCAGAGAAAACTTCTACAGAGTCTTAAGCGAAACCGCAATGCGAGAACACTGCAGTTTCCTTGTTCAGGGAACCATTCTAGCAGACATAGTTGAAACGGCTGGAGGCGTCAAAACCCAGCACAACGTGCTCGCACAGATAGGAATCAACCCAAAACAACGTTACGGGCTTCAAATCATTGAACCCTTAAAAACATTGTTCAAAGGGCAAGTGCGCGAAGTAGCCCGATATCTGGGCATCCCCGCAGAAATCGCTGAACGCCAACCATTTCCAGGACCAGGACTCTCAGTGCGAGTTGTTGGAGAAATCCAAAGAGACAAACTGGAGACCCTAAGGAAAGCCACAGTCATAGCTGAAGAGAAGTTGGCCCAACACAACCCTAGTCAATATTTCGCGGTTGTAATAGACAACGTAGAAAAGCCCAACCACACTGGGCTCACACGCATAAGAGAGACAGCGGCTAACGTTCTAAATGTGCCACATAGTAAGGTCTCTGTTAAAGTCTTTGAAGACAAGGCTACTGGCGTGAAAAAAGGCGAGAGGCTCTACGGAGAAATTGTAACCATTAAAATTCAGACTGATGACCGCACTTTGTATCAGCCACCTGTCGCACATTTGGTTACTTTGCAGAACATAGTCATAAAGGAGAATCCCACTTTCTCACGGGTTCTATACATGGTTCGTGAGACGCCTAGAAAGCTGCCATATGTGATAGCCGTAAGAGCGATTCAAACTCAAGACTTCCTAACCGCAAAAGTAGCAGAGATTCCGTGGACAACCCTCAACGAAATCGCAGATGAAATCATCAGTGCCTGCCACAATGTGTCAAGCGTTTGCTATGATGTGACGCCTAAGCCGCCAGCCACAATCGAGATGGAATGAGAAAAACGCATAAAGCAGTCGTTAGTCTAGAAGGTATTCAAGGAGACAGAAATTATGGTTCGGGTTAGGGTTCAACGAATCGAATCTATACGAGACCCAGACGGAAACTTAGGTAAGAGAATAGAACTCATAGAGGACAGGGTTATTCCAAGGTTCGCCATAAAACCTCAAAGTGAAGAGGCGAGAATGGCACAGGACGTCATTCAAGCGTTGCAGCAACAGTTGCCCATGATGGTTCCGCAGGCTCAACTTACCCTTCCCAAAGTGATTCTCTTCCTCACAGAGCAAGAATACGAACGACTTGGCATAGACTTTGACGTCAACCAAATTTATGAGTTGGAGTTGTCAGGGCAGGCAATGAAATTCAAGAGGGCACCATAAAGCCTAAGCGTTCACTCTTCTTTTTTTTCCTCTTCGGGTTCTTCCCAGCGTTCGATGAGTATTTTGTCGCCGCCTATTTTGAAGCTTATCTTGATTAGTATTGATGAGCCTTCTCTGAACGGGAACATGCTGTCTTCAGCTAAGTCTTTGGGAACATAGATTAGGTACTTGCCGTCTTTTCTTCGGAATAATCTTCCTCTCCCCTCATGAACCATGCTGTCTTCACCAAATTTCTAGTTCTGAAACTGCATCTTAGTTGCATTCAAAATATTTAACTGTTGTTTTTAATTCTAACAAAGAAAGTGAATAATTGAGAGAGAAACAAAAATAATTTCAACTTTGAACAAAAAGCAATTGCTGACTCATTTTTGTGTGAATGAAAACAAAACTTTAGCTAGAAATTTACGTTTCTTTGGATGGCACGTAGTAGTATTCGCTGATTTTTTTCTGATGCCTGTCCAGTTTCGAGTCTTCTTTGTTCACTCTTGGTCTTTTGGTGTTAGGGTCTCGGCGAAAAGTGATTTCCATTTCTCGTAGGAAGTTGTTCATTCCTCGGCGAAGGCTGGTAGGTGGGTTGGCTGCACCGTACATTCCAGGTTCGCCTGTGAAGATCATCAAACGGTCGGCGATGAAGTCTTGTGCTACTACGTCGTGTTCTACAACGAAGGCTGTTACGTTTCGGTTTTCCACGACTCGTCTTATGGTTCTCGCCATTGCCAGTCTTTCTTCCACGTCTAAGTAGGCGCTTGGTTCATCGAGTAGATATAATTCAGCTTTTCGTGACAAACAGGCGGCTATGGCTACTCTTTGAAGTTCGCCGCCGCTTAGTTCTGAGACATCTCTGTCGAGTAGAGGCTCTATGCTTAAGGGTTGAATGATTTCGCTTCGATACCAGCCTGATTCGAAGTCTTCCTTGGCTACGCTCTTTAGTAGTTCGTTGACTGTGCCTTTGTATTCAGCGGATATGTACTGTGGCTTGTAACCCACTGTGGATGCACTCTGTAAAGGCGGCATACCTTCGTCTGGTTTTTCAATTCCAGCTAAGAGTTTGACAAAAGTTGTTTTTCCAATGCCGTTGGGTCCTAGAATGCCTATGACTTCACCTTGTTTTGCTTCGCCTGGAGCAACCGACAACATGAACTCGCCGAAAGACTTCTGCATAGCACCCCAGTTGAGCAGAGTCTCGCTGGCTGTCCATCCCACAGAGGGAGGCTTCACGTGAAAAATGATAGGTTCCTTTCGAAATCGAACATTTTCATCTGGAACAAAGCCTTCGAGGTAGATGTTGATGCCCGTGCGGACTCCGTGAACGTGGGAAACAATGCCGTACACTCCTGGGCTACCGTAGAAAACGCAGATTTGATCTGAAAGGTAGTCTAGGATGGCGAGGTCGTGTTCTGCAACTATAACGGTTTTGCCCTCTGCTTTGAGGCTTCTTATGGCTCTTGCTACTTGAAGCCTTTGTTTCACGTCTAAGTAGCTGGACGGCTCATCGAATAGGTAAACGTCGGCTTCTCGGCATAGTGTTGCGGCTATGGCTACTCTTTGCAGTTCGCCTCCGCTCAAGACATCAAGACTACGTTCCAAGATGCTGCCTAACTGCAGTTGCTTGACTAGGTCTGTGAACTTGCTTCTTTCATCCACCTTGCCTAGTAATTCATCCACTTTTCCAGACACAGCCTGCGGAATCTTGTCCACATGCTGAGGCTTCTGTACAACCTTGAGCTTTTTGTCATAGAGTTTTTGAATATACTCTTGGAGGGTTGAGCCTCGGAAATGCTGAAGTATTTGAGACTGGTCAGGCGGCTTCTGGTATTTTCCAAGGTTCAGGTTGATGTCGCCTGAAAGAATCTTGAGAGCTGTGGTTTTTCCGATGCCGTTTTGACCGAGCAAACCCAAGACGACGCCTGGAGACGGAATGGGAAGGCGGAACAGCTTGAAGGTGTTGGGTCCAAACCTGTGGGTGCATTCTTCTTCGAGTTCGTCTGGCAAGTTAATAATTGACAAAGCCTTGAATGGACATTTCCGCACGCAGATGCCGCAGCCAACGCAGAGTGGCTCCACCACGATTGGACGTTCGTTTTCAAAGCGTATTGCTTCAATGTTGCTTCGGACTGGAGGACAAAAACGATGGCATTCTCTGCTGCATCGTTTGGCGTCGCATCGGTCTTCGTCTAGAACTGCGACTCGAATCATTGTTCTCTCCGTCGTTTAGAGTTGTGGTGAAAAATCAGAGTGCAATAGGTTAGTAATAAACTTACATCTCAAAAATGCTTGTAGACGTGAATGATTGGACTTGCTTGCAAAATAAAAATAATAGTTAAAGATTGAAGTTTTGAGGTGTTACCATTCCTCCTCTTCCCATTCTTCTTCTCCTTCTTCTTCTCCTTCTTCCTCTTCCCACTCTTCCTCCAAGTTTTTCACCTCCCCATACAGTTCCAGCACCCTTAGTGAGCATGTTGTCGCTTTTTTAAGCGTTTCCCTACGGCAACTGACGAAGCTTACACCACGTATAAAGGAGTTTTCTGGCATCTTAAAGAACAATCTTTGCCTACAAATTGTTAGAGTGGCGATGTCTCCCGCAAACTCCCCTCTTTTTTTCTACGCAAGTGAAGCGTTATTACGATCGAGAGCTCTTGATTAACTTTTCAAGAGTTCGGATATGTTTTTCATGGTTGTAGAGCCAAGTTTCATTTTTAAAGAACTCATAAGAAATTGTTTGGCGCGACCATTCTCCTGAATGCTGAATTGTATAATCATAGCTTTGTAGGAAACCTTGTCTGATAAGTGAGGACAAGCTGTCTTTGAAATTTTTGAATTCTTTTCTAGGAAGGTATAGTTGACCGACTATTCCCGGCTGACCAAGAATTTTGCCTAAGAAGAACACGAAAGGCTTGTCGAGTAGTGAGAGTGCAAACTTGGCCATTCTCTTCATGTCTGGGAACCTGAAATCGAAGAAATAAATGTCTGAGATGGTATCATCAAAAAATATGGCTACCTCAAAACCTTCGAGCAGCCCTTGTTTGACGACGTGTTCATTGTAATGGTGTCTGATGTCTTGTAGCGTGAGTCCAAGCATCTTGGCTATTTCACTAAAGTTGATAGAAGCATCCTTCTCCATTTCCTTCAGAATAAAGATGTCGATGTAGTCCCCGTTGATGGGGAAATCTTCTGGATCACGCAAGGTTGGAGGTAGTTTCGCTTTTTCAGTTGCAATTTCCTTCAGCCACGTTTCCCAGGGAAAAATCCACTTTTGAGACTTGAAGTCGAACCAGTTAGTTGTGGGGTTCACATTTTGAAAACAAGTTGACCAAAAAATTTGGGTGTTTTGAGAAATGCCTAGTTCTTTTAGCTTGTTAATGAATCGCTCGAAGTCACTGCAATGGTCTTTTGGGATTGCATAGATTCCAAGATAGCCTTCAAGCCTACCATAAACCCTTGTTGTGTAGGTCCAGAAATCGTTTACTTTTAGACAATCTGAAAGAAGCTTCTCGTATCCGGGAGCCGCCTCAGCCATGACTACCGCTTTTTTGAGTCCTAGGTTCGTGTGGTAAATGTTTGCGTGAAGCCACAAGAGCTTTTGAGATTTCATGCGCCTTATTCTACGTCTCACCATTTCAACTGGCATTCCGAGTTCTCTGGCTAGTTTCGATATGTTTCTCGGATTGTAGATGCCGAGACCCTCGATAATCCTTAGGTCTTTGTTGTCAAATTCGAAAGGCACTTCTGTTTCCCAATTTCAATTTGGGTATTAGTCTTATATGGGTTTCAATCTCATGCAGGGCTTTAGCCTGGACCTCTACCGGGACCGTCTACAGGGTCACCATTAGGCTCAGTGTCATTGAGATTTACGTCAAACATTACAGCCTGCATTCGGCCAGTGGGAACGCAGATAGAGACACTAGAAGCAATGGATATCGTGGCAATGGTAACAGCGGAAAGAGTGAGAAGCATCATGAAGATAACGATCATCTTCAAAAAATCACCTCCATTTCATTTTTCGACGAAAATCTTTTAAAACAAGTCGAAAAATAAAACAGTTCTCAACTTTGAATCTGAATCAGAAATCATGATTTAGACATGCTTAGGGGGAAGTGTTTGGTGGAAAGTTTGGAAAGAGAAATTTTAAGAAGAATGCAAAAAAGAACTTTGACAAGTTTCTTAGACATGTCAATCTTGGCAGAGTTAAGACGAGAACCGAAGGGTGCGTACGATCTCATTCTTTTCATTCATAAAAAATTCCACTTACTTATGAGTTCTGGAACTGTCTATTCTACCCTATATTCGATGGAGAGGGATGGATTGATTCAAGGGAATAGCATTGAGGGAAGGAAAGTTTACACGCTAACTAATAAAGGAGAGAAAACTATCCGAGCTATAATAAAAACATTCGACAAGATTCAGCTGTTTCTCGCTAGCCTCTTGGGAAATCTGACTTAAATGATTGCATCAAGCCTCTCTGACGGTAACCTTCTCAACTTTATCCATCCAAGGAATCTTCGCTGGACGTTCTGAAAGCTCCTTTATTATATTCCTCTTAATTTCTTCATTAGTTTTCTCAAGACTTTCCTGTACAAGAGAAATGACGATGATAGCTTTCTTAACCATCACAATCGCCGACAGAAGAAAAGGTCGGTTAGATTAAAAAAGTTATGAAGAACAACTATAGAAACTTGGTCGCCCTAAAGGATTGACGCTTGCCTTTGGCTTTGAACGACCGAATTGTAGAGCCTTTCGATGGTATAACCAAACGGACTTAATATATTGCCAGCAGAAGAGAGCAGGAGATCTAGGTATTTTTGCAGGTCGTAATGAACGTGAAGGTTTAGAAGTTGTGCTGGCTTAACCCGTCGATGAGCATTCTTGCTCTGTGAATTTGTTATTAGGTATTGTACAGCTTGTCCTGCAGATATTTCAACTCCTTCTTTCATCAATTGCCTAGCCGCAATTGCTTGAAGAACATCATGAGCGTAACTGTTGGGCTGCATGGAAAGTCTTTTCGCAATTAGCAAATCCGTTGCCTCAACTTTTCCTTCAATTAATTTTTCAGCATGGTTTCGTAGAGTGTCTAAAGCCTCGGGTATTCTTTCCATGAATTCCTTCGAATTGCGTGCCTTAGCGAGGATTTCAATCATATCCATTTGGGCATCGTGAATGAACTTTGGCGTGTCTGTCCTTCGCACTTCAATTCCTCTCACCTTTATCTTTCCAGAATCAGAAACACCATAGTACCTGTTTAAAACTGGCACACCAGGATGGATCTTTGACGGCAGAAAAACAATCCACCTATACCGACCTTCAACGTTTAATGGCACTCCAACCTCTCGACTCACCGCTCCACACAACGCCGCATAGTCTCTTGGTTCAGCGCCTTCTTTCTTCAACCACAAAGAATCAACAATTCCATGAACAACCTCAAAACCACGCTCCTCAGCCATATGGACTGTCTTCAATAAGACATCTCGAGCGAAGGCACAAACCGCTATGTGAGCATCAACCTTGCCGAACCTAGCATTCTTATAACCCAAATACCCGAAGCACGTGACCAGAATCCACTTTAGTGCGCCCTGTCGCTGGTCGTATATTTCCTTAAGTTCAGGGTCCTCAGCTTCATTCCGTAACTCCTTGTATGTCGCTCTCTTTTTGAGAATCAGCCATAAAGTTTTAGGAACGATCCCTTCACGCTTTCGACAAACATTGTAACCCAACTCAGGCACTCGTAATGACGAGTTAGGACAACACTCGCAGAGAATAGTCTCGGCAGAAATATTCCGGGTCGCCATAAGTGTCGGGAACATAGACGCAAAATCAACTTCCACCACATTGTTGTGAATCCCTAACTTGGGCTCAAAAATGAAGCCTCCACGGTCAGCGATTAGCAGCTCCCAACCCGACTTATACGATTCGGGTTCACACTTCTTCCAAGGAATGAGAATATCATCTTTTGTCGCCTGATAGAGCTGCAAAGAAGACATTATTGTGCCAATAGAGGCTCTTGCTGCACGATGCAATGGTACTCTACAGGTTCTTGATACTTCAATCAGACCGTGCAGGCCACATGCGGAATAAATGAAGGTGTTTTGAGCGTCAATGTGTATGCGTCCGTATAACCGGCGCATGGGTGCTTTAAAGTAAACCCGCCCATAAGAGAAGAAGGTTGTTCCACGTTTTCTTTTGGCTCTTAGCGGAACTCCTTCTCTGCCTAAGACAAGACGATTAAGCACACCATTCACGAGTGCACGATGAGCCAGAAACGGGAATAGATAAGAGTCGCCGCCTTCAGTAAGAACAATATCTGGATCCTCTTTTTGCACAGCCTCAACCAAACTCAAAATTTTCTGTTTTTCATCGCCTTCATCAATGACTGTTTCCTTGCCATTCGACTGAATGGTTATGTTTTGAATCTTATCATTAAGCGATGGAATTAGCTTCTTTTTCGCGACTTGCATTTCCAACTTGAGCATGCGTAGGGGCGGCAGCTTATAGTCAACGCTTTCAACCGAATCCATTAACCAATAAGCTAATCTCATGCCTTGAACAGCAACTCCCACATACGCAAGGGGGAAAATGTCTCGTTCATAGAGGTAAGTTTGAACATCGGGCACGTCTACGTTGTGAAGCCTAAACCTTTCATATCCACCCTGCCTCAGTACTTTTCGTGCGAAATGTGGCCTTCTGCGGCAATCTGAAACTGTAATCTCCAATACCTTCGATTTCTTGTCGCTCATGAAATTAGCTATTTTCTCAGTATAAGCCCACTTGACGACAGATTTGCTATTTATCAATCTGTCAGTGAGTTTGGATAGGTCGGCGATGTTGCCTGAAACATAAATTTTGGGCTGAAACTCGTCCACAAACTTTACGCGTTCGCCGTTTTCTGTTATGAACCAGACTGTCATTTCACCAGGTGCGGAAGGGTATAGGTCGAGGATCCAGCCATGCAATGGGTTAAGGCTGTTGAAGTCGCTCTTCGATTCTGTCAAGCCGCTTCTTTATCTCCGCAATTCTTTTCTCTTGATCAAGCAGAATTGACATCATCATGGCTTCAAACAGAACCGGTCTTGTTGCCATGCTGCCAGCTGAGGCATGGAGCCTACATGCATTCATCATCTTGTCAAAGGCTTCAGCGTCTTCTGCTCTCAATGCTTTCCTGAAACCTTCCCACTTTGCAATCTCGCCTTCCAATGCCTGTCTATATGAAACAACCGTTCTTCCCAATTGTTTATGCCTCCACAAACCTTTCTAAAGTGACCGCATTGGGCAAGATGCCAATTGTAAATGGTTTCAGAAACGGGTGGCTTTCAAGACTGAACTGCATTCTGCCCCTTGACTCATGAACCTTTATGGCAGTGTTTGCTCTTCCGAACAAGACAGACTCAAGGAAAACACGCCTTCTATGATGCCCGTAAGGAAAACAAGACGCTATGACTATTACGTTACGTCTAATGGCGAGATCAGAAAGGAAAATCATCGCCTTATTGAAAATCTCCATGGCTTCTTTAGTCGGTACATCACGATCTAGAAACAAGGTCATAATGTCAGAGACCAAAACTAGCTTTGACCTGTACCGTCTCAAGGCGTCTTCCAATGTCTCAAAAATAAGAGCTGAAAGCTGATAGGCGGTGAAAGCTCTGGAGACAAAAATTCTCTGTAAAGTGGCATGTGGATCAAGACCATACTGCTGCGCTATGGCTGAAATACTGTAAGGGTCAAAAGTGTTGCCACCATCCAAGTAAATCGCAGTGGAATTAAGTCCACCTTCATTTGTTGGCAGTTGACATCGTACAGAAAGCAGAAAAGATAGGGTTTTGATGAACGAACGACCATGGAGAACCACAAACTCACCCATTGAGAAGCCTGGAAAAGCCTTGTCTATACGCTGGAGACCGAAAGATAACGCTCGCTCGGGTTTAGTTGACAATGCGGCCACAACGCTTTAAGGGAGATAAAAAAGGCGAAAATGAGCCTCATAAACCTTTAGCTGGTAAGGAAATCGCGATTCTAGAGTGAGAAAAGTGAAACTATTACCCCTGTTTAAGGAAGCAAATTAGTACCGTGAGGACATTTCAGAGGCTTTATTGAGGTTGGCATACTGTTTAGCGCTGATTATTCCTTCAAGAGTTAATCCTTTATGCCGCTATAAACACCATGGAGCGTCATTGTATTGAAGTTTAGCAGAGTTGAAAACGTGCCTTCTCCTTTCAGACCAGCGTAGATTCCAGTGCCGCTGCCTTCGATTATTGTCCATTCACCGTTCACTTCAGAAATCCCAAGTGTTGCTGTTGCTGAAATGCGTCCTTCGAAACTTAGCATAAGAGTCCCCAAGCCACCCGTAAGTGTTTTTACTCCCCACCCTTCTCCACTACCATCGGCTAGGTTTACTTCAGCCGAGAAGGTCTCAGTCACAACACCGCTGTCACTAAAGTCACCAGACACAGAATAAGTGCCATCGCCACCACCGCTCGCCTTCATTTCCATGTCATCAATCTCGGTGCTTGTGAAATAGAATTCCATATGAACTTCTAGGGTTAGGTATGTTGGCTCTGTTGCACGTGCAGACGTTACAAGACCAAGTAGAGAAATGCATAAAAACAAAGTTAGGGCAACAGGCATTTTCCTCACAATTATCACCTCCTTTCCTCTGCACTTGCGCAAAACATATTTCTGTCTTCGATGGTAAATATAATATTTATGGAATCTACTTCTAGAGCAATTCACACAAGCACCCTGCGCATAATCTCAAATCGGAATTTTCTGAATTCATGAAAAAGTCAAGGATTTTAACCGCAGTTAAACCAAAATATCAGAATTAGAATCTCCATCGTGTAGGGTGTCAAATTCCGAGAATTTAAACCGAGATTCAAACCTAACATTGGACTAATTCACTTTTATTCATTGATAAGCTACTAAATAATGAGGCAATGCAAATATTGAGCCGCTATCTGATTGGCACGGGCGGATGGGCCTATTTTCGAGTCCCCGGGCTGCCGTCACTAGTTGCTTATTCACGCGTTTTCGAGTTTGTCGAGGTCAACTCAACTTTTTATGAAATACCGAATCTAAAGGCTGTTGAATCTTGGAGAAGAATGGTGCGGCCTGAATTCGAGTTTTCTGTCAGATGTAACAGGATTGTGACTCACAAGCATCAGTTCCAGCCAGAGGAAGAAGCCTTTGACGCCTTCAAAAAGATGACAACAATCTGCAAGACATTGAGGGCGGAAATCCTACACTTGCAAACTCCTCCAACCTTCATACCAAACGGAGACAACGGCGAGCTTGTTCATTCATTCCTGTCTTCAGTTGACACTAAAGGCGTGAGAATCGCCTTGGAAGTTAGAGGTGCCAATCAAGCCCTGAGAAAAATTCACTTCCAAGAATGATACAGATTAGCGCCAAACTCATAGCTATGCTTAATACGGTGCCAAAAAGAGAAGACGGGTATGTGTTTAACCCAAATCGAAGCACAGCAGAATCGGTGTTTCAATCACAAAGAAACAGGCTTACCAAAAAACTTGGGAATCCAAGGCTTAAACAACTTCACTTTCACACGTTCCGACACTACTATGCCACTATGCTCTACGCCAAATCCTTAAACATCTTAAAAGTTCAGCAAAATCTTGGACATAGAGACTTGAAGAATACGCAAATCTATACTCACTTAGTCAACTTCCCAAGCGAAGAATACGACTGTCAAATCGGGGAAACAAGGGAAGAAGCTAAGAGGTTGATTCAGGCAGGCTATGAATACGTCTGCGAGGTTGATGGCGGAAAGTTCTTCCGCAAACGGAAATAGGCAACTTGTATCCTAAAAACGGTGACTTGTGCCTACAAGTTGGCGTTTTCCCAAGTTTTCTCAACAATGGGTATTGGTGTTGACTCTAGAACAGCTCTTGCTTTCATGGCTGCTTTAGGTTGACGTATGTCAGATGTCATGTAAGCCCAGCAAAGGTTAGCCGTGTTGTGGGCAGCGCCAACCCTGCCTTTGGCATCAACCGTAATCAAACCCATAGAGGATTTTAGCGTAATCTTATGGTTCACGTGGCCAATGCAGTTTTCCGCGGCTTGCTGCGCTGATTTCCCCGCCCTCATGAGGTCGCATGCAGTCTTAGCCAAAACCAATCTTATGGCAACCTCGCCTATTCCAGTTGTTGAGCACGCACCAGACGAGTTGTCGGCGTAGGTGCCACATCCAATGAGGGGTGAGTCTCCTATTCTTCCAGGCAGCTTCAAGGCTCGACCTCCAGTGGAGGTTGCTGCAGCTGTGTCTCCGTTCTTGTCTAGCGAAACTGCACCTACCGTGTCTGTTGCAAACAAGTTCGGATGCGATTGAAGCAGCTTTGACAGTTTGGGCAGAGACTCCATTTCGCCTTTCTTTAGTTTTTGGGTGAGTTCACGCCAGTAGCGAAGTCGAAGCTCGGTCAACGGCTCTCTCCTCTCTAAACCATAGAGGTCAGCAAGCTTTTCCGCTCCGTCAGCGACTAAAAAAACATGGTCAGTGTTCTCCATAACTAAGCGGGCTAAGTGCACAGGATTTTTGATGTCTTTGAGGAGCCCAACTGCACCTGCGTTAAGCGTCTTTCCATCCATTATCGAAGCCTCCATTTCGATGCGTTTGTCAAGAGCTAAGGTTGAGCCCAATCCTGCGTTGAAAACTTCGTTGTCTTCCATACACATGACAGCCGCTTCCACCGAGTCTAGGGCGCTTCCGCCAGTCTTTAAAACCTTAAACCCTGCTTCTGCAGCCTCTTTCACTCCAGCCAATCCGCGCTTCCATCTTTCAGGTTCCCAAGCGCCAGCGCCTCCGTGAACCACAACCACGGGTTTCTGCATCTTTCTCCTTCACCATACTTGCAAAGAAGTAGTTACAATGTTTCAGCTTGAGATTTAAACTTGATGTTAGCCAACAAAATGGATAATAGGAGCTGTCACCAATCATATTTTGGGATGATGTGAGGCGACGGCTGGGAGCGGCATCGTCGCTGTGACACGGCCAAAAAGCCGAACTGACCCCCACTTTTTGAAGGCAGCGTTGACGAGAGTAACATGCAAAAAAAGATTCATATAACCTATCGGAGTAAACTAGAGAATAGTGATTCGATTAATGAGTATGACTCGAGCAGTTAGGAAAGCAAGACGCATCACAGAGTTATATTACATCACACATGTCGAGAATATACCGTCTATTTTGAACAAAGGAATACTCTCTCATGAACGCATAGAAAAGGAAAACATACCATACGTTCCTATATATGACAAAGAGATTATCTTCAAAAGACAGGAGATAACTGTTCCGGATGGTAGGAGTTTATGGAGTTTTGCCAATCTTTATTTCAACGCGCGCAATCCTATGCTTTACAGAGTTAGAAGCGAAAAACCTGTGAACATGATTGCTATACTGGGAATTAACCTTGAAATCTTGAAGCACCCCGGAGTATTCGTAACGACGGGAAACGCAGCGAGTCCACAATCAGAGATCAAGACCGTCTCTCAAAAGTTAATCTCCCAAATTGCCAAGGAGACTAACTATTGGTACTGGGATCCTGAAGATGGCTCAAAAAGAAAAATGATGGCTGAGTGCCTTGTTCCGGGAGAAGTACCTCCAGAATTAATAAAATCGATTTATGTTGCAGGTTATGAAACCCTAGGTTACGACCCGATACAAAAAATTACCAACAAATTCAGTAGTTTCATAGTTGAGCCGGAAATGTTTTTCGAGCCTTTCAAACAATATACCATCACCCCACAACTCTCGGTTAGACAAGGAGACATGTTCTTTTCGGGAATGCAAACGCTGACTATAAGTGTAAACACCGTTGGTGTCATGGGCAAAGGAGTCGCCTCGAGAGCAAAATATCAATTTCCACGCGTATACGTATATTATCAGGACTTATGTCGCAGTCGCCAACTTACGATGGGGAAACCATTCCTCTACAAGCCTGAATTTTCCCTGGATTATCAACTGGCAGACGAGCCGTTAACAATGTCTAATGCTAATTCGGAAACATGGTTCCTTCTTTTCCCAACCAAACAGGACTGGAGAGATCGTGCTGACATTCGTGGTATCGAAAAAGGGCTTCAATGGCTCGGCGAGAACTATAAAAAAGAGAGGGTCAGATCGTTAGCGATTCCAGCACTTGGATGTGGACTTGGAAGGCTCGATTGGAAGGATGTTGGGCCTATGCTTTGCAGATATCTTTCTACCTTAGATATCCCTGTGTCTATTTACTTGCCCGTTGAGAGAGAGATACCTGAAAAACAGGTTACAAGGGAGTTTCTTTTACCAGAAGGAAGCCAGCTCTAGACATATTGCGCCAAAAGCCGAAACTGACCTCAACCAAAGCAAGTTTTGAAAATGACTAACTTAATATTCTCTTTTAACTCACAAAAACATTTGAGACGACAATGCCAATCTTAAAAGCCACAGTAGGCAACATTCAAAAAGCTGCAAGAATTGTCAAGAACGGAGGCTTGGTTGTTTATCCCACAGACACAGTTTACGGATTAGGCTGCAACCCTTTCAATGATAGTGCGATTGAGAGAGTTTTCAAAGTGAAAGGTGAAAGAAAACAAAAGCCACTACCCATACTGGCTTCAGACATAACGTTCATAGAAAAAATAGCTCACATTGATGAGAGAGCTAGAAAAATTGCAGAGAAACATTGGCCTGGACCACTAACCCTCGTTGTTCCTAGGAAACCAGCTCTTCCCAGCATCGTCACGTGCAGCTTACCTTCCGTAGGCGTCCGCATCCCAAACCACAAAGTTGCCATTCAACTCATCTGCCTCTGCAACGGACTCCTCGTAGGAACAAGCGCCAACAAAACAGGTGAAAAGCCACCCAAAACCCCTCAAGAAGCAACCAAACAATTAGGCGACAAAGTTGACATAGTACTCAACGGAGGACCAACACCACTAAACCAAGAATCCACCATCATAGACCTAACACAAAAAAAACCAAAAACACTACGAGAAGGCCCCATCAAACTTGACACCATCTTAAACACAATCAGCCAAACCATACCCCAGCAAAAAACACCCACCCTTTCAAATGAAACAAATCATATTTGAAGCCTATTTGGATCATATTAGAGGGGGCTCTAGCCCCATGCGCACACACAAACAAAACTTGTTTTTAACTCATAAACTAACTTAACCACAACGCTACATTCTTTCAGGAGCCTCAATCCCCAACAGACTCAAAGCGTTTCTAAGCACGATCCGAGTAGCGTCAACCAATGCCAGCCTCGCGTCACTAAGCTCAACAGGCTTAGCCTTAATCACAGGCAACGCATTATAAAACGAATTGAACCTGTCAGCTAAATTGTTAGCGAACTCAGCGATCTGGTTGGGACGCAGATTAGCTGCCGAGTCGATGAAAACCTCTGGAAACCGCGCCAAAATCAAGACAAGTTCACGTTCAATCGGCTCTTTCAACATAGCGTAGCTGGGTCTTTCTGGTTTCCGTTTAGCCTTGCGCAGTATGCTGCCTGCTCTGGCATGCGAATACTGAATGTAAGGTGCACTGTTCTTCTCAAAGTCGAGCACACGATCCCAAGTGAACACAACAGGCTTAGAAGGGTCAACCTCAACCAAGGCGTACTTCACAGCGCCAACACCAACAACATTTGAAATTTTCTTCTTTTCATCCTCTAAAAGGCTTGGAGAACGCTTCGAAACCTCTTCATAGGCGCGTTTGACCGCCTCGTCAATGGTCTCATCAAACGTGATGTAACGACCCCTCCGACTAGACATCTTATACCCTGGAAGACTTACCAAATTGTAGGCAAAATGAATCAGATTCTTGGCTTTGTCTACATGCCCAAGGGCACACAAAGCAAGTTTCAACTGTAACTGTGGCAAAATCTGTTCCATCCCCACCACGTTGACCAGCCTCTCAGACTTCTTAAACTTCCAGAGGTTGTAAGGGATATCTCTCGTAGTGTACAATGTTGTGCCATCAGCGCGCACCAGAGTCAACGATGGAACCTCATAGTCTTCACGTAGACCAAAGGCTTTTTTCAGGTCTAGGTCTTGAGCCACCATTTCAGCGTTAAACTCTAACACTTGACCTGCGCGAAAAACGTAGGGAGTCTTCTCTAACTCGTTGAGGATTTTTTTGACATCGCTGTTCCACACAAAGTCGCTTTCCCAATCCCACGAATCATAGAAGATGCCAACCCTGTTCAAAGTTTCCTTGAAGCCATCAAGGCAAAGCTCACTGACCTCCCTGATGAGTTCTTTGGCTTCTCTCTCGCCGTTCTCGTATCCACGGTTTAACTCTGCAACTCTTGACTCTGAGTTTTCGTCTCGACTTATCCTGTCAAAGAGTTGGTTAAAGAGTTGAGGATGCTCAGCTTCGAGGTCAACCGCAATTGAAGTCCAGTCGTCTAGTTCCCTTTGCAGTCTAAGTAACTCTTCCTCGTTGCTTGCCTGTTCTTTTTTTCGTTCAATTTCTTTTTTTAACCTTTGAACCTCTAGGATGCAACTTGTTATGGTGTAGATTTTGCCGATGAAGTGATCTGCCTTCCCCTCGGGTTTAGGCTTGCCCAGTTTATAGTATCCGTAGGCTGTAACAGCTGTCTGGCGTCCCACATCGTCAATGTAGTAATGACGAAAAACAGTGTTTCCCCTTGCCTTCAGTAAACGAGCGATGCAGTCGCCTAACACTGGGTTCCTAGCCTGTCCAACGGTTATGGCGTGAAGGGGATTAACGCTAGTGTGCTCCACAATAATCTTCGTGGGTGTTTCAGCCTTCACATGTCCGTAGTTAGCGTCAAGCGCCCGAATCGATTCAATCGTCTGTCTTGAAAGTTGGGCTAATTCAACGTAAAAATTGGTGTAGCCTTCTCCAGCAGCCTTGACCGATTGGAGAAGCGGAAAAGACGACAATTCCATGGTTTCCGCAACCTTTCTAGCTATGGTAATGGGTTTCTTCTTGGTTTGTTTTGCGAGTTCAAAACAGATGGAAGATGACAGCTCCCCGAACTCTGGACTTGGAGGAGACTCTAACAAGATTGTAATACGAATCTCGGGAAAAAGTTTGTCCATTGTGTTCTTCAGTGCAGTTTGGCATGATTCTCTGAATTCACCGAACGGATTTACCGAAACCATTACAGTTTCTTCACCTTGGCGGGCCCGCGGGGATTTGAACCCCGGTTCACCGGCTGTCTTCCCTCAGTCTTTTCTGGTCCGGAGGCTTGCGCATCGCCTGTTTGTGGCGGTTCGGCGCCTTAATCCAGACTGGGCCACGGGCCCTTCTTTGTCATTCTGATTCAATGGTTTTGTGAATTATTAAAGCTTGCAACATGAATGTTGAGAAATGAGATAATGCTGGAAAGGTTTTTGATCTTACGGGTTCTAGGTGCCTACCAGTGTGCTTGTTTGGGTTATGTCTGTGATTTTTCGTATTTCTGTTATTATTGTGTCGAGTTGTTGGAGGTTTTCGGTTTCGATTCGAGCGACGATGTCCCAAAGTCCGTAGGTGACTAGAGCTTCTGTTATGCCTTTCATTTTTCTCAGTTGTTCGGCTACTTCGTGTTCGCTTCCTCGTTTGACGATTGCCATGAAATATGCTTTTACTGAGTGCCCGAGCATTTGGATGCGTCACCTTGTTTGCCGTTTTAATCAATGTTGCGCTTAAAAGAGTTATGAATTGGAGAGAATGTTTGTGTTTATTATGTTTCTTCTGTTAGTTCCTGGTTTATCCACCATGCTTTCTTTTTGTTGGATCGTTCGCCTGCGTAGTATTCGATGATGGATTTGCCGAGTTGTGTTTGGGAGCGTTTTTGGATTCTTCTCAGTCTGTTTAGTATTTGCCATCTGTTGGTTTTTACATGTTGCGCGAGTTCGGGTGTTGTGGCACCCTTGTAGCTTAGGATGTAATCAACTATTTTGTGGTCGATTTCGTCGATGCAGAACGTGTGTGGGTTGATTTTGCCTTTTTCGTATGTTAGGACTTCGAGTTCGGTTAAGTATCTTTTCACTTCTGATAGTTCGGTTTCTAGCTTGTTGATTTTTTGTTCGAGTTGGAGGATTTTGTCGGGTCGGGGTGTTTTGTCTAGTTTTTCTGTTATGGCGTCTCGGATGAAGTTGCTTCTTTCTCCTTCTGGGATTCTAAGTGTTAGTTCTTGGTAGATTTCTGTTGGTAGTTTGGCTGAGATTGTGACTTGTTTGTTCATGTTTGTTCTTCCTGGTTTGTGTTTAATTTATGGGTGGTTGTGGTTAAAATCTTGCTATCTGATGTGGGTCAATCTTGTGTTTGTGTGTGCGCACGGTTGACCTACCCCCTCAATTAGGATCCAAATAGGCTCCAAATATGATTTGTTTCATTTGAAAGGGTGGGTTTTGAGCTTTGCGAGTTGATTGTTATGCTTAAGAGTGACTTGTTGCTTTCATGTTTGTTTCTAGAGGTTGGGTTTACCTTGGCTGAACAGAGGATTACGATGGTGCATGGTGCTGGGGGCGCAGTTATGAATGATTTGATTAGGCGGTTTGTTTTGAAGTATTTGGGTGGCAGTGACGCTGAGGTTCCGTTGGAGTCTTTGGACGACGCCGCTGTGATTGATGACGTTGTTTTGAAGTCTGATTCGCATGTGGTTAAGCCTTTGTTTTTTCCAGGCGGTGACATTGGACGCTTAGCTGTGACGGGCACGGTTAATGATATTGCGGTTTTGGGTGCTGAACCTGTGGCTTTAACTTCTGGTTTTGTTTTGGAAGAGGGCTTAGCCATTGATGATTTTGAACGTATTGTACGTAGTATGGGAGAAACTTGTAAGGAGGCTGGCGTTTACGTGATTACGGGCGACACCAAGGTTGTTGAGAAAGGCGCATTGGAAGGCTGTGTGATTAACACTTCTGGAATTGGAAGAAGAAACCAAGCCTTAGAACACAACATAGTCGTAGTAAAGAGGCATCGACCACACTTCAAAAGTCGCTGGCTGCTTGACTCCAATCTTCGTCTAGGAGATAAAATCATATTGTCGGGCACGGTTGGTGACCATGGTTTGGCTGTGTTGTCGAGTCGTGAGGGATACGGGTTCGGCAGCAAGATTGTGTCTGATGTGGCGCCTTTGAACAAGGTGATACTACGACTATTAGGCGAGGTTGGTGGAATCGTTGCCATGAAAGACCCGACTAGAGGCGGCTTATCTAACGCCTTAAACGAGTGGAGTCAAAAGTCAAAGGTTGGCATACTCGTAGTAGAGGAGAAGATACCTATACGTGAAGATGTGCGCTCAGCCTGCGAAATGCTGGGCATCGACCCGTTGGAAGTTGGAAACGAAGGAAAAATAATCGTCAGCGTAATAGCTGAGAAAGCAGAAGACGTGTTAATGGCATTAAGAGAGACAAAAGAAGGAAAAAACGCACAAATAATAGGAGAAGCAACAATTCAATTCAAAGAAGTAGCCTTACAAACAGTCGTAGGCGGAAAAAGAATACTAACACCACCAATAGGAGACCCAATCCCAAGAATATGTTAGCTTTCCTTGACAGGTCACGCAACGGCTGATGAAAGTGCGCGCACATTGAAACCTTAATTAATGAAGAAGCCCTACTGTTTGCTAAATATCTTAGGAATGAAAAGAATGAGTGGGCTCCTAGAATTTGGAATTATAGTAGCTTTGACCGAACTGCAGTTATTTGTCAGAGGAGTGTAATTTCAAGTGTCACCAGAAACTGAGGAGCATAAAAAGATTAAGGAAATTGTTTTAGAGAATTTAAAAGCAACTTATGGGTCGGGTTTGAAGGAATACCCTGATTCTGGGAATATCGATGACGTTTTTGTAATGACGAGTGATGGCATTGCGATATTTGTAGAAAATGTGTGGGCATCGAACAAAAACAACTTCTACCGAGACTTGAATATTTTGCGCAACTCTGAAGCGAATGTGAAGATTTTCATTGTAAATCCAGAAATTCTAAAAGACAATAAACTGCAGAGAGAGTACGAAAAAGCAATAATTTCGGAAAGAAAGAGGGGCAGAGCTATTTCCAATTTGATTGATGGCTCACGCATACTCACAGATCCTAATTTTGTTGACAGTAACTTTAGCACAATTGTCAAGAAGCTAATTTCTGAGGCTCGAAAAGTAGGATTACCCTCAAAAAAAAGACCAGAAGAAAGGCTAAAACACTCGAAACGCATACTCTTAACCAGATCAGATTACCAAGGCTTAGATCAATGGGCTTCAGATAACTTGATGGAGAACTTGCTTCTCCACGCCAAAAATAGTTTAGAGACGTCATGTCTGATGCAACATTTTGAGACAGGTTACCATGATGAACTTTGGATTCCTTTAATAGAATATCAAAAACTAATCGAGAAGTATGACTACCCAACTGTCCCTTGCCCAAAATTCCGAGGTGTAGATTATGGCTATGAAATAAGCCTGATAGAATCGTTTGAGAGAATACCAGAAAAAGATAGAAAACGCTTGTTGGAGCTAAAAAAGCAATTTCTCCAGACACTAGATGCAACAATTTTTGGCGTTCAAAATGGTGTGCCTTTGAAAGGTTGGTGCGACTTTTGCTCGCAAGATAACCATGTGTAGAACCGTAAATGCTTAATCATTTCCTCGGATGCAAATTTGGTTTCGGGTTAAACTCAAATGTGTTTTGCCCCGTATTCTGCATGTGTCTTCTATGCTGACCGTGCATGCATGCACCTTTGGGCGTCTGTAATGCGCAAGCTTTCTTGTCATAGTTTTTCTAGCGGGATTCTCTTCACTTCCTTCACATCGTTAAAACTCTTATCGCTACTAACAATTTGTTGATCATGCTCTATGGCTGTTCCTATGTGGAGTGAGTCAAAGTAGAAATTTGAAAAACCGTAAGTTTTCTGTAAACGTCCTGCAATGGCTAGTGTTTGGTGACTTAATTTGCAAATGACTTCAAGTGATATGTGAGGCTTTAAGGACTCAAAAACGTCAATACGGTCCTCTAACGACAAGCCACCCTTCTTTAAAAGTAAGTCAAACTCTAAGAAAGCCGAAGAAGCCAAATACCACTGCCCCTCCTCCACTTTTCTCAACGCCTTAACAGCCTTGTCGTGAAGCCTATCCTGCGGATCAACCAAAGCCTTTAAGAAATCTGTCTCCAAAACAGGCATTTAACCAAACCTCCGATAAACTAATATATTTCAGGCAATTATAAGATTATCGGACATTGAACGTGCAAATTAGGTGTGTGAAAATCATGACATTGGCTAAAGTAGGAAAACGAGGAACAGTAGTGATACCATCTAAAGAAAGAAAAAGGGCGGAAATCCAAGAAGGAGACTACGTTGAAGTCACGGCTCGTGAAACAGGATTAATCCTTATACGAAAAGCGCCAAGCCTAAAGGAAATACAAACAAAAATGGCTGGAAAAATGCCCCAATGGAACGAACTGGAAGGAAAAGCCGACGAACTAATAGAAAAGGAAGTATAACCTTCAAAAAGGGCGAAAAGAAGCTTAAACTATGCAGAGTTGACATTAAGAGAATTGGCGAAGTTTTTAGGAAAATAGATGGTCTAACAAAATCTATCCTACAACAAAAAATTTGCTATGGCACATCTTTTATTTCATAATTGCAAGAATCGTCGCCTTCTAGAACCCATTTAACACGTTCCAATTTTATCTTGGGATTATAGCCTTTTATTTTCCATAAATCAACTTCACAGTAGACTTTGCATAATTCCTCTGCTTCTTTAGCAATCCACACTTCGGCGAAAGGGCAGAATGTTTCCCTTTTGCGTCCACCCCATCCAATCTTGGGAAGGTCTGAAAATCTTTCAAAGTTCTTTACTGTCAACTTTAAGCCTTTTTTGAGAACATCCTCCTTAATTCTGTTGCCTCTTTCCAGCCCAAAACGTTTAACGACTTCTTTAACAATTTCTTTGCCAGTTTCTTCACCCAATTTTTCCACAAGAAGGCTACTAAAATGATAGAACATGAGTCCACATAGATTAGCCATTTTCTTAACCTCCTCCTCAGCTTCCTTTTGGGTGAAAACCTTTGCTTTCTGAGGCATTCTAGCTCACCTCTTGCGCTCTCCAACCATAACTTCATCTAAACGCATTCTCTGAGACTTAATAGGTGCTTCATCAGGCCAACCGAGAGCGATGTGAAGGCGAGTCTCAAAGTAGTCTGGCAAATCAAAGAACTCTCTAATCCTTTTAGTGTCTTCTTCTCCGTGAGTGAGCCAAACAGCGCCTAGTCCAAGGGCGTGAGCCATCAAACACATGTGGTCAGCAGCGGCAGCAGCATCATAGTAGATGTTTTGCGGCACATATTTATCAAACTTAAGCGCACGATACACGCGCATGTCTTGGCAAACAACAACTAAAATTGCGTTGTCCACAGGTATGTCACTTCTCACCAATTTTTTCTCTTCAGAAGTGCGAAGTACCAGAAATCTTGTTGAACCTAAGTTGCATCCCTGAGGAGCCATCAACCCAGCAAATAGAACCTTCTCAACCAACTCGTCAGACACAGAACTAGGCTTCCATTGTCTAATAGATCTACGTTCAAAAAGAAGTTTCTCAACAACTTTCATTTCTTCTTTGCTAAGGGGGCTAGGGGGTTCAGTGTCAAGCGTAACCTTCTCACTTTCTCTAAGCTTCAAGGCTAAGTCTAAATAATTTTGAGCCCACTTCAAATCGGGTGCATTCATTGAGAGTTTACGTTTTTTCCAAACACTCAACAGAAAGCGAACAGTTTCACCAAAAGATTCTGGAACCTTCTTTTTGCTTTTCAAAATTTTGTAGATTAAGACCTCTATGGTGTGGTGAGTGCGCTCGTGAATTAATGCCCTTAAAACCAAGGGATCCATCCTCATTAAATCATCCTTTAAAAACCCCAAAACTTTGAAACCTTTCTTCATTTGAAACACACCTTAGTTATCATTGCTTAGTTTTAATTTAAAAATGCATCCCAATGCAGTTACCAAAAACAACAAAAGTATTCCTATACTCTAGAAATCTAAGTACCGTGTTTTGCCCATATTCTGCATGTGCCTTCTATGCTGACCATGCATGCTCCTTTCGGCGTCTGCGGGGTGCACTGCTTCATGTAGAGGCTGCATTCTGGCGGCTTTATCTTTCCAATCATAACTAGGTGGCAGAGGCAGCCTGGCAAAAGGTCTCGGGCGCCAACAACCTTCACACTGTATTTACTACGTGCATCATACTCTCTATATTCTTTCTTCAAGGCTAGAGCCGACGCTGGAACCTTTCCTAAGCCTCGCCAGCCACCGTCCACCACATCAAATGCTTGCGCGATTAGTTTCTGCGCTTTAACATTGCCTTCCCAAGCCACTACCCGACTGTACTCATTTTCTAATTTGGCATCCTTGTTCTTTATCTGTTGCAACACCATCGAAACTGCAAACAACACATCTAAAGGTTCAAAACCAGCCACAACCGTTGGCATGCGATAGGCTTTTGGAAAAACCTCGTAAGGCTTCATTCCAATTATGGTTGAAACGTGACCAGGCGCAATAAACCCATCAATGTGCAAGTCGCCCACGCCCAACAACAACTCCATGGCAGGCGGAATCAAACGATGCGAAACCAGAAAGCTGAGATTGAGAGGCGGACTCTTCAGAACTTCTACCGCTGTTGAAGGTGCCGTTGTCTCAAAACCAACAGCAAAGAACACAAAATCACGGTTTGGCTCCTTCTCAGCCATCTTAACGGCGTCTGTGACGCTGTAAACAACACGAATGTCTCCGCCCTGCGCTTTTGCGTCTTGAAGCGACATTTCAGAGGCTGGAACCCGCATCAAGTCTCCAAACGTGGCAATAGTTACGCTTTTTTCCAACGCTAGTTTAATGGCTTCGTCAATTTCAGCCGCTGGAACAATGCAGACTGGGCAGCCAGGTCCAGCGATGACGTCAACAGATGTGGGAAGAAGAGACCTTAACCCGTAATGGCTGATGGCCCATTCGTGTGTGCCGCAAACATGACAAATCTTGACTGGATACGACGGCGTGACTTTGCGAATCTGCTCCACAACTCGTTTGGCTAAGGCGGCGTCTCTAAACTCAGTTAACTGTTCCATTTTTAAACCATCATTTTAATTGTCTTAATTGTGCATTCTTTTCCAGCCACAATGTTGACCACACTGTTGCACTGAGGGCACTTGAGCGTGGGCACGGGCAAATGATACATTGGGTCATCCTCATACTTGAAGCCGCCCTCGTAACCGCAGTGATTGCATTTCACAAGGCTTTCTTGCTCCTCAATAATTAAATTTGAGCCTTCTAAAATCGTGCCTTTAGTCAAAGCCTCATACGCAAAGTGCACCTGCTCCAAACCCAGAAAGGTCAATTGACCAATGACTAGGTGAACTTCTGTCACTTTCTTTGCCTTGCGTTTCTCCGCCTCTGCCAAAACGGTCTGCACAATCTGAGAGGTCACGGAAAACTCGTGCACGCTTTAGTCAGACTCCACATGCCTTAAAGTTCAAGCGCCTTAACAACATCGTCCACACCTTCGCCTATTCTGCAGTTGGTAGCCACAACTTTGGCTTTAGGATTAATGGTTTTCACGTCTTTCTCTAGTTTTTTTACATCCACATTCATAGCATTGGCTAAATCTACTTTGTTGATGGCAACAACATCGGCTTCCATGAAGATAAACGGATGCTTAACAACCATATACGGACCCTCAGTCACACTCACGACCACAACACGCTTGTCAGAGCCAAGTGGAAACTCGGCTGGACAGATGAGGTTGCCAACGTTTTCAATGAACAAGAGGTCAATTCGCTTTAGGTTGAGTTTCTGAAGCGCTTTCTTAACCAAGTTGGCGTCCAAGTGGCACTCTTTTCCAGTATTGATAGCTATGGTTTCCACTCCATGACGAGCAATGAGCTCAGCGTCTATTGTGGTCGTTAAGTCACCCTTGAAAACTGCTATCTTGTAACGACTTTTCAACAGCTGCACAAGTTTTTCGATTAGGCTGGTTTTTCCCGACCCAATTGCCCCCATGATGTCAACAGCTTTCACACCATTTTTATGCAAAAACTGCTTGTTCTCCTCAGCTAAACGTTGATTTGCCTTCAAAAGGTCTTCAGACAACTCCACATCGAAGATTTCGCCCGCTTCAGCCTTAACAACTTCCTTCTTCAACACAGGCAAATCGTCAACAACCTTGTTGTGTGTGCTATGGGTTAGAACTTGTTTTTGTCTCCTCATACTTATTGAGGATTTCGTTCCACAAAGCCAAGGTTTCCTCAGCAGCCTTCTGGTCTAAAACTTCAATGGCGTAGCCAGCGTGAACAATAACGTACTCGCCTACTTTAGCGTCTACAAGCGATACATTGACTTCTCTTATGGTTCCGGCTCCAAAATCCACCTTAGCGATGTCATTCTTAATTTCAACCACTTTAGCCGGAATCGCGAGACACATGTTCCATCACACATGCATGGAAAAGCCAAAATAAAGGCGTATTGGTTGTTGACTTATCCAGAAATATTATATGCGGATAACACGTAACTAGAGAAAGTTTGGAAAGGGAAAAACATGAGAAGACAATTAGTCGCCATTTTAGTCTTGGTCTTAGCCTTTTCCTTGGTCTTGCCATTTACGGCGTCGGTTCAGGCAGAATCAATAGAGAAAGACTGGACCACTTGGGTTAACTACGCCTATAAGGGAACAGACGACTTCTATGGGAAGAACGTTGTTGCTTACAATGAAGGTTCTAACGCCACCATTGCTGTAGCTGTTAAAAATGACCTCACCCGATGGATAAACGTGACAGTTGTCGGAATAAGCTTCGACTGGCAAAAACCTGCAACTGGATGGTACAACTCAACTCAAGCTAGCAATAGCATGCCAGTTAGGATGGAAACAGGAGAGACAAGATACTTCGTTGTTAATTTCACAGTTCCAAAGATAACTACAGCTTACTCGGTGGTACATGACTACACAGTGTACGTAGAAGGTGTTGACGAGCTTGACAACCCGGTGACATGGACAGCAACTAGAGCCACCCTTTTTGGGGCTGACAAGCAATTCTTTGTTGTCTACTCCGCAAACCAAGCTCTAGCTATGCAGAGCGCGCAAACAATCGATGGGATAAGGACAGCTCTTGGTACTCCAGTAGTGTGGAGTAGCGCCAAAGCAGGGTTGTTATGGAAAAAAGCCATGAACGCAACCAGTATCGCAGAGTTCCACTATAGCCAAGGAGATTTTGAAAATGCAGAAAAACACTATTCTTTCGCTTTAGCATGGATTGACTTAGCGTTCGAGGCTGAGGAAACGAGAGGTGTAAGGCTCGAAGATGCTGAAATAAAATCCGCTGAAGCCGAAGCAAAATACTATGATGCTCTGGCAAACTTTTACAATGGATTCTCCAACATGTGGACGCTATTCGGCGTGGCTCTGGTGCTATTTGCCATAGGGTACATAATTCGTGGATTCGCGACTTTGCGGAAACCCGCTGCTCCTCCTACCTAACTTCTCTTCTCTTTTTTTCTTTTTCTTTTCTGCTTCATCATTTAAGGAATAGACTTGCGGGCAAACGTGATGTAGCCCGTGTGTCCTGTCATCAAGGTCTCAGGACGTGTTTTACCTAGTTCAATCTGCATTCTTCGCATTATGCATTCGATTGTTTCAATGTCTACGAACCCTTTTTCTTTTAATGCTTCTACAGTCTTCACGACTTGGTCTATTGTAGGGCTAAAAGACACGAGTGTGCCGCTTCCCTTTAACGCTGTGTAGGCATGAGGAACAACTAGCCAAGGTGTTGCCATGTCTAAGATAACAGCATCTGCGTCTTTTTCATCTATCCCAATTGCGATGTCTTTGTTCTTCAACTCCACATAGTCGAATAAGTTGGCTCTTTGCAGGTTTTTCCGAGCGGTTTCAACGAATTCAGGACGAATTTCATAACTGTAAACGTGTCCGTTTGGTTTGACGTAGTGGGCTAATGCGCTTGTCAAGGCTCCTGTGCCAGTTCCCGCTTCGACGACTTTGCTGCCAGGTCCGATTCCGCTGAACATTACTATGAGCGCAACGTCTTTCGGGTAGGTTATTTGAGTTTTTCTTTGCGACTTGAAGATGTAGTCGGGTAAAAGTGGTTTTAAAGCGTGGAATTCTGTGCCAGTGTTACTCTTTATCTTTGTTCCATATTCTTTGCCAACGAGATTGTCGAGTTGTACAAAACCTTTGTGGGTGTGGAAACTTTTTCCTGCTTCAACCTTGACTAAGTACGTTTTTTTCGTGTTTAGGTAGAGTAGTACGTGGTCGCCTTCGTTTATGGTTGGTTGATTCAACGGGTTAAAGCCCCTAGTCTGATGGTTTTGAGTGTTCGAGGCAGATAATAAACTTGTGACTTTCTCATTTTTCACATGGGCTATACTAGTTTCGAATGTGGTTTATCAGTTGCTTTTATTATGGTGAAAGTTCAAGATAAAACGCTGTGGAGGTCTTTCACCGGATATGAAGTTGGTTATTCGGGTTGGCGGCTCGGTTGTGGCTTCTCCTTTTAATCCAGTTTTGATGAACGCTTATGTTGAGCTGCTTCTGAAGTTGAAGCAGCAGGGTCATGTAGTTGCCGCTGTTGTAGGCGGTGGTTCGCTTTCCAGGGAATTGATACGGACTGCGCGTGTTATGGGTTTGAGTGAAGCTGCTCAAGATGAGGTTGCTATTTCGGTTTCGAGGTTGATGGCTCAGCTTTTTGTGTTGCGGTTAGGTAGGCATGGAACATTGACTGTTTCGATTAAGATTGAGGATGCGGCTAAATTGTTGAAAAAGGGCAAGGTTGTGGTCATGGGTGGTCTAAAACCTGGAATGACAACCGACACCGTAGCGGCGTTGTTGGCTAAATACATCAAAGCAGATTTGTTGGTGAAAGCCACGGATGTAGACGGCGTCTACACACGAGATCCAAAGAAGTATAGCGACGCTGAGAGGTTGGAGAGGCTCAGTTTTGATAATCTGCTTGGTTTTTTTGAGAAAGAACAGCATGAAGCGGGGATTCATCAGGTTATCGACCCTGAAGCAGTTCGCATATTGGCGAGGAGAAGGATTAAGACCTATATAGTGAATGGGTTTAAGCCTGAGAATGTTCTATTGGCAGTTAAGGGTGAAAATGTTGGTACATTAATTTGTTAACTGCTTTTTCTGTGTTATTGTGTACGCACAGTTGACCTAGCATAAGACGTTAATTTATATTTTGTCGCCAATACATACTGAAACGAGAAAAACATGGCATCATTAATTTACGAAATCGCCTATGCGCTTTGGTTCATATTGCCAGCTTACATTGCTAACGCCTTTCCAGTCATTTTCGGAGGCGGCCTCCCCATAGACATGGGCAAGAAACTCTCTGACGGAAAACCAGTTTTTGGTTCTCATAAAACTGTGCGAGGCTTCATCGCTGGGTTAATAGCGGGAATGCTGACTAGTATGGTTCAAACCCTGGTGCTTCCGAACAGTAGATTTTTGGATTTTGTGCTTCCATTTCAGTTTAACATGCTCGTTGGGTCAATGATAGCTTTCGGCGCCTTGGTAGGCGACCTAGTTCATTCTTTCATAAAAAGACGAATAGGATTGGTTGAAGGTTCGCCGCTTCCAGTTGCGGATCAACTTGATTTTGTTCTAGGTGCAATTCTGTTCTCGCTTCCAGTTTCTGCGTCTCCACCACATCTGCTCACCTTGGCTCTAGTTATTGTGATTACGCCTCCCATACACCTCTTCACTAATTTCGTAGCTTACATTTTAGGCGTGAAGAAAACACCTTGGTGAAACAAGCGTAGATGAAACAGCTTTCTTCTTCTACTATTCTCCACTGCTTGTTTGAGGCATCCTTGGGAACATTTTTCCAAATATGGCATTTTCAATGTAAATGTAAGCAATAAGTATCAGAACTATGCCTGACAACAACATGATAAAGGCTTGACGAGGTTTGTAGGCATACTTGGTGCTCTGATACATGAGCAAGATTCCTGCAACTCCAATGCCGTAAGAAACCATGACACCAACACTTTCGCCCAAGTTTTGTCCTTGCAGGTGAGGATAAAAGAACAGAACGCCTCTACCCCAAGGAGTAACCAACATGGGACCCTCTAGGATGTCGTAAACGCCTCCAGCCAAAAGAAACAAAGAGAAAGCAGTGACAACAATGGCGACAATGAAAATCGAAGGCTTAACTGTAGAAATCTTCCTATAAGTTCGGCGCAGAGTAAAACCAAATGAAGTAAATCTCTTCGCAATTCGGTTAGTCACAGGTTTCATTCACTTCCATGCAGCAAATAGCTGGCGTTAATTAAGATTCATTAACAGACGATTTAAATGTTCCTTTTTGCATAAAAATTTAGGCACAAACCCAAACTGTCTGGCTGAGACAAGAAAAGAAAGTGGAGTATGAGATATTTTCGCTGTTCTTAACTCTTTCTTGGCTTTCTGAGCATAGAGCCTATGTAGAGTCCGATGAAACCCAACACCAATGCCAATAGGACGTTGAGAGCCACTTGAGTAACTAGCGCCAACTGCTCATAAACGAACCAATCCGTTGTTGTCCATGCACCTGTAGAATACATACTCTGCAGGTTCTCCTTAACCCAAGCGCTATAGTAGCTATTGGCAGAAAGAGATATCACCGTGACAAATGATGTCTCTGCTCCAAACAAAACAGCTATTTTCCCAACCGCTCTTATTCTGGATTCTTCTTGTATCTTTCCAGCAAAGATGTAGCCCACAACTAACCCAGCGACTAATATGGATACGATGCCTGCAGAATTGACCCCCCAATAAGAACCCAATGATGGAATCAACGCCAAGGCAAAGAGAAAGTAAACAAAAACAAAGATCACAGCCACAGTAGCCACAGCCAGAATGACATCACTAAACTTCAACCTATCACCTCCTCTGAAGCCAAAAACACATATGTGTTCTCGGTTCAGCTATAACTTTTCGCATCATCGAAAGTCTTTGGGTTTGGGATAAAAATTTAGGTTTCTTCAGAAAGTAAGTTTTCCGCCACTTCTTTTGCCCATGTTCCTGTCAATGGGTTTTTAGCTATTTCCTTTAGGTAGTTTTTCCAGTCCACGCCTGAGGCTTTCTTCCAAACTTCAAATTTTCGGTGAATGCTTTGATACGCTTTTTCATGAAGCTCGCAGTATTCACTTTGACTGTAGGTTTCCCTGCTGCAAACCTTGCATTTCAAGACGTTTTCTCCTCTCCTCCTTCTTTGGACAGTTAGGGTTAAAACAAAGATTCCATGGGCGCTTTCCACGTATATGCACAAACAAGAGGGGCCAACCGCAGCCCTTACACATCCTTCCAGTAGGCTTGACTGTTCCACGCTGAGGAAGCGGAAAAGATGTCTTGCAAGCGTTCTTGAAGAAGTTGGTGCACCCGATGAAGCGTTTCTTCGTTCTTCGAGAAAAAAGTATCATTAGTTTGCCTGTGTGACAGTTGGGGCATTCTCCGATGATTCGTTCTTGCATTCGGGCTTTTTTGATGGCGTTGCTTAAGTCTTCACCTATGACTGCTTCTTGCTGTTTAATTTCAGCCAACACGGGTTTGAGACGCTCAACCGCCTCCAAAAGAATATTGTCTCTGTTTTCACGGTTGTTCTGGATTCTGTCCATCTTCTCTTCTAAGTCTCGGGTGAGCCTAACAGAAATGACTCCTGCCGCATGTTTACGAAGAACCTCGATTACGTCAAATCCTAGGTCTGTGACAACTATTCTTTCTTCAGTAATGTATTTTCTACTGTAAAGCGTCTCAATGATGTCGGCTCTTGTAGCCTTAGTCCCTATACCCTCCTCCTCCATTCTCTTCAACAAACTGCTCGGGTTGTAACGAGGCGGCGGCTTCGTGAACTTGTCCTCTCGATTAATATTGATTAAGCGAATGGTTACACCTTCTTTTATCGGGGGCAATGACACCTCTTCCGTGCGTAGATAAGGCTTGTAAAAGCTCATCCAACCCTCCTTCAAAATCCGTCTGCCCCGAAGGTAGAAGTGATGTCCGTTAACGTTTATCGTGGCTCTCATGCTCTGTTTGACTCCAGGTTCGCCGAAAACAGCCATGAAACGCCTTACGACTAGGTCCCAGATTCGGCGTTCAGACTCATCTAAGACTCGTCCAGGAGTGTTGCCTGTTGGGTAAACAGCTGGATGCGCTGGGTCTTCTTTTGCTCCTTCTCTAGGCTTTAACTCATCTTTCTCTAGTAATTCTGCTGTGAGTTTTTTGTAAGTGGGCTCTCTGCTTAATCCGTTTAGTATCCCCTTGTAATCTATCACTGGTGGCAGCTTTTGACTGCTTGTTCTTGGATAAGAGATTAATGCCTCTAAGTAGAGGCGTTCAGCTATGTTGCCTGTTCGACGCGGGGTGTATCCGAATAGGCTGTAAGCTTCGCTTTGCAAGGAGCCCAGATCAAAGGGAATGGGCGGCGTCACCTGCATTGTTTTCTCTTCAATTTTTTCTATTTGACCTGTTTTTCCCTTGCATGCTTCTACAACAGCGTCGGCGTCTACTTTTTTCTCTATTGTCTTCTTTTCGTAGTCTACTAGGTATTTGGCGCCTTGAATCTCCACTTCGGCTAGTATGCTCCAGTAGGGCGTGGGTACAAAGCTGTGGATGCTTCGTTCTCTGGCGACTAGGAATTTTAGGGTTGGTCCCTGTACTCGTCCTGTGCTTAGTGTGGAGTATCTTCCGCTCCATCGGTTAGCGGCTAGGGTTAGGGCGCGGGACACGTTGACGCCGTAGAGCCAGTCTACTTCGTGGCGTGTTCTGCCAGCTTCTATCATGGCAAAATCAAGGTGCTTCATCTGTTCGCTGTATGATTTTTCAAGTTCCACTTTGGTCAATGTTGAGTATTTCATACGTGTTGCTGTGGCATCTTTTTCCTTGCAAGCGTACTTGAGGATGGTGTAGCCGATGATGGCGCCTTCAATATCGTAGTCGCAGGCATCGATGAATGTGTCAGCGTTTTCTGCTAGTTTCGCTATGACATCTATCCAAGTTTTGATTTGTTTTGCGCCTTTTTCAGCCAAGTGCCTCGGCGCCCACTTGAAATTGAACACGGGATAGTAGTTTCTTCGTCCGTGTGCGTGAACAACTGTGTAGAGGTGTCCCAAAGCTGGGACGACTACCAAGGGTTTGTCTCGGTTAGCTGTGTAATAGGGCACAGTTTTCTCTTCAGCTTTCTTCGGTTTGCCCTTTAAGTCAAGTGCTTCTGCAATGCGCTGGGCGGCATCTGGCTTCTCTGTCACTATCAGCGTGTACTTTTCCATGGAAGTCAACCTTTTCATTCCCTTCACAAACACATCCAACTTATTTATGGTTTGCTACATCAACCAGTTTTGACCTTTAGAAAACAAATAAAAAAGTGAGCGCGCTGAAATAATCTACTTAATGAAACCATTAATATTATTACTGCAAATAAAGGGAAAATCGTTATGAAAGGCATAATTGTGCATTCTTTAAGAGATGATGAAAAAAGACGATTCTTCGAATTTACTAAGAGCCTTCCCGATAGAGATTTTTGGGGAAAGAAAGGTCGCTTTCTTAGAGGAGACTTCGGAAGGTTTCAAGAATTTTTTGAGTACATTAAGCCTTTTCAGCCCAGATATTTTCTCGTCGCTGAGGAGAACAACAAACTTGTTGGCTTCGTTGTTGCTGTCTTCAATCCTAAGTGGATTAGTGATTTAAAGGAAAGATATGGACACGATGTAGAAAAACGGGCGTATATTCTTGGAATAGCAGTTGTCCAAAGAAGAAAGGATGTTTTGAACGCATTAACTGATGAACTGACTAACTACTTTTCTAAAAAAGAAATCAAGAGTGTAGAATACCCGACTCTTGGAAACGTTTGTTTAACAACTGCCACAGATATTTTGACTCCAGCAAACGTGGACGCACTTATAATGTTTAGCGAAGCAGGCTTCAAAATCAGCGAATGCTACTATTCCATGAAATTAGACTTAAACAGCTACAAACATAAAAAGGAACCTCGAATTGAAAGAGAATCATTTCGTTTCAAAGAAAGAAACATAGAAATCGTTCATGAAAATGAGGTTTTAGGGAAGGTCACATGGGATTCTGTTGAAAGTGGGAAGACGAACTTAGGAATTGAAGTTACAAGGGCTCATCGAGGAAAAGGTTTGGGAACAGCACTTATGGCTAAAGCTCTGCATCGGCTAAAAACTGAAGGGGTAAAACTGGTAGAACTTGGAGTGGACGGAAACAATCTTGCCGCCTTAAAACTATACCGAAAGTTTGGCTTCGAAGTGTACAAAACCCACTTTTACATCAATAAACCATGTTAACACAACCGCACCCTGTGAAATAATCTAATGAGGAATGTAACTGGGAGCATCTGTATGAAAAGCAAACTTGAAACAAAAGTTGTCTGCTTAGTGTCTGGAGGAATAGACTCTCCAGTCGCAGCTTCGCTCGTTATGAAGAAAGGGTTGACTCCAGTGTTTGTTTACTTTGACAACTCGCCCTTTACTGATGAAACAACTCAAGAGAGAGCCATCGAAGCTGTTAAAAAGCTGGGTCAACACGCGCCTGAAAAAAAGGTCAAACTCTATGTTGTTCCTCATGGAAACACTCTAACAGACATTCTCAGGAATTGTCCCCGCAACCTAACCTGCGTGCTCTGTCGAAGAATGATGTACAGAGTAGCGGAAAGAATAGCTTTGCAGGAAGGCGCAGAAGCCATAGTCACAGGGGAAATAATTGGTGAACACGCCAGCCAAACATTGAGAAACTTACGGGTCGAAAACGAGGCTTTGTCGAAAGTCACCGTACTGCGCCCGTTAATTGGCATGAACAAAACCGAAGTTGAAGGCATAGCCAGAAAAATCGGAACCTTCGACGCCTCCACGAAACCAGCTTCATGCTGCACTGGTCCTCCCCCTAAACCGCGAACTCGTGCTAGATTTGAAGAAGTGCACAAGGCGGAGAAGCGTCTAAACATTAAGGACATGGTTAAAAGAGACGTGAAATCTGCTAGAGTGCTTATTGTTTGATTGTCGGCATTACTGTGTGCAGTATTTGCTTCGCGACTTGCGTTGCTTCTGCTTGATTTGCAACTCTCTTTATCAACATTCTGCCATCCTTGCTTAGCGTAGTCTCGGCTCTTCCACTTCTCAGAATAATCATGTGAGGCGTGTATACAATAATTTCAAAATTAGTGGAGACTTCCAAAAATTGCCGTACCCTCTCCATATTAAGAAACACTTTTCCTTGGGTTCGCACCTCAAAGGCTGCTTTATCTGAGCATAACTTCACAGAAAAGGGTATTGATATTTTTTGTTTCTTTTTCAAGGTGCTTTCCAACCGAATCGCACAGAATTAATGTTGTTGGCGTCTTGTTAACTTCTATCTTTTCACTTGCCATTCCATTCGCAAGTGTGTTCGCAGTGGAGGTCGCCTTTTGCCATGGATGTGTTTCGGCTTATTTTCATCTCCTTGCCCATGGCTCTGATAAGTCCTTCATGGAAACTTTCATGAAGAACATCGCACATCATCTCTGGCATTTTGTGTGAAAGTTCAAAAAAGAGGCAGTTGTGTAAGCGGTACACGATTTTCTTGTCGCTCACGCTAATGATTTCAGGTTCAGCACCTACATCTTCAAGATAACCACGCACAAATAGCTGTTCATAAACCTTTGGTGACCACTCTTTTATTTCATGCTCTGACTCTAATCGTCTAGCAGTGTTTTCACCCATGTCTAAGCCTGTCTTCCTCAAGATTTGCTTGGTTCTGTTGGCTCCAAGCTTCGCTTGCAACGTGCTAAGCAAGAAACTGCTCAGCATTAGATATCTGCGCTTAGGAAAACTAACCAAAGTGGGCTCCTTTACAATTTTGTAGAAAACTTTGGGTCTTCCAACTGCTCCAGCTCTCTCCTCGTAGGCTTCGATGAAACCCGCTTCTTCCAACGACTGCAAATGGTGCCTAACTGTGATTGGTTGAAGACCCAACTGTACAGCCATTTCTTCAACGCTCATAGGCTTCCTGTACAGCAGCTTCAACATGCCAAGTCGTGACTTACTTGAAAGAGCTCTGTACGCCTCTGTCTCAATCACACAGTCATCCTCGCATAAGGGAACTGAGAATGCACGTTAATATTTGTTATTTTTATCTTGTTTCTAATAATATTTTAGTACGTATTGTTTTTACACTATTAATTACTCTCCATGGTTGTTTGCTCGTGGAAGATTTTGACGCTGTCCATCTTGGTGACGTATTCAAACCTTGTTTCTACTAACGTACAGGCTTTTTGGATGTTGTTGGCATCCATAGAATAGTGTGCTACAATGAAACCTCTAGTTGATTGCGACACAAAAGAAAAACTGCGAGGCGCAAACAACAAAAAAGGAAGGTTGCGGACTTACTTCTCTTTATCTTCAAGTCTAGAGCTTCAGCAATAATAGCCATCTCTTTCCAGCCCAATGGTCGGTTTGTTGCTTTTATAACAAGGCGTTCTCTCCAGCCACAGTCAAAACACTCATATTTTACAGGTGTTATAGCCATGTGACCCGACATGTCACCGCTCATAGCACCAACTCTTTTGACTCTGGCGCTCTTGCATCTTGGGCAAACCTGAAAATCAACATATTTTCCTTCTTTTCTCAGCTCTTCAAGAACAGCCACCATTCCCGCCAAGGTTTCGCTTTGAACCGTTTCTTCTCTGAGCAGAGTCAACTGACGCTTGCGCTTCTTCTTTTTTCGTTGCTCCTCTTCCATTAAGGAAACTCCATAAAGCACAAAGTTAAGAGCTTGTATGAAAAGTTTGCTACTAGGAAAAAAATAGAAAAAGAGGTGTTTTTAGAAGTCGGGTGTTAGGACAACCCGTTTCATCATTCTTGTTGTGTGAGCTTCTTCAAACACCTCTTTAATCTTGCTCATGGGTCTAGTCTCAGTGAAAGGCTTAATCTTGATTGTTTGGTTGAGCACCATTTCCAACACTTTTGGGTAGTATTTGGGCAGGCAACCCCATGTGCCAATGATGTCGGCGTCGAAAGCCATCAGCCTAGAAATGCTGAACTCGTTCTTTTGCATGCCATAGCCGATAACAATTAGCTTTCCAACGAAAGATAATAGATTAAGCGCTATAGTTTGTCCTGCTGCAGTTCCCGTGACTTCAAACACTATCCAACCGTAGTGGCTGGGTAAACCATGCGCCTTACAGAGTTCTCGAAACTCGTTGCGAACATCGTTTTCGTTCTTGCCAGAAGAGTTGATGACATAATCAGCACCGTACTTTAGTGCTCTCTCAAGTTTCTCCGGGTCACGAGCAATGCCAACCACTGTTTTGGCGTCGAATGCCTTAGCCATCTGAGCCACGTAACTACCCACTCCGCCAGTGACACCTACCACCACCACATTGTCGCCCTGTTTGAGCCCAGCCCTCACACAGGCTTGATAAGGCGTTGTCACGGCGTCAGCTATCACAGCCAACTCTGCAAGTTGAAAATCGCCTCGGTCGCCTACAATGCAGAGGTCTTCTGCTGGAACGGGGATGTGACTAGAGAAACCTCCATAAATTCCTAAGCTGTTTCCAGGCATCTTCTGAGCCAAGCAGCGGTTTCCCCTTCCAGAAGTGCAGATGTCGCATTTATTGCACGGCATAACAGCTGGCACAATTACTTCTTTTCCTAAAAGGCGACTTTCTCCAACGACTACGGTGCCGCTTATTTCGTGTCCCAATGTGAGTGGAGGCTTAGTAACCGTTGGGACTCCGTCATAAAAGTATCCTAGGTCGGTGTGGCAAACACCGCAGCCAGCTATCTCGACGAGTGCTTCATTGGGTTGAAGTGCTGGAACTGGAATCTCAACCTTTTCTAGGCGTCCCTCAACGACCGCGCCTGTTTTTTGGTCTTTAGCCCACGGCTGCGTCATCTGCCAAGTCTGTATCTTATCGGGTATTCTGCTCATTTTTTTCTCGCCTTTTTTAGCTCAAGCCTGCAATCTATTTTGTTTCTTGAGTTTTAGGTTTAGCCAACACTTCCTCGTACATTTCGTCTTCTGCAAGCTTGCCTTGAGCTATTAGCTGTCTTAGCTTGATGAAGTCAATTGTGTCTTTACCCGTTATCTTTCTGGTGTTGAAGGCTTGGAAACCCATGAAAGCCTCGTAATTCATGTTGGCTGCCAGCCAGTGTCGGTTGTAGTTTTTGGCGTGGTCCCAGAAGAACTTCTTTTTTGCTCGCACGCTATCAATTGCTTTTATGAGGCATCCTGGAAAGAGGTTGGCGAACAACCAGTTCACTCTGTTTACTTCTTTGTCTAAGAGTTCGAAGCTGATTTTGTTTTGTTCTCTCGCTTGTCTAATGTAAGCGTTGGTTTTGTCGTATTCTTCTCCCTTCTTGAATTCACCATAGACTATCTCTCCGTCGTCCACATACTTGTCTGTGATAACAGATGGATTTCGAACCCACTTGCCTTCGTCGTTGATGACTGGAACAGCCTTGTTAATCAAACCAAGCCTCTTCATCTTGTAAGCGCTCCACATCTCACACGAAACGCAGTTCCAGAGGGCGTCTTCCATGCTCAAGTACCACGGCAGAAAGTCGGATGAGCCGCCGTCTGGAGACGAACCGTGTCTTGGACCAGCTTGCCCAAAGATGGCTAGGTCTGAGGCTATGGAAACGTCGCATGCCATTCCGATTTCTTGTCCGCCAGCCACACGCATGCCGTTCACTCGGTTGATGACGGGTTTCTTGCACATGAGAATGGAATCTACCATATGGTTGAAAAGCTCCATGTATTCGCCGTATTCGTTGGGTCTTTGGCTGTAATATTCAGCGTATTCCTTGGTGTTGCCACCCGTGCAGAACGCGTTGTTTCCTTCGCCTGTGAAGACAACTGCTACAACGCTTCGGTCTAGTGAGGCGTTCTCATAACCAGCTATGACGCCTTTCACCATTTCAGTGGTGTAGGAATTGTACTGCTGAGGGTTGTTCAGGATAATCCATGACACGAATAGGTCGTCGATTATCTTTCCTTGCGGGTCTGTTAAGGGTCGTTTCTCGTATACGATGCCCGGAGCCTGTTTGCTCCAATGCATGTCGCCGTGTAACGCATGGTTTTTGAGTTCATGATCTCTTGGCAACCAATTTAATCCCATAATCCATTTCTCCCTTTTTTTGCATGGTTGTTGTTTAGAATTTAGGCTTATAATGTTTGGTGCTTTTTATATTAATTTCCTCTTTAGAATTCGTTTTGTTCCAAAAACGTGCGCTAGATTAATGTAGATGAGTAGCCATAGTTTTCAAATCTGTTGAAAATGCGAGCCGAATCAATGCATGCCTTCAAAAAACAGCTTCATAAATGCTTTCAAACACGTAGTGGGCTCCGAGAATGTTCTAACCGACCCCGAGGACATTTATGTTTATTCTTTTGAGCATTTTTTCCGAGAGAAATGCTACCCAAATCTAGTCGCTGTTGTTCGTGTTGCAGATGAGGAAGAACTGAAAAGAGTAGAGGAATTAGCCCACGGTAAGGACATCGCAGCGGCAAGGAGAAGCGCATGGGAACAAGAAACGGCGGAAAGAAGTAATGCGGCAACAGTTTTAATCGATGATTCAGTTCAACCTGAGCTAAAAACTATCAGCGATGATGAACGGAAAGCACGATTAACTGAGTTTCAGAAAGAACTTGAAACAGCTGGGCATGGCACTTTCCGCAACTTTGCTCTTGCATTAAAATCCTTCTTCTCTGGTTTGCCAGTTCAGAAATGTCTAGTCTGCAACGTATGCAGTGGATACTGCACTGTGGCTTCATCCTTCAATGGTGTCGAAACGTGGTCTTCGAAAGGCAGAACACTCTTGACCCGAGCCCTCTCCAGTGGCGAGTTGCAGCCCTCTCCCAAGCTTGTTGATGTTCTTTACACATGTAGCCTCTGCGGTCTCTGCTTCGCCCAATGCTTCCAAACCACCCAGGTTAGAGAAGCCATCATGGATGCACGGCACCGCATCGCTGAGAAAAAGCGCGCACCAGAACTTTTCTCAGCCACAGCCAAAAACATATTCGAGGTTGGAGACCCAAGTGGAATGCCACAAAGCAAACGTGTCGCATGGACCGAACGGCTTCAACAAGGAAGGTTTTTTCCAAAGAAAGCTGACGTTCTCTACTGGGTTGGCTGCGTCGTTTCAACACGCACTCCAAATGCAGCTAGAGCGTTGGGCAACGTTCTGAGTCATGCACAGGTTGATTTTACATTTTTAGGCGAGGAAGAAGGATGCTGTGGCTATGTCCTGCTCGCAACTGGACTTTGGAACGAGGCAAAAGACAACGCTGTGAGGCTTGTTGAAAGAGTAAAAGAAACCCAAGTTGAAACTCTTGTCACATCTTGTGCTGGCTGCTACTACACCTTCACCAAGATGTATCCTGAAATATTAGAAGTTGAATTGCCTTGCCAAGTTTTGCATTCCTCTCAGTACGTTGAAAGCCTCTTTAAGGAAGGAAGAATAACTCTAAATAGTTTGAACTTGAAAGTCTCATATCATGACCCATGTTCTTTAGGGCGGCACTGCAACGTTTACGACTCACCCCGCAACGTTTTGAAATCCGTGCCCAACCTTGACCTCGTCGAAATGCAGTTGAATCGAAACCTTTCTCGATGTTGTGGAGCAGGCGGCGGACTATGGTCTTTCAACAACTCAGTTGCCATGAACTCGGCTTATGAAAGACTAGTCAACGATGTGGCTCCTTTAGGCGTCTCAGCCTTAGTCACGACTTGCCCAACATGTCACATCAACTTTCGTTACACTGCAGTCAAGAAATCCGTAGAAATAAAGGTTTACGACCTCATGGAAATCGTTGAATCAGCTATAACTGCTGCTCCTAAGGTGTAGCCAAAAGTTTCTTCATGAGTTCCGAAAACCTTTCCGCAGCCGAGCGCTGTTTCATCATGTTGGCTTTTGTGGCTTTAACAAACTGAAGGGCTTGAGGGTCACAGAATTTGACGCAGACAGGTTCGCCGTTGCAGAGGTCGCATTTAAAAACTCGCCCCTTCTTAATGTCGATTTGAGCGCCTGCAAACGGACAGTAGAGAGCGCAGAGTCGGCATCCAACGCAAAGGTTGTAATCAATGAGAACAGCGCCTGTTTTCTCGTCACGTTTTATGGCACGCACTGGACAGACGGTTTCGCAAATGGGCGATTCGCACTGCACGCACACAACTGGAATGTATAGGCCAGCGGTTTCCCACTTTGCCACATGAATCCTAGCCAAAGCTGGGTTGAAAACCTGTTCGTGATGAAGCGAACAAGCGGTTTCGCAGATGCGGCATCCAGTGCATTTCTCTGGGTCAATGAACAAAATCTTGTCCATTTCGAGCCCTCTTTTTATATTATATGCGTCGGTTCTTTGTCAAGCCCAAGCCTCTCTAAGGTTTCATTTTTGGGCACGCCGTCTCTATCCCAGTTATGAAGTGCGTAGTATTCGTCGAGCATTGTTTCAAATCGTTCCTTGTCGATTTTCTTGCCTTTGGCAATAGGCAAACCGATTGGCGTTGCCTCCTTAAAGTAGCGTTCAGGAAGAGCGTCGTCTTTGCGGGCGAAGCCTTCACGCAGGTTGAACAACCGCTCCAACGTGTAGATTCTTTCGCCTATCTCCATTAACTGAGCCTTCGAAAACTTCATTCCAGTTGCTAACCGAATAAGTTTTGAGAATTCATCCCACTTAGGCGCATGAACGGCACAGAAGACTGTTTGGAACTTGCACACGCCGATTGAGTCTGTAACAGCGTATAAGAGTTCTTGCCACCACACCATACGGCTCTTTCCATCATACGAAGTGTAGTCTGAGGAAACAGGTCCTTCGTAAACTTCTTTGAGCACTTCTTCGGGCAAGCCGTACATGTCAACGGCTGGACGACCACGCAAATGGTCTGCGCCTCGAGTGGATGTTGCTATGCCCAAGGCAAAACTCGGTGTAGGGCGCTCATCTGAGTGAAGATTGCTCATGCCCTTAACTTGAATGGCGTAGTAGTCGGAACCTTTTCCAACCTTGGCTACAGCATTTTTGAAGCCGTCTGCAAGAACGTTCCCGAAACCTTCTCGAAAAGCAATTTTTCGAATCAACTCGAACACAACGTTCTCGTCGCCCCATTCAAGTTTTAATCCGTCAGTTTGTTTTGTGTTGAGTATTCCTTTTTCGTAGAGTTCCATTGCCCAAGCGATGAGTCCGCCTGTTTCAAGCGTGTCTAAGCCGTACTTGTTCACTAAATGATTGGCTACAAGAATCGTTTCCATTTTTTTGCAGTTCACCATGGTTCCAAAAGCGCCAAGCGACGTGTATTCGGGTCCTTCACCGTAAAGAGGCGCATGTGAGCCTTCTCTTAGAACGTAGCGGTGGCGACAGTGGACAACACAACCGTAGCAGCCTGCTGTGCCGATGGAGTAGCGGTCGATGTTTTCGGGTTCCAGGTCTTCGCCTTCTTCCAGCCTATTGAGTTGAAAGTTTTTGGTTCTGATCAAGCCAGTGGTGTTCGTGTTGCTGTAAATTATCATCGTGCCCCATCTTGATTGAGCCTTCGACCACCTCGTGCTCATTATCATGTTGTTCATTTTTTTGCAGTAGTCTAGAAGCTCATCTGGTTGAGCAAACTCTAGACTCGTTGTTCCTCTAACCGCCACAGCCTTGAGGTTTTTAGAGCCCATGACAGCGCCCATACCAGTTCTGCCAGCGGAATTCTTCATTCCAGTGCGCACGTTGGCGAATCTGACAAGGTTTTCCCCTGCCACTCCGATTACTAGACTCTTGATGTCTTGGTCGTCACGGTCGTCTCTAATGATAGTCTGGGTTTCAAACGTGTCCTTTCCCCATAAGTGAGAAGCGTCTTCAACCGTGATTTCGCCATCGTTTATCCACACGTAAACGGGTTTTGCAGCTTTTCCAGAGATAACTAAATGGTCGAAACCAGCCAACCGTAGTTCGGGGGCGAAGAAGCCGCCTACGTTAGAGTCTCCCACAGCGCCTGTCAGAGGCGACTTGGCTGCGATGTCGCATCGTCCAGACCCAAGGCATGGAACACCACATAACAATCCTGTGCCAATGAACAACACGTTTTCGGGGCCAAGAGGGTCAGTTTCTGGCTTCACATAATTGTAGAGAAGATACATGTCGACACCTCTGCCACCAAGATAAAGCATGCGGGCTTCCTTGGGAATGGGTTTCTGAACAATTTTTCCCGTTGACAAGTCAATGTAAGCTATTTTTCTGTTCCAAACCAAAACTATACCCCTCTTAGCTAACGATTTTTTAGGCTAATCCTCGCACCTTAGGCTGATTCGGCGCAGGCCAAGATATGCGATACTTGGTTTTGCAGTGAGGGCAAGTTGCTGTTTCAGCGCATGATTGAACCTGAAATCTTTTCAAGCAGTTTACGCATCTAACCTCGCTCACTGAAGCGTCAGCCTCCTCCAACAGGAACCGATATCATAACAACGTCTTTATCCTTCAATTGAATGTCGATTTTCCTCACACTCTGCCCGTTCACCATCACCAAGTTTTCAGCGCTGACTTGTCCAGTTTTTGGGTCGATTACTGTCTTGAAATCTTTTCCGTATTTTGCTGCAAGTTTTTCTAAGACTTCTCCAAGAGTGGAATCCGTGTTCAATTCTTGAATGATTTCTCTTGTTCCAGCTATTTCCTTGAACATGGCGTGAAACAAAACTCTGACTTGAAGGGTCATGAGCCTCACGGAATCTCACGAGTTTTTGAGTTCTTGAATTATAAGCGTTGTGACTGTGTGATTTAATCATTACGGAAAAAATATTTTCAACCCACAATTTATATAACTTATATACATTAGTTTATTTTGTACGCTTGTGAAGGGGAAGCATGCTTGGAAATAAGGAAACTGCAAAAAATTAAGGGTGGAAGCTTCACACTGTCGGTGCCCAAGCAATGGGTTGAAAATCGGAGGCTTAGAAGCGGCGAACAAATCGCAGTGCAGGAGGAAGAGGATGGTTCTCTCAGGATTTTTCCTGTAACGATGACTTTTGAAAAGCCTTTGGAAGTGACGCTTTCGCTAGAAGACCATCCCAGTTTACGCTCGCTTGAATACTGTGTAGACACTTACTATATCCAAGGAAGCAGCAGAATCAACATAGTCTCGAAGAAGATTATTTCAGCTGAACAGAAAAGAAGGCTTAAACAGTTTCGAACCGAGTTGCCAGGCGTTGAAGTGGCTGAAGAAGAGGCGAACAAACTGAGTTTTCATGTTTTGATTGACCCAGCCACTTTTTCGCTGGAGTCGTTGATTGAAAAAACCTCTGCTTTCTCACTAAAACTGCAAGAAGATGCTGTTAAGTCGCTTGTTGATTGGGACCTTCCCCTAGCTAAGGAAGTGTTGGAAAGAAGCCGAGAGGCTCAGAGACACTATCGTGTCACGATAAGGCAGGTGGCGTTAGCCAGCTTAAGCCGAACAATCGCTGGAAAAGTCGGCGTGAAAAACTGTCAGGAATGCATCACTTTTGCGTTGATTGCCCGAGACCTCAGCCGACTGGTCTATCATTCTTCGGCGATTGCCAGACATGTTCTGAGTTTGGAGGGAAGAAGAGGAGTTGATCCAGAAGTTTCAAGACTAATAGGAAACATGTCACAAGTTGCCCACGAAATGCAAAAAAACGCTGTTAAAGCCTTCTTAAAAAAAGACGTTAAACTCGCCATAAGCGTCATGACTAAGATGGACGAAACGAGAGAGATGGAGAAAGCACTGCTAAAGAAAGCCATGGAAAAAACAAAAGACATAGACACTGCTGTAACCTTAGGCATGATTGCCCGAGACCTCAGAAGAATCGCTGGCTACGCAGTTGCCATAGCAGACGACGCCATGAATCGGGTCTTAACACCCACAGCACATTAGAGTCAAAAAATGAAGTGGCTTAAAGGTTCTAGAAAATCTTCTATCCTTTCTTTATGCGTATGAGTTCTTCAGGTTCTGCTATAAGCTTGCCGCACTTCTTGCATCTTGAGGTTTCTAATGGTTCATACATAGGAATCATAACCTTAACCTTAGGCTCTGAAGAAGGTTGTTCTAAGAAAATCTTGTTAACTTTAACTCTATGCCAACATTACTTCATTTCCATGTCTAAGCTGTTTCTTCAAATTTAAGTTGGTGAAGTCGGAGGAGTTGGTGTTGGAGGTTTTGGTTTGAAAACAAGAGCTGCTACCCCAGCAATGATTATTACGATAATGCCAAGAAAAGCGATTATGCCACCTAGAACTAAGCCTCCAACTGTTGCTGCTATGGTTGCCTTTTCATTCCACTCTGTGGTTGCTGAAAGCTTCACCGTTTCACTTGTGTCGATGAGCGGGTTTTCAACTACAAAATAAAATATTGACGTAGCCTCATCCTTTGTGAGAGGGATAGAGAAAGACGTGGTTGTCACGTTCTTTTTTTCGTAATAAGCACTATATGCTTTGTTGCCTATCCAGTCGAAATAATTTGTTGTATCAAATATGTAGAAGTTGAATTTTTTATTAGCCACTTCTGTTGTCGAACCCCTAAGCACAAAATCTTTTGCCTCTTCTATGGTAAGTAGGATTTCCCAACTCATAAAATACTCCGAGCGGTCATAAATAGAAGTCTGTTCAACCCAACTAATCGTAGCTGTGGCACGAACTATTGGTTTTGCTCCTAAGGCAAACTCCTCTGCAACAAAGTAAAAGGTATCTGTGAGTGCATCTTCTGTAGCGATTGAGAAGCTGAAGTTAACCGATGTCTTACCTTCTGCTTCATAATAAGATGTATAGGTTGAGCCTGCCTTCCACAGGTCGAAGTTTACGCTGTCGAACACGTAAAAGTTAAACCATAACTGAGGAGAGGACTGTTCGGTAGCAGTTCCAGTTATTACAAAGCTCTTCGCTTCCTCAAAAAGTAGAGGCTTATATCCACACCAATAATCGTATGTTTCGTAATAATCTACTATGATAACTTTGTTGATGAGGCTTTCACTTTTGGAGTTCCATCCCGCAGAAACTTCCAATGGTTTTTCAGTAGCTAAAACTGCACTCTTAGGTTGCCATGTAGCTGTGGCGGGAACTGCAACGGCTAGAACAATTCCACCAATAAACATTATCACCCCAATAATAAAAATCACAACTGGGGGTCTCAAATGAATCACCATTGATTTCTAAAGTTTCGAATCGGATATAATGTTTACTCTAGAGAATGTCGCAACTTTGTACAGAATGAATTTTACTTTTTTTAGCGACTAAGAAAGAAGTCTTTAATTGGATACCGACTGAACATGAAACTATCACGTAATAGAAAAAGACAATTAATAAAGATTTAAGAAAGAAGATTCTATGTAATCAGGGAGTTCTAAGATGGATTTTCTTCCTCTAATTAGTGCTTTAATCACTGGCTTGATATCAGTAATCACTGCTCTCACTATTTTGAGACTACAAGAATGGAGACATAAGAAGAGAATGTTAAAAGCTCTCTATAGTGAGGTTGAAAGCAACTTAGGTCTCACTGGAAAAATTCTTCCTCTTGCTGAACACTTCAGCAAAAAGGACAATGGGAAAGACTACAAGGGTACGTATTTCGATTTACAACACTTTTACACCTATTCTTATGAAGATTTCAGACGTTCAGGATATCTTTTATCATTGAATCACGAAGCTCGACAAGAGTTGGAAGAAGTTTATACACTAATATCTTCCCATAATCACCAAACAGACATTCTAAGAGAACATAAAGTGGATTTTTCAAGTCATGAAGCTACGATATCTTCCCTATTTCCTCGAATTGGAGGGTATTCAGAGAGACTAGAAATCTTGAAAAATAAATTAAAATTGTTGCAAGAAGAGTTGAGATGTTACGCTTAATTAAGTACGTTATGGTTAAGAAAGAAGTCTTTGAATGGATAAGAACTGGACAGAAAACCACTTAAATTATTAGTGCACATGCACGAACCGATACATCGTTAAGTAGTATGAGACCGCTGGAATTTTCTGGATAATCCACACTACACAAACATTCAACAGCCTACCTGGAACCTATCTACATCAAAAAACAGTTTGCTTTTCAGGCTCCGTTTAACAATCAGCGCCTTTCTACGGGTCATCATGATCCCCCTCTAGGTCTCACCCGTCAAACCTTCACCAACATAACTTTCAATTATTCCACATCGAAGCCTAAGAGTTTAAATCACCTTTTCGCACACTCAAGCAAATACGCAAGTTTAAAAGCCATAACCCACAACGAGTATGCACCAAAAAACTGGAGAAAAACCCAATGAAAAAACTCGCCCTAACCCTCATCTTCCTCACTTTACTCTTGTCAACCTTAGCAGTTCCAGTTCACGCCTCTGTCTCAGTAGAAACCACAATCAGAGACACCCTAAACATAATCTACAGCTTTGAAAACCTAGACCCAACCACCTACGATGAAACCGTAGCTAACCCACAATTTAACACTTCCACCATACCGCAACTCATAGTGAAAAACCTAGAAAAACGAGGTCTAATAAACGTCAATAAAGGTTTCGAAACAATTACTTACGACAATGCTACAAAGACCATACGCGCCCTATTTTCTCTAAGCGGCTCAGACATCATAAGCCTCAAACTCAACAGAACAACAATGAGAAGAAACTACGAAGTAATAACAGAATGGAGGAAGATACAAGTAAACCTGACAAGCAGTTTCTCAGTAGACTTTGCGCAACGCTTTTCTGAACCTGTTGCAAACTGGCAAAAAACCAGTCGTGAAGACGACGAAGGACGCAGCCATCCAGCTTTTCACTATGAAACTGCGGACACAAACAGCTTGGGTTCACTTTCCTTCTATTTCATTTTGCCTGAAAACGCAATAAACGTCCAAGCTCAAGAAGACACCATAACCTTTGAGGTTCCACCATACTTTGAAGACATCCTCCTCAACAGTCCTTTTCTACCATTGGCTGTCCTCATCATAGTAATTGCCATAGTTCTTGTTTACAGAAAAATCAAGTAAAAGCAGTCAGGCGGTCTCTTCACTTTTGACGCTCTCTGTGCTCAAAAGCAGGTCGACTAAGGCTTTTTCATCCACCTCTGCTCGAGTCCTCCAGTCAAGATACAACTGTCTGTTCTCGTCTTGAGCTAAGTAGCCTGCTCGAATGTAACGGTCCATGTTGATGTCAACTCTCCAGCCTGGCAGTTTGTCGCGAAGCAACTCTTCCACTTCGTCTCGAGGAGCCTTACCCTTCTTCGAGATTACGAATGAAATGGCTATGGCTAAACCTGCAATGTCGTCTATGCGCCACCCGCTCATCTTTGTCTCCTTAGGCGTTAACCCACCTCTGATGGTTATGTAGAATCTAGCCTTGTCCAACTGCTCCAAAGAAGGCTTCTCAGTAGGTTTTTCTCCCTCAAACACCGTTTTAACCTGTAAATCCAGCTTCTCCAAGTAAGCGTCTAACAAACCCAATACCTTAGGGTAGTCAGAGCCTAGCCTTTTCCGAAGCTCCCACCCTTTTACTCCAGGCTTCCGATGCCGTCTGTAGAAAAGGAGATGAGTAGCCCTCTTGAGCTTTCTTAAGTAAAGTGCCTTACGCTTCAGTTGTGCTTGCCCTCTTTCCAACGTCTCCACTCCTCTACACTTACAGAAATGGGAACAGAAATCACCTGCTTTTTTCCAAGCAGAGAACGTGGTTTGCTAAAAGGTATGATGAATATTTCCTCCTCCAAACGGTGCACTTCAAAAGTTGCGTATCCATAGGTTACGAGGAAACTGGTCATGAAAGCCTTCTTTACAGTCTGCTCATAGGTATCCATGCCTATGAAGTCCCAATAGGGAATCTTCCCTTTTTCTCCAACCTTCTGTTGCAGCTCTCGCCACAACAACTCTAACTCTTCTGTAAAAGCCTTCTCAGCAATTATCTGCTCTTTAATCAATTCTTCACGAGAAGTAGCGCTTAACTCTCTCTTCATAAACTCAGTTTTCTTCCATCTCTCGTCTAGAGGCAAAAGACTCTGCCAATATCGGATGGCTTCAGCCAAACTGTGCGGTGAAATCTGCTCCATCTCAACAACAGGATGCCAAGCATGTAAAAAGAGACGAGCCAAACTCTCTCGGCTCAGTTTACGTATTTTTTCTTCAAGCAGAAAGGGGTCAGTGTAAAGCGAAGTTGACCTATGTCTCACCCAATCGCTCTGGAGCTTGATAACTGAAGCCAAACGATTGACAGCCTCGGCGTCCAAACTGAACTCGTCCAGCGACTCCCACTCAGGAAAGTACTCACGAATAATCTCAATCACATCGTTGACGTCAACTAGGAAAGGATCGAGACTGCGCTCCTCGATTGACTTGCACAAATCGATAATGCGCTGCAGATGCTCTTCGCCAAGTCTCTTTCTCTGTCTTCTAGAAGGCAACAACGCACCCCTTTTTTGCGTAAAGGAAACTGAAAACCAAGAATAAAAACGTAGTGGGTTAAGCAAACCTTGAAGACTATAAAGAGCAGCCATTGTAAGGCTTAATCAAGAAGGCAATGTCCCATCTTGAGGCAAATTTTATATTTTTTAGGTACTAACTAAACATCCGTGTTGAGGTGAGGTGCGTGTCCCACATCAGAGGCAACATCCGTAATCATTGCGTAGCCATTCAAACACCGCTCACGAGAAAAAAGCTAGCTGAGATGAAGAGAAAGGCCGTTCGACGCGGCATCTGGTTCACTACGTTGAGCAGAGCGGAGCGGGCATGCATCGACCTAACCGTCAAGGTTGTGGATAGAGTTAGAAGCCTACTACTAGCGAAGATTTTGACCGCGGTCGTAAAGAAGCTTTCCGAGACTATGGAAAACAAGATTACACGCTCAATGAGACAAGTTGGGTGCAAGCTCGCTTTGAAAATAAGCAGGATCGCCCAAACATGGGGCAACTCCAATGCCACTGAGTGGGTAGACCTCAAATTCATCAGATATTTAGCAATAATCGAAATGAACACTCCCGTAGCATACACAACACGAATCGCTGCTTAATCGACAACAAGCTGAAACAAATCCGCCACAAAAACAAAATAAAAAGAGAAGGTTAGGTGCGGCAGAGCAGCGTGGAGATAATATCGATAACGCTAACAATAATCGTGCTGATATCCAGCTTGTGGTTGTTCTATAACACACCAGCATTCATTGTTGGTTTCAATCAATGGATCACAAACAAAAAACGTAGAGACAAAAGTCCAGAAACACTTAACCCACCCGACGATTACCAGCCGAAAGTCTCCATAATAGTACCTGTGAAAAACGAGGAAAGAGTCATAGAGCGCCTCCTCAAAGACTTGGTAAGTCTAGACTACCCGGAAAGAGAGATAATCCTAATAGAAGACGGATCCACTGACAAAACGCCTCACATATGCAGAGAATGGGCTAGAAAGCACCCTTCTTTGATAAGATACCTTCACAGCAGCATAAGCAACGGAAAGCCCTCAGCCATAAACTTGGCAGCGAGAGAGGCAACAGGCGAAATAATAGCAGTCTACGACGCCGATACAATACTTGAACTCTCAACCTTAAGAACGATAATTCCACACTTCAAAGACCCTGGCGTAGCCGCTGTCCAAGGAGAATTGAGAACTGTCAACCCAGACGAAAGCGTAATAACAAGACTCTCAGTCCTCAACGATTTCGTGGTTAACATCCAACAGCTAGGAAAAAATGGGTTGAACATTTTCATCCCGCTCTTAGGAACAAATCAGTACATCAGACACAATGTTCTCAAAGAAGTTGGATACTGGGATTCGGAAGCACTCTCCGAAGACACAGAAATTTCAGTGAGACTTGCTAAGAAAGGCTACAAAGTGAAGTATGTGTCTGGAGCAACTGGAGTCGAGGCACCGGCAAAATTGAAGGTTTTCCTGACTCAGCGCATGAAATGGCTCAGAGGATACACGCAAGCGGTCATGAAACACAAAGATATGTTTAGGACCCTGAACCTTAAAACACTGGACGCCTACCTAACTCTAATCTTCCCGATAATGCTGATCCTCGGCCTTATAGGTTATGTTGGGGCTCTTTGTAGCATAGTTCAGGCACCTACAACTGTTCCGATCTTGCAGATAATGGGCATTGCCTTGCTTGCGCTTAACCTATTGACCCCAGTAATGTTTGTCTCAACAAATCCGAAAAAGGCAATATACGTCCCTTTATTTTATCTGGACTGGATCTTGCTTGCATTAGTGTCGCTTTATGTCCACACACTAGCACTTTTAGGGAAACCTCAAAAGTGGACAAAGACACCGAAGAGTGGACATATGACTACCAATATCACGTAAAGCACTACCAATCCTGTTGATTGGAATGCTTAAAAGCCCAAATCTAAATTGGCTGAAGAGATTTATGGTAAACCTAAGTGATAGTAGGGCATTCGTATTTTCTTTTGTTTTGGGCTTTACCATCAGATTAATTCCCGAGCTTTTGTCTTATCCTAACCCAATAGGTTTTGACACTGTGATGTATGCTGCCAAAGTCAAGAGCGGTGTGATTTGGAGCAGTTGGACAGCGATTTTTTCCGTATGGTTGTTTGATGGTCTCTTGATATCAGTTAACAAGATCGTCCAAGTGGATCCCTTTAATCTCTTGAAGGTAGTTGTTCCATTGTTGTATGCGTTAAATGTATCTGGGATCTATCACTTTTCCAGAAAGGCGTTAAACTGGAGTGTAAAGACATCTTTAACTGCTGCATTTTTCTTTGCGTTTCAGTTGGCTTCATTGAGAATGTCTTGGGACCTGGATAAAAACCTGCTAGGTTCTGCCATTCTTCTTTTCACTCTACCCTTGATTAAGGGAGTTGAGACGAAAAAGAATTTTGTGATGTCACTTACGCTTTCTTTGTTGCTGGTTCTTTCTCACATACTTGTTGCCGTTGTGTTGTTTACTATTGTTTTGGCTACGTTTATTGGCGACTGGTTGAAATGCGAAAGACTGAAATCTCTTAAACTTTTGGTAGCCGCTTTGCCGGGTCTTGCTGTGCTATTGATAAGCCTTTTCGTGTTTCCTTCTTCTCTATCCATGCCAAGGCATTTTGTAGATTCTAAGGATACAGTACATCAAAGTTCTGGGGGGCTTTCTTTCATGGTTAATTATATAGGCGTAGCAGATCCTGTTCAAAGTTATCCCACTTATCCAGACCTTGTCTTACACATCTTTTCTCTCTTCAGCCTTCTTTACTTATGGTGGTTGCCTCTTGTCCTCGTTGGCTTTTTCAGAGATAGAATCCTTGACAGCTGGACTCTGTTGCTTCTCTTTGGATCTTTTAACGCTTTGATAACACCATTTTGCGCGTTAGATTTATGGAATAGATGGATGTTCATGCTTGTTTATCCCTTCACCTTCTACGCAATACAAGGCGTTGAGAAGCTGTCTAGGTTTAGAGGTGAGAGCATAGTTTCAGGTTTTAAATTGCTAAACTGGATGAAGGTTTCAAGAAAAACAGTATGGTTAATTTTCTCCTTAACAGTTGTTTTCGGGTCAGTATTTTTTACTATGCCTCCATTCTTTGACAGGTTCGGTTTGTTTCTTGTCCCTACTACAAGTCCTTACTTTCCTTCCACAATGCTGTACAATAGTATTCCTCTTCGGGATGTGAGACCTGCAATGAAGGTTTTTGAATGGTTAAATCTAAACATGAATGATAGTTCCAGCTTGCTCGTGCATCGTGCCTTCATGTGGTGGGCGGATCTGTACTTAGACAAAAAACATCCAATTGTTTACTTTGTAAGAGATTTTGAAAAGGCTTCGGGGACAGCTTTGGAACGCGGTTTTGATCCAATTTATGTGATATGGTGGAATGAAAACTATGTCACATGGCAAAATCAAAGCATCGATTGGTATGGACTGACTGTTCCCAAATATTTTAAATATGTCTTCAGCAGTGACAGAATCTCTGTTCTTCAATATTCGAGAGATTAGATAAAGTGAAAATATGAACGAAGATAAAAAATTAATCGTAGCAGCAATCTCCGCTTGTAAAGGGTGTTAGGATACCCCAAGGCGTGTGTTGATTGACATGAAAACGGAAATTAAAGCATTCAATGCGTGAAACTCTATTGAGAACAGAATCTTTTGAAGAACAACGTTACTTGGCTGGTCGATTGTTTACTGATGATGTAGGCACTTTGCAAGAGCCAAACTTGGCTGTTGTGGTTCCTACTCTTAATGAGGCGAAGAGCGTTGGAAGTGTGTTAGATGAAGTATTTGAGGTATTGAAGGGTGAGAAGTTTACGGTAGTGGTTGTTGATGGACGGTCAACGGATGGCACGGATGAAATTGCGAGAAAGAAAGGGGCTGTAGTTATTTATCAGCGCAATAATGGATATGGTGATGCTCTTAAGACTGGCTTTCTTTATGCAAGAAAACGTTTACATGCTAATGTTATTGTGATGATGGATGCGGATCTTACTTATGATGCTAAAGATATACCTCAACTTGTTGAGCCCATATTGAAAGGCGAAACCGACTTGATTGTTGGGAACAGGTTTGCAGGTATGCAGAAAGGGGCTATGCCATTTGTTAATAGGGTTGGGAATAAGTTGCTTTCTGGGTTTGCGAGAACTACTTTGGGGCTTAAGCTTCATGACACCCAATGTGGTTTGAGAGCGTTTAGGGCTGAGTTGGTGGACAGCCTTGACCTTGAAGCTGAGGGCATGCCCTTGGCCATTGAGATGCTTACTGAAACCAAGTTCGCTGGTGCAAGGATAAGTGAGGCGACTGTGACCTACAGACCGCGGGTGGGAACTGCGAAGCTAAACCCATTAAGGGATGGGTTGAGGATTCTTGGCACCATGATTAGGTTGATGCGTGACACTCAGCCACTGCTCTTTTTCGGAGGCATGGGAGCCTTTCTAGGGCTGGTGGGTTTAGCACTCGGCATAGACATTACGCTGGAGTGGTTGAGCACTCGCACCGTGGGTAGGCTCCCAACGGTAATGCTCTCCGTTCTACTTATGACTGCCGCACTGCAATTCTTTACACTAGGTCTTGTAGCCGATATGATAAAGAGACTAAGAAGAAAAGTCGCACGATGATAAGGCTATTCTGAAAACAAATCAGCGGGAAACGATGAAGAGAGCACTTATCACTGGAATAACGGGGCAAGATGGTTCTTATCTGGCGGAGCTTCTGCTTTCTAAAGGTTACGAAGTGCATGGGATTATTAGAAGAGCTAGCACTTTCAATACTTCTAGGATAGATCATATTTATGTAGATCCCCATGAACCCGGTGCAAAATTCTTCCTTTATTATGGGGATCTTTCAGATTCTGAGCAAATATCAAACATAATTTATAATATCAAACCAGATGAAGTCTATCATTTAGGAGCTCAAAGTCATGTTAGGGTAAGTTTTGATATCCCAGAATATACGGGGAACGTCACTGCATTAGGCACTATGAGAATTTTGGAAGCTATTAGAAGAAGCGGAAACAATATCAAGTTTTATCAAGCATCGAGTAGTGAGATGTTTGGGAGCTCTCCTTCTCCACAGAATGAGGATACACCTTTCAGGCCGAGAAGTCCGTATGCAATTTCTAAACTCTATGCATACTGGGCAACGGTGAACTATCGGGAAGGTTACAATCTGTTTGCGTGTAATGGAATTTTGTTTAACCACGAATCTCCCAGAAGAGGTGAAACTTTCGTAACTAGAAAAATAACAAGAGCGATAGCGAACATTTTGGCTAAAAAACAAAAAGTTCTCTATCTGGGGAATCTTGATGCAAAACGTGATTGGGGTTATGCACCGGAATATGTCGAGATCATGTGGAAAATATTGCAGAGTAATCCGCCGGAAGATTTTGTCTTAGGAACAGGTGAAGCGCATTCAGTTAGAGAGTTTGTTGAACACGCTTTCTCTTATGTCGATTTAAGCTTTGAAAAATATGTGCAGATTGATCCAAGGTATTTTAGGCCTACTGAGACTGAAGAGTTAGTAGCTGATCCAAATAAAGCTAGGAAAAAGTTGGCTTGGGATCCGAAGGTTAGATTTAAAGAATTGATAAAAATAATGGTAGATGCGGACATGCGAAATATGACCTTGGAGCCACTTGGGGACGGGGACGAAATTCTGGAAAAGAAGTTTCCGAATAGATGGTGGAAAAGAGATTAGAATGGGCTTTTGGACGGATAAGAAGATACTGGTGACTGGTGGCGCTGGTTTCTTAGGTTCTTTCATAGTTGAGAAGCTGATAAAAGAAAGAGAAGTAGATCCTAAAAATATTCGAGTTCCAAGAAGTAAAGAGATGGATTTGAGAAATTGGAAAAACTGCGAAAAAGCTGTTAAAGACAGAGATATTGTTATTCATTTGGCAGCTAGAGTTGGTGGCATAGGGTTTAACAAAAAGTATCCTGCAACTTTATTCTACGACAATGCTATAATGGGCATTCAGATGCTGGAATCTGCTAGACAAGAAGGAGTGCAAAAATTTGTTGCTATAGGAACTGTATGTGCGTACCCTAAGTATACTCCAGTTCCTTTTAGAGAGGAAGACTTGTGGAATGGTTATCCGGAAGAAACAAATGCACCCTATGGTATTGCTAAAAAAATTCTACTAGTTCAAGTTCAAGCCTATATGCAGCAATATGGTTTTAATGCCATTTTTCTGTTGCCTGCTAATTTGTACGGACCAAGGGACAATTTTGATCCTGAAAGTTCACATGTGGTTCCAGCGCTTATAAAAAAGATGATTGACGCAAAATTAGAGAAAAAAGACGAGGTTGTGGTTTGGGGAACCGGAAAAGCTTCTAGAGAGTTTTTGTACGTAGAAGACGCAGCTGAAGGAATCCTTTTAGCAACTGAGAAATATAATAAACCAAAGCCTGTGAATCTAGGTACAGGTAAAGAGGTCACAATTAAAGAACTTGTCGATTTAATAACGCAACTTACTGAATATAAAGGAAAAATTGTCTGGGACGCTTCAAAACCGGATGGACAACCTCGAAGATGTCTTGAAACTAGCAGAGCTAGAAAAGAATTTGGGTTCCAAGCAAAAATGGATTTCGAGGAAGGGGTCAAGAGAACAATTGAATGGTACGAGAAACACATCGTAGCAGATAGATCGAATCCGCATATGAAGACATAGCATATTGAAAGAGGCATTTAGTTGATTATTAGCAAAACTCCTCTTCGTCTAACTCTTGGTGGAGGGGGGACAGATCTGCCCTCATATTATTCTACCTATGGAGGTTTTGTTGTTACCTCCGCTTTGGATAGGTATATCTACTTGATGGTTAAACGTAGGTTCGAGGATGAGATCAGAGTAAGCTACTCAGTGACTGAGATAGTAAGGTGTCTTGATGATATCAAGCATCCTGCGGTTAGGGAGGCTTTAAGGCTTTCAGGGTTGAATAGTCACCTTGAAATAGTCTCTATAGCGGATTTACCAGCGGAGACAGGATTAGGCTCTTCGGGAAGCTTCACAGTGGGGCTCCTACATGCCCTCTATGCCCTCAAGGATGAGAACCCTTCACGTCAAAGGCTTGCTGAAGAGGCCTGCCACTTGGAGATGGAGATTCTTAGGGAGCCTTGCGGTGTGCAGGATCCATACATAGCGGCTTTCGGAGGCTTTATATGCCTAGACATAGCTAGGGATGGCAGTGTTAATATTTTGCCTCTGAAGGTATCTGATGATGCTGTTCGTGAGCTTGAGGGCAACCTGCTTTTCTTTTACACCGGCATCAAGAGGAGCGCATCTCTAGTGCTTCGAGACCAAAGAAAGTCCATTGACGAAACTAGGTCCAAGGCTCTAGAGGCTATGCACCGCATTAAGGAAATAGCGTTCAAAGTGAAGTATGCGCTCGAAAGCGGGGACTTGACTGAGTTTGGTAGGCTTCAGCATGAACACTGGATGGCCAAAAGGAGCACTTCTCCACAGATTGCAAACGCCTCCATAGATAGGTGGTATTATAGAGCTCTGAAGAATGGAGCCATAGGCGGTAAGATAATGGGTGCGGGAGGCGGAGGTTTCCTCATGCTCTATTGTGAAAATGACAGGGACAAGTTAAGAAAAGCCATAGCTAAGGAAGGCTTAAGAGAGGTTAATTTTGGGTTTGAGCGCGAAGGCTCTAAGATAGTTATAAACCTTTAGGTGATTTTATGGACAGCGAGACTTTCATCAAACTTTACCTTCAAGAGCTGGAGTCAATAATCAAGCGCGTATCGCAGGACGACATTGATAGAGTTATAAGTCTTCTGTACGAAGCTTGGAGAGAGAAAAGGCAGGTTTTCCTCGCTGGAAACGGTGGTTCAGCCTCCACAGCTACTCACTTCGCATGTGACCTAGCCAAATTCACCTCGGAAAAGGGTGAAAAGAGGTTTCGATCAATTGCCTTAACGGATAATGCTGCATTAGTTTCAGCGCTTACCAATGACCTGGGTTGGGAGAACGTTTACGTTGAGCAACTGAAGAACTGGATGCGTGAGGGCGACATTCTTGTGGTGATTAGTGTTCACGGAGGCTCTGGAGCGGATAAGGCAGGCGTCTGGTCTCAGAACCTTCTGAAGGCAGCCAGGTATGTGAAGGATAAGGGTGGCAAGGTTATTGGGTTGGCCGGCTTCGATGGTGGTGTCCTAAAGGATATGGCTGATGCCTGTATAGTTGTGCCCATCAACTCTACACCGCAGGTGGAAGGCTTTCATGTGGTGTTGACACACCTCATCTGTGCTAGGCTCCGTGAATTGATAGCTGAAAGCATTGCTGTTGCTTATGTTCCTGATACCATTCTTTCATCAGAATCGATTGGCTTATCTTCAGAATCTTCGTGATAAATGTATCGCCTGAGGAATTACGTGAAAGTATGCAGAAGCTGATTTCGGCCGTAGGTGTCTAATGTGAAACGTATCACCGTTTGGATAGATAGTAAAAATGATACCGTCGAACAAGTTCTTGAGAAACTTAAGGGATTCTTAGTTCAAAACGGCCTCAGATACAAGATAGTCGAGATATGCGAACTCATAGAGCCTAGGGAAAACCAATGACTAGAGCCGTATTTTTGGATAGGGATGGCGTCATAAACGAGATTGTTTATTTCTCAGAGTTTGGTGTGTTGGATTCGCCTCTTAATCTTAAGCAGTTTAGGTTGCTCCCTGGTGTTGCGAAGGCGATTAACGCTTTCAACCGTTTGGGTCTTAAAGTCATTGTTGCCTCGAACCAGCCTAGCATAGCAAAGGGTAAGATGACTAAGAAGGTTTTTGAAAGGATTAGGTCGAAAATGAAAAGAGAACTTGAGAAAGGTAGTGCAGTTATAGACGCTGAGTATTACTGTTTTCATCATCCCCTTGCAAAGTATACTAAATATAGGGGCAACTGTGATTGTAGGAAGCCCAAGCCCGGGCTTATTTTGCGGGCGGCGAAAGACTTTGGCTTAGACCTTTCAAAGTGTTACGTGGTAGGTGACGGATTGATGGATATAAAAGCTGGTATGGCTGTTGGCTGCAGAGCCTTCTTAATTGGCAATTTGAAGTGTGATTTGTGTAGGGTCATGGAGGATGAGGGTGTTAAACCAGACCTCATCGTCCCCAACCTGCTTCACGCGTCTAAAATAATTGAAAAGGAGGTGCGTGGAAATGGAAATATTTCTTGACACGGCGAGCGTGAAGGAGATCAGGGAGATTCTGCCATGGGGCTTAGTCAGCGGTGTCACCACGAACCAGAAGATCTTCTTGGCCGAGAAAGGCGTCAGCTTTAAGGATAGGGTCTACGAGATTCTGAATCTCGTGGATGGGCCAATCAGTGTGGAGCTTACGAAAACTGCTGGAAGCGACAACGATCTGGTTGAAGAAGCTAGGGAGTACTCAAGCTGGAACCCAAAGAATGTCGTTATTAAGGTTCCGATGTTCGGGGAAGGTCGAGGTCTCAGAATCGTAAACAGGCTTAAAAAGGAAAATATTAAGACGAACATGACTTGTATGATTTCGACGAACCAAGTTTTGCTGGCAGCTAAGGCTGGAGCAACCTACGCCAGCTTATTCTTCAATAGGGTGAGAGATTCCGGCGGAGACCCAGTGAGAGTTATTCACGAGTCTAAACGCATAATCGAGGAAGGCAAGTTCGCAACGCGTATCATCGTAGGCAGTATAAGGAAGCCTGAGGATGTGAACGAGGCGGCTGTGGCTGGAGCTCACATCATAACTATTCCATACAAGATCCTTGTTCAGATGGCCTATCACCCGAAAACTGAGGAAACCATTAAAGAGTTTGATCAAGCGTGGCTGGAGTTTAAGAGGGCTGAAAAGTCAACCCAGCAGCTTACATAGAGTTAACATGGCTCGACCTAGATATGCAGATTGTAGTTTTGGCAGGTGGTCGCGGCACAAGGCTGAGACCTCTCACCGAAGAATTGCCGAAGTCTATGATTCCGGTAAAGGGTAAGCCCTTCCTTCAATATCAGATAGAACTCTTTAAACGTAGTGGCATTACGAACATCGTCTTATGCGTCGGTTATCTGGCTGAGAAAATCATGGAGTGCTTCGGCGACGGTAGCGCGTTTGGGGTTAAAATAAGGTATAGCGTCGAGGGGAATAGGTTGCTCGGCACGGCTGGAGCTCTGAAGAGGGCTGAACCGCTGTTGGACGCTGTGTTCTTTCTCACTTATGGAGACGCTTACTTAGTGTTGGACTATGCTGATGTTATTGCTTGCTTTCAGAGGTCGGATAAGCTTGGTATGATGGTTGTTTACAAGAACCTTAACCGATACGATAGGAGTAACGTGGTTCTCAAAGATGGCTGTGTTAAGGTTTACGACAAGAGGAGGCAGACGCCCGACATGGTTTACATAGATTATGGGGTCTCGATTTTAAGAAGGGAGGCTCTGGGGCTTATACCATCAAATGTCGTTATGGATCTGCAGGAATTTTATAGGGTTTTAATTGAGCAAGGGAAGCTTATAGCCTACGAAACATATAAGCGCTTCCATGAAGTGGGCTCATTTAAGGGCTTAGAAGAGTTCAAAAGGCTCGTAGATTCTTCATCACCTTTGATTTTGTGAGTTATGCCTTGAAAGTGTTGATGTGAGAGAATTGGGTAGGTGTTTGATAACTGGGTGTGAGGGTTTTATCGGCTCTCATCTAGCTGATTTTCTAGTGGAGAGAGGGCATGAAGTTTACGCGATGGTTTACGGCGATACGAAGAATATAGATCACTTAAAAGGCAAAATTGTAATGTTAAGTTGCGATATGAATGATAAGAGAGTGGTTGAGGAAGTTGTTCATAATGCAGAGCCCGATTACCTTTTTCATTTAGCTGCTCAGAGCTTTGTTACAGTCTCTTGGGAGGACCCAGAATTAACGTTAAGAACCAACATTTTGGGGACGCTCCACCTTCTTGAGAGCGTTAGAAAGAGTGGAGCAAAGCCTCTAATCGAGATAGTTGGCTCGAGTTCAGTTTATGGGTCAAGGCATGAGGAGGAGCTTCCCTTAAGGGATGATAGTGACTTTAGACCTACAAGCTTCTACGCGGTCAGCAAGGTGGGTGAAGAGATGCTAGGCTACTTATACTACAAGGTCTACGGTTTGAAGGTAATTCGGGTTCGTCCCTTTAACATGACAGGACCGAGAAAAACCGATGATGCTTGCTCAGACTTCACTAAAGGTCTTATCGAAATTGAGAAGGGTTTAAGGAAATTTTTGGAAGTTGGCAATCTAGATACCGTCCGAGACTTTACAGATGGCAGGGATGCTGTAAAGGCTTTGTGGCTGCTGACGCAGAAGGGCCTTTCAGGCGAAGTTTATAGCTTGTGCTCGGGAAAGGGGTACAGAATGAAGGATATTTTGGAGAAGGCAATGTCACTATTAGGATTGAATGTTGAAGTTCGCCAAGTTCCTGAGAAGATGCGCCCTTATGATGACCCTATTTACATTGGCGATAACTCTAAGCTCCGCATGTTTGGGTGGGAGCCTAAAATTCCAATAGAGAAGACGTTATCGGACATGCTGAACTATTGGAGACAAAACTTATAGTTGATGTTTTCTCGGCGGTAGAAGCGATGAGGCTACAGGGGAAGGTTGCCCTTGTAACAGGTGCGGGAAGGGGCATTGGTAAAGCTATTGCCTTAGCCTTTGCCCGTGAAGGGGCGGATGTAGTCGTTGTTTCCCGAACTCTTTTGGAAGTTGAGGAAACTGCCAATCAAATGATGGCTTTAGGGAGGCATGTCTTAGCCGTCCATGGTGATGTGTCACAGTTGAAAGATGTTGAGAACATGGTGAAACTGACTCTTCAGGAGTTTGGCAGAATAGATATTTTGGTGAATAACGCCGGTATCTTGGGACCTATTGGACCTTTGGTTGAAAATGATGTAAAAGGTTGGATGGAGACTATAAAAGTGAACTTAATAGGGACATTTCTTTGCTGTAAGGCAATAATACCTATTATGGTCGAGCGACGCAAAGGAAAGATCATAAACTTGTCCGGAGGAGGAGCTGCTTATCCACGTCCACGCTTCTCAGCTTACGCCGCATCTAAAGCTGCTGTAGTGCGTCTAACGGAGACACTTGCAGAGGAAGTGGAAGAGTTTAACATACAGGTCAATGCCATAGCTCCCGGCGTTGTTAGGACTAAGATGTTAGAACAAATAGTTGCAACTGGCGAAGAGTCTGCTGACAGAGCCTTAGCAAATGCTAGAAATCCATTGGAGGCTGATGGGGTTGATTTAGAGCGTGTTACGAGCTTAGCGATCTTCTTGGCGTCTGATAACTCGAGCAAGCTTACTGGGCGTTTGATAAGCGCTGTCTGGGATGATTGGCGCGGCCTAGATGCAGAGAGAGCACAGGAGATTATGAATAAAGGCTTCTATACGCTCCGCAGAATAGATGGATATTTCTTTATTCCGAAAGACAGCGACATGCCTAGGAGATGATGTAAAACTATGAGGATTGTTGTGACTGGAGGAGCTGGTTTCATAGGGAGCCACTTGGTGAAGAGGCTTTTTGATGAGGGAATGGACATCGTAGTTGCGGATGACTTTTCTAGAGGTAGCAGGCTCAACCTTCTCGATTTAGGAGTTGAGCTAGAATGTGAAAGTGTTGATTTGAGGGATTATAGTCAAGCATCGAAGGTTATGGATGGGGCTGATGTGGTCTATCATCTAGCTGCTCGAGTTGGAAGCGTAGAATATTTGCATGCGAATGGAGTGACTGAGCTGAAGGCCTTCCAGGACAATATCATAGTGGATGCTAACGTCTTCAGGGCTTGTATAGAGAAAGAAGTTAAGAAGATCATTTACGCCTCAAGTGTGTCCGTTTACCCAATCGATTTGCAGCAAAAGCCAGATACTGTCTTTAGTGAAGAGGATTTGCGATATTATGATCCCGAAGGAGGATATGGCTGGGCTAAGCTCTTGGGCGAGATACAGATGAGCTGGATGAAAGGCATAGACATAGGCATCGCCAGAATATTCAACATCTATGGTCCATGTGTAGCCTTAGACGAGACAGCTCAAGTTATTCCGGCCTTAATATACAAGGCAATAATGTATCCTAAAGTGGATTTTGTCGTTTGGGGAAATGGCAATCAAACACGTTGCTTCACATATGTTTCTGACTGTATCGATGCCTTGTTGAGGCTTAATGAGGAGGCTTCAAACCCGCCTTTAATAGTTAATGTGGGTTCGGACAAGTCTGTTCCTATAAGGGTTCTGGCTGAGAAGATAGTTGAGATCTCAAGGAAAGACATAACAATAAAGTATGACCCTACAAAACTTGTCGGGCCCATAAGTAGGGCAGCGGATATAACTAGGGCTAAGAACTTGCTTGGATGGAGCCCTAAAGTAAGTCTGCAAGAGGGGCTAAGACGCACCTATAACTGGATTGAGGAGAAGTTAAGGCGGATTTGTGTATCCTAAATTTGCTCCGCCTTAATAAGGCTCAAGGTAAGCCTATTTCCAGAAAGCTTACCGCCGAGATTCATTCTGAATCCTGAGATTAGGATGACAAGAGGGTCACCGTGAAGATACTGGCAATTCCTTTCACGGTAGATTTGAGCTACCGTCATGGTATTGCCCCTTCTTGGTGGCAGTTGTTTAAAGCGTTAAATGAAGTAGGCACAGAAGTCATCGTTACTCCCTATGCAGGCAGATGCATCGAGACCCTTTGGTGGAAGTCCTATGAAAATCCTTGTTGGAGTCAAATTGCTATAATAAGGTTTGCATCAAGACGTTTTTTTAAGCCTAGTTCGTCGACTCTTCACTCACAGCGCTTAGGTACGACTGTTCTGAAAGCAATAATACAGCCAAAGTGGAGAGAACATTTAGAAAGGATATTTGCCAAAGAAAGAGATATTTCTGCTGTATTGATGCTCGGTGTTCCGATTAACCAGTTTTCTGGCATACCAAATTTCATCACAAAGGAATTTGGTGTCCCTACGTTCTTCGTTGAGGGCGATATGCCCGTAGCTTTGCCAAGCTACCAGAAGTCGCATATCATGTCTCTCAACTATTACTTAGGAGCTGACTTAGGTGAGTACGACGGTTTCATAACGAACTCCAAAGGAGCGATTAATAGCCTAAAATCATTAGGTGCTAAGCGTATACATGTTATGTACTATGGCGCCGACATAGAGCTCTTCACACCGTTACGAATGAAAAAGGACATAGATATTTTCTTTTATGGAGGAGGAACAGGCGAACGCGAAGATTGGACCAACTATCTCATAACACGTCCATCTACCGAGTTAAGTCAAATTTCATTTTTTGTAGGAGGCCCACCTAACACATACAAGACCAGTTTGGGTCGGGCCAAGATGGTCGGTGAGATAAGTTATAGCAGGTTCAAGTACTATTGCTGCAGGAGTAAAGTGAACCTCAACATTACACGAAGACACCACGCATACGTTTACGCTTCGTCTACTGCTCGATTATTCGAGTTAGCCGCAATGGGTTGCTGTATCGTTTCTAACCCCCTTGCTGGTATGCAAGAATGGTTCAACGAGGGTCGGGAGATACTTGTTGCGCATAACGCTGAAGAAGCAATCGAGCTGTATAGATGGCTTATTGGCTCACCAAAGGATCGCAAGAATATAGGAGAGAATGCTAGATCGAGAGTGATACGCGATCACGCATACAAAGAAAGGGCGCGAGAACTTTTGAGTTTCATTACTATAGTATAGACCTTGCTATTGAAAAGATCCTCCTTCCAACAGTTGCTACGCTGTCGGCAGCGATTTGTATTCAATATGCGAGTTTTCAATCACAAAGCAATATCAGAGACACGCAAATAAGACTTATAAGTGTATACACAAAGTGAGTAAAGAAACTTAGGAGTTGTAAGAGTCATCTTGCGTCCAGTAAGGGAGGAATATAAAATTAACTATCCAAAGCTTTCAGTGATCGTACCTATATTTAATAGCGAAAGGTACGTAGAGCGTGTCTGTAAATCGCTGATGAATATCGATTATCCGGATTACGAATTAATATTTGTTGATGGTGGCTCAACGGATAGAACTTTAGACAAATTGAAGAATTATGCGGTCAAATTAGTTCATGCTCCTGGTTCTAACGTCGCTGAAGCCAGAAATCTGGGCATAGCAAGCTCAATGGGTAACCTTGTTGCATTCACCGATCATGATTGTACTGTAGATCGTGAGTGGGCTAAACATTTAGCCTATAACATTTTATCTGATCCATTGGTAGGCGGCGCTGGCGGCTCAATTTACATCGTGGATGATGGAACTGTGAAATCAAGAGCAATACATTCTGTTCTTGACTCGTGGCTTGGAAGTGCCGGTTCACCGCAACTCTTCAAATATAAAAATGTCAGAGCTGTTCCTTTTGTATCAACCTGCACTATGATGGCTCGCAAAGAAGTCATTGAAAAGGCAGGGTTCTTAGATCCGGAATTATTCTATTGCGAAGAAGTGGATCTCTGCCACCGAATGACAAAGTTGGGATACAAAATACTATATGTTCCTTCCTCTATTGTCTATCATGATATTAGGCTCAATTCTTTCAAGAAGATGTGGACGTACTTCTTCTCGTGGGGTTTAGGGAGAACCCGCGGAGCACGTAAAAAGAAGTATTTGTTCTCAAAAACTAGTGTAGCCCTACTTGCAGGTTCATCGTCGATGTTTTTGGTGGCTGTTCTAAGTCTCATTCATCCTCTTTTATTGTCGATATTTGTAGCTTTAATGAGCGTTTACATAAGTGGACTTTTGCTTGCTTCCCTACATATAAAAAGAAAATCAAAAGGGTCAGCCAGATTGAGATACATCTTCTTCGCCTATTTAGTCGAGCACATAGCTTATACTTTGGGACTTTTCTTCGGACTTTTTGCCAAAAGTGCGCATGTGCGCGCTATACAAAATCGGATCTATAAGCAGAGAACATATAAACCAGTATGATTGTTGATTACAAAATAAAGGGGGCTTTTATCACTGAAAAAAGAAAAGCTTAAAGAAGTTTTTCAGCGTTCAATGAAGCACATTCTACTCGGAGTAGTTATGATTACCTTGATTTTTCAAATCTTTTTGCAATATCAGAAATACAATGTGCCGTTCCCACTAGGTTGGGACCCTATCTTGAATGTTGGCTTATCACGCACCATGTTAAAAGAGGGAATCTTAGACTTTGTTGTAACTGAGCGCTCGCCTGTCTTCTACACGATGGCGTCAGCCTCGCTTGTTCTACTGGTTAGAGATGCTAACCTTGTTGAAAAAACCTTCCCTATAGCGCTAACCTTTATCCTCATTTATATTTTCTTCCTAATCGCTTTACGAATTTCACATTCAACTACAACTGCTATTGTTGCCTCGATCTTCGCTGCTTTCGGTGTTAACACCGTCTACATGAGTGCGGAACTTCACAGGCAACTCTTAGCATATGTCTTGTTTTTGTACGTTTTGCTGTCATTGCGTAATTTTCCCCAAACTAAAACAGTTCGAAACGGAAAGTTTTTGCTTCCTCTTCTAGCTAGCGTACTAATTGGGTGGACTCAGATTGACACCTACGTTCTTCTATTAACGACTTTAGTTATCCTTAGTGGCGTTTTAGCTTTTCATCGTACCGGATTGCTGAAATTTCTCGCTCTTTCTTCTGTTGTTACGATGTCACCACTTCTGGTACTTAACTTCCCTATGCAATCTGTTGTAGGGGGTTATTTCAGAATGGCACAGGAAGGTCTGCAACAAACTGTCTTAGATGCGCCGACCTTCGTAAATAATACGGGAGGCAATGCTATCTTAGCAATATTGTCTTTTGTGGGTTTGCTCAGTTTGCTGGGGAGGTTTCATTTCTATGGCGACGTTGACTCACTCGTATTCTTTGTATTTGGTTGTGAGCTGATCGGCTTTTCGCTCCTTACTCATTTCGGCTTTCCAGTCCCTGCTTACAGGATTTTGCTTGTTTTTCCGGCACCATTATACATAGCTCTCTCGTTGCATCCATCTTTTCAGCGTACTTTCCTTTCAATGTTTCCAGTGTTCTCAATGAAAACTTACAAGCAATCAGCGCAAAAAGACATTCTAGCTCAGAATTTGAAATTAGGGACATCTACCATTAGCATAAGCCATAGAAAGCCTTGGTCTGTCTTCCTAACTGTGATTCTAATTCTTGCGTCTTTGGGGTCACTCGTCGCTGTGTTTTATGATTATCGCAATAGGCTATTACGCACTTATATTGACCCTGATGACTATCAACGGATATTAGATTTAAAAGAAGTTTATGAAGAGCTTTCTTTGTCTAAGCCTCCTATTTTCATGTTTTATGGAAATAGGTCATTGAAGTTGACCCACTTATGGCGAGCCTTTATTTATATGGAGATTGGAAGAAATTTTGGTTATTACGGAACCTTGGAGGATTTCATACAAGGTGCTCCTCCCTCGATGAGACATTTCAACTCGGATCCCAATAAAGAAAGATTATTGGCGGAAACCCTAAACGAAGATCTATTGTTAAGAGCCTATTCTTTTGCGCCCTCGATTGCTGACCTGCCTGTCATATTGGTGGAATCCTTCTACGAAGCTGAAGTGCCCACAATTTTTAGTAATCACCAAATCCTTAAGGGCATTTATGTAATATATCCTTTAAAATGAACACACAGCATCTCGGTCATCTGATAAGAAGATATTCTGTTCTCGAGGCGCACATTCTTGAAAATAGTCCAGATTGAAGATTTTTCTGTATCGAAGCTTAAGATGGGAGTAAATCCTCTCTTTTTCGACCATCAGTGGCACATAGTTTTGGGAAGTGAAATTGCAAAAAGAACATACAAATATACGATAGAATGTTGGCAACCGGAAAGGACTTTAAGGAGACAGTACACACGCGCAAAAGAGGGGGTTCTGATCAGGAAGTTTCCATCTTTTTACCCGCCGGTGCCCAGCCGCAAATTAGCCACGTTTGAGTTTTCCTTGCAACTATTAAGGGAGCTCAGGAGGCAATCGCAAAATGAGCCCACTCTGATACACATGCACAACCTTCACAGTCCTTTTTCGTATCTGATTGCGTACCTGTTTGACAAAAACCCAATTGTCTTCCAAGATCATTGCAGCTCCCCACCAGGTCTACTGCAAAAGCTGTTGCCTGAGCGGATTCCCTATCAAAACGTAGATCACTTTTTTGTTCTCACGCGAGAAAGAGAAGAGTATCTATCAAAAATAGTTGGTCCAGAAAAGGTAGAATTCCAAACTTTAGGCATTGATCTTAACATGTTCCGTCCAAGAGATAAGGAAAGAGCAAGAATCAAACTAGACTTGCAATTAGACCACAAGGTAATTCTGTCCGTGTGCAATCTTGAGGAGAGAAAAGGAATCGAATATGCTCTAAGGGCTGTGCGCTGTGTTATCTCTAAATATCCCAAGGTGCTATACCTTGTAGTCGGTTCGAACGTCAGCGACTATGCAACGCGCCTCAGAAAGCTGGCTGAAGACCTTAAGATTAGTGAGCACGTGAGGTTCCTTGGAAGAGTTGAACCAAACACGTTGCTAGCTTGGTACTACAACGCTGCAGATGTCTTTCTTCTCCCCTCACTAGCCGAAGGTATTCCTGCAACCATAAAAGAAGCAATGGCTTCGGGCGTGCCGGTCGTAGCCACTCGGGTGGGAGGAATCGCGAATGTTATTGAGAATCAAAAGACTGGACTTATTGTTCGTCCAGGTGATGTGGACGAGCTTGCTACGGCGCTTCTCATTTTCTTCCAAGAGCAATGGGAACCCGGCGTTTGCCGAGAGTCAGCAGTGCGTAAATTCGATTGGGATACCATAGTGGCTCGAACCTTGGAAGTCTACGAAGAACTATTCGCTCGTTATTTTGGGGATTAGTCAAGTGAAAACTGCTGAACTCGAAGAGGTGTCTTGTCCTCTGTGTAGATCTGTAATACTTGTTTATGCACAAAAAAGCACTAGCTGAGGTGGCTCCAAGATGCCCTTGGAAATGGAATATGTAAATTGCGACCTTTGCAGGAGCGATGATACTAGATTCCTTTACGCCACCCGGGACAGATTACTGAGCTTACCCGGTGAATTTCGTCTTGTCAAATGCCGTAACTGCGGCTTGGTATACCTCAACCCTCGGCCAGCAAAGCATGCGCTAACCAGATATTATACTAAACAATACTTTGATTTCATCGATAGCGGCACTTTTAGACTTGCGAATTCCGCTCTTCTCAGGCTCCTTAATAGGGCTTGGATATTTTACGAAAGAAAGGTTTTTGGCTGGGACTTCACCCTTGAAGATTTTAGCCGAGGAAAAGTGCTTGACGTCGGGTGTGGAACAGGAACTTTTTTAAGAGCGCTTAAGAACAGGGGCTGGGAAGTCTATGGGGTGGATTTAAGCCCTATAGCTACAAAAAAGGCTAGGCAGTTAGGGGTGGAGGTTTTTACGGGCGAGCTTAATGAAGCCAGATACCCCAGCAACTTTTTTGATGTAGTCACCTTAAGGAGCACCCTCGAGCATGTCTACAGCCCTTCTGATATGCTTAGAGAAGTTAGGAGGGTAATGCATGAGCGAGGAAGGGTGGTTATTGAGGTCCCAAATTTTAGCAGCCTTGAGAGCCGAATTTTTAAGGAGAGCTGGTTTGGTCTGGAAGCGCCGAGGCATCTCTATCATTTCACGTCTTCGACACTTTCGGGATGCTTGAGGAAATGTGGTTTTGTTAGCATACGCTTCAGGCAAAGCCCCGATCCGTCAATGAGTCTCCTTAGCTTGAATTACCTCGTCAAAGGACGATTGGTCCAAAAGGCAAGTCCTATGGTATTTATTGAGGTCCCTGCTTGTCCCCCTCACCTCCTTGGCTGCCTGTTTCGGGGCAGGATCGGGTATCCTAGCGACAGCCAATAAAAGCGCTTACAGGAAGAATTATGACTCAGACTAAGCCCAGAGAATTCTTTATTGGTATCCTTTGGAACTGAAACACCATCTCAATGAACCGTTCGCGTGTTCTCAAGATTTTGGAAGGACAAAGCATTGACTGGCGGCGACATCCCCCTATTCTTGGTCCGCAGTAATCTCACGTTTTTCCATTGATCTCGAATAATTTCCAAATTGCCCGAGATACTTGCGTGGAGAGAGTAAACGATGTAGCAAAGATACGTGCATTTGTCGCATCTGCTGAATTCTTTCCGGAGGTTTTCAAACCTTTCGCTGTTCCACTGGTCAGACAATTCGACTACAGAAGTTAGTGGTTGGCGTAGATGGCAACCAGCTACTCTACCAAGATGATCCACTATGAAAAAACCTCGAAGGGCTTCACATTTCCATGTTCGCTTCCCATCTGAAAAAAACTGTTTCAAGGCGTTTAATACTTTCGTCGTTATGAAGATTCCTCGCTGTTTCCTTTTTAACTCAATAAGCTCATCGCAGACCTTTGCCAAAGCCGCTCTATCTGTAGGTTCAAACTCATCAATTCTCTTCCCTATACCGAACAATTGATTTTCCAAGGGGTAGTCATAAGAGTATAAGCAATACAAAACAGGCAAGCCTTGCGTGATGAAATATCTTGTGAAGTCAACGATTTCATGTTGGTTAAGCTGAGAGATTGTGGGTGATATCACCACAGAAATTCCCTCTCTTTGTAAAGTTTCGATAGATTCCATAGCTTTTTCCCATGCTCCAGGCACCCCTTTTATGTAGTCAAGTTTCTTCTCGTCTAACGTGTCTAATGATATGGCAACGAAGTCTACATGGCGCAAAGCATCAATTTTCTCTACGACTAGGCTTCCGTTGTCGTAAACGGTGGTTATGAAAAATTTTGAAGCGTAGTCAATAATTTCACCTATGTCTTCTCGCAGTAATGGATTTCCACCAGAGAAAACAACCTCTACGACTCCTAGTTTGCGAAAAACGTCTAAACCCCTTTTTACATCGTCTGTGGATACTTCTTTAAAGTCTTGTTGCTCTTGCCAAACGTTACAGCTTCTGCAACGGTAGTTGCAGCGTCGCGTCAATAGCCATTGCGCGTGATAGGGTTTTTTCGGTGTGAGAGAACGCTTCAGTAGGCTTAAGGCTTTTTGAGAAGACACGTGCACGCTTGGATTACCTCAAGATTTGTGTTGCAAGGGTAGGTTGGTTCATGAGGGTTTTTAACTTTTGTGTTGCAACTTTCTAACGTACTTCTTTGATTATTGAGGTTCCTTCCATGTTTTGAACGGTGATTATGTTGGCGTCTTTTTCTGAAAAGGTGATTTGGCTTGGTGTAATGGCTAGGTATTGAGTGTCGAGTCCACTGACTGAGGAGACCAAAAGTTGGGCTGTGATTTCTCGGTTTTTAGGGTCCATGTGAATGTCATATTCGTCTACTGCTCTGAAGGGTGAGCGTACATGCTGTTGCAAGGCTATTAGGAATGTCATTGTAGCTGTGCTTCTTTCTCCACCGCTTTGGGTATAAGCGTCAAGTGGAACTGGTTTGGCTCCTTTGAATCCAACGTATATTTGAAGTCCAGCCGTTTCAATATCGTGTCCGTTGAGCAGCCGAACTTCACCTTGCGCTTGAGCGTTTGTCAGAATGGTTTGATATTGAACGTTAACATGCTTCAATAGGTCTTGCAGAACCGTTTGCCATGCTTCCATTCGAATTTTGACTTCAGCCAGGGCTTTCTCTCGGTTCTCCGCTACTAGTTGAGCCTTTTGCTTGAGTTCTAGGTAGAGTTTTGAGTAGGATTCGTACATGCGTTCAATGTCTTCTGAGACATCGGCTAACGCGGCTATGTGACCGTCTGTGAGGCGAATCTCGTCTAGGATTTCTTCAATGTTTTTCATGGGTATGATTCTGGGTCCCATCTCTTCTGCTCGTTTCACTTCTCTGCTGATTTCTAAGAGCAATGATTCCAGTTCTTTGTTCAGCTTGGACACGGTTTTGGCGAGGCTTTCTTTTTGAAACTGAAGCACGGCTAAGCGAATTTTTTGGTTAATTAAGCTGTCAGTGTTTTTTTCCATTTCAAGCTGTGTGTTGCTTATCTTTGCTTCAATGTCTGAGATTTGAGTGCTTAGCGTCGGAAGCTGTTGATTGGAGCTTTCTATTTGTTGTTTCAGATTCTCGCTCTTCAACGTAAGCTGTTGCATCCAGGTGTTTTCAAGTTGTTGGTAGAGCCTTTTGACCTCTGCGAGTTCTGTTGTTGCATCTGTCGGGTCATTGTTTCCTTGAAGAGTTGTTTCAAGCTGTTCTAGTCTATTCATGTATTCTTTGATGTTGCCTTGACGAGTTTCCAGCCAAGATTGTGCTTCTTTTAGGGCTTGGTCAGACAATGTAAGCGTTGATTCATAAATTGCTCTTTTGTGTTCTAGTTCAATCCGTTCTTTAAGCAGTTTTTGCCATGTTTCCTTAGCTCGGATTTGCCTTACCTGCAGTTCGTTGGATTCTGCCTCAATTTTCTTTGTTTCTCTTTCGATTTTTTCGATTTCGTTTTGTTCCTTTTGCATCTCTTCCCTGAGGTCTGTGGCTGTTTTTTCTCTTTTGACAACTTCCGCCCACGCGAGTTCTCGTTCGAGAAATCGCCGTTTTATTATTAGTTGCTTCTTTTGTTGGTATCTGTCGTATTGTTCTCTCCAGTATGTCAAGGTTTGTTCGGCTGATTCGAGCAGTTTGCCAACTGATTCCTCTTCGCTCAATACTCGGCTGAGTTTGCGTTGCGCCTCTAAGACGTTGCGTCGGTAGGATTCGAAGCCCACTGCTGCTTCTACCATGCGCAGTTTGTCTTGAGGCGACAAAACCGTGAATTGTTCTACCATGTTTTGATGCATGATTATGAGCATGTTGTCAGGGTCAACGCCCAGCTTTGACAGTAGTCTTTTGACATCTTCTCTTGTTGCAGCCTTGTTTTCGAGTTCCGACCAGTATTTTCCGTCTCGCCGTAGAACACGAGTTAAGAATATTTGGTCTTTGTCGATTTTTTGTATTGGTCGACGCCCAGCTTTTCGAGTATTGTCCAGAATTAGCGTTATTCGAGCTTGGTCTTTTCCCCATCGAATGAGGTCGCTTAGTTTCTTTGACCTTTCCGTGTAAGATTGCGCCAAAGCCACAGAAATGCCTAAGAGCATGGATGATTTGCCCGCGCCGTTGGGTCCACAGACTACGTTTACGCCTTGTTTGAGCGGTATGCGGGCGTATTCGTAGCTCATGAAGTTTTCGAGGATTACTTCTTGAAGGAACACGTTTGCGGACCCTTCTCTAGTGCGTATAGATAGAAATCGTTTTCCTTATTAAAGGAGTTCTGTAGGCGTGACAAGGTTGGAGAAGGATAAATTCCATATAGAACTCATGAGGATACTGACATTCCACAACAATGAGGAGTGCAGAATTGAGTCAAATATTCAAGAATATCATTTACGAAAGTGCCGAGGGTGTGGCAAAAATCACCATAAACCGACCTCCATTGAACGTTCTCAACATTGAAACTTTAATGGAATTGAACATGGCTCTGGAGAAAGCCCGAGACAACGCTGACGTTAAGATCATAGTTATCACGGGTGCAGGCGACCGCTCGTTTTCCGCTGGTCTTGACATCAAGGACCATTTTCCAGAAAGAATTGAAACTGCGTTAAATGTGTTTAACAGAACTTTCCACTTGTTGGCTGGAGTTGACAAACCGACGTTGGCTGTGGTGAACGGCTTTGCTTTGGGTGGGGGCTGCGAGTTAGCTTCTGGTTGCGACATGATAGTTGCTTCTGAGAAGGCGCAGTTTGGTCAGCCTGAGATTTCTGTGGGCGCAATGCCTTCTGTTGCAACTGTGCTTTTGCCTAGACTTGTGGGGAAAAAGAAAGCCTTCGAGTTGATATTGACAGGCGACGTGATTGATGCGGCTGAAGCGAAGAGAATAGGGTTAGTGAACCATGTTGTGCCACCTGAGAAGCTAGATGAAGCTTCTGAGCAATTAGCCAATAAGTTGAAGGACAAGAGCCCTGTTGTTGTCAAGCTGACTCGCATGGCGCTCTATCAAACTCTTGACCTCGACTTTAAGAAGGCATTAGACACTGTGACAGGCATCTACCTAAACTTGCTCATTAAAACCGAAGACGCAGTGGAAGGCTTGAAGGCGTTTCTTGAAAAAAGAAAGCCTCAGTGGAAAGGAAAATAGCCTACAAAAGCAATGTATTTAATGCACAACTTTTGTTTAAGCTATGACTGATATGGATAGGATTCTGCGTAAATTCAAAGAAGATACCATAACTGCCTTAGGTGACAACTTGATATGCTTGTTGCATCATGGTAGTAGGGCTAAGGGAGAAGCTCATGACGAAAGCGACTACGATGTCATAGCAATCATTAAAGAAGCTGATGACAACATCTTCCAAGCCATTCGGAATCTGTTTGAAAGAAATCCTCGCATTTCTTCATACGTGTTGAGCGTGCATGACTTAGAAACTTTGCCCAAGGCACATTTTCTTGAATTCATGCATGCAAAGCCACTTTACGGAAAAATTAGGGTTGAAAAGCCTACGGTTGAGGATGTTAAGCAGTATCTTGGCTACAGTCGAAGAGAGGAGATGCATAGGATTCGACACTATCTGCTTCATCCGCATTCACGTGAAAAGAAAGCTAAGTACATTTATTATGGGTTAAAGTCTGTCTACATTTACCTGTCTTTTCTTGCGTTCATAGAAAGTGGCAGACTGCCACCTACAAGAAGACAAACCATAGCCTGTTTTAAACATAGGAAAGAATGCTCGATTGGAGTCAAACTGCTCCGCATACTTGACAGTTGGAAGAGCTATAAGGGCAAGGTGGCAAAGAATCCTGACCGCTATCTGTTTATGTTAGAGAAGTTCTTTCGAAATGCAAGCCCTTGATGCAAGCGTGTCTTTTTAATACAAGTAGCCCTTACAACTAACCCTCATGTCACTCGAAAAAGTTTTCAACTACATTGACGCGAACTCCACGACCTTTGTCAAAGACCTTGTTGGGCTTGTGAATCAACCCAGTGTTTCAGCGAGAGGAGAAGGGGTGCAGGAATGCGCGAAGCTAGTTGCAGCCATGATGAAGGAAGTGGGCATCTCAACGAAGATTTTACCCGAGAAAGAGGGAAACCCTGTTGTTTACGGAGAAATCAAATCGAAGGATGCTTCAAAAACTCTGTTGTTCTACGACCATTATGATGTTCAGCCTCCAGAACCATTAGAGGAATGGAAGTTCGGTGCGTTCAGCGGCGAGATTCATGATGGAAGGATTTACGGTAGAGGTGTTTCTGACAACAAAGGTAACTTCGTGTCGCGGTTGAAGGCTGTTGAAGCATTTTTGAAAACTAAGGGCGCTGTCCCCGTTAACGTTAAGTTTGTGGTTGAGGGCGAGGAAGAAATCGGCAGTCCACATCTGGAACCTGTGATTCAAGAGAACAAGAGCCTTTTCTCAGCCGATGCAGCCATTTGGGAATTTGGCGGAACCGACCGACGAGGACGCCCAGAAGTTTACCTTGGACTAAAAGGAGTTTTGTCAGTTGAGTTGCAGTGTCAAGGCGCCTCGAAAGACGTGCATTCTGCTAGTGCCCCGCTTGTTCCCAACCCAGTTTGGCGTTTGGTGTGGGCTCTGAACACGCTGAAAAATGAGAAAGAGAGAGTGTTGATTGAAGGGTTTTATGACAACGTTGAACAACCTTCTAAGGAAGAACTAGAATGTTTGAAAGGCATACCTTTTGAAGACGAAGAAAGGAAAAAAGAGTTGGGGTTGCAAGCCTTTCTCCACAACCTATCAGGGATAGAGGCTTTGAAAACGCTGCTCTATCAGCCAACATGCACCATAAACGGCATTTTATCGGGATATACAGGAGCTGGCTCAAAAACGGTCTTACCCAAAAAGGCTATGGCAAAACTAGATTTCCGCCTAGTTGCACATCAAACGCCTGATGAAATCGTTGATAAACTAAGAAGACACTTGAAAAAGCATGGTTTCGAAGATGTCAAATTAATCATGCATGGCTCCACAGCGCCAACTAAAACACCCATCACAGACAAGTTTGTAAAAACTGTAGTGCAAACTGCTGAGGAAATCTACGGCAAAAAGGCGGTTGTGTTTCCAACAAGCGCGGCGTCGGGTCCTATGCACCTGTTCCGAAACATTCTACGCTACCCTGTGGTTTCCGTAGGCTGTGCGCATCCCGAAGCGAATGGGCATGCTCCAAACGAAAACTTGCGCATAGGCAGCTTCGTCAAGGGCACGAAGTTTATGGCTGCGATTATGCAAAACTTCAGCACTTCTTAGCAGTGACGAGTAAGAGTCTGTTACACGTGAAAAAGGAAGTTCCAGTTCGTGAAGGGTTGAGGCAACTGCCTATAAGACCTGTCTATTTGGTTTCGATGGGGCATCAAGGAAGAAACAACATCATAACCGTCGGCATGTTCGCCTTCTTCTCTGGAAAACCATCTCTAGTAGGCATCGGCATAGCGCCCTCTAGACACTCCTTTGACATGATTCGTCAAAGCGGCGAATACGTGGTTAACGTAGTTGACGAGAAACTCATGGAAGCAGTGCGAATCTGCGGCGAAAAATCAGGTCGAGAAGTGGACAAGTTTGAACTGGCAAAACTTACTGCAGTGAAAGGAGTTAATGTGAAGGCTCCGCTTATCCAAGAAAGCCCAGTTAACATCGAATGCAAGGTTGTCAAAGAGGTGGAAACAGGCGACCATGTTTGGTTTATAGGCGAAGTCTTGAATGTTCATGTTCGCGAAGGTTATGATTGGAAAGAAGGTTTATTGTTTAAATGGATAGGTGAAGACGGCTTCTACTTCAAAGTAGGAGAGAAGATAGGTCAACTTTAAAGCTTCTTTTCCTTCGGCTTCTGTTTTCGTCTGACTATATGGTTAATTCTTCTAGGCTTCTAGGATAGTACGTGATAAGTTCTGCTCCATCTTTGGTAATCAACACAGTGTCTGAATGTCGAAACCCTGCGAACCCAGTTTCGTAGATGCCTGGCTCACAGCTTACAACCATTCCCGCACGTAGGGGTTCGTTGTTTCCTATGTCTAGCCATGGAGGTTCATGTCCCTCTAAGCCTAAGCCATGACCAGTATGATGCAGTACCAAGTGCATTAGTCCAGCTTTCTTGAAAACGTTAATTGTTGCTTTGTCGATGTCGCTACATTTTGCCCCATGCTTAAACGTTTCAAACGCTGCTTCTTGAGCCTTAACCATCACATCAAAGTAACGCTTCTGCTTCTGCGACGGCTTACCAACAATCATTGTCCGTTCTAGTTCGCAGCTGTAACCGCCTACGTCTGCACCAGCGCCAGTAACCAGCACGTCGCCTTTTTTAATCATGCGCTTTGTCGCAATAGAGTGAGGCACAGCGCTCATCTCACCAACTTGACCACGAAAGCCAGCGCTCACTGGAGAGCTGCGCCTCATGGGTTCATAGTCTGGTCCAAGAGCCTTCTTCATAATTACAGATGCTTCATGCGAAGCTGTCAAAGCGATTTCAACATCCCACAAGCCTTCAGCTGTGTACTCTTGCAGTAGAGCATGCGCCAGATTCGCCCATTTTGCACTCTCTTTTATGAGAGATATTTCCGCCTCTGATTTTACTAGGCGCATAGAGGGAACTAAATCCTTCATGTCTACAAATTTGGCTTCACGCATTTTCTTTGTGATAAGTGGACCCCTGTAACCCCACATGCCCGAGGCTCCAGCTTTGTTGTCGATGCCTATGCGTTTCTTGGCTAAGCCCATGTCTTTCAAGAACCCAACAAAATGTTCAATCGGATGCTTTTCTCCTGGATAATCAACATAAGTCTTAATTTCTTCAACAAATTTTGTTTTCATGGGAATGTGGTCTCTTTCCAGAAGAGGACCAATAAAAGTGATTTTTCCATCGACTGGAATGATTAACGCTGCAGGTCTTTCTGTGGCTATGAATGAGTAACCCGTTAAATAGAACATGCTTGTGGTGTTTGTTAAGTATAGGGCGTGAAGATTCCGCTTTTTCAAAACCCTTCTAACTTGCTCTATGCGGCTTTTGTATTCGTCTTGACTGATTGAAAAGTTTGCCATCATATAGACCTCCAATTGAGAGATTTATGTTGTTAACCGTGAACATATAAATGCTTTTCAATGTAACTGGCAAAGGCTTGAAATGATATTTAGTAGCCTTCTCTTTTCTTTTACCTTGAATTGTTTGGGCAAATTTTAAAACATGTTGGGCATTAATTATGCTAAGCCTTAGAGGTGAAAAAAGAAATGGTTAAAGTAGACAGCTACGAAGTGCTAGAAGGACTATACTACTCCCAAGAATGGTTCTGGGTAAAAATAGAAGGCGAAAAAGCAAAGATGGGCTTAACCGACTACGCCCAAAAACAACTCCGTGAAATAGTCTTCGTGGAATTGCCAAGCACAGGCGGAACAGTGAAAGCCAACGAGCCCTTTGGAAGTGTGGAATCTGTGAAGGCTGTTTCCGACTTGGTCTCTCCTTTGAGCGGCACAATCGAACAAGCAAACCAAGAAGTGACAAGCAAGCCTGAACTTTTAAACGAAGACCCATATGGCAAGGGCTGGCTCCTCATTATCGCGCCAAGCAATTTAAACGTTGAATTAGCTGCTCTCATGGACTTCAACAAATCGGTTGATTGGCACAAAAGCTTGATTGCCAAGGGCTAAAATAGAAGGGCTAGCCTTCATGCCGCGAAAAATCGTTATTATCGGCGCCCACGCAGCAGCCGTTGATGCAGCATCAGCCGCGCGAAAAACTGACAGAACAGCCGAAATTACACTGTTGACAACGGAGAAGCATGCGGGCTACTCTAGATGCGGCATACCCTTCGTGGTTGGAGGGCACATCCCAAGTTTCACCGACCTCATAGTGTATCCTTCTTCATACTATCAAATGATGAAACTCGACCTTAGACGAGAAACAACCGCCACAAACGTGGACACAAAGGCGAAGACTGTTGAAATTCTGGACAAGGCTGGAAAAACTGAGACACTTTCCTACGACAGCCTCATTTTTGCCACAGGCGCCAACTCTTTTACGCCACCAATAAAAGGGCGAGAAAAACCTGGACTGTTTTCTGTGCGCACAATAGAAGATGGAGAAAGAATCGACAAAGCCATCAAAGACGGAGCCAAAACAGCAGTGGTCATGGGCGCTGGACTCGTTGGACTCGAAGTGGCAATAGGTCTAACCGAAAGAGGCGTGAAAACAACAGTTGTTGAGATGCTGCCCCAAGTTCTTCCCGCCATGCTCGATGTTGACATGGCTAAGGGCGTTCAAGAGATGCTTGAACAAAAAGGAATCAAAATAATAATTGGTAAAGGAGTGGAAGAATTCTTAGGAACAGACAAGGTTACAGGAATAGCAGCCGGAGGAGAACAAATCAACGCAGACATTTTTGTGAGCGCGTTTGGTGTAAGAGCCAACATTGAACTTGCCCAAAAAGCTGGAGTGATGCTAGGAGAAACCAAAGCAATTAAAGTGAGCCCAAGAATGGAAACAAACTTGCCCGGCGTTTACGCCATCGGAGACTGCGCTGAAAGCATAAATCTAATCACTCAAAAGCCAGTGTTGCAGCAACTTGGCACTGTGGCGGTTAGACACGGCAAAGTGGCGGGAACAAACGCTGCAGGCGGATACGCCATCTTTCCAGGGGTTTTAAGCTCGTCGGTGACTAAATTCTTTGACACTGAAATAGGTGTCACTGGTCTGACGGAATTCTTTGCTAAGAGAGCGGGAATGGAGACTGTGACTGGCACAATAAGCGGGAAAACCAGAGCGCAGTATTATCCAGGGGCGCAACCAATCAAGGTTAAGCTCGGGGTTGAGAAAGAAATGGAACGAATCATCGGCGCTCAAATTGTGGGCGGCGAAGACGTGACCCAACGCATAAACGCCTTGTCGATTGGCATACAGAAACAAATGACCGTGCGAGAATTAGCCAAATCAGACACCTGTTATGCTCCGCCGCTGTGTGAAACTTGGGAACTGATAGCGTTAGCTGCTGAGGCAGCCATAATCAAACTTCGGTAGCGCATGTAGCCGGGTCAGCGAAAAATTCAATACTCGACCAAGAAAAGTGTTTCCTAGGGCTTTCTTTCTATTTTGTGTGAAAGTTATAAATGCAAGAAAAATAATTTAGGGTAGACCTTAAAACATAGAAAAATCGAGGGTGAAAATGAAAAATGCCAATAAAAGTTGCTATAAACGGGTTCGGTAGAATCGGACGACTACTCTTCAGAGCAGCGGTTGAAAGAAACGCCAAAATCGACTTTGTAGCTGTCAATGACATAGCAGATCCCAAAACTATGGCACATCTGTTAAAGTACGACTCAGTGCATGGGCGTGCTCCATTCTCAGTGGAGGTAGACAAAGACGGCATCATTGTTAAAGGCAAAAAAATACGCATGCTCATGGAACGTGACCCATCTAAGCTCCCATGGAAGGACCTAGACGTGTACTTGGCTGTAGAATCCACAGGACTGTTCACAGACAGAGAAAAAGCTGCGATGCATCTGACGGCTGGAGCAAAGAAAGTTTTAGTTTCTGCACCTGCCAAAAACCCAGACATAACAATTGTCATGGGCGTCAACGATGACAAATACGACCACGAAAAGCATAACATACTTTCAAACGCCTCGTGCACAACCAACTGCGTCGCACCAGTAGCCCAAATCTTACACGAAAACTTCGGCCTAAAAACTGGACTAATGACAACAGCTCACGCTTATACCAACGACCAGAGAATACAAGACCTAGTTCACTCAGACTTGCGCCGAGCCAGAGCAGGAGCAGTCAACATAATTCCAACAACTACAGGAGCAGCTGTAGCTGCCACGTTGGTTTTGCCAGAACTGACGGGAAGAATGAACGGCATCGCTTTGAGGGTTCCTGTTCCAAACGTCTCCATCGTAGATCTAACTTGCATGTTGGAAAAGAGCACGACTAAGGAAGAGATAAATGGGGCTTTCAAGAAGGCTGCAGATGGACCGCTCAAAGGAGTTTTAGAATATACGGAAGACCCTGTTGTGTCGTCTGACTTTAATCACAGCACTGCTTCAGCTGTTTTCGATGGTCAGTCAACAATGCTGCTCGGAGGCAACTTCGTCAAAGTGCTTGCTTGGTACGACAACGAGTGGGGCTTCTCCTGCAGAATGACCGAACTCATAGAGTTAATCGGCAAAAAAGCAGGCTTCTAACTCCCCTTTTTTCCTTTTTCTATTCTTTGATAGGTAAGTCATAAATACTGAAAATAAAATTACGTGTTTTTCAGGCAAGAGAGGCGATGTTTAATGGCAAAAATATTGACGATGAACGATTTCAATTTCATGGGCAAAACAGCCTTGGTTAGAGTAGACTTCAACAGTCCAATCGACCCTAACACAAAGAAGGTTTTAGACGACACAAGAATCAAGGCACACGGAGAAACAACCATCAAAGAACTGACGCAGAAGGGCGCAAAAGTTGTGGTTTTGGCGCATCAAGGCAGACCAGGCGACCCCGACTTCACTCCATTGAAGCAGCACGCTGACATTTTGGGTAAGATTCTTGGAAAACCAGTGAAATACGTGGACGACGTGTTCGGCGAGAAGGCGCAGAAAGCCATTAAAGAGTTGAAAAACGGTGAAATCCTAGTTCTAGACAATGTTCGTACATTTGCTGACGAGCAGAAGAAGGGTGCACCTGAAGACCACGCCAAGACTGAGTTTGTGAGGAAGCTTGCGCCCTTAGCCAACGTGTTTGTCAACGACGCTTTCGCCGCAGCTCATCGAGCCCACGTTTCCATAGTTGGTTTCACTGCTGTATTGCCCAGTGTAGCAGGACGAATAATGGAGCGGGAACTTAAGGCTCTTGGACGAGTTTTGCATGCGCCTGAAAAGCCTTGCGTTTACATTTTGGGTGGAGCTAAAGCCGATGATTCGTTGAAAATAAGTCAGTACGTGTTGAAGAATAAGATTGCAGACCATGTGTTGACAGGCGGTGTTGTGGGTCACCTTTTCTTGGCGGCTAAAGGTGTCAACTTGGGCAAACCTAACATGGAATTCTTACAGAAGAAGGAACTGATGGGACTGGTGCCTGGCATAAAAGACTTGATGACTACCTATCCTAGTATGGTTGAGGTTCCAGTGGACTTGGCTGTTGATGTGAGTGGCAAACGTAAGGAAATCAGTGTTGCTAATCTTCCCACGGACTATCTGATTTATGATATCGGTGAAAACACGATTAAGAAATACAGAGACATTATTGGCAAGGCTAAGTCGATTGTTATCAGTGGACCCATGGGTGTCTACGAGAACAAAGAGTTTCTTTTGGGCACAAAGAAAACGTTTGAGGCTATCGCCGCGTCAAAAGCCTTTTCCCTAGTGGGCGGAGGACACACAATAGCAGCGGTTGAGGAATTGGAACTAGCCAACAAGATGGGTTATGTTAGCACGGCTGGAGGCGCCCTCATAGAATTCCTCATGGGAGAACAACTACCAGGCGTAGTAGCCCTAGAAAAAACAAAAGCCTGAACCTAACCTTTTTCTTTTCACTTAACTCTATTTTATTACTGAAATTCATAAGGGATAAATGAATGAAGAAAAGGTCGATTTTCTTTTTTGGGATTTTTCTAATCGCAGTTGGTTCCATAAGTCTTGCTTTTGGGCTCTGGTACGCCTATACGAATGGAATCTCTCCAAATTTGTCAATAAGCGACATTTTGCTTCCAGAACTCAGTGGCAACCTCTTATGGCTTATTAGTGTAAGCTGTTCAACCATAGTTCTAGGAATTATCTTTCTCCTCTGGGCATACAAACTTAAAAATGATTAAAGAATAGTTGTCGTTATTTGCGTCTTGTAACTGATATGAAGGCTATTATTAGGAAGGCTACTCCTGCCCAGAACCCGCTTCCAGTGAGAAACCAAACAACAATGGCTATTATGACTGCTGGCAGAAAGAAGAGGAGCATCTTGGCGATAACAATGATTATGATGACGCCTATGAGTAGAAGAAGCAGCAGTGCAATAACTTCAAAAACAAACCCGAAGCTTGGAAGAGGAAAGGGAAAAGCCATGGGCGAAGAACCTCAACACAACCATCTTCTTAACAACAAATAAATTTAAGCCTTTAGAAACCTCCTCAACCTCTTTCAAATGATACATTTCATATCTGGAGCCTATTTGGATCATATTAGAGGGGGGTCTACCCCATGCGCACACACACACGTAAAAAATCAATTTTGTCCTCCACACAGAAGTTAATGGTTTAAATCTTTCCTCAAACTTTAACTTGCAAAGCCACACATGTTTCGTTGATACATTGGAGGGCTCTAGGCTTTGAAGCGTCGTTTTCCCCAGAGCGAGTATCACGTTCCCTTCTTCGACGAAACAGGTTACATTAGAAAACAATGTCCAATCTGCGGCGAATTCTACTGGACACAAAACCCCGACCAGCCCACATGTGGAGAATCAACTCCACAAGGATGCGCCACACTCACTTTCATTAACAACTCGCCCACACACAAACCTTACAGCCTATCCGAGATGCGAGAAGCCTTCTTATCCTTCTTTGAGAAGCACGGTCATGAACGTATCAAACCCTATCCAATTGTGGCTCGCTGGAGGGAGGACGTCTACTTCACCATGGCTAGCATTGCTGATTTTCAACCATACGTCACGAACGGAATCATTCCTCCTCCAGCCAACCCTCTGGTCATCAGCCAACCTTGTATACGTTTTATTGATGTTGATAACGTTGGACCCACATTCGGGCGGCACCTAACCCTATTTGAAATGGGCGGACACCACGCCTTCAACTATCCAGACAAAGAAATATACTGGAAAGATGGCACAGTTCGCTACCACCACGAGTTCCTCACACAGGACTTAGGCGTCAAATCTGAAGAAATAATTTTCAAAGAAGACGTGTGGGAAGGTGGCGGAAACGCTGGACCCGACCTAGAAACCATTGTTCGCGGGCTAGAACTCGACACATTGGTTTTCATGAAGTTTAAAGTAGTCAACGACGAATACGTGGAACTGCCAATAAGAACGGTGGACACAGGATACGGAATCAAACGCTACACTTGGCTGTCTCAAGGAAACCTTAGCTGTTTTCACGCTGTCTACAAGCCAATATTAGACCATGTCTTCACTTTGGCTGGCATAACAAACATCGACAACAAACTGTTAACCCAAATAGTGCAGCAATCGGGCATAATGATACTTGAAAAATCAGCTAACCGCAGCAAAGCTAGGGAAACAATTGCTCAAAAGGTTGGCGTTAGCCTAAAAGAACTCAACAGTTTTTTTATTCCTATAGAAAATGTCTTCACAGTCATCGACCACACTAAATGCATAGTGTTTATGCTCGCCGAAGGCGTTGTTCCCTCAAACGTGAGAGAAGGATACCTAACACGCCTCATGATAAGAAGAACTTACCGCTTACTCCGAACCCTTGGAATCGAAGACAAACACTTCGACATAGTTGACAAACAAATTTCATTTTGGTCTCCAGACTTCCCTTACTTAAAAGACATGCGAGACCAAATCTTCACAATGCTTTCCGTTGAGCGAGAAAAGTATGTGCAGACGCTTCAAAGAGGAAGCCAACTTGCCAAACGAATGGCAAACGAACTGAAAGACAAGGGAATCAAGCAAATGCCTCAAGAGACGCTGATTCAACTCTACGATTCCCATGGACTTCCCCCAGAAGAGGTTTCCGAGACGGTTGAAAAAGAAGGAATCAAAGTCGACGTGCCCGAAAACTTCTACACAGTAGTCGCGCAACAACACGTTGAAGCTCCGCCAACCGTGCAGATAGAACCAACAAAAGGTTTGGAAACTGCTCTTTCAACAGTTCCAGCAACTAGAACACTATATTATGAGGATTCTTACATCGCCCGATTTGAAGCAAGAGTTCTCAAAGTAATCAACAATAAATACGTTGTTCTCGACCAAACTGCGTTTTATCCTGAAGGAGGCGGACAGCCAGCAGACCAGGGCACACTAACTTTTAACGGAAGCCGAGCAGAAGTGACAGACGTTCACAAAGTAGGAAAAGTTATCGTTCATGTTGTCAAAAGTCCCATGCCAAAAGAAGGCGACAAAATAACTGGACAAATCGATTGGAACCGTCGAATCAGTCTGATGAGACATCACACAGCCACGCATGTCATAATGGGCGCAGCAAGAAGAATACTGGGACAGCATGTTTGGCAGAGCGGAGCCCAAAAAGAGGTTGAATCATCCAGACTAGACATTTCCCACTATCAAAGACTAACAATTGAAGAAACAGCCAGAATCGAAGAGTTGGCAAACGAAGCCGTGATGAGAACCATACCTGTCAACACTTCAGTAAAGCCCAGAATGGAAGCAGAAAAACAGCACGGCTTCAGACTTTATCAAGGCGGAGCAGTGCCGGGCAAAGAAATCCGTGTGGTGCAAACTGGCGACTGGGAAGTGCAAGCATGCGGCGGAACCCACGTCAAAAACACAGGCGAAATCGGACTCATCAAAATCTTGCACACAGAACGCATCCAAGACGGTGTAGAACGCATAATCTTCGCAGCTGGCACTCAAGCCCTAAAAGCAATACAAAAAGAGGAGCAATTATTGAGAAAGGTTTCTGAAAAACTCAGCACCCCCTTAGAAAAGCTTGAGTCCACAACTGAACGCTTAGTCACAGAATGGAAAGAAATCAGGCATGAAAGAGAGCGGCTTATCAAAGAAATCGCCGACTTGTCAACCAAAGATTACTTGGCAAAAGCAAAAGATATGCAGGGACTAAGAATAGTGACTCAAACCCTGAAAGAAGAAAACATTGACCGCCTCATCCAAACAGCTAGCCAACTGGTCAAAGAAGAACCTAAAGCTGTGGTTATCTTGTGTGCCACAAACAAAACCGCAAGGCTTGTAGTCATGGCTGGAAAAGACGCAATTAGACGAGGCATCAACGCTCGTCAAATCGCAGACGAAGCAGCAGCTATTTTAGGCGGAGGCGGCAGCGGAAGACCCGAATTCGCCCAAGGAGGCGGAACCAACGTCAAAAAAGTCTCTGAAGCTCTACATAAGGCTGAGGCAGTCGTTAGAAAGCAAGTTAAAATGAAGCAGTGAAGCAGAAAATATTAAAGCAAGTTCCTTTACCTATCATAGACGGTGCCCAAAATGAGGGATCGTTACCTCCATAGTTAACAAAACCTTTAATAGCGTGGCGCCTAATCCAACAGCCTTTATGGAATTTTTGAAACAAATCGAAAAAAAATGGCAGCGCAAGTGGGAAGAAGCCAAGGTTTTCGAAGCAAATCCAGACCCGTCTAAGCCCAAATATTTCATAACAGTGGCCTATCCTTATCCCAATTCTCCACAGCACATTGGTCACGGTAGAACCTACACTTTGGCAGACGTACACGCACGTTACATGCGAATGCGGGGCTACAATGTGCTGTTGCCTATGGCTTTCCACTATACTGGCACGCCTGTTTTAGCCATGTCCAAACGCTTAGCCGCTAAAGATCAAGGCCTAATCTACGACTTTTTGAATGTGTACATGGTGCCTAAAGAGAAACTAGGCGAATTCGTTGAACCTTTCAAGATGGCTCGCTACTTCCACGAAGAAATCAAGGCTGGAATGAAAGCGATAGGTCATTCCATCGACTGGAGACGTGAGTTCACCACAATTGATCCCACTTACAATCGTTTCATAGAATGGCAGTTCCAAAAACTGCGCCAAAAAGGTTACATAACTCGTGGAAGTCACCCAGTGGGATGGTGTCCGAAAGACGGCAACCCAGTCGGTCAACATGACACGCAAGGAGACGTTGAACCAGAAATCGGCGAGTTTACACTCATAAAGTTCAAGTACAACGACTGGGTTTTGCCCGCCGCAACTCTACGCCCCGAAACAGTTTTTGGCGTAACAAACATGTGGCTGAACCCTGAAGTCGAATACGTCAAAGCCAAGGTAAACGATGAAAAATGGATAATCAGCCGAGAAGCCGCCGAAAAACTGCGATATTTGAACCGCAAGGTAACAGAATTAGAAACCTTCAAGGGAAGAGAACTAATTGGAAAAGAAGCGGAGAACCCAGCTAACAAGCAGAAGATTCTCATTTTGCCCGCAGAGTTTGTTAATCCCAGAAACGCTACGGGCGTAGTCATGTCTGTTCCAGGGCATGCACCTTACGATTACGTTGCGCTAGAAAACCTCGGCAAGTCTACAGCGCAATTGAAGATATACGGACTGACAAGGGAGATTTTGAGTGCAGTAAAACCAGTTTCAATCATCACTGTTTCCGAATACGGTGAAATTCCCGCTGGAGACGTTGTAAAGCAGATGGGCATAGAGAGTCAGTTAGATCCAAAGCTGGAGGAGGCAACCAAAGAGGTTTACAGACATGAGTTTCACCATGGCAGAATGAAACCCAACACTGGCAAGTACGCTGGGTTGTCGGTGGCAGAAGCTAAAGACAAAGTTAAGGCAGACATGATTGTAGAAGACAAAGCCGAAACAATGTACGAATTGCTTAACAGACCAGTCTTCTGTCGATGTGGAATCGAATGTATCGTGAAGATTTTCGAAGACCAATGGTTCATTCACTACGGAAAACCTGAGTGGAAAGTGCTAGCCCACAAGTGCTTAGACAAAATGGAGATTCTACCTGAAGAGTTGCGTTCAGAGTTTAACTACGTCATCGATTGGTTGCATGAGAAGGCTTGCGCAAGAAAGTCAGGCATGGGTACAAGATTGCCCTGGGACCCCGACTGGATAATTGAGTCTTTGTCTGACTCCGTGATTTACATGGCATACTACACCATAGTCAGATACATCAAAGAATTTGACATTAAGCCCACCCAGCTAACTGACGCAGCGTTTGACTACATTTTCTTAGGCGTTGGAAAAGCCAACGATGTGGCAAAAGAAACAGGCATCAAGACAGAAATTCTGGGGAAAATGCGTAGCGAATTCACATACTTCTATCCTTTGGACAGCCGCCACTCGGGACGCGACTTGGTTCCTAACCACTTGACCTTCATGATTTTCAATCACACAGCCATATTTCCAGAAAAGTTGTGGCCTCGCCAAATCGTGACAAACGGCAGCGTGCTGATGAAAGGCGCTAAAATGAGTAAATCTTTCGGCAACATCATTCCTCTGCGTGAAGGCTTGACAAAATTTGGAGCCGACCCGCTTAGACTAGGGGTCTTAGCCTCAGCAGAGTTATTGCAAGACGCTGACTTCAGCCCAACTGTAGCAAAAGCCATGCAAGACAGACTTGAACGCTTTTACAGGTTTGCTATGGAAACTGTGGAAAAGAAGCCTCGCAAAGTCAAGGATGTTTCTTTAACTGTAGTTGACAAGTGGATGTTGAGTCGACTGCAAGAGCACATTAAAGTGGCAACAGAAGCCATGGAAAAATTGGCTGTACGCAAGGCAATTCACAGCGCATTATACGAGCTGGACCAAGACTTTCAATGGTACCAACGCAGAACAATGAACCAACAGCAAGTTCCAAAGAGAAAAGAAGCTATAAATAACGTGTTCCATGAAGTTTTACAAGCGCAAATTCTGATGCTGGCGCCTGTTACACCTCACCTCGGTGAAGAACTTTGGGAAAGAATGGGTAGAAAAGGATTCGTTTCTTCAGCTTCTTGGCCCACACCAGACGAAGCTAAAACTGACATTAAGGCAGAAGAAAACGAAGCATTGATAAAAAGCGTCTTAGAAGACACCTTGAACATCATAAAAGCAACGGGTATGAAACCAAAGAAAATCTGCTACTATGTCGCTGCCTCATGGAAATGGAAAACATACTTAAAAGCCTTAGAAAAAGCGACATCTGCAAAAGTGGTTCAAAGCGAACTGATTAGGAAGTTGATGAAAGACCCAGAGTTAAGAGCAAAACCTGAACAGATAGCAAAATTTGTCGGCCAAATCACCGAAGAAGTCAACAGAGTTTCAAATGAAAGAAAGCAAAGACTACTGCAAGTTGGAGTCATGGATGAGAATCAAACATTGAAAGAAGCCCAAAATTTCTTCAAAAAAGAACTGAACGCAGAAATCCACGTTTACGGTGAAGAAGACACACAACGCTATGACCCAAAGAAGCGGGCTCAACTGGCTAAGCCTTATCGACCCGCCATCTACTTGGAGTGAAAGAATTAATACCTCCACAGTCATTCAGAAACTAAGACAGTTTAACAAGTCAAAGAAGGGCCCGTGGCGCAGCACGGACAGCGCATCGGCCCTCTAAGCCGGGGGTCCGGGGTTCAAATCCCCGCGGGCCCGCCAAAATCCTCTTTGATTTTCAAAAAATCAACTTGATAAGACCTATCGACTCGTATACCACATGGCAGTTCTTTTTTCAGCTTTTAATGCTTATATCGTATTCGAAAACAAAGATAAGGCTATACTCTAGGAGTGTTGAGTTATGAATATTCTTGGCTTAGTTGGATCCCAGAGAAGAAATGGTAATTCGTATCTCATTGTGACCAAGGCTTTTAAAGATGGTGATGTGGAAGCGGAAATAGTGCAACTGGCTGAGGCGCGAATTGATTGGTGTAATGCATGCGGTCTTTGTAAAGATACTATGGAATGTGTAATCGAAGATGACGTAGGCTCCGTACTGGATAAGATTATCAGGGCCGATGCGGTGATATTTTCAATTCCGAGATACCTTCCCTTACCTTCAAAATTTATGGCTTTGATTGAAAGAATTGGAGCCCTATACCATTACAAGTTGGAAGCTGACCCTAACTTTAATCTTCCACTGGAAGGAAAACCGTTTGGATTAGTCGTTGTTTCTGCAGGCAGTGGAAGACAAGCTTTCGAAGCCCTGAAGGAAATGGCTTTCCAAATCATTCATTGTTGGCACATGAAACTGGTACCTTCAGACTCTTACCCATACCTTGGAGTTTTGGCGAAAGGCGAGAAAGCCGGCGAGGTTTTAGAAGACCAGAAGGCAATAGAGCAGGTAAGGGAATTGATTAAGAAACTAACAAAGTAAAAATAACTCACGTATTCGAGTTGACAATCCTGGGTTTCAGCATTCCGTCAACAACATAGAAAAGATTATCGCTTATTACAAACTTCTCCCATAAACATGGGGAATTTTGAACCATGGTTTTGAATCTATTTGGGCCTGCTATTTTTCCATTTTTTCCTTTTCTGAAAGAATACCACTATGGTCGTTGCAACCGCAACTATGATAACTGCTATTATGATGGGAGTATAAGACCACGTTGTTGGTTGTTGTGCTTCTTGACCGAAAAATCCGTCGATTTTGGAGTGCTCGATAGGCAATGAGCCTTCGCCTGGACGAGGCTTGCTTGCGAGCTTGGTTTCTAGATTTAAACTGCAGCTTCCAACATTAATCACGTTGAAGGTTATTCTAACAATGTTCCCGCTGCCGTTGAAGGAACTAGCCGGAGCAGTTGATGACGCTGCGAGCGTGTAGTTGCCTTCGACTTGGGCTATTTCGTTTTTGTAGAAGTAAATGGGTGCGGTTTGTGGGATTTCGTGGAGAATTCCGTCAGGATGGGACTCTACGCCTAGCCTCACATTTACCTTACTAACTTGCAGAATAGAGGGGTCCCAGTAGAGGGTAACCTGGACGCCAAACAGATTTTGAACATCAGTGACTGTGATGTTGATGGTGAAGCTTTCGCCTACAGATACCACGCTTGAATGGGGTTCAACTTTTACTACGGTAGCAGGAGACGCATTCGCTGAAATCGTTGGAGTTACGACGAGCATTTGCAGGAAAATACAAAACAAAGACGTTTTTCCAACTTCACAAAAGGTGAATTTCAACGGTGTGTTCCTCTTTCTGGGTTGTTTCTCCTTTTTGATACTTTAGCTTTTATCCACTAATGTTACCACTTTTTCTCTCCCTTTCTCCATTCTTCGGATTCTTCCATCTTTCTCCATCGTCGCAAGGAGTTTGCTGGCTTTTGCTCTTGAAAATCCACATTGATCAGCTATGGTTGACTGGTATAGACTTCCACCCGCAACTCGAAGCAGCTTAACAACTTTATCTTCGTCGTCTTCTATTCCTAGAATGGTCGGAGGTACTGGGGTTTTAGCGCTCATCCTCTCTTTTTTTCTTGATTTAAGGTAATAGAGGCTAATAGAGCTCACTCCAGCAAGTGTTATTAGGCTAGCAAATATAGGGGCGTTTGCTGTCATGGTTTCTAGAAGCCCGGAAGCAGCTTTTTCTTGTCCAAGCACAATGCTTGGTTCTCCTAACTTAAAATCTTCAGTTACATACCAAATCAGCGTTTGATCTGACTCTTCATGCGGGCTTGGAGAAACACTTTCTACAATAAAATCTGATGGATACACGATTCTAACTGTGCCATCTCCATAAAGAAATAGCCCCTTGACCGTGAAGACATCACCTACTTTAATCCGTGTGTCTTCGATATTGGCGAATCCCTTCCAATCAAACTCGTATTTCACGACGCTGTAAGAGCCCAAGACACTTGCTGTCAGAACGAATTTTTCAGCTGCCATATTCGTTCTTCCAGTTTTTTCTTTAGTCGCGTTTACCAGTAACTTGATGTTTTTTATGAAGACGTCGCTAAAATAAGCGGGGCTGGAAAGCTGCGCAAACAACGATTCATTCTCGCCTTTGAGAAATCTGTGTTCGATAACCCATGCAGCTGAACCGTCTGCGTAAACATCTATCCTATATTCCAACTGATATGTACCCCAAACCCTTTCACAAGAAACAAGAATAGTGAGAAACAAGAGAAGAAACAAAACTGCGTGAAATTTCATTAGCATCATTCTTCAACAATATTGATGTTGACAGCTGTATTTAAAAAAACTGGAAACAGAGCCGACTCAAAGGGGATAAGTTTTCAAAAGAATTGATATGTTTTGGACTTTAGGCGCATTGTTCATAAAGAGGCGTTTGAAGACCTTTTTGCAAAAAGTAAAAAATTTTCAAAGTTATCATGGAAAAATAAACGATTTTCAAAGATAATTGATAAAAATGGGCTGAAAAAAGCTTTTATTTAACGTTTTGTTAGATGGAATATCAGAAAATGAGGAGAGAAAGAGCATGAAAAAGTCTGTGTATGCAATTGCTCTGTTGATGACTTTAACTATGACTTTGATTCCTGTTTCGGCTCAACCGGTTACGGAGCCAACTTTTGTTGCGATGAAAGGAGTTGTTCAATACTACGGTTCGAAGCCTGCTTACGGATGTCTTAGGGCATTCGCTGAGGTCAAAAAGTGGGCAGAGGTGAAAGTTGTTTGGACGGACATGGGTCCACGAATACTAAGCTTTCCGGCAGTCTACTATTTCTACGCGGCTAAACTGGTCAAAAGCGACATAGTCGAGCTCAAATACAATGAGAGAGACTTTTACGTGTCTGGTGTCTGGGATGTCTGGAACGTTACGCTTTCCTATGATGAACACGGAAAACTCTGGAAATGGATAATAGACTTAATAGTGGACGATGGTCCAGGGGACTTGAGTGTTTATAACGGCTGGACCGATTTCACAGTGGATATCAAACCTAAACCACCCATGGAATTGATTGTTGGCAAGGTGCTTCGCTATTGGATATGGCCGTTTCCGATTCCCCAAGGCGACTGGAACGTGGATGAAACCATTGACATCTTCGACTTAGTCCACGTGGCCAGGGCTTTTAGAGGCAAGCCAGGAATTGAGAGCTACTGGAGTACTGAATTTAATATCAACCAGAGCCTCGAACTCATCTTTGATACTGACCTAAACCTCGACTTTGCAGTAGACATCTTTGACTTGGCAACTATTGCAGCGAACTTAGGAGAAAGCTACTAACCGCCTCTTTCTTTTTTTGAAGGCGGAATAAAGTAAATAAAATCGACCAAACTGCGTAATATTGAACATTTAGAATGGAAGGGCAAGTGTACGAAAGGCAAAAGAAACGTTGTATTGCTTTTCAAGCCTGTCTTTTTATTGTTGGTTATAGTTTTTTCCATATCGGTTTTGACTCAATTGTCAATTTCAGCACCTACAACCCTCTTCGTGTATCCTTCTTCAAGTACCGTGGCTGCAGGTCGGACCTTCTCTATTGACGTAAAAATTTCTGGTGTTGTTGACCTTTACGGTTGGGAGTTCAAATTGAGCTGGGATCCTAATCTTTTAGACGTTGTTAACATTACTGAGGGTTCCTTTCTCAAGCAAGGCGGTACTACTTTCTTTAGTTGGAAAATGAACAACACGGTGGGCTACATTCTTGTTGATTGCACCCTACTGGGGAGTGTGCCCGGAGTAAGCGGCGACGGAACACTAGCCTCTGTAAAATTCTACGCTGAAAAAGAGGGAAGCTCTATTTTACATTTGTACGACACAAAGCTAGTCAACTCAATGGAACTGCCGATTCCTCACACAGCCAGCGACGGTAGCGTCACCATATCGAAACCCGTTGGAGGTTTCCTAGTTCTAGTGAATAAACTTGAGTTGCTTGCTCCATGGATTATCCTAGCGTTAACAGTCACGTTTGTGACATGCTCGATTTTTATTGTCGCTAAACGAAGGAAGAAAAAGGATGAGGTTTAAGAAGCCCAAAAGGAACCGACGCCGATCTTGGAGTATTTCTAAGTCATTGGCTGTTGGGCTTTTTCTCTTCATCATTGTGTGCACGAGTGCCCTTTCTTTTTTAAACACATCCGACAATAATGTCCCTCAAACATTAGAGTTTAAGGCTGCTATTATTGACCAATTGAGCCTTACACAGTCCAATCAAACGTTTGTTCAAACTGCCTTAAGCATACTGGACAGAGCAGGGTTCACAGTAGACTACTATAGAAGCGAAGAAGTAACGGTGGATTTTTACCGAAACTTACCAACACATGGATATGGATTGATAATCTTTAGAGTGCATTCTGCAGCTGCAGCCTTCGAAGGAAAAGGATACGTGGAGCATCCTGTCTCTCTCTTCACGTCTGAAAATTACAGCAACAGAAAATACGTTTGGGAGCAGTTAACCGATCAGATTTCGATGGCTTCCTACACTATGCCTCAACCCCCATACTACTTCGCAATAACCCCAAAATTCGTCACATCAAGCATGAAGGGCAAATTCCAAAACTCCATAATTGTTATGATGGGCTGCGAAGGTCTGAACAACACCAAAATGGCTGAGGCATTCATTGAGAAGGGCGCAAAGCTTTACATAAGTTGGAAAGGACTGGTGCTTGCGTCACACACAGACCAAGCAATAACCCGTCTGCTTCAACATTTCATCACAGACAAACAAAATATCGGGCAAGCAGTTGAAAACACAATGAAAGAAGTGGGACCGGACCCAGCACACAAAAGCCTACTAACTTATTATCCACTTGAAGGACAAGACTACGCCATCTAAGACATGGTTAACAATCCAGCTTAAACACTTCCCAAAGATTTCTTCCTTCCTTGAACCTTTACAATTGGCAATGGAAAGTTATAAATTCTTGGAGATAAAATATGATAGGCTACATTACAGTATTGCCATATTACTGTATATAAATAGGGAGATGATGACATGAGCACGCATGCTGAAAACTTGAAACTTAGACTGATGACAATTGAGTTGTTAAGAACAGCTAAGAAACAGTACACTTATCGCGACTTGTCAAGCAAAACAGGTCTACCCGTTACAGTTCTGAGTCGATATGCAAAGGGTCATGTGTTACCTAACGCTGAGCGAGCTCGCTTGCTTTGGCGAACGCTGACAAAAATGGTGGGGTTGCATGTTGAATTGCGTCGAAGAATAGAGTTCAACGATGAAGGATACTTTGATAACACTGACATTGTCGGAGACTTCAACATCCTTAGACAAGCTGCACATCATGCGTTGGCTGTTTTTGCAGGGAGACGTGTCACAAAGGTCTTGACATCGGCTGTGGACGGCATTCCGCTCGCTACGATGGTAGCCAGTTCTTTGGGCGTCAATCTGGTTATAGCCAAGCTTAACAAGGAAATTGGGGTGCCAGCCTTTCTGGAAGAGACTTTTGCGCTGAAAGATTCGGGTGTGACTAAGACTTTGTACGTGCCGAGGGATGTGCTCAAGAGGCGAGATAGCGTCTTAATCGTGGACGATATGATTAAGACTGGCGAGGAAATGGTTGCGCTCGTTAACCTTGTTCACAAGGCAAAGGCTGAAGTTTCAGGTGTATATTCTCTTATCGCTGTAGGCGACGAGTGGCAGAAGAAAATTAATTTACCTAAGGACTGTCCTCTTGAGGTTGTGACCAAGCTAACACTGACTTAGTGGCTCTGGTTGAGCGAACAAGTTTTGTTTGTGTGTGTGCGCATGGGGCTAGAGCCCCCTCTAATATGATTCAAATATGTTCCTAATATGAAATCTATCATTTGATAGGTATAGGCAGAGTGACGGGGGTAGGGTTGTCTAGAGTCGTCTATTTGGTTTCCGATATAATTGCATGAGGTTTTTTGTTGTTTTTCAGCCTTCAGTGTTTGAGGGTGCAGGTGGGGGGTCCATGTAGATTCAAATCTCCGTTTAAATTCCCTCTACGTCGAGAATGGCTAGTTTACTGTGTCGACGGAACAAAAAATGGGAGTTCAAATCTTTCCCGGGCTACCATTACACCGTGGACAGGGCGAGGTTTAAATTCTCGGATTTCTGTAGAGTTAGCGACTTGGGTTTACTCTGTATCCCTTGGTTTGACGAGACTTGACATGATAATACATCTCTTTCGGCTACTATCAACGTTGCTATGTTTCAATCGGGCACTATGTGCGAACTGCTATAATTCGCCACGATTTTGGAATCAACTGAGCATCCTTCCACAAGTCATAAGAACTTCAAAAAATAATGAGAATTGGAAGGTTATGAAATGAGTACTTTAGAGGAATACGTCAAGGGATTGGACGTTCTGAAGGTAAAGATTGTTCCAACATATTACTCTCCTGGGGCTCGTGAGAGAGCCTATGAATTGGCGTCAAAGGCAGACAGGAGTTATGC